>VFQP010000151.1_pt1 | contig 195005 bp, 172 predicted proteins | sample 3512351 | NCBI WGS metagenome assembly VFQP01 (sample SAMN10412372, study PRJNA504923) | tailings metagenome | isolation source: Relicate 1 Philex TSF1 revegetated site | place: Philippines: Tuba, Benguet | collected 2017-08-29 | reverse complement strand
CCGCCGAGTACAAGGACCGCGTGTTCGCCGAGTTCCTGCGCGAGTACCAGGCCGGCCGCACGCCCAACCCCGATGTGCTCTGCAACGCCGAGATCAAGTTCAAGGCCTTCCTGGACCATGCCATGCGGCTCGGCGCCGAGAAGATCGCCACTGGCCACTACGCGCGGGTGCGCGAGCGTGAAGGTGAAGGCCGCTTCGAGCTGCTGAAGGGCCTGGACCCGGCCAAGGACCAGAGCTACTTCCTGCACCGGCTGAACCAGGCGCAGCTGGCGAAGACGCTGTTCCCGGTGGGCGAGCTGGCCAAGACCGAGGTGCGGCGCCTGGCGGCCGAGATCGGCCTGCCAAACGCGAAGAAGAAGGACTCGACCGGCATCTGCTTCATCGGTGAGCGGCCGTTCCGCGAGTTCCTCGACCGCTACCTGAGCCGCGCGCCCGGCGCGATCGTCGACGAACACGGCGCCGAGATCGGCCATCACGTGGGCCTGAGCTTCTACACCCGTGGCCAGCGCCAGGGACTGGGCATCGGCGGCGTGGCGGGCCACGACGAGGCCGGCACCCACCAGCCCTGGTACGTGGCGCACAAGGACCTGGCCGCGAACACGCTGCACGTGGTGCAGGGCCACGGCCACGCCTGGCTGCAGAGCCCCTGGCTGGAGGCCGACGACACGAGCTGGGTCGCCGGCACGCCGCCCGCCGCGGGCCGCTATGCCGCGAAGACCCGTTACCGCCAGGCCGATGCGGCCTGCACGCTGGCCGCCACCGAAGCCGGCTTCCGGCTCGACTTCGACGAACCGCAGTGGGCCGTCACCCCCGGCCAGAGCGCCGTGCTGTACGACGGCGAGGTCTGTCTCGGTGGTGGTGTGATCGCGGCCACCGAGTTGCCCCCGGTGCAGCCCCTGAAGCCACGCCCGGCACCGGCGCGTAGCATGCGGCGGTCCCGTCGCACGGTGTCTGCCGCATGAACCCCATTGCCGAAACGCTCGCCAAACTCATCGACGCCCACGCGCCCGAACTCGAAGCCGCCGTGATCGCCTGGCGGCGCGATCTGCACCAGCACCCCGAACTCGGCAACCGCGAGTTCCGCACCGCCGGCATCGTCGCCGACCATCTGCGCAGCCTCGGTTTCGACGAGGTGCGCACCGGCGTCGCGCACACCGGTGTGGTCGGCCTGCTCAAGGGCGGCAAGCCCGGCCCGGTGGTGGCGCTGCGTGCCGACATGGACGCGCTGCCGGTCACCGAGTTCAACGAGCTGCCCTTCCGCAGCCAGGTGCGCACGCAGTGGAACGGCGAGGAAGTGGGTGTGATGCACGCCTGCGGCCACGACTGCCACGTTGCCATCCTGATGGGCGTGGCCTCGCTGCTGGCCGGCCTGCGCGAGCACATCGCCGGCAGCGTGAAGTTCATCTTCCAGCCGGCCGAGGAGATGCCGCCGGCCGGCGAGGAAGGCGGCGCAAAGATGATGGTGGCCGAGGGCGCGCTCGAGAACCCACGGCCCGGCGCCATCTTCGGCCTGCACGTCACCAGCCGCCAGCACGTGGGCCAGGTCGGCTGGCGCAGCGGGCCGACCATGGCCAGCTCCGACTACTTCCGCATCACCGTGCAGGGCCGGCAGACGCATGGCGCGGCGCCCTGGGCGGGTGTCGACCCCATCGTCACCTCGGCGCAGATCGTGCTCGGGCTGCAGACCATCGTCAGCCGCACGCAGGAGATCACGCGCGAGCCGGCGGTGGTCACGGTGGGCACGATCAAGGGCGGCGTGCGCGAGAACATCATCCCGGACACGGTGGAGATGCGCGGCACCATCCGCACCTTCGACGAAGAGATGCGCGACGACATCCACGAGCGCGTGACGACGCTGGCCGAGGCCATCGCGCGCGGCTCGCGCGCCGGCTGCCAGGTGTGTGTGCAGAAGAACTACCCGGTCACCGTCAACGACCCGGCGCTCACCGAAGCCATGCTGCCGACGCTGGCACGCGTGGCCGGCGAGGGGCTGGTCAACGTCGACAAGGTCACCGGCGCCGAGGACTTCTCGTTCTTCCAGCGCGAGGTGCCGGGGCTGTTCGTGTTCCTCGGCGTCACCGCACCCGGGCTCGATCCGCGCCAGGCGCCGCCGAACCACTCGCCGCTGTTCCGCGTCGATGAAAGCGGGCTGGCGCTGGGCGTGCGGCTGCTGGCGCAGCTGGCCTGCGACTGGCTGGAGCGCCGCGCCGTCGCCTGAGCAGGTCCTGGGCCCTAGCCGGCCGTGGCCTGCAGCCAGCGGCTCGCCGCCTGCTGCAGTTCGGACACCGGGCGCAGCGCATCGAGCGTGAGCACACCCGGCTCGCCGTGGGGCGGCTCCAGCACCGCGAACTGGTTCGGCACCAGCGAGGCGTTGAAGAAGTGTCCTCCGGACCGCGCCCGCACGCGGGCTTCGGCCGCGACCTCGCCGATGGCCAGGAAGACAAAGCGCAGCCCCGGTGCTGCAGCGCGCAGGCCCTCGCGGTATCGGTACTTCAGCGCCGAGCAGCTGAGCACGGCACCGCCCGGGCGGCATGCCAGCTCGGCCGCGAGCGCGCCGAGCCAGGCTTCGCGGTCGCTGTCGGTGAGCGCGGTGCCGGCCCGCAGCTTTTGGCGGTTGGCTTCGCTGTGGAAATCATCGCCCTCGATCATGGGCAGCCCTTCGGCGGTGGCCAGCGCGGCGGCGAGGCTGGACTTGCCGCAACCGGCCACGCCCATCACCACCACCCGCGTCATCGCGCGTCGAACTCGAACACCCGTGGCGGTTGGCCCTCGACCTCGACGGTGAAGCGCCAGCGGGCGGGTCGCCGCGGGTCACCGTCCAGCTGTTGGCGATCCAGCCCTCGCGCGGCACCAGGCGGTACTCGCTGACCACGCTGCGGCCATCGGGCGTGGTGCGGCGGCGAAGCTCGGGCTCGGGGTCGCCGAAGGTCTGCGGCTCGGCCGGCAGCGTGAGTGTTTCGCGCACCCGCACTTCGCGCTGGGTGGTCTTCAGCTGCAGCCGCCAACCGAAGGCCTGGCCGTCGCGCAGCGGCAGCCGGGCCGAGGGCGTGAAGGCCGCGGTGGCGTCGCCGGGCGGCGCGAACAGGCCCGACTGCGCGGCGAGCACGGTGGTGGTGGGCTGGGTCTGGGCGGCCGGTGGCAAGGCCACCAGCGCGGTCAGGGCCATCACCACCGCGCGCCGCACAGGCCTCACACCACGGCTCCCGCAGCCGCCTCGATGGTGGCCAGCGCGCGCGCCTTTGCCGCCTCGGGCAAGAAGCTCGCGTTGGCGGCCAAGCGGCTCATGGCCAGCAGGTCTTCGCGGGTGAGCGGGGTTTCGCGCAGCAGCAGCTCGGCTTCCTGGCTTTGTGTGACGCGGCTGATGAGCCGGTTGTCGGTGTGCCAGCTCAGGCTGAGGCCGGCTTGCCACAGTGCGGTGATCGGGTGCGAGCCGATGCTCTTGGCGGCACCGGTGTGCACGTTGCTGCTGGGGCAGACCTCCAGGTGCAGGCCCAGCGCACGCGCTTCGTCGAGCAGCGCGGCCGGCGCGTGGCCGTCCAGCGCATCGGCCAGCCGCACGCCGTGGCCGATGCGGCGCGCGCCCAGCCGGCCGGCTTCGAGCACCCGTTCGGCGCCGTCGGCCTCGCCGGCGTGCAAGGTGAGCGGCAGGCCGGCTTCGCGCACCATGGCCAGCGCGCGCGCGTGCTCGCCGGGTGGAAAGCCACGCTCCGGCCCGGCGAGGTCGAAGCCGACCACGCCGCGGCCCTGGTAGCGCAGCGCCAGCCGCGCGGCACGTTCGGTCTCGGCCGGGTCGAGCTGGCGCATGGCGCAGACGATCAGGCCGCTCTGCTCCAGCAGTGGCAGCCGGCTCGAGGCCAGGCCTTCGAGCATGGCCTCGACCGCCGCCTCGCCGGCCGTGCCGTGGGCTTCGAACAGCAGCGGCGCGACGCGGAACTCGGCCAGTACCGCGCCGTCGTCGGCCGCGTCGTCGGCGGCTTCGCGTGCCACGCGGGCCAGCGCGGCGGGCGGCGCCATCGCGGCCACGGTGAGCGCGAACCCTTCGAGGTACTTCTCCAGGCTGCCGGCGTTGGCGTTGAGGTCGAACCAGGCGGCCAGCGCCGCCGTGTCGCCAGCCGGCGGCGTGATGCCACGCTCGCGCAGCAGGTCGAGCAGCGTGGCCACGCGCAGGCCACCGTCGAGGTGCTCGTGCAGCAGCACCTTGGGCAGGGCGCGCAGCGCGGCGCCCGGGGCATGGGAATCGGTCATGCCCGCATGCTAGCGAGCGCCATGCCAGCGGGCGCTGCCGCTTGTGCTCAGCTGCAGGGCAGCAGTGGCGCCACGGCCTCCGTGCGTTGCAGCCGCAGCGGGCCGGCGAGCAGCCGGCCGTCGGCGTCGCGCAGGCTCAGCAGCCACGAGGTGCCGTCCAGTTGCAGTTCGGCGCTGGCCAGTCGGCCATCTTCGAGGCGGCCGTAGAAGCGGGCGATGCCGTCGCCGCCGCGGCCCCAGCGGCCTTCGAAACGCAGCGCCGTGGGGCAGGCCAGGTCGAGCAGCACTTCTTCGCCGGCAACCACGGCCTGGGCCCGGCGCGGGCTGGGGTGGTCGATCAGGATGGCCGGCAGGTCGAGCACCGGTGCGGCGGTGGGCGAAGCCGGCGGCGGCCGGCAGCCCAGGGCGCCGGCCAGCAGGCTGTCGCACAGCGCGGCCGGCGTGGCGCCCTGCGCGGCCAGGGGGTCGGGCACGGCGCCGGTGCCGGAGCCGCCGACACCGGGGCCGCAGGCGGCCGCGGCCAGCGCCAGCAGCAACGCGGCGAGGAGGCGGTGGATGCGGTTCATTCGGGCTCCCGCTCGCTGAAGAAGTAGACGCCGAAACGCGCGCGGTGGCGGCGCTCGGCGGGTGGCAGCGCTGCGGCGTCGTGGTCGAAACGCTGCTGCGCCGTCTGCATCACGGTCTGGAAGGCGGCCTGCCAAGCCTCGCGCGAGGCCTGGCGCAGCTGCTCGATGGATTCGGGGCCGAGCTCGTCGACGAACACGGCCTGTTCAAGGAAGCCGCCGGGCGATGGCGCCTCGCCGTGCAGGTTGGCGACGGCTGCGGCGGCGTGGTCGTGCAGGTTCTGCGCGGTGAGCCACAGCGTCTCGTCGAAACCCTGCTGCGGGGCGAAGCCGCCGGCCACGAGGCTGAGCGTGTCGTCGGCGTGTTCGGCCACCACGCCCAGGCGCAGCAGCTCGTCGAGCACGGCGCGTGGCCGCACGTCGCGGCTGATGCCGGCCACCAGGGTGTCGAAACCGCCTGCACCGGTGCGCGCCAGCGGGCGCGGGCTGCCGTCGGCCGCGCGGAAGGCGGCATCGAACATCCAGCGCGCCACGACCTGCGCCGCCAGGCCCAGCGCGGGCGGGGGTGCCGAGGCCGCCTCGGCGAGCTCGCCGCGTGTGAGCGTGCGCACGTCGCGCCGGTGCACGCCCGACAGCAGCGAGATGGCGCTGTCGGTGCGGCCCATGCCACGTGCAGAAAGCTCGTCGTGCGCGGCCGACAGGAACACCCGCTTCAGCGCCGCCGCAAACACCGGGTAGGTGACGCCGTGGCGCAGCAGCAGCCGCACCAGCGGCTTGAGCAGCGCCAGCACGCGGTCGAGCACCAGCGTGGGCGTGGGGGTGGGCGGCGTGCTCAAGGCGAAGTCACCAAGTGGGCGTTGACCGAAGCATGGACCGTTTTCGGAGATTTCGAAAAGGCCGGTGTTGCGGCCGGAAACAAGCCTGGCGTTGACGCGGCGAAGTGATGTGGGACATTATCCCACACACAGAGGAGCCCGGCAAGGCCGGGTCGGCGATCCACCCAACATGCGGAGAAACACGATGCAAGCACAGACGACGATGCCGATACGGCCCCTGCTGGGTTCCCTGATGGCTGCGGCGCTGCTGGGGCTGGCGGCCTGTGGCGGCGGGGGCGGCAGTGCCGAGAGGCAGCAGCCGCCCAACACCGGCCCCGAAGGCCGGGCCACGACACTCGCCACCGCGCAGCCGGGCGAGCTCGGCGCCTGGGCGCAGGCGCGGCTGCGGGTGCTGGACAGCGAAGGCCGCCTCGCGGGCAGTGCCGGCGTGGTCGGCACCGTGGCGCCGGTGGCGGCACCGGCCGGCGACGTGCCGCCGAGCAGCCGCACGCTGGTGCAGGAAGACGGGGTCGACGAAGCCGACCTGCTGCGCACCGACGGCCGCCATCTGCAGGCGCTGGTGCGCCGCGGCGACGGCGTGGAGCTGCTGGTGCAGACACGCGCCGACGACGGCTCGCTGACCTCGCCGCGCCGCCGCCTGCTGATGGCCGACGACGGCCGGCTCGACCCGGAAGGCCTGGTCGCCAGCGACGACGGCCGCGTGCTCGCCGCGGTGGCGCGCCGCAGCGAGCTGTTGGCGGCCGACCGCATCTGCGACACCTGCCTGAGCATCGCGCCGATCTGGGCCACGCCGAGCGTGCTGGTGCAGCGCTACGACGCCAGCGATGCGGCCGATCCGCAGCCGGGTGCGCGCCTGGTCATCGACGGTGACCTGGTTGAGACACGCCGCATCGGCGACACGCTGGTGGTGGTGGCCGTGCACCGGCCTTTCCTCGCCGCGCAGGCGCTGTCGGCGACGGCCAGCGCTGCCGAGCGGGCCGCCGCCATCGCGGCCGTGAAGAGCGACGACCTGATCCCGCGCCTGCGCCGCAACGGCGGTGCCGCGCAACCGCTGCTGCGCGACAGCGACTGCTGGCTGCAGACGGCCAACGGCTCGGCGCTGGTGCAGCTGACCACCGTCACGCTGATCGACCTGCGCAGCGCCGATCTGGCGCAGAGCTCGCGTTGTTTTGCCGGCGGCACCGAGGCGATGCTGCTGACCAAGCAGAACCTGTGGCTGGCGACGACGCAGGGCCGGCCGCTGTTCGAGCGCCTCACGCGCGTGGGGCCGCCGCAGCACACCGACGTGCACCAGTTTGCCTTCGACCTCAGCGGCACCGGGGGCGTGGCCTACCGCGGCTCGGTGCAGGTGGAAGGCCATCTGGGCTGGGACGCGCCGCGCCGCAGCTACCGCCTTGGTGAACACGCCGGCCATCTGCGGGTGCTGACCTTCACCGGCGAAGAAGGCTGGGCGACGCTGGAAGAGGCCGGCACCCAGACGGCGTCGCCGGCGCGGCTGACGATGGTCCGCGCCGACAGCGCCGCGGCCAGCAGCGACGGCCGCACGCTGGCCATCGCCAGCACCTTGCCCAACGCCAACCGGCCGGCCGTCATCGGCAAGCCCGGCGAGCAGGTTTACGCGGTGCGCTTCGTCGGCGACCGCGGCTATGTGGTCACCTTCCGCCAGATCGACCCGCTGTACGTGCTGGACCTGAGGGACCCGACCGATCCGCGCATCGCCGGCGAGGTCGAGCTGCCCGGCTTCTCGCAGGCGCTCATTCCGCTCGAAGGCGGCCTGCTGCTGGGCCTGGGCCGCGACGCCGACACCGCGGGCCAGCTGCACGGCCTGCAGTTCACGCTGTTCGACGTGGCCGACGCCGCCGCCCCGCGTGTGCTCTCGACCGAGGTGCTGGGCGCCGCCGGCAGCGCGCACGCCCTGGAGTTTGCGCGCCACGGCCTGGCGCTGCGCCAGGACGGCAGCACCGTGCGGCTGGCGCTGCCGGTGATGCTGAGCAGCGGCCCCTGGGTGGGCCACCAGCGCAGCCTGCAGACCTTCGAGGTGGACACCGCGGCCCGCACGATGACGCTGCGCTCGCGCTTCGCCGAAGTCGACGCGGCCACGGTGGTCACGCAGCTCGGCGAGGAACGTGCCGTGCTGATCGGCGACCAGGCGGTGCTGCTGCGCGACGGCGCGATGACGCCCTACGACTGGTAAGCGCCTTCAGGCAAAAGCCGGTTGACCCGGTTGACCCGATTGACGCGGGCCTGCGCCGAGGTTTCGGTGCAGGCTCGCTGCGCTTGAAGGCTCAGGACGCCTTCAGCTCCCAGCCGGGCATGCCGGTCTGCCACAGCACGAACGAGAAGGTGTCGGCGCGTTCGTCCAGCACCTGGGCCTTGGTGTCGCCGATGCCGTGGCCAGCCTGGTAGTCCAGGCGCATCAACACCGGGCGGCCGCTGGTGCTGGCGGCGAGCAGCCGCGCTGCGGTCTTGGTGGTGTGCCAGACCTCCACGCGCGGGTCGTTCACGCCGTGTGTCAGCAGCACCGCCGGGTACTGGGTGCCGTCCTTGATCTGGTGGTAGGTGCTCATCGCCAGCAGCGCGCGGAAACCGGCTTCCGTCTTGCGGCTGCCGAACTCCGGGATGTTCGGGATGCCGTTCGGCGTGGTCTCCATGCGCACCATGTCCAGCGCACCGACAGCCGGCATCACCACCGCGAACAGCTCGGGCCGCTCGGTCATCGCGCGGCCGACGAGGATGCCGCCGGCACTGCCGCCCCACAGCGCCAGGCGCGCCGGCCGCGTGTAGCCGGCCTGGATCAGGCGTTCGGCGCAGGCGATGAAGTCGCGCCAGGTGTTGGGCTTGGTGGCCTGCTTGCCGGCCTCGTGCCAGGCCTTGCCGAACACGCCGCTGCCCCGCGGGTTGGCCACCGCGAACACGCCACCGGCCTCCAGCCAGGCCAGGCGGCTGGGGCTGAAGAAGGGCTCTTCGGTCATGCCGTAGCTGGCGTAGCCGTAGAGGATGGTGGGGTTGCTGCCGTCGAGCTGCACGTCCTTGCGGTGGATCACGCTCATAGGCACCTCGACGCCGTCGGCGGTCTTCACCATCAGCTCGGTGGTCACGTGGTCCGGCGCGTCGTAGGGGCCGGCCGGCTGCAGGCCGGTGTTCGTCACGCTGCCGTCGGCGGCCAGCACGTAGATCTGGCGTGCGCGTGTCCAGCTCTGCAGGTCCAGCAGCAGGCCGGGCAGGCGCGCGTCGACGCCACCGATGTTCAGCGAGCCGAGGGCCGGCAGCGCCACTTCCTGTGGCGTGGCGTCGGCGCCGAAACCGAGCTTGAACAGCTTCTTGATGTTGCCGTCGCGGGCATCGAAGTACAGCGCGTCGGAGGCCGCGGTCACGCCGCCGAGCACGCGCGAGCTTTCCGGCACGATGAGGCTGGCGGTGGCGGGCGAGAAGCCGGCCAGCGCGCCGCCGATCAGCTTGTAGCGCGGTGCGTCCTTGAAGCTCGTGGCCCAGACACGGCCGCCGCGCACCACCATCGAGGTCACGGCATCGGCCTTGGCGCACAGCGCCTTCCAGGCCGGCTTGCCGGCGCGCAGCGCCGCCACCGTGCTGTGCCAGGCGCTGAACTCCGGCGAGACACCGTCGAAGGCATAGGCCAGCACGGTGCCGTCGGGCTGCACGTCAAGGAAGGGGAACTCGGTGGCCGGGATGCCCAGGTCGCGGCCGGCGCGCAGCACGACGCGGACGTCGGCCTCGTTGCCGCCCGGCCGCATCACGCAGGCCTGGCTGTGCTGGTACTTGTCGGTCGGCGGCGCGCCCTTCTTCAGCAGCTGCATGCGGTGGAAGAAGATCTGCCGGCTGTCCGGGCTCCAGGCGACGCCACCGAACTGCGCGCGCGCGATGGCCGGGCCGCGCTGGCGGCCGCTGGCGACCTCGACGATGCGCATCTCGGCTTCTTCGCTGCCGGCGGCCGACACGCCCAGCGCCACCAGCGTGCCGTCGGGCGAGGTGCTGAACCAGTTGATGGCGTGCGGCTTGCCGGTCTGGGCCTTGAGCGTTTCGGGGTCGAACAGCAGCTTTTCGCTGCCGGCCAGGCCGTCGCGAACGCAGAGCTTGAACTGGTCTTCCGTCGCGCCGCGGCGCTGGTAGACGAAGCGGTCGCCGGGCCGGCGCTGCACGTCGTAGACACGCGCCGAGGCGCTGGCGTCGATCTCCTCCAGCCGCTTGCGCATCTGGTCGCGCCCGCCGATGCGGCGCAGCGTGGCGTGTGCGTGGTCGCTCTGCGCCTTCATCCAGGCCGCGACCTCGGGGTTCTTCACGTCCTCGAAGCCGCGGTAGGGGTCGTCGACGGGCGTGCCGAAGAACGTCTCCTGCACGTTGCGCACCGGCGCCACCGGCAGGCCGGGCGGCTGCGAGGTGGCGGCGACGGGCGAGGCCCGTTCCTGGGTCTGCGCCTGGGCCAGGGCGGCAAAAGGCAGGGTCGGCAGGCTCACGCTCAGGCCGCCGACAAGGACGGCGCGGCGCAACGGATCGGGGCGGGTCATCGAAACACCTCGGTGCATCGTGGGAAAGCAAGGATGCTAGCGAGTGGCCGGGCCGCCGCACGCCACCGCGCGACGAAGCACCCCGCCGGGCCGATCAATGGCCCCGTGGGGCGGCCGGCTGGCGCGCCCGCAGCAGCCGCTGCGCCAGCAGCGCGGCGGCGGCCATCGGCAGCACGGCGGCCAGCGGTGCCGCCATGGCCGCGCCCATCAACCCGGCGAACACACACCAGGCCAGCGGCACGGCCATGGTGGCGGCCCAGCGCAGCCCGCGCTGCGGCGTGAGCGCCGCCCAGGCCAGCCAGCCGAGCACCGTGGGGTCCGGTGCCAGTGCAAACAGCTCGGCTTGCCAGAACTGCCAGGCCGGCCGGCCGAAGCCGAGGGTGGCCAGCGGCCAGGCCAAGGCCAGCACCAGCAGCAGCGCGGCCAGGCCGCGGGCGGCGGCTTCGCCGCGCGGGGGTTCCGTCGCGGTGACGGCCGTCGCCAGCGTCAGCAGCGCCAGCACAGCCTGCAAGCCAAAAGCCAGCGCCCAGCCCGAGGCGATCCAGGTCAGCCCGGCCAGCGATTGGCGGAAGTGCAGCTCGGCGCAGACCGCGCTGGCCAGCGCCAGCAGTCCCAGCGTCACCGGCTCGGCCCAACGCCGCTGCGGCCGCAGCAGCAGGGCCGCGGCCAGCAAGGCCGGCAGCAGCGCGGCCAGCAGCGGCGCCGGCCACCACGCGCGGTTCACCAGCTCGAACAGCCGCGCATGGGCGCGCGGCGAGAACATCAGAAAGTCCTCGAGCCGGTAGCTCCAGAGCGTGTGCCACCACTCGGGCATCGCTGGCTTTCAGTGTGCGCGGTTCAAAGCGCGCGGATGTGCGCGGCGATGCGCCGCGCCAGCGCGGCATCGGGCAGCGGGCCGCGCATCGCGCCGAGGTTCTGCCGCACATGCGCCACCTGCGTCGTCGCCGGGATCACGCAGCTCACGGCCGGGTGCGCCAGCAAGAACTTCAGCACCGCCTGCGCCCAGCCGTCGCAGCCCAGCTCGGCGATCCAGCCCGGCAGCGGCTCGCGCGCCAGGCGTTCGAGCAGCCGGCCTTCCTGGAAAGGCCGGTTCACGATGACGGCGATGCCGCGTTCGCGCGCCAGCGGCAGCAGGCGCTGCTCGACCTCGGTTTCCAGCGGGTTGTAGCTGAGCTGCACCGTGTCGATGCGGTGCTGGCGCATCACGCGTTCGAGCTCGGCATGGCGCCGGCCGTGCGAGGTGGTGATGCCGAGGTAGCGGATGCGGCCCTCGGCTTTCAGCTGCGCGAGCGTGGCCAGGTGCGGCTCCCAGGCGAGCAGGTTGTGCACCTGCACCAGGTCCAGCCGCGGCAGCCGCCACAGCGCACGCGTGGCCTCGATCTGCTCCGGGCCGGCGCGGCCAGAGCCGGTCCAGACCTTCTCGGCCGCGAACACCCGGCCCTGGCGGCCGAGTTCGGCCAGGCCCTGGCCGACGACGTCCTGCGAAGAGCCGTACATCGGCGAGCTGTCGATCACGCGCCCGCCGCCGTCGAAAAACGCGCGCATCACGGCCACCGCGTTGGCGCGCAGCAGCGCGTCGTGGCCGGTGTTGAAGGTGATCCAGGTGCCCAGGCCGACGGCCGGCAGGCGCTCGCCGCTGGACGGGATCGGCCTTTCGAGCAAGGCCTGCGCCGTGGCCGGCGGCAGGCCCGGCAGCGCCAGCGCCGTCGTGGCGAGCAGCCGGCGGCGCGTGAGGCCGCTCAACCCGTTCATCGCGGCGGCGGCAGCCGTTCGCCCTGGATGCGGCGCCACAGCCACGGCAGGGCCTTGTCGACGTCGTTGCGGCCGCCGACGTTCACGCTGGGCAACACCGGCACCAGCGGGCTTCGCCGCTCGGCGACGACGAAGGTGAAGCTGTAGCCCGGCTCCTGGCCCATGCGCAGGTCGGCGATGCGGAGGCGGCCGTCCTGCTCGGCCATGGCCCAGAAGCCCTTGGTGAAGGCGCGGATGCGCGCTGCGCCGTCGAGCCCGGCCGTCTCTTCGGCCAGCGCGTTGCCACGTTCGAAACGGTCGAAGGCGATGCGCTCGGCCGCCGGCACCGGCGCATCGAGCAGCGAGTAGAAACCTTCGCGGTACGCGCTGCCGGCTTCGTCGACCGCGACGATGCGCCAGGCCAGGGTGGAAAACGGCAGCGGCGTCACCAGCAGCCGATCGGCCTTCAGGCCCTGGGCGGCCAGCGACTCGCGCGCCAGGTTCTCCACGTGCACCTGTGCCACCAGGCTCCAGCCGACATACGCCGTGCTCAGCACCAGGCCGGCCGCGTTGATCTTCAAGGCCGCGGGCCGGCGGCCCAGCACCACCGCCACCAGCACGCCCAGCAGCAGCGGCAGCGTGTAGGCCGGGTCGATGATGAACAGGCTGCCGCTGCCGAAGGGATGGTCGGTGAAAGGCAGGCCGAGCTGCGTGCCGTAGACGGTGGCGGCGTCGAGCAGCGGGTGCGTGATCAGCGCGCCGGCCATGGCCAGGACCCAGTGGCGCCACTGCGCCGTCTCGCGCGACAGCCAGGCCACCAGCGCGCCGAAGGGCAGGGCAAACAAGGCCAGCCAGAACGGTGCGTGGGTTTCTGCGCGGTGCAGCACCATGTTCAGGATGGGGTCGCCGTGGTCGACGAACACGTCCAGGTCGGGCAGGGTGCCGGCCAGCGCGCCCCAGGCGGCGGCTTTCCAGACGGCGGTGCGCCGGCCCATGACGGCCACGGCGACGGCCGCGCCCAGTGCGGCCTGTGAGAGGGAGTCCATGCCGCGATGCTGCCAGTGCGGCGCCGGCCCGGTTCAGCCGATGGGCTTGACGATGCGCTGCACCGCGGCCGGCCGCGGCACGGCGGTGTCGCCCAACACAAAAGCCGCCTGCACCGCAGCCACCGCGGCTTCGGCCGCCGCTTCATCGGTCGCATGCACCAGGGCCAGCGGCTCGCCGCGCGCCACGGCCGCACCGCGCGGGCGGATGCGCGCCAGGCCCACCCGCGGGTCGACCGTGTCACCGGGCTTGGCGCGGCCGCCGCCGAGCGCGACCACGGCCACGCCGAGCGCGCGCGAGTCCACCGCGGTGACGACACCGTCGTGCAGCGCCGGCACGGCGTGCACCACCGGTGCCACCGGCAGGGCTGCATCGGCGAACACGTCGCGCGGGCCGCCAAGCGCGGCCACCATGCGCGCAAAACGCTCGGCCGCGGCGCCGCTGGCCAGGGCCCGTTCGAGCTGCTGTTGCGCAGCCTGTTCGTCGGCGGCCAGGCCAGCCAGGCACAGCATCTGCGCGCCCAGCGCCAGCGTCACCTCGCGCTGCACCGGCTCGTCTTCGTCGCCGTGCAAACGGCCGGCCAGGAAGTCCAGCGCCTCGGCCACTTCCAGCGCGTTGCCGGCGGTGTGGCCCAGCACGGCGTCCATGTCGGTGACGAGCGCCCGCGCCTTCAGCCCGGCGGCGTGGGCGGTGGCGACCAGGCTCTCGGCCAGCGTGCGCGCTGCCTCGGGCGTGGCCGCGAAGGCGCCGCTGCCGCACTTGACGTCGAGCACCAGGGCATCGAGCCCGGCCGCGAGCTTCTTGCTCAGGATGCTGGCGGTGATCAGCGGCACGCTCTCGACGGTGGCCGTCACGTCGCGCAGCGCGTAGAGCCGGCGATCGGCCGGCGCCAGCTGCGGCCCGGCGCTGACGATGGCGCAGCCCACCTCGGCCAGCACACGCCGCATCTCGGCGGCGTCGACGTTCACGCGCAGGCCGGGCAGGGCCTCCAGCTTGTCCAACGTGCCGCCGGTGTGGCCCAGGCCGCGGCCGCTGACCATCGGCACCACGGCGCCGCAGGCGGCCAGCATCGGCGCCAGCATCAGGCTGAGCTTGTCGCCGACGCCGCCGGTGCTGTGTTTGTCGACCGCAGGCCCGGGCAGGCCGGCGCCCTGCCACGAGAGCACCTGGCCGGACTGCGTCATCGCCCGCGTGAGCGCCGCCGTCTCGGCCGCCGTCATGCCGCGCCAGACGATGGCCATGGCCAGCGCCGCGGCCTGTGCGTCGGACCAGCCGCCGTCGACCAGGCCGCGCACGAAGTCGGCGATGTCGGCCTCGGCCAGCGTGCCGCCGTCGCGCTTGGCGCGGATGATCTCGGCGGGCAGGCGCATGGCCGCGGGGCTGTCCGGCGCCGTCACTCGTCGATTCACTCCTCGATGATGCGAGGGGCGTTGTCGGGCGAGGGGGTGGTCTGCAGGAAGTTCACCAGCGCGTCGATGTCGAGCTCGCCACCGAGGCGTTCGCGGCCCTGGCGCAGCGGGCTCAGGCCGTCGCCGCCGTCGGCCATGAAGCTGTTGACGGTGAAGCGGAACGAGGCGTTCGGGTCCACCGGCTGGCCGTCGATGCGCAGGTCCTGCACGCGCTGGCCGTGCGGCGCCTTGGCGATCCAGCGGTAGGCGAGCGACTTCGACGGCAGCAGGAAGCTCGGGCTGCTGCGGCCCGGGCGCTGCTGGTCTTCGAGCAGCTGCTTGATCTCGGCGCCGGTCAGCGTCATGACCACCAGGTTGTTGCCGAAGGGCTGCATCGTGAACACGTCGCCGTAGGTCACCTCGCAGGGCGGCGTGCCGCGGCAGACGAGCGGGGCGCGCACGCCGCCGGTGTTCATCAGCGCAAAGCGCGCACCACCCCGCTCTGGCGCGCGGGTGGCTGCGTGCTGGGCGTCGGCGATCAGCCGGCCGGCGCTGGAGCTGCCGCGGTTGGCGGCCGTCTCGAAGCTGCCACCGATGCGGCCCACCACGCGTTCGGCCAGCGGCTTGGCCTTGGTGACGTACTCGCCCACACGCGCGGCGATCGAGGCGTCGGGCACCGCGGCGCGCAGCGCGGCGGCATAGGGCGCGGGCTCCTGGCTCGCGATCAGCGCGCGGTGTGCGGCGTCGGTGTGTTCGTTGAACACCGGCAGGTTGCGGTGGATGGACCTGGCGCGGTCGACGTCGCCGGTCTTGGGGTCGAGCACCAGGTCGGCCACCGACAGGCCGCGGCCCAGCGCCACGGCCTGCATCACGACGCGGTCGCCGACCACGCAGCGGTAGCCCTGGTGCGTGTGGCCCGACATCACCACGTCGATGGCCGGGTTCAGGCGCTTCTCGATGTCGAAGATGGCGCCGCGGCGGGTCGGGCAGTCGCTGGCGTTCCACTCCATCTGCGCGCCGTCGATGTTGCCGCCTTCGTGCACCACGGCGATCAGCGCCTGCACGCCCTGTGCGAGCAGCTTGGCCGCCTCGGCGTTGAGCGCGTCGGCCTCGTCGACGAAACGCAGGCCGGCCACGCCCGAGGGCACGACGATGTTCGGCGTGGTGCGCGTGACGGCGCCGATGAAGCCGACCTTGATGCCGCCGTAGGTCTTGACCACCGAGGGCGCAAAGGCCGGCGTGCCGTCGCTCTTGACGACGTTGGCCGCGATCAGCGGGAACTTGGCGCCGCCGTGGCGGCCGAGCGCGCAGGACACGGCGGTTTCGCCAGGCTTGGCTTCGCGGCAGACACCGGCCGGATCCGTCACGCGCAGCAGCTCGGCGTAGCCGGCGTCGAACTCGTGGTTGCCGACGCCGGAGATCTCCACGCCCATCCGGTTGAGCACGTCGATGGTGCTCTCGTGGAAAAACAGCGCGCTGATGATCGGCGTGCCGCCGATGCTGTCGCCGTTGGCCACCAGCACGCTGTGCTCGGCGCCATCGCGCAGCGCCTTCACCAGGCCGGCCTGCGCCGCCGCGCCGCCCACGCGCACCCGCAGCGGCTGGTTGGCATCGGCCGGGTTCGGGTGCGGCAGCGTGAGGCCGGCGGTCTCGATGTTGCCGTGCAGGTCGTTGAAGTGGATGACGCGCAGCGTGATCGGCGCGCTGGTCGATGTGGTCGGGGCGGCCGGCGTGGACGGCGCACTGGCGCAGCCCGCGAGCAGCGCGGCGGCGGCCGCGGTGGCAAGGAGCGCGAAGGTGGAGCGGCGGAACAGGTTCATGGCAGTTCTCGATTCAGTAGCTGGCGCCCGGCGTGGGGCGGTGCGTGCCGGCCAGCACGGCTTCGATGTCGCTGAGCAGGCCGCTGGCGCCGATGCGGAAACGCTGCGGCACGGCAGCGGCCGCGCCCAGGGCCTCGCGCTGCAGCGCGATGTAGGCCGCGGCGTCGGCCACCGTGCGGATGCCTCCGGCGGGCTTGAAGCCGAGCCGTTCGCGTGCCGGGGCGGCTGCGATGGCGGCGAGCAGCCGGCGTGCCGCCTCGGGCGTGGCGCTGACGGGTTTCTTGCCGGTGCTGGTCTTCAGGAAGTCGGCACCGGCGTCGAGCGCAATGCGGCAGGCCTCGTCGATGCGCGCCGCCTCGGCGATCTCGCCGGTTTCGAGGATGACCTTCAGCCGCAGGCCGTCGCAGGCCTTGCGCACCGCGGCCAGCAGCGCCGGTGCGGCGGCCAGCGCGTGGTAGGGCATGACCACGTCGACTTCCTGAGCGCCGGCGTCGACGATGGCGCGGGTGTCGCGCACCGCGCGGTCCAGGTCGGTGCTGCCGTCGGGAAAGTTGGCGACGGCAGCCACGGCGATGGTGTCGGGCAGCCGCGCACGCGCAAAGGCCGCCAGGCGCGGCCACACGCAGACGGCGGCGGTGGCGCCACGGCCGCTCGGGCCGATGGCCTTGGCGCACAGCGCCTCGATCTCGGCTTCGCCGCCCGTGGTGTCGTGGCCGTCGGCGAGGCTGGTGAGGTCCAGGCAGGCCAGCGCGGTGCGCGCGGTGGCGATCAACGATTCGTTCGGCAGTTCGTGCGGTGATTGCTCAGCCATCGGCTCACTCCTTCAGACCATGGGCCACACGCACCGCCACCGCCGCGAGCAGGCCCACCGCCCGTTCGCTCGAAGCCTGCGCCGTGGCCATGGTGTGGCCATGGCTCAGCGACTCGCTGCTCAGGCCGGCGGCCATGTTGGTCATCATCGACAGCGCCAGCACCTTCAGCCCGGCATGGCGGGCCAGGATGGTCTCGGGCACCGTGCTCATGCCGACGGCGCGCGCGCCCAGCCGCTGCAGCATGCGGATCTCGGCCGGTGTCTCGAACTGCGGGCCCAGCACCCAGGCATAGACGCCGCCGGCGAGCGCCTCGCCGCGTTGGGCGACGGCGGCGGCCTGCGCCTCGGCGCGCAGCGTGGGGCAGTAGGCCTGGCCCATGTCGACGAAGCGGCCATCGCCCCTTTCGCCGACCAGCGGGCTCTGCTGCACGATGTTCAGGTGGTCCTCGATCAGCATCACGCTGCCGGGCGGCAGTGCGGGGTCGAGGCTGCCGGCGGCGTTGGTCTGCACCAGCACCTGCACGCCGATGGCGGCCAGCGTGCGGATCACGCCTTTCATGCCGTCGGGCTGGCCGGTTTCGTAGGCGTGTTTGCGGCCGGCCAGCACGATGAGCTCGGCACCATCGAGCGTGCCCGCCTTCAGCAGGCCGGCGTGGCCGCCAATGGCGAGCTGCGGGAACGCCGGCAGCTCGGCGTAGGGCACGGCGACCGCGTCCTGCACACGCTCGGCAAACGGGCCCCAGCCGCTGCCCAGCAGCACGGCCACACGCGGCTGGCGCGGGCCCAGGCGCGCACGCAGCGTGGCGGCGCTGGCGGCAACGAGTTCGTCGAGGCTCATGGTGTCGATGGGGTCAGGTGCGAGGGGCCGAAGCTGCACGGCAAGAGTTGCCCCAGTGTGAAACGGGCGACGAGGTGCTGCTCGTCGACCACCAGCACCGGGCAGTCGTCGGCTGCGAACTCGCGGATGCGCTGGCGGCAGCCGCCGCAGGGCGTGACCGGATCGGCCGCCACGCCGCAGACAGCGACGGCGGCGATGTGCCGGCCACCGGCGGCGACCATCGCGGCGATGGCCGAGGTCTCGGCGCACCAGCCCTGCGGGTAGGCGGCGTTCTCGACGTTGGCGCCGGCGTGGATGCGGCCCTGTTCGTCGAGCACCGCGGCGCCGACGGCGAAGCGCGAGTAGGGGGCGTAGGCCTGGGCGCGCGCGGCGCGCGCCGCGGCGATCAGCGCCGCATGAAGCTCATCAACGGCGGTCATTCACCGCTCCTTCACATAGGGCCGGCCCAGCGCCGCCGGTGCCACGGCCTTGCCGATGAAGCCGGCCAGCAGCACCACCGTCAGCACATAGGGCAGGGCCTGGATGGCCTGCACCGGCACTTCGCCGAAGCCGGGGATGACGACACCCTGCAGCCGGATGCTGACGGCGTCGAGAAAGCCGAACAGCAGGCAGGCCGCGAGTGCGCCGCCCGGGTGCCACTTGCCGAAGATCAGCGCGGCCAGCGCCATGTAGCCGCGGCCGGCCGTCATGTGCGGGATGAAGCTCGGGTTCTGCGCCAGCACCAGGTAGGCACCGGCCAGCGAGGCCAGCACGCCGTTCAGCGCCAGCGCCTGGTAGCGCAAGGCCTTCACGCTGACGCCGGCGGCGTCGACCATGGCCGGGTTTTCGCCGGCCGCGCGCAGGCGCAGGCCGAAGCGGGTGCGGTACAGCAGCCACCACACGCCGAGCACCGCCGCCAGCGCGCCGTAGACCATGGCGTTGTGGCCGAACAGCGCCAGCGCCAGCGAGGGGCCGACCACCGGCAGGCCGCGTACCGCATCGCCCAGGCCGGTGAACCAGCGGTCGAGCCGCACGGCCTCGGGCACCGGCGGCGTCTGCCCGCCCTGCGCGAACCAGGCCAGGCCCAGCACCACGGTCAGGCCAGCGGCCGTCATCGTGATGGCCATGCCGAGCACGACCTGGTCGCCGCGGTGGCTGACGCAGGCGTAGCCGTGCAACATCGACAGCGCCAGGCCCACCGCGATGGCGGCCGCCAGCGCGAGGAACAGGCTGCCGCTGACCACGCCGACCGCGGCGGTGGCGAAGGCCGTCGCCAGCATCTTGCCTTCGAGGCCGAGGTCGATGACACCGGCACGTTCGCACAGCACGCCGGCCAGCGCACACAGGATCAGCGGCACGCTGACGCGCAGCGTGCTCGCGACCAGGGTGCCGATGAAGACCTCATCCATTGGCGCGCGCCCCCCCGCCGGCGGCCTTGTACAGGCGGAACAGCGCCGGCGCCGCCACCTGGGCCATGGCACCGGCGAACAGCACGATCAGGCCCTGCAGCATGAACACCATGTCGCGCGAAAAACCGCTGATCTCGAAAGCCAGCTCGCTGCCGCCCTGGTACAGCGCACCGAACAGCAGCGCCGCCAGCACGATGCCCACCGGGTGGTTGCGGCCGATCAGGCTCACCGCGATGCCGGCAAAACCGGCACCGGCCACGAAGTCCGGCAGCAACCGGCCGTGCACGCCGGCGATCTCGTTCACGCCCACCAGCCCGGCCATCGCACCGGCCGCGGCCATGCTGACCACCGTCAGCGCCCGCGGCTGGATGCCGGCGTAGAGCGAAGCCGCCGGCGCGAAGCCCACCGCGCGCAAGGCATAACCGCCGCGGCTCTTCCAGAGCACCCACCAGCAGCCCCAGGCCGCGGCCAGCGCGAGCAGGAAGCTCAGGTTCAGCGGCGTGCGCGGCCACTCGATGCCGATCCAGCCCAGCAGCTCGTGCATGCCGGGCATCCTGGCGGCGTCGGCGAAGGCGCGGCTCTCGGGCGTCATGTTGCCCGGCTCCTTCAGCGTGTTGACGAGCAGGTAGCTCAGCAGCGCCGAGGCGATGAAGTTGAACATGATGGTCGTGATGACCGTGTGGCTGCCGCGCCAGGCCTGCAGCGCACCCGGCACCGCGCCCCAGACACCGCCAAACGCGGCCGCAGCCAGCACCATGGCCGGCAGCAGCAGCGGTGCCGGCAGAAAGCCGTCCAGCGCCAGCGCGGCCAGACCAGCGCCCAGCCCGCCCATGATGGCCTGGCCCTCGCCGCCGATGTTGAAGTGGCCGCCGTGGAAGGCCAGCGCCACCGCCAGGCCGGTGAAGACGAAGGTGGTCGAGTAGTACAGCGTGTAGCTGAGGCCGGCCGGCGAGCCGAAGGCGCCCTTGAACAGCAGCGTCAGCACCTGCCAGGGGTCGAAGCCCACCAGCAGCACGACACCGCCGGCCACCAGCAGCGCGATCGCCAGGTTGACCGCCGGCAGCAGCGCGACGTCCATCCAGCGCGGCAGCTCAATCGGTTGGCTCAATGTGCGCCCCCCATCAACCGGCCCAGCGCGGCCTCGGAACACTGCGCGATCGGCAGCTCGCCGGCGATGCGGCCGGCGTTCATCACGATCACGCGGTCGGCCAGTGCGAGGATCTCGTCGAGTTCGGACGAGACCACCAGCACCGCGCCGCCGGCGTCGCGCATCTCGCGCAGCCGGGCGTGGATGAATTCGATGGCGCCGATGTCGACGCCGCGTGTCGGCTGGCCCACCAGCAGCACCTGCGGGGCGTGTTCGCCACCCTGGGCTTCGCGCGCCAGCACCAGCTTCTGCTGGTTGCCGCCGCTGAACTTGGAAGAGCGCAGGTTCGGGTTGCGCGGGCGCACGTCGTAGCGTTCCATCATGGCCGTGCAGTCTTCGCGCATGGTGCGCTGGCGCATGCGCGCCCACAGCGCGGGCAGGCGGCCGCCGGCGCTGTAGCGCGGCGCCTCCTGGTAGCCGAGCACGGCCGTTTCCCAGGCGTCGAAGGGCAGCACCATGCCGCGTTTGTGGCGGTCTTCCGGCACATGGGCCAGGCGCAGCGCACGCGCGCTGCGCGGGTCGATCCACTGGCCAGGCACGAAGCGCCGGCCGCCTAGCACCAGGCTGCCGGCCTGCGGCTCGGCCAGGCCCGAGAGCATGTCCAGCAGCTCGCTCTGGCCGTTGCCCGAGACACCGGCGATGCCGACGATCTCGCCCGCGCGCAGCGTGAGCGAGACCTCAGCGAGCCGCGTCACGCCCAGCTCGTCGGCCCAGCTCAGGCCCTGCGCTTCGAGCAGCACCGGCCCCGGTTCGGCGGCGGCGGTGTCACCGCGCGCCAGGTTCACGCGGCGGCCGACCATGGCTTCGGCCAGGCCGTCGATGGAGGTGTCGGCGATGGCGCAGTCCAGCACCACCTGGCCGCCGCGCATCACCGTGACGGCGTCGCACAGGGCCATGATCTCCTTGAGCTTGTGCGTGATCAGCAGCACCGTGGTGCCGCGCTCGCGCAGGCCCTTCAACGTGACGAACAGCTGCTCGGTCTCGGCCGGCGTCAGCACCGCGGTGGGTTCGTCGAGGATCAGGATGCGCGCGCCGCGGTACAGCGCCTTCAGGATTTCCAGCCGCTGGCGCTCGCCCACCGGCAGCTCGTGCACCGGCGCGTCGAGGTTCACGACCAGGCCGGTCTCCTGCATCAGCCGCTCGAGGCCGGCGCGCACCGTGGCGCGTGCCGGCAGCAGGCGCCAGCCGGGTTCGGCGCCGAGCATCACGTTGTCGAGCGCCGAGAGCGTGTCGACCAGCATGAAGTGCTGGTGCACCATGCCGATGCCCAGCGCGATGGCCTCGCGCGAGCCCTTGATGCTGGCGGGCCGGCCCTCGATGACGATCTCGCCCCCATCGGCCTCGTAGAAGCCGTAGAGGATGCTCATCAGCGTGCTCTTGCCGGCGCCGTTTTCACCGACGATGCCGTGCACCGTGCCGGCGCGCACCGTCAGGTTCACGTCGCGGTTGGCGTGCACGGCGCCGAAGCGCTTCTCGATGTGGCGCATCGCCACCGCGGGCGCCGCCATGACCGCCCCCGCCTGTGTCACTTGCAGGCGTTGTTGGCCATGTAGTCGATGACCTTGATCTTGCCGGCCACGATGTCGGCGCGCGCCGCATCGACCTTGGCCTTCATGTCGGCCGTCACCAGCTTGGCGTTGTGCTCGTCCATCGCGACGTCCACGCCACCTTCCTTCAGGCCCAGCGCCACGGTGCCGGGCTTGACGCCCTTGAAGGCCTCGTAGACCGCCACGTCCACGCGCTTGACCATGCTGGTGAGCATGGTGCCGGGCTGGATGTGGTTCTGGTTGCTGTCGACGCCGATGGCCAGCTTGCCGTTGTCCTTGGCCGCCTGGTACACGCCCAGGCCGGTGCCGCCGGCCGCTGCGAAGATCACGTCCACACCCGAGGCGAACTGCGCCTTCGCGAGCTCGCCGCCGCGGGCGGGGTCGTTCCAGGCCGCCGGCGTGGTGCCGGTCATGTTGGACACCACCGCGGCTTTCGGGTTGGCGTACTTGGCGCCCTGCTCGAAGCCGCACTGGAACTTGCGGATCAGCGGGATGTCCATGCCGCCGACGAAGCCGACCTTGCCGCTCTTGCTGGCCATCGCGGCCATCATGCCGACGAGGAAGCTGCCCTCGTGTTCCTTGAACAGGATGCTCTGCACGTTGGGCAGCTTGACCTCGCTGTCGATGATCGCGAACTGCGTCTTCGGAAACTCCTTGGCCACCTTTTCCAGCGTCGAGCCCTGGCTGAAGCCGATGGCGACGATGGGGTTGGCGCCGCGCTCGGCCATGCGGCGCTTGGCCTGCTCGCGCTGCGTCGGGTTGCTGATCTCGAACTCGAGGTAGTTCTTGCCGCTCTCCTTCTTCCAGCGCTCTGCGCCGTTGAAGGCGGCCTGGTTGAAGCTGCGGTCGAACTTGCCGCCCATGTCGTAGATCACCGCCGGCTGCTGCGCCTGGGCGGCGAGCGACGCGGTGCCGACCAGGGCGGCGAGAAACGTCTTCAAGAAGGGGGCGGCAGAGCTCATGGGGCGGTGTCTCCCGGTGGGGTTCGGATTAACCGATCAGGATAGCAAGACTCGCACCGCGCCCCGCGGCGGGTTCACCCGGGGCCGCGTGCAGCGCGGTGTGTTCAGGACTCGGCGGCGCCGAGGCGGCTCAGCAGCGCGTCGAGTTCGTCGAGCGAACCGAAGGCGATGGCGATCTCGCCGCGCGAGGCCTTGGCGCCCTTGCCGACGCGGATGGCCACCGGTGCGGTGAGGGCATCGGCCAGGCGTTCTTCCAGCCGCGCCAAGTCGCGCGGGCGGTTGTCGCCGCCGGCCTTGCCACGGGCCGTGGCCGCGGGCTCAGGGCGGGTGGCACGCGCCACCAGGCGCTCGGCGTCGCGCACCGAGAGCTTCTTGGCGGCGATCTCCTGCGCCGACATCACCTGCTCGGCGGCGGGCAGCGCGAGCAGCGCACGCGCGTGGCCCATTTCCAGGTCGCCGGCCAGCAGCATCTGCTGCACGGCATCGGCCAGGTTCAGCAGCCGCAGCAGGTTGCTGGCGGCGCTGCGTGAGCGGCCCACGGCCTGTGCCGCCTGCTCGTGCGTGAGGCCGAACTCGCGCACCAGGCGCTGCAGGCCCTGGGCTTCTTCGAGCGGGTTGAGGTCCTCGCGCTGGATGTTCTCGATCAGCGCCATCACCGCCGCGGCCTCGTCGGCCACCGGCTTGACCAGCACCGGCACCTCGTCCAGCCCGGCCAGCGTGGCGGCGCGGAAGCGGCGCTCGCCGGCGATGATCTCGTACAGCCCCGGTTCATTCAGCGGGCGCACGAGGATGGGCTGCATCACGCCCTGACTCTTGATGCTCTGCGCCAGCTCGTACAGCGAGCCCTCGTCCATGCGCGTGCGCGGCTGGTAGACACCAGGGCGCAGCACGGCGAGCGGCAGCGTGGACGGCGCGGCGGCGGCCATCGGCGTGTCGGCCACCTTGGGGCCGAGCAGCGCTTCGAGGCCCAGGCCCAGGCCCTTGGGTTTTTTCGTCACCATGAGGGCGATTGTCTCAGCGCGTTCAGCAGCGCCAAGCCTTCCGGCCAGTCGCCCAGGCCGCTGGCCGCGTTGATGTGGCCATGCGGGCCGAGGTCGACGAAGCCGGCGCCCCAGTCCGCGGCCATGCCGCGGGCGCGGTCCAGCGTGCAGAAGGGGTCGTCGCTGCTGGCGACGACGGTGGCCGCAAACGGCAGCCGGCCGCGTTCGATGCGCCGCCAGGCGCCGGCGATCTGCGGCGGTGTGTCCTCGCGCTCGGTGTCGGGCGGCGCCACCAGCAGCGCGCCGGCCACGCGCGCCGTGTGCGTGGAATGGGCGGCCCAGGCGGCCACGAGTTGGCAGCCCAGGCTGTGCGCCGCCAGCCGCACCGGCGTGGTCTGGGCCAGCACGGCTTCGTCCAGCTGCGCCAGCCAGTCGCCGCGCCTGGGCCACAGCCAGTCGGCCTGCTGCACCCGGCTGAAGCCGTGTTGGGCCTCCCATCGGCTTTGCCAGTGTTCGGGGCCGGAGTCCTGCCAGCCGGGCAGCACGAGGACGGGTGGGGGCAAGGACATGGTGTCGAACGAGGGCAGAGGGAGCGTATGCTTTGCGGCATTGCATCATGAGCGGCCGGCGGCCGCGGCGAAAGGGCTCAGCCATGGCATACACCGTGTTCGTCGACGGGCAGGAAGGCACGACCGGCCTGCGCATCCACGAGGTGCTGGCGGGCCGCCGCGACATCGAGCTGCTGAAGATCGACGCCGACAAGCGCAAGGACGCCGCCGAGCGCGCCCGGCTGCTCAACGCCGCCGACGTGGCTTTTCTGTGCCTGCCCGACGCTGCCGCACGCGAGGCGGTGGCGCTGGTGGAGAACCCGCGCACCTGCCTGATCGACGCCAGCACCGCCCACCGCACGGTGGCGGGCTGGACCTTCGGCATGCCCGAGCTGGCGCCGGGCCAGCGCGAGGCCATCCGCCGCGCCAAGCGCATCGCCAACCCGGGCTGCCACGCCAGCGCCTTCATCCTGCTGCTGCGGCCGCTGGTCGACGCCGGCCTGGTGCCGTCCGCGACGCCGCTCAGTGCCACCTCGATCACCGGCTACTCCGGCGGTGGCAAGAAGATGATCGAGCAATACGAGGCCCAGCCGATTGAGCGTGCGCTCACATCACCGCGGCCGTACGCGTTGTCGCTGACGCACAAGCACCTGCCGGAGATGCAGGCCCATACCGGGCTGAGCACGCCGCCGATCTTCCTGCCGGTGGTGGCCAACTTCTACAAGGGCCTGGCCATGACGGTGCCGCTGCCGACCGCGGCGCTGGGCACCACGCCCGAGGCGCTGCATGCGGCACTGGCGGCGCGTTACGCCGGCGAGCGCTTTGTGCGCGTGATGCCGCTGCGCGACGCGGCCACGCTGGAGAACGGTTTCTTCGACGTGCAGGCCAACAACGACAGCAACCGCGTCGACCTGTTCGTGTTCGCGAATGCCAGCCAGGCGCTGCTGATCGCACGGCTGGACAACCTGGGCAAGGGCGCCAGCGGCGCGGCGGTGCAGGCGATGAACGTGCACCTGGGCGTCGACGAAGGCCTGGGCCTCTAGGCCCGGCCAGCCTCAGCCGGCCGGCCGCTCCAGGTAGTGGTAGCGGTAGGCCTCGGCAAAACCGAGGCGGTGGTAGATGGCCAGCGCCGGCGGGTTTTGTGCATCGACCTGCAGGTAGCCGGTGCGCGCGCCGCGTGAGGTGGCCAGCGCCAGCAACTGGCGGCACAGCGCCGAGGCCAGGCCCTGGTTGCGCGCGTCGGCGCGGGTGACCACGTCGTAGAGCCCGGCGAGTTCACCGTCGACCGCGACCTGGCCGCAGGCGAGCACCTGCTCGTCGCCGGCCCGGCGCACGACCAGGCCGAAATAGGGCACCGGTGAGTGCGCCAGGCGCAGGGCGTGGGTCTGCACCTGCGCTTCGGGTGTGCCGCGCAAGGCGCCGACGGCCGCGGCGAAACCGGCGCCGTCCAGCGCCTGCACGACAAACGCTTCAGGCAGGGCCGGCGCTTCGCCCGCTGGCAGCTGCGGCGCGATCATCACCACCGTCTCGTCCACCGCCACGAAGCCGCGGGCCTGCAGCGCCGCCGGCAGGCCGGCGGGCCGGGTGTAAGGCGTGACACGGAAGATCAGCGGCACACCGCCTGCCCGGCAGGCGGCCTCGGCCAGCGCCAGCCGGTCGTCGAGCGCCATCACGCCGTCGGCCAGCGCGTTGACGCAACGGGCGCGTCGCGCCTTGCCCGGCAGCGTGCGCACCAGCCAGCCGTCGATCCAGCGCTGGCCGGGCGGGGCGCTGGCGTTGAGGCCGGCGTCTTCGACGCGGGAGGCCAGCACGGGGTCGGCCGTGGTCATTTCAGTCTTTGGTGGCATTGCAGCGCAGTCCGCAACGCATGGAACAGGCTTGCAAGCCCAGTCCCTTGCGCGGATCCGGCTCCGCCGGTCCGCTGCAAGCGCCCCCTCGGGGGGCAGCGACCGGGAGGGAGCGTGGGGGCTTCATTTCAAGCGTTTCACCATCTCGCGTGCGAACTCGACGAAGGCCTGGGCACCCTTGCTCGACGGGTCGAAAGTGACGCCGGGCTGGCCGTAGCTGGGCGCCTCGGCCAGGCGCACGTTGCGCGGGATCACGGTCTCGAAGACCTTGTCGCCGAAGTGCGCCTTGAGCTGCTCGCTCACCTGCTGCTGCAAGGTGATGCGCGGATCGAACATCACGCGCAGCAGGCCGATGATCTCCAGCTCGCGGTTCAGGTTGGCGTGCACCTGCTTGATGGTGTTGACCAGGTCCGACAAGCCTTCGAGCGCGAAGTACTCGCACTGCATCGGCACGATCACGCCGTGCGCCGAGCACAGGCCGTTCAGCGTGAGCAGGCTCAGCGAAGGTGGGCAGTCGATCAGCACGAAGTCGTACTCGTCGCGCACCACGGCCAGGGCCTGCTTCAGGCGCCTTTCGCGGCGTTCGAGCTCGACCAGCTCGACCTCGGCGCCGGCCAGCTCGCGGTTGGCGCCCAGCACGTGGTAGCCCCCTTTCGGGCTGGTCTGGCGGGCTTCGGCGATGCTGCTGCTTTCCAGCAGCACGTCGTAGATGCTGGCCGGCAGCGCACGCTTGTCGATGCCCGAGCCCATGGTGGCGTTGCCCTGCGGGTCGAGGTCGACCAGCAGCACCCGCTGGCCGAGCTGGGCCAGGCCCGCGGCGAGGTTGACGGTGGTGGTCGTCTTGCCGACGCCGCCTTTCTGGTTGGCAATGCAGAAGATGCGCATGGGGGAGATCGACCGGGTCAGGACTGCGTGCCAAGCTTGATGCCGAAGGCGACCAGCGCCACGCCGGCCAGGCGCTCCAGCGCCCGGGCCAGCCGCCGGTGCGCCTGCACCTGGGCGCGCACGGCGTCGGCCAGCAGCACCAGGCTCAGGCAGTAGACGGCGGTGATCACGGCAATCGTGAGCGCCATCGCGGCGAAGGTCGGCAGGCCCTGGTGGCGGGCCGGGTCGATGAACAGCGGGAAGAAGGCCATGTAGAACACGATGGCCTTGGGGTTCAGCAGTGTGATCAGAAAGGCTTGCCGCGCATAGTGGCCGGGCTTGATCGTCACCGGCGAAGCCTCGCCGGGCTTGGCGAACAGCAGCTTCAGGCCGATCCAGGCCAGGTAGGCGCCACCCAGCCACTGCACGCCCTGGAACAGCATCGGGTGGGCGGCCAGCAGGGCGGCCACGCCGGCCACCGCCAGCCAGAGCAGCACCTGGTCACCAAGGATCAGGCCGGCCGTCGCCGCGGCGCCGGCGCGCACGCCGCCGTGGCCGGTGGAGGTGAGCAGCGCAAAGGTGCCCGGGCCGGGCAGCGCGAGAAACAGCAGGACGGCGGCACAGAAGGCGCCAAAGTCGGCGATGCCGAACATGGATTCTCCGGAAAGGAGGGGGTCTAGGAAGGGTGAGGGAAGGGCGGTGAACGCGGGATGGTATCGCCGGCCCTGGGTCGATTGGGTGCGGCGATGGCCGCCGGGGCTCAGGTGTTGTGCGGTCGCATCCAGACCAGGCAGCGCTCGGCGTCCAGGCCGGGCACGGTGAGCTGTTCCACGTGAAACACCTCGGTGTCGGCGGGCAGGGCGGCGATCTCGTCGTCGGGCCGGCGGCCTTTCATGGCCATCCAGCAGCCAGCCGGTGCGAGCAATGGCCGGGTCAGGCGCACCAGGTCGGCCAGCGACGAGAAGGCGCGGGCGGTGATCAGGTCGAAGGGCGGCAGCTTTTGCTCTTCGACGCGCCCGTGCACGGCCTGCAGATTGGGCAGTTGCAGCAGACCCGCCGCCTGACGGATGAAGGCGGCCTTCTTGCCGACGGTGTCGATGCAACTCACCTGCAGGGCAGGCCGCAATGCCGCGATGACGACGCCGGGCAAGCCGCCGCCGCTGCCCACGTCGAGCAGCCGGCCGGTGCCCAGTTGGCGGTCCAGTGCGGGCAGCACCGCCAGGCAGTCGGCCAGGTGCTGGCTCCACATGGCCTCGCGCTCGCGCACGGCGGTGAGGTTGTAGGTGCTGTTCCAGCGCGCCAGCAGGTCGAGGTAGGCCAGCAGCTTCGCGCGCTGGTCTTCGCCCAGGCCGAGGCCGAGCGAGGTGGCCAGCTCGGCCAGCCGGCGATCGTCGTCGGCGCTGCTCACGAAGCGGCGCCGTCGTGGCTGGGTTCGGTCAGCGCTTCCGGCGGTACCGATGCCTGGGTCTGGGGCTGGGCCTGCGCAAAAGCGCCCAGCCGCTTCTTCTTCAGGTGCACCAGCAGCAGCGACACCGCGGCCGGTGTCACGCCAGAAATGCGCGAAGCCTGGCCCAGCGTGGCGGGCCGGTGGCGCTGCAGCTTCTGGCGCACCTCGAAAGAGAGCGCCTGCACCTGGCTGTAGTCCAGCTCGGCGGGCAGCGGCAGGTGCTCCAGCGCGGCCGAGCGCTCGACCTCGTCCTGCTGCTTCTCGATGTAGCCGGCGTACTTGACCGTGATCTCGGCTTGTTCGATGACGGCGTCGGCTGCCTCGGCGCCGAACTCGGCCCGCAATGTTTCACGTGAAACAGCCTGCGGGTGCCCGGCGATGCGGGCCGCCTCGGCCACCGCGTCGAAGCCCACGCCGGGCCGGCGCAGCAAATCGACCAGCGCGTACTCGTGCTCCAGCGCCTTGCCGACCAGGCGTTCGGCCTCGGCCGCCGGCAGCGTGGCCGGGCGCACCCAGGTCGATCGCAGCCGCTCCAGCTCGCGCTCCAGCCGTTCTCGCTTGCGCGAGAAAGCGTCCCAGCGCCGGTCGTCGACCAACCCCAGCTCGCGGCCGATGGCGGTGAGCCGCAGGTCGGCGTTGTCCTCGCGCAGCTGCAGCCGGAATTCGGCGCGGCTGGTGAACATGCGGTAGGGCTCGGTCACGCCCTTGGTGACCAGGTCGTCGGCCAGCACGCCCAGGTAGGCCTGGTCGCGCCGCAGCGTCCAAGGCTCTCGGCCGCGGGCCTGCAGCGCGGCGTTGACGCCGGCGTACAGGCCCTGCGCCGCAGCCTCTTCGTAGCCGGTGGTGCCGTTGATCTGGCCGGCGAAGAACAGGCCACCGATCGCCTGCGTCTCGAAGCTGGGCTTCAGCGAACGCGGGTCGAAGTAGTCGTACTCGATGGCATAGCCGGGCCGCAGGATGTGGGCGTTCTCCAGCCCGGGCATCGACTGCACGGCGGCCAGCTGGATGTCGAAGGGCAGGCTGGTGCTGATGCCGTTCGGATAGAACTCGTGCGTGCTCAGGCCCTCGGGCTCCAGGAAGATCTGGTGGCCTTCCTTGTCGGCGAAGCGGTTGACCTTGTCTTCAATGCTCGGGCAGTAGCGCGGCCCCACGCCTTCGATGACGCCGGTGAACATCGGGCTGCGGTCGAAGCCGCTGCGGATGATCTCGTGCGTGCGCGCGTTGGTGTGCGTGATCCAGCAGGGCAGCTGGCGCGGGTGCTGCTCGGCGTGGCCGAGGAAGCTGAACACCGGCACCGGGTCCAGGTCGCCGGGTTGTTCCTCGAGCTTGGAGAAATCGATGCTGCGGCCATCGATGCGCGGCGGCGTGCCGGTCTTCAGCCGGGCCTGCGGCAGCTTCAGCTCCTTCAGCCGTGCCGACAGGCTGGCGGCCGGCGGATCGCCTGCGCGGCCGGCGCTGTAGTTCTGCAGGCCGACGTGGATACGCCCGTCGAGAAAGGTGCCGGCCGTCAGCACCACGGTGCGGGCGCGGAAGCGCAGGCCGATCTGCGTGACGGCACCGACGACACGGTCGCCCGTGCCGTCGGACTCCACCATCAGGTCGTCGACGGCCTGCTGGAAGATCCAGAGGTTCGGCTGGTTCTCCAGCCGGTGGCGGATGGCGGCCTTGTACAGCACGCGGTCGGCCTGGGCGCGTGTGGCGCGCACGGCAGGGCCCTTGCTGCCGTTGAGGATGCGGAACTGGATGCCGGCTTCGTCGGTAGCTTCGGCCATCGCGCCGCCCAGCGCATCGACTTCCTTGACCAGGTGGCCCTTGCCGATGCCGCCGATGCTGGGGTTGCAGCTCATCTGCCCCAGGGTCTCGATGTTGTGCGTCAGCAGCAGGGTGCTGCAGCCCATGCGCGCGGCGGCCAATGCGGCTTCGGTGCCGGCATGGCCACCGCCGACGACGATGACCTCGAATTCACGGGGGTGCTGCATCCCCGGATTTTAGGGAAGCGGCGCCCGGGTTGCTGGGCGCTAGCATGGTGGCATGCACTGCCGCCCACGCTGTGGCGCCTGTTGCACGGCGCCCTCGATCAGCACACCCATTCCTGGCATGCCGGCAGGCAAGCCGGCCGGTGTGCGCTGCGTGCAGCTGGATGACAACGAAGCCTGCCGCCTGTTCGGCCGCCCCGAGCGGCCGGCGGTCTGCCGTTCGCTGGAGCCGGAGCCTGCCATGTGCGGCGCCAGCCGGGCCGAGGCCATCGCCTGGCTGACGCGGCTCGAAGTCCAGACCGCGCCTGCGGTGGTCTAGCGCGGCGCCGGGAGGCGGAAACGACAAAGCCCCGATCCAGGGGAATCGGGGCTAAAGAAAAGCGCCACGCGGTGAGCGTGGCGCAAACACACGGAGCGCATGAGGGACGGCACCCGTGTGTGCAAAGGCCACGGCGTGATCACCAACACGCCAAGGCCCGACAACTGCGGCAGCGCCTCAGCGCTGCTCAAAAGCCTGTCCGAACGGATCGGAGAGGTTTGGCGCCCCGTGGGCGCCTGGGCTTCAGGCCCAGCCGCCGCCGCGGGGCAGGTCGTGGAAGAAGCTGAGGATGAAGTCGAGCATGTTGAACTCCTGCTTTGAACGCTCGCCCCAACGGCGATTCGTGAGGATTTCAACAGTCTGCGCCGGTTTACGTAACTATCAACGTTGATAGGTAGGAGTTCACGAATGGCCGCAAAGGCTCATCGTGAAACATCTGATTACCAATTGGCGCGGCGCTGCTGCCCTTTCGCTACAGCAGGCCCAGCGACAGGGCGCGCAGCACCGCCTGGTGCTTGCTGTGGGCGCCCAGCTTCTCGCGCAGGTTGCGCAGGTGGAAGTTGACGGTGGGCACCGAGATGGCCACGCGGTCGGCGATGGCCGCGGCCGTGAGGCCTTCCATCGTGAGCTTCAGCACCTCGAGCTCGCGCGGCGTGAGGCTGAGGTCTTCCTGGACCTGCGGGCGTTCCTTGGTCAGCAGCCGCAGCGCGGCGTCTTGCGCATGCACGGCCAGCAGCTGCAGGTCGCCCATCAGGCGCGTGACCTCGCGGTCGTCGTGCGGCAGCGGATCGCGCCGGTCGACGCCGAGCACGAAGTGCCGGTTGTTCGGCAGGTGCAGCGCCACCGCGACCCCGGTGTGGTAGCCGAAGTGCGCCTGGTGTTCCCACAGGTCGCCGGCCTCGCCCTCGACGTAGGTCTTCTGGTCGTAAATCACGGGCACGCTGAGTTTCTTCAGCTGTTGCAACACCGGATCTCGTCTCGAGTCGCCGGCGTCCGAATAGGAATCCAGGTATTCGCGGGGGGTGTTTCCCACCCCCAAGAACATCGGTTCCTGGCCGGGTTGATCGACGACCAGTGCTGCGTTCACCAAGGAAAAGTCGAGCGCACCCGCGAGACGCACAAGAGTGCTCTCGAAGGTGCGAAGGTCGGCCGATTGGCCGATCTCGATGAGATCCTGACGCCGCATGTGCGGGGGTGAACCTGACAGAGTTGACAGCTTGCGCGCCGTGGACCGGTGGGCGAACACTCCGGTCCATCGTGAATCCGCACGGAGAGATTGTGATGGCGATTCCCAGCTGGCATGTGGTCACGTGGCCCAAAGTGGTCACGGATGTGGGCGTCTGGCGCGGCATGGCGCCAAGTTTTCGACACCTTGGCACTTCGATCGAGCCCGACGAGCAGGCCCCGGGCCTGCACCGCGGGCAGGCGGTCTGGGGCGCCGAGGTCGATGGATGCCGCGTCGGCATCGCCTGGGAGTGGCGCGAGATCAAGAGCCGCGTGGTCGCGATCCACGATCCGATGGTCGTGCTCGCGAACATCGAGCTGCAGGACGGCGGCGGCGAATGCCTGCGCGACGGCCAGCGCCTGCTCGCGCTGCACGAGCTGATCCACGAACTGCCCTGGCAGGACGAGATCAGCTTCGGCCGCCCGCTGCCGCTGGCAGCCTGAGCGCCTGAAGCGTCTGAAAGCAAGAAGGCCCCTCGCGGGGCCTTCGTTAGCGGGCCGGGTCCGGCCTACTTCAGCGCCGCGCCGCGCAGCATGCGGCTGACGAAGCCCAGCGCCACCACCGTCAGCAGCACACAGACCACGACGCCGGCCATCACGTCGGTCGCGACCAGGGTCTCGCCCTTGAGCACGCGGCTCATCAGCGTGGTCTGCGACAGGGCCGGCACCCAGTAGTGCCAGGGCGCGGTGCCTTCCTGGTTCAGCACCGTCATCAGCGGCAGCATCGACACCACGATCAGCACGACGGTGGTGTTGGCCTGGGCTTCCTTGAAGCTCTTGCAGCGGATGGCGATGGCCATCAGCAGCGCGGCCAGTGCGCCGGCCAGCGGCAACAGCAGCGCGATGAAGGCGGCGGCCTCGCCGATGCCGAAGCGGAACATCGCCGCCAGCGCCTCGCTGCGCATCAGCCACTGCCCGGGCAGGAAGCTCAGGCAGCTGAGCAGGGCGATCAGCATCGCCACCACCGCCACCGCGCCCCACTTGCCGAGCACCAGGGCCAGGTGCTGCATCGGGTTCATCAGCAGCGGCTCCAGCGAGCCGCGTTCGCGTTCACCGGCGGTGGTGTCCAGCGCCGCGTTCAGCGCACCGTACAGCACCGCCATCAGCACGAAAAACGGCACCATGGTCGTCAGCTGCGCTGCACGGGCGCCGCGGTCGCCCACGTCGCGGTCTTCCACCTCCACCGGCTGCAGCAGCACCGGGCTCACGCCGCGCATCACCAGCCGCAGCGTGGCCTGCTCGCTGTTGAAGCCGCGCAGCAGCGAACGCACGCGGTTCTCGCCGCTGCGTGCACGCTGGTTGGCACTCGACGAGACGATCTCCACCAGCGGCGCCTCGCCGCGGGCCAGGTCGTTCTCGAAGCCGGGCGCGACCACGACCACCGGGTCGCCGAGCTTGTTGTTCTTCAGCTGCTGCTCGTAGTCGGCCGGCGCGGTGCGCAGTGTGTAGGTCTGGCGCTCCAGGTAGTTGGCGAGTGTCGGCGCGTGTTCGATGCCGACCACCACCACCTCGCGCGCCTCGGCACGCTGCTCCATGCCGGACACCAGCGCGCTGATCAGCACCATCACCAGCGGGCCGATGGCGACGCTGGAGACCAGCACCATCAGCAGCGTGCGCCGGTCGCGCAGGGCATCGGTCAGTTCCTTGCGGAACACGGTCCAGGCGGCGGCGATCATCGGGGGCTCCCTGCGGTGTCTCGGGGCGTGGCCGGCGCAAACGCCAGCTTCACGAAGGTGTTCTCGAAATCGCTCTCGCCGGCCCGCGCCGAGAGCTCGGCCACCGTGCCTTCGGCGACGGTGTGGCCATGGCTGACGACGATGACGCGGTCGCACAGCCGTTCGACCTCGGACATGATGTGCGTCGAGAACACGATGCACTTGCCCTCGTCGTCGCGCAGCCGGCGCAACGCCTCGCGCAGCGCGCGTGTGGCCAGCACGTCCAGGCCGTTGGTGGGCTCGTCGAGCACGATGTTGGCGGGGTCGTGCACCAGCGCGCGGGCCAGCGAGGTCTTCATGCGCTCGCCCTGGCTGAAGCCTTCGGTGCGGCGGTCCAGCAGCGGCACCATGTCCAGCACCCGGGCCAGGTGGTCGGCGCGGCGTGCGGCCTCGGCCGTGTCCAAGCCGTGCAGGCGGCCGTAGTAGACGATGTTCTCGCGCGCCGTCAGCCGCGGGTACAGGCCGCGGGCGTCGGACAGCACGCCCAGGCGTGCCAGTGCGCGGCGCGGCTCGGTGGCCACGTCGATGCCGTCGACCTCGATGCGGCCTTCGTCGGGCACCAGCAGCGCCGCAACCATGCGCAGCGTGGTCGTCTTGCCCGCACCGTTGGGGCCGAGCAGACCGGTGATGCGGCCGTCGGCGGCCACGAAGTCGACACCGTCGACGGCCTGCACCACGCGGCGCGACTTGCCGCTGCCCTGCGCGAAGCGCTTCTTCAACTGCTGCACGGTGATCATCGCGCGGCCTCCTTCTGCACCACGGTGCCAAGCGGCACGAAGACCGGGGGACGCGGCGTCCTGGCGGCGCAGCCGGCGTCGACCGCCTGGGCTGCCGCGTCGGTGTCGGCGTCGATGAAGCGGAACATCACGTCACGCATGCAGGGCAGGCTCATCACGCCATGGCCGGCCTGCTCGACGACGACGTGGCGCGCCGAGGCGCCCAGCGCCTGCGTCACGCGCTCGCCGTGGCGCGGCGGCGTCACGGGGTCGGCACCGCCCGAGAGCACCAGCGCCGGGGCGGCCAGCGCCGGCACGGTGTAGAAGCCCTCGGGCACCTCGCCGCGTGGCCAGCTGGCGCAGGACTGGCGGTACAGCTCACTGAACAGCGTGCCGAAGTCAGGCCCGGGCCGGTCGCTGCTCGTGGCCAGGCGCGGCAGGTCTTCGGCGCAGACCACGCTGAAGTGCATGCCCATGGCCAGCTGCGTTTCGCGGCGCGAGGTCATGCCCACGCTCACCGCCAGCATCGGGCTCAGGTCGCCGCCGATGGCAGCCTCCAGCGCCGCCGGCAGCACGGCCGTGAGCGTCGGCGCGTACAGCGGCAGCCGCACCTGCGACAGCAGCAGGTCGCGGTCGACGGTCAAGGTCTCCAGACGGCCGGTCAGCGGATGGCGCACGCTCACCGTGCGCGCCGGGGCGGCCAGCATCTCGCGCCAGCGGGCCTGCAGCCGCGGATGGCGGGCGTTGCAGCCGGCGTCGGCGGCACAGGCCGCGAAGGTGGCGTCGAGCGCGGCCTGGTTGTCGGGCGAGAAGCTGGCGGGCAGCACCATGTCCGGCGGCGCCACGCCGTCGATGACCAGCCGGCGCACGCGGTTCGGAAACTGCCGCGCGTACTCCAGCGCGGCGCGCGTGCCGTAGCTGCCGCCGATGACGTTGATGCGCTCGGCGCCCAGCGCGGCGCGCACGGCGTCCAGGTCGGCCATCGCGATGGTGGTCGTGTACTGGCGCAGGTCGCCGTGCGGCAGGGCCTCCAGCGTGCTGCGGCAGCTGGCCAGCAGGCGCGCCGCGGCAGCCGTGGTCACCCGTTCGGCCAGCGGTGCGGTGGCCTCGGGTTCGGGGCATTCCAGCGGCGCGCTGCGGCCGACGCCGCGCTGGTCCACCAGCACCACGTCGCGCCGGTTCAGCAGCCGCGCGAACAGCCGCTCCGACATCGCGGCCAGGCCGATGGCGCTCTGGCCCGGTCCGCCGGCGAGCATGAACACCGGGTCGGGTTTCTTGTTGCGCGCCAGCGCCGGCAGCACCGCCAGGTGCAGCTCGATCTGGCGGCCCTGCGGTTCGGCCGGGTTCAGCGGCCGCTTCAGCACGCCGCACAAGGCCTCGGTTTCGACGCCGCGCAAGCGGCAGGGTTCGAGCGGCAGCGAGGCCGCATCGGCGGGTGCGGGCGCGGCGAGCAGGAGGCTCGCCGCCAGCGCCGCTGGCAGGAAGGGCAGCAGGTTCATGGCGCCGATTCTGATCGGCGGCCCTGCGGCCCCAGGGGCCTTGCGCGGCGAAGCGCCGCTGCGGCGGACGAACGGTGGCTCAGGCCGGCGAATGGCGGGTGGGCTGGGGGCCGGGCGCTTCGCCCGCCGGGCGGCGGTGGACGCGCACGACGGGTTCGTGGCGCGCGCGCAGCTGGCCGCAGCCACCGTCCACGTCCTGGCCGTCCGAGGTGCGCAGCTTGGTCAGGATGCCGCGCCGGTGCAGCCAGCGCGCCATCGCCGCGGCGCGTTCGATGGGCGGGCGCTCGAAGCCGGCGCCGTCGACGCGGTTGAACGGGATCAGGTTGAGCATCAGCCGGCGGCCGGCCAGCAGCGTGGCCAGGGCCTCGAGTTCGTCGTCGCCGTCGTTGACGCCGGCCAGCAGCGTCCACTGCAGCTGGCCCGGGTAGCCGCTGGCGCGGGCATAGGTGTCGGCGGCTTCGACCAGCTCGGTGGGCATGAGCCTGGGCGCCCGCGGCAGCAGCGTCTCTCGCAGCCCGGGCTTGGTGGTGTGCAGCGACAGCGCCAGCGCCGGCTTCACGCGCATCTGCGCGAGTGCGTCGAAGGCACGGCGGTCGCCGACGGTCGAGAACACCAGCTGCTTGTGGGCGATGCCGCCTTCGGTGCCGAGCATGGTGATGGCTTCCAGCACCGCGTCGAGGTTGTGCGCCGGCTCGCCCATGCCCATGAACACGACCTTGGCCACCGGCCCGCGCCGCCGCGCCAGCACGACCTGGGCGACGATCTCGGCGCTGCCGAGCTGGCGCTCCAGGCCGCCGCGGCCGGTCTGGCAGAAGCTGCAGCCGACCGCGCAGCCGACCTGGCTGCTGACACACAGCGCGGGCGTGCGCGTGGGCGCCAGCCGCACGCTCTCGACCGTGGCGCCGTCGTGCAGCCGCACGAGCAGCCGTTCGGCGCCGTCGCCCCCCGTCTGCGCATGGGCCACGGTGGCCAGCGCGTCCAGGGCCGCGCGCAGGCCGGCGTCGGCTTCGCGCAGCGGCAGCGGCCAGTGGTGTTCTGGCTTGCGCCGGGCCTGGGCCGGGTCGCGGCACTGCAGCCAGTCGCGCAGCCAGCGGGCCTCGTGCTCGGGGCGCGCACCGACCGCGCGCAGGCGTTCGCGCAGTGCGGCCAGCGTGGTCGGGGGCGGCAGGGAGGGCAGCGGCATGGCGCCGATTGTCGGCGGCCGCCGGCAAGCGTGAACTCTTGGGTGAACCGCCGTGAAGAAAGGCAAAGTCATTGCCTCCGCCCCGAAACGAAGCGGCGCCCGCAGAGAATCCGCGCCATGCCCGATCCTGTCTGTCTGCGCGCCGCCCTGGCGCCGGGCCTGGCGCTGGCCGCGTTGGCGGCTGCTGCCCAGGTTCCCAGTTCCGCCCCCGCCTCCGCTCCGGCGGCCCCGCCGCCGGCAGCCGCCGCCGCATCGGCCCCGGCCGCCGCGGCATCGGCGCCCGAGGCCCGCCCGCCGGCACCGGCTTCCGCGCCGACCCAGCGCATCGAGATCACCGGCGGCCGCGAGTCCGACACCGAGGCGCGGCGCCGCTCGACAGCGGCCAAGATCGTCGTCGGCCGCGACGAGATCGACAAGTTCGGCGACGCCACCGTGGGCGAGGTGCTGCGCCGCCTGCCCGGCGTGACCACGCCCGGCGCGCCCGGCCGTGGCGGGCCGCCACGCATGCGCGGCCTGGGCAGCGGCTTCACGCAGATCCTGATCGACGGCCAGCGCATGCCGCCGGGCTTCAGCCTGGACAGCCTCTCGCCGGACCAGATCGAGCGCATCGAGATCCTGCGTGCGCCGACCGCCGAAACCGGCGCGCGCGCCATCGCCGGCACCATCAACATCATCACGCGCGAAGGTTTCCGCGTGCGGCTCAATGACCTGCGCCTGGGCCTTGGTGCCGAAAACGGCCGGACGCGCGGCGGCCTGCAGTGGAGCCACAACAACACGGCCGACAACCTGACCTACACGCTGGGCGCCGGGTTGATGCGCTTCAACAACCAGGACGAGAGCCGCGGCACGACGACCGTGACGCGCGTCGACGACGGCACGCTGCTGGAGTCGCGCAGCAGCGAGAGCCTGAGCCGCTCCAGCGGCTTCGGGGGCAACCTGAATGCGCGGCTGCAATGGCGGCTGAACGAACTGGGCGACTCGCTGACGCTGATGCCCTCCGTGTTCCACCGCGAGAGCGAGAGCCAGGGCCGCACGACGCTGGAGCAGCAGCTGCGCCGGCCGGAAACGCCGGCGCTGTACGACCTGGCCGAGACCGAAGGCGACAGCCGCGTGACCTCGGCCCGCCTGGGCACGATGTGGCGGCAGCGCGTGGGCGACGTGCGCATGGAGCTCAACGGCAACCTCGGCAACTTCCGCAGCGAAAGCGGCACCGTGCGGCGCGAGTACGGCGGTGCCGGCCTGCCGCCGGGCAGCCTGGCCTTCTACGACGACCGCACGCAGGCCCGCGAGCGCTCGGCCAACGTGACGGTGAAGGGTTCGCTGCTGGCGGGTGGCAACGAGCGCCCGGGCGCGGCCGGCGGCGCGCCGAGCACCACGCCAGAACACAGCCTGGTGTTCGGTGGCGAGATCGAGACCGTCAGCCGCAACGAAACCCGCACCTCGGTGCCCGACCTCAGCGAGTTCGGCGACAACCTCTCGGCGCGCACGCTGCGGCTGGCCGCCTACGCGCAGGACGAGTGGAACCCGACGCCGAACTGGGGCGCGAACTTCGGCCTGCGCTGGGAAGGCATCCGCACACGCGGCGACACCGGCCAGGGCCAGCAGCCCGAGAACCGCACCAGCGTGTGGACGCCGCTGCTCAACGCCGTCTACCGGCCCGACCCGAAGAGCCGCGACCAGATCCGCCTGTCGCTGACACGCAGCTACCGCAGCCCGAGCACCAGCTCGCTGATCGCGCGGCCCAACATCAACCGGCAGTTCCCGGTGGTGCCCACTGACCAGGGCAACCTCGAGACCTACCCCGACAGCGCCGGCAACCCCGACCTGAAGCCCGAACTGGCCAGCGGCATCGACCTCGCGGTGGAGCGCTACCTGCAAGGCGGTGGCGTGCTCAGCGCCAACCTGTTCCACCGCCGCATCACCGACCTGATCCGCAACCAGGTGCAGCTGGAAGACGTGTCCTGGAGCGCCTACCCGCGCTGGGTGCGCCGGCAGCGCAACATCGGCGACGCGCAGACCACGGGCCTGGAGCTGGACGCCAAGTTCCGCCTCGACCAGGTGCTCGACGACGCACCGGCGGTCGAGCTGCGCGCCAACGCGGCCTTCTACCGCAGCCGGGTCGAAGGCATCCCGGGCCCGGACAACCGGCTCGACCAGCAGGCCGCGGCCACGCTGAACCTCGGTGCCGACTACCGCTTCCGTGGCACGCCGCTGACGCTGGGCGGCAACGTCAACTGGGTGCCCGGCTTCACGACCCAGCTCGACGTGGACCAGACGACGACGGTCAACACCAAGCGTGTGTGGGACGTGTACGCGCTGTGGACCTTCACGCCGGCCGTGGGCCTGCGGCTGCTGGGCAGCAACCTCGCGCCGCGCGACAGCCTCACGACCAACGTCAACGACACCCTGATGGCCGGCGTGGCCGAGCGCAGCACCAGCGTCAGCACCAGCCCCAGCTTCGTCAACTGGCAGCTGCGGCTGGAACTGAAGCTGTAAGGACCGCCCCCGTGTGGGCCGCACTCGCCGACGCGGTGCTGGTGCTGCACACGGGCATCGTGGTGTTCGTCGTGCTTGGCCTGATGCTGGTCGTGGCGGGCAACCTCGCCAGGCCGCGCTGGCCCTGGGTGAACCGGCCCTGGTTCCGCGCGCTGCACGCGCTGGCCATCGCCGTGGTCGTGGCCGAGGCCTGGCTGGGCCTGAGCTGCCCGCTGACCACCTTGGAGTGGTGGTTGCGTGCCCAGGCCGGCGAGCTGCGCGGCGCGCCCGGCTTCATCGAGTTCTGGCTGCAGCGGCTGCTGTTCTGGCAGGCGCCGGGCTGGGTGTTCACGCTGGCCTACACGGCCTTCGGCCTGGCGGTGGCGGCCGCCTGGTGGCGCTGGCCGCCGCAGCGCGGGCGCTGACCGGCGCCTGCGACAAGGCCCTCCCTACAATCCTGCGCGATGAACTCGAGCGCGCTGCCACCGGCCCGTTGCGACGTGCTGGTGATCGGTGCCGGCCCGGCCGGTGCCGCCTGCGCGCAGCAGCTCGCCACCCACGGCCTGCAGGTGGTGCTGGCCGATCAGCACGAGTTCCCGCGCGACAAGGTCTGCGGCGACGGCCTGATCCCCGACGCCCATGCCGCGCTGGCGCGCCTGGGCGTGCTCGACGAGGTGCTGGCGCTGGCGCAACCGGTGCCGGCCGTGCGCTGCGTGGCGCCGCGTGGCCACCATGTCGACGTGGCCGGCCGGCTCTGCGTGCTGCCGCGGCGTGTGCTGGACCACATCCTGGTGCGCGCCGCCGAACGGGCCGGCGCGGTGCTGGCCACGCCCTGGCGCTTCGAGGCCGTGCTGACCGAGCCGGTGGCCGGCGGGGGCGAAGACCGTGTCGTGGGCGCCCGGTTCACGGGCCGCGACGGCCGCAGGGCCGAGGTCTCGGCGCGCTGGGTGGTGCTCGCCACCGGCGCCGCCGCGCCACCGCTCAAGGCCGCCGGCCTGGCGCTGCGCCACACGCCGAGCGGCATCGCGCTGCGGGGCTACGTGCGCCACCCCGAACTGGCGGGCCAGCTGCGCGAGCTGCACATGATGTGGCACGATCGACTGGCCGGCGGCTACGGCTGGATCTTCCCGGCGCCCGGTGGGCTGTTCAACATCGGCACCGGCGTGGTCTCGAGCTACGAGACCGGCGCCGACGGCAAGGGCCGCAAGGCCGTGCGGGGCAACGCCGCCAACCTGCGCGCCATGCTCGAGGCCTTCGGCGAGGTGCACGAACCGGCCGGCCGGCTGCTGCGCGAGGGCGAATGGGTCGGCGAGGCCAAGGGCGCACCGTTGCGCTGCTCGCTCACCGGCGCGCGTTTCGGCCGGCCCGGCCTGCTCGGTGCCGGCGAGGCCATCGGCACCACCTACTCCTTCACCGGCGAGGGCATCGGCAAGGCGCTCGAAACCGGCGTGCTGGCGGCCGAGGCCCTGCTGGTGGGCCTGACCCGGCCCGATGCCGAGCTGCTGGCCGGCTACAGCGCGGCGCTGGAACAGCTGCGACCGCGTTTCGATACGTACCAGACGGCGAGCTGGGTCAACCGCTGGCCGTGGATCGCCAACGTCGTGGTGCACCGCGCACGCAAGAGCCCGCGCATCCTGAGGCGTCTCGAGGGCATGCTCGAAGAGACGCAGAATCCGGGCAACCTGTTCAGCTGGCGTGGGGTCACCCGGCTGATGTTCGAATGAGGCACTGCGCCGCCAGCGGCCGGCCCTGCAACCGATCAACCCAATCGTCCGCCGACGTGGAACTCCCGAGATGAACCGACTCGATACTGCACAGTCCTCTGCCCTGGCCAAGCTGGGCATCCTGGTTGGCTTGGCCGCCATGACCGCCGCCTGCGGCGGCGGTGGCAGTGACGCCGGCACACCGCCGTCGCCTCCCCCGCCTCCTGCTCCGGTGGCCTGCACGGCTTCGCCGCCGCCGCCGCCGCCGGTGGCGGTGGACGCTGCGCCGCAGGTGACGATGTCCATCACCAACGGCGCTGGTGTTGCCGGTACGGTGGTGCTCACGCTTGATCGCACGGCTGCGCCCGTGACGGTGGCCAACTTTCTGCAGTACGTGAACAGCGGCTTCTACAACTGCACGGTGTTCCACAGGCTTCTTGGCGGCTTTGTGCTGCAGGGTGGTGGGTATGCGACACCACTCGCCGTGAGTACCGGCTTGGGCACTCCCAAGCCGACCAACCCGGCGATCGTTCTGGAGGACGGCAATGGTCTGTCGAACCTGCGTTGGACGGTGGCGATGGCACGTACCGGTGCGCCCGATTCCGCGACCTCGCAGTTCTTCGTGAACCTGGCTGACAACCTCAATCTCAACCGGACGTCCACGACGCGCGGCTACGCCGTGTTCGGCTCGGTCACGGCCGGACAGGATGTCGTCACGGCTGCAACCGGCGCCAGCTGTGCCAGCTGGGGTGCGGTGTTCGGTGATGGCAGCTGCCTCCCGACGCCGAACCTGACCATCATGTCCGCCACCCAGACGCGCTGAGCCACCGTTCGTGACACGCGGGCCGCCACCGGCCCGCGACCCGGCCTTCGCGGGTGCCGCGCTGCCTAGACTGGCTGCATGAGTACGAACCGCATCGACTGGGCCCAGCTGTGTTACCCGGGCCCGACACGCGTCTTCACCGCCGAGGAGATGGCGCGGGCCGGTGGCGACGGCCCCAGCCCCACGCTGCGGGCCGTGGTCGTCTTCAACGGCCTGATCAGCGTGTTGACCGTGGGCATCAATGCGCCGCGCGAGGCCTGGCTGCCGCTGGGCCTGGTGCTGCTGCTGCTGATGGTGGCCGGCTGGCTGTCGCTGCAGTGGCTGTGGTGGCGGCCGTCGCGCCGGCCCCTGCTGCAGTGTTCGCTGGTGCAGGTGGCGGTGCTGATCGGCTCGGCGCTGGTGGCGCGCGAGCTGGTGGACGATGCCCGCGTCCGCACCTGGGTGGCCGCCGTGCTGGCCGTCGGCTCGCTGCTGATGGCCACCGCGCTGTGGTTCCTGGTGATGTGGCGCGCGCAGCAGATCGAATCGCGGCTGGCCGAGCTGGTCGAGCGCGAGCAGGCCGTCGAGATGGCGCGCCGCCTGGCCGCCGCGCAGCTGGAGCCGCACTTCCTGTTCAACACGCTGGCCTCGCTGCAGCACTGGGTGGACACACGCGACGAGCGGGCCTCGCCGCTGCTGGCCGCGCTGACCGGCTACCTGCGCGCGACGCTGCCGATGTTCAAGCGGCCGACGCAGCCGCTGGGCGACGAGCTCGAAGCCGTCGAGCGCTACCTGCAGGTGATGCAGGCGCGGCTGGGCGCGCGGCTGGCCTGGAAGATTGATGTACCGCCGGCGCTGAGCACCCGGCCGCTGCCCTCGGGCGTGCTGCTGACGCTGGTGGAAAACGCCGTGCAGCACGGCATCGAGCCGAGCATCGCCGGCGGGCGTGTGCAGATCCGCGCCCACGAGACGGTGGACGGCACGGTGATCGAGGTCGACGACGACGGCCCGGGCCTGGCCCGTGGCGCGCAGGACGGTGTCGGCCTGACCAATGTGCGGCAGCGCCTGGCGCTGGTGCTCGGGCCGGCAGCCTCGCTGACCCTGGCCGATGCACCCGCCGGCGGCTGCCGTGCGCGGCTGAGCCTGCCGCGCGACACCGGAGTGAAACGATGAACCGACCGATGAACGCCCCGACCACAGGCCCCACCCCGGCCCCGATCACGGCGCTGATCGCCGACGACGAAGAAGCCCCGCGCGAGCAACTGCGTGCCGCACTCGCCCGGGCCTGGCCCGAGCTCGAACTGGTGGCCGTGGCCGCCAACGGCGCCGACGCCTGGGACGCCTTCCTCGAACACGAGCCGGCGGTGTGTTTTCTCGACATCCGCATGCCGGGCTTCAGCGGACTGGAGGTGGCGCAGCGCGTCGGCGACCGCGCCGCGGTGGTCTTCGTCACCGCCTATGGCGACCACGCCATCGCCGCCTTCGACGCCGGCGCCGTCGACTACCTGATGAAGCCGGTGGACCCCAGCCGGCTGGCGCAGACCGTGGCGCGCTTGCAGGCCCGGCTGGCGGTGCCGGCGCAGCCGCCGGAGCCGCCGGAGCCGGAACTGGCCGGCCAGGCGCCGCTCGAGGTGCTGGTGCGCCAGCTGGCGGCCCAGGTGAAGCGACCGCCGCCGCTCACCGTGCTGCAGGCCTCGGTGGGCCGCGAGGTGCGGCTGATCCGCTGCGACGAGGTCGTCTACTTCGAGAGCGACTCGCGCTACACCCGCGTGGTCTGGGGCGAGCCGGGGCAGGGCGGCGACGCGCTGATCCGCACGCCGCTGAAGGAGCTGGTGGCGCAGCTCGACGAGACCCTGTTCTGGCAGGTGCACCGCTCGGTCATCGTCAACCACCGCCACGTGCTGAGCGCGGTGCGCGTTGACGAGGGCCACATGCACCTGGTGCTGCGGGGGCGGCCCGAGACGCTGCCGGTTTCGCGCCATTTCCAGGCGTTGTTCAAGGGACAGTGAGGGTTCGGGGGCGGCGGAGGGCCGCTTAGCATCGGTGGTCCGCTGCCAGGCTGCCACCATGCCCGTGATCCCCGTTCCCCGCTTCGACCAGTTCTACCGCTACCCGGAGCTGACCCGCCTGCTGCAGGACTACGCGGCCGCCGCGCCGATGCTGGTGGCGCTGCGCTCGATCGGCAAGAGCCACGAGGGCCGCGACATCTGGCTCGTGGCGGTCACCAACCAGGCCAGCGGCGCCGACACCGACAAGCCGGCGATCTGGGTCGACGGCAACATCCACGCCGCCGAGCTGACGGCCAGCACGGCCTGCCTGTACTGGCTGCACCAGCTGGTCAGCACCTACGGCAGCGACGACGCGGTGCGCCAGCTGCTGGACACGCGCGTGGTCTACATCGTGCCGCGGCTCAACCCCGACGGTGCCGAGCTGGCGCTGGCCGACCGCCCGCGGCACATCCGCAGCTCGACACGCCGCTACCCCTACGACGAAGAGCCGGTGAGCGGGCTGACGGTGGAGGACGTGGACGGCGACGGCCGCATCCTCAACATGCGCGTGGCCGATCCGCACGGCAGCTGGAAAAAACACGCCGACGAACCGCGGCTGATGGTGCCGCGCGAGCCCGGCGAGTACGGCGGCGAGTACTTCCGCATCGTGCCCGAAGGCACCTTGCAGCAGTACGACGGCGTCAAGATCACGGCCAACCCCGATCCCGAAGGCCTGGACCTGAACCGCAACTTCCCCGCCAACTGGCGCCAGGAATTCGAGCAGGGCGGCGCCGGCCCCTACCCGACCAGCGAGCCCGAGGTGCGCGCCATGGTCGACTTCCTCGTCCAGCACCCGAACATCGGCGCCGCGATCAGCTTCCACACGCACAGCGGCGTGATCCTGCGGCCCATGGGCTCCAAGTCCGACGACGACATGACGCCCGAGGACCTGTGGGTCTACAAGCGGCTGTCGGAGCTCGGCACGCGGCTCACCGGCTACCCGACGGTCAGCATCTGGCACGACTTCAAGTACCACCCGAAGCAGGTCGTCAGCGGCACGCAGGACTGGGTCTACGAGCACCTGGGCGCGCTGTTCTGGACGGTGGAGATCTGGGCGCCGAACAAGGAAGCCGGCATCACCGACTACAAGTGGATCGACTGGTACCGCGATCACCCGGTCGAGGACGACCTGAAGCTGCTGAAGTGGAGCGACGAACACTGCGGCGGCCAGGCGCACGTGGACTGGTACGCGTTCAACCACCCACAGCTCGGCGCGGTGGAGCTGGGTGGCTGGGACCGCATGAACTACTGGCGCAACCCGCCGCCAGCGCTGCGCGAGCGCGAGGCCGCGCGTTTCCCGGCCTGGTTGCTGCAACTCGGCCTGACGCTGCCGCGGCTCGAAGTGCTGCGCACCGAGGTGCGCTCGCTCGGTGCCGACACCTGGCGCGTGCGCTTCGCGGTGGCCAACGCGGGTTACCTGCCGTCCTACGTGAGCAAGCGCGCGCTGGAGCGCAAGACGGCGCGCGGCACCGTGTTCCGCATCCACCTGCCGCCGGGCGTGCAGCTGGTGAGCGGGCTGGAGCGCGAGGTCGGCGCCCACCTCGAAGGCCATGCGCCCAAGGCCATGCTGCAGGCCTTCATGCCCAACCGCGAGATCACCGCCGACCGCGCGGTGGCCGAGTGGGTGGTGCGCGGCCCGCGCGGCACCGCGCTGGCCCTGTCGGCCACGGCCGACCGGGCCGGCACGGTGCGCACCGAGGTCACGCTGGACTGATCGGACTGGTCGGGCCATGAGCACCAGCCCGGAGCGTCCCGTCGCCGACCAGAGCGGTGGCACCGACGGGGACACCTGGGCTTCGCTGTTCGAGTTCCTGCCCATCGGCGCCTACCGCAGCGCGCCGGACGGGCGCACGCTGCGCGTCAACCCGGCGCTGGTGCGCATCAACGGCTTCGACAGCGAGGCCGAGCAGTTTGCGGCCATCGCCGACATCGCCTCGGAGTGGTACGTCGAGCCGGGCCGGCGCGACGAGTTCAAGCGGCTGCTGGAGCGCGACGGGTGCGTCATCGGCTTCGAGTCGGAGATCGTGCGCTACCGCACCGGCGAGCGCATCTGGATCCGCGAGAACGCCCACGCGGTGCGCGACGCGCAAGGCCGGCTGCGCTACTACGAGGGCACGGTCGAGGAGATCACCGAGGTCGTGCACACGCGCGAGGCGCTGCGCCTGTCGCAGGCCAGCCTGCACGAGCTGGTGACGCTGGTGCCGGGCGTGATCTACCGGCTCGTCGTGCTGCCCGACGGCCAGCGGCATTTCACATTCGTGAGCGACAACGTGCAGGTTCTCATGGGCGTGACCGCCGAGCAGGTGCTGGCCGACTCGACGACGCTGGCGCGGCTGCGCCACCCCGACGAGCGCGAGCGCATCGAAGCCGAGGTCGAGCGTGTCACGCGCACCGGTGAGCCGATGACGCTGGAGTTCCGTGTGCTGCTGGCCGACGGCACCGAGAAGTGGGTGTCCTGGCTCAGCAGCCCCGCCGGCGTGCAGGCCGACGGCCTGCCGGTGCGGGTGGGCGTGATCACCGACATCACCAAGCGCAAGCGGGCCGAGCTGGCCGCCGAACACAGCCACGCCACGCTGCAGCACCTGGTGGATCTGATCCCGGGCATGGTCTTCCGGCTGAAGACCCTGGCCAGCGGGCGCCCCACCTACACCTTCGTCAGCGACCGCGTGCGCGAGATCTACGGCGTCGAGCCGGCCGAGGTGCTGGCCGATGGCGGCTGCCTGTCGGCGATGCGCCAGCCGGGTGAACACGCGCGGCTCGAACCGCAGATCCGCGCGGCCTACGACGGCGGCCTGGTGCTGGACTACGAGCTGCGCATCCGCCGCCGCGACGGCGAGGAGCGCTGGCTGCACGTGATCAGCGCGCCGGCGGCGCCCGAAGACGGCCTGCCGGTGCGCGTGGGCGTGCTGTTCGACGTCACCGCGCGCAAGCTGCCGGCGCTGGCGCTGGAGCGCCAGGACGCCTCGTGGAAACGTGCGCTCGAAGCCAGCGGCGACGGCGTCTGGGACTGGCACGTGCAGGCGCACATCGAAGTGCTGAGCCCGCAGTGCAAGGCGCTGTACGGCTTCGGGCCCGACGAGCTGCCCGACTCGCCCGATGCGCTGGACGAGCGCACACACCCGGACGACATGCCGCAGATGCAGCTCGACCGCGAGGCCCACTTCAGCGGCCGTGTGCCGCGCTACGTCAACGAACACCGCATCCGCTGCAAGGACGGCAGCTGGAAATGGATCCTCTCGCGCGGGCTGGTCATCGAGCGCGATGCCGAAGGCCGGCCGCTGCGCATGATCGGCACGCACACCGACGTCACCGCCGCCAAGCAGACCGAGGCGCTGCGTGTCGAGCGCGACAACGCAGCGGCGGCGGACCTGGCCAAGAGCCAGTTCCTCTCGCGCGTGAGCCACGAGCTGCGCACGCCGCTGAACGCGGTGCTGGGGTTCACGCAGCTGCTGTCGCTGGAAACCGCCGGGCTCGACGAGCGCCAGCGCGGCTGGCTGGCCCAGGTGCTGGGCAGCGGCCGCCACCTGCTGGCGCTGCTGGAAGACGTGCTCGACCTGTCCAGCCTGCAGAGCGGCAAGCTGGCGATGGCCATCGAGCCGGTGCTGCTGGCCGAGGTCGTGACCGAGGCCTGGCGCATGCTGGAGCCGCAGGCGGCGGAGCGCGGCGTGCGGCTCGAGGACCGTGTCGCGGGCAGCGGCCACCGGGTGCTGGCCGACCGCAAGCGGCTGCTGCAGATCGTGAGCAACCTGCTGTCCAACGCCATCAAGTACAACCGCAGCGGCGGCTGGGTGCGGGTCGAGGCGGTGGCCACCGACACCCCCACCGATGCCAGCTCCAGCTGCGAGCTGCGTGTGATCGACAACGGCCCGGGCCTCACGGCCGAGCAGATCACGCGGTTGTTCCGGCCTTTCGAACGGCTGGGCGCCGAACGCGGCCCGGTGCCGGGCACCGGCCTCGGCCTGGCGCTGACCAGGCAGCTGGTGGAAGCGCTGGAAGGCCGGCTTGACGTAAGCAGCATGCCTGGCGAGGGCTGCTGCTTCACGGTGCGGCTGCCGCAGCCGGCGCCGGCTTCGCCCTGATCCGGATCAGGCCTGCTCGAAGCGGTAGACCGCGACGCTGGCGAACAGGTTCGGCGCGGCGCGCACCACGCGGCCTTCGTGCAGGCCGAAGGCGTCGGTCACCGTGAGCCCGAGCCGCCGCGCGAGCACGCCGAAATCGGCGAAGGTGCCGAAGCGCAGGTTCGGCGTGTTGTGCCATTCGTAGGGCAGGGCGCGCGACACCGGCATGCGGCCGGCCGCGATGCGCAAGCGGTTCGGCCAGTGCGCGAAGTTCGGGAACGCGACGATGCCGCTGCGGCCCACCCGCGCCGTCTCGCGCAGCAGCCGCTCGGTGTGGTGCAGGGCCTGCAGCGTGTCGATCTGCAGCACCACGTCGAAGCTCCGGTCGTCGAAGAGGGCGAGGCCCTCTTCCAGGTCGAGCTGCAGCACCTCGACACCGCGCGCCACGCAGCGCGCCACGGCGGCATCGGCCCGTTCGATGCCGTAGCCGCGGCAGCCCTTGTCACGTGCCAGCCGGGCCAGCAGCTCGCCGTCGCCGCAGCCGAGGTCGAGCACGCGGCTGCCGGCCGGCACCAGGGCGGCGATCAGTTCGAGGTCGCGGCGCTCGCTCACGGCAGCGCTCCGGCGATGCGTTCGAAGAAGGCGCGCAGCACCGCGTGGTAACGCGCGTCGTCGAGCAGGAAGGCGTCGTGGCCGTGTGGTGCGTCGATCTCGGCGTAGCTGACGGCGATGCCGTTGTCGACCAGGGCCTTGACGATCTCGCGGCTGCGTGCCGGCGGGAAGCGCCAGTCGGTGCTGAAGCTCGCGACCAGGAAACGCACCGCCTGCACACCCTCGGCCGCGGCAAAGGCGGCCTTCAGCGAGCCGTGTGTGCGCGCCGGGTCGAAGTAGTCGAGCGCGCGCGTGATCAGCAGGTAGGTGTTGGCGTCGAAGTAGCCGCTGAACTTCTCGCCCTGGTGGCGCAGGTAGCTCTCGACCGCGAACTCGATGGCCTGGGTGGAATACACCAGCGGCGCGCCGTCGCCGGCCTGCAGCCGGCGGCCGAACTTGGCCTCCATCGCGTCGTCGGACAGGTAGGTGATGTGGCCCAGCATGCGCGCCACCGCCAGGCCGCGTCGCGGCACCACTTGGTGGGCGTAGAAGTGGCCGCCGTGGAAATCGGGGTCGGTGATGATGGCGCGGCGCGCCACCTCGTTGAAAGCCAGGTTCTCGGCCGACAGGCTCGGCGCGGTCGCGATGGCCACCGCATGGGCCACGCGCTGCGGGTACCGCAGCGTCCAGGCCAGCACCTGCATGCCGCCGAGGCTGCCGCCGACGACGGCGGCCAGCCGCTGGATGCCGAGGCGGTCGAGCAGCCGCGCCTGCGCCTCGACCCAGTCTTCCACCGTCACCACCGGGAAGTCCGCACCCCAGGGCCGGCCGGTGGCGGGGTTGGTGTGCATGGGGCCGGTGCTGCCGAAACACGAGCCGGGGTTGTTGACGCCGATGACGAAGAAGCGTTCGGTGTCCAGCGGCTTGCCCGGGCCAACGAGGTTGTCCCACCAGCCGACGGCGCCGTCGTCGGCGATGCCGGCCACGTGGTGGCTGGCGTTCAGCGCGTGGCAGACCAGCACCGCGTTGTCGCGTGCGGCATTCAGCCGGCCGTAGGTCTCGACCGCCAGCGTGGTGCTGGGCAGCACGCCGCCGCCGGTCAGCGGCAGCGGCTCGTGGAACTCGATCAGCTCAGGGCGGACGGGGCCGACGGAAGGCATCGCACCAAAGAAAAACCCGGCGCCGCAACCACGCGGACACCGGGCTCGGCAGCGGCTCGGACGTCCCGTTTAGCGGCATTTGTTGAAAGCGCCCGCAAGCTGGAGCAAATCGGCGCTGTGAGCGATGAGTATAGCCAGGGGCCCTAGCATCGCGGCATGCCGACCGACCGCTCCACCGCAGCCACGACCCTGGCCACCACCTTGGCCGTTCTTGCCTGGCTGCTGCCAGCCGGGGCCCTGGCCCAGCCTGCCGACGACGGGGGCGACGGCAGCACGCGGCCGCTGTGGGAGGCCGGCCTCGTGGGCCTGGCCGTCTCGCAGGCGGCCTACCCGGGTTCGGCCGAGCGCGTCGACCGCGTGCTGCCGCTGCCCTGGGCCGTCTACCGCGGCCGGGTGCTGCGTGCCGAGCAGGGCAACCTCGGCCTGCGCGCCGCGCGCACCGACCAGGCCGAGCTGGACATCGGCTTCGCCGGTTCTTTCGGCTCCTCGGGCTCCGGCGGCGGTGTCCGGCGTGGCCTGCCGGCCATCGGCACGCTGGTCGAGTTCGGGCCGCGGCTGCGCTGGCGGTTGGGCGAGGTCGCCGGCGGCCGGCTCGGCGTGACGGCGCCGCTGCGCGGCGTGTTCGACCTGAGCCACGACTTCCGCTACCGCGGCCTGGCTTTCGAGCCGGCCCTGGGCTGGGGCACGCGGGTCGGCAGCTTCAACCTGGGCTTGAGCGTCGGTGCGCTGGTCGGCGACCGCCGGCTCAATGACAGCTTCTATGGTGTGGCCCCGGCCTACGCCACAGCCTGGCGGCCGGCGCATGAGGCGAAGGCCGGATTGATCGCGACGCGGCTCAGCGCCAACCTCAGCCGCCGCCTGGGCCCGGACTGGCTGGTGTTCGCCTTCGTGCGCAGCGACCTGCTCGACGGCGCCGCCAACGTCGGCAGCCCGCTGGTCGAGCGCCGCCGCAGCACCTCGGGCGGCATCGGGCTGACCTGGACTTTCGCCCGTTCGGCCCTGCCGGCCGAACCCTGAACCCTCACCGCATCCACTGCCATGCACCACTGGCTGCAACGCCTCGACCGCCACTTTCCCGTGCGCTACTGGGCCTGGCTGACGTCAGCCGTGGTCTGCCTGCTGGCCACGCTGGCCTGGGTGATCGCCGGTGGCGTGGCGGCCGGCATCACCGCGCTGGCGGCGCTGTTCTTCGCCGGCCTGGGCCTGCGCGACACGCTGCAGACGCGCCACTCGGTGCTGCGCAACTACCCCGTCATCGGCCATCTGCGCTTTCTGCTGGAGTTCATCCGGCCCGAGATGCGCCAGTACTTCATCGAGAGCGACAACGAGGCCACGCCGTTTTCGCGCCAGCAGCGCAGCCTGGTCTACCAGCGTGCCAAGGGCGATCCCGACAAGCGCCCCTTCGGCAGCCAGCTCGACGTGCAGGCGCGTGGCTACGAGTGGATCAACCACTCGATGGTGCCCAGCGTGCTGGCCGGCCACGACTTCCGCGTCGCCATCGGCGACGGCGGCAACGGCTGCACCCAGCCCTACGCGGCCAGCGTGTTCAACATCTCGGCGATGAGCTTCGGTGCGCTCAGCGCCAACGCCATCCTGGCGCTGAACGGCGGCGCGAAGAAGGGCGGCTTTGCGCACGACACCGGCGAGGGCTCGATCAGCGTGCACCACCGCGTGCACGGCGGCGACCTGATCTGGGAGATCGGCAGCGGCTACTTCGGCTGCCGCGACGAGGCCGGCCGCTTCAGCGACGAGCGCTTCGCCGAGACGGCGCGCGAACCGCAGGTGAAGATGATCGAGCTGAAGCTGAGCCAGGGCGCCAAGCCCGGGCACGGCGGCGTGCTGCCGGGGCCCAAGGTCACGCCCGAGATCGCCCAGGCGCGAGGCGTGCCGGTGGGCGAGGACTGCATCAGCCCGTCCAGCCACTCGGCGTTTTCGACGCCGGTGGAGATGCTGCGCTTCATCGACCGGCTGCGCCGGCTGTCGGGCGGCAAGCCCACCGGCTTCAAGCTCTGCATCGGCCATCCCTGGGAGTGGTTCGCCATCTGCAAGGCCATGCTGGAGACCGGCCTGCTGCCGGACTTCATCGTCGTCGACGGCGCCGAGGGCGGCACCGGCGCGGCGCCGCTGGAGTTCACCGACCACGTCGGCGCGCCGCTGCAGGAAGGCCTGCTGCTGGTGCACAACACGCTGGTGGGGCTGAACCTGCGGCCGCGGCTGAAGATCGGCGCGGCCGGCAAGGTGGTGAGTGCCTTCGATATCGCGCGCTGCATGGCGCTGGGCGCGGACTGGTGCAACTCGGCGCGCGGCTTCATGTTCGCCCTGGGCTGCATCCAGGCCCAGGCCTGCCACACCGGCAGCTGCCCCACCGGCGTGACCACGCAGGACGCGCGTCGCCAGCAGGCGCTGGTGGTGCCCGACAAGACGGAGCGGGTCTGGCGCTTCCACCAGAACACGCTGGAGGCGCTGAAGGAGCTGGTGCAGGCGGCGGGCCTGGCGCACCCGAACGAGATCAGCGCCAGCCACATCGTGCGCCGCACCGTGACGAACGAGGTGCAGCTGCTGGCCAACCAGCTGCCGTTCGTGAAGCCCGGTGCGCTGCTCGCCGCCATCGAGGGCCGCGGCGACTGGCCGCACAACGTCTACCGCATCTACTGGCCGCTGGCGCAGGGCGACAGCTTCGCGCCCCGGGCGGCGTGAGACAGTGTTCCCCGCAGCCCAGCCCCAGGCGCGGAACCGGCTCCGCCGGGCCGCTGCCTGAGCCCCCTCGGGGGGTGGCGAGCGGCAGCGAGCCTGGGGGCCGTCAGTTCGGTGCGCTGTCGATGAAGCTCTGGCGCGTGGCGATCTTGTCGTAGAAGCGCGAGAGGTTCGGGTAGTCGTGCCGCCAGTCGATGGCCGGGAAGCGGAAGTCCAGGTAACCCAGCGCGCAGCCCGCGGCCACGTCGGCCAGCGTGAAGTGTGTGCCGCAGCACCAGGCCTTGTCGCCCAGGCCCTGGCTCATGCTCTTCAGCGCGGCGTGCACCCGCACCATCTGGCGGTCGATCCAGGCCTGGCTGCGCTCGCCGGCGCTGCGCCCGGCCCAGGAGGCCTCGAGCCGCGCGAGGATGGACGCGTCCAGGATGCCGTCGGCCAGCGCTTCCCAGGTCTTGACCTCGATGCGCTCGCGGCCGCTCGGCGGGATCAGCTTGCCCACCGGGCTGAGCGTGTCCAGGTACTCGACGATGACGCGCGAGTCGAACACCGCCTCGCCACCGTCCAGCACCAGGCAGGGTACCTTGCCCAGCGGGTTGCTCTTCAGGATCTCGTCGCTGCCCCAGACGTCTTCGGACACGAACTGGGCATCGAGCTTCTTCTCGGCCATCACCACGCGCACCTTGCGCACGTAGGGGCTGGTCAGCGATCCGATCAGTTTCATCGTGCGTCCGGTTGTTGGTGAAGCGTGACCGCGCATTGCGGCGTGTTGCCAGCGGGCCAGACGCGGGATTCTACCGAGGGGGGTGGGGGGCCGATCCGGGCGGATGTCGCGTGAAGTCGACGCTCGGTGGCCGGCCTGGCAGCGCCAGCGCCACCTGCTGCGGCGCGCTGCGCGCGAGCACCACCCCGCCGCAGACCACGGCCAGGCGGGTGGCGCGCAGCCGGATGGCCTCGGCCGGCGTGTGCGCCTGCAGCAGCACCGCGTCGGCGCGGCAGCCGGGCTCCAGGCCGTAACCGTCCAGGCCCAGCACCTGCGCCGGGTTCACCGTCACCGCGTCGAAGCAGCGGCGCTGGCCCTCCAGGCTGGTCATCTGCGCCACGTGCAGGCCCATGCCGGCCACCTCCAGCATGTCGGCCGAACCCAGCGCGTACCAGGGGTCCATCACGCAGTCGTGGCCGAAGGCCACCGTGACCCCGGCGTCCATCAGCTCCGGCACGCGCGTCATGCCGCGGCGCTTGGGGTAGCTGTCGTAGCGCCCTTGCAGCGTGATGTTGATCAGCGGGTTGGCGATGGCGTTCACGCCCGACTCGGCCATCAGCGCGATCAGCTTGGCCGCGTAGGCGTTGTCCATCGAGTGCATGGACGTGAGGTGCGAGCCGGTGGCGCGGCCCTGCAGGCCGAGCCGGTGCGTGTGCAGCGCCAGCGCCTCGACGTGTCGCGAGGCCGGGTCGTCGGTCTCGTCGCAGTGCAGGTCCAGCATCAGCCCGCGCTCGGCGGCGATCTCGGCCAGCCGGCGCACACTTTCGGTGCCTTCGGCCATCGTGCGTTCGTGGTGCGGGATGCCGCCGACCACGTCCACGCCGAGGTCCAGCGCGCGCAGCAGGTTCGCCTCGGCGCCCGCGCTGCGCAGCAGGCCGTCCTGCGGGAAGGCGACCAGCTGCAGGTTCAGGTAGGGCGCGACGCGGCGCTTCACCTCCAGCAGCGCGCGCACGGCGAGCAGCCGCTCGTCGCAGACGTCGACGTGGCTGCGGATGGCGCGCAGGCCACGCGCCACGGCCCAGTCGCAGTACGCCATCGCGCGCTCGGCCACGGCCTCCTCGGTGAGCTGCGGCTTCAGCTCGCCCCAGAGCCGGATGCCCTCCAGCAGCGTGCCGCTCTGGTTGAGCCGTGGCAGGCCCAGGCTGAGCGTGGCGTCGAGGTGGAAGTGCGCGTCGACGAAGGGCGGCGCGAGCAGCCAGCCGGCCGCGTCGATGACCTCGGCCTCGGGTGGGGCGGCGAGCCCGGGCCCGAGTGCGGCGACGCGGCCGTCGAGGGCCAGCCAGTCGATGTCGCTGCGGCCGTCGGCCAGCCGGGCGTGGCGGATCAGCAGGGGGCGGGGCATGCTGCGGAGTGGGCTGAAAGCTCGGGCTGAGCATAGGCCGTGCCGGCCGCAACACCCGACATCATCGCGCGTTCGTGGCCTTGTTCACAGCGCCACCCCGTCGTTTGCGGGGTGGCGCGGGCCGGCTTGCCTCGTGCCCCGGACGGGTGCAAACTGGCCCCAGACCCGTCACTCACCGCGGCCCCGACCTCACCGCCGAGCCCGCTTCCCGCACCTCCCCCAACCCACTTTTCCGTGGCCGGTGGCCTCGACCGGATCGAGCCGCCGCCGGCATTCCCGTCCCCTCGCAAAGGAGGTTCTGATGAACTTGACGATCAGCGGCCATCACCTCGAAGTCACACCGGCTTTGAGAGAGTATGTGCTCACCAAGCTGGATCGCGTCACACGGCATTTCGACCAGGTGGTGGACGTCTCCGTGCTGCTGACGGTGGAGAAGAACAAGGAAAAGGAACGACGACAGCGCGCCGAGGTCACCTTGCACGTGAAGGGCCGCGACATCTTCGTCGAACACGCCGCCGAAGACCTGTACGCCGCGATCGACACGCTGATGGACAAGCTGGACCGCCAGGTCGTCCGCCACAAGGACCGTGTGCAGGACCACCACCACCACAGCCCGAAGCGGCAGGAGCTGAGCGCCGGCTGAACCCGCGCGCGGCCAGCCCGGCCCCTTCCAACAAAGACGGCCCTGCGGGGCCGTTGTTGTTGCAGCGCCGCAAAGCGCACGGGAAGCCCTGGTTTCGGGGTCTTGTCGCGGGCATCCCGCCGAGGGTGCGGCGCTATCATGATCCGTTGCAGATTCATTGCACCGGGGTCCTCGCCCCGGGGGAATCGCCGACATGAACCGTCTCGCCGCCATCCTGCCCGCCAGCAACGTGCTGGTGAACGTGGACGCGACCAGCAAGAAGCGCGTCTTCGAGCAGGCCGGGCTGCTGTTCGAGAACCAGCACGCCATCGCGCGGGGCGTGGTCACCGACAACCTCTTCGCGCGCGAACGGCTGGGCTCCACCGGCCTGGGCCACGCCGTGGCCATTCCGCACGGCCGCATCAAGGGTTTGAAGAACCCGCTGGCGGCGGTGCTGCGTGTGCAGCAGCCGATCCCGTTCGACGCACCGGACGACGAGCCGGTGTCGCTGCTGATCTTCCTGCTCGTGCCCGAGGCCGCCACGCAGCGGCACCTGGAGATCCTGTCGGAGATCGCCGAGATGCTGTCCGACCGCGAACTGCGCGAGCGGCTGAAGGCCGAGCCCGACGCGGCGGCCGTGCACAAGCTGATCTCCGACTGGGAACCGCTGAAGTCGGTCGCGTGAGCCCGGCGAACCCGGCATGAAGCCGACCTCGATCAGTGCCGAAGCGCTGTTCGAAGCCCACCGCGAAAAACTGCGCTGGGCCTGGGTGGCCGGCCAGGGGCATCCGGAGCGCCGTTTCGACGACGCGGCGGTGCGCGACGCGCGCAGCGCGGCCGACCTGATCGGCTACCTCAACTACATCCACCCCTACCGGGTGCAGATCGTCGGCCGCCGCGAGGTGGCTTATCTCGAGCGCGGCTCGGCCGAGGACAGCGAGCGCCGCATCACGCGCATCGTGACGCTGGAGCCGCCGGTGATCATCGTGGCCGACGGCGAGCAGGCGCCGGCGCGGCTGATCGCCATGTGCGACCGCGCCGAGATCCCGCTGTTCGTGACTGCCGAGGGCGCTGGCCACGTCATCGACCTGGTGCGCGGCTACCTCGGCCAGCACTTCGCCGACCGCACCACGCGCCACGGCGTGTTCATGGACATCCTCGGCCTGGGTGTGCTGCTGACCGGCGAAAGCGGCCTCGGCAAGAGCGAACTCGGGCTGGAGCTGATCAGCCGCGGCCACGGCCTGGTGGCCGACGACGCGGTCGACATCTACCGCATCAGCCAGACCTCGCTGGAAGGGCGCTGCCCCGCGCTGCTGCAGAACCTGCTCGAGGTGCGCGGCATCGGCCTGCTGGACATCCGGGCCATCTTCGGCGAGACGGCGGTGCGGCGGAAGATGCGGGTGCACCTGATCGTGCACCTGGTGCGCAAGGAGACGCTGGAGCGCGACTTCGAGCGCCTGCCCTACGAGCCGCTGTACGAGGACATCCTGGGCCTGCCGGTGCGCAAGGTGGTGATCGCGGTCGACGCGGGCCGCAACCTCGCGGTGCTGGTGGAGGCCGCGGTGCGCAACACCGTGCTGCAGCTGCGCGGCATCGACACCTACCAGGAGTTCATCAAGCGCCACCAGGCGGCAATGGAAAAGGGGCTGCCCGAGTAGCAGCCCCCGGAGGGCGAGCCTTCAGCGCCCGCGGTGCGGGCAGGCGGTCTTGGTGCAGCGCGCGTACAGCGCCAGCGAGTGCTCCTGCAGCGTGAAGCCGCGGGCCTTGGCCACGTCGCGCTGGGCCTGCTCGATCTGCGGCTCGTGGAATTCCTCGACACGGCCGCAGTCCAGGCACACCAGGTGGTCGTGGTGCTCGCCCTCGTTGAGCTCGAACACCGACTTGCCGCTCTCGAAGTTGCTGCGCGACAGCAGCCCGGCCTGCTCGAACTGCATCAGCACCCGGTAGACCGTGGCCAGGCCGATGTCCGAGCCTTCGGACAGCAACGCCTTGTAGACGTCCTCGGCCGTCATGTGGCGGCGTTCGGTGCGTTCGAACACCTCGAGGATCTTGATGCGCGGCAGCGTTGCCTTCAGGCCGCTGCTCTTGAGTTCGTCGGCGTGGTTCACTCGACTCTCCAGGTCCGGCAGGACCGGCCGTTCGTGAAGACGGGGCATCGCCGTGCAGCGCCGACGCCCCTCGATAGAATCGCGCAATCATAGCCAGCGACCGCGGCCGCTGCCGGCATGGGCCCGTGGCGAGCACGGGCGGCCGGCGCAGGCCGCGTGCGCCGCGAAAGCCTCCCCCGATCATGACCCGCCTGCCCCGCCGCCTGCCGTTCCTGGCCAGCCTCGTTGCCGCTGCTGCGCTGCTTGCCGGCTGCGAGTCGCTGGACCGCACCGACAGCCTGTTCGGCCTGATCACGCCGTACCGCATCGACATCGTGCAGGGCAACGCGGTCACCAAGGAGCAGATGGCGGTGATCCGGCCCGGCCTGACGCGGCTGCAGGTGCGCGATGTGCTTGGCACCCCGCTGATCGCCGATCCCTTCCACGCCGACCGCTGGGACTACCTGTTCACGCTGCGCCGCCCCGGCGCGCAGGAGCAGCGCCGGCATGTCGTCGTGCACTTCGAGAACAACGTGGTGGCGCGTGTCGAGGCGCCCGAGCTGCCGAGCGAGCGCGAGTTCGTCGCGTCGATCTCGCGCAACCAGAAGGTCAGCCCGGTCAAGCTCGAGCTCACCGACGCCGAGCGGGCCGCGCTGCCGCCGCCCAAGCGCGACACCGCCCCCGGCAGCACGGTGCCGGTGCCGCAAGGCCCGGTGCGCAGCTACCCGCCGCTCGAACCGACCTGAGCCCCGAGGCGCTCGGCATGACCCGCATCGCCATCGCCGGCGCGTCCGGCCGCATGGGGCGCATGCTGATCGAGGCGGTGCTGGCCGATCCGGCCGCGCGGCTCGCCGCGGCCTTCGACCGGCCGGACAGCCCGGCCGTCGGGGTCGACGCCGCCGCGGCACTGGGCCGCAGCAGCGGCGTCGTCATCGGTGGCAGCGCCGAGGCGGCGCTGGCCGCGGGTGTCGACGTGCTGATCGACTTCACCCAGCCCGAAGGCACGCTGGCGCACCTGGCGCTGGCGCAGCGGGCCGGCGTGGCCGTCGTCATCGGCACCACCGGCTTCACACCGGCGCAGAAGGCGGCCATCGGCGCCGCGGCGCAGGCTGTCGGCGTGGTCTTCGCGCCGAACATGAGCGTGGGCGTGAACCTGCTGCTGAAGCTGGTGCAGACCGCCGCCGCCGCGCTGCCCGAGGACTACGACGCCGAGGTCTGGGAAGTGCACCACCGCCACAAGGTCGACGCCCCCAGCGGCACCGCGCTGGCGCTCGGCGAGGCGGTGGCCCGTGGCCGCGGCGTGGCGCTGGCCGACAAGGCCGTCTACGCCCGCGAAGGCCATACCGGCGAGCGGCCGCGGGGCGCCATCGGCTTTGCCACGCTGCGCGGCGGCGACATCGTCGGCGACCACACCGTGCTGTTCGCCGGCCCCGGCGAGCGCATCGAGATCACCCACCGCAGCGCCAGCCGCGCCACCTACGCCCAGGGCAGCCTGCGCGCGGCGCACTTCGTGGCCGGCCGCGGGCCGGGCCTGTTCGACATGGCCGACGTGCTCGGTCTGTAAGCCCTCGGCGCAGCGTGGACGGCCTGGGCACGCTGTGGGACTCGGCCGACGCCGTCGGCCGCGCAGCGGCGCTGCTGCTGCTGGCGATGTCGGTCGCGGCCTGGGTGCTGATCGTCTGGAAGGGCTGGCTGCTGAAGCGCGCGCGGGCCGACCTGGCGCGTGCATTGCCGGCCTTCTGGGACGCGGCCTCGCACGAGGACGGCCACGAACGCCTGCGGCTGCTCGACCGCGAGCGGCTGCTGCTGCCGCTGCTCGAAGCCGCTGCGGCCGAGCCGCCGCCGGCCACGCTGCAGGCCGGCGCCGACCGGCGCGGCCAGCGCCTGCGCCGGCTGCGCGAGGCGCTGCAGCAGGCGCACCGCCAGCTGCAATGGGGGCAGGGCGTGCTGGCCAGTGTCGGCAGCACGGCACCCTTCGTCGGGCTGTTCGGCACCGTCTGGGGCATCTACCACGCGCTGATCGGCCTGGTCGGCAGCGGCTCGCTGGCGCTGGACCAGGTCGCCGGCCCGGTGGGCGAGGCGCTGATCATGACCGCCGCCGGCATCGCGGTGGCGGTGCCGGCGGTGCTGGCCTACAACCTGTTCGGCGGCTGGATCGCCGAGTGCGAGGCCGGGCTGGAGGGGTTTGCGCACGACCTGCTCGATCTGCACGGACCGCACGGCCCGGCCGAGCTGGCCCAGCCGGCCGGCGGAGCCTGAACCATGGCCTTCGGCCGCTTGACCCGGGCAGGTGCCGAGCGCCCGGCGCGGCCGATGAGCGAGATCAACGTCACCCCGCTGGTCGACGTGATGCTGGTGCTGCTGGTGATCTTCATCGTCACCGCGCCGCTGCTGGCGAGCCGGCTGCGGCTGGAACTGCCTGAAGCGGCCGGTACGGCCGGTGGCGTGGTGCCGGCGGTGCTGGCCGTCGCGGTGGCGGCCGATGGCCGCGTGCTGCTGGCCGAGCAGCCGCTGCCGGCCGAGGCCGTGCGCGAGCGCCTCGAAGCCGCCGCCCGCGAGGCCGTGGCGCGCGACCCGGCCGCCGAGCTGGTGCTGCGCGCCGACCGCGCCGTGCCCTATGGCCGTGTGGCCGAGATCATCGGCTGGGTGCAGGCGGCCGGCCTCACGCGGGTCGGCCTCGTCACCGAAGCGCCGCCGCCGGCGCGCTGAGGCGGCGCCGCGCGGGCTTCAGGCGCCGGCCTCGGGCCAGGTGCCACCCAGCGCCAGCGTGGCGCGGCGGCAGGCGGCCAGCAGCACCGGGGTCATCGTGCGGATCGAGGCCTCGGTGAAACGCTCCAAGGGTCCCGACAGCGACAGCGAGCCCAGCAGTTCCTGCCCCGGCCCGTACACCGGGCCGGCCACGGCCGCGCAGGAAGGATCGCGTTCGCCGAAGGACACGGCCACCAGCGCCGGCGCGCCGCCGGCAGCGCCGGTTTCCTGCCGCAGCACACGGCCGGCCGCGCCGCGGTCCAGCGGCAGGTAGTCGCCGGCGCGCACGCGGTCCAGCGTGGCGTGCTGCGAGTCCAGGCGCAGCAGGCACAGCCGGCGCTGCGCGTCGGCGCGCACGTGGAAGGACGGGCTCTCCGTGCCCTGCGCCACCAGTTCCTGCAGGATGGGCTGCAGATGTTCTTCAATGTGGGTGCTTGCTTCGTAGGCGCGGCCTGCCAGCAAGGCGAAGTGGCCGAGGATGTAGCTCTGGTCGCGGCGCCGCACCACCAGCGAGGCCTTCTCCAGGCTGACCATCAGGCGCAGCACGGCGCTCTTGTACAGGCCGCTGGCCTCGGCCACCTCCGACAGGCTCAGCGGCCGGCCGGCCACCACCAGGGCCTTGACCACGGCCAGCGCCCGGTCCACGGCGGCCACGCCGCCCATGTTGGCGGCGTAGCCCGCGGAGTGGGTCTTGGGCGATGGCGGCGACGCTGACGACGGCGGTGGGGTTGGGCTGGGCATGGTCGTGACGAAGGCGCGCAGAACGGATGAACATTCTGTCTCACAGAACAACTGTTCTGTCAATGGAAACCCGAATGACGCCGCCGCAGTCTGGAGCTTACGATTTCACAAACAGAATCATTGTTCTGTTAAACAGAATCATGCCCTCCCATCAGGAAACCCAAGACACCCCCATGCTGATCGGCGGGCAGCCCCTGCCGGGCGAAACCGGCGTCGAGCCTCTGGAGTCGGTGAACCCGGCCACAGGCCAGATCAACCACCGCGTGGCGGCGGCCGGCCGGCAGGCGGCCGAGCTCGCGGTGCGCAACGCCGCCGAGGCCGCGGCCGCCCGCAGCTGGCGCTCGATGCTGCCGATGCAGCGGGCCCGGCTGCTGTCCGGCATTGCCGACGGCATGGAGCGCGAGGCCGAGCTGCTGGCGCGGCTGCAGATGCTCGAGAACGGCAAGGTCCGGAGCGAGTGCGTCAAGCAGGTGAAGAGCGCGGCGGCCACCTTCCGCTACTACGCGGCGGTCTGCGAAACCACCGGCTCCGAACTCACGCCGGCGCGCGGCGGCTACGTGTCGATGTCGGTCTACGAGCCCTATGGCGTGGTGGCCGCCATCACGCCGTGGAACTCGCCGCTGACGATGGAGGCGCAGAAGGTCGCGCCGGCGCTGGCTGCCGGCAACGCCGTGGTGCTCAAGCCCTCCGAGGTCACGCCGTCGACGGCGCTGGCGCTGGGCCGCATCGCGCTGGAGGCCGGGTTGCCGCCGGGGCTGCTGAACGTGCTGCCCGGCCGCGGCCACGAGGTCGGCGCGGCCCTGGTCGAACACCCGCGCGTGCGCATGGTGTCCTTCACCGGCGGCACCGACAGCGGCCGTCGCATCGCGGAGGTCGCGGCGCGCAAGCTGATGCCGGTGGCGCTGGAGCTGGGCGGCAAGTCGCCGCACATCGTGTTCGAGGACGCCGACCTCGATGCCGCCGTGGCCGCGGTGGCCGAAGGCATCTTCGAAGGCAGCGGCCAGTCCTGCGTGGCCGGCTCGCGCCTGTTCGTGCAGCGTTCGGTGCACGACCGGGTGGTCGAGAAGCTGGTCGCGAAGGCGCAGACGCTGCGCGTGGACCTGCCCGACGCCCCCGGCGCCGAGATGGGCCCGCTGGCCACCTTCGCGCACCGCGACAAGGTCGAGCGCATGGTGGACGACGCGCGCTCGGCCGGCGCCACGGTGCTGGCCGGTGGCGAGCGCCCAGCGTCGGAAGCGCTGGCCCGCGGTGCCTACTACCTGCCCACGGTCATCGGCGGCATCGACAACCGCGCGGCCATCGCGCAGCAGGAGATCTTCGGGCCGGTGTTGTGCGTGCTGCCCTTCGACGACGAAGACGACCTCATCGCCCAGGCCAACGACAGCGCCTACGGCCTGGCCAGCGGTGTGTGGACCACGAGCTTCCCGCGTGCCTGGCGCGTGGCGCGTGCGCTGGAGGCCGGCACGGTCTGGATCAACACCTACAAGCAGCTGTCCATCGCCACGCCTTTTGGCGGCTTCAAGGACAGCGGCCTCGGCCGCGAAAAAGGCCTTGCCGGCCTGCGCCTGTACCAACAGGCCAAGGGCCTCTACCTGGGCCTGGACTGAAGGCCGACGACACCGTGAGCGACTCATTTGCCAAGACCCCCACGCTCGGCTTCATCGGCCTGGGCGTGATGGGCGAACCCATCTGTCGCAACCTGGCGCGCAAGACCGGCCGCCCGGTGCGCGCCTTCGACCTCGACGAAGGCCCGCTGCAGCGCCTGGCCGCCGACGGCGTGCAGCGCCAGCCCGACGCCGCCGCGGTGATGGCCGGCAGCGACACCGTCTTCCTCTCGCTGCCCAGCGGCGAGGTCGTCGACCAGCTCTGCCGCCAGCCCGGCGGCCTGCTGCAGACGGCCCGCGCCGGCCAGACCCTGGTCGACCTCAGCACCTCGCCGGTCGACACCACGCGCCAGCTCGCGGCCGCCTTCGCCGAGATCGGCGTGCGCTTCGTCGACGCGCCGGTGGCGCGCACCCGCGCTGCGGCCGAGGCCGGCACGCTGGCGGTGATGGTGGGCGCCGAGCCGGCGGTGTTCGAGGAGCTGCGCCCGCTGATCGCCACCTTCGCCACCGACATCGCGCTGTGCGGGCCGGTCGGCTGCGGCCAGGTGCTGAAGATCCTCAACAACATGGTGCTGTTCGAGACGGTGGTCGCGATCAGCGAGGCCAAGGCCATCGGCGAGCGCGCGGGTGTCGACCCGGCCGTGCTCTTCGAGACCCTGTCCAAGGGCTCGGCCGACAGCTTCGCGCTGCGCAACCACGGCATGAAGGCCGTGCTGCCCGGCGCGTTCCCGCAGCGGGCCTTCTCGGTGCACTACGCACGCAAGGACCTGCGCTACGCGCTCGACCTGGCGCGCGAACTCGGCATCGAGGCGCGTGGCGCCCAGGTTGTCGACGGCTGGTTCCAGGCCGCCATCGACGCCGGCTTCGGTGACGACTACCACCCCGTCATCAGCCGACTCATCCACAACAAGGGCTGAGGCCCGCAACCGGAGACAAACCGATGAAGAGAAGAACCGTACTGGGCGCCGCCGCTGCCGCCGCGTCGTGGGCCGCGCTGCCGGCCAGGGCGCAGGGCGCCTACCCGAACCGGCCCGTCAGCCTCGTCGTGCCTTATGCCGCGGGTGGTGCCACGGACGTGATCGCGCGCATGGTGGCCGAGCAGCTGTCCAAGCAGTGGCCGCAGTCGGTGGTGGTGGTCAACCGGCCGGGTGCCGGCACCGTGGTCGGCGCCGAGTCGGTGGCACGTTCGGCGGGCGACGGCTACACGCTGTACATGACGACGGCGGCGCACACCATCAGCGCCAGCCTGTACCGCAAGCTCTCCTACGACCCGATCAAGGACTTCGCGCCGGTGACGCTGGTGGCAACCATTCCGCTGGTGCTGCTGGCCACGCCGTCGCTGCCGGTGAACACGGTGGCCGAGTACATCGCCTTCGCGAAGTCGCGCAGCGACGCCAGCTACGCCTCGCCGGGAAACGGCTCGCCGCAGCACCTGACGATGGAGCTGTTCAAGTCGGCGCACAAGCTCGACCTGCAGCACGTGCCCTACCGCGGCGACGCGCCGATGATGACCGACCTGATCGGCGGCCAGGTGCAGGCCGCGTTCGTGACACTGTCGTCGGCGCTGCCGCACATCAAGTCCGGCAAGGTGAAGGCGCTGGCGCTGGCGCACCACCAGCGCATCGCCGCCATCAGCAACGTGCCCACCTTCGCCGAGGCGGGCTTCCCGGGCTTCACCGCGGCCACCTGGTTCGGCCTGCTCGCACCGGCCGCGCTGCCGGCGGAGCTGCAGCAGCGCCTGTACCGCGACATCTCGCGCATCGTGGCCGAGCCGGCCTTCAGCGCCAAGCTGGTGGACATGGGCGGCGAGGTCGACAACAGCACGCCGCAGCGCTTCCGCGAACTGATCGGCGCCGAAACCACGCGCTGGGCCGAGGCGGTGCGGCTTTCCGGCGCGCAGGTGGACTGAACGCCGCTGGATGGCGATGCGGGCGGCCCGGGCGGGGGGCCGCCTCCTAGAATCTCGCCCATGAACGAGAAGTACGCCCCCGCCGAGGTCGAAGCCGCCGCCCAGGCGCACTGGGAGGCGACCGGGGCCTTCCGCGTGGCCGAGGACACGAGCCGGCCCAAGTTCTATGCCTGCAGCATGCTGCCGTACCCCAGCGGCAAGCTGCACATGGGCCATGTGCGCAACTACACCATCAACGACATGATGGCGCGCTGGCTGCGCATGAAGGGCATGAACGTGCTGATGCCGATGGGCTGGGACGCCTTCGGCCTGCCGGCCGAAAACGCGGCCATCGCCAACGGCGTGCCGCCGGCCGCCTGGACCCGCGCCAACATCGCCGACATGAAGAGCCAGATGCGCCCGCTGGGCCTGGGCTTCGACTGGGACCGCGAGCTGGCCACCTGCGACGCTGGCTACTACAAGTGGAACCAGTGGTTCTTCCTGAAGATGCTCGAGAAGGGCATCGCCTACAAGAAGACCCAGGTCGTCAACTGGGACCCGGTCGACCAGACCGTGCTGGCCAACGAGCAGGTCGTCGACGGCCGCGGCTGGCGCAGCGGCGCCGTGGTCGAGAAGCGCGAGATCCCGGGCTACTACCTCGCCATCACGCAGTACGCCGACGAGCTGCTCGCCGGCGTGACCGACCCGGCCAGCGCGCACTACCTCTCGGGTTGGCCCGAGCGCGTGCGGCTGATGCAGGAGCACTGGATCGGCCGCAGCCAGGGCGTGCGCTTCGCGTTCACGCACACCATCCGCGGTGACGACGGCGCGCTCATCCAGGACGGCCGCATGTTCGTGTTCACGACGCGTGCCGACACCATCATGGGTGTCAGCTTCTGCGCCGTGGCGCCCGAGCACCCGCTGGCGCTGCACGCCGCGAAGACCCAGCCCAAGCTGGCTGCCTTCCTCGAGAAGTGCAAGCAGGGCGGCACCACCGAGGCCGAGCTGGCGCTGAAGGACAAGGAAGGCATGCCCACCGGCCTGACGGTGGTGCACCCGCTGACCGAGCAGCCGGTGCCGCTGTGGGTGGGCAACTACGTGCTGATGGGCTATGGCGACGGCGCCGTGATGGGCGTGCCGGCGCACGACGAGCGCGACTTCGCGTTCGCGAAGAAGTACGACTTGCCGATCCAGCAGGTCGTGCACATCGACGGCCTGCACTACGACTACGGCCAGTGGCAGGAGTGGTACGCCGACAAGACCCGCGGCGTGACCATCAACTCCGACCTCTACAGCGGCCTGCCGCACGCGCAGGCGGTGGACGTCATCGCCAAGGCGCTGGCCGAGCTGGGCCTGGGCGAGAAGAAGACCACCTGGCGGCTGCGCGACTGGGGCATCAGCCGCCAGCGCTACTGGGGCACGCCGATTCCCATCATCCACTGCGATGCCTGCGGTGACGTGCCGGTGCCCGAGAAGGACCTGCCGGTGGTGCTGCCCGAAGACCTGGTGCCGGACGGCAGCGGCAACCCGCTGAACAAGAGCGCGGCCTTCCTGAACGTGGCGTGCCCGAGCTGCGGTGCCGCGGCGAAGCGGGAAACCGACACCATGGACACCTTCGTCGACAGCGCCTGGTACTACATGCGCTACTGCTGCCCGGGCAGCGACGAGGCCATGGTCGATGCGCGCAACGACTACTGGATGCCGATGGACCAGTACATCGGCGGCATCGAACACGCGGTGCTGCACCTGCTGTACGCGCGTTTCTGGACCAAGGCCATGCGTGACCTCGGCCTGGTGAACTTCTCCGAGCCGTTCACGCGCCTGTTCACGCAGGGCATGCTGCTCAACGAGAGCTTCTACCGCGAGGAAGACAGCGGCAAGAAGCGCTGGTTCTACCCGAGCGAGGTCGACATCCGCTACGACGAGCGCGGCGCGCCGGTCTCGGCCGTGGCCAAGGCCGACGGCCAGCCGGTGGTGCTGGGTGGCATCGAGAAGATGTCCAAGAGCAAGAACAACGTCGTCGAGCCCAAGGACATCATCGCCAAGTTCGGCGCCGACACCGCGCGCCTGTTCACCATGTTCGCAGGCCCGCCCGACCAGAGCGCGGCCTGGAGCGACAGCGGCGCCGAAGGCTGCTTCCGCTTTCTGCGGCGTGTCTGGGGCTTCGGCGTCAAACACGCCGAGCTGCTCCAGGCCGCGCCGCGCACGGCCGCCGGCAACGCGCCGCTGCGCCGCGAGATGCACACGCTGCTGCGGCAGGTGGGCGCCGACTTCGAGCGGCTGCAATACAACACCGTCGTCAGCGGCACGATGAAGATGCTCAACGCGCTGGAGGACGGCGTGGCCGCCGGCGCCGAAGCTGCCGTCGTGCGCGAAGGCTACGGCCTGCTGCTGCGCGCGCTGTACCCGTCCGCCCCGCACCTGTGCTGGGCGCTGTGGGCCGAACTCGGCTACGAGGCCGAACTCGGCGCGCTGGTCGACGCACCCTGGCCCGAGGTCGACGAATCGGCGCTGGTGCAGGACGTGATCGAGCTGGTGCTGCAGGTCAACGGCAAGCTGCGCGGCGCGCTCAGCGTGCCGGCCACGGCCGACCGCGCCGCCATCGAGGCGGCCGCGCTGGCCAGCCCCGAGTTCGCGAAGTTTGCCGAAGGCAAGGCGGCCAAGAAGGTCGTCGTCGTGCCCGGCCGCCTGGTGAATGTGGTCGTCTAGACGCACCTGGCTGGCTGCGGGCGGCGCGCTGCTGCTGGCCGGCTGCGGCTTCCAGCGGCGGGCGCCGCCGCGGCTGGGTTTCGAGAGCATCGGCCTCGTCGGCTTCGCGCCGCGCAGCCCGATGGCCGACGAGCTGAAGCGCCGCCTCGCCGAGCAGGTGCGCGTGATGGACGGCGCCGAGCGTGTCGACGTGGTGCTCGAGGTGCTGGAAGACGCACGCGACAAGGGCATCGTCGCCAGCACCGCCGCGGCCCAGGTGCGCGAGGTGCAGCTGCGGCTGCGCTTCAGCTTCAGCGCGCGCACGCCGGGCGGGCGGCTGCTGATCCCGCGCTCGGAGCTGCTGCTGCAGCGCGACCTGTCCTACAGCGAAACCGCGGCGCTGGCCAAGGCCTACGAAGAGGCCGAGCTGTACCGCGAGATGCAGGCCGACGTGGTGCAGCAGGTGCTGCGCCGGTTGGCCAGCGTGCAGGTCTAGCGGTGCAGCTCAGGGCCGACGCACTCGAAGGCGCGCTGAAGCGCGGGCTCAAGCCGCTGTACACCGTGCATGGCGACGAGCCGCTGCTGGCGCAGGAGGCGGCCGACGCCATCCGCGCCGCGGCGCGGGCCGCCGGCTACACCGAGCGCCAGGTGTTCACCGTCAGCGGTGCGCACTTCGACTGGAGCGCGGTGATCGGCGCCGCGCAGGCCATGAGCCTGTTCGCCGAGCGCCAGATGATCGAGATCCGCATCCCCAGCGGCAAGCCGGGCAAGGACGGCTCGGAGGCGCTGCAGCGCTACGTCGAGCACCTGTCGGACGACGTGCTGACGCTCGTCACCCTGCCGGGCCTGGATGGGCAGAGCCAGCGCTCCGCCTGGTTCTCGGCGCTCGACGGTGCCGGCACCAGCGTGCGTGTGGACCCGGTGCCGCGGCATGCACTGCCGGCCTGGCTGGCGCAACGCCTGGCGCGCCAGGGCCAGCGCGTGGCGGCCGGCGAGGAAGGCCAGCGCACGCTGGCTTTCTTTGCCGACAGCGTCGAAGGCAACCTGCTCGCCGCGCACCAGGAACTGGGCAAGCTGGCACTGCTGCACGGCGAGGGCGAGCTGCGCTACGAGCAGGTCGAGGCGGCGGTGCTGAACGTGGCGCGCTACGACGTGGCGCAGCTTTCCGAGGCCGTGTGGAGCGGCCAGGTGGCGCGTGCGCTGCGCATGCTCGAAGGCCTGCGTGCCGAGGGTGAGGCCGCGGTGCGCGTGCACTGGCTGCTGGCCGAGGACGTGCGCGCGCTGGCGCGCGTGACAGCCGCGCTGCGCGCCGGCCAGCCGCTGCCGATGGCCATGCGCGAGGCGCGTGTCTGGGGCGCGCGCGAGCGGGCGCTGGAGCGGGTGGCGCCGCTGCTGGCCGAGCACCAGGTGGCCTTTCTGCTGGACGCCGCGGCCATCTGCGACGGCATCTGCAAGGGCCTGAAGCACCCGGCCTGGCCGCACGACGCCTGGGAGGCGCTCACGCGCTGGATGCTGGCAATGCTGGAGGCGGCCGCACCCGGCGGTGGCCCGGGCGGCAAGGCCGGCGGCCGGCGCGTGCGGCTGGCGCTGGGCGTGTAGCGCGCTTGCGCCGTCAGGGTCCGACCGGATCCTGCCCCAGCACCACGCGCTGGTACGGGAACAGCGAGGGCATGCCGCCCGTGTGCAGGAACAGCACCCGCTCGCCGGGCTTGAACACGCCTTCGCGCGCCAGCCCGATCAGCCCGGCCATGACCTTGCCGGTGTAGACCGGGTCGAGCAGCACGGCCTCGGTGCGCGCCAGCAGCTGCACCGCCTCCACCATGCGCGCATTCGGCAGCGAGTACTTCGGCTGCCAGTAGCCGCCCACGCAGCGCACGTCGCCCGGCTGCACGGTGAGGTCCAGGCCGAGCAGATCGCACACCGCCTGCGCCTCCTTCAGCACCAATGGCTGCTGCTGTTCGGGGTCGCGGCTGACGCCGATGCCGGTGATCGGGATGCCGATGTGGTTGCCCAGAAAGCCCGCCACCAGCCCGCCGTGGGTGCCCGAGCTGCCGCTGCCGACCACCAGGTGGTCGATGGCCAGGCCGCGCTCGAACAGCTGCTGCTGCAGCTCCTGCGCGCAGGCCACGTAGCCCAGGCCGCCGAGCGCGTTGCTGCCGCCGCCCGGGATCACATAGGCCTTGCGCCCGTTGCGGCTGAGCCCGTCGGCCACCTGCTGCATGGCGGCGACCATGTCGCTGCCGGCCGGCACCACGGTGAGCGCCTCCAGGCCCATCAGCCGGAACAGGTAGTGGTTGCCGCCACCTTCGGCATCGAAGCTGCCAGGCACCCGTTCCTCGATCACGAAGCGGCAGCGCAGGCCCTCCTTCACCGCCGCGGCCAGCGTGATGCGGCAGTGGTTGCTCTGCGGTGCGCCGCAGGTCACCAGCGTGTCGCAGCCACGCGCCAGCGCATCGGCGACGAGGAACTCCAGCTTGCGCGTCTTGTTGCCGCCGGGCGAAAGGCCCAGCAGGTCGTCGCGCTTGATCCACACCTCGGGCCCGTGCCCGCCCGGGCAGCTGGCAGCCAGCGCGGCCGAAAAACGCGGCAGCGGCTCGATGGGCGTGGCGCCTTCGGTGTAGCGGCGGCGGGGGAAGCGCGAGAGGTCCATGGCGGTGCTCAGTAGCCGCGCGAGCGGTCGACGAGGTGGGCGAGCGGCCGGCCGTCGCGCAGCGCCCGCAGGTTGGTGGCGACGACGGCGGCGGCGCTGCGGGCATCGGTGGCCGCGGCCATGTGCGGCAGCACGGTCACACGCGGGTGCTGCCAGAACGCGTGGCCGGCCGGCAGCGGCTCGGTGTGGAACACATCGAGCACCGCGTGGGCGAGCCGGCCGCCGTCGAGCGCGGCCAGCAGGTCGGCGTCGACCACGTGGGCGCCACGCGCCAGGTTCACAAAGCCCGCGCCGGCGGGCATCGCGGCCAGGAAGCGCGCATCGACCAGGCCGCGTGTGGCGGGTGTCAGCGGCAGCAGGTTGATGACGGTCATCGCCTCGACCAGCAGCGGTGCAGGGTCGCCATCGCTGCGGCCCCAGGTTTGCACCGGGTAGCCCAGCGCAGCCAGCCGCGCCGCGACCGCGCCGCCCATCTGGCCGCGGCCCAGCACCAGCACCGGCCATTCGTCGGCGCGGCGCTGCGGCACCGGCTGCCATTGCGCCGCACGCTGCCGCGCCTGCGCCGCGAAAAAGCCGCGGTGCAGGCCGAGCACGGCCCACAGCGCGGTCTCGGCCATCGCGGCGTTCATGGCCGGGTCCACCATGCGCGCCAGCGGCAGCTGCGGCGGCAGCGTGGCATCGGCCAGCAGCTTGTCGACACCGGCCCACAGGCTCTGCACCAGCGCCAGCCGCGGCAGCCGCGCGAGCAGCCCCGGCGCCGGGTTGGCGACGACGGCGGCGGTGACGACCTCGGGCGCGGTGATCGCCGCCGCGTCGTCGATGAAACAGGCCTCCGGCATCGCGGCTTCGAGCGCGGCTTGCCAGTGCTCGCGTTCGCCCGCGTCGAAGGACTGGCCGGTGAGCAGGACCTGCATGGCTTCAGCCTTTGGCGACCACTGCCGTCGCGGTCAGCCGAGCCAGCGCGATGGCCACCGTGCCGCCACGCACCGCATCGCGGTCGCCATCCAGCTGCAGCCGTTCGGTGCGGATGACGCCCGCGCGGCCCCAGGCCAGCCAGACCGTGCCCACCGGCTTGCCCGGCACCGCGCCGCCCGGGCCGGCAATGCCGGTCACGGCCACCGCCAGCGTGGCGCGCGAGTGCGCCAGCGCGCCCTCGGCCATGGCCTGCGCCACCGGCTCACTGACGGCGCCGTGCGTGGCGATCAGCGCGGCGTCCACGCCCAGCATCTCGGTCTTGGCCTCGTTGCTGTAGGTGACGAAGCCGCGCTCGAACCAGTCGCTGGAGCCGGCACGTGCGGTGCAGGCCGCGGCGATCAGCCCGCCGGTGCAGCTCTCGGCCGCGGCCACGCGGTCGCTGCCAGCCTGCAGGGCCTCGGCCAGCGCCGCCACCGCCTCGGAAAAACTCAGAAGCTCCACGACAGCCTCGCCAGCCACAGCCACACGGCCATCAGCACCAGGGTGCACAGGGCGGCCACCAAGTCGTCGAAGACGATGCCAAAACCCTGGCGGTGGCCGATGGCCTCGCCGGGCCGGCGCTTGAAGCACTGGTCGGCCCAGCCCACCGGGCCGGGCTTGACGGCGTCGAAGTAGCGGAAGAAGCCGAAGGCCACCGCCTGCATCCACCACGGCGCCGGCATCACCAGCCACAGCACGATCCAGAAGGCCAGGATCTCGTCCCAGACGATGGCGCCCGGGTCGGCCACGCCCAGGTGCTGCGCGGTGCGTGTGCAGGCCCATTGGCCCACCAGCAGGCCGGCCAGGATCAGCAGGCCCCAGCCGGTGGTGTCGAGCCAGCGGTCCAGCACCAGGAACGAGACCCAGGCCCACAGCGTGCCGACGGTGCCGGCGGCGCGCGGTGCCAGGCCGCTGCCGAAACCCAGCGCGATCAGGTGCGCCGGGTGGCGCAGCATGAAGCGCGCGTTCGGCCGCAGGGGTTCAGGCGAAATGGTCGAAGCCGCGTTCATCGAAGTCGATTCTGCGGCCGTCGGCACCCACCAGCCGCAGCCCCGGCTCGGCCTCGATGCGGCCGATGGGCGTGACGGCCACGCCGGCTGCGGCGCCGGCCGCCTGCACCGCCGCGGCCGAGCCGGCAGGGGCGGTGAACAGCAGCTCGTAGTCGTCGCCGCCGGCCAGCGTGCACAGCCGCTGCAGGGCCACCGGCTGCGCGGCGAGCACGGCGCTGCGCGGCAGCGTGTCGGCCTCGACCGTGGCGCCGGCGCCGGAGCGCGCCAGCACATGGCCGAGATCGCCCACCAGGCCGTCGGACAGGTCGATGGCGCTGGTGGCCACGCCGCGCAGCGCCAGCCCGAGGGCCACGCGCGGCTCGGGCGTTTCCATCGCGGCGCGCACGCGGTCGAAGTCGCCACCGGCCAGCGCCAGCGTGCCGCGGAAAACTTCGAGCGCCAGCCGCGCGTCGCCGAGCCGGCCGCTCACCCACAGCGTGTCGCCGGGCCGGGCGCCGCTGCGCAGCAGCGCGGCACCAGGCGGGACCTGGCCGAAGGCGGTGATGCACAGGTTCAGCGGCCCGGCGGTGGTGTCGCCGCCGACGAGCTCGATGCCGTGGCGATCGGCCAGCGCGAAGAGGCCACGCGCCAGGCCGGCGGCGAAGTGGTCGTCACCGCGCGGCAAAGCCAGCGCCAGCGTGAAGGCCAGCGGCTCGGCGCCACAGGCGGCCAGGTCCGACAGGTTCACGGCCAGCGCCTTGTGGCCCAGGCGCTCCGGGCTCACGGTGGACAGGAAGTGCCGGCCCTCGACCAGCATGTCGCTGGACACCGCCAGCTGCTGGCCCGCTGCCGGCGCGAACAGCGCGCAGTCGTCGCCCACGCCCAGCGTGGCGCGGCGCACCGGGCGCGTGAAATGGCGCGCGATCAGCTCGAACTCGCCGGGCATCGCCGGGCCGGCCTCAGCGTTCCAGCGAGGCCAGCAGATTGGCCAGCTCGACGGCGCTCTTCACCAGCATCTTGTCGAACACGCGCGCGCGGTGCACCTCCACCGTGCGCACGCTGATCGACAGCTCGTCGGCGATCAGCTTGTTCGGCCGGCCTTCGATGACCAGGCGCATGACCTCGCGCTCACGTTCGGTCAGGTCGGCCAGCCGCTCGTGCACGCCGCTGGCGCTGGCGCGGGCGGCCAGCGCCTTGGCGCTCTCGGCCAGCGCGGCCTCGATGCGGTCGACCAGCGCGTTGTTCGAAAACGGTTTCTCGACGAAGTCGAAGGCGCCGCGCTTGACGGTGGCCACCGCGGTGGGCACGTCGCCATGGCCGGTGAGGAAGATCACCGGCAGCACCGGCAGCAGGCCGTCGTCGGCCAGCTGCTCGAACAGCGCCAGGCCGCTCATGCCGGGCATGCGCATGTCCAGCACCAGGCAGGCCGGCGAGGACGGCCAGGCGCCCTCGGCGCGGCGCGAGGCCAGCCACTCGGCAAAGGCGTCGGCGCTGGCAAAACCCTCGCTCAGCAGCCGGCGCGAACGCAGCAGCCACGCCAGGGCGTCGCGCACGACATCTTCGTCGTCCACCAGGTACACCACCGGGATGCCGGTGGCGGGGCTCACAGTCACGGTCGGGCGTCGGCGCTGAAGGTCAGGGGGCCGGAGTGTCGCCGCTTTCTGCCGCCGTGGGCACCGGGGATGGCACCGGTGGTGGGGCGGGCCGCGCCGAGGCTTCGCCGGCCAGCGTGGTGCGCACCACCGGCAGCGAGAAGCGGAAGCGCGTGCCGCGGCCTTCGTCGCCGGGGCCGAACTCGAGTGAACCGCCGTGCTGCTCGATGACCGTGCGGCACAGGCTCAGGCCCAGGCCCATGCCCTCGGCGCGGGTGCTGAAGAAGGGCGTGAACAGCCGCGCCGCCACCTCGGGCGGGATGCCCGGGCCGTGGTCGACGACCTCGAAGGCCACGCGGCGGTCGCCGTCGCGTTCGGCGGCCAGCACCAGCACCCGCTCGGCCGGCGGCGTGGCGCCGTCCATGGCCTGGATGCCGTTGCGGCTGAGGTTCAGCAGCACCTGCTCGACCATGGTGCGGTCGCAGCGCACGGCCGGCAGCCGCGTCGTCGGCAGCCGCACCTCGATGCGCGTGCCGCTCTTGCGCGCCTGCAGCCGCACCAGCGGCAGCACGGCCTCGAACAGGTCGTGTGCGGTCATCGTCTCGTGCTGCTGCTCGCGCCGCCGCACAAAGGCGTGCACGCTCTTGATGACACGTCCGGCCCGGTCGGCCTGCTCGGCAATGCGCTCCAGCGCCTGCTTCAGCATCGGGCGCATCGCCGGTTCGATGCCGGCTTCGTCGTCGATCAGGTTCAGCGAGCCGCTGGCATAGCTGGCGATGGCGGCCAACGGCTGGTTCAGCTCGTGGCTCAGCAGCGAGGCCATCTCGCCCACGGTGGCCAGCCGCGCACTGGCCTGCAGCCGCTCCTGCTGCTGGCGCGAGAGGTCCTCGACACGCCGCTGCGCGGTGAGGTCGACGACGGCACTCATCCAGCCGGTGTGGCGGCCGTTGCGGTCCACCAGCGGCGCCTCGTAGACCATGACCGGAAAGCGCTCGCCGCTGTGGCGCATGAACACCGTCTCGTGGCCTTCGCGCGCGTCGTCGCCGCGCAGCGCGCGGCCTTCGAGCAGCTCGCGCTGCCGCTGGCTGTACTGCCCCAGGAACTCGGGCGGCCAGTAGGGCTGCTGCGGCGGCCCGCCGTCGGGGCCGGGCGCGGCCCGGGCGAGTTCGTCGAGCGAAAAGCCGACCATCGCGCAGAAGGCCGGGTTGGCGTAGGTGATGCGGCCCTGCAGGTCGCGTGCGCGCAGGCCGGTGGGCAGCGAGTCTTCCATCGCGCGGCGCAGCGCCAGCGCCTCGGCCAGCGCACGCTCGGCCTCGGCGCGGCGGCGCACGTCGCGCGCCAGCAGCGCGACCACGCCGAACAGGCCGAGCGACAGGCCGATCACCAGTGCCGTCGTCACGTTGGGCACCAGGCTCGGCTGGCCGAGCGTGCCGTCGGCCCGCAGCAGCACCGAAAACCCCGGGAGGTCGACCACGTGCCGCGCGACGTAGACACCGGCGCCACGCACACCGCCGGAGCGCGCGAGGCGCGTGCCGTCGCTTTCCACCAGCGTCAGCTCGTGGCTGCGCGTGCCGATCACGGCATGCACCTGCTCCAGCACACGCGGCAGTGAGAAGCTGCCGACCAGGAAACCGCCCGGCGCCACACCCGGCGCCACGGCGCGGCGCTCGCGCGGCAGCGGCACGCACAGGTCCAGCACCTCAACGCCCAGGCCGCCGGGCAGCGGCACGAAGTACGAGCGCGAGAAGGTCGGTGTGGCGGCGATGCGCGCGGCGTTGCAGGCCAGCTCGGTTTCGGTGGCCAGCGCCGTGCGCGGCATCTGCGTGAACAGCGAGGGGGCGAAAGGCGTGTCCTGCGCCTCGACGACGCCCATGCCGGGCGAGCGCCACTCGACACGTTCCAGGCCGTCGCGGCGTTCGAGCAGCGCGCCGGCGGCGCTGCGCACCTCGTCGTCGGAGCTGCGCGGGAACGACAGGGTCTGCAGATCGCGCATGTGGCGCGTCAGCTCGCGCTGCAACTCGGTGGCGGCCAGCGAGGCGACCCGCTCGGACTCGTCCTGCGCGCGGCCCGACTCGTAGTTCAGCGTCAGCGCGACGAGCAGCGACTGCGCCACCGCCAGCAGCGCCAGCAGCGCCGTCCACAGCAGCACACGGCGCGCTCGCCCGCGGGGTGCGCGCGGCAGGCGGAACGGCGAAGAAGGGGGCGGGGTTTCGGCCATGGGCGAGCCCGGCGGTGAACCGCGGCAAGGGCCAGTATCGGCAGGCGGCAGGTCAGGGCTGCTACGCAGTTTCACGCAGCAATCGGGCTGCGGCCGGCGCAGGACCGGCTCCTACAATGATTTTGAGCCGCGCCCGTTCCCTGCCTGCCTCGCCGGCCCCGGCGAAGCGCGTCGAAGCGCATGAAAGCGCCGGCTCCGGAGACCACCCGCCATGCCCAGCCCCAACGATCCCACGGCCGCCGAGCGCGCGGCGGAACTGCGCCGCGCCGCGCTCGACTATCACGAGCGTCCGACGCCCGGCAAGCTGGCGGTCCAGCCGACCAAGGGCATGCTGAACCAGCGCGACCTGGCGCTGGCCTACAGCCCCGGCGTGGCCGCGGCCTGCGAGGAAATCGTCGCCGACCCGCTGAACGCCTACCGCTACACCGCACGCGGCAACCTCGTCGCCGTCGTCACCAACGGCACCGCCGTGCTGGGCCTGGGCGACATCGGCCCGCTCGCCGCCAAGCCGGTGATGGAAGGCAAGGCGGTGCTGTTCAAGAAGTTCGCCGGCATCGACGTCTTCGACATCGAGCTGAACGAGAAGAACGTCGACAAGCTGGTCGACGTGATCGCGGCGCTCGAGCCCACCTTCGGTGGCATCAACCTCGAGGACATCAAGGCGCCGGACTGCTTCTACGTCGAGCGCAAGCTGCGCGAGCGCATGAACATTCCGGTGTTCCACGACGACCAGCACGGCACGGCCATCGTCGTCGGCGCGGCGCTGACGAACGCGCTGAAGGTCGTCGGCAAGGACATCCGCGAGATCAAGCTCGTCGCCAGCGGCGCCGGTGCCGCGGCGCTGGCCTGCCTGGGGCTGCTGGTCAAGCTCGGGCTGCCGCGCGAGAACATCTGGGTGACGGACCTGGCTGGCGTGGTCTACCAGGGCCGTACCGAGCTGATGGACGAGGACAAGGCGCAGTTCGCGCAGCCCACCAGCGCGCGCACGCTGGCCGAGGTGATGCCGGGCGCCGACGTGTTCCTGGGCCTGTCGGCCGCCGGCGTGCTGAAGCAGGAGCTCGTCAAGACCATGGCGCCGGACCCGCTGATCTTCGCGCTGGCCAACCCGACGCCGGAGATCCTGCCCGAGCTGGCGCAAGAGGTGCGGCCCGACGCGATCATCGCCACCGGCCGCACCGACTACCCGAACCAGGTCAACAACGTCCTGTGTTTCCCGTACATCTTCCGCGGCGCGCTGGACTGCGGCGCGACGACGGTGAACGACGCGATGGAGATCGCCGCGGTGCACGCCATCGCCGAGCTGGCGCAGGCCGAGCAGAGCGAGGTGGTGGCCGCGGCCTACGTGGGTGCGACGCTGAGCTTCGGCCGCGACTACCTGATCCCGAAGCCCTTCGACCCGCGGCTGATGGAGAAGATCGCGCCGGCCGTGGCGCGCGCCGCCGCCGAAAGCGGCGTGGCGACGCGCCCGATCGCCGATTTCGAGGCCTACCGCGACCGGCTGCGCCAGTTCGTCTATGCCTCGGGCACGGTGATGAAGCCGATCTTCGACCAGGCCAAGAAGGCGCGTTCGCGCCGCGTGGCCTACGCCGAGGGTGAAGAAGAGCGTGTGCTGCGCGCGGTGCAGGTGGTGGTCGACGAAGGCCTGGCGCGGCCGACGCTGATCGGCCGGCCGAAGGTGATCGCCGCGCGGGTCGAGAAATTCGGCCTGCGCCTGGCCGAAGGCCGCGACTACGACGTCGTCAACGTCGAGCAGGACGAGCGTTACCGCGACTTCTGGATGAGCTACCACCGCATGACCGAGCGCAAGGGCGTCACGGTGCAGGTGGCGAAGATCGAGATGCGGCGCCGGCTCACGCTGATCGGCTCGATGCTGCTGCACAAGGGCCATGTCGACGGCCTGTTGTGCGGCACCTGGGGCACGACGCAGAACCACCTGCACTACATCGACCAGGTCATCGGCAAGCGCCAGGGCGGCAGCCCGTCGACGCAGCAGGACGTGCCGGTCTACGCCTGCATGAACGCGCTGCTGTTGCCGGGGCGGCAGGTGTTCCTGGTCGATACGCACGTCAACGCCGACCCGACGGCCGAGGAGCTGGCCGAGATCACCGCGATGGCCGCCGACGAGATGCTGCGCTTCGGCATCACGCCCAAGGCCGCGCTGCTGTCGCACAGCAATTTCGGCACCCACGACAACCCGAGCGCGGTGAAGCTGCGGCGCACGCTGGCGCTGCTGCGCGAGCAGGCGCCCTGGCTGGAAGTGGACGGCGAGATGCACGGCGACATCGCGCTCGACGCCGAGGCGCGCCGGAAGCTGATGCCGCACAGCACGCTCACCGGCGAGGCCAACCTGCTGGTGCTGCCGAACATCGACGCCGCCAACATCGCCTACAACCTGCTGAAGACGGCCGCCGGCGGCGGCATCGCCATCGGCCCGGTGCTGCTGGGCGCCGACAAGCCGGTGCACATCCTCACCCCGTCGGCCACGGTGCGCCGCATCGTCAACATGACGGCGCTGGTGGTGGCGGACGCGGAAGCAGGGCGGGCAAGCCCGGCGGGCTGAAGCCGGCGACGCTGCGAAGGCGCCGGACAGGCCCGTGAAACCGCCGAGAAGGCGGGGGAAGTGATCACCATGTGAGCGCTTGCAATTGTGTGAGCGCTTACTGATCAGCCTTGCCCTGACGCCCCGTTCCAGGGCGCGACCTTGAGTTTTTTGGCCTCCGGCGCTACCATGCTCGTTTGATTTCACAGGGTTAACCCGTGTCCTGGAGCGCAGCCCAGCCGACGATGGAGGCGACGACCGAGCGGATGTCCGCGCCGGGGCCTGAAAAGGCACCGGGCTGGGCAGGGGCTTCGTTCGCTCCGGGCTTCGGTTGGCGTCCGCTGGCGGTGGCCCTGACGGCTGCCGCGCTGCTGATGGGCGCGCCGGCCCAGGCCCGCGACACCAGCCTGCCGGGGCAGTCTGCCCAGGCCGAGACCGTTTCACTGGCGGTGCTGCCGCCCGAGGCGAGCACGACCCACCGGCTGATCCTCGCCGGCGGCCCGTTCCCGTACCAGAAGGACGGCACGATCTTCTTCAACCGCGAGCGGCTGCTGCCGCAGCGGCCCCGGGGCCAGTACCGCGAATACACCGTGAAGACGCCTGGCGCCCGCAACCGCGGTGCGCGTCGCATCGTCTGCAGCGGGCTGCCGCCGACCGCGCCCGAGGCTTGTTACTACACGTCCGACCACTACGCCAGCTTCCAGCGCATCGCGCCGTGAAGCGCCGCACCCAGCCGAGGCACGTGCCATGAACGCCGCTACCGATCACGCCTACCTTTCCCCGCCACCCAGGAGGATCGCGACCATGGAGTTGCAGACCATCCGGCCCAATCTTGTGCAGGCCATCCGTGCCTACCGGGTTGACGACCTGATGACCGCGGCAGAGACCGCCGGCCATCATTTCCTGTACGCCAACCTTTCCGGCGCACAGACCAAGCAGGACGTGCTCGACGGCATCGCCGCCGCGTTCACGTTCCCGGCGCATTTCGGCAAGAACCTCGACGCGCTGTACGACTGCATGACCGACCTGGTCCACAAGAGCGGCCAGCAGCCGGGCTTCGTGGTGGTGCTCGAGCAGATCCCTGACAACCCGCGCTTCGACCGCGAGGCCCGCGAGCAGCTGCTCGAGGTGTTCCGTGACGCGGCCGAGTTCTGGGGCGACCGCCGGATCGCCTTCCGATGTTTCTATTCTTTTCAGTAGCCCGCTCCCAGGAAAACGGGTCATGGGAGCGGGCTGCTGAGACGGCCCCAACGACGACGACCGCCGCCGCGACGGCCGCGGCCCCTGCCGCAGCTGCTGCGGCAACACCGCCGGCAAAGACCACCACCAAGGTCGTGCCGAAGAACGGCGTGAACCCCAACTTCGGCATGAACATGCCGATGATGTGCAGCGCCTTCGATACGGCGGCCTGGCTCAACGCTGCATAGGGAGCCCCCACGCTCCCTGACGGTCGCTGCCCCCCGAGGGGGCTCGTGCAGCGGACCGGCGGAGCCGGATCCGCGCATGCGGCTGGACCGGAGTCGCGTGACGCTCTCGAAGCCCCTGCGGTGCGGGGGCTTCGTTGTTTCTAGGCCCTGGCGAGTGCCACGTACTCGGCCACGGGCACTTCCTCGGCGCGGCGCTGCAGGTCGAACGGGGCGCCGGGGGCGTTGCGTTCGATCCAGGGGCCGAGGCTGTGGCGCAGCAGCTTGCGGCGCTGTGAAAACGCGGCGGCGACCAGCGATTCGAGTCGCGCTGCGTCCACGCCTTCGGCGCCGAGCGGCCGAGGCACCAGGCGCACGATGGCCGAGTCCACGCGCGGGGGCGGCTCGAAGGCGTCGGGCGGCACGTCGAACAGCGCCTCGACCTGGAAGCGCCACTGCAGCATCACCGTGAGCCGGCCGTAGTCCTTGCCGCCCGGCGCGGCCGCCATGCGGTCGACGACTTCCTTCTGCAGCATGAAGTGCAGGTCGGCCAGGCGGTGGGCCACCGGCAGCAGGTGGAACAGGATCGGGCTGGAGATGTTGTACGGCAGGTTGCCGCACACCCGCAGCGGCCGCCCGGCGGCATCGGCCAGCGCGGCGAAGTCGACCTTCAGCACGTCGGCCTCGACCACCGTGAGCCCGGCGCGGCCGCGCAGGCGGGCCGCCAGGTCGCGGTCGAGTTCGACCACGGTCATCGCGCCGGCCCGCTCCAGCAGCGGCTGCGTCATCGCGCCAAGCCCGGGGCCGATCTCGACCAGCGCCTGGCCGGGCCGCGGTTCGATGGCGCGCACGATGGCGTCGATGACGCCGCGGTCGGCCAGGAAGTGCTGGCCGAAGCGCTTGCGCGCGATGTGACCGTGTGTGCCCAAGGCGGGTGTCAGAGCGGCGGCTCGCGCAGCTCGACGTAGGCGCGCGAGCGCAGTTCCTTGGTCCAGTCGGTGAAGGCCTGCTCGAAGCGCCGCTCGCGCAGCACGTTGCGCGCCTGCTCGCGCAGCTGGCGCAGCTCGACCTGGGCCGTGCGGCGCTCCAGCACCTGGATCAGGTGCACACCGAAGCGCGAAACCACCGGCGCCGAGATGCCCTCCAGCGGCAGCGCATCCATCGCTTCCTCGAACTCCGGCACGTACTGGCCGGGCGCGGCCCAGCCGAGATCGCCGCCGGCGGAGGCGCTGCCGTCCTCACTGACCCGGCGCGCGATGTCCTCGAACTGCGCGGCGCCGGACTCGATCTGCCGCTTGTACTCGGCCAACCGGCGCGTCGCCGTCTGCGCATCGAGCTGCGGCGACACGCGCAACAGCACGTGGCGCGCGCGGGTCTGCTGCACCTGGCCCAGCTGCACCTCACGGCGCTCGACCAGCTTCAGCACGTGGAAGCCGGCGCCCGAGCGCAGCAGCGTCGGCGAGACCTCGCCGTTCTTCAGCTCGCGCACGTGTTCGACGAAGACGTCCGGCAGCCGCGACGCCGGGCGCAGGCCGATGTCGCCACCTTGTTCGCGGTTGGCGTCTTCGCTGATCTCGCGCGCGACGGTGGCGAAGTCCTCGCCACCCCGCACCCGTGTCAGCGCCGCCTCGGCGCGTGCGCGGCGCTCGGCCAGCAACTCGGGCGAGGCGCCTTCGGGCACGGTGACGAGGATCTGCGCCAGGTGCGTTTCGGCGTCGGTGTTGACCTCGCGGCGCTGCTCGGCGAGCAGTGCGTCGACGTCTTCGTCGCTGATGACGATGCGGCGGTAGACCTCGCGCTCGCGCAGGCGCTCGATCATGATCTGGTCGCGCAGGTTGGCGCGGAAACGGGCGTAGTCGATGCCTTCCTGCGCCAGCCGCTGGCGCAGCACCTCGAGCGAAAGCTGGTTCTGCTGCGCGATGTTCTGCACCGCGCGGTCGATGTCGGTTTCCTCGACGCGCATGCCGGTGTCGCGCGCGTTGGAGATCATCGCGCGCTCGTCGATCAGCGCATCGAGCACCATCTTGCGCAGCTCGTCTTCGGAGGGCGGACGCTGCCCCTGGCGTTCGGCGTCCATCAGCGCCCGTGCGACGCGGCGGTCGACCTCGCCGGCCGTGACCAGTTCCTGGTTCACGACCGCAGCGATCCAGTCGCCGTTGCGCGGTGCGCGGCTGCCGGCGGACTGGGCCCAGGCGACGGCGCTGCCGAACGTCAGGGTGGCCAGAGCGGCCGCGCAGACCGCACGGGCGCTGGCGCTGCGGCGCCAGGCGGGCCGCGTTGTCGTCGGGGAACGGGAACTCATGGAGGGGATCGCCATCGTCGGGCGCCGCCGGCGCGAGCCCGACCGCGGGGGTCAGGGTGTCGGGCCGGGGTCGGCGCGGGTGCCGCTCGAACCGTCGTCGCGCAGCAGTCGGTAACCGGGGATATTCTCCCTCAAGACCTTCAGCGGATTCGACCCCAGGCGCGACAGGCCCACCAGTTCCAGCTGCAGCAGCACGCGCGTGGTGGCCTGGCTGCGGCCGGTGGACAGTTGTTCCACCACGACACGGGCGATCCAGCAGCCGGCGTCGTACTCCAGCCCGAGGATGGAATCGGTGAGGCGGCTGTCCTTCAGGCTGTAGTTCAGCCGGCCCACCGAGTACCAGGCGCCGCGGCAGCCGCTGCCCGATCCGCCTGCACCGCCGGCAGCCGCCCGGCCGGCCGGCACGCCCCCGGCGATGGGCCACTGCCAGCCCAGCTCCAGCTGCTCCGACAGGCCCCGCGCCAGCCGGTAGGTGGCGCCGACGGTGCGGAACGGCCCCGGCGAGTAGCGCGCGCCGAGGATGGAGCGCACCGAGCGCTGGATGTCGGGGCTGTACTGCACGGCCGCGTCCAGCGTCCAGCCCGGCAGCACGCTGGTGGTGGCCACCAGCAGCGCGTCGGACACACGCTGCTCCAGCGGCGGGCCGTCCGGCGAGCCGTCGGGTGCCGGCGCCACCTGCTGCGGCGCGAACAGCACCCGCTGCACCAGGCCGAGCCGCAGCGCCTCGGCGCCGCTGGCCACGTCGACCAGCCGCGTCGTGAAGCCGGCCGTCAGCTGCTGCGCGTCGGAGACGCGGTCGACGCCGGAAAACGCGTTGTCGGTGAACAGCGAGACGATGTTGAAGTCCCTGGCCGCCGAGTCGTAGTTCGGCAGCCCGCTCTGCTCGCGGAACGGCGTCTTCACGAACAGTACCCGCGGCTCCAGCGTCTGCTCGAGTTCGCGGCCGAAGGCCCGGGTGCGGCGTTCGAGCTCGAAGCCGAGGTCCAGGCTGAAGCTCGGGATGGCGCGGCGGCCGTGCACAAAGCCGCCAGGGCCTCGCTCGGTGGCGTCGTAGGCGGCGGCATTGATCGACAGCTTGGGCACCACGAACCAGCCGTCGCCGCGCCAGGGCCGGGCCACGCTGCCGAGGGCATGCCAGCGGTCGCCGGTCGGCCGGTTGAGCTGCACGGCCTGCTCGGCCGGCAGCGTGAAGCGGTTGAACTCGCTCTCGAGCGCCCACTCGAAGCCGCCGCGGCGGGCGCGCCAGGCCAGGCCGATCTGCGGGCTGCGTTCGTAGGGCGCCTCGACGAAGGACTCCTCGTCCTGCAGCACCTGCCACTGCTGCACGCGGGCGTAGGCCAGGCCCTCGCCGCCCAGGGTCTCGAAGGCCTGTTCCAGCGCCAGCCGGGCCGACAGCAGGCGCGGCGTGAAGCTGCGGCTGCTGTCCGGGAAGTCCTTCCACCAGGCCTGGTCGCTGACACGCACCACGTCGGTCTCGATGCGCAGGCCCCGCGCCAGCGTGCCGCCGTGCTGCCACTGCAGCGCGCCACGGCTGCGGCGCGCGACCTGGTCGTTGGGCACCGCGTCGAAGCGCACCGCGCCCTCGAAGCTCGGCTGCAGGTAGCGGAACTCGGTGTCCAGGCCGAAGCCGCGGCGCGTGATCAGCCGCGGCGCCAGGGTCGCGTCGTAGTTCGGCGCGATGTTCCAGTACCAGGGCACGGAGATGCCCAGACCGCTGCGGTTGTCGATGTTGATCGACGGCGGCAGCCAGCCGCTCTTGCGCGTGTCGTCGATCGGAAAGCTCAGCGCCGGCAGCGCCAGGATGGGCACGCCGAGAAAACGCAGCTGCGCACCTTCGGCGATGCCTTCGTTGCGCTCGAAGTCCAGCGTCACCTCGCGCGCCTTCAGCAGCCAGTCGGGCTCGCCGTCGGCCGGGATCGGGCAGCTGGTGTAGTTGGCGTTGCTGGCGCGCGAGCGGTGTTCACCGAGGAAGTCGATGCGCGAGGCGCTGCCGGCCGCGCCCAGCAGCGGCAGCTCGAAGCGCGGATCGAGGAAATAGCCTTCGAAGCTGCCCAGCGTCAGCTCCAGCAGCGAGCCGCTGTAGACCGCGCCGTCGCGCGAGATGCGCACCTGGCCTTCGGCGCGCGCGCGGTCGTCGAGGTTGTTGTAGCGGATGCGGTCGGCGCGGATCACCAGGCCGCCCTGGCGGAACTCGACATCGCCCTCGGCCTCGGCCCCGCGGTCGGGCCGGCTTTCGAGCGAGCGCGCCTGCAGCACGATGGGGCCGCGCCGCTGCGGCTCGCGCGGCGCGGCCTGCAGCCGGGTGGAGGGCTGCAGCTGCGGGTGGGTCTGGGCCGGCGCGGTCGAGGCCGCGGGCAGCACCCGCAAAGGGGCGCTTGTGGCGGGTGGCGTCGCAGGGGCCGGCGCCGTCGGTGGGCACTCCTGCGGCGCGGCGTGCACGGTGCCGGCGGCGGCCAGGGTTGCGACCGCCAGGGCCAGCGTCGGTGAAGGCATGCGCGGGCGGTCGCGGGCGGTGATTCCTAGAATCGAGATTATCCATGAGCACTTCTTTTCCCCCGTCGCCCGGCACCGAGACCGTTGCCGTTGCCTGGCCCGATGCGGCCCGCCAAGAGGCCTTCCGGCACTGGCTGGCCGAGCTGGCGCCGCGGCACGGCCTCGTCGCCGAGTCGCTGGCACCGGCTTCGGCCGATGCCAGCTTCCGCCGCTACCTGCGCCTGGCCACGGCCGCCGGCGGCAGCTGCATCGTGATGGACGCGCCGCCGCCGCAGGAGGACACCCGCCCCTTTGTGCAGGTGGCGGGGCTGGTGCGCGCGGCGGGCCTGCACGGGCCGAGGGTGCTGGAGGCCGATGTCGAACGGGGCTTCCTGCTGCTGGACGACCTGGGCAACCAGCTCTACCTGGACGCGCTGCTGGCCGCCCAGGCTGCCGGCGACACGGCTGCGGCCGATCGCCTGATGCGCGATGCCATCGCGGCGCTGGTGCGCTGGCAGTGCCATGTCGACGCGGCGGCGCTGCCGCCTTTCGACGAAACGCTGCTGCGGCGCGAGCTGGAGCTGTTCCCGGTGTGGTGTGTCGAGCGCGAACACGGCATCGTGTGGAACGAACGCGAGGCCGCCGACTGGCAGCGCATGAGCGACCGGCTGGTGGCCGCCGCACTGGCGCAACCGCGTGTGGCCGTGCACGCCGACTGGATGCCGCGCAACCTGATGGTCTGCGGCGAACCCGGCGCCGCCACCAACCCCGGTGTGCTCGATTTCCAGGACGCCGTGGCCGGGCCGCTGGCCTACGACATCGCCTCGCTGCTGCGCGATGCTTTTGTCTCCTGGCCCGAGGAGCAGGAGATCGACTGGGCCGTGCGCTGGTGGCAGGCGGCGCGGGCCGCCGGTTTGCCGGTTGGCGACGACTTCGGCGAGGTCTGGCGCCAGATCGAGTGGACCGGGCTGCAGCGCCACCTGAAGGTGCTGGGCATCTTCTGCCGCCTGAAGCACCGCGACGGCAAGCCGCGCTACGCCGCCGACCTGCCGCGCTTCTTCGCCTACGCCACCAAGGTGGCGCTGCGCTACCGCGAACTGGCGCCGCTGCTGCGGCTGCTGGAGCCGATGTCGGGCCGCCACGTGGCCGCCGGCTTCACCTTCTAGCCGGCGTCTAGCCGTTCCGGCCTAGACCGGAAGGCAGAGGCCCGGCCGGCGCCGGCGCTGCAGCGTTTTGCGCGCGCACCGACAATCGGCGGCTCCCCCTGCTTGCTCTCCCGCACCCGGCCGCGCCGGCGTGCGGGCCTCCGCCATGGCCTCCCTGCTCGCCCCGCTGTTTGCGTTTTTCGAAAGCCGATTGCGCCCCACGGCGCGCCCTGGAACCGCTCCGCCGACCGGCCTGCTGGCCTTCTACTGGCACTACGTGAGCCAGGCCAAGCACCTGTTCGGCACGATGTTCGTCACCGGCCTGGTCGTCGCGCTGATCGACACGCTGATCCCGGTGTTCATCGGCCGCCTGGTGAGCCTGATGGAAGCCGGCGACCGCGCTGCCGCACTGCAGGCTGCGCTGCCGCAGCTGCTGGTGATGGCCGCCATCGTGCTGATCGGCCGGCCGCTGGCGCTGCTGGCCGACAGCCTGGTGCGCAACAACGCCGTCGTGCCCGGCGTCACCAGCCTGATCCGCTGGCAGAGCCACTGGCACGTGGTGCGCCAGAGCTGGCCGTTTTTCCAGAACGACTTCGCCGGCCGCATTGCCAACCGCGTGATGCAGACCAGCAACGCGGTGCGCGAAAGCGTGGTCAGCGCCATCCGCGCCGTCTGGTACATCGTGGTCTACGGGCTGTCGGCCCTGGTGCTGATGGCCATGGCCGACTGGCGGCTGGCCGTGCCCACCGTGCTGTGGTTTGCCGGCTACGTCATCTTCCTGCGCTATTTCGTGCCGAAGATGCGCGATTTGGCCAAGACCAGCTCCGAACTGCGCAGCCAGGTCATGGGCCGGGTGGTCGACAGCTACACCAACATCCTGACGGTGAAGCTGTTCGCCCGGGCGCGCGACGAAGACGAGTACGTGCGCGAGGTGATCGACGAGCACAGCGAGGCCATCGCCTCGCACATGCGGCTGATCACCACCTTCATGACCACCTTGTCGACGCTGAACGCGTTGCTGCTGGTCGGCACCGCGGCCATCGGCATCACGCTGTGGGGCCAGGGGCAGATCGACGCCGGCACCGTGGCCACGGCGCTGCCGCTGGCCTGGGCCATCTGCAACGTGGCGGGCTTCGTCAGCTGGGAAGTCACCGGCATCTTCGAGAACATCGGCGTGGTGCAGGAGGGCATGGAGACCATCGCCGTGCCGCACGCGATGACCGACAAGCCCGGCGCGCGCGAGCTGCAGGTCAAGCGCGGCGAGATCCGCTTCGAGCACGTCACCTTCACCTACGGCCGCAGCGACGGCAAGAAGGTGCTCGACGAGCTGAACCTGGTCGTCAAGGCCGGCGAGCGGGTCGGCGTGGTGGGCCGCTCGGGTGCCGGCAAGAGCACGCTGGTGAACCTGCTGCTGCGCTTTCACGACCTGGAGCACGGCGCGGTGCGCATCGATGGCCACGACGTGCGCGAGCTGAGCCAGGAGAGCCTGCGCGGCGCCATCGGCCTGGTGACGCAGGACACCTCGCTGCTGCACCGCTCCATCGCCGCCAACATCGGCTACGGCCGGCCGGGCGCGAGCCTGGAGGAGATCGTCGCCGCCGCCAAGAAGGCGCAGGCGCACGAGTTCATCCTCGGCCTGCAGGACTGGAAGGGCCGCACCGGCTACGAGGCGCAGGTGGGCGAGCGCGGCGTCAAGCTCTCGGGCGGCCAGCGCCAGCGTGTCGCCATCGCGCGCGTGGTGCTGAAGGACGCGCCGATCCTGGTGCTCGACGAGGCCACCAGCGCGCTGGACAGCGAGGTCGAGCTGGCGATCCAGGAGCAGCTGATCGGCCTGATGGAAGGCAAGACGGTGATCGCGATCGCGCACCGGCTGTCGACCATCGCGCGCATGGACCGGCTGATCGTGCTGGACGAGGGCCGCATCGTTGAGCAGGGCACCCACGCCGAGCTGCTGGCGCTGGGCCCGGAGCGTGGCCACTACGCGCGCCTGTGGGCGCACCAGAGCGGCGGTTTCCTCGGCGAGGACTGAGCCGGAAGGCGGCGGGGAAGAAGCCCCGCCGGCCGCAGAAACGAAGAAGCCCGCCTTTCGGCGGGCTTCTTGCTCAGGCAGGCTGAAGAATCAGGCCTGTTGCTGACGCTTGCGCATGGCCGCGCCGACGGCCAGCAGGCCCAGCGCCATCATGCCGTAGGTGCTCGGCTCCGGGATCGGGGCCAGCAGGATGCGCAGCGTGCCGCCGGAGATGGTGGCGTCGACCGTCGCGCCGCCGTCGCCGAACGGATCGTCGAAGCTCTCGTACACCGTGACGATCAGCAGGCCGTCGGCGGCGGTGAACGCGGCACCGGCACCGAACGGGCCGGCGGCGCCCGTGGCACCCGCCCAGGCGCCCGATTCCGGGCCGAAGCTGCCGGAGGCACCGACGGTGCTCGGACGCCAGTCGATGAACTCCGAGGCGTCGGAGTTGTTGACCGACAGGGTCAGCTCGCGCAGCCAGCTGCCGTTTTCGGTGGCGAAGGACAGGCCGATGTACTCGAAGCCGATGACTTCGGTGCCAGCGGCGACGTCGATGAACACCGTGCTGTTCAGGTCGGCGCCGAACTCACCGTAGCTGGCCCAGCCGGCCAGGTCGATGTCGATGAACGTGCTGGTGGTGGCTTGGATGAACAGGCCGTTGACCGGCGCGGTACGGGCCAGCGCCGGGCTGGCAACGGCCACCGACAGGGCTGCCGCAGCAAAAGCGGCGCCAAACGAGAACTTCATGAACAACCTCCCGACAAGGGGCTCGCCTGATGCGAGCCTGGGCTTAATGAGCCGCCGGATTGCGGCATGAGCCGACTGTGACGCCCAGCCGGGGATCGGGCAAGGCGCTCAACGGGCAAATCCCCATGGATGCGGGGGGAGGAATGCCCGTCGGATGTGCTGGCCGTGCGAAAGCCGCAGGGCGAAAAAAAGCCCGCCGGCAAGCGGCGGGCTCAGACAAGCGAAACCGCAGCGATCAGCGAGCGGCTTGGCGGCGGCGCAGCGCCGCGCCCAAGCCGAGCAGGCCCAGGGCCATCATGCCGTAGGTGCTGGGCTCGGGCACGATGCCGGCGAGCGTGACACCACCGCTGACGAACAGGCCGTCCGGGTTGACCGACGAGTCGTCGAAGGTCTCGAAGAACTCGACGCGCAGCAGGCCGTCGGCGGGGATCGTGAACGCCAGGCCGTAGTCCGACAGCAGGGCGCTGTCGGTGTACGACGCGGTGCCCGGGGTCGAGTCGGCGTAGCCGGCCGTCAGGAACACGCCGTCGCCGGTCGAGGTGGTGAAGGAAACCACCATCTCCGACAGCCAGCTCGGGCTGTAGGCGGTCTGGGTCAGCGAGTACGAGATCGCGTCAACCAGGGCGCCCGGGGCCACGGCGTAGTAGCGCACCGTGTTGGCGGCGTTGAGCTCGAGGCCGTTGGTCGTGACGCCGGTGACGTCGACGAACAGGTCGCCGCTGCCGAACGGCGTGGCGATCACCGACGCGCTCGAGAAGCCGGGGCCGGTGTAGGCGCTGAACTGGGCAGCCTGGGCCTGAGCGGCCAGACCCAGCGTGGCGACGGCCGACGCGATCATTGCGAACCGAAACTTCATTTCTCACTCCTGATGCATACACGCAGGCCTTACCAGACCCCCTCGGTTCGGTCCAGGCGCTGCGTTGAGGGTGAATCTGCCCGTAGACGGGGGATGCGACAACCCGGTGTCCCTAGCTACTGGGCGCACCCCCCGCAAGCGAGGGGTGGGGTCGCCCCGAGGGTTCACCAGCCCAGGGCAGGGTTTGCCCGATTCAGGGGCAGGCCGCCACAACCTGGGCCACGGCCGCGGTGAGTTTCTTGCCGTAGGGCACGTGCAGGAACTCGTTCGGGCCGTGGGCGTTGCTCTTCGGGCCGAGCACGCCGCAGACCATCATTTGTGCTTTCGGGAATCCGGCCTGCAGCATGCTCATCAGCGGGATCGTGCCGCCCTGGCCGATGTAGCCCAGCGGCTCGCCCCAGTGGTCCAGCGAAGCCTGGTTCATGGCCTGCTCCAGCCAGGGCGCGAGCTCGGGGGCGTTCCAGCCGGTAGCGCCCAAGGCGCCGGCGCGGCCGTCGGCATGGAAGCTCACCTTGGCCTGGTAGGGTGCGTTGTCTTCCAGCAGCGCCTTGAGCTTGACGCTGGCCTCGTGGCCGTTCACCAGCGGCGGCAGGCGCAGGCTGAGCTTGAAAGCGGTGTAGGGCCGCAGCACGTTGCCGGCGCTGGCCATTTCGGGGAAGCCCTCGACGCCGGTGACGCTGAGCGTGGGCCGCCAGGTGCGGTTCAGCAGGCCTTCGACGGGGTCTGTGGTGGTGGGCAGCGCCAGCGCGCCGTCGGCGCCGCAGGCCCAGGGAAAGCGCTTCCAGACCTCGTCGCCGAGGATCTGCGCCGTGGCCTCGGCCTGGGCGCGGCGCGAGGCCGGGATCTCGCAGTGGAAGAAGCCCGGCAGCAGCCGGCCGCTGGCGCTGTCCTCGAGCCGGTCGAGCACGTGGCGCAGGATGCGGAAGCTGCTCGGCACCAGGCCCGACGAATCGCCCGAGTGCACGCCCTCGGTCAGGATCTCGACCTTCAGCACGCCGCTGACCATGCCGCGCAGGCTGGTCGTGAGCCAGAGCTGGTCGTAGTTGCCGGCGCCGCTGTCCAGGCAGACGACGAGGGCGATGTCGCCGAGCTTGGGCTTCAGCGCGTCGATGTACAGCGGCAGGTCGGGGCTGCCGCTTTCTTCGCCGGTCTCGATCAGGCCCACGCAGCGCGGGCGCGGCACGCCCTGGCGGTCCAGCGACTCGATGGCGGTGATCGCGGCGTAGACCGCATAACCGTCGTCGGCGCCGCCGCGGCCGTAGAGCAGGCCGTTTTCGTACTTGGGCGTCCAGGGGCCGAGGTCGCGGCGCCAGCCGTTGAACTCGGGCTGCTTGTCGAGGTGGCCGTAGAGCAGCACGGTGTCGGTGCTGCCGGGCTTGGTCGACGGGATGTCGAAGAACAGCACCGGCGTGCGGCCGGGCAGGCGGATGACTTCCAGCTTGAGCCCGGCCACGCGCCGGCTCTCCACCCAGCGCGCGGCGTCGGCCACCACGCGCTCCAGCAGGCCGTGTTCGGCCCACTGCGCGTCGAACATCGGGCTCTTGGCGGGCACCTCGATGTAGCTGGTGAGCGCCGGCACGATGCGTTCGTTCCAGGCTTCGTCGGCGTAGGCCGCCAGGGCGGCGGCCTCGGGGGCGCGGGTGGGGGCGTTCATGGCGGGCTCCTCGGGGCGTTCCTGCCCCAAAGCCCGGAGTCTAGGAGCCCGCCGGTGCCGGCGTCGACGTGGGCGCCTGCCGTGCCAGCCAGTCCGTCAGCTGCTGCAGCACGGCGGCCCGCTCAAGCTCGTTGAAGAGCTCGTGCCGCAGGCCGGCCCAGGCCCGGGCCTCGAGCAGCGCGGCGGGCGCAGCCGCCGCGAAGGCCCGGCTGCCGCCGGCGTCGACGATGGGGTCGTCTTCGCCCCACATCAGCAGCGTCGGCACACGCCAGTGCGGGGCGGCGGCGCGCACGGCCTCGCCGGCGTCGAGGATGAAACGGGCCAGCCGCGGGCAGATGCGGTCGTGCACCAGCGGGTCGGCCTCGTAGGCGGCGCGCACGGCGGGATCGCGGGCCAGGCCGTCGGCGTCGATGCCGTTGGCCACCGCCAGCCCCGGCACAAGCCGGTGGCCCAGCGCCAGTTGCAGCCGTTGCACTGGCCGGAGCTTGGCCGCCAGCGCCGGCGACGACAGCGCCAGCGCGTCGACCGGCCGCGACCAGGCCGCCGGCGCTGAACTCAGGGACTCGGCCACGAAGCGAGCGGCCACTGCGCCGCCCATGCTGTGCCCGAGCAGCACCAGCGGGCCCGGCGCGGCCTCGCGGCGCAGGGTGTCGATGGCCAGCGCCAGGTCGGCCAGCAGGCTGTCGGCGGCCGGGATCACGCCGTGGGCGCCGCCGCTCAGGCCGTGGCCGCGCTGGTCGTAGGCCTCCACCTGCCAGCCGGCCTGGTTCAGGGCGGCTGCGACAGCGTCGTAGCGCCCGGCGTGTTCGCCCAGGCCATGCACCAGGAGCACCGTGCCCCGCGCTGGCGCCGCGGCCGGCCAGCGGCGGCGGTGCAGCGCCAGGCCGTCGGCGGTGGTCAGAGTGTCCACGCGTAGTCGATGGTGAGCGGTGCGTGGTCGGAAAAGCGCTGGTCGAGGTAGATGTGCGCCTGCTTGGCCGTCGCCGCGACGGCTGGTGTGGCCAGGTGGTAGTCCAGCCGCCACCCCGTGTTGTTGGCCCAGGCCTGGCCGCGGTTGCTCCACCACGTGTACTGCTCGGCACGCTGGTCGAGCGTGCGGAACACGTCGACCAGGCCGGCGCCTTCCAAGCCCGTGGTGAACAGCCGGTCCAGCCAGGCGCGTTCTTCGGGCAGGAAGCCGCTGTTCTTCTGGTTGCCGCGCCAGTTCTTCAGGTCGATTGCCTTGTGCGCGATGTTGACATCGCCCACCAGGATGAACTCGCGCTCGGCCTTCAGCCGCAACAGGTGCGGGTACATCTGCGCCAGGAAGCGGTACTTGGCGGCCTGGCGGTCCTCGCCGCTGGAGCCGCTCGGGAAGTAGCAGCTGATGACGCTGAACTTGCGCTGGGCGGTGTCGTAGCGTGCTTCCACCCAGCGGCCCTCGGCGTCGAACTCCGGGCTGCCAAAGCCGGTGAGCACGGCGCTCGGGGCCTTCTTCAGGAACAGGCCGACGCCGGAATAGCCCTTCTTCTCGGCGAAGTGGAAGTGGCCCTGCAGCGCGCCGACGCGGTCCAGCGAGCCGGTCACGTCGGCCGCCTGGGCCTTGACCTCCTGCACGCCCATACAATCCGCGCCGGTCGCCTCGGCCCAGGGGACAAAGCCCTTGCGCGAGGCCGAGCGGATCCCGTTCAAATTGAGCGTGACGAGCCGAAAAGCCAAGAGATCCCCTTCTTGCAGCCTGTGCCGATGAGTTCCGACGCCGCTTCCGATCTCGCGCAGCAGTTCGTGCCGTTCGCGCTGCGTGCGGGCGTGCTGCGCTTCGGCGAGTTCCGCACGAAGGCCGGGCGGCTGTCGCCCTACTTCTTCAACGCCGGCGGCTTCGACGACGGTGCCAAGCTGGGCGAGCTCGCTTCATTCTATGCACGCCGCCTGCGCGCGGCCGAGGCCCGCGGCGAGCTGGCCTTCGACATGCTGTTCGGCCCGGCCTACAAGGGCATCACGCTGGCGGCGGCGGTGGCCATCGAGCTGGCGCGGCAGGGCCGCAACGTGCCCTTCGCCTACAACCGCAAGGAAGCCAAGGACCACGGCGAGGGCGGCACCCTGGTCGGCGCACCGGTGCAGGGGCGGGTGCTGATCATCGACGACGTGATCTCCGCCGGCACCTCGGTGCGCGAGTCGATCGCGATGATCCGCGCCGCCGGCGCCACGCCAGCGGGCGTGGCCATCGCGCTCGACCGCCAGGAGCGTGCCGCCGAAAACGGCGTCGACCTGCCGCACAGCGCGGTGCAGTTCGTCACCCGCGAGCTCGGCCTGCCGGTGGTGGCCGTGGCCACGCTGGCCGACCTGCTGGCCTGGCTGCGTTCCAGCGGTGACGACTCGCTGGCCGCCCACACCGCGGCCGTGGCCGCCTACCGCGAGCGCTATGGCGTTTGAGCGCACGCCCCTGCGGCTGCTGGCGCTGGGCGCCGGGCTGGTCACGGGCCTGACGGCGCCGCTGGCCGCGTTGGCGCAGCAGCCCGTGCGCACGGGCCCGGCCATCTACAGCTGCACCGACGACAGCGGCCGCCGCCTGACGGCCGACCGGCCGATCGCCGCCTGCCGCCACAAGGAACAGCAGATCCTCAACCGCGACGGCTCGCTGCGCGGCGTGCTGCCGCCGACGCTGACGGCCGAGGAGCGTTCGCTGCAGGACACGCGCGAGCGCCAGCTCGCCGAGCAGCGCGCCGCGCAGGCCGATGCCGTGCGCCGCGACCGCAACCTGATGGCGCGTTTTCCGGACGAGGCCACACACCAGCGTGCGCGCGAGGCCGCGCTCGACACCGTGCGGCTGGCCATGCGCGCCACCGAGCTGCGGGTGCGCGAGCTGCAGACCGAGCGCAAGCCGCTGATGGACGAGCTGGAGTTCTACCCGGGCCGCCAGCCACCGCCCAAGCTGCGCACGGCGCTCGACGCCAACGACGCTGCCATGGACGCGCAGCGCGCCGTCAGCTCGACCCAGGAGGCCGAGCTCGACCGCATCAACCGGCGCTTCGACGTCGAGCTCGAGCGCCTGCGCCGGCTGTGGTCCGGCGCGCCGCCGGGCTCGCTGGGCGCGATGCCGGCGGCCACCTCGGCCGCGCGCTGAGCCTGGGCTGATCAGCCCGAACTCAGCCGCTTCTTCAGCAGCTCGCCGGCCTGCGCCGGATTGGCCTTGCCCTTGCTGGCCTTCATGACCTGGCCCACCAGCGCGTTGAAGGCCTTGTCCTTGCCGGCGCGGTACTCGTCCACCGACTTCGGGTTGGCCTTCAGCACCTCGTCGACGATGGCCTCGAGCGCGCCGGTGTCGTTCATCTGCTTCAGGCCCTTGGCGGCGATGACGGCGTCAACCTCGTCGGCCTCGCCCGACCACAGCGCCTCGAAGACCTGGCGCGCACCGGCGTTCGACACCGTGCCGTCGACGATGCGGCCGATCAGCTCGGCCAGCCGCGCCGGCGGCAGCGTGGCCTCGGCGATGTCCAGGCCCTCGGCGTTGAGCCGCTTGCTCACCTCGCCCATCAGCCAGTTGGCAGCCAGCTTGGGCTGGCCCGAGGCCTGGCGCAGCGCCTCGTAGTAGCGGGCGAAGGCCAGGCTCTGCGTCATCATCGCCGCGTCGTAGGCCGGCAGGCCGTCGTCGCGCTCGAAACGCGCCGCCATCGTGCGCGGCAGCTCGGGCATCGCGGCGCGCACCCGCTCCACCCAGTCCGGCGCGATCACCAGCGGCGGCAGGTCGGGGTCGGGGAAGTAGCGGTAGTCGTGCGCGTCTTCCTTGGTGCGCATCGCGCGGGTCTCGCCGCGGCCGCCGTTGGCGTCCGGGTTGAACAGCACGGTGGCCTGTTCGATGGGCAGGCCGTCCTCGACACGGTCGATCTGCCACTGCACCTCGACGTCGATGGCCTGCTGCAGGAAGCGGAAGCTGTTGAGGTTCTTGATCTCGCGCCGCGTGCCGTAGGGCGCGCCGGGTTTGCGCACCGACACGTTGGCATCGCAGCGGAAGCTGCCTTCCTGCATGTTGCCGTCGCAGATGCCCAGCCACACCACCAGCGCGTGCAGCGCCTTGGCGTACTCCACGGCCTCGGCGCTGCTGCGCATGTCGGGCTCGGAGACGATCTCCAGCAGCGGCGTGCCGGCGCGGTTGAGGTCGATGCCGCTGGCCGGCCGGCCGTCGGGCAGGTGGTGGTCCTCGTGCAGGCTCTTGCCGGCGTCTTCTTCGAGGTGGGCGCGTGTCAGCCGCACCGAGCGGCCCTTGCCGTCGAGCAGGAATTCGACCGCGCCGCCCTGCACCACCGGGATCTCGTACTGGCTGATCTGGTAGCCCTTGGGCAGGTCCGGGTAGAAGTAGTTCTTGCGCGCGAAGATCGACAGCGGCGCCACGTGCGCGCCGACGGCCAGGCCGAAGCGGATGGCGCGTTCGACCGCGCCGCGGTTGAGCACCGGCAGCGTGCCCGGCAGCGCCAGGTCGACCGGGCAGGCCTGGGTGTTGGGCGCGGCACCGAAGGCGGTGGGCGCGCCGCTGAAGATCTTGCTCTGCGTCGCGAGCTGGGCGTGGGTTTCGAGGCCGATGACGACCTCGTAGCCGCGGACGAGTTGGGCCTGGGTGGCGGGCGCGCTCACAGCACGGGCTCCTTCAGGTGGAAGTCGGTGGCCTGCTGCAGCGCATGCGCGGTGTGCAGCAGCGTGCCTTCGTCGAAGGGGCGGCCGATCAGCTGCAGCCCGACCGGCAGACCCCCTTCGCCAAAGCCCGCCGGCACGCTCATGCCCGGCAGGCCGGCCAGGCTGGCCGGCAGCGTGAAGATGTCGGCCAGGTAGGCCTGGGTCGGATCGGCGGACTTCTCGCCCAGGGCCCAGGCCACCGTCGGCGCCACCGGGCCGGCAATCACGTCGCACTGCGTGAAGCAGGCGCTGAAGTCGTCGGCGATCATGCGGCGCAGCTTCTGCGCCTGCAGGTAGTAGGCGTCGTAGTAGCCGTGGCTCAGCACGTAGGTGCCGATCATGATGCGGCGCTTGACCTCGGCGCCGAAGCCTTCGGCGCGCGTCTTCTTGTACAGCTCGATCAGGTCGGCCGCCTCGCCCGTGCGGTGGCCGAACTTGACGCCGTCGAAGCGGCTCAGGTTCGAGCTGGCCTCGGCCGGCGCGATGATGTAGTAGACGGGGATCGACAGCTCGGTGCGCGGCAGGCTCACATCGACCAGCGTGGCGCCGAGTTTTTCCAGCTCGGCCAGCGCGCCGCGCACGGCGCCGTGCACGTCGGCGGCCAGCGCGGCCGGGAAGAACTCCTTCGGCAACCCGATGCGCAGCCCGGCCAGCGGCCGGCCCGGCGTGGCGCCTTCGCGCACACGGGCCAGCGCGCCGACGTAGTCGCCGGCCGGCCGGTCGGCGCTGGTGGCGTCGCGTTCGTCGAAGCCGGCCATGGCCGCCAGCAGCAGCGCGCAGTCTTCGGCGCTGCGCGCCATCGGGCCGGCCTGGTCCAGGCTGGAGGCGAAGGCGATCATGCCGTAGCGGCTGCACACGCCGTAGGTCGGCTTGATGCCGGTGATGCCGGTGAAGCTCGCCGGCTGGCGGATCGAGCCGCCGGTGTCGGTGCCGGTGGCGGCCGGCACCAGGCGTGCTGCCACGGCGGCAGCACTGCCGCCCGACGAGCCGCCGGGCACGCGGCGGCGGTCCCAGGGGTTCTGCACCGGGCCGAAGGCGGAGTTTTCGTTGGCCGAGCCCATCGCGAACTCGTCGCAGTTGAGCTTGCCCAGCGTCACGGTGCCGGCCGCTGCCAGGCGAGCCACCACGGTGGCGTCGAAAGGGCTGCGGTAGCCGGCCAGCATCTTCGAGCCGGCCGTGGAGGCCAGCCCGGTGCGGGCGAAGTCGGTGACGAAGATGTCCTTGTGCGCGATCGGCACGCCGGTCAGCGCGCCGGCCTCGCCGCGCGAGCGGCAGGCATCGGCGGCGCGGGCCTGTTCGCGGGCGCGGTTTTCGTCGACGGCCAGGAAGGCGCCGAGCGAAGCCAGCGCGCGGCTGCGCAGCAGGGCCGCCTCGGTGGCCTCCAGCGCCGAGAAGCGGCCGGCGGCCAGGCCGGCGGCCAGCTCGGCCACGCCCAGGCGGTGCAGTTCGGAGGGCAGGGCGGTGCTCATTCGATCACCCGCGGCACGAGGTACAGGCCTTCGGCCAGGGCCGGTGCGCTGGCCTGGTTGGCCTCGCGGGCGGCTTCGGAACGCGGCTCGGTGACGGCGTCGTCACGCAGCCGCAGCTCCACGGCCTGCACCGCCGACAGCGGCGTGTACAGCGGCTCGACGGCCTTGGTGTCGACCGCGCTCATCTGCTCGACGATGCGGAAGAAGCCGTTCAGCGAGCCGCGCATGGCCTCGGCTTCGGCAGGAGAGAGTTCGAGCCGCGCCAGGTGCGCGATGCGGCTCACGTCGTCGGGGTTCAGGGCCATGGTGCAAAAGGCCGGCGCGGACAGCCGGAAAAAGGCGGCGTCGGCGGCGGCGCAAAGGCCCCGCGCCTGCTACAAAAAGCAGCGTTCCCGTGAAGGAACGGACGGAAGGTCCGGTATTATCGCCGGCCATCCCGCGCGCGCCCTTTTGCGCGCCGCGAACACCAGCAGCCTGCTGCCCTCCGCGCCCCCAACCGCGCCCCTCTTCCAGCGTCCGACGCGTCCCTCCCCGCGTTTCCATCGCGCCAGTCCGCGCCCGGCCGCCCCCCGATCCCCCTCCGACTCCATGTTCGCCGCCTCCCTGCGCCGCTACTTCTCCACCGACCTTGCCATCGACCTGGGCACCGCCAACACGCTGATCTACGTGCGCGACAAGGGCATCGTGCTCGATGAGCCCTCGGTCGTCGCGATCCGCCACGAAGGCGGCACGAACGGCAAGAAGACGATTCAGGCCGTGGGCAAGGAAGCCAAGGCCATGCTGGGCAAGGTGCCCGGCAACATCGAGGCGATCCGCCCGATGAAAGACGGCGTGATCGCCGACTTCGTGATCACCGAGCAGATGATCAAGCAGTTCATCCGCATGGTGCATCCGCAGTCGATGATGCGCCCCAGCCCCTGCATCATCATCTGCGTGCCCTGCGGCTCGACCCAGGTCGAGCGCCGCGCGATCCGCGAATCGGCGCTGGGCGCGGGCGCCAGCGAGGTCTACCTGATCGAGGAACCCATGGCCGCGGCCATCGGCGCCGGCCTGCCGGTGTCCGACGCCTCGGGCTCCATGGTGGTCGACATCGGCGGCGGCACCACCGAGGTGGGCGTGATCAGCCTGGGCGGCATGGTCTACAAGGGCAGCGTGCGCGTGGGCGGTGACCGCTTCGACGACGCCATCATTGCCTACATCCGCCGCAACTACGGCATGCTGATCGGCGAACCCACCGCCGAAGCCATCAAGAAGCAGATCGGCTCGGCCTTCCCCGGCAGCGAAGTCAAGGAAATGGAAGTCAAGGGCCGCAACCTCTCCGAGGGCGTGCCGCGCAGCTTCACCATCTCCAGCAACGAGATCCTCGAAGCCCTGACCGACCCGCTCAACAACATCGTGACGGCGGTGAAGATGGCGCTGGAGCACACGCCGCCCGAGCTGGGCGCCGACATCGCCGAGCGCGGCATGATGCTCACCGGCGGCGGCGCGCTGCTGCGCGATCTCGATCGCCTGCTGGCCGAAGAAACCGGCCTGCCGGTGCTGGTGGCCGAAGACCCGCTGAGCTGCGTGGTGCGCGGCTGCGGCATGGCGCTGGAGCGCATGGAGCGCCTGGGGTCGATCTTCACCTCGGAGTGAAGCCGGGTCGCCGCAGTGCCGTCCTGTGATCCGGGGCGCCCGCGGCGACAATGCACCCCTTCCTGATCCGGGCCCCTTGAACCGGGATTTCGGCCGATGCCGCTGGGCACCCTCGACCGCACACCGCCGCCATTTTTCCGCCAGGGCCCCTCGGCGCTGACCAAGCTCGTCTTCTTCTCGGCGCTGGCGGTGTTCCTGATGGTGGCCGACACGCGGCTGAAGTTGTCCGAGCCGGTGCGCCAGGTGCTGGCGGTGGTGTTGCTGCCGCTGCAGCGCGCGGTGACCGTGCCGCTGGAGATCGCCGCCGGCGGCACCGACTACCTGGTGGGCCTGCACCGCGCCCTCGACGCCGAGCGCGAGGCGCGCCAGCAGGCCACCGCGCTGGCCGAACGCGCCGCGCGGGTCGACCAGCTGGCCGGCGAAAACGCCCAGCTGCGGGCACTGCTGGAGCTGCGCCCGGCCGTGCCGGTGAAGAGCCTGGCCGCCGAAGTGCTGTACGAGGCGGCCGACCCGTACTCGCGCAAGGTCTTCGTCGACCGCGGGCTCACGCACGGCGTCAAGCCGGGCTCGCCGGTCATCAACGAGGCCGGTGTGCTGGGGCAGGTGACGCAGGTCTACCCGCTGACCAGCGAGGTCACGCTGCTGGTCGACCGCGAGGCGGCCATCCCGGTGTTGAACACCCGCACGCAGCAGCGCAGCGCGGCCTTCGGCGGTGGCCGGGCCGGGGGCATGGAGCTGCGTTTCCTGAGCGGCAATGCCGACGTGCAGGCCGGCGACCGGTTGCAGACCAGCGGGCTGGACGGCGTGTACCCGCCGGGCCTGCCGGTGGCCACCGTGACCAGCATCGACCGGCGCGCCGAAGGCGGCTTTGCGCGGATCCGGCTCGAGCCGAACGCGCCCGCCGACGGCGTGCGCCATGTGCTGCTGCTGGAGCCGATCGGCCTGCAGCTGCCGGCGCGGCCGCAGCCGGCGCAGCCGCTGGCGAGCGTGAAGCTGGAGCGCACGCCGCGACCGCGGCCGGGGGTGGCTTCGCCATGATCATGCAGACCATGGAGGGATCGGCATGATCATGCCGAGGGGCTCGGACCAGCTGCTGCTGCCGGCCAACCCGCTGTTCATCTACGGCACGCTGCTGCTGGCCTTCGGCTTCCATCTGCTGCCGTTTGGCCGCGTGCCGGGCCTGCCCGACCTGCTGGCCGTGGCGCTGGTGTTCTGGAACGTGCACCAGCCGCGGCGTGTGAGCGTCGGCGTGGCCTTTGTGTTCGGGCTGCTGCTCGACGTGCACCAGGGCGCCGTGCTCGGCCAGCACGCGCTGGCCTACACGCTGCTGTCCTACGTGGCGGTCGTCATCCACCGCCGGCTGCTGTGGTTCTCGATCGGCGAGCAGGCCTTGCAGGTGCTGCCGCTGTTCCTGGCCGCGCACCTGGTGTCGCTGGTGGTGCGGCTGCTGGCCGGCGACATGTTCCCGGGCTGGTGGCTGTTCGCCGCGCCCGCGGTCGAGGCCGCGCTGTGGCCGCTGGCGAGCTGGCTGCTGCTGGCGCCGCAGCGCCGCGCGCCCGATCCCGACCAGAACAGACCGTTATGACCCCCCCCCGTAGCGGCTTCGCCGCTCCCCCCCAGGGGGGCGGCGCTGGCGGACCGGCGGAGCCGGATCCGCGGCGCCTGCTGGGCGCGCTGGGCCGCCGCCGTCGAGGAGCGGGCTGATGCCGGCGGTGCTGCGCGATGTCGAACAGGAGCTCGACCGCTTCCGTGGCCGCGTGCTCGTTGCGGCCGGTTTTGCGCTGGTGTGTTTCGGGCTGCTGGTGGCGCGCATGGTGCACCTGCAGGTGGTGCGCCACGACGAGCTGGCGACGCAGGCCGAGGCCAACCGCATCGCCGTCGTGCCCATCGTGCCCAACCGCGGTCTGATCGTCGACCGCCACGGCATCGTGATGGCCACCAACTACTCGGCCTACACGCTGGAGATCGCCACGCGCGAGGTCGGCCGCGGCGCCGAGCTCGATGCGCTGGTCGACGAGCTGGCCGAGGTGGTGGAGATCACGCAGCGCGACCGCCGCCGCTTCCGCCAGCTGCTGGGCGAGATGAAGGGCGCCGAGTCGCTGCCGATCCGCAGCAAGCTCAGCGACGAGGAAGTGGCGCGTTTCACCGCGCAGAGCTTCCGTTTCCCGACGGTGCAGATCCGCGCCCGGCTGTTCCGCCACTACCCGATGGGCGACACCGGCAGCCACCTGCTCGGCTACATCGGCCGCATCAACGCGGCCGAGAAGAAGGCCATGGACGACTGGCCCGACGAAGAGCAGGGCAACTACAAGGGCACGGAGTACATCGGCAAGCTCGGCCTGGAGCAGGCCTACGAAAAGCCGCTGCACGGCACCACCGGCTTCGAGCAGGTGGAGACCACCGCCGGCGGCCGGCCGGTGCGCCGGCTGCAGAGCCACCCGCCGACGCCGGGCCACAAGCTGGTGCTGTCGGTGGACGCGCGGCTGCAGTACCTGGTCGAGCAGATGTTCGGTGATCGCCGCGGCGCGCTGGTGGCCATCGACCCGCGCAACGGCGAGCTGCTGGCCTTTGTCAGCAAGCCCACCTTCGACCCCAACCTGTTTGTCGACGGCATCGATCACGAGAGCTGGAAGGAGCTCAACGAGAGCATCGACAAGCCGTTGCTGAACCGTGCGCTGCGCGGCACCTACCCGCCGGGCAGCACCTTCAAGCCCTTCATGGCCATGGCCGCGCTGGAAAGCGGCAAGCGCCGCGCCGACACGGTGGTGATGGACGGCGGCTCGTTCCAGTTCGGCAACCACGTGTTCCGCAGCCACGGCGACCGCGGCCTGGGGCCGGTGGACATGCACCGTTCCATCGTCCGCAGCAGCAACGTCTACTACTACACGCTGGCCAACGAGATGGGCGTGGACCTGATCCACGCGCAGCTCGAACCCTTCGGCTTCGGCCTGCGCACCGGCATCGACCTCGAGCACGAGGTCACCGGCATCCTGCCCAGCACCGACTGGAAGCGCCGCTACTACAAGCGCCCGGAGCAGCAGCGCTGGTACGCCGGCGAGACCATCTCGCTGGGCATCGGCCAGGGCTACAACACCTTCACGATGCTGCAGCTGGCCAACGCAACGGCCACGCTGGCCTCGGGTGGCCACCGCTTCCGGCCGCGGCTGGTGCGCGAGATCGAAGACCCGATCAGCGGCCAGCGGCAACGCCTGGCCAGCGAGGCCCTGCCGCCGCTGCCCTTGAAGGAAGAGCACGTGGCGCTGATCCTGAAGGCGCTGCACGCCGTGACGCAGGAAGGCACCTCGACCCGCGTGTTCGCCGGCGCGGCCTATTCCAGCGGCGGCAAGACCGGCACCGCGCAGGCCGTGGGCGTGCGCCAGGGCCAGCGCTACGACGCCGCCAAGCTGGCCGAGCACCAGCGCGATCACTCGCTGTACATGGCCATCGCCCCCATCGAGGCGCCGTCCGTGGCGCTGGCGGTGATCGTCGAAAACGCCGGCTTCGGTGCCGAGGCGGCCGCGCCCATCGCGCGCCGTGCCTTCGACTACCTGCTGACCGGCCAGTGGCCCAGCGAAGAAGACCTGGCGCTGGTGCGCCAGGGCCGGGCCTCGGCGCCGGTGGGCAAGCCGCGCCGCGCCGACGAGGTGCCGCTGCCCGGCGTGGCGGCGCCGCTGGCCGCGCTGCAAGTGCCGGCAGCGGCTGTTGCCGTGGCCGCGCCGGCGGAGGTGCTGCGGTGAACGCGGTTTTCGAGCAACCACCCTGGCAGGCGCGGCTGGGGCGTGTGTTCGGCGGCTTCGACGCGCCGCTGGCCGTCATCGTGCTGCTGCTGGCCGGCATCGGCCTGACGGCGATGTACTCGGCCGGCTACGACCACGGCACGCGCTTCGTCGACCACGGCCGCAACATGCTGATCGCGCTGGGCGTGCTGTTCGTCGTGGCGCAGGTCAGCCCGCAGCGGCTGGAGCGGCTGGCGGTGCCGCTGTACACCGTGGGCGTGGTGTTGCTGCTGGGCGTGGAGTTCTTCGGCATCACGCGCAAGGGCGCGACACGCTGGCTCGACATCGGCGTGACCACCATCCAGCCGAGCGAGATCCTGAAGATCGCCGTGCCGCTGATGCTGGCCTGGTGGTTCCAGAAGCGCGAGGGCCAGCTGCGGGCCTCGGACTTCGTCATCGCCGCGCTGCTGCTGGCGGTGCCGGTGGCGCTGATCATGGAGCAGCCCGACCTCGGCACCGCGCTGCTGGTGGCCTCGGCCGGCCTGTACGTGATCTTCTTCGCCGGCCTGCCCTGGAAACTGGTGGTGCCGGTGATGGCGGTGGCGGCGCTCGGCATCGCGGCCATCGTGATCGCCGGCGACCACATCTGCCAGCCGGGGGTGGAGTGGCCGGTGCTGCGCGAGTACCAGAAGACCCGCGTGTGCACGCTGCTCGACCCGACCAAGGACCCGCTGGGCAAGGGCTTCCACATCATCCAGGGCATGATCGCCATCGGCTCCGGCGGCCTCTCGGGCAAGGGCTTCATGCAGGGCACGCAGACGCACCTGGAGTTCATTCCGGAGCGCACCACCGACTTCATCTTCGCCGCCTTCAGCGAGGAGTTCGGCCTGGCCGGCGTGCTGCTGCTGCTGGTGGCGTTCCTGGCGCTGATCTGGCGCGGGCTGATGATCGCCGCCGAGGCGCCCACCGTGTTCACGCGGCTGCTGGCCGGCGCGGTGACGATGAACCTGTTCTCCTACGCCTTCGTCAACATGGGCATGGTCAGCGGCATCCTGCCGGTGGTGGGCGTGCCGCTGCCGTTCGTGAGCTACGGCGGCACGGCGATGGTGACGCTGGGCTTGGCGCTGGGCATCCTGATGTCGGTGGCGCGCAGCCGGCGCCTGATGCGTTCCTGACCTGTTCTTGCGGCGCTTCAGCCGCCGGCGAGCGGGAAGCGCACCGTGAACAGCGCGCCGGGCGTCGCACCCGGCGTCGTGCCGTCGGCCACCGTGATCGTCGCGCGGTGGCGCTGCGCGATCTCCAGCGCAATGGCCAGGCCCAGGCCGCTGCCGTCCACCTGCGTGCCCAGCGCGCGGTAGAAGGGCCGGAACACCAGTTCGCGCTCGGCCGGCGGGATGCCGGGGCCGGTGTCCTCGACCTGCAGCACCACGGCCCCCTGCGCGGCATCGGGCAGCACGCGCGCGGTGACGCTGCCGCCGCGCGGCGTGTACTGCAGCGCGTTGTCGACGAGGTTGCGGATCAGCTCGCCCAGCAGCACCGGCTCGCCCTCCACCGTGAAGGCCGGCGCCGGCGCGCCGCCTTCGGGGCCTTCGTAGCCGAGGTCGATGCCACGCTCCAGCGCGCGGGCGACGAAGTCCTGCACCTCGACCACCGAACGCACCAGCCGCGCCAGGTCCACCGGCTCGTGGCGCAGCAGCGGGCCGGCGGCGGCATCGGCACGCGCCATCGCCAGCAGCTGGTTGACCATGTGCGCGGCGCGCTGCGACGACACCGCGATCAGCTCCAGCGAGTGCCGCACTGCGGTCGGGTCGCCGCGCCCGACCTCGATCTCTCGCGCCGCGATCTCGGCTTGCATGCGCAGCCCGGCCAGCGGCGTCTTCAGCTGGTGGGCGGCATCGGCCAGGAAGTGGCGCTGCAGCGCCAGGCTTTCGTCCAGGCGTTGCAGCAGGTCGTTGATGGCGCCGACCAGCGGCGTCACCTCGTCGGGCACGCCGGCGGTGTCGATCGGGCTCAGGTCGGTGCTGTCGCGGCGGCGGATGCGCTGTTGCAGGTCGGCCAGCGGCCGGATGCCGCGCGCCAGCGCCAGCCACACCAGCAGCACCGCCACCGGCAGGATGACGAACTGCGGCAGCAGCACGCCCTTGATGATCTCGGTGGCCAGCCGCGAGCGCTTGCCCAGCGTCTCGGCCACCTGCACCAGCGCGCCGCCCGGGCGCTCGGGGTCGGCTGGCGCCATCCAGGCCACGCGAACCGGTTCGTCGCCGATCACGTCGTCGCGGAAACGCACGCTGTCGGTCACGGCGGGCGCCTCGGCCGCGGGGTCGTTGCGGCGGCGTGCCGCAAAGGGGTCGTCGTCGAGCTCGGGCACGCGGATGCGCGCGTCGCCGGCCACCAGCTCGCCCCGCGAGCCCAGCACCTGGAAGAACACATGGTCGCCCTCGTCGTCGGCGCGCAGCAGCGCGACCACGGTGCGTTCCAGCTCGATGCGCCGCGCACCCGGCGCGTGCTGGTCGGTGGCCGCTTCCTGCGCGGCCGACTGCCGCGCCAGTGCCACCACCACCTCGGCCAGCTCGCGGTCGTACGGGCGGTTGGCGATGCCCTGCGCGACGATCCAGGTGATGCCCAGGCTCATCGGCCACAGCAGCAGCAGTGGCGCGAGCATCCAGTCGAGGATCTCGCCGAACAGGGAGTGCGGCTCGTGCCGCAGCGGCCGCTCGATCATGCCGCGCCGGGCGCGCCGCCGGGCGCCGTCATCAGGCGGCGATCTTTTCCAGGCAGTAGCCCAGGCCGCGCACGGTGGCGATGCGCACCGGACCCTGCTCGATCTTCTTGCGCAGCCGGTGGATGTAGACCTCGATGGCGTTGTTGCTGACCTCGTCGCCCCACTCGCAGAGCCGCTCCACCAGCTGGTCCTTGCTGACGAGCCGGCCGGCGCGCTGCAGCAGCACCTCCAGCAGGCTCAGCTCGCGCGCGCTCAGCTCCACCATCTGGTCGTTGAGGTAGGCCACGCGGCCGGTGGCGTCGAAGCTCAGCGGCCCGTGCCGCAGCATGCTGCCGGCCGTGCCCAGGCCGCGCCGCGACAGCGCCCGCACGCGGGCTTCCAGCTCGGCCAGCGAAAAAGGCTTGGCCATGTAGTCGTCGGCACCCAGGTCCAGGCCCTTGACCCGCTGCTCCACGCTGTCGGCGGCGGTGAGGATCAGCACCGGCACCGCGCTGCCGCGCGCTCGCAGCTTGCGCAGCACCTCGAAGCCGTGCAGCTTGGGCAGGCCGAGATCGAGGATGACGAGGTCGAACTCGTGCGCCGCCAGTGCCGCATCGGCCTCCGAGCCGCTGCCGACCTGGTCGACCGCGGAGCCCGAGGAGCGCAGGCTGCGCAACAGGCCGTCGGCCAGCACCTGGTCGTCTTCGGCGATGAGGATGCGCATGGCTTGTCTCCTGCGGCTCTGCGGGCCTGGTGCGCCGCATTCTAGGCAGCCGCCAGGCGGGGGCCTGCTTTCGGTGGCCCCCAAAAAGGCTGTACGCATATCCAGCCTTTGGCTATCATCGCGGCCGAAACGCCAACACCTCCAGGAGAGCTCCCGTGGACGCACCCGTCAAAGCGCTGAACACCGAAAAGGCCAAGGCCCTGCAAGCCGCCCTGGCCCAGATCGAGAAGCAGTTCGGCAAGGGCTCGATCATGCGCCTGGGCGAGGGCGAGAAGATCGAAGACATCCAGGTCGTCTCCACCGGCTCGCTGGGCCTGGACATCGCGCTGGGCGTCGGTGGCCTGCCGCGCGGCCGGGTCGTCGAGATCTACGGCCCGGAAAGCTCCGGCAAGACCACGCTGACGCTGCAGGTCATCGCCGAGATGCAGAAGACCGGCGGCACCTGCGCCTTCATCGACGCCGAGCACGCGCTCGACATCCAGTACGCGCAGAAGCTGGGCGTGAACCTGCAAGACCTGCTGATCAGCCAGCCCGACACCGGCGAGCAGGCGCTCGAGATCGTCGACGCGCTGGTGCGCTCCGGCTCCATCGACCTCATCGTCGTCGACTCGGTGGCCGCGCTCACGCCCAAGGCCGAGCTCGAAGGCGAGATGGGAGACTCGCTGCCCGGCCTGCAGGCGCGGCTGATGTCGCAGGCGCTGCGCAAGCTCACCGCCACGATCAAGAAGACCAACACCATGGTCATCTTCATCAACCAGATCCGCATGAAGATCGGCGTGATGTTCGGCAGCCCCGAAACCACCACCGGCGGCAACGCGCTGAAGTTCTACGCCTCGGTGCGGCTGGACATCCGCCGCACCGGCGGCATCAAGAAGGGCGACGAGGTCATCGGCAACGAAACCGTCGTCAAGGTCGTCAAGAACAAGGTCAGCCCGCCGTTCAAGAAGGCCGAGTTCGACATCCTCTACGGCCAGGGCATCAGCCGCGAGGGCGAGATCATCGACATGGGCGTCGAGGCCCGCATCGTCGACAAGTCCGGCGCCTGGTACGCCTACAACGGCGAGAAGATCGGCCAGGGCAAGGACAACGCCCGCGAGTTCCTGAAAGAGAACCCCGAGCTGGCGGTGGAGATCGAGAACAGGGTGCGCGAGCACCTGGGCATTCCGCTGCTCGGCGGTGCCGACGCTGCGGCGTAATTTCGGCGCGGCACCGGCAGCGGGCTCTTCGTCGGGGCCGACGCCGGCTGCGCTGAAGGCCCGCGCGCTGCGCTGGCTGGCGCAGCGCGACCACAGCCGCGCCGAGCTGGAGCGCAAGCTGCTCACACACGCCCGCGCGCTGGCGCGGTTGGCCGAAGCCCGGGCGGCTGAAGCCGCAGATGCTGGAGACAGCGGCGAGGCCGGCAGCACGGCCGACTGTGCCGAACCGGTGCTGCGCGAACGGGTCGGCGCCGTGCTCGACGGCCTGGCCGCGGCCGGGCTGCTGAACGAGCCACGCATGGCCGAGGCCCTGCTGGCGGCCAAGGCGCCGCGCTTCGGCGAACGCCGGCTGCGCCAGGTGATGCAGCAGCGCGGGCTGGCGCCGGCGCTGGTGGAAGCCGCCGTCGAAGGTTCGCGCACGACCGAGCTCGAGCGGGCCCGCGCGCTGTGGCAACGCCGCTTCGGCGCCCCGGCGCCCGACGCCGCCGGCCGGCTGCGACAGATGCGCTTCCTGGCTGGCCGGGGCTTCGGCAGCGACATCATCCGCCGCGTCGTGCGGGGCGGGCCGGACGACGACGAGCCGGCTTTTGGCGGCGGCTTCGACGGCGATCTCGACGGCAATTGAGCCCTCCTCGGCGCGGCCAGTGCGGTCGGCGGCGCCGGCACAGTGCGCGTGCTACAGTCGCGGCCGCTCGTTGCTGCGCCGCCGCAACGCCCCGCCGTCCCCCTTCCCGATGAGTCTCCCGCCCGCGGCGCCGCACCGCCAGCTGAAGCACCGCCGTCAGTTCGACGTGCAGGTGTTTGCACGCGATGACGGCCTGTGGGAAGTGGATGCGACGCTGGTCGACGCCAAGACCCGCGTCACCGAGATGGCCGACGGCCCGCGCCCTGCCGGCGCCCCGATTCACGACATGCTGCTGCGCCTCGTCGTCACGCGCGAGCTCGACATCGTCGAAGCCGGCTCCGACACGCGCGCCATGCCCTATCCGGGCCTGTGCAGCGAACACGGCGACGCCTACCGCCGCCTCGTCGGCCTGAACCTGCTGAAGGACTTCCGCCGCCAGGTGCGCGAACGTCTCGGCGGCAGCCAGGCCTGCACCCACCTCACCGAACTCGCCCAGGTGCTGCCGACCGCTGTCGTGCAGGGCTTCGCGGGTGAGGTCATCGATACCCGCGGTCGCGCCGAAGGCGCCGCCAAGCCGTTCCAGCTCGATCGCTGCCATGCGCTGCGCACCGACGGACCGGCGGTGCGCGAGTACTACCCCCGCTGGTACCGGCCGACGGCGGACGCCTGAGCCGGCACTCTCTCCCAGACCCCGACGATCCTCGCGAGGAGGCGACATGAAGATCCACGAATACCAGGCCAAGGAGCTGCTGCGCGAGCACGGCGTGCCGGTGCCCCGCGGCTACCCGGCCTTCACGGTGCGCGAGGCGCAGGAAGCCGCGCAGAAGCTGGGCGGCAGCGTCTGGGTCGTCAAGGCGCAGATCCACGCCGGCGGCCGCGGCAAGGGCGGCGGCGTCAAGCTGGCGCGCACGCCGGCCGACCTGGAAACCCTGGCCTCGCAGATCCTCGGCATGCAGCTGGTCACGCACCAGACCGGCCCCGAGGGCCAGAAGGTGCGCCGCCTCTACATCGAAGAAGGCGCCGACATCCAGAAGGAGTACTACGTCTCACTCGTCACCGACCGCGCGACGCAGAAGGTGGCCTTCATCGCCAGCTCCGAAGGCGGCATGGACATCGAGGAAGTGGCGCACAGCACGCCCGAGAAGATCGTCACCGAGGTCATCGACCCGCTGACCGGCCTCGGCGATGCGCAAGCGAAGAAGATTGCCGACGCCATCGGCCTGCCCGAGAACAGCACGGCCCAGGCCATCGACCTGTTCAAGAAGCTCTACGCCTGCTACATGGCGACCGACGCCTCGCTGGTGGAGATCAACCCGCTGAACCGCGACAGCAAGGGCAACCTGATCGCGCTGGACGCCAAGTTCAACTTCGACGCCAACGCGCTGTTCCGCCACCCCGAGATCGTGGCCTACCGCGACCTCGACGAAGAAGACCCGGCCGAGGTCGAGGCGAGCAAGTTCGATCTCGCCTACATCAGCCTCGACGGCAACATCGGCTGCCTGGTCAACGGCGCCGGCCTGGCGATGGCGACCATGGACACCATCAAGCTCTTCGGCGGCGAGCCGGCGAACTTCCTCGACGTGGGCGGCGGCGCCACGGCCGAGAAGGTCACCGAGGCCTTCAAGATCATGCTGAAGAACCCCGAGGTCAAGGGCATCCTCGTCAACATCTTCGGCGGCATCATGAAGTGCGACACCATCGCCGAAGGCGTGATCACGGCCTGCAAGGCGGTGAACCTGTCGGTGCCGCTGGTCGTGCGCATGAAGGGCACGAACGAAGAACTGGGCCGCAAGATGCTGGCCGAAAGCGGCCTGCCCATCATCAGCGCCGAGACCATGGCCGAAGCCGCGACCAAGATCGTCGCGGCAGTGAAGTAAGCGCGGGAGCACAGGACATGTCGATCTACATCAACAAGGACACGCGCGTCGTCACGCAGGGCATCACCGGCAAGACGGGCCAGTTCCACACGCGGGGCTGCCAGGCCTATGCCAACGGCAAGGCGGCCTTTGTCGCCGGCGTCAACCCGAAGAAGGCCGGCGAGAGCTTCGAAGGCATTCCCATCCTGGCCAGCGTCAAGGACGCCAAGGCGCAGCACGGCGCCAACGTCAGCGTGATCTACGTGCCGCCCGCCGGCGCCGCCGACGCCATCTGGGAAGCCGTCGAGGCCGACCTCGACCTGGTCATCTGCATCACCGAAGGCATTCCCGTGAAGGACATGCTGATGGTGCGCAACAAGATGAAGGCCAAGGAAGCCGCCGGCGGCAAGAAGACGCTGCTGCTCGGCCCCAACTGCCCCGGCCTGATCACGCCCGACGAGATCAAGATCGGCATCATGCCCGGCCACATCCACCGCAAGGGCCGCATCGGCGTGGTCTCGCGCTCCGGCACGCTGACCTATGAAGCGGTGGCGCAGCTGACCGAACTGGGCATCGGCCAGTCGTCGGCGGTCGGCATCGGCGGCGACCCGATCAACGGCCTCAAGCACATCGACGTGATGAAGGCCTTCAACGACGACCCCGAGACCGACGCCGTGATCATGATCGGCGAGATCGGCGGCCCCGACGAAGCCGAGGCCGCGCGCTGGTGCAAGGCCAACATGAAGAAGCCCATCGTCGGCTTCATCGCCGGCGTCACCGCGCCTCCGGGCAAGCGCATGGGCCATGCCGGCGCGCTGATCTCGGGTGGCGCCGACACCGCCGACGCCAAGCTCGCCATCATGGAAGAGTGCGGCTTCAAGGTCACGCGCAACCCCTCCGAGATGGGCCGGCTGCTGAAGGGCCTGCTCTGATCCCGGCGATGAACTGAGCGGCGCGCCGGTCGGCGCGCCTGCTGCACACGGGGCTGCCCAGCGCAGCCCCGTGGCGCTTTCTGCCACCGCCATCTGTATTTCCCGCAGCCGGCGTGGGGGCCGCAGCCCGTAAACTGCCGCCCGCCCGATCCCCGGCCTGCTTTTTCCTCGAGAACCTCCATGGAAGCCCTGTCGAGTCCTGCGTTCTGGATCGCCGTCGGTCAGATCATCATGATCGACATCCTGCTCGGGGGCGACAACGCGGTCGTCATCGCGCTGGCCTGCCGGCGGCTGCCGCCGGCCCAGCGCACCAAGGGCATCATCTGGGGCACGGCGGGCGCCATCGTCCTGCGCGTCATCCTGATCTTCTTCGCGCTGACGCTGCTCGCGATCCCGTTCCTGAAGATCGTCGGCGCCATCCTGCTGGTGTGGATCGGCGTCAAGCTGCTGGTGCCCGACGACGAGGGCCACGGTGACATCCAGGCTTCCGACAAGCTCTGGGCCGCGGTGAAGACCATCATCATCGCGGACCTGGTGATGAGCGTGGACAACGTCATCGCCATCGCCGGCGCCGCCAACAACGCCGGCCACCACCAGATGGGCCTGGTGATCTTCGGCCTGCTGGTCTCGATCCCGATCATCGTCTGGGGCAGCCAGCTCGTGATCAAGCTGATGGACCGCTTCCCGATGATCATCACGCTGGGCGGCATGCTGCTGGGCTGGATCGCCGGCACCATGGCCGTCACCGACCCGGCCGTGGCCAACCCCGACGCCTGGAACTGGGTGCCGAAGCTGCCGCAGTCCGACGTCTTCCGCTACGGCGCGGGCGTGTTCGGCGCGTTGCTGGTGCTGGCCATCGGCAAGTACGTCAAGAGCCGCCGCGACCAGGCGGCGCCCAAGGCCGACAGCCACGCCGGCTGACGCGGCCCCGGGCCGGGCACGCCAATGCCGCAGCCCGGCGCCGGGCAGCTGGTCGCCGGCTGGCGGCTGATCCGCCGGCTGGGCGAAGGCGCGCAGAGCCAGGTCTGGCTGGCGGGCCGCCCGGCGCCCGAGCGGCTGGAACTGGCGGCCCTGAAGCTGCTGCCGCTGGCCGACGAGTCCTCCGAACTGGGCGACTCCACCGGCCGCGGCCTGGCCGCCGCGCGCGACGCCTTCCTCGCCCAGGCCGCCATCGTCGGCACGCTCGACCACCCCGGCATCGCCCGGGTGCACGACGCGGGCATCGACGGCTCCCGGGCCTGGCTGGCGATGGAGCCTGTGCCGGGTTGCGACCTCGTGCGCTACACCCAGTCGGCGCGGCGGCTGCCCGACGCCGTGGTGCTGTCCATCCTCGAGCGGGTGGCCTGGGCGCTGGCCCATGCCCATGCCCGCGGCGTGTTCCACCGCGATCTCAAGCCCGCCAACGTCATCGTCGACTGGGCCGGCGACGCGGTGAAGCTGGTCGACTTCGGCCTGGCCCGTGTGGAAGGGGGCCTGCGCACCGGCACCGGCATCGTGCCGGGCACCCCGGCCTACATGGCGCCGGAGTTGCTGGCCGGTGCCGCGCCCGACGCGCGCACCGATCTCTACGCGCTGGGTGTCATGGCCTTCGAGCTGCTGGCCGGCGAACGGCCGCACGACGCCCGCACGCTGGGCGAGCTGTTGCGACAGGTTGCCCACGAAGCGGCGCCGCCGCTCGATACTCGGCGCCCGGAGCTGCTGCCCGACGTGACGACACTGGTGGCCTCGCTGCTGGCCAAACCACCCGCTGCCCGTGCAGCCGACGCGGGTGACGTGGCCGAAGCGCTGGCCCGTTGCCGCCGCGCCGCCGGTGCTCCGTCACGGGCGCCGGGTTCGCACGCCCCCTAGAACGTCGGCGGAACATGCACAATCCCGCCCTCCCAAGAAGGATGTTGCCGAGAAGCGCCACCGTGCCGATGACCATCGAGCTCCATGCCGCCGTGGACCCGGGCCGGGCGCGCAGCAACAACGAAGATTCGGTCGCCACCGACGATGCGGTGGCCTTGGCCGTGCTGGCCGACGGCATGGGCGGCTACAACGCCGGCGAGGTGGCCAGCAACATGGCCACCAGCTTCATCCGCAGCGAACTCGGCCGCTGGCTGCGCGAGGCCTCGGCCCAGGCTTCCGACGCCGAAGTGCGCCGCGCGATGGACATCTGCGTGGACAACGCCAACCGCGCCATCTTCAACGCCGCCAGCAGCAACCCGCAGTACGCCGGCATGGGCACCACGCTGGTCGTGGCCGTGTTCCGCGACAACCGCGTGCTGCTTGGCCACGTCGGCGACAGCCGCTGCTACCGCCTGCGAGAAGGCCGGCTGCAGCAGATCACGCGCGACCACTCGCTGCTGCAGGAGCAGATCGACGCCGGCCTGATCACGCCCGAGCAGGCCGCGTTCTCGGCCAACAAGAACCTGGTCACGCGCGCCGTCGGCGTGGAAGACACCGTGCTGCTGGAAACCCACCAGCACGACGTGCAGCACGGCGACCTGTTCCTGCTGTGTTCCGACGGGCTGTCGGACATGCTCGACGACGAGGCCATCGCCGAGGTGCTGCTGCGTCACGATTCGCTGGAAGCTTGTGCGCGCGCGCTCATCGACGCGGCGAACGACGCTGGCGGAAAGGATAATATCTCCGTGGTCCTGGGCCGCGCGACCGGCAACGCCAACGCGCCCGCATCGCGGTCCTGGTGGCCGTTCAAGCGTCAGCAGGGATGACGGTCGCGACCGGCCTTTTGGCGGTTGGTGAAGAACACTGAAGGGCAGGGGCATGGGCAAGCTGGTCGTATCGCTGGACGGTGTGGTGATCAAGGAAGTCCAGATCACCAAGGACAAGACCACGCTCGGCCGTCGTCCCTACAACGACATCGTCATCGACAACCTCGCCGTCAGCGGCGAGCACGCCGTGCTGCAGATGGTGGGTGCCGACGTCTTCATCGAAGACCTCAACAGCACCAACGGCACCTACATCAACGGCAAGGCGATCAAGAAGCAGCTGCTGACGCACAACGACACCGTCGAGATCGGCAAGTACAAGATCAAGTACCTGGTCGACGACAGCGGCGAGTACGAGAAGACGATGATCATGCGCCAGCCGACCGGCCCCGTGTCGTCGCCGGCGCCGCTGCACGGCCATGCCGTCACCTCCGGTTTCGGCGGCCTGCCGCCCGCGGCCCAGCCCTCGGCGGCCCAGCCGGCCTCGATCAAGGTGCTCAACGGCGCCGCCGCCGGGCGCGAAGTGGTGCTGACCAAGGTCGTCACCACCGTCGGCAAACCGGGTGTGCAGGTGGCCTCGATCACCAAGCGTCCCAACGGTTACGCTTTTGCACATGTCGAAGGGGCCACCAAGCCCAGCATCAACGGCGTGCCCATCGTGGGCGACTCCGTGCCGCTGCGCAACGGCGACGTGATCGAACTCGCCGGCACGCAGATGCAGTTCATCGCCCGCTGAGCGCTGCCGCGGCACGCCACAGCCAACGGCCCTTCGGGGCCGTTGTTGTTGGCGCGTGACGGTGATCACGTCACGGGTCGCGGTGCTTTCGGGAGCACTCCCCAAACCGGTGGAGCCCGTGAGTCCGTCGCTTGCGCGACAGGCCCGGGCGGCCCAGGATTGGCCCCCTGGCCGTGCGCACCCGGGCTCTGAGTCGGTTGCGGTTCGCGGCGTTGTCCACCCAGTGCCACATGCAGATCCGCGTCCTCGGTTGTTCAGGCTCCATTGCCGCCGGCAGCCGCACCACGTCATTCCTGCTCGGCGGCGATGTGCTCATCGACGCCGGCACCGGCGTGGGCGACCTGACGCTGGACGAGATGCTGCGCATCGACCACATCGTCGTCACGCACAGCCACCTCGACCACGTGCTGGCCATCGGCCTGCTCGCCGACAGCGTGACGCGCCGCCGCCGTGCCGCGGGCCGGCCGGCCATCGGCGTGCATGCGCTGCCGGAAACCATCGCGGCACTGCGCGCCCATGTGTTCAACGGCGTGATCTGGCCCGACTTCTCGCGCTTGCCCGATCCGGAGCATCCGGTGCTGCGTTTCCACCCCGTGGCCGTGGGCGACCGGCTCGAACTCGGCCGCCACCGGCTTGAGGTGCTGCCGGCGCGGCACACCGTGCCGGCGGTGGGCTATGCCGTATTCGGCGCTGCAGGAGCCTGGGTGTTCACCGGCGACACCGGCCCCAACCCGGCCCTGTGGCGGCGCCTGGCGCAGATGCCGGTGGCGCAACTGGTCATCGAAACCGCCTTCGGCGACGACGAGCGTGTGCTGGCCGGCATCAGCCAGCACCTGTGCCCGGCCCTGCTGGCCGAGGAACTGAAGCACCTGGCCGGCCCCACCGAGGTCTGCATCACCCACATCAAGCCGGGCGAGGTGGCGGCGGTGATGGGCGAGATCGCCGCACTGGGCCTGCCGCACAAGGTGCGGGCGCTGGCCACCGGCGACCTGATCGAGCTGGGTGAGGCTGCTCAGGCCGCCGAAGCGCCGCTGCGCGCGGCCGCCGATTGAGCAACCGGCGGGCTGACAAGAAACGTCAGCCCAGGCGCTCCAGCGCCGCGGAATGTCCGGGCTGGGTGACCAAACGCGTCACATTCCGTGCGAAACCGCACATACCGAAGCCCTCAAACCATTGGCACAGGCCCTGCATTCATGGGGATGTCGACCTTCCCCACCCCACCGTTCACCCCGGGAGTTATTCATGAAGCGAGTTCAACAAGGTTTCACCCTGATCGAACTGATGATCGTCGTGGCGATCATCGGCATCCTGGCCGCGGTTGCGCTGCCGGCGTATCAGGACTACACGGTCAAGGCCAAGGTCTCCGAGATCGTCTTGGCGGCTTCGACCTGCCGCACGTCCATTACCGAAGTCGTCCAGACGAACTCGGCATCGACCTTGCCGGGCGCCGGCGAGTGGGGCTGTGAGTCGAGCTCCTCGACCTCCAAGTACGTCGCAAGCGTCGCGACCAATGACGCTGGCGCTATCCAAGTGACGTCGCAGAATCTGGGCAGCGGTATCGACGGTACGGTTCTTCTCGTGCCGACCATCACCGGCAATGTCGTCACCGAGTGGCAATGTGGCCCCGGCGGCTCTGCTGCGATGAACCCCAAGTACCTCCCGGGTTCCTGCAAGGTTACGGGCCTGACGTTCTAAGCAAGCAACTGGGCGGCGTACGCGCCGCCATCGCTTGCGTGAGGGCAGCCTACGGGCTGCCCATTGTTTTTCTGGGTACCAATCAAGCGTTCGGCAATGGCAGAACTCGCAGGCCCTTCCGCGACGATTCCGGACCGGCGCATTGCCCTCGCGCTGGTGGCCATGGTGCCGGTGGCGTGGTTGGTTTCGGACCATCGGTTTCCGTGGCTCTCGGCGTGGTCTGACGCGTGGGCGTTCTATCTGGTTGCGGCGGCTGCGCTGGTGATCCCACGCGGCGCACGGCCGAGGCCGGAGTGGCTTGTTGCCCTGTCTGTCGTACTGGGCAGCGTGATGGTCCAGCTGTGGATGGGTGTGCTGGCCTACGCCGGTGACGCTTGGATGGTCGGCCTCTATGCGACTTCGTTCTGTGTAGCGTTGGCCGTCGGCGGGGCCTTGGGGACCGATGGGCCGGTATCTCGCGCCCAGGCGCAAGCTTGGCTGATGGTCGGCCTGGCCGCATGTGCCATCGCGTCAACGGCCATCGCGTTTCTCCAATGGACCGGGCAGAACCACCTCTTGGGACTTTGGGGGGTGCCGTTTCCGCCGAACGCGCGGCCGTTTGGCAACGTGGCGCAACCCAACCACCTTTGCACGATCGCGTTCCTGGGCCTGGCCTCAGTGGTCGGGCTTTTCGAGCAACGCCGGCTGGGCCTCGTCGCGACGGTGTTGCTGGCCACCTTGCTCGTCGCAGGCATGGTGCTCAGCGGGTCGCGGACAGGTTGGCTGCAGCTGCTGATTGGGGCTGCTTTGTGGGTGCTGGTACGCCGCCGCGTGCCAACACGGACGACGCTGATCGCCGTTGTCGCAGTGGTCGTGGGCTTCGTCGTGGCCTCGCTCGGTCTTCCATTCCTGAACGAGGCGGTCCAGCTGACCGGCAGTCGTTCGTTGGCGGATCAGGCCCAGCCTGGGCCACGGACGCTCGCCTGGCGCATCTTCGCGGCGGCAATCCTCGAGCGCCCGCTGGCCGGCTGGGGGTGGCACCAGGTGGCAGCAGCGCAGGCTGCCGTGGCGCTGGATCACGCCCCGCTGCAATACCACTTCGAGCACGCACACAACCTGCTGCTCGACTTGGCTCTTTGGATGGGTTTGCCAGCGGCTCTGCTTCTTGCTTCGGTGCTGACCTGGGCTCTGCTCGGTCGGTGGCGGCACTGGGAGTCGACCGCAGACGCCGCGCTGCTGGTGGGCGTCGCCGGTGTGCTTGTGCACGGCATGCTTGAGTTTCCGCTCGAGTACGCGTACTTCTTGCTGCCAGTCGGGCTGATGCTGGGCTTGCAGCCAAAGGGATCCCGGGCATCAAGGTACCCGTCGCCTTGGCCACTGCGCATCGTTGGTGGGCTGTTGTTGTCTGGCATGGTCCTGCTCAGCATTGACTATCTGCAGGCAGAACAGAACCACCGTACCCTGCGGTTCGAGTCGGCGCGCATTGGAACGACACGTGTTGACTCCCTGCCGCCCGATCTGCGCATCCTTGATCAGCTCGAAGCCTTCCTGACGTTTGCACGCACACCCCCACGATCGGGGCTGAGTGCCGAACAAGTTGACTTCAGTCGCCGCGTCACCGAACGCTTCGCCTACCCCCCTTCGCAGTTCCGCCACGCCCAGGTGCTGGCCTTGAACGGCGATCCGGAAGGTTCCGCGCATCTGCTGCGCGTGCTGTGCGCCATGCACCCGCGGCCACGCTGCCAGGAGGCCATCGACGGCTGGACGGCGCTGCAGGCCCAGCACCCGGAGTTCCGCGCGGTTCCGGCGCCAACGCTGCCGCGCTGAGCCGCACCCTAAGGCCCGGCGCACCGGGCGGGGCCGACTACCATCGCCGCGTGTCCGCGTCTTCCGTCTCTGCGTCGTCCGCAGCGCTGCCGTTGCGAGCGAGCCTGGCCCTCGCCCTCGCCCTCGCCGCCACCACACTCCCCACGCTGCTGGCCTACAACGCCCCGCCGTCCCCCACCTTCCTGAACCAGGCCCTGGCCTTTGCGCTGTGGGGCGCCTTCGTGCTCGCGGCAGCGCCGCTGGCGCGCGGGCGCTGGGTGGTCGGGCTGCCGGAATGGGCGCTGTTGTTGCTGGCCGCCGCCGTGGCCTGGTCCTGGGGGCCAGGGGCCTTGCCATCGACGCTGGCCTTGTCGGCGCTCGGCACGCTCGCCGCGGCGCTGCTGCTGCTGCAGGCCGGGCGCGCAGCCTCGCCATCGGCTGGCGGGCACGAGACCCTGTTCATCGCGGTCTGCTGGGGTCTGGCCCTGGCCGGGGCGCTGAACCTGGTGATCTCGCTGCTGCAGGTGTTCGCGCCGGCACTCACCGACGGCCAGTGGATCGCCAGTTCCGGCCGCCCCGGCCGTGCCGTCGGCAACCTGCGCCAGCCCAACCACCTGAGCAGCCTGCTGATGTGGAGCTGCATCGGCGTCGTCGCGCTCGTCGGCCTGCGCCGGCTGCGGCTGGCGGTGGCCGCGCCGTGGTTGCTGGCGCTGGTCTTCGCCGTGGTGCTGACGGCCTCGCGCACCGGCTTGGTCAGTGTGCTGCTGCTGGCCGTCTGGGGCTTGCTGGACCGGCGCATGCCGCGTGGCCTGCGCGCGGTGCTGATCGCTGCGCCGCTGGCCTATGCGCTGGCCTGGTGGGGCATGGCGCAATGGGCGGCTGCCACGCAGCAGGCCTTCGGTGGTGCGGCGCGCCTGGCCGAGACCGACATCTCCGGCTCGCGTTTCGGCATCTGGGCCGAGACGCTGGCATTGATCCGCCAGCAGCCGCTGGCCGGTGTCGGCTGGGGTGAATTCAACCTGGCGTGGACGCTGACGCCGTTCCCGGGCCGGCCCACGGCGTTCTTCGACCACACGCACAACCTGCCGCTGCAACTGGCCGTCGAGCTGGGCCTGCCGCTGGCCGGGCTGGTGACGCTGCTGCTGCTGGCCGCCTTCGGCCGGGCCGCCTGGACCGCGTTCCGGCGTGACGGTGACGACGGCACCGTGCGCCGCGCCGCGGTGATGGTGGTGCTGATGATCGGCCTGCACAGCCTGCTCGAGTACCCGCTCTGGTACAGCTACTTCCTGTTGCCCGCGGCCTGGATGCTGGGGGTGGCGCTGCGGCCGGCGCCATCGACCGCGGCAGAACCACAGGCGCCGTCGCTGCGGCCCTGGGCCTTGGGCGCTGCCGCGCTGCTGCTGATGGCGGGCGCGGTGTTTTCGGCCTGGGACTACACGCGGGTGAAGGCCATCTTCAGCGCGCGGCCCGGTGCTGCGCCGCTGGCCGAACGTGTGGCCGAGGGCCGGCGCAGCGTGTTCTTCGGCCACCATGCCGACTACGCGGCCGTCACCTCCGGCCTGGTGAGCGGCGCCGAGGCCGACGCGGCCTTTGCGCGCGCCAGCCACTACCTGCTCGACACCCGCTTCACCACCGCCTGGGCGCGCCATCTCGCGGCGCGCGGCGATGTGGACGGCGCGCGCCACCTGGCCGAGCGGCTGCGCGAGTTCGGCCGCGCCGACGAGTTCTTCGTGCCCTGCGAGGAGGCCGCGTCGCCGCCGCAGCCACTGCCGTTCCAATGCGCACCGCCGGCCCGGGTGCCGCCCTGGCGGCACTTCATCGCGCCGGCGGGGCCCTGATCCGGTGCCGATGGGCTCAGCCGGCCGCCGCCCAGTCGCCGCTCTTGCCGCCCTTTTTCTCGAGCACGCGGATGCCGTGCATCTCCATGCCGCGGTCGGCGGCTTTCAGCATGTCGTAGACGGTCAGCAGCCCCACCTGCACGGCGGTCAGCGCTTCCATCTCCACGCCGGTGCGGCCGAAGGTCTCCACCTGTGCCGTGCAGCGCAGCTCGCTGGCGGCCGCGTCGAGCTCGAACTCGACGGCCACGCGCGTGATCGGCAGCGGGTGGCACAGCGGCACCAGCTCGCTGGTGCGCTTGGCGCCCTGGATGGCCGCGATGCGCGCCACGGCGATCACGTCGCCCTTCTTGGCCCGGCCCGCCGCCACCAGCGCGAAGGTGGCCGGCAGCATGCGGATCAGGCCGGTGGCGCGCGCCACGCGGTGGGTCTCGGCCTTGGCAGAGACGTCGACCATGTGGGCCTCGCCCTGGGCGTCGAAGTGGGTCAGCGTCGGGGCGGGGGCAGTCATCGGGGGCTCCGGAGAAGTCACCAGAGAAACCGGTGCTTCACGTTCAGCAATGCGTCGGTGTCATGATAGATGCGGCTTCACTGCTGCTGTTCCGCCACCCGCCGTGCCCCGCCGCCTTCGATTCCTCCCCGCCCGCCGCGCGCTCGCCGTGCTGCTGGCGATCAGCACCAGCGTCACCGCGATGCCGGTGCCGGCACAAGCGCCCGGGCCTGGTTCGGCGGTGCGCCTGCCTTCGCTGGGCGAGACCGCCTCGGGCGATCTCTCGGTCAGCGACGAGCGCCGTCTCGGCGATGCCATCCTGCGCGAGGGCCGGCGCGACCCCGCCTACCTCGACGACCCGATCCTGCTCGACTACGTGCAGGCGCTGTGGCAGCCGCTGCTGGCCACCGCGCGCGCGCGCGGCGACATCGAACCCGACATCGACCGCGCCTTCGCCTGGGAAGCCGTCCTCATCAAGGACCGCAGCCTGAACGCCTTTGCACTGCCCGGCGGTTATGTCGGCGTGCACCTGGGGCTGATCGCGATGGCCGACACCACCGAGGCGCTGGCCTCGGTGCTGGCGCACGAACTCACGCACGTGTCGCAGCGGCACATCGCGCGCAGCATCGCGCCGCAGCAGCGGGCCTCGTTGATGGCACTGGCGGGCCTGCTGCTGGGCATCTTTGCCGCCTCGCGCGGCGGTGCCTCGGTCGACGGCGTGCAGGCCGCCATCACCGGCGGCCAGGCGGCGGCCATCCAGTCGCAGATCAACTACACGCGCGAGATGGAGCGCGAGGCCGACCGCATCGGCTACGGCATCCTCGCCGGCGCCGGTTTCAACCCGCGTGGCGCCACGCAGATGTTCGAGCGCATGGCCGAGGCCAGCCGGCTCAACGACAACCAGAGCTTCGCCTACCTGCGCACCCACCCGCTGACGGTGGAGCGCATCTCCGAGGCGCGCAACCGCACGCTGCTCGAACCCGGTGCGCGGCCCGAGCTTTCGTTGCGCCACGCCGTGATGCAGGCGCGCGCGCGCGTGCTGATGGACGATTCCGTGCAGGCGCTGTCGCGGCTGTCCGGCGAGAGTTCGTCGCCGCTGGCGGTGGAGCGTGTCGCGGCGATGGCCGCTGGTGCGATGGCGGCCGCGCGGCTGAAGGAGCCCGAGCGGGCCGAGAGCCTGGCGCGCCGTGCGCGCGAGGCCGCCGCGGCGCTGCAGCCGCGCGACCCCGACGCCGAACGTGCGCTGCTGCTGGTGCATGCCGAGCTGCGCCAGGCCCGCGGCGACGCGGCCGGCGCGCTGGCGCTGCTCGGCGAGCTGCCGCCGGCCGCCGCCGGCACCACCGACCGTGCCGTGCTGCTGCTCGGTGCCCAGGCCGAACTCGACCAGTACCGCGCGGCGCCGGCCCGCTACGCCGAGCCGCTGCGCCACCGCACCGAGGCGCTGCAGACCTGGGTCGCGTTGCACCCGGACGACGGCCCGGCCTGGGAGCTGCTGTCGCACACGGCCGACGCGCTGGGCCTGAAGCTGCGCGCCATGCGTGCCGGCGCCGAGGCCCGCGCCGTGGTCGGTGATCTGCCCGGCGCCATCGACCGCCTGCGCGTGGCGCAGCACGAAAGCCGCGGGCTCGTCGGCGCACAGGACTTCATCGAGGCCTCGGTGATCGACGCCCGGCTGCGCCAGCTGCAGGCCCTGCGCCGCGAGTTGCAGGCGGACGCGCGGCAACGCTGAGCACCCGCCAGAATCGGCCGCGGAGGATCCGGTCGATGCGAGTCTGGAAACCGGCGGCGCTGCCGCTGCTGCTGACGGCCATGTGGATGGGCGGTGCCGGCGTGGCCGAGGCCGCGCGGGTGCTGCAGGCCAGCCCCGAAGGCGAGGTGGCCGTGGTGCGGCAGGTGCTGCTGCGCTTCGACCGTGCGGTGGTCGACGGCGGCGACCCGCGTGCCGCGGCGCCGTTCGAGCTGCGCTGCGACGGTGGCACGCCCGAGGGCAGCGCACGCTGGCTCGACGAACGCCGCTGGGCCTTCGACCTGGCCGAACCGCTGCCCGCCGGCCGCCGCTGCACGCTGGAGGCTCGCCCGGGCTGGGCGCCGCGTGACGGGCCGCTCGAAGGCCCCAGCCGCTTCACGTTTTCCACCGGCGCGCCGGCCGTGCTGCAGGCCACGCCCTGGCCCGGCTCGACCATCGACGAGGCCCAGACCTTCGTGCTGCGCCTCAACGGCGCGGTCGATGCCGCCAGCGTCGCGCGCCACGCGCGCTGCGAGGTCGAAGGCCTGGGTGAACGCCAGGGCGTGCGGCTGGTCGACGGCGCCGAGCGGGCCACCGTGCTGCGCGCGCTCGGCCGGCGCAGCGAGGCCACACCCGAGCGGCTGGTGCTGCTGGCCTGCCAGCGGCCGCTGCCGCCCGGCGTGCGCGTGCGGCTGGTGTGGGCCACGGGCATCGCGGCGGCCGGCGATGCCTCGCTGGCCGTGCGGCGCGAGCAGCGTTTCGAATGGACGGTGCGCCCGCGTTTCCTGGCCGAGTTCGGCTGCGAGCGCGAAAACGCCGAGGCCGCCTGCCTGCCGCTGGCACCGATGCGGCTGAGCTTCAGCGCACCGCTGCCACGCGCCTTGGCGCAGGCGGTGCGGCTGGTGCCCGAAGGGGGTGGCGAAACACGCGCGCCGAAGATCGGCGAAGGCGACACCGTCGGCGCCGTCGAATGGCCGGCGCCGCACCCGCCCGAAACGCGCTACCGCCTCGTGCTGCCGGCCACCGTGGTCGACGATGCCGGCCGGCCGCTGGCCAACGCCGGCGCCTTTCCGCTCGCGGTGGGCACGGCGCCGCTGCCGCCGCTGGCCAAGTTCGCGGCGGCGCCGTTCGCCGTGGTCGAGGCGCCACCCGCGGGTGCGGCCGAACCCGCGATGCTGGCGCTGACGCTGCGCCATGTGCAGCGTGACCTGGCGGCATCGGGTGGCGCTGTTCGCGCCGGCGGCACGCTGCGCCGGCTGCACCTGCCGCCGTCCACCGCCGATGCCGCGCTGCTGGCCTGGATCGCCCGGCTGCAGCGCGACCACGACCGCCAATGGCACAGCCGCGCCGAGCCGATGCTGGCCGGCGAGGCCGGCACCGTGCCCGTGCCCTTGCCGTTGGGCGGGGACGGCCTGACCGGCACCCAGGTCGTCGGCGTGCCGCTGCCGGCGCGCGGGCTGCATGTGCTGGAGGCCGAGTCGACGTTGCTCGGCGTCGCGCTGCTCGATCCGCCCAGGCCCATGCACGCCCGTGCGCTGGCGCTGGTTGGCAACCTCGGCGTGCACTTCAAGCGCGGCCGCAGCTCGAGCCTGGTGTGGGTGACGACGCTGGACCGTGCGCGCCCGGTGCGCGGTGCTGCCGTGGTCGTCAACGACTGCCGCGGCCGCGCGCTGTGGCGCGGCACGACCGATGGTGACGGCCTGGCGCGCATCGACCGCGGTTTCGATGAGGAGTTTGGCTTCGACGGCGAGGGCGACGACGAAGGGGCAGACAACGCCAAGGCCGGCGCGCCCCGCTGCGCCACGCGCGACGGCCTGTTCGTCACCGCGCGCGCGCGGCTCGCCGGGCAGGACGAGCTGGGTTTTGTGTTCAGCCGCTGGCAGCGGGGCATCGAGCCCTGGCGCTTCGGCATCGGCACCAGCGACGGCACCGTGCCCGACCGCCGCGCGCACACCGTGTTCAGCCGCACGCTGCTGCGCGCTGGCGAGCCGCTGCACATGAAGCATTTCCTGCGCACCGAAACCGAAAGCGGCCTGGCGCGTGTGCCTTCCGGTGAACTGCCGGACCAGGTCTGGCTCACCCACCTCGGCAGCGACACCACGACGCGCCTGCCGCTGCCCGCGGCAGCCTGGGCCGGCGGCCGCAGCGCTGAAAGCGCCTGGACGGTGCCGAAGAGCGCACCGCTCGGCCTGTACGAGGTGATGCTGGTGAAGAGTGGCGCAGCAGGGGCGGAAGGCGCCAGCCGCGCCTGGCGCAGCGGCAGCTTCCGCGTCGAGGCCTTCCGTGTGCCGCTGGTCGACGCGCGGCTGGACGCGCCGGCCGTGCCGGTGGCGCCGCGCGAGCTGGTCTTCGACGCGCGGCTCGCGGCCATGGCCGGCGGCCCGCTGGCGGGCCAGGCTGTGCGGCTCGACGCCTTGCTGGAACCGGTGCAGCCGCGTTTTGCGGCCTTCGACGACTTCACGTTCACGCCACCACGGCCGGCCGCCGACGACACGGAAGCCGGCGACGGCAGCGCACCGCGCCTGGTGGCCCGCGAGCTCGCGGCCGTCACCGACCGCGACGGCCGCGCCCGCCTGGTGCTGGGCGGGCTGCCGACCCTCACCGGCCCGGCCGACCTGCAGGCCGAGCTTGGTTTCTCCGACCTGAACGGCGAGACGCAGACCGTGGCGCGTCGCCTGCGCCTATGGCCTTCTGCCGTGGTGGCCGGCATCCGCCTGCCGCACTGGGCCTCGGTGCGCGGGCCGGTGGGCTTCACGGCGCTGGCGCTCACCACCGACGGCCGGCCGCGTGGTGGGCAGTTGCTGGTCGTCAGCGCGCGCCAGCAGCAGGTGCTGAGCACGCGCACCCGCGTCGTCGGCGGCTTCTATGCCTACGACAACTGGCGCGAAACCCACGAGCTCGGCGAGGTCTGCCGCGGCAGCAGCGACGCGCGCGGCCGGCTCGAATGCCGCGTGGACCCGGCGCGGCTGCAGGGCCGCAGCGGCGAGATCGAGTTTGTCGTCGAGGCGCGCGACGCCGCCGGCCGCAGCAGCCGCGCCGCGGCTTCGGCCTGGATCGCCAACGACGAGCCGGCCTGGTTCGCACAGGACGACGACGACCGCATCGAACTCGTGCCCGAGCGGCGCGAGGTCGAGCCCGGCCAGCGTGTGCGCGTGCAGGTGCGCATGCCTTTTGCCCGCGCCACGGCGCTGGTGACGGTGGAGCGCGAGGGCATCGTCGCCACGCGCATCGTCGAGCTGACGGCGCAGGACCCGGTGTTCGAGATCAGCGTGCCGCCGGCGCACGACGCACGCGCCGCGGCCTGGTCGCCCAACGTCGTCGTCAGCGCGCTGCTGCTGCGAGGCCGTGTGCGCCAGGCACCGTGGCGCAGCTTCTTCGACTGGGGCTGGCGCGACCCGGCCGACTGGTGGAAGGCCCTGCGCCACGAAGACGCCGAGTGGCGTGCGCTAACCGCATTGGTGGACCTGGCCAAGCCCAGCTTCAGGCTCGGTGCCACCGAGCTGCGTGTGGGCCGTGCGGCGCAGCGGCTGGACGTGGCCGTGATGCCCGAGCGCCCGCGCGACGGCGTGCGCCACCGCGTGCGCGACACCGTGCCCGTGCGGGTGCGTGTGGCGCGCGACGGCCTGGGCGTGAAGGACGCCGAGATCGCTTTTGTCGCGGTCGACGAAGGCCTGTTGGCGCTGGCGCCGAACGACTCCTGGCAGCTGCTCGAAGGCCTGCTCGCGCCACGGCCCTGGGGCGTGAGCACGGCGACCATGCAGGGCGAGATCGTCGGCCGCCGCCACTACGGCCGCAAGGCGCTGCCGGCCGGTGGTGGCGGTGGTGCGAACCCCACGCGCGAGCTCTTCGACACCCTGCTGCTGTGGCGCGGCCGTGTCACGCCCGATGCCAGCGGATTCGCGCGCATCGAGCTGCCGCTGAACGACTCGCTGACGCGCTTCCGCCTCGTGGCCATCGCCGACGACGGCCAGGGCCGCTTCGGCACCGGCGAGGCCAGCCTGGAGGTGGGCCAGGACCTCGAACTCGCGAGCACCCTGCCGCGTGTGGTGCGCGAGGGCGACGTGTTCGACGCGGTGCTGAACCTGCGCAACACCACGGCCAAGCCGATGGCGCTGATGGTTGAATTGAGCGGCAAAGCCGACGGCGGCGGGGCCGTGCCGCTGGAGCCGGCCGGTGCGCAGGCCGTGACGCTGGCGCCCGGTGCCGTGCTGCCGCTGCGCTGGCGCTCCACGGTGCCCGAAGGCACGGCCACGCTGGCCTGGACAGCCGCGGCCACCGGCCGTGGTGTGGCCGACCGCATGGCCATCGAACAACGGGTCGAGCCCGTGGTGCCGGTGCGTGTGTGGCAGTCCACGCTGCAGCCGCTGGGGCGCGAGCCGCTGCAGCTGCCGCAGTCGCCGCCGGCCGGCGCACGGCCCGGTTCTTGGCAGTGGCAGGCCACGCTGGCGCCGACGCTGGCGGCTTCCTTGCCGTCGGTGCAGGACTGGTTCCGCCGCTACGCCTACACCTGCCTGGAGCAGCAGACCTCGCGCGCCATCGCATTGGCCGACCGCGAGGCTTTTGCCCGGCTCGGCGACGAACTCGTGGGCTACCTCGACAGCGACGGGCTGGCCGCGTTTTTCCCGCTGCCACCCGGCGAAGCGGCGCGTGGCAGCGACCGGCTGACGGCGCACCTGATCGCCGTCGCGCACGAAGCCGGCTTTGCCTGGCCGGCCGCGCTGGAGCAGCGCATGCTGGCGGGCCTGGCGGCCTTCGTCGAAGGCCGGCTTGAACGCCGGCCGCAGGCGCCGCGTGCCGACCTGGACGAGCGCAAGCTCGCGGCCCTGGCCGCACTGGCGCGTCATGGCCGCGCCGCACCACGGCAGCTGGGCAGCATCGCCTGGACGCCGGCGGTCTGGCCCAGTTCGGCCCTGCTCGATGCCTGGACGCTGTTGGCGCGCTTGCCGGCCCATGCCGAGCGCGACACGCGGCTGGCCGAGCTGCAGCGCCTGTTGCGCAGCCGGCTGGTGGCCGGTGGCACGACGCTGCGCTTTTCGACAGAAGCCGACGACGAACGCTGGTGGCTGCTGGAAAGCGCCGACGCCAATGCCGCGCGGCTGGTGCTGGCTGCGGCGGCCGATCCGGCCTGGCGCGCCGAGCTGCCGACGCTGATGAGCGGCACGCTGGCGCGCCAGCAGCGCGGCGCCTGGCGCACGACGCCGGCCAACGTCTGGGGTGCGTTGGCGCTGAAGCGTTTTGCCGCGGTGGTCGAGGCCGGCGCGGTCGGCGGGCAGAGCGTGGTCGGCGTGGGCGATCAGCAGCTGACGCTCGACTGGAGCGCAAACCCGGCGGGTGGATCGCTGCAGCTCGCGGCGCCGGTGGGTGCGGCGAGGGCGACGGTGGCGGCGCGCCACGAAGGCGCGGGCCAGCCCTGGCTGGTGCTGCAGACACGTGCGGCCGTGCCGCTCACGGCGCCGCTGGCGGCGGGTTACCGGCTCGAACGCACGGTCGAGGCCGTGCGCCAGCAGCGATCGGGCCAGTGGAGCCGCGGCGACGTGCTGCGGGTGCGGCTCACGGTCGACGCGATGCAGGACCTCGGCTGGGTGGTGATCGCCGACCCGGTGCCGGCCGGTGCACGTGTGCTCGGCAGCGGCCTGGCGCGCGACTCGGCCATCGCCACCGTCGGCGAGCGCCGCGCGGGTGATGCCTGGCCGGCCTACGAGGAGCGTGCCGACGACGCCTGGCGCGCCTACTTCGAGTGGCTGCCGCGTGGCCGCCACCAGATCGCCTACACGCTGCGGCTGGACGCCGCCGGCCGCTTCGGCCTGCCGCCGGCGCGGGTGGAGGCGATGTACGCGCCGGAGAACTTCGCGGAGCGGCCGGTGCCGCCGCTGGAGGTGCGGCCTTGAAGTGGAGGGCCGGGCTGCACGCGAGGCTGCGCGCGGGGCTGTGCACCGCGCTGGCCGCGGCCGCGTCGGCGGTGCTCGCGGCGCCGCCCAGCTTCGAGGCCGTGCGCGCCGCGCACCGGTCTTCCGACCTGCCGCTGCTCGATCGCCACGGCCAGCTGCTGCAGCGCCTGCGGGTTGATGTGCAGGTGCGGCGAGGCGACTGGATCGCGCTGGCCGAGGTGTCGCCCGCGCTGCGCCAGGCGCTGGTGCTGGGCGAGGACCGTCGCTTCTGGTCGCACGGCGGCATCGACTGGGCCGCGCTGGCCGCCGGCGCCTGGGCCGCGGCCTTCGACGACCGGGCGCGTGGCGCCAGCACCATCACCATGCAGCTCGCGGCGCTGCTCGACGACGGCCTGGCGCGGCCGGCCGGTGGCCGTGGCGCCACGGCCAAGCTGGCGCAGATGACGGCGGCGCGCGAGCTGGAGGCGCGCTGGCGCAAGTCGCAGATCCTCGAGGCCTACCTGAACCTGGTGCCGTTGCGCGGCGAGCTGGTCGGCATCGGTGCCGCTTCGCTGCAGCTGTTCGGCAAACACGCAAGCGGGCTGGATGCAGCCGAGGCCGCGATCCTGGCCGCGATGGTGCGGGCGCCGAATGCGCCAGAACGGCGGCTGGCGCGGCGCGCCTGCGAGCTGCTCGAAGCCGCATCGCAGCGCTGCGACGGCGTCGACATCACGCTGGCGCAGGCCCTGGCGCGGCGGCCCGGGCCCATGCACACCGAGGCCGGTGCCGTCGACCAGGCCGTGGCGCCGCACCTGGCGCGGCGCATCGCGGCCGGTTTCGGCGCAAACCTGCCCACGGCCTTGCCGTCGACGCTGGACGCGCGTGTGCAGCGGCTGGCGCTGGCCGCGCTGCGGCGCCAGCTCGCCGAACTGCGCGGCCGCGGTGTCGACGACGGTGCGGTGCTGGTGCTCGACAACGCCAGCGGCGAGGTGCGCGCCTGGGTCGGCTCGGCCGGGCGTGGTGCGTCGGCGCCGGCTGTCGATGCGGTGATGGCGCGCCGCCAGCCGGGTTCGACGTTGAAGCCTTTTGTCTACGGCCTGGCGCTGGAGCGGCGGCTGATCACCGCGGCCAGCCTGCTCGACGACCAGCCGCTGGCACTGTCGACCGGCGGCGCGCTGTACCGGCCGCGCAACTACGACGAGGGCTTTCGCGGCGCGGTGCGCGTGCGCGAGGCGCTGGCTTCCAGCCTCAACGTGCCGGCGGTGCGCGTGGCCGCGCTGCTCGGGCCCGACGAGGTTTTCGACGGCCTGGTGCGCGCCGGCCTGGAGCCCTCACGCCACGCCGGCCACCACGGCCATGCACTGGCGCTGGGCAGCGCCGACACCACGCTGCTGAACCTGGCCGGCGCCTACCGCGCGCTGGCCCAGGGCGGCCACTGGACGCCGCTGCGCTGGACGGTGGATGCGGCGATGCCGCCGCGGGCCGCGCCGCGCCGGCTGCTGTCGCCCGAGGTGGCCTGGTTGCTGACGCACATGTTGGCTGACCCCGCCGCGCGCGCCGCGACCTTCGGCCTGGCCAGCCCGTTGGTCACACGCGGGTTTTCGGCGGTGAAAACAGGCACCAGCAAGGACCTGCGCGACAACTGGTGCGTGGGCTTTTCCGACCGCTACACGGTGGCGGTGTGGGTGGGCAACGCCGACGGCCGGCCCATGCACGGCGTGAGCGGCAGCGAAGGTGCGGCGCCGGTGTGGCAGGCGCTGATGCAGGCGCTGCACGAGGGTTTGCCGTCGCGTGCGCCGGCGCCTCCGGCCGGGTTGCGGCGCGTGGACGGCGAGTGGTTCCTGGCCGGCACCGAGCCGCCCGTGGGTGCCATACACGCGGTGGGCGAGCGGCGGCAGGGCTTCGGCATCGTCTCGCCACGCGACGGCGCGGTGATCGTGCTCGACCCCGACATCCCGGGCGCGGCGCAGCGCCTGGTGTTCGAAGGCGAGGCCGGCCGTTGGCGGCTGGGTGGCCGCGAGATCGGCCGCGGCGCGCGCGTGAGCTGGCTGCCGCGGCCGGGCCGCCACGTGCTCGAGTGGCAGGGCGCCGGCGGGCGTGTGGAGCGGGTCGCCTTCGTCGTGCGCTGAACGCCGCGCAGCTGCTTCAGCCGCTTCAGCCGCGCGAGCGGCTGCTGAACAGCTGCTCCATCGCCACGTCGATGACCAGGCCGCACAGGCTGTACAGCAGCGAGCCGATCAGCGCCGCAACAAAGCCTTGCACGACGAAGCCCGCGAGCACCGAGCCCGCGGTCCAGAACATCAGCGCGTTGATGACGAACAGGAACAGGCCCAGCGTGAGGATCGTGACGGGCAGTGTCAGCAGCACCAGCAGCGGCCGCACCAGCGTGTTCAGCAGGCCGAGCACAAGGGCCGCGATCAGTGCCGAGCCGAAGCTCGCCACCGAGACGCCGCTGTAGACGTTGGCCACCAGCAGCAGCGCCGCGGCGAGCAGGAACCATCGCAGGATGAGCTTCATGGGCGCAACGATAGCGTGGCGCCGATGCTTCGATGGTGTTTCCCACTGGCATTTACCTGGGAAAACCGCTTCTCAGCGCCTGTAGAAAGGCCTTACCATCGCGACCGCTCGTCCTGGATGACAGACGGGCCCTGTGTCGATGGCTGGTGCCAGGGCGTTCAAGAGGCGCACCGACCAGCCTTCTTCGCAAGAGGCCTGCGGCTTGGACGGCATCCCTCATCGATTGACGGAGAACCCACCATGGCAACTGCGAAGAAGGTCCCGCCCGCCAAGAAGGCGGCGGCGAAGAAGGCTCCGGCCAAGAAGGCCGCGCCGGCCAAGAAGGCGGCAGCGCCCGCGAAGAAGGCCGCGCCCGCCAAGAAGGCGGCACCGGCGAAGAAGCGCACGCCGAGCGCGGCGTTCATGAAGCCGCTGACGCCCAGCGCCGCGCTGGCCGCCATCGTCGGCGACAAGGCCCTGCCGCGCACCGACGTGACCAAGAAGGTCTGGGAATACATCAAGAAGAACAGCCTGCAGGACAAGGTCAAGAAGACCTTGATCAATGCCGATGCCAAGCTGAAGGCCGTTGTCGGCACCAGCCCCATCAGCATGTTCGCGATGACCAAGGAGATCAGCAAGCACCTGAAGTGATCGTCCGATCACTTCGGCGTTCTGCTGAAGAGGCCCGCGTCGAAAGGCGCGGGCTTTTTTCTTTTCGCGTGAGCTTCAGGGCTCGGCGTGCAGCGCCAGCTGCACCGCGGCAGGCAGGTCGAGCCCGGCGCCCTGCAGCCGCAGCGCCTCCAGCCGCGGCCCGCCGAGCGCGCGGTGCAGCAGCCGGCGCGTGCGCCGCACCTCTTGTTCGAGCTGCCGGTACATCGCACCCGACAGCGAGATCCAGTGCGGCACCGCAAAACCCAGCAGCCGCGCCGCGGCCTCGTGGTGGCCGCAGGCCACCAGGCCGGTGGGCGTGAGCACCAGCGCGTCGGCCACGTAGACCATGCGGCGTTCCTGCCAGGCGTCGCGCACGCAGCGGCGGAAGGCGGCCAGTGCTTCGTTGGCTTCGCGCCGCCGGATCGCCGCGCGGCCGATCTGCCAGGTCGCGGTGATGTAGCCGGTGGCATAGCCTTCTTCGCGTGCCATGGCCTCGCAGGCGCGCAGCGCGATGGCGGCTTCGTCGAGCCGGCCCTGTTCGCCCCAGACGCTGGCGCGGTCCATCAGCGCGGTGCCGGCGTTGCGGCGGTGGCCGAGTGACTCCCAGATCTGTTGCGCCTGCTCGGCCAGCCGGCCGGCGCGGTCGAAGTCGCCGTCGCGGTTGGTGGCCAGCAGGAACTGCAGGCGCAGCACCAGGCCCTGGGTCTCGGCGTCGCCGGCGGTGCGGGCCAGGGCCAGCGCGTCGCCGAGCTGCTGGTCGATGCCTTCGCCGCGCGGCCCCTGCAGCATGCGCGACTGCGCCAGGCGCATCAGCGCCTGCGCACGCAGCCGGTCGTCCGGCGCGCGCTGAAGGGCCTGCGTGGCCGCGGCTGCCGCGGCATCGGCATCACCGGCCAGCACGCGCGTGTAGGCCAGCAGCAGATGGGCTTCGACGAAGAGCGGCGTGTCGGTGAGCGTGCCTGCCACGGCGGCCAGGGCCTGCGCCACCGAGGCCGGCAGGCCGCTGCGGGTGTCGACTTCCCAGTGGCGGCGGAAGGCCGCGAGCAGCGCGGCGGCGCCTTCCGGGTCGGCGTCGGCCACTGCGGCCGGCACGGCGGCGTAGAGCAGCGGCAGCTCGGCGGTCCGCTCGGGCAGGGCGGCCAGCCCACGCGCCGCGATGCCGCGGCCGAACTGGATCAGCCACTGCCGCAGGTGCTGGCGACGGTGCCGCGCAACCAGCGCCTCGGTGCGTTCGGCGACGAACTCGCGCACCGGCTGCTGCAGCACATAGCGTGTGCCGCCGCGGCCGTCGGGCAGCGCCTGCAGCAGCGACTGGTGGTCGAGCTGTTCGAGCAGGTCGCGCGCCATGTCCTCGTCCAGCTGCGCCACCGCGGCCACCGCCGGCAGGCAGGCCGGGCTGCCGAAAGCGGCCATCGCGCGCATCAGGTCCTGCTGCGGCGGGTTCAGCTGGCGCCAGCTCCAGTCCACCACGTGCCGCATCGAGCCGTGGCGCCGGTCGCTGCCCTGGCGGCCGGCCTGGCGGGCCAGCGTGTCGAGCATCGGCGAGCCGCCTTCGCGTTGCAGCATCGCCAGCAGCTCGGCCGGCGACAGGCTGCGCATGCGCGAGGCCGCGAGTTCGATGGCCAGCGGCATGCCGCCGAGCAGCCGCACCAGCGCACGCACCGCGGGCCATTGCGCAGGCCCGGGGTCGAAACCCGGGCGCACGGCCCGTGCGCGGTCGACGAACAGGCTCGCCGCCGGGCTCTGCCAGGTGTCGGCGTCGCTGGCATCGGCCTCGGGCAGGGCCAGGCCGCTGCGTTCGAAGGCCTGCTCGCCGGCCAGGCCGAGCAGGCGGCGCGAGGTGGCGAGCAGGTGCAGGCCGGGACAGGCGTCGAGCAGGGCCGCCAGCGCCTGCTCGGCCGTGGCGTCGATCTGCTCCAGGTTGTCCAGCACCAGCAGCGTGCGGCCGTCGGCCAGTGCCGAAGCCAGCAGCCGCCCGGCTGCGCTGCCGCCTTCGATGCGCAGCGTGGCGGTGATGGCTTCGAGCACGGGGTCGGCGCCGACGCAGTCGATCAGCGAGACGAAGGCGACACGGTCGAAGCCACCGGCCGAGGCTGCCGACGAGGCCAGCTCGATGGCCAGCCGCGTCTTGCCGCTGCCACCCGGGCCGTGCACGGTGACCAGGCGCTGGTGCTCGATCTGCGCCCGCAGCCGCGCGGCATCGGGGGCGAGGCCGAAGCTCGGATCCAGCCGGTGCGGCAGGCCCAGCACCTGCGGCGCACGGCTGCGGCGTGCGTCGCCCGCGGCGGGTGCCGGTGCCAGCAGGCGTTCGTACAGCGCGGCCAGGCGGCGGCGCTCCGACAGCACCCAGTCCTCGTGGTGGCCGGGCATCAGCTCGCCGCGGTACAGCGCGAGTGCCGCGCGCGTGTCGCCGGCCTGGGCGGCCTGCTCGAACTGGCGCACGTCGCTGTCCAGGCCTTCGGGCCGCGCGCGCAGCCGGTTGCGTTCGATCTCGAACAGCGGCGGTGCCCCGCCAGCCTCGAACTGCTCGCGCAGCGCGAACAGCGCCTGGCGCAGCCGGTTGCGGCCGGTGGCCGGTGGCGCGTCGGGCCAGATGCGTTCGGCGAGCGACTCGCGTGTGTGGTCGCGGCCCGGTGCCAGCGCCAGCAGCGCGAGCAGCTGCGCGGCGGCGCGCGAGGCGGGCGGGTCCAGCACCCGTTCGCCTTGCTGCACGCCGAAGCCGCCGAGCAGCCGCACGACGACGCGGCCCGAGGCCGGGGAATGAAGCGGTGTCGTGGACAAGGCTGAGGCTGCTCAGGCGCCCGTTCAGTTGCCGCGCAGCCGCGGATCGACCCAGGCCACGAGCACGTCGACGACGAAGTTGACGACCACCACCACGGCGGCCAGCAGCATGACCACGTCGCGCACCACGACGAGGTCGCGGTTGGCGATGGCCTGGAACACGAGCCGGCCGATGCCGGGCAACACGAACACGTTTTCGACGACGATGGTGCCGGTGACGAGGTTGGCGAACTGCAGCCCGCCCACCGTGAGCACCGGGATCATCGCGTTGCGCAGCACATGGCGCAGCAAGGCCTGCCGCCGCGACAGGCCTTTGGCGCGTGCGGTGCGCACGAAATCCTCGCGCAGCACATCGAGCACGGCCGAGCGTGTCACGCGCGCCAGGATGGCGGCCTGCACCACGGCCAGCGCGATGGCCGGCAGGATCAGCGCCGCGAGCCCGGCCCCGAGCCCGCCGCCGTCTTCTTCGCGCCAGCCCGGAAACCCGCCGGCGCCCACCCATTGCAGCTGCACCGCAAACAGCAGGATCAGCAGGATGGCGAACCAGAAGTTCGGGATCGCGATGCCGAGCTGGCTCAGCGTCATCACGCCGACGTCGCCGAGCCGGTTGTGGCGCGCCGCGGCGTACACGCCGAGTGCCAGCGCGACGACGACGGTGATCACCATCGCGATCAACGCCAGCGGCAAGGTGACCTCCAGCCGCTCGACGATCAGCTCGGCCGTCGGCACGCCGTAGCTGATGCTGCTGCCGGTGCGGCCGGCGAGCAGGCCGGCGATCCAGTCGGCGTAGCGCACCGCCGCCGGGCGGTCCAGGCCCAGCTGCTGCTCCATGCTCGCGATGGCCTCCGGTGTGGCGCTGTCGCCGAGGATGACCTCGGCCGCGTTGCCCGGCAGCAACTCCAGCACGCCGAACACCACCAGCGAGGCCACCGCCAGCGTGGCGGCGAAGGTGGCAAGGCGGCGCAGCAGGAACGGACCCATCGGATCGGCGGCAAGCCAGGGCAGTGACGGCAGGCGAGAGGCTACGACAGCTTGTAGGTCTGCAGATGAATGCTGGTTTCCGTGCCGGCGATGCCCTTGATCAGCCGCACGCGGTCGAGCACCGCGGCCAGTTCACCCAGGTGCGGGGCGCGCAGCTCGGCCAGCAGGTCCCAGCGGCCGTTGGTGTCGTGCAGGCCGGCGATGCCCGGCTCGCCGAGCAGGTGGGCGATGACCTCGCGCGTCTGGTTGCCCTCGACCGTGATGCTCATCCAGGCCGTGATGCGCTGGGTTTCGACATCCGGCCGCAGCAGCGCGGTGTAGCCCACCAGCACGCCTTCGTCCTCGAGTCGGCGGATGCGGTTGCTGACCGTGCCGCGCGACACGCCCAGCTTCTTGGCCAGCTGGGCCACCGGGGCGCGGGCGTTCTGGCGCAGCAGGGCGATCAACTGCAGGTCTACCGAGTCCATGGCGCATTGTGGCAGGCGGGGCTGCCGTTTCGCCAGAAAGCTGTCGGATTCAGCGCTGTTCTGCCGCTTCTGGCTGCCGCCAGTCACTTGAAGAATGCAGCTTGTCGCCGCAAGGCTCCTGCCGCTTCCGCGAGGAACACCCCCATGACGACCCTGCTCACCCCCACTGATTTGGCGCGCCTGGTCGCCACCATCGGCCTGCCGGCGCTGCTGGCGCGGCTGGCCGAGGCCATCGAGGCCGACTTCCGCCGCTGGCCGGAATTCGACAAGGTGCCGCGTGTGGCCAGCCACTCGCGCACCGGCGTGATCGAACTGATGCCGGTGGCCGACGCCCGGCGCTACAGCTTCAAGTATGTGAACGGCCACCCGGGCAATGCCGAACACGGCCTGCCCACGGTGATGGCCTTCGGCGTGCTGGCCGACGTGGCCACCGGCGCGCCGGTGCTGCTGTCGGAGCTGACCCTGGCCACCGCCTTGCGCACCGCGGCCACCTCGGTGATGGCGGCGCGCCGGCTGGCGAAGCCGGGTGCACGCACGATGGCGCTGATCGGCAACGGCGCGCAGTCGGAGTTCCAGGCGCTGGCCTTCCACCACGGCCTGGGCATTCACCGGCTGCGGCTGTTCGACGTGGACCCGGCCGCCACGGCCAAGCTGGAGCGCCATCTGCGCGCCGTGCCGGGGCTGCAGGTCGAGGTCTGCCGCAGCACCGCCGAGGCCGTGCGCGGTGCCGACATCGTCACCACCATCACCGCCGACAAGCGCAACGCGGTGATCGTCGACGCCGGCCTGCTGGAGCCGGGCATGCACCTGAACGCCGTGGGTGGCGACTGCCCGGGCAAGACCGAGCTCGCGGCCGAGGTGCTGGCGCGCGCGCGGGTGTTCGTGGAGTACGAGCCGCAGACGCGCATCGAAGGCGAGCTGCAGCAGATGCCGGCCGACTTTGCCGTGACCGAGCTGTGGCAGGTGCTCACCGGCGCCGCGCCGGGGCGGCGCTCGGCCGAGGAGATCACGGTCTTCGACTCGGTGGGCTTTGCGCTCGAGGACTTCTCGACGCTGACGCTGCTGCACCGGCTGGCGCAGCAGCACGGTCTGGGCCGGCCGCTGGAGCTGATTCCGCCGCTGGCCGATCCGCGCGACCTGTTCGGCCTGCTGGCGCCGGCCGTGTCGGCCGCGCCGGCGCTCAAGGTGGCCTGAGCCACCGAGCCTGGTCGGCGCCAGATGAGCAAGCGCTGACTTTCAAAACAACCAAGGCCACCCAAGGGTGGCCTTGTCGTTGCTGCGGCCGTGATCAGGCCGTTTCGTGGCGGTCGGCCGCGGCGCGCAGGTCGGCGGCCATGCCGGGTTCGCTGCGCGCGATGCTGTGGGCGTAGGCCCGCAGCTCGTTCGCCTCGACCACGCGGCGCTGGTAGTCGCGGTGGTGGGCCACGCCTTCGCGCAGGGTCCGGAACGCATCGCGGATCGCCAGCACAACGGCGACAGCGGCGGCGGCGCCGCGGGGTTCGGCCACATGGGCGGGGGCGTGGACGGTGACGGTGGTCATCGCAGTGTCCTTGTAGAAGCCACGGGTCGCGGCTCGGTGAACCGAAGATTAGTGTTAACCCCAGTCTTGTTCAACTGAAACGTTGCCATGTAAGGTATCAATAAATCGCATATCTCCGCCGGCCATGAACTTCCGCACGCTCGACCTGAACCTGCTGCGCGTGTTCGACGCCGCCATGGCCGAAGGCAGCCTGACCCGTGCCGCCGCGGCGCTGGCGATGACGCAGCCGGCCGTCAGCCACGCGTTGAAGCGGCTGCGCGAGCACATCGGCGAAGAGCTGTTCGTGCGGGTGGCCTACGGCGTGAAGCCCACGCCGCGGGCCGAGGCGCTGTGGCCGGCCGTGCGCCAGGCGCTGGGCACGCTGCGCCAGCAGCTGGCGCCGGGCGACTTCGACCCGGCGCGCGACGACGCCCAGCTGCACCTGGCCATGGCCGACGCCACCGCGGCGATGCTGATGCCGCCGCTGGTGCAGCGGCTGGAGGGCATGGGCTCGCGCGTGAACCTGCGCGTGCTGCCGCTGACCACGCGCGATCCGCGGCGGCTGATCGACGGCGGCGACGCCGATTTCGCGGTGGGCTACTTCCAGGCGCTGATCACGCACCTGGTGGCCCAGGGCGGCGACGCCCACCTGCGCCACGAGCGGCTGTACGACACGCGCTACGTCTGCGTGATGCGCCGCGGCCACCCGCTGGCGGCCAGCGGCACGCTGAGCCTGGACGACTACGTGAACGCCCACCACCTGCTGGTGAGCTTCTCGGGCAAGCCCTATGGCCAGATCGACCAGGTGCTGGCCGCGCTGGGCCGCCAGCGGCGCATCGTGCTGACGGTGAACCAGTTCTTCACCGCCGGCCGTGTCGTCAGCGACAGCGACCTGCTGACCGTGCTGCCGGAGAGCTTTGTCGAGGCCACCGGCGTGCGCGACCGGCTGGAGATCCGCGAGCTGCCGCTGCCGCTGGAGCCGGTGCACGTCGACATGGTCTGGCACCTGCGGCGCGACGCCGACCCGGCGCACCGCTGGCTGCGCGAGCAGCTGCTGGCCGTGGTGCGCTGAGGAGCGGCGCTGAACCGGAGCCGCGTCAGAGCACCGCGGCGATGGCCTCGGCCGTGCGCTCGACGTTGCCGGTGTTGAGCCCGGCCACGCAGATGCGCCCCGAGCGCACCAGGTACACCGCGAACTCCTCGCGCAGCCGGTCCACCTGCGCGGCGCTGAGGCCGGTGTAGCTGAACATGCCGCGCTGGCTGAGGAAGTAGCCGAAGTCGCGGCCCGGCTTCTTGGCCACCAGCACCTCGTGCAGCGCGCGGCGCATGGCCTGGATGCGCGTGCGCATGGCCGTCACGTCGGCCTCCCAGGCGGCGTGCAGCGCGGGATCGCCCAGCACGCGGCTGACGATGCCGGCGGCGTGGATGGCCGGGCTGCTGTAGTTGCGGCGCACCGTGGCCTTCATCTGGCCCAGCACCCGTTCGGCCTCTTCCGCCGAGGCGCAGACCACGCTGAGCGCGCCGGCGCGTTCGCCATACAGGCTCATGCTCTTGCTGAACGAGTTCGCGACGAAGGCGGTGAGGCCGGCGTCGGCGATGGCGCGGATCGCGAAGGCGTCGTCGTCGATGCCGTCGCCATAACCCTGGTAGGCCAGGTCGAGGTAAGGGATCAGCCCGCGCGACTTCAGCAGCGGCACCAGCTCGGCCCACTGCGCGCGGCTCAGGTCCACGCCGGTGGGGTTGTGGCAGCAGGCGTGCAGCAGCACGAGGCTGCCGGCCGGCAGCGTGGCCAGCGCCTCGCGCATGGCGTCGAAGCGCACGCCACCGCTGGCCGCGTCGTAGTACGGGTAGGTGTTCACCGTGACCCCGGCGCCTTCGAACATCGCGCGGTGGTTGTCCCAGGTCGGGTCGCTCACCCACACCGCGCTGCCGGGCAGCCAGCGCTTGATGAAGTCGGCACCGACCTTCAGGCCGCCGCTGGAGCCCACGGTCTGCAGCGTGGCGATGCGGCCGGCCTTCACGGCCGGGTGGTCGGCCCCAAACAGCAGCGCCTGCACGGCGCTGCGCATGGCGGCCGAACCTTCGATCGGCAGGTAGGGCTTGGCGCCGCCCTCGGCCAGCATCTGCGCCTCGGCCTGCTTCACGCAGTCCAGCACCGGGATGCGGCCGGCGTCGTCGAAGTAGATGCCGATGGACAGGTTGACCTTGCCCGGCCGCGGGTCGGCCTGGAAGGCTTCGTTGAGACTCAGGATGGGGTCGCCGGCGTAGGGCTCGACCTGGGCGAAGACACTCATGTTTGCTCCGACAGCGCCTTGTCGATGTCGCCACGCAGTTTTTCGGGGGCGTCCTGCGGGGCGTAGCGCTTGATCACACGGCCATCGCGGCCGACCAGGAACTTCGTGAAGTTCCACTTGATGCCTTCGGTGCCCAGCACGCCGGGCGCCTCGTGCTTGAGCCAGCGCCACAGCGGGTGCGCGCCGGCGCCGTTGACCTCCACCTTGGCCATCATCGGGAAGCTCACGCCGTAGTTCAGCTGGCAGAAGCCGGCGATCTCGTCGTTGCTGCCCGGGTCCTGCGCACCGAACTCGTTGCTCGGAAAACCGACGATGACCAGGCCACGGTCGCGGTAGTCCTGCCACAGCTTCTCCAGCCCGCCGAACTGCGGCGTGAAGCCGCAGGCGCTGGCGGTGTTGACGAGCAGCAGCACCTTGCCGCGCTGGGTGGCGAGGTCGATCTTCTCGCCGGTGATGGCGATGGCCTGGAAGTCGAAGGCGGTGGTCATCGGCAAGGCTCCGTTGGGGGGCGTGAAGGCCCGACCCATGATCGTAGCGCCGGGTGCGTTGACGGCGTGGCGCCGGCCGGAGAGCATGGGGGCATGAACCGCACGAGCCTGGGCACGCCGCCGCGCATCGCCATCGTCGGCCTCTCGGCGGCCGAGCGCCAGGCGCTGCTCGCGGCGCTGGCGGCGCACCGGCTGCGCTACGAGCCCATCGACTCGCTCGACGAGGCCTCCTGGCTGGTGGCCGACGCCGAGCACACCCCCTCGGTGAAGCAGGTGCTGGCGGCGGGGCGGTTGAAGCGCACGCTGTGGGTCGGCACGCCGCCGCCGCGCGGTGCGGTGGCGGTGGTCGACCGCCCGCTGCACGCGCCGGCCCTGCTGGCGGCGCTGGACACGCTGGCTGGGCGCGTGCCGCCACCGGAACCCGGGCCCGCCGCAGCACCCCCGCGGCGCGCGCTGCTGGTCGACGACAGCGAGATCGCGCTGCGTTTCCTCGAAACACGCCTGGCCCGCTACGGCCTCGCCACCGAGCGGGCGCTGAGCAGCAACCGCGCGATCGAGCTGATGGCCGCCGGGCGCTACGACTTCGTGTTCCTCGACGTCGAACTGGGCCCGGTCAGCACGCTGGACGGCCTGTCGCTGGCACGCCACCTGAAGCGCCACTACGGCCGGGGCGCGACGCCGCCGGTCATCGTCTTCGTCAGTGCCCATGCCGCACCCAGCGACCGCGCGCTGGGCGACCTGGCCGGTGGCGACGCCTACCTCGGCAAGCCGCTCGACGAAGCCGAGCTGCAGCGCCTGCTGCGGCGCCATGGCCTGTCGCCGGTGGAACCCGCGATCTGACCGCCTACGGCCGCGCCGCCAGCACCGCCGCGCCGACGATCAGCGCGCCGCCCAGCGCCAGCGCCGGCGTCATCACCCCGGCGCCCAGCGCCACCGCCGAGGCGGCGGCAAACAGCACCTCGGTCAGCATGACCACGGCCGTCACGTTGGCCGGCAGCCGGGCGGCGCCGATCTGCAGCGCCAGGTTGCCGAGCAGAAAAGCCACCGTCAGCCCCAGCACGCCGGCCACCCAGCCCCAGGCCGGCGCCGGGGGCAGCGGCACCGTGCCCCGTGCGGACAGCAGCACCGCCAGCGTGCCCGCCACGACGAAACCGCCGAAGAACATCGCCAGCGCCCGTGCCGCGCGCGGCTGCGCGGCCTCGCGCCGCAGCATCACGTTGTTCAGCGCGAAGCTGAAGCCGCCGATCACGCCCAGCCAGTCGGGCAGGCTGCGCGGCAGCGGCAGGCCACCGCCCTCGGGCGCCAGCACGATGGCGGCACCGGCCAGCGCAAGCGCCAGGCGCAGCAGCGCCAGCGGCCGCAGCCGTTCGCCGAGCAGCCAGCGCGCCAGCAGCACGGTCCACAGCGGCATCAGGTAGAACAGCAGCACCACGCGCACCACGTCGCCGATGCTGACGGCCCAGTTGAAGGTGGCGTTGGTGGTGCCGGCGGCCAGCACCAGCACCCACAGCACCGGCGTGCGCCACAGATGCAGCAGCGCGCCCGGCTGCCGCAGCACGATCAGCGCCACCGCCAGCCCGTAGATCAGCGTGGTGGCCCACAGCGCGTGCAGCCCCGCGTCGCCCAGCTGCCGCAGCGGCCACCAGCTGAGGCCCCAGGTCAGCGCGTTCAGCACCAAGGCGGCGACAGCCCACCCACGGCCCAGCTGTCGCGGCGGGTCCGGCTTCGCCGGCCCGCCCGCGGCGCTTCCCTGGGGGGGCGCGCCGACGGCGCTGCGGGGAGGATTCAATGATGCCGGTCGGTGCGCGCGATCACCAGCAGCCGCTCGACCTCGTCGGCGTGCGCGATGGTGTTGTGGCGGTGCCAGCGGCGGATCAGCTCCATCGTCACCGCCACCAGCAGGCCGAAGGCGGTGATCGCGCCGAAGGCCGACAGGCCGAACTTCGTCATGCCCACGTAGAACGCGCCCAGGCCCAGGATGCAGGCCTGTTCGTTGAAGTTCTGCACGGCAATGGAACGGCCGGCGCCCATCAGGTTGTGGCCGCGGTGCTGCAGCAGCGCGTTCATCGGCACCACCAGGAAGCCGCAGATCGCGCCCATCACCACGAGGAAAGGCACGGCCTGCCACAGCTCGCGGATGAAGACCAGGCCGATCATCAGGAAGCCCACCGCGATGGCCAGCGGGATGACCGAGGTCGCGCGGTCCAGCTTCATCATCACCGAGGCCACCAGCGCGCCGGCGATGGAGCCGATGACGACCACGCCGGCCAGGTTCGAGGCCTCGGCCGTGCCGTAGCCCAGCGCCGCGGCGGCCCAGGCGAAGACGATCAGCCGCAGGTTGCCGAAGATGCCCCACAGCAGCGTGGTCGTGGCCAGCGAGATCTGGCCCAGCTTGTCCTGCCACAGCCGCGAGTTGCAGGTGGCGAAGTCCTTCACCAGCGCCGGCGCGCCCGCCATCGGCAGCAGCGGCGCGGCGGTGCGCGGCACGCGCAGGTTGATGGCCGCGGCCACCACGTAGAGCAGCACGATGAGCGCGATGGCAGCCTCGGCCGGGGTGTCGATGCCGGAGTCGAACCACTCGGCTTCCAGCGCCAGCAGGTGCGGCGCGACGGTCGGCCCGATCAGCTGCCCGCCGAGCAGGATGCCGAGCACGATGGAGGCGATCGTCAGCCCCTCGATCCAGCCGTTGCCCTTGACCAGCTGCGACGGCGGCAGCAGCTCGGTGACGATGCCGTACTTGGCCGGCCCGTAGGCCGCGGCGCCCAGGCCCACGACGGCATAGGCCAGCAGCGGGTGGCTGCCGAACAGCATCAGCAGGCAGCCGACGATCTTGATGCCGTTGGCCACGAACATCACGCGGCCTTTGGGCAGCGCGTCGGCGAAGGCGCCGACGAAGGGCGCGAGCACCACGTAGAACAGCGCGAACATCGGCGCCAGCGCCGGAATCTGCCATTCCGGGGCGGCCGATGTGCGCAGCAGCTCGACGGCAGCCACCAGCAAAGCGTTGTCTGCCAGCGAGCTGAAGAACTGCGCCGACATGACCGTCGAGAAACCTTTTTTCATCCTGTCGCGCGCCGTGCCCGGCGCCGCCATGGACTAGGCGCCTCGAACCGTTGTCTCCGTGCTGCGCCGGGGGCCGGGAGCCCAAGGCGCGCGGGTTATAGCATGGCCCTTTCGACCCGCTGACTACACGCCGAGCCCGGAACGACGACCATGCCACGCCCGATCGAAGCCCTTGTGCACCGCGCCGCGCTGGCGCACAACCTGGAGGTGGCGCGGCGCCGTGCCGGTGATGCGCGCGTCTGGGCCGTGGTCAAGGCCAATGCCTACGGCCACGGCATCGAGCGGGCCTTTCCGGGCCTGCAGCACGCCGACGGCTTTGCGCTGCTCGACCTGGCCGAGGCCGAACGTGTGCGGGCGCTCGGCTGGCGCGGCCCGGTGTTGCTGCTGGAAGGCTGCTTCGAGCCACGCGACCTGGAGCTGTGTTCGCGGCTGGACCTCTGGCACGCGGTGCACTGCAGCGAGCAGATCGACTGGCTGGCGATGCACAAGACCCACGTGCCGCAGCGCGTATTCCTGAAGATGAACAGCGGCATGAACCGCCTGGGCTTCACGCCGGCCGCCTACCGCGCCGCCTACGCACGGCTGGCGGCGCTGCCGCAGGTGGCCGAGGTGAGCTTGATGACCCACTTCTCCGATGCCGACGGCCCACGCGGCGTGGCGCACCAGCTCGCCGTGTTCGACGAGACCACGGCCGACCTGGCCGGCGAACGCAGCCTGTCCAACAGCGCCGCCATCCTGCGCCACGGCCAGGCGCTGGGCACCCGCAACGACTGGGTGCGCGCCGGCATCCTCTGCTACGGCAGCGCGCCCGACTTCCCCGAGCGCGGCATCGCCGACTGGGACCTGCGGCCGACCATGACGCTGCAGACCCGGCTGATCGGCACGCAGACGCTCGCCGCTGGCGACAGCGTCGGCTACGGCAGCCGCTTCACGGCCGAGCGGGCCATGCGCATCGGCATCGCCGCCTGCGGTTATGCCGACGGCTACCCGCGCCACTGTGGCAGCGGCACGCCGGTGCTGGTGGACGGCCGGCGCAGCGGCACCGTGGGCCGGGTGTCGATGGACATGTTGGCCGTCGACCTGAGCGATCTGCCCGCGGCCGGCATCGGCAGCACCGTCACGCTCTGGGGCCAGGGGCCGGGCGGCGCCGTGTTGCCCATCGACGAGGTGGCCCAGGCCGCCGGCACCATCGGCTACGAGCTGATGTGCGCTGTGGCGCCGCGCGTGGCCATGCACGCCGACGGCGACTGAGCGCCGGTTCGCCCCGTTTCGTCCCCGTTCACGCCGGCGCCCCTGCGTTTCGCGAACGCGGCCGGCGCTTTGTCGCGCCGCGGCTGCGGGGTGGCGGCGGCAGCAGGAGCATGGCGGCCATCGATCCTCACCCACCCGATGGAGCCCGCGATGAACCTCCTGAACGAGATGAACCAGATCCCGGCCCGCGCGGCCACGCTGCTCACCCCGGTGCTGGCTGCGCTGGCCGGCGCCGTGGCGCTGACGGCCGCGCCGCCGGTGCAGGCCCAGGACGGCTGCGCCACCGTCGAGGTGCAGCACGTGCGGCCGCAGCAGGGCCAGCTGCTGGTGCAGGCCTTCGGCAGCGCCGACACCTACCGCAAGAAGGCCGTCGCGATGCTGCGCCTGCCGGCCGGCGACAGCGCGACGCAGCGCTTCCAGCTCTGCGGCCTGGCTGGCAGCGGCGAGGTGGCGGTGGTGCTGTTCCAGGACCTGGACAGCGACGGCCGCATGGGCACCAACGTGGTCGGCATCCCGACCGAACCCTGGGGCTCGTCGGGCTCGCCCAGCCCCTTCGGCCCCACCTGGGACACCGGCCGCGTCAAGCTCGACGGCAGTGTCATCGTCGTGAGGCTGTCGCAACGAACGCCGCCAGCCGCCGCGGTTTCCTGAAGGCCGGCGCGCTGGCCGGCGCCTCGCTGCTCGGCGCGCCAGCCGCCCAGGCCCGCCCGGCGCGTGCCGCCGACTTCGCCGCCAACGCGGCCGGCAACCCGCTGCTGCTGCCGCTGGCCGGCGTGAACGATGTGAGCGGTGACCGCGACGGCGTGGCCACGCTGCTGGGCCGCTGGCCGCGCGAGCTGCAGGGCCGCTTCTACCGCAACGGCCCGGCGCTGTTCGAGCGCGGCGGCGAGCGTTACCACCACTGGTTCGACGGCGACGGCATGGTGCAGCAGTTCCGCATCGGCGGCGGCCGGGTCGTGCACCGCGGCCGGCTGGTGCGCACGGCCAAGCTGCGGCGCGAACAGGAGGCCGGGCGCTTCGTGATGTCGACGCTGGGCACCGTGATCCCCAATCCGCCGCCGGCCAGCGGCCCCGACAGCTTCAACACCGCCAACACCAACGCGCTGGAACATGCCGGTCGTGTGCTGGCGATGTGGGAGGGCGGTTCGGCCCACGCGCTGGACGTGGACACGCTGGAAACCCGCGGCCCCATCACCTGGCGCGACGACCTCGCCCAGCTGCCGTTTTCGGCCCACCCGAAGCTCGATTCGCAGGGCCATCTGTGGAACATCGGCGGGGCCGGCAAGCACCTCGTGGCCTGGCACATCGACCCGGCCGGCCAGCTGGGCCGCGTGCAGGTCACCGACTCGCCTTTCCCCTTTGGCATGACCCACGACATGGCCGTCACCGAGCGCTGGCTGGTGGTGCCGCTGCCGCCGCTGAAGCTGGACTTCACCGCGCCGGTTGCCGGCGACGGCCCGCGCCGCTTCGCGATGAGCCCCGGCGAGCCGCTGCGCGTGCTGCTGCTGGACAAGAACGACGTGAGCAAGCGCCACCTGTTCGAGCTGCCGCCGCAGATGGTGTTCCACGTGGGCAACGCGCACGAAGAACGCGACGGCACGGTGGTGCTGAGTTATGTCGGCTCGCCCGACGCCTGGTTCATTGACCGTGGCGCGGTGGCGATGATGGCCGGCCGGCCCGCAGAAGGCAGTGCCTCCGAAACCTGCGTGATGCGGCTCGACCCGGCCAGCGGGCGGGCGCGCGTGGAAAAGCCCGGCGACACCACCACCGGCGTGGAGTTTCCGCGCGTGCACCCGGGCCGTGTCGGCGTGCAGGCACGCTGGCTGGCGCTGGCGGCGTCCTGGGGGGCCACGGCGGGGCGCCGCGAGGGCTTTCTGCACGGCGTGCAGCTGCTCGACACGCAGACCGGCCGCAGCCAGCGCTTCGACTACGGGCCGCAGACCATCGCCGAGGAACACGTCTGGGTGCCCAAGCCCGGCCGGCAGGGCGAGCTCGACGCCTGGCTGCTCGGCACGGTCTACGACGCCAGGCGCCGCGCCACGGTGCTGAACCTGCTCGACGCGGCGCGGATCGAAGACGGCCCGGTGGCGCAGGCCGTGCTGCCCTACGTGCTGCCGCTGGGCTTTCACGGCAATTTTGCGGCGGGTTGACCGGGGAGTGCCGCAGATCAGGCCCTAGCATCGGTGCTCGGTGTCGCCGATGAGGGGTCGAGAATGAGGTTTGTCACGCCGGTCTTGCTGCTGGCCAGCGCCGTGCTGGCCGGCTGCGCTGCGTCGACGCAGCTGATTACCAACGACTCGGCCTCCGAGGCGGTCAAGTCGCGCAGCTTCAAGGAGTACCGCGAGGTGCTCTTCTCGCCGCCGAAGGAAGACCCCCGCCAGATGACGCCGCGGGTCGTTCGCGAGATCGAGGCCATGGGCTTCAAAGTGCGGGTACTCGATCCGGACAAGCCCATCGAAGCCTCGCAGGGCACGGCCTTTGTCGTTGGCCGTGAAGGCTGGCTGCTGACGTGTGCGCATGTGGTCGGTGAGGAGAAGGTGGCGACCGTCACGTTCGACGGCCGCACGCAGGTGGCCGACGTGGTCAAGGCCGACGCCAAGGCCGACCTGGCTCTGCTCAAGCTGCGCGAGCCGCTGCCGGAGGGCGCGGCCGTGCTGTCGTTCCGCACCCGCGACAAGCCCGCCGTGATGGGCGAGGACGTGTTCACCATCGGCTATCCGCTCAGCCGCATCCTCGGCAGCCAGGCGCGCATCAGCCGCGGCCTGCTGTCGTCCACGGCCGGCCTGCGCGACGAGCCGCGAGAGGTGCAGGTCAGCGCCGAGATCCAGCCCGGCAACAGCGGCGGGCCGTTGATGGACCGCGAAGGCCGTGTCATCGGCGTCGTCAATCGCACCATCAGTCCGCAGGCCGTGGCACAGGCCACGGGCGGTGCGCTGCCGCAGAACGTCAACTTCGCCATCAAGGCGGTGCCGGTGCTGGACTTCGTCAAGGAAGCCTCGGCCGAAGCGGAGGCCTCCCTGGCCTACGACCAGACCCAGGCGCTGGACGCGGCCGGCAAGGCCGTCGTCAAGATCCAGGCCGGCCTGGTGGCGCCGGACAGCGAGCGCCGCGACAAGCTGGTGGTGATCTTCCGCTACGTGAGCATGTGGGACCTTTGGTACCGCTTCCGCTTCTTTGCGCTGGCCGTGTTCGACCACGAGACGCAGGAGCGGCTGTTCATCGCCGGGCAGGGGCGCGACAACCTCATCAGCAACCAAGACGTGGTCTTCAAGGACACGATGGATCAGTTTCGCAAGGCCGTCGGCTCGCGCTGACGGCGCTGACACGCCACCAGCCGGGCTGAGCACGATGGACCGCCACTACCTCACGCCGCTGTTCGCGCCGCGTTCGCTGGTCGTCTTCGCGGGGCCGGACGACGCGGCGCAGCAGACCGCCGAGGCGCGCATGCTGCGCGCCGCGCTGACAGGCCCTGCTGGCGTGGACGCGCCGCAGCTGGCGGTGCCCCCGGTGTTTCTGCACGTCGGCACCACCGGCACGCTGGCCGAGCTGGCGCGTTCGCGCGCCGACCTCGCGCTGATCGCGCTGCCGGTGGACGAATTGCCGGCCGCCGTGGAGCTGGCCGGCCGCATCGGTTGCCGCGCCGCGCTGGTGCTGGCCTCCGAGGTCGATGCCGCCCAGGCCGCCGAGCTGCAGCGCATCGCGCGGCGCGAAGGCCTGCACCTGATGGGGCCGAACGGCCTCGGCCTGCAGCGGCCGGGCCAGCGGCTGAACGCCGGCGCGATGGGGCCGCTGGCCCATGCCGGCTCGCTGGCGCTGGTGTCGCAGTCGGGGGCGCTGACCACCGCGATGCTCGACTGGGCGCGTGGCCACGCCGTGGGCTTTTCCACCGTGGTCTCGCTCGGCCCCGACGGCGGTGTCGACATCGCCCAGGTGCTGGACTTCCTGGCCGGCGACGCGCGCACCCAGGGCATCGTGGTGCACCTCGAAGGCATCCAGCATGCGCGCCGCTTCATGAGCGCGCTGCGCACGGCGGCCAACGCCAAGCCGGTGATCGTGCTGAAGGCCGGCCGCGGTCGCGGCGCGCAGGAGGCGGCGCTGACACACAGCCGTGCCATCGTCGGCAGCGACGACGTGTTCGACGCCGCGCTCAGCCGCGCCGGCGCGGTGCGCGTGGGCAGCTTCATCGAGCTGTTTTCGGCCGCGCAGTGCCTGGCCTCGCGCGACCGGCCGGTGGGCCGGCGCCTCGCCATCGTCACCAACGGCGGCGGGCCGGGTGTGCTGGCGGCCGACCGTGCCGCCGACCTCGGCCTGGCGCTCGGCAGCCTGGCACCCGAGGCGGCGGCGGCGCTGCTGCCGCTGCTGTCACCCCGCGCCCGGCTCGGCGAACTGCTGGACCTGGGCGCCGACGCCACGCCGGCGCAGTACCGCGCGGCACTGGAAGCCGCCGGTAGCGACCGCGGCGTCGACGGCCTGATCGCCATCTGCAGCCCGCAGCCGGGCCGCGACCCGGCCGAGACGGCCCGTGCCATGGTCGAGGCCAAGGCGCGCAGCGGCAAGCCGCTGCTGGCCTGTTTCATGGGTGGGCCGGGCATTGAGGCGGCACGCCGCCTGGTGGACGAAGCCGGCATCCCGAGCTTCCGCACACCCGAGGCCGCGGCCGGCGCCTTTGGCCACATAGCGCGCTTTTTCCAGAACCAGCTGCTGCTGCAGCAGACGCCGCCGCCGCTGTCCGACGGCCCCGACCCCGACATCGAAGGCGCGCGCCTGGTCATCGAAAGCGTGCTGGCCGAGCGCCGCCGCACGCTGACCGAGATGGAGAGCAAGACCGTGCTGTCGGCCTTCCATGTGCCGGTGACGCAGACGGTGCTGGCGCGCAGTGCGCACGAGGCGATGATGATCGCCACGCAGCTGGGTTTTCCGGTGGCGCTGAAGATCGACTCGCCCGACATCGCGCACAAGTCCGACGTGCATGGCGTGGCGCTGGACATCCAGAGCGGTGCCGCCGCGCGCGATGCCTGGACGGCGATGGTCGAGCGCGTGAAGCGCGCGCGGCCCGAGGCGCGCATCAACGGCGTCACGGTGCAGAAGATGGCGCGGGCGCGGCGTGGCCGCGAGGTCTGCATCGGCGTCGTCACCGACCGGCCTTTCGGGCCGGTGATCGTGTTCTCGGCCGGCGGCACGATGATCGAGCTGATCGCCGACCGCGCGATGGAGCTGCCGCCGCTGAACCAGTTCCTGGCGCGGCGCCTGGTCGAGCGGGCGCGCATCGGCGGCGGCACCGGTGCCGATGCGCTGCCGGCGGCGGCACGCGCCGCGGTCGAGCAGCTGCTGCTGCGCGTGAGCGAGATCGTCTGCGAGTTCCCGCAGCTGCGCGAGATGGACATCAACCCGGTCATCGTCGACGAACACGGCGCGGTGGCGGTGGACGCGCGCATCGTCGTGCAGCCGGCCGCCGCGCTGGCACGCGCGCCGGACTACCAGCACCTGGCCATCCTGCCCTACCCGGCCCGGCTGGAGCAGCGGGTGCCGCTGGCCGGTGGCGACGAGGTGCTGCTCAGGCCGATCCGGCCCGACGACGCCGAGATGATCCAGGCCATGGTGCGCGAGCTCTCGCCCGAGAGCCGCTACCTGCGCTTTGCCAGCGCGATGACCGAACTGCCGGCGCCGCTGCTGTCGCGGCTGACGCTGATCGACTACGACCGCGAGATGGCGCTGGTGGCGGTGTGGGTCGAGAAGCGGCCCGGCCCGGGCGGCGCGGGCGCCGAGCCGGTGGAGCACGAGCGCATCGTCGGCGTCTCGCGCTGCATCACCAACCCCGACCAGGCCAGCTGCGAGTTCAGCCTGCTGGTGGCCGACGACTTTGCCGGCCGCGGCCTGGGCTCGCGGCTGATGGAGGCCATCATCGACGTGGCCCGCGAGAAGGGCCTGGCCGAGATCGAGGGCCTGGTGCTGGCCCAGAACACCTCGATGCTGCGGCTGATGAAGAGCCTGGGTTTTGCCGCCAAGCCCTTCGACGAGGACCCGGACTTCCGGCTCGTCAGCCGCAGCCTCTGAACGCGGTCGCCGCGGCTACCGCGGCGGCTACTTCACCGCCTCGACCGTCACCAGCGCCGCCCCGAAGGCGTCGGAGCAGGCCGGCTTGCCGGCCGTGCCGCAGCCGGCCACCGGCGTGCCGCCGGCCAGCACCTGCTGCAGCCGCGAGCGGCCGTTGTCGTCGAGCAGCGACTTCATGAACGGCCCGGCCTTTTCGCGCGCCAGGAACGAGAGGTCGCGCGGCGCGTCGGTCACCATCACCAGCAGCGTCTCGGTGCCGGCGGGGCCGCCGGCGACGATCTCCCAGTCCTTGGACGGCAGCGTCAGCGTGCGGCCGGCCTGCACGCGGGTGTCCTGCGCCAGGTCGTTGGGGTAGAGCAGGTACAGGCTCTGGCCGTCGGAGCCGGCCAGCGCGATGTACAGATGGCCGTCGCGCGCGGGCGTGATGTCGATCTGCAGCAGGTCCTGGCCGATCTTCAGCCGCGGCTGGCGCGCCTTGGCCGCGACGCCGCGGGCACCGTCGCGCTGGGCGTGCAGCTCGGCGAGGATCTGCGCCGGCGTGGCCGGGCGCGGCGGCGTGGCCGCGGGCGGGGCAGGCGGTGCGACCGGCGCGACGGGGGGTGGTGCGACGGTGGGTGCCACGGCCACCTGGGTCGGTGGTGCAGGCGCGGCGACCGGGGCAGGAGCGGGCGCTGGTGACGGCGCCGGTGCGGCCACGGGCGCCGGGGTCGGTGCGGGTGCGGGTGCTGGCGCAGGGGTCGGCGCAGCAGCCACCACCTGCGGCGGCGGGCTGGCGGCGAAGTTCTGCCGCATCCAGGCCGGCACGAAGCTGCGGTTGCCGGCCACCGTCATCTGCTGGCCGGAGATGCCGGGGTGGCCCTTCAGCGCCGCGGACACCTTGTCCTGGGCGCAGGCGGTGATCTCGTCGACCGTGATCGCGCCGCTGCCGTCGCTGTCGCGCGCCTGGCCGAGCAGGCAGTCGCGCCAGGCGGCGGTGGCGAAGCCGCCGCGCTCGGCGTCGTCGAAGCTCACCTCGTCGGGCCGGCTGGCCGCGATGTGCACGATGTTCTGCGGCATCGCGCGGCTGGTCGAGAGCTGGCTCGACAGGCTGCGCGTGCGGAAGTTGCTCGGCTGCGCGCAGGCCGCCGGGGCGCCGGCGCGCGTGAACTTGGGCGTGACCGAGCTGCCGCCGACGCTCAGCGAGCGCGTGCGGAAGGGCTCGGCCGCGACACCGCCCGAGAAGCAGGCGTCGTAGAACACCAGCACCTTCTCGGCCTTGCGCGTGAGCGGCGCCAGGCGCTGGCCGAGTTCGACGTTGGTCAGTGCCTGGCCGTCGGCACCCAGCAGGCCCTCGGTGCAGCCGTCGGCGCGCGTGGCTTCGTCGAACCAGCGCGTGCCGTGGCCCGAGAAATAGACGAACAGCCGGTCGCCGTCGCTCATGCGGCCGTGCAGCGCGTCGATCTCGGCGCGGATGCGGTCGGCCGTGGCCTCGCCATCGCGCAGCATGCGGATGTTGGCGTCCGGCACCGCCATCGCCTGCGCCATGCGGCGGGCGCTGACCATGTCGTGCCGCACACCCTTCAGCGCCGGGATCTCCGGGTTGCTGTAGTCGCCGATGCCAATGATCAGCGCGTGGCGCGTGTTGCGTGCCTCGGCCGGCTGGGCGACGGCGGCGGTGGTGAGCAGGGCAGCGGCGACCGCGACTGCCAGCGGGGCGAGGAGGGGCTTCATTCGACGTTCACCACCCGCACGCGGCGGTTTTCGGCCGCCGCCGGGTTGGCCCGGTTGACCGGCTCGCTGGAGCCCTTGCCCACGGCGCGCAGCCGCGACGGGTGCACACCCAGCGCGACGAGGAAGTTGCGCACCTCTTCGGCGCGCTGCTGCGACAGGCGCAGGTTGGCCGCGGCATTGCCGCGTGCGTCGGTGTGGCCCTCGATGACGAAGCGGCTCTCCTGCAGCTCGGGCGACAGCATCGCAGCCACCAGCTCTCCCAGCAGCGGGCCGCTGGCGGCCTGCAGGCGCGACGAGTTGGTCTCGAACTGGATGGCCAGCGACAGGCTGGAGGCGGGTTCCGGCTCGGCCGGGGCGGCCACCACGGGCGGGGCCGGTTGTGTTGCCGGCGGCGGGGCTGGCGCCGGAGGCGGCGCGGGCACGGGCGGGGCGGTGGCGACCGGCGCCGTGGGTGCGGGTGGCGCAGCTGGTGCGACTGGCGCCGCCGGCGCCTCGGCCGCCGGCGGCGTGGCCGGGCGCACCAGCAGGTTGCGGCTGCGGCTGCCTTGCGGCTTGAGCGCGTCGATCATCTGCTGCGCGCTCGGTGCGGCCGGGCTCGTTCCGCTCTGTGCGGTGGCGAGGCTGGCGGCGCCGGCCAGCATCGCCGTCAGCGCCACCACCAGGCCGTGCCGCAGGAGCGGGCGCCCGGCCGGGCTCATGACGCGGCCCCGACGCGGAAGCGCAGCTCCTGCTCGGCGGTGTTGCCCTTGTCGTCGGCCACCTGCAGGAACATGCGGTGCTGGCCGTCGGGCACCTTGGCACCTTCGACGATCACGCCGTTCTCGGTGACGGTGGCGTGCGGGCGCAGCCGGTCGGTCAGGTCGATCTTCAGCAGCCCGTACAGCACGCGGAAGCTCGACGGCACGATCTTGGCGCCCTGCGCCGGCCGGAAGGCCACCTCGATGCGCAGCGGCGCGGCCACCGGCGTGCCCGGCGCGTTCGGCGTCACGACCTGGATGGCCGGGGCATCGGGCTTGGGCAGGCTGCGCGTGCGCACCGGCTGCGGCATGGTCTTCTCGGCCAGGGCCGCCTGCTGGGCCTCGGCGGCACTGACGAGCTCGAACGCCCCGGCCTGGCCCAGGCCGGTGACGGCCCACAGCGCACCGGCAGCGGCGAGTGCGCGCCAGATCGATCGCTTGTTTTCCTGTTGACTGGACATGTTCGGCTCCTGGGTGTCGGCCCCGCCGTCGCGCGGCAGGTGGTGATGTTCGGTGGCGCTGGGTGCGTTGGGCTCTTGCAAGCCTCGAATCTTGACGCCATTGAAGCGCGATTGCCGAGTGTGCCCAATGATCCCGTCGTATCCCATGACGGAACAGGCCCGCGACCCGGTGTTTGTCGGGCTTTGTCGCGCGGACCCCGCACTCAGGTCTCGGGTTCGTCCACCGGAATGTCGACGTCGGCCGCCGGGTGCACCGTGCCGGCCGGCTGCGCCAGCCGGCGCAGCGTGCCCACCAGGGCGGCCAGCGCCACCGGCTTGGTCAGCAGCACGCAGCGCTTGGGCAGGGTGATCGAGCCCAGCGCGGCGACGCGCCCGGTGACGATGACCGCCGGCACCATCAGCTCCCATTCGGCGCGCAGTTCCAGCAGCGTGGCCACGCCGTCGGGTTTGCCGCTGCCGAGGTCGTGGTCCAGCACCAGCGCGTCCGGGAATCGCGGCTCGTCGTCCAGCCGCAGCTTGAGCTGCTCGATCGAGCCGGCGTCGACGAGGGTGGCGCCGGCGCCTTCCAGCGCGGCGCGCAGTGCGGCCCGCGGCGCCTGCTCGTCGTCCAGCAGCGCCAGCAGCCAGCCGTCGAGCCGGGCCGGATCGCTCGGCGCGGTGGGGCTGCCGGCGGCCTGTGGGCCCTCGCGCCGCAGCGCGGCCGGCACGCGCACACGAAAGCGCGTGCCGCGGCCGAGCCGGCTGCGCAGCGGGGCCATCGACAGCCCGAGCTGCGCCACCAGGCCGCGCACGATGGCCAGACCGAGGCCGCGCCCGCCGCGCGAGGCGCCGGCCGGCGCCACATCGGCCGGGCCGTCGCCGTCGCGCAGCTGCACATAGGGCTCGAACACGGCCTCGAGCTTGTCGGCCGGGATGCCGCGGCCGTTGTCGACCACGTCGATGGCCAGGCCCTCGCTGCCGTCCAGCTCCCAGCCGTGGGGCCGCACCGCGAGCACCACACGCGCCGGCCGGCCCGGCCGCAGGCCGATGCTGTAGCGCACGGCGTTGCCGGCCAGGTTCTGCACCAGCCGCGCGAGCTGGGTGCGGTCGGCATGCACCCAGTGGCGGCGGCCGTGCACCGACAGGCGCAGCTGGGCCGGCGCCTGCGTGGCCTGCAGGCTGGCGGCGACAGCGTCGAGGATGTCGCGCACGTCCACCAGCTCCGGGTGCGACTGCAGCGCGCCTTGCTCGATGGCGCTGAACTCGCTGAACTGGTCGAGCATCGCCGTGGCGTCGTCGGCGGCGCGCATCTGCTGGCGCAGCAGCTCGGCGCGGCGCGCGCGGGCCTTGGCCGCCGCCGGCGCCAGCGGCTGGGTCGGCTCGTCGGGGCCGGGCAGGTCGGCCGCCTGCAGCGCCTCGGCGTACAGGCGCACCGCCTGCAGCGGCTGGCGCAGGTCGTGGCTGATGCTGGCCAGCAGCCGCGTGCGCGCGCCCTGCAGCTCGGTGAGTTCGGCGGTGCGCTGGTCGAGGCTGCCGATCAGCGTGTCGCGCTCGGCCAGCGCGCCGAACAGGCGCCGGTCGTTGGCGCGCATGTGCATCAGGTCGATCCACACGAACACCGCCACCAGCACCGGCATCACCACCCACAGGCTGGGCGAGTCGGAGATGAACCACTCCCAGCCGGCGATGCTGCCGGCGGTGGACAGCAGCAGCGTCAGCCCGCCCTGCCGCGCGGCGTGCCAGCCCAGGCTGGCCACGCCCACCAGCAGCAGCAGCGCCAGCGAGGCGGCGCCGCCACCGGCCGCCGCATGCACCGAGCCGAGCAGGGCGCCGGTGGCCAGCGCCAGCGGTTTCGGCGCCCGTTCGGCGCGGGCGAGCGCCGCCAGCAGTGCCAGCGACAGCAGCGCCCAGGCCCAGGCCAGCTGCGCGGCCGTCAGCTCGGGCGTGCCGAGCAGGTTGCGCATCGCGTTGAGCGGCGCCTGGTTATAGGGCAGCAGCCACTCGGTGAAGCTCTGCAGCGACATCGCGATGATGCCCACCGCGACCAGCGCCGAGCCGAAGCGGCGCCGCCGGCGCGGCAGCGCCTCGGCGATGTGGGCGGCGCTGCCGGGCCGGGGCGGCGGCTTCTTCATTCGCCGTCGCTTCCGCTGCCGGCCCGCATCGACGGCACGCGGTAGCCGCGCTGCGACAGCAGCACCAGCAGCTTGGTGCGGTTCGGCGCACCCAGCGCCTGCAGCGTGGCCGTGACGTGTTTCTTGACGACCACCTCGGAGCGGTCGAGCAGCCGCGCGATCTCCTTGTTGCGCAGGCCCTGCACGACGTAGCCCAGCACCTCGATCTGGCGCTCGGTGAGGCCGAGCGCCGAGAGCTCGCTGAGCTCGCGCCCGCCGCCCTCGGGCAGTGCGGCCAGGCCGCCGGACACGCTCTGCGGCAGGTGGATGCGGTGTTCGACCAGCACGCGCGTCAGCGCCTCCTTCAGCTCGGCCGGCGCGGCGGCCTTGCTGATGAAACCCATGGCGCCGGCGTCCAGCGCGGCCAGCACGGTGTCGCGGTCGTCCTGCGCACTGAGGATGACCACCGGCACGTACGGGAACTCCTCGCGCAGCCGGCGCAGGCCGGCCAGGCCGTGCACGTCGGAGAGCGTGAGGTCCAGCAGCACCAGGTCGAAGCGGCCGGCCGTGGCCAGCGCCGCGAGCGTTTCGGCCAGCGAGCCGGCGAGCTGCACACGCAGCTGCGGCAGCACCTCGGCCAGCAGCAGCTGCAGGCCGTGTCGCACCAGGCCGTGGTCGTCGGCCAGCAGCAGGGAACCGTGGGGATTCATGGGTGTGCTCATCGTTTGTGAAGCATGCCGCATGTTCTTCGGCCCCGGAAGCACCGGACAGGGTACCGATGGATACCTCGGGATACCCCGGGGCGCCGCCACGTATACCAAGGTGTCCTGTTCAGTTCGGCGGGCGGCTGGCGAAATACGTTCCATGCCGAGCGAGATGCGAGGCACCGACCGGAAGACGAGAACCCTTCAACCGAACGAGCCCAGGAGAACCACCATGAACCGCAGCCGCTTCAACCCCGCCGCCCTCCTCGCCACCGTGGCCACCGCCGTCACGATGACGCTGGCCGTGATGACCACCACCCCGGCCCAGGCCCAGGCGGCCGACCCGGTCAAGCGCGACTTCGCCCGTGCCGTCTACCTGCACTCGGCCACCGACGTGCACAACGAGCAGCCGCAGGCCATGCTGCGTGCGGTGGTCGTGCTGCGCATCAAGCTCAACGAGCAGGGCCGCTGGACGGCCGAGGTGTTCCGCGACAACCCCGACCAGCCGGAGATGACGCGCCGCGCCGTCGAGAGCGTCGAACGCCTGCCGGCGCCCGTGGGCCTCAGCGCCCAGGCCCGCTCCGCGCTGCAGAACCAGGGCCTGGTCGAGGCCTGGCTGTTCCAGACCGACGGCCGCTTTGCGCTGAAGACCCTGGCCAAGCCGCAGAAGAGTGCCTGAGGCGCCCGAGCACCCCGACGAGGGTGGCGCGCCAGCGCCCCGAGGCCGGCCTGCCGGCGTAGGATTGCCGGCCGCCGCCTCTCAAATTCCACCGCCCCGCCTGCGAGAGAGACCATGAACCCGAACTTCAAGACTGCTGTCATCGCCCCCCTGGCCTTCGCCGTTGCCTGCGCCTGCGGCCACGCGTTTGCACAGGACGCCGAGAAGGAGAAGGTGCTGAAGGAGGGTCAGGTCACGGCCGACGCGCTGGTCGAGGCCTTGTCGCCCGCCGCCGGCACCGGCACGCGCACCCGCAGCTGGAAGCCGGGCGTGGCCGCCGCCGGCGCTGCCGGTGCCGCCGCGCCGACGGCCGCGCGGGCGTCCATCCTCGTGACCTTCGTCACCGCCTCGGCCGACCTCACGCCGCAGGCCAAGCAGGCGCTCGACGTGCTCGCCAGCGCGATGAAGAGCGACAAGCTCGCCTCGGTGAACTTCACGATCGAGGGCCATGCCGACCCGCGTGGCAGCGAGGAGCTGAACCAGCGCCTGAGCCAGGCCCGCGCCGAGAGCGTGCGCGAGTACCTGACGGCCTCGCACGGCCTGGCCGCCGAGCGCGTGACGGCCGTCGGCAAGGGCTCGACGGCGCTGATGAAGCCCAGCGAGCCGGCTGCGCCGGAAAACCGCCGCGTGACCATCGTCGCGCAGCCGCGCAGCTGAGGGCCCTCGCTCAGGGCCTCGCCGTCTCAGGCGTTGGCCAACGCCAGGGCCTGGCTCAGGCGCTGGCGGTCCAACAGCGCATGCTGGGGCGGCACGGGTTGCAGCACACGTTCGCGCCGCAGCTGGCTGACGATGCGGCTGGCGGTCTCCAGCGTCATGTCCAGCATGTCACCCATCTGATCGCGGCGCGGCAGCCAGATGCGCCCGCCGCCGTCGTCCACGGCATGGCGCGTGAGCCGGTCGAGCAGCCGCAGCACGCGCCGGCGCGAAGGCCCGGCGGCCAGCTCCGCTGACCAGACCTCGGCCTCGTCCAGAGCCCGCTGCCAGCGCCGCATCAGTTCGCGCGCCAGCCGCATTTGCCCGTGGTCGATCTCGTCCAGCACCAGGGCCGGGATGCGGCACAGCGTCACCGGGGTGCAGGCCACGGCGTCGTCGCGGTAGGGCTGGCGCAGCAGGGCCTCCTGGCCGATCAGGTCGCCGCAGCCGGCCAGGCGCACGATGCGGCGCTCGCCGCCTTCGGTGACGCGCTCGAAGCGCACGATGCCCGCGTGCACCGTGTAGATGGCGCCGCCGCATTCGCCGCGGGCGTAGAGGCGTTCCTCGACCGCTGCCGACGATGTGGCGATGGGCACCCGCAGCCGCTGCAGCACGCGTTCGTCGAGCACGCCGAACAGCGCGTGCCGGCGCACCTCGCAGCCTGTGCCCGCGGCGGCCGGCAGCGGCGGGCGGCCCTGCAGGTGCAGCGGCCAGGTCTTGGTCAGCATCGCGTGTCTCCTGCGCCGCGGTGCGACGCGCCTTCAATATAAGCGAAAGCTGATATCGAAGGCATCAGGCATTCCGCCGCAGCAGCGGCGTGTCGTGCTCCACCAGCATGGCCTCGCCGCGCTCGATCAGGAAGTAGCGGAAGGCCTCGGCCGCCGGCGACAGCACCTTGCTGTGCAGGTGCACGACGTGCCAGCTGCGCATGACCGGCGTGCCTTCGACGTCGACCAGCTGCATCAGCCCGCTGCGCAGCTCCAGCCCCACGGTGTGCAGCGAGAGGAAGCTCACACCCATGCCGGCCATCACGGCCTGCTTGATGGTCTCGTTGCTGCCCATCTCCATGGTGATGCGCGGCTCGAAGCGGTGCTCGGCAAAAAAAGCCTCCATCGCGTTGCGCGTGCCCGAGCCCTGCTCGCGCACGATGAACGGGAACGCCGCCAGCGCCGCCACCGGCGGGTGACCCACACGCAGCAGCTCGTGCCCCGGCGGGCAGACGAAGACCAGCGGGTGGGCCGCGAAGGTTTCTGAACGCGCCGCCAGCTCGCGCGGCGGGCGGCCCATCACCGAGAGATCGACGTCGCCGGCGTCCATGCGTGCCAGCAGCGCCTCGCGGTTGGCGGTGACCACCAGCCGCACGTCGATGCCCGGGTGCTCGTCGCGGAACAGCGCCATCAGCCGCGGCACGAAGTACTTGGCCGTGCTGACCATGCCTACCGTCAGCAGCCCGTGCTCCAGTCGCTTGAAGCGGCCCATGGCGTTTTCTGCGTCGCGCAGCGCGGCCAGCATGCGCTTGGCGTGCACCACGAAGTACTCGCCAGCGGTGGACAGCGACAGCGTGCGCCCGCTGCGGTCGAAGAGCTGCAGGCCGACCTGCGACTCGATCTCCTTGATCTGCATCGACACCGCCGGCGGCGTCAGGTGCAGCACCTCGGCGGCACGGGTGATGCCGCCCTGCTGGGCGACCTCAAGGAATACCCGCAGCTGACGGAAGTTCAGATTCATCGTTAAGCAAAAGCTTAATCGAAAGCCAAGAAACTCTGACTGGCTTTAATTGATCGACGGCGGAAACATGCGTGCACCGCACCCGGAGACACCGCATGAACGCACCCGTCGACGCTGGCCTGAAGCACGAGGCCACCCAGATCACCGACAGCAAGAAGCGCTACAGCGCGGGCGTGCTGAAGTACCGGCAGATGGGCTACTGGCAGCCGGACTACACGCCGAGCGAGACCGACACGGTCTGCCTGTTCCGCATCACGCCGCAGGAAGGCGTGGACCCCATCGAGGCCGGCGCCGCGGTGGCCGGCGAGAGCAGCACCGCGACCTGGACGGTGGTCTGGACCGACCGCCTGACGGCCTGCGAGAACTACCGCGCCAAGTGCTACCGCGTGGAGCCGGTGCCGGGCCGGCCGGGCGAGTTCTTCGCCTGGGTGGCCTACGACCTGATCCTCTTCGAGGAAGGCTCGATCGCCAACATGACGGCCAGCCTGATCGGCAACGTCTTCAGCTTCAAGCCGCTGAAGGCGGCGCGGCTGGAGGACATCCGCATCCCGGTGGCCTACATCAAGACCTTCAAGGGCCCGCCGACCGGCCTGATCGTCGAACGCGAACGGCTCGACAAGTTCGGCCGCCCGCTGCTGGGGGCCACCACCAAGCCCAAGCTGGGCCTGAGTGCCCGCAACTACGGCCGTGTGATCTACGAAGGCCTGAAGGGCGGCCTGGACTTCATGAAGGACGACGAGAACATCAACTCGCAGCCCTTCATGCACTGGCGCGACCGCTTCCTGTACGTGATGGACGGCGTGAACAAGGCCGCCGCCGCCACCGGCGAGGTCAAGGGCAGCTACCTCAACGTGACGGCCGGCACGATGGAGGGCATCTACGAACGTGCCGAGTTCGCCAAGAGCCTGGGCAGCGTGATCGTGATGATCGACCTGATCGTCGGCTGGCCCTGTATCCAGAGCCTGGGCGAGTGGTGCCGCAGGAACGACATGATCCTGCACCTGCACCGCGCAGGCCACGGCACCTACACACGCCAGAAGAACCACGGCGTGAGCTTCCGCGTCATCGCCAAGTGGCTGCGCCTGGCGGGTGTGGACCACATGCACACCGGCACCGCGGTGGGCAAGCTGGAAGGCGACCCGCTCACCGTGCAGGGCTACTACAACGTCTGCCGCGACGCCTACACCAAGCAGGACCTGCCGCGCGGCCTGTTCTTCGACCAGGACTGGTGCGACCTGAAGAAGGTCATGCCGGTGGCCTCGGGCGGCATCCACGCCGGCCAGATGCACCAGCTGCTGCACCTGTTCGGCGACGACGTGGTGCTGCAGTTCGGCGGCGGCACCATCGGCCACCCGGCCGGCATCCAGGCCGGTGGCGTGGCCAACCGCGTGGCGCTCGAAGCCATGGTCAAGGCGCGCAACGAGGGCAAGGACATCGCGGTCGAAGGCCCGGAAATCCTCAAGCAGGCGGCCCGCTCCTGCACGCCGCTGAAGCAGGCGCTCGATACCTGGGGCGACATCAGCTTCAACTACACGCCCACGGACACCAGCGACTACGTGCTGACGCAGTCGGTCTCGGCCTAACTTCAGGAGTCAGCACCATGATGACCAACCCCACCGGCCGCATCACCCAGGGCCAGTTCAGCTTCCTGCCCGACCTGACGGACGCCGAGATCACCGCGCAGATCGAGTACGGCCTGCAACGCGGCTTTGCCTGGAGCGTGGAGTACACCGACGACCCGCACCCGCGCAACACCTACTGGGAGATGTTCGGCATGCCGATGTTCGACCTGCAGGACGCGGCCGGCGTGCTGCTGGAGCTGAACAGCTGCCGCAAGACCTTTCCGAACCACTACATCCGGCTGATGGCCTTCGACTCGACACGCGGGATCGAGTCGATCGCGATGAGCTTCATCGCCAACCGGCCCGCCAACGAGCCCGGTTTCGGCCTGGCGCGGCAGGAGGCCGACGGCCGGCAGATGCGCTACACGGTGCACAGCTACGCCACCGACAAGCCCGAGGCGCAGCGCTACTGAGGCCGCGAAGGCAGGCACGGCCATGGACTACCGCATCGCCCCCAGCCTCCTGAGCGCCGACTTCGCCCGCCTGGGCGAGGAAGTGCGCGCCGTGGTGGAGGCCGGCGCGGACTGGATCCACTTCGACGTGATGGACAACCACTACGTGCCGAACCTGACTTTCGGCCCGATGGTCTGCCAGGCGCTGCGCAAGCACAGCACCGCACCCATCGACGTGCACCTGATGGTGCAGCCGGTGGACGCGCTCGCCCAGGCCTTCTGCAAGGCCGGCGCCGACATCGTCACCTTCCACCCCGAGGCCAGCCAACACGTGGACCGCACGTTGCAGCTGATCAAGGCCGAGGGCAAGCAGTGCGGGCTGGTGTTCAACCCGGCCACGCCGCTGGACGTGCTGGCGTGGACGCTGGACAAGATCGACGTGGTGCTGCTGATGAGCGTGAACCCGGGCTTTGGCGGGCAGAGCTTCATCGACCACACCCTGCGCAAGTGCGAGCAGGCGCGGCGGCTGATCGAGCAGAGCGGCCGGGACATCCGGCTCGAGGTGGACGGCGGCATCAAGGTCGACAACATCCGGCGCGTGGCTGATGCCGGCGCCGACACCTTCGTGGCGGGCAGCGCGATCTTCGGCCAGCCCAGCTACAAGGACGTCATTGCCGCGATGCGGCGGGCGCTGGCATGAACGCGCCGCTGCCGCACACCGTGGCCGAGGTGCTGGCGCAAAGCCAGGTCGAGGCCGTGATCGACGAGCTGGAGCGCGACCTGATCGGCCTGGCGCCGGTGAAGCAGCGCATCCGCGACATCGCGGCGCTGCTGGTGGTCGACCGGCTGCGCCAGGCGCACGGCCTGCAGGCCGCGACGGGCACGTCCGCAACGGGGGCGCCCAGCCTGCACATGTGCTTCACCGGCAACCCCGGCACCGGCAAGACCACGGTGGCGCTGCGCATGGCGCAGATCCTGCACCGTCTGGGTTATGTGCGCAAAGGCCATCTGGTGGCGGTGACGCGCGACGACCTGGTTGGCCAGTACATCGGCCACACGGCACCCAAGACCAAGGAGGTGCTGAAGAAGGCCATGGGCGGCGTGCTGTTCATCGACGAGGCCTACTACCTGTACCGCCCGGAGAACGAGCGCGACTACGGCCAGGAGGCCATCGAGATCCTGCTGCAGGTGATGGAGAACCAGCGCGACGACCTGGTCGTGATCCTCGCCGGCTACCGCGACCGCATGGACACCTTCTTCCAGAGCAACCCGGGCATGTCCAGCCGCATCGCGCACCACCTGGACTTCCCGGACTACGCGCAGGGCGAGCTGCAGGGCATTGCCGACCGCATGCTCGAAAGCATGGCCTACCGCTTTGGCACCGGTGCGCGCGAGGCCTTCGACGAGTACCTGCGCCGGCGCATCGCGCAGCCGCACTTTGCCAACGCCCGCAGCGTGCGCAACGCGCTCGACCGCTTGCGGCTGCGCCAGGCCAGCCGCCTGTTCGCCGACCGCGAGCGTGTGCTGACCCGCGAGGACCTGATCACGCTGGAGGAGCCGGACGTGCGCGCCAGCCGCGTGTTCACAGCTCCCACCCCCTGAAGAAGACCGACGGAGACCCCGAGATGCCGATGACCGGACGCTGGACGCTGACGCGCTACCTGATCGAGGAGCGCCGCCGCTACCCGGGCGCGAGCGGCGAGCTCAACGCGCTGCTGCTCGACGTGTCGCTGGCCTGCAAGAGCATCGCCCGCATCGTCGCGATGGGTGCCCTCGACCTGCCCGCCGAACCCGGCGGCGCAACCAATGTGCAGGGCGAGGTGCAGAAGCCGCTGGACGTGCTGGCCAACGAGATATTCCTGCGCATGAACGACTGGAACGGCCACCTCGCCGGCATGGCCAGCGAGGAGATGGACGGGCCGCGCCAGATTCCCGGCAGCTACCCGCGCGGCAAGTACCTGCTGGTGTTCGACCCGCTGGACGGCAGCAGCAACATCGATGTCAACGTCAGCGTCGGCAGCATCTTCAGCGTGCTGCGTGCGCCCGACGAGGTCGTGGCTTCGGGCCGCGATGTCACTGAAGCCGACTTCCTGCAGCCCGGCGCCACGCAGGTGGCCGCGGGCTACGCGCTCTACGGCCCGACCACCATGCTGGTGCTCAGCGTGGGCAATGGCGTGGCCGGCTTCACGCTGAACCCCAACCTCGGCGAGTTCGTGCTCACGCACCCGGACATCCGCGTGCCCGAAGACACGCAGGAGTTCGCCATCAACACCAGCAACGCGCGTTTCTGGGAGCCGCCGGTCAAGCGCTACGTCGACGAATGCCTGGCCGGCCGCACCGGCGTGCGCGGCAAGGACTTCAACATGCGCTGGATCGCCAGCATGGTGGCCGAGGCGCACCGCATCCTGATGCGCGGGGGTGTCTTCCTCTACCCACGCGACACCAAGGACCTGGCCAAGCCCGGCCGGTTGCGCCTGCTCTACGAGGCCAACCCGGTGGGCTTTCTGATGGAGCAGGCCGGGGGCCGCGCCAGCACCGGCCGCCAGCCCATGCTGGGCGTGAAGCCCACGGCGCTGCACCAGCGCATCGGCCTGGTCTTCGGCAGTGCGCGCGAGGTCGAGCGCATCGAGCGTTACCACCACGAACCGGCCGACGAGCAGCTGGCGGCCCCGCTGTTCGCGCCGCGCAGCCTGTTCCGCGACTGAAGCCTCCGCCCCGCCATGTCCCACAAGCACCCCATCATCGCCATCACCGGCTCCAGCGGCGCCGGCACCTCCAGCGTCACGCGCACCTTCGAGAACATCTTCCGCCGCGAAGGTGTCAAGGCCGCGGTCATCGAGGGCGACAGCTTCCACCGCCACGAACGGCTGGAGATGAAACGCCGCCAGGCCGAGGCCGAGGCCGCGGGCAACAAGAACTTCAGCCACTTCGGCGCCGACAACAACCTGTTCGCCGAACTCGAGCAGCTGTTCCGCAGCTACAGCGAGAGCGGCCAGGGCCAGCGCCGCCGCTACCTGCACGACCCCGTGGAGGCCGCGCCTTACCGCCAGGCGCCCGGCACCTTCACGGCCTGGGAGCCGTTGCCCGAAGGCACCGACATGCTGTTCTACGAGGGCCTGCACGGCGCCGTCGTGACGGAAGAAGTCGACGTGGCGCGTTACCCCGACCTGCTGATCGGCGTCGTGCCGGTGATCAACCTGGAGTGGATCCAGAAGCTCTGGCGCGACCAGCACGTGCGCGGCTACAGCACCGAGGCCGTCACCGACACCATCCTGCGCCGCATGCCCGACTACGTGAACTACATCGTGCCGCAGTTCGGGCGCACCCACGTCAACTTCCAGCGTGTGCCGGTGGTCGACACCAGCAACCCCTTCATCGCGCGCGACATCCCGACGCCCGACGAGAGCCTGTGCGTGATCCGCTTCGCCAACCCCAAAGGCATCGACTTCCCGTACCTGCTGAACATGATCAACAACTCGTGGATGAGCCGCGCGAACACGCTGGTGGTGCCCGGCGGCAAGATGGAGCTGGCGATGCAGCTGATCTTCACGCCCTACATCTGGCGCATGATGGAACGGCGCCAGCGCGCGCTCGGGGCGCTGTGATGGCCAGCACCTCGACCGACCGCGTACTGCGCGGCCAGCCGCGCTTCGAAGAACCGCTGGCCAACGCGCTGCGCGTGCTGGCGATGGACGCCGTGCAGCAGGCCAACTCCGGCCACCCGGGCGCGCCGATGGGCATGGCCGAGATGGCCGTGGCGCTGTGGACGCGCCACCTGAAGCACAACCCGGCCAACCCGCAGTGGGCCGACCGCGACCGCTTCGTGCTGTCCAACGGCCATGCCTCGATGCTGCTGTACGCGCTGCTGCACCTCACGGGTTATGCGCTGCCCGTCGACGAGCTGAAGCGCTTCCGCCAGCTGCACAGCAAGACGCCGGGCCACCCCGAGGTCGGCCTCACGCCGGGTGTCGAGACCACCACCGGCCCGCTCGGCCAGGGCCTGGCCAATGCGGTGGGCATGGCGCTCGCCGAGAAGCTGCTGGCCGATCACTTCAACCGGCCCGGGCATCGGGTGGTCGACCACCACAGCTACGTGTTCCTCGGCGACGGCTGCCTGATGGAAGGCCTCAGCCACGAGGCCTGTTCGCTGGCCGGTGCGCTGAAGCTCGGCAAGCTGGTCGCGCTGTTCGACGACAACGGCATCAGCATCGACGGCGATGTGCGCGGCTGGTGCGGCGACGACACGGCGCGGCGCTTCGAGGCCTACGGCTGGCGTGTCATCGGCCCCATCGATGGGCACAGCGTGGCGGCGCTGGACGCGGCCATCGCGGCCGCGAAGACAGCGACAGGCGAACAAGGCCCCACGCTGATCCTGTGCCGCACCACCATCGGCGCCGGCTCGCCGGCACGCGAAGGCACGGCGCGTGCTCACGGCGAGCCGCTGGGTGCGGTCGAGATCGCCGCGGTGCGCGAGCGCCTGGGCTGGTCGCAGGCGCCGTTCGAACTGCCGGAAGGCCTGGCCGCGCGCTGGAACGCCCGCGAGGCCGGCGCGCATGCCGAGGCCGACTGGCGGCGCCGCTTCGAGGCCTACCGCAGCGCCTTCCCCGAACTCGCTGCCGAGTTCGAACGGCGCAGCCGCGGCAGCCTGCCCGAAGCGGCCGAAGCCGCGCTCGCGGCGCTGGTCGCACGGGTGGCCGACGAGCACGAGGCACTCGCCACGCGCAAGGCCTCGCAGAAGGTGCTGGCGCCGCTGGCCGAGCTGCTGCCAGAACTGCTGGGTGGCAGTGCCGACCTCACCGCCAGCAACCTGACCGACTTTCCCGGCTGCGGCGCCGTGCGCGGCGGTGCTGCCGGCGGCCGCCACATCAACTACGGCGTGCGCGAGTTCGGCATGGCCGCGGTGATGAACGGCATCGCGCTGCACGGCGGCTTCATCCCCTACGGCGGCACCTTCCTCACCTTCAGCGACTACAGCCGCAACGCCATCCGCATGGCCGCGCTGATGAAGCAGCGCGTGGTGCACGTGTTCACGCACGACTCCATCGGCCTGGGCGAAGACGGCCCCACGCACCAGCCGGTGGAGCACGCGGCCAGCCTGCGGTTGATTCCGAACCTCGAGGTCTGGCGGCCTTGCGACGGCACCGAAACCGCCGTCGCCTGGGCCGCCGCCGTGCAGGCCGCGGACCGGCCGAGCGCGCTGCTGCTGTCGCGCCAGAACCTGCCGCCGCAGCGGCGCGGCCCGGCGCAGCGCGCCGGCATCGCCCGCGGCGCCTATGTGCTGTCGGAGCGCGAGGGCGCACGCGCGGTGCTCATTGCCAGCGGCTCCGAGGTTGCGCTGGCGGTGCAGGCCCAGGCCCTGCTCGACGCCGAAGGCCTGCCGGTGCGCGTGGTGTCGATGCCGTCGAGCACGCTGTTCGACCGCCAGCCGCAGGCCTGGCAACAGGCCGTGCTGCCGCCCGCGTTGCCGCGCTTCGGCGTCGAGGCCGGCGTGTCGCGTTTCTGGGCCGGCTACGGCTGCGTGGCCGCACTGGGTGTGGACCGCTTCGGCGACTCGGCCCCGGCGGCCGAGCTGCTGCGCGAGTTCGGTTTCACGCCCGAGGCACTGGCGGCGCTGGTGCGCGCGCACCTGGTCGAGAAAGCCGGGCCATGAAGCTGCAGCTGCTGAGCTTCGACCTCGACGGCACGCTGGTCGACACCGCCGGCGAGATCGCCGAGGCCGCCAATCGCGCGCTGGCCGAACACGGCCTGCCGCCGCAGCCGCCTGCCGAACTGGCGCTGCTGATCGGCCACGGCGCCCATGCGCTGATGACGCAGCTGCTGGCGCGGCTGACGGTGGACCGCGCGCGCCACCTGGCGCCCATCGACGTGCCGGCGGTGCTGCAGAGCTTCGACCGCCACTACGCCGACACCACGGCCACCACCGGCCGGCCCTACGAGGGTGCGCACGAGGCGCTGGCGCTGCTGCGCGCCCGCGGCCTGCGGCTGGCCTGCGTGACGAACAAGGAGCTGCGCCACACGCGCCGGCTGCTCACGCGGCATGCGCTGGCCGAGGCCTTCGAGCTGGTGGTCGGCGGCGACTCGCTGCCACAGAAGAAGCCGCATGCCAGCGTGCTGCGCTACGTGGCCGACACGCTGGGGGTGCCGCGCGAGGCCATGGTGCATGTGGGCGATTCGGCCACCGACGTGGCGGCGGCGCGCAACGCCGGCGTGTGCGCCTGGGCCGTGCCCTATGGCTACAACGCAGGCCGGCCCATCGCCGAGGCCGAGCCCGACCGCATCTTTCCCAGCCTGCGGGCCGTGGCGGAGGCCGCCGCATGATCGAAGCCCTGCTCTGGGACGTCGACGGCACGCTGGCCGAGACCGAACGCGACGGCCACCGCGTGGCCTTCAACCGCGCCTTTGCCGCACAGGGCCTGCCCTGGCGCTGGGACGCGCTGCGCTACGGCGAGCTGCTGCGCGTGACCGGGGGCCGTGAACGGCTGGTGGCCGACATGGCCACGCGGCGCGACGCCCCGGTGCTGCCGGCCGAGCGCGAGGCGCTGGCGCTGGCGCTGCACCGGCTGAAGAACCGCTTCTACGCCGAGCTGGTGGACGAAGGCGGCATCCCGCTGCGCCCCGGTGTGTTGGCGCTGGTGGACGAGGCCGCTGCTCGCGGCCTGCTGCAGGCCATCGTCACCACCACCAGCCGCAGCAATGTCGAGGCGCTGCTCGGCCGCCACTTCGGCGCGCACTGGCAGCAGCGCTTTCCGGTCGTGGTCTGCGGCGAGGACGTCGCGGCCAAGAAGCCGGACCCCGAGGCCTACCGGCGCGCGCTGGCCGCGCTGGGCCTGGGACCGCTGGCCACGCTGGCCATCGAGGACTCCTTTCCCGGCGCCACCGCGGCACGCGCGGCCGACGTGCCGGTGGTGGTGACCCGCAGCGTGTACTTCGCGCACGACGGCATCGAGGGCGCCGTGGCCATCGGTCCGGGCCTGCACACGCGGCGCGGCTGGCTGCCCGAGCCGGTGCCGCCGGCAACCGGCCCCGCCACCGACGGCCCGGTGCGGCTCGACGACCTCGTCGACTGGCACGCACGCATGGAATTCGTTTCGCACTACGGCTGAACCTCAGGAGCTCCCCCGACATGGCCTTCATCTCGCTGCGCCAGCTGCTCGACCACGCCGCCGAACACGGCTATGGCGTGCCGGCCTTCAACGTCAACAACCTGGAGCAGATCCAGGCCATCATGGAAGCGGCCGAGGCCACCGGCTCGCCGGTGGTGCTGCAGGCCAGTGCCGGCGCACGCAAGTACGCCGGCGAGGCCTACCTGCGGCACATGGTGCTGGCGGCGGTGGAAACCCATCCGCGCATCCCGGTGGTGCTGCACCAGGACCACGGCGCCTCGGCGGCGGTGTGCCTGCAGGCCATCCAGAGCGGCTTCACCAGCGTGATGATGGACGGCTCGCTGCACGAGGACGCGAAGACGCCGGCCAGCTACGCCTACAACGTCGAGGTCACGCGCGACGTCTGCCGGCTCGCGCATGCGGTGGGTGTCAGCGTCGAGGGCGAGCTGGGCTGCCTGGGTTCGCTGGAAAGCGGCCAGGCCGGCGAAGAAGACGGGGTCGGCGCCGAAGGCACGCTGAGCCACGACCAGCTGCTGACCGACCCGGCAGAAGCCAAGGACTTCGTCGCCCAGACCGGCGTCGACGCGCTGGCCATCGCCATCGGCACCAGCCACGGCGCCTACAAGTTCACGCGCAAGCCCGACGGCGACATCCTCGCCATCGACCGCATCGCGGCCATCCACGCGGCCGTGCCGAACACGCACCTGGTCATGCACGGCTCGTCCAGCGTGCCGCAGGAATGGCTGGCCATCGTGCGGCGCTACGGCGGCGACATCAAGGAGACCTACGGCGTGCCGGTGGAGGAGATCCAGCGCGGCATTGCCAACGGCGTGCGCAAGGTCAACATCGACACCGACATCCGCCTCGCGATGACCGGGGCCATGCGCCGGCTGTTCGCCGAGCAGCCGGCGGAGTTCGACCCGCGCAAGGCGCTGGCCGCGGCGCGCAAGGCCGCCCAGGGCATCTGCGAGGCGCGTTTCGAGGCCTTCGGCTGCGCCGGCATGGCCGAGCGTATTCGGCCGCTGCCGCTGGGGGCGATGGTGCGGCGCTATCGTTGAGCCCTGCGGCGTGGTCCGGGCAAGCCCGGGGGCGCGCCGCCGGCGTTGTTCAAATATCATCTGCGCCGAATATTTGAGCCCTCACCTCCCGGAGAACCCATGACCCGTTCGTCCTCCCTGGCTTCCGCGGCCTTCGTGCTGCTCGCCGTCGCGAGCGTCCCGGCCTCGGCCAACCTGGCGCTGGCGCAGAAGAACGCCTGCGTGGCCTGCCACGCCGTCGACAAGAAGCTGCTCGGCCCGGCCTACCAGGAAGTGGCCAAGAAGTACGCCGGCCAGAAGGACGCCGAGGCCATGCTGGCCGCGAGCATCAAAAAGGGCGGCATGGGCAAGTGGGGCCAGATCCCGATGCCGGCCCAGCCCGCGCTCAGCGAGGCCGACGCGCTGACGCTGGCCAAGTGGATCCTGGGCGGCGCCAAGTAAGCCGCTGCCGGGCCCGCTGGGTTCAGCCCTTGCGGGCCTGTTCCAGGCGCTGCGCCAGCGTGGCCGCGTAGCCGACGAACCACGCGACGCAATCGGCATTCGCCATCGCGTCGCGGTTCATCACGCGCGCCGGGTCGGCGCCCAGCAGCAGCTTCTTCACCGGCAGCTCCATCTTCTTGCCCGAGAGCGTGCGCGGCACCGCCGCGACCTGCACGATCTCGTTGGGCACATGCCGCGCCGACAGCGCCTCGCGGATGGCGGCCTTCAGCCGCGCTGTCAGCGCCGCGTCGAGCACCACGCCCTCGCGCAGCACCACGAAGAGCGGCATCCAGCTCTCGCGGCCCAGGTACTCGAGGTCGACGACCAGGCTGTCCAGCACCTCGGGCTGCACCTCCACCGCGCGGTACAGCTCGGCCGTGCCCATGCGGACGCCGTGGCGGTTGATGGTGGCGTCGCTGCGGCCGTAGATGATGGCGCCGACGGCGCCGTCGGCGCCATCGGCCTCGTGCGGGATCAGGCGGATCCAGTCGCCGTGGCGCCAGACGCCCGGGTACATGTCGAAGTAGCTGTCGCGGTAGCGCAGGCCGCCTTCGTCGTTCCAGAAGTGGAGCGGCATCGACGGCATCGGCTGCGTGCACACCAGCTCGCCCACCTCGCCCAGCCGCGGCTGGCCGTCCTCGCCCCAGGCCTCGACCGCCGAGCCCAGGCAGCGGCATTGCATCTCGCCGCGGTGCACCGGCAGCTCGCGGTTGCCGGCGACAAAGGCGCCGGCCAGGTCGGTGCCGCCGCTGATCGGGTTGAGCCAGATGCGCTCACCACCGGGTGGTGAGAGTTCGGCCCAGATCCAGTCGTAGGCCTCGTCGGCCAGCGGGCTGCCGGTGCTGCCGATGGCGCGCAGCCGCGACAGGTCACCCAGCGCGCGTGGCTGCAGGCCGGCCTTCATGCAGCTGGCGTAGAAGGCCGCGCCGGCGCCGAACCAGCTCACGCCGGCAGCGGCTGCGAAGCGCCACAGCGTGCCCCAGTCGGCCGGCCGGCCGCTGCTGGCCACCGGGCCGCCCGGGTTGCCGTCGTAGAGGCAGACCGTGGTGCCGCCGAGCAGCGCGCCGATCTGCGCGTTCCACATGATCCAGCCGGTGGTGCTGAACCAGTGGAAACGTTCGCCGGTGGTGGCGCTGGGTTGCAGGTCGTTGTGCAGCGCGCCGCCCTTGAGCATCTCGATGACGATGCCACCGTGGCCATGCACGATGGGCTTGGGCAGGCCGGTGGTGCCGCTGGAATAGACGATCCACAGCGGGTGTTCGAAGGGCAGCCATTCTGGCGACCAGCCGGCGGGTGCTTCGCCGGCCAGCCAGTCGGCGAGGCGGTGCGTGACGAGGCCGGCGCGCTGCGGTGCTTCGGCCGCGGGTTCCACGTCGGCCCAGAACACCAGGTGTTCGAGCGACGGCAGCCCGGCGACGACCTGTGCCAGCACCTCGCGCCGGTCGTGCACCAGGCCGCCCCAGACCTGGCCGTCCACCGCGACCAGCACCTTGGGCTCGATCTGGCGGAAGCGGTCCAGCACCGCTACCGGGCCCATGTCGGGGCTGCACACGCTCCACACCGCGCCCAGGCTGGCGGTGGCGAGAAAGGCCACCAGGGTCTCGGGCCGGTTGGCGAGGATGGCGCAGACACGGTCGCCGCGCTGCACGCCGGCAGCGGCCAGGTGCGTGGCGAACACGGCCACCTGCCGGCGCAGTTCCGGCCACGAGAGCTCGGCCGGCTCGGCCCCACGTTCGGCCATACGCTCGGTCTGCCACACCACCGCCGGGCAGCCCGCGGCATGCGCCGCGTCGGCGTGGCGCAGCACCTGGCGCGTGAAGTTCGTCTGCGCACCGGGGAACCAGCGCGCGCCGGGCATCACCGGGTTCTCGACCACCGCGCGCCAGGGCGTGGGCGATTCGAGTTCGAACCACTGCCAGACCGATGACCAGAAGCCGTCCAGGTCGGACGTACTCCAGCGCCAGAGCGCCTCGTAGTCGGCGAAGCTCAGCCCGCGTTCGCGCGCCAGCCAGGCGCGGTAGGCGGTGAGCCGCGGCAGCGGCTGGTCCATCGGTGTCTCCGGCTCATGTGGGTTCGATGTAGGCGTGCAGCAGGCGCTGCTCCTGCAGCGGGTGCCGCCACCAGCCCTTGAGCCAGGGGCGGCTCAGGTCGGACAGGCGCTGGTGCACATGCGGCAGGTAGGGCATGTAGGCCAGCATCAGGGCCTGCAGCTCGCGCATCAGCGCCAGGCGCTCCGGGCCGTCGGGCAGCACACGCTGGCGTTCGTACAGCGCGTCGTAGGCGGCGAGCTGGAAGCGCGAGTCGTTGTTCTGGCCGGCGTTGGGCCCGTACGCCAGGCTCAGGTAGAAGTCGCCGTCGGGGCCGTTGTTCCAGTTCATCGCGCTCATCATCAGGCTGCCCGCCAGCGTGCGGCGGATCAGCTCGGCGAAGGGCATGAAGGCAAACGTGAAGCGCAGGCCGAGCGCGCCCATGCGGCGCTGCCACAGCTCGGCCACCAGGCGCGAGCGCTGGTCGGCCACGCCGGCCAGTTCGATGGTGAGCGGGCTGCCGTCGGGACGCTCGCGCCAGCCGTCGCCGTTGCGGTCGACGAAGCCGTAGAGGTCGAGCAGCGCCTTGGCGCGTGCCGGCGCGTACTGCGAGACCTCCGAGACCAGTGCCCCGTCGTAGCCGGTGTTGAACGGCGCCACCATGCTCTGCGCCGGGATGCCCTGGCCCTGGAAACCCTGCTGCAGCATGCCCGGGTTGTCGCAGCCCAGCGCGATGGCGCGGCGCAGCGCCACCTGGGCCGGTGCCAGGCCGCCGACCACCGGGTTTTCGCAGTTGAAGAAGGTGAAGCTGACGCCGGCCATCACGCTGCGCTGCAGCTGCACGCCCTGGCGTTCGAGGTAGGGTGCGAGCCGGCCGCCAGGCACCACGCGCTGCGCAAACGGGATCGGCACCTGCACGGCGTCGAGCTCGCCGCCCTCGAAGGCCAGCCAGCGCGGCTGGTCCTCGACGACGACCGAGATCTCGACGCGGTCCAGCAGCGGCAGCCGCTTGCCACGCAGCTGCGCGGCGATGGCGGCGGCCTGTTCGTCGCCGGGCGGGGGTTCGCTGTCGAAGACCACGCCGCGGAAGCCCGGGTTGCGCTCCAGCACGATGCGCGACGAGCGCCGCCATTCGGCGAGCCGGAACGGGCCGGTGCCCACCGGGTGGGCCATCGGGTCGGCCGCGTACCGCTCGATCACCTCGCGCGCGACGGCGCCGAAGGTCGAAGGCGCCGACATGTTCTGGATGAAACGCGGCGCCGGCTCGGCCAGGCGGACCTCGAAGCGGTAGCGGTCGAGCGCGCGGATGCCCGGCACCTCGGTGTCGTACGGAAACGGCGTCTTCGCGGCCAGCACCTGCCGGCGCAGCTCCGACAGGCCCAGCAGCTTGGCGTTCTCGAACAGGTAGAGCCGCTCGGTGACGATGGCCGGGTCGTAGTAGCGCTTGACGCTGTAGACGTAGTCCTGCGCCACCAGCTCGCGCGGCTTGCCGCCGAAGGCCGGGTCGTCGGTGAAGAAGATGCCGGGCTTGATCGTGACGACGAAGCGCGTGAAGTTGTCGTGCGCCTCGGGCAGCGCCACGGCGGTGCAGGGCACCAGCCGGGGCGGCCGGGCCAGGAAGTCCCAGGTCAGCGGCGACTCGAAGATCGCGCCGAGCACGACGAAGGACTGCTGGTCGCCGACACGCGGCGGGTCGAAGCCGGCCTCGGCCGCCGGGAAGGCCATGCGCAGCACCTGCGCACCGGCCACCGGCCTCACCTCGGCCCGGGCCAGGCTCGCCGAGGCCAGCGACGGCGCCGCCAGCGCCGCCTTCAACAGGGGACGTCTGTGCATCACGCCGTGCACCGGGCCAAGTCACTCGCGCGGATCCGGCTCCGCCGGTCCGCTGCGAGAGCCCCCCCGGGGGGTGGCGAGCGCCAGCGAGCCTGGGGGCTCACGTTCATGCGGGCGATTCGCTGGCCGGCAACGAGTCGACCATGTGGTACCAGTTCAGCCAGAACACCGGCCGCCGGTAGCCGACGACCGACTCGCCCATCAGGTCGGCCACGTAGCGGTGCACGCCCAGCTTGTAGGGCATGTAGGCCACGGCCAGTTTCTTGATCTTCTCGAACAGCGCCAGCCGCTCCGGGCCGTCGGGCAAGCTCGACATCTGCTCGTAGACCCGGTCCAGCTCCGGCAGCCGGAAACGCGAGATGTTCTGCAGCCCGGCCTGCGGACCGTAGTAGCGCGAGAAGATGTCCTGGCCGTCGGGTGCCGCGGCCAGCGAGGCCAGGGCCCAGATCTGCAGCTTGCCGGCGCGGCCCGCCTTCAGGTTCTCGGGCCACTTCGCGGGCTTGTATTCGATGCGCAGGCCGATGGCGCGCAGGTTCTTCTGGCGCAGCTCGTCGAGGTCGCGGCTGGTCTGGTCGGGCTGGGTCGCGATGTGCAGCGTCAGCGGCGTGCCGTCGGGCTGCTCGCGCCAGCCGTCGCCGTCGCGGTCGGTCCAGCCGTAGAGGTCGAGCAGGGCCCGCGCACGCGCCGGGTCGTAGGTGCTCATCTCGCTCTTGAAGGCGGGGTCGTAGCCGGTGAGGTTGGGTGCCACCGGGCTCTGCGCCGGAATGGCCATGCCTTTGCGCAGCGTGCGGATCTCGCGGTCGGTGTCGATGGCCAGGCCGATGGCGCGGCGCAGCGCCACACGCTCGGGCGTGACGCCGCCGACGATCGGGTCTTCCATGTTGAAGTACAGGAAGGTGATGTCGGCCGTGAGCGTGCGCTTGCCGCGCACCCCGCGCTTTTCGAGGTGGGGCGCGATCTTGCCGCCGGGCATCGCGATGTCGATGAACTCCGGCGGCATGCGCTCGATGATGTCGTGCTGGCCGTTCAGGAAGGCCAGCCAGCGCGGCTGCGCGGCCTCGATGATGTCGATCTCGACGCGGTCCACCAGCGGCAGCGTGCGGCCGGCCAGCTGCCTGGCGATGGCCTGGCCCTCGGCGTCGTCGGCCGCCGGCTGGGCCTGCCAGACCACCTTGCGGTAGCCCGGGTTGCGTTCCAGCACGATGCGCGAAGAACGCCGCCACGAGGCGAGCCGGAACGGCCCGGTGCCCACCGGGTGCTCCATGATCTTGTCGCCGTAGAACTCGACGACCTCGCGCGCCACCGCGCCGTACAGGTCGCCGACACACAGCGTCTCGACGAAGCGCGGCCGCGTCTCCTTGAGCTTCACGCGCAGCGTGTAGCGGTCGAGCGCGCGCAGGCCCTCGAGCGGCGTGTCGTAGTCGAAGGGCTTCTTGCCGTCGATGGCAGCCTTGCGGCGCTCGGCCATGCCGACGTAGCCGACGTTGTCGACGCTCGACCACAGCGGGCTCTTCGTGGCCGGGTCGGCAAAACGCATGATCGAGTAGGCGTAGTCCTGCGCCACCAGCTCGCGTTTCTGGCCCTTGAAGGCCGGGTCGTCGGCGAAGAAGATGCCCGGCTTGATGCGGATGGTGAACTCGCGCCACTCGTCGGCCACCTCGGGCAGGGCCTCGGCCACCAGCGGCACGATCTTCGCGGGCCGCGCCAGGTGGTCGTAGCCGTACAGCGCGTCGAAGACATTGGCGGTGATGGTGCGCGAGTAGACGTCGGACACCTGCGCCGGGTCGAAGCCGGTCTCGGCCACCGGGAAGGTGGCGCGCAGCACACGCGGCGCGCCGGGCTGGCCTGGTGTCTGCGCCAGGGCGGCCAGCGGCAGCGCGAGAGGGGCCACCAGGGCCGAAGTGGCCAGGCCGGTGGCCAGGCTCAGGGTGTCACGGCGCTTCATGGGCGGCTCCGTTGAGGGTCGGGAATGGGGTGGCGAAGGGGTCAGGCCGAGCCGGCGCCACGGCGCCTCTGCTCCGCGGGATCGACGTCGACATACTTGAAGAACTCGCGCACGAAGGGGTTGCGGTGGTAGCCCACCACCCAGGGGTGCGCGAGGTCGGTGAAGATGCGGTGCACGTGCACCTTCAGCGGCATGTAGGCCACGAGCAGCTTCTGCGCCTCGGTCATCAGCGCCAGGCGCTCGGGGCCGTCGGGCAGCTGGCGCTGGCGTTCGTAGAGCGCGTTGTAGGCCGGCAGGTCGAAGCGCGCGTGGTTGCTCTGGCCCTTGTTCGGGCCGTAGGCCAGGCCGAGGAAGGAGTCGCCGTCGGGCGCCGTGCCGCTCCAGCCCAGGCCCCACATCATCAGCCGGCCGGCGCGGCTGGCGCGCAGGTTCTCGGGCCACTTCGCGATCTTGAACTCGATGCGGATGTTCAGCGCATCCATGTTGCGCTTCCAGAGCTCGTTGAGCTGGCGGCTCTGCTGGTCGGGGCTGGTGGCGTACTCCAGCAGCAGCGGGCTGCCGTCGGGCTGCTCGCGCCAGCCGTCGCCGTTTTTGTCGACGTAGCCGTGCATGTCGAGCAGCGCGCGCGCCCGCGCGACGCTGTAGCTGCTCATCTCGGTCTTCAGCGCGGGCACGTGGCCGAACACCCGCGGCGGGATCGGCCCCTGCGAGGGCACGGCCTGGCCGCGCCGCACGAGGCGGATCTCGCGCTCCAGGTCCACGCCCAGCGAGATGGCGCGGCGCAGCGCCACCTTGTGCGGCTCGTAGCCGCCGACCACCGGGTTCTCCATCGCGAAGTAGCTCATCGCGAGGTCCACCCGCGAATAACGCACCATCTCGATGCCGCGTTTGTCCAGGTGCGGTGCAAGCCGGTTGTTCGGGATCACCGTCGGGGCGAAGTCGGCCGGCAGCTGGTCCATCAGGTCCTGCTCGCCGTTCAGAAAGCTCAGCCAGCGCGGCTGGGCCTCTTCGATGACCGAGATGTGCACCTCGTCGACCAGCGGCAGCCGGCGGCCGCGCAGCCGCTCGGCATCGGCGGCCAGCCGCGCATTGCCGGCCGGCGGCGTCTCGTCCCAGAGCACCTCGCGGTAGTTCGGGTTCTTCGCCAGCACGATGCGCGAGCTGCGGCGCCAGCTCTTCAGCACGAAGGGGCCGGTGCCCACCGGGTGCTCGGAGATGCGGTCGCCGTAGAACTCGACCACTTCGCGCGCCAGCGCGCCGAGGAAGCTGCCGTCGGCGAAGTTGTAGAGGAAGCGCGGCGTGGGCTCGCCCAGCCGCAGCTGGAAGGTGTAGCGGTCGATCAGCTTCAGGCCCTCGACCGGCCGGTCGTAGTCGAAGGGCTTGTTCTCGGCCATCAGCCGCTGGCGCAGCTCCGACAGGCCGAGGATCTTCGCGTTCTCGAGGATGTAGAGGTTGCCGCTCTTCCAGCGCGGGTCGTAGTGGCGCCGGATCGAGTAGAGATAGTCGGCGGCCACCAGCTCCCGCTTCTGACCCTTGAACGCCGGGTCGTCGGCGAAGAAGATGCCCGGGCGGATGCGGAAGGTGAAGGTCTGGAAGTCGGCCGAGACTTCCGGCATGGCCACGCAGGTACAGGGCCGCAGGCGCGCCGGGTCGTCCATGAAGGCGAACTCCAGCGGCGCCTCGAACAGCCCGCAGGCCAGCGTGCGCGAGTACAGGTCGGTGATCTGCGCCGGGTCGAAGCCCGACTCGGCGATCAGGAAGGCGTAGCGCAGGATGCGCGGGCCGTCGTCGGCGCTGGCGGCGGCGAGCGGCGCCAGCGCCAGCGGCAGCGCGGCGACCTGGCGCCGGCTTAGCATCGGCATGGCCGGTGGCCGCTTCACACCGCCTCAGTGCGCCGCCGCGGCGGGCTCCATGTCCATGTAGCGCCAGTAGTCGCGGATGAAGGGGTGCGGCACGTAGCCCACCACGCCGTCGTGCGACATCCAGCTGTTCACCGGGTGCGCGGTGGCCTTCATCGGCATGTAGGCCACGGCGATCTTCAGCGCCTTCTGCACCAGCTCGAAGCGCTCGGGGCCGTCCGGCATCGCGCGCTGCTTCTCGTGCAGCGCGTTGACCTCGGGGTGGTTGAAGCGCGCGTGGTTGCTCATGCCCTTGTTCGGGCCGTAGATCACGTCGGTGAAGTAGCTGGCATCGGGCAGCGCGGCCACCCAGCCGGTGCTCCACATCATCAGCGTGCCGGCGCGGCTGGCCTTGATGTTCTCCTGCCACTGCGCCTGCGTGTACTCGCCGCGGATGCCCAGCGACGACAGCGCCTTCTGCCACAGCCCCTGCAGCTCGCGGTTGGCCTGCGCGGTTTCGGTGCGGTGCTGGACGACCAGCGGGCTGCCGTCGGGCTGCTCGCGCCAGCCGTCGCCGTTCTTGTCGACGTAGCCGTACATCTCGAGCAGGGCCTTGGCGCGCGGCAGCGAGTGCTGGCTCATCTCGGTGCGCATCTGCGGGTCGTAGCCCGGGATGCCCGGCGGCAGGATGGTCTGCGGCACGATGGCCTGGCCGCGCCGCGCCAGCTGGATCTCGCGCTCGGCGTCGTAGGCCAGGCCGATGGCGCGGCGCAGCGCCACCTTGTGCGGCTCGTAGCCGCCGACCACCGGGTTGTCCATGCCGAAGTAGGTGTACCAGGTGCTGACGCCCACTTCCTGGTGCAGCTTGATGCCTTCCTTGGCCAGGTTGGGCGCCACCTTGCGGTTGGGCGCCGCGATGTTCACGAACTCGTTGGGCAGCGCCACCATGTCGATCTGCCGGTTCAGGAAGCTCAGCCAGCGCGGCTGGGCTTCTTCGACGATGGTGATCTCGACGCGGTCCAGCATCGGCAGCGGCCGGCCGCGGAACTTGGCGGCCAGCGCCTGGCCGGCGTCGTCGTCGGCGTTCGGCTCGGCGTCGTAGCGGCGCCATTCCTGGTTCTGGTTGCGCTCGAACACCAGCTTGGCGCCGCGTGTCCAGGCGCCCACGCGGAAGGGCCCGGTGCCCACCGGGCGCTCGCCGATGGTGGTGCGGTCGATCTCGACCACCTCGCGCGCCAGCGCGCCGGCGATGGCCGGGTTGGCCAGCACGAAGGGCAGGCGCGGCGCCGGGCGCTCGGTGCGGATCTCGAAGCTGTAGCGGTCCAGCGTGCGCAGGCCGGCGACGGGGGTGTCGTAGTCGAACGGCGTCTTGTCGTCGATGGCCTTCTTGCGCAGCTCGCTCAGGCCCAGCAGGCCGGCGTTTTCGTAGTGGAACAGCGTCGGGCTGCGCGTGGCCGGGTCGTAGTAACGCTTGATCGAGTAGACGTAGTCCTCGGCCACCAGCTCGCGTTTCTGGCCCTTGAAGGCCGGGTGGTCCGGGAAGTGGATGCCGGGCTTGAGCCGGAACACGAAGCGCGTGTAGTTGTCGCTGACCTCGGGCAGCGCGACGGCCGTGTTGGGCTTGAGCTTGGCCGGCCGCGCCAGGTGGTCGTAGGTGAGCGGCGCATCGAACAGGCTCGACACCAGCGCGGCGGAGATGACGTCGGAGATCTGCGCCGGATCGAGGTTGTTCTCGCGGCTGCCCAGCGCCAGGCGCAGCACCTTGGGTGTGGCGTTGGCCGAAGCCGGCGCCTGGGCGGCGGCAGGCAGGGCAAGCAGCGCGGACAGGCCGGTGCCGACGGTGAGGGCGGCGAACAGCAGGGCGGGCAGCGCGCGCGGACGATTCGGCTTCATGGCGGGGCTCTTCGGAAACGGCGGCGCTCGCATCCGCCCCGCGCATGCCTCGTGAGCGTGCATCCGGGCGTGATGGCGACGCCGGTGGCGGCGAAACGAGCAAGTCTAGTGCCCGCCAGGCACGCCGATTGCTGGCGTTCCCCCGGGGCCGAGGGGGGAAATCACCGGCCGGAAGCCCGGAAGGCGCCCCCTACACTCGCGCACTTTATTGAAACATGGGTCAGCACTTGCTCTCGATGGCGGTGCGGCCCCACCGGGTTCTCTTGCAATGGCCGCTTACCTGATACGGCGCCTCTGGCAGATGGTGCCGACCCTGCTCGGGGTCGTGCTGCTGGTGTTCTTCCTCTTCAAGTGGTTCGGCGGTGATCCGGCCGAGGTGCTCGGCGGCCTGAACGCCAGCCCCGAGCAGATCGAGTCGATCCGCCAGCAGCTCGGGCTGAACGAGCCGGTCTGGTACCAGCTGTGGCTCTTCGTCAAGCAGATCGTCACCTTCGACTGGGGCAAGAGCTGGGCCACCAACGAGAGCATCTCCAACCTGTTCAGCACCCGGCTGCCGGCCACGCTGACGGTGATGGTGCCCATCCTGGTGCTGGAGGTCGTGATGGCGATCCCGATCGCGATGTGGGTGGCCTACCGCCGCGGCAGCCTGACCGACCGCGCGCTGACCGTCGTCACCACCGTGGCGCTGTCGATCAGCTTCCTGGTCTACGTCATCGTCGGCCAGTACGTGTTCGGCTTCCAGCTCGGCTGGTTCCCGGTGCAGGGCTGGAGCGACAGCACCTGGACCAACCTCACCACCTATGTGCCGCTGCCGGTGCTGCTGGCGCTGCTGGTGAGCCTGGCGCCGCAGACGCGGCTGTACCGCAGCTTCTTCCTCGACGAGCTCGGCCAGGACTACGTGCGCACCGCGCGCGCCAAGGGCATGACCGAGAACACCGTGCTGTTCCGCCACGTGCTGCGCAACGCGACGATCCCCATCCTCACCAACATCGGTCTGCTGCTGCCCGGCATCTTCGTCGGCAGCTTCCTGATCGAGGTGTTCTTCTCGATCCCCGGCATCGGCCGCGAGGTGCTGCTGGCGGTGAACCGCAGCGACTTCCCGGTGATCCAGGCCGTGACCGTCTACCTGGCTGTGCTGACCATGTTCATCAACCTGCTGACCGACCTGGCCTACAAGGTCGCCGACCCGCGGGTCGTGCTGAAGTGACGGGGGCTCGAAACCAATGAACACCGCCGTCATTTCCGCCGATGGCAGCGCCGACAGCGCGCTGCAGAAGAGCGAAGGCGTCTGGGCCGCAGCCTGGCGCCGTTTCAAGAGCGACAAGGTCGGCCTGACCAGCCTCGTCATCGTGCTGCTGTTCCTGCTGCTGATCCTCGCCGCCGCCACCGGGCTGGTGGCGAAGAACTGGCAGGCCGAGGTGGGTGTGCCGAATGCGCCGCCGCACTTCGTCGGCGCGGCCGAGGCGCAGGCCGAAGGCAGCATCGACGCGCCCAAGGGCCCGAACGTGGACCTCTCGGCCGTCGACCCGCTGGCGCCGCGTTATGCCGAGTGGGACGAGCGCGCCAAGCAGTTCCAGACCGCCGAGGTGCCCAAGGCCGACACGCTGCCGATGGGTGGCGACCGCCTGGGCCGCGACGTGCTGGCCAAGGCCGTGAAGGGCACCGAGATCAGCGTCTTCGTCGGCCTGGCCGCGGCCATCGCCGCCACGCTGATCGGCACCACGCTGGGCGCCTTCGGCGGCTTCTTCGGCGGCAAGGTGTCGGACTTCCTCGAGTGGATCTACAACGTCTTCGAGAGCATCCCGAACATCCTGCTGATCTTCGCGTTCGCGGCCGTCGTCGGCCGCGGCGTTGAAAGCGTGGTGATCATCCTCTCGCTCACCGGCTGGACCGGCATGTACCGCCAGGTGCGCGCCGAGTTCATCAAGCACCGCAGCCGCGAGTACGTGCGCTCGGCCGAGGCCATCGGCGCCAGTTCGTGGAGCCGCATGTTCCGGCACATCCTGCCCAACGTGAGCCACGTGGTGCTGGTGCGCATGAGCCTGCTGACGGTGGGCTTCATCAAGGCCGAGGTCATCCTGTCCTACCTGGGCCTGGGCGTGCGGGTCGACCAGGTGTCGTGGGGCACCATGCTGGCCGAGGCGCAGAGCGAGCTGATCCTCGGCCACTGGTGGCAGCTGGTGGTGGCCACCGTGTTCATGGCGGTGTTCGTCACCGCGTTCTCCCTGATGGCGGATGCGCTGCGCGACGCCCTCGATCCCAAGCTGCGGGGGCTGGAATGAGCGATCTGCTGAGCATTCAGGACCTGCGGGTTGCCTTCCGCATGGGCAAGGGCGTGCGCGCCGAGGCCGTCAAGGGCGTGAGCTTCGACGTCGAGGAGAACCAGACCGTCGCGCTGGTGGGCGAGTCGGGTTCGGGCAAGAGCGTCACCGCGATGAGCGTGCTGAACCTGCTGCCCGACAACGCCGAGCGCAGCGGCCGCATCCTCTGGAAGGGCCAGGACATGCTGGGCTTCGGCCTGCGCCAGCTGCAGGGCATGCGCGGCAAGGACATCGCCTGCGTGTTCCAGGACCCGATGAGCTCGCTGAACCCGGTGCTGGACGTCGGCAAGCAGCTGGTCGAGCCGCTGGTCAAGCACATGGGCCTGGGCGGCGCCGCGGCGCTCAAGCGCGCCGAGGAACTGCTGCACGAGGTGGGCATCCCGGAGCCGGCGCGCCGGCTGAAGGCCTACCCGCACGAGATGTCCGGCGGCCAGCAGCAGCGCGTGATGATCGCGATGGCGCTGGCCTGCGAGCCCAAGCTGCTGATCGCCGACGAGCCGACCACGGCGCTGGACGTGACCATCCAGCGCCAGATCCTCGAGCTGCTGGGCAAGCTGAAGTCGCAGCACCGCATGAGCCTGCTGTTCATCAGCCACGACCTGGCGCTGGTCGGCGAGATCGCCGACAAGGTGGTGGTCATGCGCCACGGCCAGATCCGCGAGAGTGGCCCGGTGGCCACCATCTTCGAAAGCCCGCAGGACGCCTACACCAAGGCGCTGCTGGCCTGCCGCCCGAGCCTGGACGAGAACCCGGCGCGGCTGATGGTCATCGACGACCACATCGCCGGCCGCCAGGCGCAGCAGCAGGCCAAGGCCAAGGACCCGACCGCCCCGGTGGTGCTGGAGGTCAAGAGCCTGGCCAAGAGCTTCTGGCTCAAGCAGGGCCTGTTCGGCAAGCGCGAGTTCAAGGCGGTGCAGGACGTCAACTTCCAGCTGCGCAAGGGCCACACGCTGGGCGTGGTGGGCGAAAGCGGCAGCGGCAAGACGACCATGGGCCTGACGCTGTTGCGCCTGCACGAGCCCACCAGCGGCGAGGTGCTGTTCGACGGCAAGAACCTGCTCAAGCTCAGCGACGCCGAGCGCCAGCAGATGCGCCGCCGCATCCAGATCGTCTTCCAGAACCCGTACGCCAGCCTGAACCCGCGCTTCACCATCGGCCAGACGCTGGTCGAGCCGATGGCCATCCACGGCATCGGCAAGGACCTCGCCGAACGCGAGCAGCGCGCGCGCTCGCTGCTCGAGAAGGTGGGCCTGGACGGCCGCGCCTTCGGCAAGTACCCGCACGAGTTCTCCGGCGGCCAGCGCCAGCGTGTGGCCATCGCGCGCTGCCTGACGCTGAACCCCGAGGTGCTGGTGCTCGACGAGGCCGTCAGCGCGCTCGACGTGAGCGTGCAGGCCCAGGTGCTGAACCTGCTGAAGGACCTGCAGGACGAGTTCGGCCTGAGCTACGTCTTCATCAGCCACGACCTCGCGGTGGTGCGCTTCATCTCCGATGAGGTGCTGGTGATGAAGGACGGCCAGGTGGTCGAGCAGGCGAGTGCCGAGCAGATCCTGGCCGCACCGCAGCAGGACTACACCAAGCGGCTGCTGGCGGCGGTGCCGCGGGGGTACCAGGCGGCCTGAGGCCGCGTTGAGAAGGTCGCACTGAGGCCTCCGTTGCCGGCCCGGCCCGGGGCACAGCGATTGCATCCGGGCCGCCCAACACAACGACGGAGGGATCCTCATGAGCTTCTTGACCTCGTGGTGTGAAGTCACGCCCGCCCCCGGTGCCGTGGTCGCACCGGACGAGCGCCTGCCCTGGCCGCAGACCGCGGCCATGGGCGTGCAGCACGTGATCGCGATGTTCGGTGCGACGGTGCTCGCGCCCATCCTGATGGGCTTCGACCCGAACGTCGCCATCCTGATGAGCGGCATCGGCACGCTGATCTTCTTCGTGCTGGTCGGCGGTCGGGTGCCCAGCTACCTGGGTTCGAGCTTTGCGTTCATCGGCGTCGTCATCGCCGCCACTGGCTATGCGGGCGCGGGGCCCAACGCCAACCTCGGTGTGGCGCTGGGCGGCATCGTTGCCTGCGGGCTGCTGTACACGCTGATCGGCCTGGTGGTCATGGCCACCGGCACCGGCTGGATCGAGCGGCTGATGCCGCCGGTGGTCACCGGTGCCGTGGTCGCGGTGATCGGCCTCAACCTCGCTGGCATCCCGATCAAGAACATGGCGCCGACGCCTTTCGACGCCTGGATGCAGGGCGTCACCTTCGTCAGCGTCGGCCTGGTCGCGGTGTTCACGCGCGGCATGGTGCAGCGGCTGCTCATCCTCGTCGGCCTGGTCGTCGCGAGCCTCGTCTACGCGCTGCTCACCAACGGCTTCGGCCTGGGCAAGCCGGTGGATCTCTCGGGCATCGCCGGGGCCGCCTGGTTCGGCCTGCCGAACTTCGCCGCGCCGGTGTTCGACGGCAAGGCCATGCTGCTGATCGCGCCGGTGGCGCTGATCCTCGTCGCCGAGAACCTGGGCCACATCAAGGCCGTCACGGCGATGACGGGCCAGAACCTCGACAAGTACATGGGCCGCGCCTTCGTTGGCGACGGCATCGCCACCATGGTGTCGGGCTCGTCCGGCGGCACCGGCGTGACGACCTACGCCGAGAACATCGGCGTGATGGCGGCCACGCGCATCTACTCCACGGCGATGTTCGTCGTGGCCGCGCTGGTGGCCATCCTGCTCGGCTTCAGCCCGAAGTTCGGTGCGCTGATCCAGGCCATTCCGCTGGCGGTGATGGGCGGCGTCTCCATCGTCGTGTTCGGCCTGATCGCGATCGCCGGCGCCAAGATCTGGGTCGACAACAAGGTCGACTTCTCGGACAACGCCAACCTCATCGTCGCCGCCGTCACGCTGGTGTTGGGCACTGGCGACTACACGCTGAAGTTCGGCGACTTCGCGCTCGGCGGCATCGGCACCGCGACCTTCGGCGCCATCCTGCTGTACGCGCTGCTGGGCCGGCGCAAGGCCTGAGTTCAGCGCGGGCGCGTCATGGCATGGGCGCCATGACCGCCGCGTAGTCGGCCGCCGGCGCGGTGTACAGGCTGGAGGTCACCAGCACGTCCACGCCGCTGGCCGCGTAGGCCGCGGCGTTATCGCGGCGGATGCCGCCGGCGGCGTTGACCACGATGCCCGGCCGCGCGGCGCGCAGCCGCGGCACCAGGGCGCTGAGTGCCTCGGGCGCCAGCTTGTCGAGCTGCACGCCGTCGGCACCGGCTTCGGCGGCGGCGATGGCTTCGTCGGCGCGGTCGGCCTCCACCAGCACGAACTTCTCGGGGCTGGCGGCCTTGGCCCGCTGCACCAGCGCGGGCAAGTCCAGCCCGGGCAGAAAGGCGCGGTGCTGCGCGAACACCAGCACCGTTTCCGACAGCCCCGCGCGGTGCACGAGGCCGCCGCCACACAGCACCGCGTACTGCTGCAGCCGCCGCGCGCCCGGGAAGGCCTTGCGCGTGGCCGCCACCTGCACGCCGGGCTGGGCCTGCCGCGCAGCGGCCAGCAGCGCGTTGGTGGCGCTGGCGATGCCGCCCAGGTACTCGAGCAGGTTCATGCCCTGCTTCCATGCTGTGTGCAGCGCGCCGGCCGGGCCTTGCAGGCGCAGCACGGTCTGGCCCGGCGCCACGGCGCTGCCATCGTGCAGCAGCGGTTCCGCGGCCAGGCCCAGGTGGCGCGCCAGCGCAAGGCAGGGCGCGGTGCCGGCCACCACGCCGGCCTGGCGCGCCACGTAATCGAGCCGCCCTGGTGTGTGTGCTGGCAGGCCCAGCGCACGCGAGGTCTCGTCGTGCAGCGGCTGGTCTTCGAGCACCAGCTGGTCGATCTCGGCGTGGCTGAAATGGATCATGCAGACACCTCGTTGAAGCTGGCGGCCAGGCCGGGCACGCCGCGCCGCACCTCGTCCACCGGCACGCCATACACCTCGGCCAGCGCCTCGGCCGTCATCACCGTGTGCGGCGGGCCGAAGGCGCGGATGCGGCCCTGGTGCATCAGCGCCACGCGGTCGGCCACGCGCAGCGCGTGTTCTGGCTGGTGCGTGGACAGCAGCACCGCCACGCCGTCGGTCTTCAGCGCCGCGATCTCGGCCAGCACGCGGCGCTGGTTGCCGAAATCCAGGCTGGCGGTCGGTTCGTCCATCACGATCAGCCGCGCCTGCTGCACCAGCGCACGCGCCAGCAGCGCCAGCTGGCGCTCGCCGCCGCTGAGTTCGGTGACGGGCCGCGCACCGAGCGGGGCGATGCCCAGGCGTTCCAGCGCCTGCGCGGCCAGCACACGGTCGGCGCGCGAGGGCGTGGCCAACGCGTGGATGTGCACGGCGCGGCCCATCAGCACCAGGTCGTCCACGCGCCAGGCGAAGGCGCTGCTGCCGGCCTGCGGCACATAGGCCAGGCGCCGCGCGATCTGCGGCCGCGGCAGGCTCAGCAGCGCCTCGCCGGCCAGCCGCACCGTGCCGCCCAGCGCCGGGATCAGCCCCAGCAGCGTGCGGAACAGTGTGGTCTTGCCGCAGCCGTTGGGCCCGAGCAGCGCGACGACCTCGCCGGCGGCCACCTCCAGCGTCAGCGGTGCGCCCTCGGCCGTGATCGCGCGGCCGTGGTGGCCGATGCGCAGGCCCTCGACCGCGAGCAGCGGGGCGGCGGACTTCATGCCTCGCCCCCCGGTCGGCGCGGCCGGCCCAGCAGCCACAGGAAAAACGGTGCGCCGACACCGGCCGTCAGCACCGACAGCGGCAGCTCGATGATCGCCACCGTGCGCGCCAGCGTGTCGGCGCCGATCACGAAGGCCGCACCCAGCGCCATCGACATCGGCAACAGCCGGCTGAACTCCGGCCCCACCAGCAGCCGCGCCACGTGCGGCACCACCAGGCCGACCCAGCCGACGATGCCGGCCAGCGACACCGCCGCCGCCGTGGCCAGCGTGGCGCCGGCCACCACCAGCAGCCGCAGCCGGCCCACACGCAGGCCCAGCGCCGCGGCCTCGTCGTCGGGCAGTGCCAGCAGGTTGATGCGCCAGCGTGCCAGCACCAGCACCACGGCGCCGGCCAGCATCCACGGCAGCGCGTGGACGAGGTCGGGGGCTGTCACCGCGCCCAGCCCGCCCATCAGCCAGAAGGTGATGGCCGGCAGCTGCACGCTGGGGTCGGCCAGCAGCTTGACCAAGGCGATGCCGGCGCCGAGCAGCGCGCCCACGGCCACGCCGGCCAGCACCAGCACCAGCACCGGGTCCTGCGTGCCGACACGCTGCGCCACCGCCATCACCACGGCCACCGCGAGCAGGCCGCCGGCGAAGGCCGCGCCGGAGATGGCCGCCAGCGGCAGGCCGAACAGGATGGCCAGCGAGGCACCGAGGCCGCAGCCGGCCGAGACACCGAGGATGTCCGGCGAGACCAGCGGGTTGCGGAACAGCGTCTGGTAGGCCGCGCCGGCCGCGCCGAGCGCCGCACCCACCAGCGCCGCGGCCAGCACACGCGGGCCGCGCACGTTCCAGATCACCGCTTCCATCGCCGCTGGCAGCGGTGTCGGCGTGCCCGCCAGGCGGGCCCACAAGGAGGCCAGCAGCTCGGCCGGCGCCACCGCAAAACGGCCGCTGGCAAAGGCCAGCAGCGCGATCAGGCCCAGGGCCGCCGCCACGCCGGCCAGCGCGCCGCCGCCGCGGCCAAGGCCGTGGCCGGGTCTAGCCCTGGCCATCCAGCCAGCCGCGCACCGCCTCGGCCGATGGCGTGACGCCGTAGAACAGCGTGTGGAAGCGCCTTGCCTCGTCGACGCTGGTGGCCACGGCGGCGGCATCGGCCGCGCTGCCGCGCGCCAGCTGCAGCGCCAGCCAGCGCAGTCCCAGCAGGCGGTTCAGCGCCGGCGGGCCGTCGAGCCAGCCGAAGGGCAGGTTGGGCGCCAGCAGCAGCCGGCCCTCGCGCACCGCCGTCAGCGCGCGCCAGGCGGGTTCCTGCCGCGCGCGGGCGAAGAAGCTGCGGTCCTGCGTCAGCACCCAGTCGGGCGCCCAGTCCAGCACCTGCTCCATCGACACGCGCGCCACGCCGGGGCGGCCGGTATGGGCCACGTTGCGGCCGCCGGCGGCTTCGATGATCTCGGCGTTGATCGCACCCACGGTGGCCGTCTCCAGCCCGTCGGCGCCGCGCGCCAGGTAGACGGCGGGCGGGCGTGGGGTTCCGGATGCAGCACGCGGCACGGCGGCCAGCACCTCCTCGGCATAGGCCGCCAGGCGCTCGGCGCGCTCGGCCACGCCCAGCACATGGCCCGCCTCGCGCAGCTGCGCGGCGGAGTCGGCGAGCCGGCCGTCGACCAGCAACACCGGCAGGCCGGTCTGCGCCGCCACCCGCTCGGCGCCAGAACGGTAGCTGGCGTCGACGGTGCCGGCATCGACGATCAGATCGGGCTGCAGCGCCAGCAGCGCTTCCAGGCTCACCGTGCTGCCGCGCCCGGCCAGGCGGCCGAGCAAAGGCTTGTCGCGCAGCACCGGCGGCAGCAGCGCGCGGGCGGCATCGCTCAGGCCCATCGGCCAGCCGAGCAGCGCCTCGGGCGCCAGGCAGGCCAGCAGCACCGCGGCCGGCGGGCCTGCGGCGAACACGCGGCGCGGCGCGGCACTGCCCGCTGAAGGGCCGAAACGTTCGAGCAGGCTGCGTGCGGGGGTGTTGGCGAAGGCGCCGCCCGCGGCCGATGCCAGGGCCGCGGCCAACAGGCTGCGGCGCGAGAGCCCGCGGCCGTGCTCAGTGGCCGCCATCGTGCGCGGCTCCGCCGCTCATCTGGCCGGCCAACCAGGCTTCTACCGCCGCCGTGTCGGCCCGCAGCAGCGCCGCACCGCCGGTGAAGCGGTTCCAGTCGTCGATGTGGCGTGTGGCCACCACCGTCAGCACCGGCAGGTCTTCGGCCATCAGCGCCGCGAGTTCGGCGCGGAAGCCGCCGCCGGTGGCCTCCAGCCCGCCGAAGCGGTTGCTGACGACGAGGTCCGGTGCTTCGGCCAGCGCGCGCCGCAGCACGGCGCTGGCGCGCGCAAAACCCTGCACGTCGGCGCGGCAGCCGGTGGCGCCGGGGCCGAGGTCCTGCGAGACGCGGTAGGCGGCCTGCGTGTCCAGGTCCACCAGCACCATCGGCGCGGCGCAGCCGCTGCGGCCGTCGCCGTCGCCACCGTCTTCACCGCTTTCGGGGCGCGTCATCAAGAGCCCGCGCACGCGGCGGCCGGCCTGGCGCTGGCGCTGGACGAGTTGGGCCAGCAGCGCGTCGACATCGCAGGACTCGTCGTCGACGATGGCCGCGGCGCGTGGAAGGGGGTGTTCAGGAGTCGTCATACAGACGTGAACATGACGATGGTGGGTTCATCAGGATACAAGCAGGTGGCATCTGGTTCGATGCCCTGTGTTGATGTGGTGTGCGTTGTATATTCAACAATACGACGAATGCCAGGACGCTGTCCGCGGCACACCTTCTGGAGACAACCATGCCCCTGCGCCCCCGCCGCGCCGTGGCCGCGCTGGCGGCCCTGTTGCTGTCCTTCTCGGCCCAGGCCGCCGAACTCACGGTCTCGGCTGCCGCCAGCCTGACCAACGCCTTCCGCGAGATCGCGCCCTTGTTCGAGGCCGCCAACCCCGGCGCCAAGGTCCAGTACAACTTCGGCGCATCTGGCGCACTGCTGGCGCAGTTCTCGAAGGGCGCGCCGGTCGACGTGTTCGCGAGCGCCGACCAGGAACGCATGGACCAGGCGCAGCAGCAGAACCTGGTCGCTGCTGGCACGCGCCGCGACTTCGTCTCGAATGCGCTGGTGGTCATCGTGCCGGCCACCGGCGGCAAGGCACCGGCCGCGCTGGCCGAGCTGACGCAGGCCGGCTACGCGCGCATCGCCATCGGCCTGCCGGCCAGCGTGCCGGTGGGCAGCTACACGAAGACGGTGCTCGAAGGCGCGGGCCTGTGGGCCGCCATCGAGCCGAAGATGATCGGTGCCAACAACGTGCGCCAGGCGCTGGACTACGTGGCGCGGGCCGAGGTCGACGCCGGCTTCGTCTACGCCACCGACGCGGCGCTGATGGCCGACAAGGTGAAGGTCGCGCTGACGGTGCCCACGCCCAAGCCCATCCTGTACCCCGTGGCCGCGCTGGCGAACGCGCCGCAGCCGGAACTGGCCAGGCGCTTCGTCGAGTTCCTCGGCAGTGCACCGGCCCAGGCCGTGCTGGCCAAGTACGGCTTCGGCAAGCCCTGAGCTGAGCCCGCAGGCAGCAAGCGCAGGAACGGCAAGCCGTGGACGGCGCCTGGGTCGCACTTGCGCTGACGCTGAAGGTCGCGGGCTGGGCCACGGCCATCAACCTGGTGCTCGGCGTGGCCGTGGGCCTGGCGCTGGCGCGCGGGCGCTTTCCGGGCCGCGACCTGCTCGACGCCGCGCTGACGCTGCCGATGGTGATGCCGCCCACCGTGCTCGGCTACTACCTGCTGGTGGTGGTCGGCAGCCACGGCGTGGTCGGCGCCTGGTTGCTGGAGAGCTTCGGCATCCGGCTGATCTTCACCTGGCAGGGTGCGGTGATCGCCGCGGCCATCGTCTCGTTCCCGCTGGTGTTCAAGGCCGCGCGGGCGGCTTTCGAAAACGTCGAGCCGCAGCTGGAAGACGCCGCGCGCACGCTGGGCCTTTCCGAGACGGCGGTGTTCTTCCGCGTGACGCTGCCGCTGGCCTGGCGCGGCATCCTGGCCGGGCTGCTGCTGTCGTTTGCGCGCGCCTTGGGCGAGTTCGGCGCCACGCTGATGGTGGCCGGCAGCATCGTCGGCAAGACGCAGACGCTGTCGATCGCGGTCTACGAGGCCGTGCAGGCCGGGCAGGACGACACCGCGAACTTCCTGGTGCTCGTCACCTCGCTGGTGTGCATCGCCGTGCTGCTCAGCGCCGGCCGGCTGGTGCCGGGCCGCGTGCTGTCGCGGGCCTGAGGCGGTTGCTGGTGGAGCGGCTTGCCCGATGATGGCTGCATGACGATCTGGGACGTGGCGCTGAAGAAGCACCTGCGCCAGGGTGACAGCCGCTTCGACATCGACCTGCGCTTTGCGAGCAGCGCCTCGCGCGTGGTGCTGTTCGGCCCCTCGGGCTCGGGCAAGACGCAGACGCTGCGCATGGTGGCCGGCATCACCGTGCCCGACGCCGGCCGCGTGGCCATCGGCGGGCGCGTGCTCTACGACCACGGCACCGGCCTGAACCTGCCGCCGCGCGAGCGCCGGCTGGCCTATGTGTTCCAGGACTACGCGCTGTTCCCGCACCTCACGGTGCGGCAGAACATCGCGTTTGCGCGCAAGGCCGGCTGGCGCAACCCGCCCGCGGCGGCGCAGGACGCCGAGGTCGAGCGCTGGATCGAACGTTTCGGCCTGGGCGCCGTGGCCGGCCACCAGCCGCACCAGATCTCCGGCGGCCAGCGCCAGCGCACGGCACTGGCGCGCGCACTGGTCACCGAGCCGGCCGCACTGCTGCTCGACGAACCTTTTGCCGCACTCGACAAGGGCCTGCGCCGCCGGCTGCGCGAAGAGCTGCTGGAGCTGCAGACGCAGCTGGCGCTGCCGATGCTGCTGATCACCCACGATGATGACGACGTGGCGTTGCTGGCCGAACAGGTGGTGCACCTGGCGGCCGGGCAGGTGGTGGCGGGGCCGCCCGGCGACGACGGGGCCGGCGCCTGAGCCGCTATCCTGCGCGGCCCTGCTGCCCATGGCCACCCGCAAGACCGTCTCACCCGCCGCGCGCCGCACGCCGCGGCGCGGCCCTGTGCGGGTGCAGGTGCAGGGTTCGCTGAACCTGGCGGTGGACGGCCAGGCCCTGGCCGGCGACCTGCGCATGGGCCTCTTGCGTGCGGTGGCCGAGAACGGCTCAATCACGCGCGCGGCCCAGGCCTACGGCATCAGCTACAAGGCCGCCTGGGACGCCGTCGACGCGATGAACACCGTCTCGGGCCGGCCGCTGGTGGAGCGGGTGAGCGGCGGCCGCGGCGGTGGCTTCACGCAGCTCACCGACCATGGCCGGCGCTTGCTCGAACGTTATGAACAGGTGGCGGCCGTGCACCAGCGGTTCCTCGGCCTGCTCGAGACCGGTGCGATGGACCTGGACCAGGATTTCTCGCTGCTCAAGGCCCTGAACATGAAGACCAGCGCCCGCAACCAGTGGGTCGGCAGCGTGCGCGCCATCCGCGCCGGGGCCGTCAACGACGAGGTCGAGATCGACCTGCCCGGCGGCACACCGCTGGTGGCCATCGTCACGCGCGAAAGCACCGAGGCGCTGGCCTTGCGCGTCAAGCAGACGGTGATCGCGCTGGTCAAGAGTTCGGCCGTGCTGCTGGCCGTGGACCTGGGTGCGGCGCGCGTGTCGGCGCGCAACCGCCTGGCCGGCACGGTCGAGGCCGTCAAACCCGGCGCGGTGAACGCCGAGGTGCTGGTGACGGCCGACGGCGGCCTGCCCGTGGTGGCCGTGGTGCCCGGCGCGGCGGTGGCCGAACTGGGCCTGGCGCCCGGCGTGCGCGTGGACGTGCTCGTAAAGGCCTCCGAGGTGATTCTGGCGACGGCGGTCTGAGCGCGGCCTGCGCCGCGGCTGGCCGTGGATTCGATGTATTCTTTGAAATACGTCGAAGCCTGAAACCATGTCCCAGCTTCCCCCGGCCCACCACGAGATCGCGATGTGCGCGCTGCGTCCCGCCGAGTCGGGTGATGGCTTCGTGATGGACCTGGCCAACGGCGCGAACGAGACCATGCGGCTGGAGTTCGCGGCATGGTTCGTGCCGTTGCTGCTGCGCATGCTGCCGCGCATCGACGCGGCGCTGCGCCATGGTGCGGCACAGGCGGACGGCTCGCTGATCGCCTACCCGCTCGAATCGTGGAACGTCGAGAACGTCGGCGCCGGCCTCGGGGTGGCGCTGCACCTGCGCGATGGGCGGGCAGTGGATGCCGCCTTCCACCTCGGGCCCGAGGCGGCGCGGGCGCTGCACCAGGCGCTCGGCGAGGCCATCGACCCAGCGTGCGGCGCTGGGCCGCCGCTGAACTGAACGCGCGCCGGCCTCAGCGCGCCAGCAGGCCCAGCAGCGCCTGCAGGTCCTCGGCGCAGGCGGCCTCGGCGGTCTGCTCGATGCGGCGGTAGCGCCGCACCAGGTCCTGCCCCACGGGGGTCAGCGCGGTGCCGCCACCGCTGGCGCCGCCCTTGGCGGTTTCGACCGCCGGCTCGCGCAGCGAGCGGTTCAGCTCGTCGAGCAGCAGCCAGGCGCGGCGGTAGGACATGTCCAGGCTCTGCGCCGCCGCGGTGATCGAGCCGGTGGCCTCGACGGCTTCGAGCAGCGCGACCTTGCCGGGGCCGACCGCGATGCGCTCACCTTCGTGGATGCGCAGGCGAAAGCGTGCCTGCGGCTGGGTGCCGGTGGCGCGGGGACGGCGGACAGTGGGCATGGCGGGTGAAGCGGTTCGGCGGCGTTCGATCGGCAGGCCCGAGCATATCGAGCCCAGGCCCGCCGGTTGGCGCCACTTCGCGCCAACCGGCGCTGAACCGCTGAACCGCTCAGGCCGCGGCCGTCGCCTTGACCTTCAGGCGCCAGGCGTGCAGCAGCGGCTCGGTGTAGCCCGAGGGCTGCACCAGGCCCTTGAACACCAGGTCGCTGGCGGCCTGGAAGGCGGCGCTCTCGCCAAAGCGCCCGGCCATGGGCTGGTACAGCGGGTCGCCGGCGTTCTGCTTGTCCACCACCTTGGCCATGCGCTTGAGCGTGTTGCGCACCTGAGCCTTGCTCACCACGCCGTGCAGCAGCCAGTTGGCCATGTGCTGGCTGCTGATGCGCAGCGTGGCACGGTCTTCCATCAGGCCCACGTTGTGGATGTCCGGCACCTTGGAGCAGCCCACGCCCTGGTCCACCCAGCGCACCACGTAGCCCAGGATGCCCTGGGCGTTGTTGTCCAGCTCCTGCTGCTTCTCGGCGTCGCTCCAGCTGGGCTTCTTGGCCACCGGCACGCTCAGCAGGCCGGCCAGCAGGGCCTCGGCGTCGGCCGGCGCCTTCTCCAGCTGCTTCTGCTGCTGGAGCACGTCCACCTGGTGGTAGTGCAGCGCATGCAGCGTGGCGGCGGTGGGGCTGGGCACCCAGGCGGTGTTGGCGCCGGCCAGCGGGTGCGCGATCTTCTGCTGCAGCATGGCCGCCATCAGGTCGGGCATGGCCCACATGCCCTTGCCGATCTGCGCGCGCCCGCGCAGGCCGCACTGCAGGCCCACCTGCACGTTGTTGCGCTCGTAGGCCTGGATCCACGCGGTGGCCTTCATGTCGCCCTTGCGCAGCATGGGCCCGGCCTGCATGGCGGTGTGCATCTCGTCGCCGGTGCGGTCGAGGAAGCCGGTGTTGATGAAGGCCACGCGCGCCTTGGCCGCGGCAATGCAGGCCTTCAGGTTGACGCTGGTGCGGCGTTCCTCGTCCATGATGCCCAGCTTCACGGTGTGCCTGGGCAGGCCCAGCAGCTTCTCGACACGGCCGAACAGCTCGTCGGCAAAGGCCACCTCGGCCGGGCCGTGCATCTTGGGCTTGACGATGTAGATGCTGCCGGCGCGGCTGTTGCGGCGGCTCTTCAGGTCCTGCATCGCGATGGCGGTCGTCACCACGGCGTCGAGGATGCCTTCGGGGATCTCGCGCGCCTCGCTGCCCCACAGGATGGCCGGGTGCGTCATCAGGTGGCCCACGTTGCGCACGAACAGCAGGCTGCGGCCGTGCAGCGTCACCGGCTGGCCGTTGGCGCCGGTGTATGCGCGGTCGGCGTTCAGGCGGCGTGTGAAGCTGCTGCCGCCCTTGCTGACTTCTTCGGTCAGCGTGCCGTCGAGGATGCCCAGCCAGTTGCGGTAGGCCACCAGCTTGTCCTCGGCGTCCACCACGGCCACCGAGTCTTCCAGGTCGAGGATGGTGGACAGCGCCGACTCGATGACCAGGTCGCTCACGCCGGCCGGGTCGCTCTGGCCTATGGGCGTGCTGCGGTCGATGCGGATGTCCAGGTGCAGGCCGTGGTGCACCAGCAGCACGCCCGAGGGCTGCGCGGCGCTGCCTTGGTGGCCCACGAACTGCGCGGGCTTCTTCAGCGGCTGCACGCTGCCGTCGGCCAGCGAGACCCGCAGCGCGCCGCCCTCGACGGCGTAGCCGGTGCTGTCGACGTGCGAGCCCTTCTTCAGCGGCGCCACGCGGTCCAGCACATGGCGCGCGTAGCCGATGACCTTGGCCCCGCGCACCGGGTTGTAGCCCTTGCCCTTGTCGGCGCCGTCGGTCTCCGGCAGCGCGTCGGTGCCGTACAGCGCGTCGTACAGGCTGCCCCAGCGGGCGTTGGCGGCGTTGAGCGCGTAGCGCGCGTTGGTGATCGGCACCACCAGCTGCGGGCCGGCCTGCAGCGCCAGTTCGGCGTCCACGTTCCGCGTCGTCACCTTCACCGCGCCCGGATCGGGCACCAGGTAGCCGATCTTCTGCAGGAACTTGCGGTAGGCCTTGGCCTTCTTGACCGGGCCCGGGTTGGCGCGGTGCCAGTCGTCCAGCGCCGCTTGAAGGCGGTCGCGCTCGGCCAGCAGGGCTGCGTTTTTCGGCGCCAGGTCGCGCACCAGGGCGTCGAAGCCGGCCCAGAAGGCGGTGGCGTCCAGGCCGCTGCCAGGCAGCACCTTGTGGTCGATGAAGTCGGCGAGCGCGGCGTCGACGGCGAGCGAGTGGATGGTCTTGCGCATGGCGGTCCTTGAAGGCGTAGGCAAAGGCTACGGCACTGTATTCAGAAAGCGGATGGACATTAAGCGACCTGAAAGCGAGGGATTCGTGCGTTTCATATGCATAATTCCGCCGCCATGGCCCGACTGAAGCAGATCGAATCCTTCGTCTCCGTCTCGCTGAAAGGCAGCCTGACGGCCGCCGCGCTGGCCGAAGGGGTGGCGCCGGCGGTCATCGGCCGGCGCATCGACGCGCTGGAAGAGCGGCTGGGCGTGAAGCTGCTGGTGCGCACCACGCGCCGCATCACGCTCACGCACGAGGGCAGCGCCTTCCTCGAAGACTGCCAGCGCCTGCTGGCCGACCTGGCCAATGCCGAGGCCAGCGTCACGGCGGGTGGTGTCAAAGCGAGTGGTCACTTGCGTGTCACGGCGCCGGCCGGCTTCGGCCGCCGCCACGTGGCACCGCTGGTGCCGGGCTTTCTGCGGCTGCACCCCGAGGTCAGCCTGAGCCTGAACCTGTCGGACCGCGTCGTCGACATCGTCAACGAGGGTTTCGACTGCGCCATCCGCGTCGGCGACCTGCCGGACTCCAGCCTGGTCAGCCTGCGGCTGGCCGACAACCGCCGGCTGTGTGTGGCCGCGCCGGCCTACCTGGCGGAAGCCGGCACGCCGGCCTCACCGGTCGAGCTGACGAAACACCGCTGCCTGACGCTGAGCAGCGACGCCAGCCAGACCCGCGGCTGGGCCTTCGTGGTGGACGGGGCCGTCACGCACCTGCGGCCCAGCGGGCGTGTGGACTGCAGCGACGGCCAGGTGCTGCACGACTGGTGTGTGCAGGGCCTGGGCATCGCCTGGCGCAGCACCTGGGAGGTGGAGGCCGACATCGCCGCCGGCCGCC
>VFQP010000150.1_pt1 | contig 195222 bp, 203 predicted proteins | sample 3512351 | NCBI WGS metagenome assembly VFQP01 (sample SAMN10412372, study PRJNA504923) | tailings metagenome | isolation source: Relicate 1 Philex TSF1 revegetated site | place: Philippines: Tuba, Benguet | collected 2017-08-29 | reverse complement strand
GCTCGGCCGCGATGCGGTCGAGCACGACGATCGAGCCGACCTCGACCTTCTCCTGCCGCCCACCGGCGCGCACAACTGCGTAAACCACGTGAATATCCTCTGATCGGGGTGTTGCTCTCGAGAAAGAATTCGGGCGTCAATGCGGGCTGAGCCCAGCAGACACCAAGAGTCAAGAATACGCGCACCGAGGGGCCCCGGTCAAACGACGCGCGGTCGGGGGTCCTCCCCCACCGCTCAGACGTCGATGAGGCCCGCGATCTCGTACTGCGCAGGATGCTTCTGGCGCCACAACCACAGCAGGATGCCGCCGAGGACTCCGAGCGGCAGAAGGGTGACGAACTGCACGATCGAGCCCTGAAGCGACGACAGCACGATGGAGGGCACCGAGCCGACGAAGTCCAGCTGAGGGAACGAGTTCGAGAAGATCGGCCGGTCGAACACGACGACCCGGATGGTGCCGACGATCGCGCGGACCAGGAAGACGAGGGTCGCGCCGATGCCGACCGCCAGTACCGAGCGGGCGATGACGTGGCGCACCTCCAGCACCTCGGCGATGGGGGCGACCAGCCACAACGCGACAAAGAAGCCGAGACCGAAGGGCAGCGCGGTCAGCAGCACCCAGTCCCCGAAACCGCCGAGGATCATCGCCGGAACATCGAACTCGAGGTCCTGTCCGATGACTCCGAGCAGCATCACCAGGTTCTGCACGAAGACGGCCGCGACCATGAATGCGGCGACGCCGAGCGCCGTCACCAGGGCGGGCATCGCACCGCGGCGGCGCACGAGGCGCAGAACTGCGGCGGTCGCATCGGGGGTGCGGGGCATCCGTCCTCCTAGAATCGGCCCATGACCGTGCTGATCGATCAGCCTATCTGGCCCGCTCACGGCACGGTCTGGGCGCCGGGCATTGCCCTCCAAGTACTAGGTCTCAACCACAGCCCGAAAGAACCTCGACCCGAAGTCAGTAAGGCGAAGAATTCCACGGTCAAACTCCAACTCACGGTCTTGCTTCGCGTGGAGAGCGTCGCGAAATCCGTCTAGCCCTGGGATCCGGTCTGTGAAGTCGTATGCCCCCTCCGTCATGAGCTGGCTCGTGTAGTCGACGGTGAAGAGTCCGAGTCGAACCCAATTCTCGATCAGGGCGGTCAGGTCTGCTACGTCCGAGAAGTGCTCTTCCGGAAAATAGAGCCCCGCGTCCAGGATCACTTGATATGCAATCGAGTGCCCGGAACCATCGAGCATCTTCGCTCTGACGCGAACGGCCGGGTAGACCCAGGCCCTACGCTCGGCCGGTTCCCGCATTCCAGCAAGCAGTCGGGCGTCTCGCGAACTCAGTTGCTTGATGATCTCAACGTATGCCGGGTGAGCAGAATCAGGACGCCCCCCGTCCATCGCGCTCGTGAGAAGGTTCAGGTAGAGGATGCGGAGTGAGTCGTCTTCAAAGCTGTAGGCGATCCCCTGCATGACTGGGCCGGCGATCACAGCCTTCGGCTCTACTACGTCACCGGGCGGCACCTTACCGAGCTTCTCCTGTAGCTCCGGGCCAAAACGGGTTTCGAAGTACTGACGTGCTTTGTCAATCCCGTAGTTGATTGCCGCAAAAGGCAGGAGCACATTTCGGAGTGTCGTCGCCAAGATCTCGGCTGACTGCGCAACCAGATCGACTGCCTGAGCACCGTGCGGGTTGCCTTTGAGGGCCTTTGTTGCCTTCTCAATCGCATCCGAAGTTTCGCCGACGATTCCCATGGACTGTGCCTCCAGTGAGAGGTTTCGAATTCGGTTCATCATGGCTGCTTGGGTGAGGAACCGCCAGATGCACCTTCTGGCAACATGTCATCAAGAACCAGGAATCTCGACAGGATGGCGCCTATTGATCCTCATCGATCAGCCTATCTGGCCCGCTCACGGCACGGTCTGGGCTCACATCGTCAGCGATGAGTCGCTCGACGAACTCCATGCCTTCGCCGCAGCGGCCGGCATCCCGAGGCGAGGATTCGATCGCGACCACTACGACGTGCCCGCCGAGCGCTGGGCCGAACTCGTCGCCCTGGGCGCGGAGCCGGTGAGCGTGCGCGAGTTCGTGCGTCGCCTCGAGGCGAGCGGCCTGCGGGTGCCGCAACGCGACCGGCGCTGAGCGAGCGTTCTGCGCGGGCGGGTGCGCTGAGGTTTGCGCGCGACGCGGAGGGCAGAGGATGCGCGTGGCGAGCAAACGTGCGCACGGCAGGTCCAAACCTCAGCGTGGCAACCGGCGCTGAGCGAGCGTGAGAGCGACTACCAGCGCAGGGCGAAGCCCTCGACGCTGCGAACGATGAGACCGGTCTCGATCTCCACGATGACGGTGGTAATCGTCGTCGACCGCGGGTCCACGGAGTAGCCGTCCGAGACCGAATCGGCGATCACCGGCACGACCTCGATCGCCACATACTGGCCGTTGGGAGACACACTGAAGTCTTCGATGCTGCCCGCCAGATCCGGAGTCTGGTACAGCACCCGCCCCTCGGCGCCGTCATCGACGGCGACGATCACGACGAACTTCCCATCCGTCGTCTGCAGCGCCGCCTTCTCGATCACGTCGCCGTTCGAGAGCACCTCCGCCTGACCGATGAACGGTCGACCGCCCTGGATGAGGGAGGGCTCGAAGCGCTCCTGGGTACCGTCGCTGAGCGACACGATGACCGCCCCCAGCGCGTCGCGGGCGAGCATCGACGAGCCGTCCCGCGAGATGCTCACGATCTCGGCGAACCGGCCGAGCGGCGTCGGCACGCTCCCGGCAGCCGACGACACGAGGAACGTGGTCTGCTCGAGCCCCTGCGCCACGAGAGAGGTCGATCCGGGCACGAATCGCCACGACGTGACCGGCAGCGGGTCGCCGCCGAGCTCCCCCACCGGCGTCGGCGTGCGCCCGGCCTCCAGGTCGAGGATGAGCACTTCGCGTCCGCCGAGCACATCATCGCCGCGCTCGACCGGCGTGAACGTAAAGGCGAGGACGGACCCCGTGTCCGCGGCAGCGAGATCGGTCACCACTCCCGGCGCAGGGAGCCGGATGTCTTCAACGGCCCCGTCGGCGAGGCTGACGAGCTGCAGTCTGCTCGTCCCGTCGCCGACCGCGCTCGACACGGCCAGCACCTGCCCGGTCACCGCGAACGACTCGATACCGGGCGCGCGGTACACGGTCTCGCGATCACTCCCGGTGAGGCCGATGCGGATGATCTGGTCGGGCTCGCCCTGATCGCTGCGGTCCAGATACAGAGGCCGCGGGCTTCCCGTGGTGAACCCGTACTCCACGACCGACGGCTGAGGCAGCGACGTGCTGCGCACGTCGGTGATCGTCACGGTGTAGTCGGTCGCATAGCGCAGCGGCGCGTCGAACTGCAGGGTCACCAGGTCACCGGAGGTGCTGACCGTGAAGCCCGCATCCGGCGTCACCGAGACCTGATCCGCCTCGAGCGCGACGAGTTCCTGATTGAAGAACAACCGCAACTGCTGGTCGGGGCGCTGGATCGCCGCCGTCGCGTCGATCTGCCCATCCGTGAGCTTCGGACCCTGCAGCACCGCAATAGTCAGGAACACCCCGCACGCCACGACAAGGGTGCCGACGAGCCACCAGAAGGTGCGCCGGAATCGCGGCCCGGCCCGATCGTGCTCGACGCGAGCCGCCCATTCGGCACGCGATCGGTAGAGCGCGCGAGCCTCGCGCGAGTCCCCACCGGCGCGTGCCGGGTCGTGCGGGTCGATCGCATCGTGAGCGCGCGACTCCCCGTGTTCAGAAGAGGTAGGGCTCACGGGGCTGCTCGGTGGGGTCGACGGAGTCAGGGATGACGGCAAGCGGGTCAGTGCTCCCGGAGGACGGGTTGGAATCGAATCGGCCGGTCACGCGGACCCAGTCGTCCGCGGAGAAGCTCGTCGACCACCCGGGAAGGTAGACGGGCACTCCCGCCGGCTGCGCGTCCACGGCGCAGCACGTGACGAAGAACCGTGACACGTAGAACACGTTCTCGGGGTCGGCCGGATCGGCAACGATGAAACCGACCACATCCACGGGCTTGTCACCATAGAACTCGAGATCGCTCGTCTGACGCAGCAACGACGCCCAGTCGAGCACGGTGAAGGAGGCGAAAGCTGCGGTCGGTGCCTCGGTCGCGTCGTCGAGTTGCGCGCCCGACGAACCCAGGGCCGCCCCGTTCAGGTCGCGTTGACCGGCGGTCACACTCGACAGAGTTGCCGGGGGCAACAGCACCATTGCCACCGCGAGCACCGCCGCGATCCCGAGGCCGAGCATCGACAGCATACGTGCCGTACGACCGCGCGACTCGTCGTCGTCGGGGTCGCGGCGTCGAGCCAGCAACACGCTCGCTGCGACGAGCACGAGCGCGACGGCGACCATCGCGATCGTGAAGACGATGTAGCGGGGGTGGATGTACAGCACGAGCTGGCCGCTCGCGGCGAAGACCGCGATCGCCACGCTCGCGAGAGCGACGAGGACGACCCCGCGCCACCGTTGCAGGTCACGCCAGAACATTGACCACCAGTCCCAGGAGCGCCGACAGCAGTGCGACGACGACCGTCAGCTGAACGAGGGTGCGGGTCGTGAAGGTCGTGCGCATGATCGCAAGCATCTTCACGTCGATGATCGGACCGAACACGAGGAAGGTCACGATCGAACCCGGCAGGAACGTGCTCGCGAAGGGCAGGATGAAGAACGCGTCGACGCTCGAGCACACGGCGATCACGAACGCGAGCACCATCATCGCCAACACGGACCAGAGCGGGTTCGTGCCGAGCGCCACGAGCACGTCGCGCGGCACCGCCACCTGAATGGCCCCGGCGATGAGGGCGCCGACGAAGAGGGCGGGCATGATGACGCTCGTCTCCCGCACGAAGATGTCGACGCTGCGCCGAACGCGCGGTCCGTGCTCCTCCGCCCCGACCGCGCACTGGGCGGCGAACGACGGCGTGAGCAGGCGCTCGGGGTCGGGATGACGACTGAACAGCCACCCCACGATGTTGGCGATCGCGAGACCTCCGAGGATCCGCGCGACCAGGATGCCGTCGTCGAACCCGAACGCGGCATGCGTCGTGATGATGGTCACCGGGTTGACGATCGGCGCCGCCAACAGGAAGGTCATGGACTCCGGCACGGTGAAGCCCTTGATGACGAGCCCACGCGCGAGCGGAACATTGCCGCACTCGCACACCGGCAGCGCGATCCCGAAGAGGGAGATCACGAATCGACGCAGCCAGGGCGACCGCGGCAACCAGCGCAGCAGAAGATCCTCTGGCAGCCACGCCTGCACGACGATCGACAACAGGATGCCGAGCACCACGAACGGGAGCGATTCGACGATCACGCTCACCGCGAGCGTGATGAGGTCCTGGAGCTGAGCCGGGAGCGGAATCCCGCCGGCGACCGACCCCACGACGACGAGTGCGGCAACGCCGACCGTTCCCCCGATCAGCCATGCGAGCCGAGCCGCCGATACGCGAGCCGGGCCTGCGTCGGAGCCGTGCGAGTGACGGTGGCCGGCGGGGTCCGGCCCGTCATGATGCACGTGTCCGGACGCGGCGCGCCGCGGATCCGTGCTCGCGACGTGAGGGCTCGGGCTGCTCATCATCGGCATACTAACCGCCAGGCCTGGGTGGGCCCGGTCGGCCCGCCGCTCAGTCCTCCGCGGGCGGTGCGCTCACGACCTGGCCGGCGCTGCCTGCACGACGCGAGCCCCGCGAGCGGCCCTGTCCGGGCTGCTTCGGCTCGGGAAGCGCTTCGAGCACCGACTCGAGCAGCTGCTCGGTCCCCGGCTCGGGCGCGCGCACGGGCCGTGCGGCCACGACCGGGATGTCAAGGATCGCGATCGGCTCGTCGGTCGGGGCGCCATCGGATGAGGTCGCCCCGGCGGCCGAATCGCCAGCCACCGCATCCGTGGCAACGGACTCGGCGAGCGGCTGGTCGATGTCCGTCTCGGAGGCTTCGGCCGGAGAGTCATGGTGCACCGTGACCGACGCGACACGAGCCAATGCGTTGCGCACGTCTTCGGTGATCGCGTGCGTTCCCACACCGCCGACACCGTTCTTGACGGCCGGCGCCGCTGCCCCGCCACGGTTGCGGCGGCGTCCTCCGCCACCGCCCCCGCCGCCGTTGGTCTCGCCGTTGGATGCGCGGTGCTTGACCACCGGATCGTGGTGCACGATGATCCCCCGGCCCGAGCAGACTTCGCACGGCTCGCTGAAGGTCTCGAGCAGTCCCAGACCGAGCTTCTTTCGCGTCATCTGCACGAGGCCGAGCGAGGTCACCTCGGCGACCTGGTGCTTCGTGCGGTCGCGGCTCAGGCACTCCACCAATCGCCGCAGCACGAGATCCCGGTTCGACTCGAGCACCATGTCGATGAAGTCCACGACGATGATGCCGCCGATGTCCCGCAGGCGCAGCTGGCGGACAATCTCCTCTGCGGCCTCAAGGTTGTTCTTGGTGACGGTCTCTTCGAGGTTGCCGCCCGACCCGACGAACTTGCCCGTGTTGACGTCGACGACGGTCATCGCCTCGGTGCGGTCGATGATGAGGGAACCACCCGACGGCAGCCAGACCTTGCGGTCGAGTGCCTTCTCGATTTGCTCGGTCACCCGGAACTCATCGAACGAGTCACCGGACCCCTCATAGCGCGACACGCGGTCGATGAGGTCGGGCGCGACCGATCGCACGTAGCTTTCGATCGTCTCGCGGGCATCATCGCCCTCGATGACGAGCTTCTGGAAGTCTTCGTTGAAGACGTCCCGAATGATCTTGATCAGCAGGTCCGGCTCGGAGTGCAGCAGCGCGGGAGCGTTCTGCGACTCGAGCTGACGGCTGATGTGCGCCCACTGGCTCGTGAGGCGGTTGACGTCGAGCGTGAGCTGCTCCTGGGTCGCGCCCTCGGCGGCGGTGCGCACGATGACGCCGACGTTCTCCGGCAGCACCTCCTTGAGGATGCGCTTGAGACGCGCACGCTCGGTGTCGGGCAGCTTGCGGCTGATCCCCGACATCGACCCGTTCGGCACGTAGACGAGGTAGCGCCCCGGCAGCGAGACCTGGCTGGTGAGACGCGCACCCTTGTGCCCGACGGGGTCCTTGGTGACCTGGACGAGCACGCGGTCGCCGGGCTTCAGGGCCAACTCGATGCGGCGGGCCTGGTTCTTGCCCTCGCCCTCGGCGGCCGCGGCCTCCCAGTCGACCTCACCCGAGTACAGCACGGCGTTGCGGCCGCGACCGATGTCGACGAACGCCGCCTCCATGCTCGGCAACACGTTCTGCACGCGACCGAGGTACACGTTGCCGATGAGGCTCGCCTCCTGCGAGCGCGCGACGTAGTGCTCGACGAGCACGCCGTCTTCGAGCACCGCGATCTGGACGCGCCCGAACTTCGAGCGGACCACCATCACCCGGTCGACGCTTTCGCGGCGGGCGAGGAACTCGCTCTCGGTGACGACGGCACGGCGGCGACCGGCATCCCGGCCGTCACGACGGCGCTGCTTCTTCGCCTCCAGCCGAGTCGATCCCTTGACCCGCTGCGGTTCCGTGATGGGTTCGGGGGCGGGACGCGGCTGGCGCACACGCACGACCGTGCCGGGCGCATCGTCGCCCGCGCGCTCACTCTCGCCGCTGCGACGACGCGAGCGCCGGCGAACCGAGCCCGACTCGCCGTCCGGACGGTCGGCCTCCGGGCGGTCGCCGCGCGAGGGTGCCGCCGGTGGCGCCGGAGGCGCGAAGAAGATCAGGTCCGTCGTCGAACGGGCGACGATCGGCTCGGGTGCAGGCGCCGCGGCCGGCTCGGCCTCGGCCGAGTCCGCGCCGCCGTCGGCCTGCGCGTCGAGGGCCGCTGAGCCCTCGGATGCCTCGGCGCTGTCGGATGCCGCGGCGCGACCCCGACCCGACCGCGAGCGCGACGAACGCGAACGCGGGGCGGCGGACTCCTGCGGCTCGGCGGAGTCCGACTCGGTGGAGTGCTGCGGCTCGGTCGGGTGCTCCGCGCTCCCGGTCGGCGCGATTCCCGTCTCGGCCGACGACACGTGGCTTGCCGCGCTCTTGGCGGCGGGACGGCGGGACCGCGCACGCGGTGCCTCGGCCACGCTCGAGTCCACGGAATCGGCCACGACCTCCGGCGCGGGCGCATCGGTGGCGGGACGCTCGGCGTTCAGCGACTCGGCAGCGGGCGCGTCTGCCGAACTGGCGCGCCTGCCGAAGAGCCGGCGCTTGCGTGTACCTTCCGGGCCGGCGGTGTTGTCTGCATCGTCAAAGCTGTCATTCACCATCGCTGGTGCACTCCTTGCGCCTCGGGGGCGAACCCCCTCGGTACTCTCGTGAGCCTGCCTGGCGCTCGCGCCGGCGGCTGCAATCCTCATGGTCCCGGTGCCGGGCTCGTAGCTCGCGGCACCGTGCGCGCTCTCACCGCGCGGTTGTCACTACTGTGCGGAACTGGCTATCCGCCCTGCGCAGCACTGCTGCATTCTTGGCCCGGTCGTGCGCCACTGGTGGCGACTGCCCGGTAAAGCTTGTTGGTCGGCCCGAGCACATCCCGGGGCGACTGTCGTCCAGTATCGCACGTCCCCCGCCAAACGGGACTAAGGACCCAGGCTCACGGTGCCGAGCCGTGGGATACTCCGTGCATGTCTGAGGCTCTTCCCGCGCGCCGTTCCCTGTCCCTGGCCATCGTGCTCATCATCACCGGTGCGATCGGGTGGTACTCCTCGTTCGCCCTCACGCTGGACAAGTTCGCCGTGCTCATCGACCCCGAAGCGGATCTGGACTGCAACTTCAGCCTGCTCGTGCAGTGCGGGGCGAACCTTCAGTCGTGGCAGGGTTCCGTGTTCGGATTCCCGAACCCGGTGCTCGGTCTCGCCGGTTTCGTCGCCCCGATCGCGGTCGGCGTCGCGCTGCTGGCGCGTGCGACATTCGCGCGATGGTTCTGGATCGCGTTCAACATCGGCGTGACCGGCGCGCTCGCGTTCTGCATCTGGCTCATGTCGCAGAGCATCTTCTCGCTCGGCACGCTGTGCCCGTGGTGCATGGTCGTGTGGTCGGTGACCATCCTGATGTTCTGGACGCTCACCCTCGACAACGCACGTCACGGCGTGTTCGGTGCGCGGCTCATGCCGCTCGGCACGACCCTCTACCCGTGGGTGCCCGCGCTCGTGCTCGCGAGCTACCTCGTGATCGCGATCATCGCCCAGGTGCGCCTCGACGTGATCGGTTACCTGTTCCTGTAGCTGTCCGAACGGTGCGGCTCTAGAACCAGAGCGCCAGCTCACGCTCCGCCGACTCGGGAGAGTCGCTGCCGTGCACGAGGTTCTGCTGCACCTTGAGGCCCCAGTCCCGTCCCAGGTCACCGCGGATCGTACCCGGCGCCGCGGTCGTCGGGTCCGTCGTTCCGGCGAGAGAACGGAAGCCCTCGATGACGCGATTGCCGGCGACCCGCATCGCCACGACCGGCCCCGACTGCATGAACTCGACGAGCGGCTCGTAGAACGGTTTGCCCTGGTGCTCCTCGTAGTGGGCCGCCAACAGGTCGCGGTCCGCCTGCACCAGGCGAATGTCGACGAGCTGGTACCCCTTCGCTTCGATGCGGCGCAGGATCTCGCCCGTGAGGTTGCGGGCAACGCCGTCGGGCTTGACGAGCACGAGGGTTTCTTCGACGTTCATGGTGCCTTTCCTTGGGTTCAGGGTTCAGGGGTGTGATTGCGGGCGTCGAGTTGGCGACCCTTGACGAAGCAGAAGATCCAGATGCCGACGAAGCCGGCGGCGATGACGAACATGATCGGCAGGAGCAGTCCGGTCGCCAGAAGCACTCCCTGCAGGACCCAACCCACCCCGATGCCCCACGGGTAGCGCACGAGACGCGTGGTGATCACGAGAGCGAGGAACAGCGCGCCGCCGCCGACGAACGCGGGCACCGCCTCGAGCGCCCGCAACCCGAAGATCGTCAAGGTTGCAAAGAACATCAGCGCGGCTTCGAGCCCGAGCGCCACCGCGAGCAGAGATTCCGTCGCCGAGCGGGATCGGCGCTGGGGCGACTCGCCCGCCGTCACTTCCAGCGCTCCGCCTCGGCGAGGGCGATGACCTCGCCGACGAGGGTGATGGATCCGGTGACGAGCACCGCGCGCCGCGGCGCCTGAGCCGCCCACACGCGCGCATCCTGCACCGCGAACTCGAGAGTCTCGAACACCTCGAGCTCCGTTCCCCCGGCCACACGCGTGACGAGTTCGCCGAGTTTCGCGGCCGGGATCGCCCGTTCCGATCCGGATTGCGACACGAAGAACGCCGACGCGACCGGGGCGAGAGCCTCAACGATGCCCTCCGCATCCTTGTCCTGCAGTACCCCGAGCACGACGGCGACCTCGTCGAAGGTGAAGTAGGTCGACATCGCCTCGGCGAGCGCGCGAGCGCCGTGCGGATTGTGGGCGGCGTCCACGAGGACGGTAGGTTCCGTGCCCACGAGCTGGAGGCGTCCCGGCGAGGTCGCCGTCCCGAGGCCCTCGGCGAGCACGTCGCCGACGAGCGGCTGCGTGCCCCGGCCGAGGAAGGACTCGACGGCCGCGATCGCGACGGCGGCGTTGTGGGCCTGATGCGTTCCGTACAGCGGCAAGAAGACGTCATCGTACTGGGCGGCACGGCCCCGCACCGAGATGACTTGGCCGCCGACCGCCACCGTGGACGAGACGAGCGCGAACGAGTCGCCTTCGAAGGCGATCGTGGACTCGGTGAGCTCCACAGCGCGTTCCAGCTCGGCCGCGGCGGAGGGATCCTGCGCCGCGGAGACGACCTCGGCGAGCGGCTTGATGATGCCGGACTTGGTGCGCGCGATCTGCTGCACTGTCGCGCCGAGCCGCTGCACGTGGTCGAGCGCGATGGGCGTGAAGACCGCGACCTGGCCGTCGGCAACGTTCGTGGAGTCCCACTCGCCGCCCATGCCGACCTCGACGACGGCGACATCCACCGGGGCGTCGGCGAACGCCGCGAAGGCGAGCACCGTGAACGCCTCGAAGAACGTCAGGGGCTCCTCGCCGGCCTCGCGCAGTCCCGCGTCGACGAGCTCGAGGTAGGGGCGGATGTCCGCCCAGTTCTCGGCGAACGCACGATTGCTGATCGGTTCGCCGTCGATGACGATGCGCTCGTTCGGTCGCACGAGGTGGGGGCTCGTCACCAGTCCCGTGCGCAAGCCGTAGGCGCGCAGGATCGACTCGATCATGCGGCTCGTCGACGTCTTGCCGTTCGTGCCGGTGATGTGGATCACCGGGTAGGAGCGCTGTGGATCACCGAGCAACTCGACCGCACGCCGAGTCGCGGACAACCGAGGCTGCGGAGCCGCCTCGCCGATGCGAGCCAGCAGCTCGCCGTAGGCGCGATCGGCATCATCGCGGAACTCCGAGTCGTCGAAGTCGTACCCGTCGTCAGACATCCACCGCTCCCGACTTCACCACGTCGATGACCAGTACACCAGCGTTCGCGTACTGCGCGGAAGGGACGGACGCACGGAATGCGCCCGTGACCCCGCCGAGCGCGGCGGTCGCTGCCGGGTCGTCAGAGCGCTCGAAGTGGGCCCGCACCGCGAGGGTCTCGGCCGCGATCGTGTCGGCGTGTGCGGTGAGCGCCGCGATGTCGGCCGCATCCGCGCCGACGACCGCGAGCTCGATGCGATCGCTGACCTCGAAGCCGGCCGCCTTGCGGGTCTCCTGGATCGCCCGGATGATGTCGCGCGCGAGCCCTTCGGCCTCCAGCTCGGGAGTCGTGACGGTATCGAGGATGACGAACCCGCCGTCGGCGAGGAACGCGATCGCGCTCGCCGGATCGGCCGCCTCGAGCACGAGATCGTACTCCCCCTCGAACAGTTCGGTGCCGTCGACGACGACGCGGTCGTCGGCCATCGACCACGTGCCGGCCTTCGCAGCCTGGATGACCCGCTGTACGTCTTTGCCGATGCGCGGTCCGAGCGCTCGCGCGTTGACGCTCAACCGCCGGGTGATTCCGAACGACGCGAGCGACCCCTCCTCGAGAGACTCGAAGAGCACCTCACGCAGGTTGAGCTCGTCGGCGAGGATCGCGGCGGCATCCGGCAGGGGGGTGCGCGCGCTCACCACCGTGAGCCGGGTCAGGGGCAGGCGCACGCGCAGACCGCGGGTCTTGCGCAGCGACAGTCCCGCGGAGGCGATCTCGCGCACCGCATCCATCCGCTCCACGAGGTCGTGGTCGGCGGGGAAGGCCGATGCGTCGGGCCAGTCCGTCAGGTGCACGCTGCGCCCGCCGGTCAGGCCCCGCCAGATCTCTTCAGCCACGAGCGGGAGCAGCGGCGCGGCCACTCGCGTGACCGTTTCGAGCACCGTGTACAGGGTGTCGAACGCCTCCGTGCCCGCACCCTCCCAGAACCGGTCGCGACTGCGACGCACGTACCAGTTCGTCAGCACGTCGGCGAAGTCGCGCAGCTTCTCGGCGGCCATCGGGCTGTCGAGCGCCTCGAGGTCGGCCGTCATCGCCTCGACGAGTTCGCGCGTCTTGGCGAGGATGTACCGATCGAGCAGATTCGTCGAATCGGTGCGCCAGCTCGCCGTGTATCCGCTCGCGTTCGCGTAGAGGGTGAAGAAGTAGTACGTGCTCCACAGCGGCAGGAGCACCTGGCGAACCCCTTCGCGGATGCCCTCCTCGGTGACGATGAGGTTGCCGCCGCGGATGACCGGACTCGACATGAGGAACCAGCGCATCGCGTCCGCACCGTCACGGTCGAACACCTCGGAGACGTCGGGGTAGTTGCGCAGCGACTTCGACATCTTCTGGCCGTCGGAACCGAGCACGATGCCGTGGCTGATGACGTTCTTGTAGGCGGGACGGTCGAAGAGCGCCGTCGAGAGCACATGCATCACGTAGAACCAGCCGCGCGTCTGCCCGATGTACTCCACGATGAAGTCCGCCGGGTTGTGCGTGTCGAACCATTCCTCGTTCTCGAACGGATAGTGCACCTGGGCGAACGGCATCGAACCGGAGTCGAACCACACGTCGAGCACATCGGTGATGCGCCGCATCGTCGAGCGACCCGTCGGGTCGTCCGGGTTCGGCCGCGTCAACTCGTCGATGTAGGGACGATGCAGGTCGACCTCCCCGTCCGCGTTCCGCGGCAGGGTGCCGAAGTCGGCTTCGAGGGCGGCGAGAGAGCCGTAGACGTCGACTCGGGGATACGCGGGATCGTCGCTCTTCCACACCGGAATCGGGCTGCCCCAGTACCGGTTGCGGCTGATCGACCAGTCCCGCGATCCGGCGAGCCACTTGCCGAACTGACCGTCCTTGACGTTCTCGGGGACCCAGTTGATGAGCTGGTTGAGCTCGCCCATCCGGTCGCGGAACTCGGGCACGCGCACGAACCAGCTCGAGACGGCCTTGTAGATGAGCGGGTTGCGGCAGCGCCAGCAGTGGGGATAGGAGTGCTCGTAGCTGGCCACCCGGAACAGACGACCTTCGGCACGCAGCTTCTGGGTGAGCGGCTTGTTCGCGTCGAACACCTGCAGGCCGGCGACCTCGGGGACGATCGGCAGGAACCGGCCCGCGTCATCGACCGAGAGGATGACGGGGATGCCCGCGGCCGCACACGTGATCTGGTCATCCTCGCCGTAGGCGGGTGCTTGATGCACGATGCCGGTTCCCTCGCCGGTGGCGACGTAGTCGGCGACGAGGATCTGCCATGCGCTGCCGGTGCCCCACTCCTGGGTGTCGGCGAAGTAGTCCCACAGTCGCACATACTCGACTCCACCGAGCTGGCTGCCGAGGAACGTGCGTCCTGCGACGGCATCCTGAGCGGCTTCGGCGGTCTCGTAGCCGAGTTCCTTGTAGTACGAGCCGATCGTGTCCCACGCGAGCAGATACTCGGCGCCTCCTTCCACGAGCGGGCCGCTCGGCACGACCGCGTAGGGGATGTCGGGGCCGACCGCGAGCGCGAGGTTGGTGGGAAGGGTCCACGGAGTCGTCGTCCAGGCGAGGGCATTGACGCCGGTGAGCCCGAGCGACTCCGCCTTCGCTCCGTCGAGCGGGAAGGTCACCGTCACCGACTGGTCTTGGCGCATCTTGTAGACGTCGTCGTCCATGCGCAGTTCGTGGTTGGAGAGGGGGGTCTGGTCGCGCCAGCAGTAGGGCAGCACGCGGTAGCCCTCGTAGGCGAGTCCCTTGTCGTAGAGCTGCGAGAACGCCCAGATCACCGACTCCATGAAGGTGACGTCGAGGGTCTTGTAGTCGTTCTCGAAGTCGACCCACCGCGCCTGACGGGTGACGTACTCCTCCCACTCCTTGGTGTAGTGGAGCACGGAATCGCGCGCGGCCTTGTTGAACTCGGCGAGTCCCATGGCCTCGATCTGGCTCTTGTCGGTGATGCCGAGCTGCCGTTCGGCCTCCAGTTCCGCGGGCAGGCCGTGCGTGTCCCAGCCGAACCGCCGGTGCACTTGCTTGCCGCGCATCGTCTGGAAGCGCGGGAAGAGGTCCTTGGCGTAACCGGTCAGCAGGTGGCCGTAGTGCGGGAGGCCGTTGGCGAACGGCGGGCCGTCGTAGAACACCCACTCGGGAGCGCCTTCGCGCTGTTCGACGGAGGCGCGGAAGGTGCCGTCCTGCTTCCAGAACGCGAGGATGCGCTGCTCGATCTCGGGGAAGCGCGGGGATGCGGGGACGCCGTCTTCGGGGGTGTTGAGCGGGTAGGCCATGAGTGCTCCTGGTGCGTGGCTCGTGCGCGCTGCGCGGGTTCCGCGCGAGGACGACCCTGCCGGACCGCGGTACCACCCCGCTTGCCACGCGTGCCGCGCGGCCACTCATGACTGCTGTGACGGGCATACCCGTTCGGTTCTACTGACCGCGACGTGGCTCGCCGCGCTGTTCTTCCGAAGGCTCCCCGGTGATAGCCGGATCGGTGCCGTTACCCCTTAGTGTACCGGCCCGCGGACGAGCGTTCCCGCGTCCCTGTACCGCGCTACGACGCCGTGTCCGAACGGTGCCGACGGACGAGGCCGTTGAGGAGTTCCGCCGGCCCCGTCGCATCGTCGAGCGTCACGACGAGGTCCCGGCCCGACACGCGTCGCACCTCGAGCGCAGTGCCGCGCTGCAGGATGATCCCCGTGCGCCCCGGCGCCCACCGTAGCCCCCAACCGCCGAAGTCGACGATCGGATCGACCGAGATCACCTGGGCAGCCTCGATCTGATCGAGCGGGATGCGGATCGTCGGCCATCCCGGTCCGCCTCGGGCGACAAGACCGTGCCGATCGATCGTCATCGTCCAGAACGTGAGGGCGTACCCGAGCGCGATGAGCGCCGCCGGCAGCACGAAGATGAGCGCCAGGAGCGGCTGGGTGCCGAGCGCGAGAAGGGCGCTGGCGACGATCAACACGCCCGCGATCCCGAGGATGACGCCGATCGAACGGCTGCGCGGCTCGACTCGCCGCACCCAGCTGACCCGCTCGGACGGCGTGAGCGAACGCGCCGGGAGCTCGTCGAGCGGGGGCACCGGCTCGCCAGCGGCGGCGGGCGGCAGGAGGAACCATGCCGCGACCGCGAGCACCGCACCGACCACCGTCGAGAGCAGCAGCACGGGGAGGATCGACCCGGAATCCTGTGCGTCGGCGACACCCCGCTGGATCACGAAGGAGCCCGCGATGAGCGTGCCGAGGTAGGCGCTGAGGAACACCCCCGTCGCGAGAACGAGCTTCTGGTTGACCGCAGGTCCGGCCGGCCGAAGACGCCGGGCGACGACGAGCGCAAAGGCGATCCACCCGATCACGACCACCGGGAGCAGTACGAACGAGAGCACGGGACTGCCGAAGCCGTCGGGTTGGCCGGACGGCCCCCAGTGCGTCGCCACAGGCGAGGGCAGGTCGGGCAGCGCCCACAGCATGACCCCGAGCGCGGCAAGGAGCAGCAGTGCAGGCAGCCCGACCCCGACAGCCACGATTCGACGGCGCGGGGATGTCAGTGGGCGGTGCGGGGATGTCATTGATAGGCCTCTCGGATCAGGGCGCTCAGGGCGCCGGGAGTCAAGCCGAGCTGTCGAGCTTCGGCGACGAGTTCGGTGATGAGCTGTGCGAGGCGCTCGTAGTCGTGCGCGCGTTCGGCGACGACTGCTCCTCGGCCCCGTCGGAGGTCGAGGAAGCCCTCGTCGCGGAGTTCCTGGTACGCACGCAGCACCGTGTGGAGGTTGATGTCGAGGGAGTCGGCGAGGTCGCGCGCCGAGGGCAGCCTCGTACCCGCGGCGATCTCGCCCGCGATGATCGATCCGCGAACGCTCGCGGCGAGCTGCTCGAAGAGCGGTTCGGGGGCCGAAGGGTCGACCGTGAAGAGCATCTGTTCACCTCATTTGTTCTAGAAGAACTGTAACAGATGGTCACCGGGGCGCCCGGTCCCTAGGCTGTGTTCATGAAACCCACTCAGGCTCGGGTCCGGGGGCGTGCCGCCCTCGTCGCCGCTGCTGTGCTCGGAACCGTCGGTGCCCTCGGGATGGCCCCGCTTCCGGCCCAGGCCGCCGACGTCGTTCCGCTCGAGCTCTTCGTGGGGCCGCAAGGACAGTTCCTGCCGGTCATCGAGGTGAGCGTCAACGGAAGCGACCCGCTACGGATGCTCGCCGACACCGGATCGAACATCCTCGTGACCTTCCCCGGCGCTCTCGCCACCGCGACCACGCCACCGTTCGACACGGGCATCGCCCACACCGCCAACTACACGGGCACGCAGGCAACGGGCGAGATCGCCACCGCGTTCGTCACGATCGGCGGGCACACGACCCCGCAACCGATCGCCTTCCTCGACGCGAGCACCTGCACGCCCGCATGTCTCGGCACCGGGATCGGGGCTGATCTCGATGGCATCCTCGGCATCGGCCAAGCGCAACTGAGCCTCTCGTCGGGGCCCGACACCTACAACCTCTACTCCGTGCTCGCCCAACTCGGCGGCACGATCGCCGAGGGGTACACCGTGCGGCTGGCCACGAGCGGGAGCAGCCTCGAACTCGGCGCGCCGTCGCCGGGTCCGGGCGACATCGTCATCCCGCAGGCACTCGCCGGCGGTACCTACGGCAACGGCTGGCCGATCCACGAGAAGCGCGTCGACCTGTGCTTCCGCATCGACACCGCCACCCAGTGCCTCGGCACGACCGTCGACACGGGAGAGCTTTCGGCGACCCTCATGGGAACCGTCTTCCTTGACTGGGTCGACCTGTTCGCGCATCCCGTGCACGTGCCGGGCGTCGACATCACCCACGAAGGCACCGTGCTCGCGGGCACACCGATCAGCTACCTCACGCCAGATGGTCAGACGGTCGCGACCTGGACCACAAGCGGCAATCCGTTCGAGGCGGGCTACTACTCCACGACGGGGGTGCCCTACCTCAACACGGGCAACGGCTTCTTCCTCGGGCGCTCCGTCGGCTTCGACTTCCGACGCGGTCTCATCGTCGTGCCCGGCACTGGGCAACCGCAGCTCGCCGCCACGGGAACGGCGTCGGCCCCGGAAAGCCCGATCCTCGCGCTCGCGACAGTGCTGCTCGGACTCGCGCTCGCCCTCGCCGGAAGCACCGTGCGGCGGCGCCCCCCGTCAGTTCCCGGTGCGTGAGAGTCTTCTCACGCACGACCCGCGGCGCGGCCGCCGGGCGGACAATGGATCCGTGCCGTCCCGCGTTCTGACTGTTGTCGCCGCGGCGCTGACCGTCGTCGCGCTGCTCGGCACAGGCGCGCTCATCGCCCTCGCCGTCGCACCTGCGAACAGTTCGACCGTTGTCGGCGATGTGGGTCCGCTCGTGGTCACGACCACGCCGACCGGAACGCCGGCCGCAGGCTCGACCACACCCTCACCCACGCCCGCACCATCCCCCTCGTCCGACGACGACGACGACGATGACTCTGGGCCCTCCCCCGTAGCACCGCAGGCACCCGTCGACGTCGACGACGACGATCACGCCGACGACGACAAGAGCGGCAACAGCGGCAACGGCAATGGCAACGGCAACGGCAACGGCAACGGCAACGGGCACGGCAACCGCGGCGGGAGTTCCGACGATGGCGATGACGACTCCGACGACGACTGATCTCGTCGCGGATCGGGAGCTCGCCGCCCGAGCCGTCGCCGAAGGAATCGGCGCCCAGGTCAGCGGATGCCGCACCATCAGCGTCGAAGCGACCGCAGACTCCCTCATCACCGGCCACATCGTCGAGGGCGTCGACGAACTCGGTCACCCATCCGAGTACACGATCTACCTCGACACGGGTGCGTCGGGATCACCAGGAACTCTCGACCTCGAAGACGGAGCGGGCGAACGCCTGCGTGCCTGGCTCTACCCGGCCGATCCGGCGCTGCCCGCCCTCGCACCCGCCGTCTACGCGGACTCGGCCCGCATCATCCTCGAGCGAATGGGACGCTCGGTCGGGCCTGTCGACCTCGCCCTCTGCTCCTACCGCCCCGGCAAACGCGCCGTCGTCTGCGTGAACGCGCCCGATCCCGTGGCCTTCCTCAAAGTCGTTCGGCCCCGCAAGGCCGCAGCGATCGCGCAAAGCCATGCGTCCTGGTGTGCGGCCGGCGTTCCCGCCGCGCAGGTCATCGCCTGGTCGCAGGATGGACTCATCGCGCTTGAACCGCTCACGGGAGAGGCGGCCATCGGCATCGTCTCGGACGTCGAGCCGGAGTCGCTCGTCGCGACGATGCGCGCCCTCACCGATCGGATCGCGCGCATCCCGTCGGTGCGCCCCGCGCGCGCATCACTGGCAAGCCGGCTCGACTTCACCCGCAAGGGAATGACACGCCTGGCCCCCGAGCGGGTCGCCGACATCGACTCGATGTGCGAGCGCATTCGACTCACCTTGAGCCTCGCGGGTCCGGCACCGCGCCCGGTCACGGTGCACGGCGATCTGCACCTCGGCCAGGTGTTCCTCGACCCCGAACGGCCGGATCGCGTCACGGGCGTCGTCGACATCGACACCGCGGGCATCGGCGATCCCGCAGACGACGCCGCCGCGCTCGTCGCCCAGCTTCTCGCGAGCGCAGAACTTCTCGACCGCGCAGACCTGCCCGCGCGAGCGGACGCCGCACGGCAGCTTGCGCACGCGTTCCGGGCCGCCTGGTCGGGCGAGGGCGATCCCGCGTTCTCCGTGCGCGCCCGCGCCATCGTGGCGGTACACCTGCTGGGCCACGCCCTCTCCGGCTCCATTGAGGCGGGATCCGCCCTCGCGCTTGCCGCCGCGAGCCTGGATGAGAGCACTCTCACCACCACCTCCCGACCGTCTCATCCGAGGCCCGCAGTCTAGGAAGACGGACCGCAGGGCGCGGCCGCGGAAGGACCCTTGAGCATGGACAGCAAGAAGAAGTGGGTGATCGCCGGGACCGCATCGGCGATCGGACTCGGCGTCGTCGCGGCTGGGGCGATGACGGCGGCAAGCGCCATGACGCTCGCCGACACGGTAGGCACCCCGGTCGGCGTGACCCAGCTTGTGTCGACTCCGACCCCGACGCTCACGCTCGAGCCCGACTCCTCGCCGACGGCGACCCCGTCGCCCACCGCGACGCCGGGCGCGGACACCTCCGGATCGGCGAACACGTCCGGATCGGCGAACACGTCCGGATCCGCGAACACCTCCGGATCGGCGACCACGTCGGCCTCCGCGACCACATCGGCGACACCGCCGTCACCCGTCACCCCGGCCACGCCGGTCACGCCGCCGACTCCCGCGAGCCCCGTTTCGGCCTCGAGCTCGTCCAGCGGCGAGGACTGATCGGGACGTCCCGACCGGCGCTCGACGGCCCGTCCTCGACTGCGGTCGAGGCGGGCCGTTTCCGCGCGAGACGGCCTACCGCAACCGGTATCCCATGCCCCGCACCGTCTCGATGCGATCGGCGCCCAGTTTGGCGCGCACGTACCGCACGTACACATCGACGACATTCGAACCTGGATCGAAATCCAGTCCCCAGACCCGGCTGAGAAGCTGCTCCCGGCTGAGCACCTGGTCCGGATGGCGCAGGAACTCTTCGATGAGCGCGAACTCGCGCGCCGAGAGGTCCACCGTCACACCTTCGATCGTCGCGCGGCGAGTCAACAGGTCGAGCACGAGATCGCGATGCTCGAGAGTCGTCGACGCCACCGCACCCGCGTCCCGCAAGCGCACGCGCACCCGCGCAAGAAGCTCGTCGAATCGGAACGGCTTGGCCACGTAGTCGTTGGCTCCGCCGTCGAGTCCGGCGACCGTGTCCGCGACGGATGAGCGCGCGGTGAGCATGATCACGGGAAGGTCGGACTCCCGTTCGCGAATGCGCCGAAGCACCTCGAAACCATCCATGCCGGGCAGTCCCACGTCGAGCAGCACGAGATCGTGGTTGCCGGAGAGCGCGCTCTCGAGTGCCTCCGGGCCGCTCTCCACCACCGTCACCACATGGCCCTCGGCGCGAAGACCCTTGGCGACGAAGACGGCGATGCGCGCTTCGTCCTCAGCGATCAGGATGCGACTCATTCTGGGCTTCCCTCCCCGAGCGGGTCGGACTCGACTGGCACCGCTCCCGCGCCCTCGACGGGGATGACAACGGCGAAGCGGGACCCGGTCGATCCCGATTGGAGCGTTACGTAGCCCCCGTGAGCGGCCGCGATGGCCGCGACAATCGGCAGGCCGAGCCCCGATCCCCGGATCCCCCGCCCCGCGTCGACGCGACCGAATCGCTCGAAGATGCGTTCCCGCGCGTCGTCGGGAATGCCCGGACCGCGATCGCGGACCCACAACTCCACCGCTCCCCCGGCGGCGGTGCTTCCGAGCACGACAGGCGTCCCCTCCGGCGAGTACTTGGCGGCGTTGTCGGCCAGCTGCAACCAGGCTTGGGTCAACCGGTCGGCATCCCCCCGCACCGTCACGTGGGCGGTCTCCCCGACGATCCACTCGTGGCCCGGAAGCACGGCGGCGCGCGCGGAGACGCCCGACGTGAGGTCGGCGACATCCAGAGAGGTCATGGCCATAGTCGATCGATCCGCATCGGTGAGCAGTTCGATGTCGTCGACGAGACCGGCCATGCGATCCAGCTCGTCGATCACGAGGTCCCTCGTGGCCGCCACGTCGGCGGGCCGGCCCGGATCGAGCAACTCCAGATGCCCGCGCACGATCGTCAATGGAGTTCGCAGTTCATGCCGCACGTCGTCCAGCAGGCGTCGCTGGGCCGTGACGGAGGCCTCCAGTCGGCCGAGCATGTCGTTGACCGTCTCCGTGAGCTCGGACACGTCATCCCGACCGACGACAGGAATGCGTTCGTGCAGGTCTGTCACGGTGATGCGCGAGGCGGTCTGCCGCAAGCGCCGGATCGGCCGCAGTAGACGTCCCGCGACCGCCCAGCCCACGAACCCGACAGCCACGAGAGCGCCCAACGCGACGAGCGCGAAGATCACGAACCCACTCGTGACGTCGGCGAGCTCGCCTTCGAGGTCGACGGCGGCGACGTAGACGGCGCGTTCCGCGGTCGGAGCCACATCGACGGGTGCGGCGATGTAGCGCAACACGCCGATCGGGGTCACCGCGGTCCCCATCACGACCTCGCCGGCCGCCGTCTCCTCGACCACCCTCGCGACGAACGCGGGATCGGCCGCGAGATTCACGTCCACATCGACGCCCGGGATGAGGGCGGCCGCTCCGCCGATGATGCCGAGGGCGCTCTCGTTGCGGCCGGGGATGACTCGAGCGAGCACCGCCTCCAGGGCCTCCCGGTCGGTCGCGAACGCCGCTTCCGGGGCCGTCGCGACACCCTCACCCTCAGCCGCCGCCTCGCCGGTGACGACGAAACGCGCCGCCTCCACTCGGGCGACGAGCAACTCGTCGACCTCGCCCAGAATCCGTTCGCGCTGGATCAGATAGGCGGACCCGCCCGCAACGGTCATGCCCAGGGCGGTCACGGCGAGGATCGACGCGAGAATCCGCGACCGCACCGACCACCGAGGCAGGAGCGGGGGCCGCACGGACATGGCTCCAGTATGACGAGGCGCCCGAATGGATGAGGCGGGAGTGAGAGCACTCTCATCGTCAGGCCGTGCCGCCCTCCGGGAATGCCTGCGCCTCCCCCTAGGCTTGACTACTTGTGACCAACACCGATCGTGGCAAAGTGCCAACCACATCGCCCTCCTCGGTCCGGACCTCCCGCAAGGTCGTCTGGGCATCGTTCGTCGGGACCGCTCTCGAGTCCTACGACTTCTACGTCTACGCCTACTTCGCCGCGTTCTTCGTGGGGCCGCTCTTCTTCGAGCCGCTCGGCGTCTTCGGCGGAGCACTGGCCGGATTCCTGTCGATCGCGATCGCGTTCGTCGTGCGACCGATCGGCGCCATCATCTTCGGGCACCTCGGTGACCGGCTCGGTCGCCGCGGCACGCTCATCGTCACCATCACGCTCATGGGCGTGGCGACCGGACTCATCGGCCTGCTGCCCACGTTCGACGCGATCGGATGGTTCGCTGCCGTCCTCCTGATCCTGCTGCGCATCGCGCAGGGCCTCTCGCTCGGTGGCGAGTGGGGTGGGGCGATCCTCCTGGCGACGGAGCACTCCGAGGAGTCCAAGCGCGGTTTCTACGCCGCGATCCCCCAGCTCGGCTCGCCCGTCGGGTCGATCCTGTCGGCGACCCTCTTCATCGTGATGACGCTCACCGTGAGCACCGAAGACATGGTCGCGTGGGGCTGGCGCATCCCGTTCCTCACCGCGATCCCGCTGCTGCTCGTGTCGCTCTACTTGCGCTGGTCGATCGAGGAAACCCCGGTGTTCAAGGCAATCGAGAAGGAAGGCCTGCGGCCGCACTTCCCACTCGCGGCGGTCTTCCGCGCCCAGCCCGTGGCCCTCCTGGTGGCGGTCGGCGCGGCGGTGCTCGGCATCGGCTCGTACTCGCTCATGAACACGTACACGATCAACTACGGCACCGAGGTGCTCGGGTTCAGTTTCCAGGATCTGCTCGTGGCCACCACGATCGGCGGGCTGCTGCAGCTCATCACGATCCCCTTGTTCGGTGCGTGGGCGAACCGCATCGGATCGGCGCGCGTCGTCGCGATCGGCGCGATCGGAACCCTCATCGTGACCTTCCCGATGTACTTCCTGCTGCAGTTCGCGACGTTCCCGATCCTCGTCGCGACGATGCTCATCGGCGGCATCCTGCCGACCCTCAGCTGGGCGGCGCTCGGCGGCCTGATGAACGACCTCTTCGAGAACCGTTTCGGGTACTCGGCGCTGTCGTTCTCGTACGCGATCGCGGCGACGCTCACGGCCTTCGTGCCGACCGTCACGCTGCTGATCGCCCAGGCGACCGACAGCGTGTGGTGGCACCCGGGCATCGTGCTCGCGGCGCTCTCCTTGGTCACCCTCGTCTCGGCGATCGCGGCCGCACGGATGCCCAAACCGCAGTCCTGAGCGGCGCTCGTCGTCGTGTTGTCTCCGGGCGAGACCAGCCCCTAAGCTGGCCTCGCCCGGGACAGCTTCGTCCCGTCTGCATCTTTGCGTTCCACGGACAGCACAGGGACACCATGAGCGACGACACTCCGACTCAGCGAGTGGATCAGCCCGGCGACGAGCCGACGCAGGTCCTGCCCACGCACGAGCACGTGCCGCACGGCACGCACAACGCGGAGACGCCGAGCGAGCGCACCTCCAAGCGCACCATCCTCATCCTGGCGATCATCGGCGGGGCGCTGCTGCTGGCCCTCATCGTCGTGCTCATCGTTCTGTTGACGCGCGGGTCGGCGCCCGCCCCGACGCCGACCGACTCGCCCACGCCGACCCCCACGACGACGACGCCGACCCCGACTCCGACTCCGACGCCGACGCCCACCCCCACACCGACTCCCACGCCGACGCCCACCCCCACGCCGACCCCGCCGCCGCCGCCTCCGCCGTCGCCGATCTCGTCGTTCACGGCATCCGACACGAGCGTCGACTGCCAGTCGGTCGATTCCGTGCCGGTGACGTTCAGCTGGGCGGCAACCGGCCAGACGCTGTGGTTCGGCGTCGGCACGGACAACGCCAAGAACGAGCCGTACAGCGAATTCCCGCTCAACTACACGATGGACTTCGACTACCAGTGCGGCCAGCCCGACGGCAAGCAGAAGTACACGATCACGGTGCAGTCCTCCGGCGGATCGGTGACGAGCAAGACGATCGTCATCACCGAGAACGACTAGCCGCGGACGCGTCCGCGGCTTCGCGGCACGATCCCCGAACGGGCGGCTCGAAGCACCGCGTGCCAGTGCGCGCCGTAGAATGGGCACTCTCGTCCACACTCAGGCACCCGCGCACGCGCGACGGACACGGTGCCGCATATATCGAACCGGAGCACCACCATGTCGAGCATTCCCGAGCGTCCCGCCCTCGAAGGCCTCGAAACGAAGTGGGGTGAGGCCTGGGAGTCTCAGGGCACCTACCGGTTCGATCGCGCGGATGCCGTCGCGCGCGGTTCGGAGGCGGTCTTCTCCGTCGACACGCCCCCGCCGACCGCTTCTGGCAGCCTGCACATCGGCCACGTGTTCAGCTACACGCACATGGACCTCGCCGCCCGATTCCAGCGGATGCGCGGCAAGGCGATCTTCTACCCGATGGGCTGGGACGACAACGGCCTGCCGACCGAGCGTCGCGTGCAGAACTACTACGGGGTGCGCTGCGATCCGTCCCTCCCCTACGACCCCGAGTTCGTGCCGCCGCAGCAGGGCGGAGAAGGCTCCAGCGGCAAAGCGGCCGACCAGGTGCCCGTGTCGCGCCGCAACTTCATCGAACTCTGCGAGGCCCTCACCGCCGAGGACGAGAAGCAGTTCGAAGATCTGTGGCGACAGCTCGGACTGAGCGTCGACTGGTCGCTCACCTACCGCACGATCGGGGCAGAAGCGCAGGCGACCGCGCAGCGCGCGTTCCTGCGCAACCTGGCGCGCGGCGAGGCGTACCAGGCGGATGCACCCACCCTGTGGGATGTGACCTTCCGCACCGCCGTCGCCCAGGCGGAGCTCGAAGACAAGGAACAGCCTGCCGCCTACCACCGGGTCGCATTCCACCGCACCGACGGCCAGGGTGACATCGAGATCGAGACGACCCGGCCCGAGCTGCTCCCGGCGTGCGTCGCGCTCGTCGCCCACCCCGACGACGAGCGGTACCAGCCCTTCTTCGGCACGACCGTCACGACTCCGCTGTTCGGTGTCGAGGTTCCCGTTGTCGCGCACCGGCTCGCCCAGCAGGACAAGGGCTCGGGCATCGCCATGATCTGCACCTTCGGCGATGTCACCGACGTCGTCTGGTGGCGCGAACTGGACCTCCCCAACCGCACGATCATCGGCGCCGACGGTCGCGTCGTCGCCGAACCTCCCGCGGCGATCGCGACCGAGGCCGCACGGGCCGCCTACGCGGAACTCGCGGGCAAGACCGTCTTCAGCGCCAAGGCGCGCGTCGTCGAGCTGCTGCGCGAATCCGGCGAGCTCATCGGGGAGCCGAAGCCGATCGTGCACGCCGTCAAGTTCTTCGAGAAGGGCGACAAGCCGCTCGAGATCATCTCCACCCGCCAGTGGTACATCGCCAACGGCGCGCGCGACGAAGCCCTGCGTGATCGTCTCGTCGACGCAGGACGGCAGATCGACTTCGTGCCCGACCACATGCGCGTGCGGTACGAGAACTGGGTCGGGGGCCTCACCGGTGATTGGCTCATCTCCCGCCAGCGGTTCTTCGGCGTGCCGATCCCCGTGTGGTACGAACTCGACGCGGAGGGCAACCGCGGCGCCGTGATCGTGCCGGACGAAGCCAGCCTGCCCGTCGACCCCTCCTCGGATGTGCCTGCGGGGTACACAGAAGCCGACCGGGGCGTCCGTTTCGCGGGCGAGGTCGACATCATGGACACGTGGGCGACCTCGTCGCTGACCCCCCAGATCGCCGGCGGTTGGGTCACCGACCCGGAGCTCTTCGACCTCGTGTTCCCGTACGCCCTGCGCAGCCAAGGACAGGACATCATCCGCACGTGGCTGTTCTCGACGGTGCTGCGCGCCGAGTTGGAGCACGGCACGATCCCGTGGCGCACGGCGGGCATCTCGGGATTCATCGTCGACCCCGACCGCAAGAAGATGTCCAAGTCCAAGGGCAACGTCGTCACGCCCGCCGCCATGCTCGACGAGCACGGGTCGGATGCGGTGCGCTACTGGGCGGCATCGTCGCGCCTGGGCACGGATGCGGCGTTCGACCCTCAGAACCCCAAGCAGATGAAGATCGGCCGACGACTGGCGATCAAGGTGCTCAACGCCGCCAAGTTCGTCTACGGATTCCCGGCCGACGAGTCCCTGTCGCTCGATGCGGTCACCGAGCCGCTCGACCGCGACATGCTCGCGTCCCTTGCCGAAGTCGTGTCCACCGCGACGGCTGCGCTGGAGGCCTACGATCACGCCCGCGCGCTCGAGACGGCGGAGCAGTTCTTCTGGACGTTCTGCGACGACTACCTCGAACTGGTCAAGGAGCGGGCTTACGCATCCGGCGACGGGCAGCGCAGCGCCACCGCCGCGCTGCGGACCGCGATCGACGTCTTCCTGCGACTGTTCGCGCCATACCTGCCGTTTGCCACCGAAGAGGTGTGGAGCTGGACTCACGACGGGTCCGTGCACGTGGCACCGTGGCCGACCGTCGCGGAGCTCGGCTCGCCCGCCGCGCCGACGGGCCTGCTCGCCGCGGTCGGCGAAGCGCTCATCGGGGTCCGTCGCGCCAAGACCGACGCGAAGGCGTCGCAGAAGACCGAGGTGGTGTCGGCGACGATCCACGGGCCCGCGATCCTGCGCGATGCGGTCGGTGATCTCGCCGCGGTCGGCAGAATCGGTCGGCTCGAGGTCATCGAGTCCGACACGGTCGAGGTGCGCGACATCGTGCTCGCCGAGGCGAGCGAGTAGGCGGCGCCGTGATCCGGCCGCTCGACGCGACCGACCGACGGGACTGGGAAGGCCTGTTCCGGGCGTACGGCGAGTTCTATGAGAGCGCCTTCGACGACGACGTGCTCGCGCGGGTCTGGGCTCTGCTGACCACCGAAGGCAGCGGCATCGATGCGATCGTCGTCGAGGATGCCGGTCGCGTCGTCGGGTTCGCGCACTACCGCTCTCACCCCGACACGTTCACGGGCGGGCGCGACTATTTCCTCGACGATCTCTACGTCGACCCCGAGGCACGGGGCGGCGGCCGTGCGACGGCGCTCATCGAGCACCTCGCCGCCCTTGCCTCTGCAGGCGGCAGCGGCGGAACGCTGCGCTGGATCACGGCCGCGGACAACGAGCGCGCGCAACGCGTCTACGACCGCGTGGCGACGCGAACGACGTGGGTCACCTACGAACGGAGACTGTGATGCAGTTGGGCACTCGATGGAATGTCGGCGGTGAGCCGCCGGCCCGCCTGAGCGACGCGGTGGTCGAGACGATCCGCACCGCCGAGCACGGATTCGCGGGCGTCGACACGGTGGGGTGGCGCTGGACGCTCACGTGGCTGGAAGGCCGGCCGGTGGTCGAACTCGATCCGGCCCCCGGCGCGGATGCCGACATCGTCGTCATCCGGGTGGACCACGAGGGGCGACCGAGCATCCAGCTCGAGTAGAACGCTCCGGCGCGCCGGACGAACGGGCGTGGGTGACTCCCCGCAGCGGAAAGGACCGACCCGGCCCCCGCGAGGTCAACCTGCACAGGAGGATGCGCTAGGACGCGAGTGTGCTGGTGGGCGGGGCACCGGGTCGGGGTCTAGTAGGGCAGGCGGTGGGCGCGGACCGCGTAGTCGTGCTCGCGGCGCGCGGTCGCCTCGGCGGTCGCACGAACGGCCGCGATGGTGTCGCGGGCCGCGGCGGCGCGGTCGGCGCGGCGACGGGCCCAGCGCAGAGCAGCGAGACTCATGCGCATGACGATGAGGTCGATGCCGCGAGCGCGAGTGCGGCCCGCGGTCGGACGGGCATCCAGTGCATGGCTGGCGGTCATGGGGTCACCCCTTTCTGGGAGTCGACTGTATGGTCAGCGTCCGACATCGGAGTGACTTCTCCCCCGATGACCGGGAACGCGTTGAAGTGGATCTGTACGGGGCGCGAGCCGGGGTCGTTGCGCCCGCGGAGCGGTTCGACGACCTCGGTCATCCAGGCGTCCCACGAGGCGACGACAGCGGCGAGTTGCTCACGCGTCAGGCGCAGGTTCGCCGAGGCGATGGTGCTCGCCATCACCCAGTCGTAGCCGACCTCCTCGAGGCCGCGCGCGGCGAAGTCCTGCAGCAGCACGTTGCGGTTCTGCTCCCACTCCCGGAGGACGAGGGCGGATGCCGCGCGGCCGGCGTCGCTGTCGATGATGCCTTCGGGGGTGAGCGAGATCCCTCCCGGGACCCGCTCCCACCAGCGTTCACGCGCGGTTCCGCGGCCCTCCACTTCACGAACGAAGCCGTGCCGCGCGAGCTGACGTAGGTGGTAGCTCGTCGCGCCACTCGACTCTCCGAATCGTTCGGCGAGTCCGCTCGCCGTCGCCGGACCGTGCACCGACAGGGCGTCGAAGATCTGCACGCGCAGCGGATGCGCGAGCGCCTTGAGGCTCTCGAGGTCGAGCTTGCGCTCGGGCCGGTGTGACGAGGGGGTGTCGGACATGATGCAAAGGTACCATTGCAAAGTATCCTTTGCAACCGTTCGTTTGCAACACTCCCTTTGCATCCTGTGGCAGCCGCGAACGCGGGGTCAGGCGCGCGCGATGAGCTCCCCGTGCGGCATCGCCAACCACCCGTCCTCGTCGTCGGCCCACGCTCGCCACGCGCGACTGATGTGCTCCAGGTCCGCCGTCGAGGCGAAACCCTTGCCGATCGCATCTGCCGCGAACGCCGACTCGAGCACGCGTCGCTCCCACATGCCTCCCCACCACTGGCGCTCGGGCACGGTCGCGAAGTTCCACAGCGACGCCGACGTCGTGCGGTCGTCGAGTCCCGCCTCCCGCGCCCACGCCGCCAGTCGTCGTCCGGCGTCCGGCTCCCCACCGTTGGATCGGTGCACACGCTCGTACAGCGCGAGCCAGGCGTCGAGCCCGGGGAGGAGCGGGTACCAGAACGTGCCCGCATAGTCCACGTCGCGCGCGGCGACGATTCCGCCCGGTTTGGCAACCCGCCGCATCTCGCGGAGCACCGCGACCGGGGCGGCGACATGCTGCAAGGTCTGATGCGCGTGCACGATGTCGAACGTGTCGTCGTCGAACGGCAGGGCGTACGCGTCCCCCACCACGAACTCGAGCCCCGCGCGGGAGAACTCGGCCGAGGCGCGATCGATCACCTCCTGCGCCGCATCCAACCCGACCACGCGGCCAGGAGCGAGGCGGTCGGCGAACTCCACGGTGATCGTGCCCGGACCACAGCCGACGTCGAGCAGGCTGAGTCCCGCGGTCAGGTGCCGCTCGAGGTATGCCGCGGAGTTGGCAATCGTGCGCCACGTGTGCGACGCGAGCACGCTCTCGTGGTGGCCGTGGGTGTACCGCTCGGTGGTCATGTCGTCAGCCTACGATGCGGGAGCATCGACCTTTTGTTATAGTCAGAGTAGAACTAATGCGACCGATGACCGACGCTCGACGGTCAACGGAGGGAGGGGCTCATGACCATCGCGATTCGCGCCGACCACGTCAGCAAGGCCTTCGAGGCCCGTTCCGTGATCGCCGACCTGTCGCTGCGGATCGACTCCGGGCGCGCCTTCGGCCTGCTCGGACCCAATGGGGCCGGGAAGACGACGACGGTGCGCCTGTTGACCGGCCTGCTCTCCCCGACCGCCGGAACCATTGAGCTCTTCGGCGAACCCCTCACCGCGGGCAACGCGGCGCGGCTGCGCGAGCGCATCGGCGTGCAGACCGACACGAACCTGTATGAGACCCTGACCGTTCGCGACAACCTCCGAACGTGGGGTGAGCTGTACGGCGTGGATCGCGCGCGGATCCCCGCACGCATCGACGAGCTGCTGAGCCTCCTCGGGCTCGAAGGCCGCGCCGACTCCCTCGCGGGCGAGTTGAGCAAAGGGATGCGGCAAAAGGTCGCCGTCGCACGGGCGGTGCTCCACGAGCCCTCCCTGCTGTTCCTGGACGAACCGACCGCCGGCCTGGATCCCGAGGCCGCTGCTGATGTCGTCGACTACCTGCGGCGCCTCATCCACGCCGGGGGAACCACGCTTGTGCTGTGCACGCACCAGCTCTTCGGCCTCGAATCGTTGTGCACGGACGTCGGCATCCTCGTCGGGGGCCGGCTCGCCCTCTCTGGGCCCGTCGCCGACGTGCTCCACGAGCGGTGGCCCCGCACGCGGGTTCGCCTCCGCGCCGGCACCGCAGCGTCAGCCCGCCGCGTACTCGACGCAGCCGGGATCGCTGGACTGACCGTGTCGCGGGCCGAGCACCCCGACCTGATGATCGAGGCGGACGCCGAAGACGCCGTGCCCGCTGCGGTGGCCGCGCTCGTCGCGGCGGGGCTGCCTGTCTACGCCGTCGAACCCATCCGCCCCACGCTCGAGGAGCTCTACTTCTCGACCGTGTCCGCCGTCGCTGGCGACGCAACGAGCGAACGGAGCGCCGCATGATCGATTCCCGGCGCGTGGGCGCCCTCATGTTCAAGGACTGGCGTGAGTTGTCGCGGGCACGTCAGGTCATCGCTCCCCTCGTGGTCGTGCCGCTCCTGTTCGTGGTCGTCATTCCGACGGCCGTGATCGTCTTCGGAGCCAACGACGTCATCAACTCCGCGATCGCCGGTCTGGACTCCTTCCTCCGCAACCTGCCGCCCGGAATCGTCCCGGCCGGCGCGACTCGTGCCCAGACCGTGGTCTACGCCGTGATCGTCTACTTCATGGCGCCGTTCTTCCTGCTCATTCCGGTGATGGTGGCAAGCATCACCGCGAGCTCGAGCTTCGTCGGAGAGAAGGAGCGCCGCACCCTCGAGGGGCTTCTCTACACCCCCCTCACCGATCGCGAGCTCGTACTCGGAAAGGTGCTGGTGTCGGTGATCCCGGCGATCGTGGTCGCGTGGGGCTCCTTCGCGGTCTACAGCGTGCTGGTCAACGCGCTCGCGGCGCCGCTCTTCGGAGGGATCTTCTTCCCCACCCCGACCTGGGGCGTCATCATCGTCGCCCTCGTGCCCCTGGTCGCCTTCCTCGCGACGATCCTCGTCGTTGCCGTGTCCGGGCGGTCGACGACCGTGCAGGGCGCCCAGGGCACCGCCGTCCTCGTCGTGCTCCCCGTCGTCGCGCTCGTCGTCGGACAGGCGGCCGGCCTGCTGCTGTTCGACGCCGTCATTGCGCTCGTGGTAGCTGCGGTGCTTTTCGTCCTCGACGTGGTCGTCTTCCTCGCCGTCGCGGGGCAGGTGCGCCGAGAGCGCATCCTCACCCGCCTGTGACTCCCGCTCGCACCGTCGAGCCCGCTTAGGCTGGACGGATGAGCAACCCCTTCTTCGAACCCAGCACGCTGCCGTACGGGATGCCGCCGTTCGCCGAGATCCGCGACGAGCATTACCGCGAGGCCTTCGAACGCGGGATGGTCGAGCAGCTAGAGGAGATCTCGGCGATCACGCGGCGACGGGACATGCCCACGTTCGAGAACACGATGATCCCGCTGGAGCGCAGCGGACAACTGCTCGAACGTGTCGCCAACGTCTTCTTCACCCTCACCTCGGCGGACAGCACCGACTTCCTCCGCGACCTCGAGGAGGAGATCGCGCCCAAACTGGCTGCTCACACCGACGCGATCAAACTCGACTCGCAGCTCTACTGGCGCATCAAGACGATCTACGAGCACCTCGACGACCTCGGGCTCGACGCCGAGGCCCGCTACCTCGTCGAGCGGTACTACATCGAATACACGGTCGCCGGCGCGGGGCTCTCCGACGACGAGAAGGAGCAGCTCAAGGACTTCAACCAGCGCCTGTCGACCCTCACGACCCGGTTCGAGAAGAACCTGCTGTCCGACACGAACGACCTCGCCGTCATCGTCGACGATGTCGCGGAGCTCGATGGACTCGGCGCGGGCGAGATCTCGGCCGCCGCCGAGGCGGCCCGCGAACGCGGACTCGACGGCACGTACCTGATCACGCTCGTGCTGCCGACCGGGCATCCATACCTCGCCTCCCTCACCGACCGTGCGCTGCGGGAGCGCATCATGACGGCCTCCCGTGCACGCGGAAGCCGGGACAACGAGTGGGACAACCGTGGGCTCGTGCTCGAGATCACTCGCCTCCGCGCGCAGCGCGCAGCCCTGCTCGGGTTCCGGACGCATGCCGAATGGGTGACCGCCGATGAGACCGCCAAGACGCCCGAAGCGGTGCATGCCATGCTCGCCCGGCTCGCCGTGCCGGCCGCACGCAATGCGATCGAAGAGCAGGCCGACCTTCAGGCGCTCGCTCCCCATCCGATCGCCGCCCACGACTGGGCGTTCTACACCGAGAAGGTTCGGCAGGCCAAGTACGACGTCGACGAGACGGCGATGCGGCCCTATTTCGAGGCCGAACGCGTTCTCCAGGACGGCGTGTTCTTCGCCGCGACCCGGCTCTACGGAATCACGTTCACCGAGCGGCACGACATCGCCTGCTATCACCCCGATGTGCGCGTCTTCGAGGTCGTCGACGAAGACGGCACTCCCGTGGGCCTGTACACGCTCGACCTCTACACCCGCGATTCGAAGCGCGGCGGCGCCTGGATGAACTCGCTCATCTCGCAGTCGACCCTGCTCGGGCACCCCGTGATCGTGACGAACAACCTCAACGTGCCCAAGCCCGCCGCAGGCGAGCCGACCCTGCTCACCTACGACGAGGTCAATACGCTGTTCCACGAGTTCGGGCACGCCCTGCATGGGCTGTTCGCTCGCGTCACCTACCCGAAGTTCGCCGGTACCAACACCTACCGCGACTTCGTCGAGTTCCCGAGTCAGGTCAACGAGATGTGGATGCTCTGGCCGGAGGTGCTCGCCCACTACGCCGTGCACCACGAGACGGGGGAACCGATGCCGACGGAGATCGTCGAGCGCATCCAGGCGTCCGCCGCGTTCAACGAAGGGTTCGCGACGAGCGAGTACCTTGCGGCCGCGATGCTCGACCAGTCCTGGCACGCACTCAGCCCCGCCGACGAGGTCGAGGACGTCACGGCGTTCGAGGCGCAGGCGCTGGAGGCGGCGGGCCTGAACAACCCCGTCGTGCCGACGCGGTACTCGAGCACCTACTTCGCGCACACCTTCGCGGGCGGCTATGACGCCGGCTACTACTCCTACATCTGGAGCGAGGTGCTCGATGCGGACACGGTCGAGTGGTTCAAGGAGAACGGCGGGTTGACGCGCGCCAACGGCGATCGGTTCCGCGAGCGGCTGCTGGGCGTCGGCGGCTCGAAGGATCCGCTCGAGGCCTTCCGCGACTTCCGCGGCCGTGATGCCGACATCCAGCCGTTGCTGGACCGACGGGGACTCAACTAGCGGGAGGCTCGGCGCCGCCGGCGTCGTCGACCAGCTGGGTGACGAGCTCCGACGGGGAGACACCCCGTGCGTGCGCGAGCCGTTGGAGGGTCTGCGCCGTCGCGCCGTCGACCTTCACCGTGAGGGCTGCCGCCCCCTCGCGGAAGACGCGACCGAGCACGGGAACCACGATGGTGCCGAGCGCGTCGAGAATCGCCACCACTCCCACGAAACGCCAGTAGGTGTCGCCGTTCTCGCCGGGAATGTCGCCGTTGGTGAGGATCGGCGGGCTGACGAGGGCGACGATGAGTGCGATGCACACCAGGGTGATGATGAGGCCGATGCGCACCGCGCGGTGGCGGCGCCCCGCGAGGAGCAGCAGCAGGTTCGCCTGAGCGAGACTGACCGCGAGGATGGCGAGGATCACGAACGCCTTGAGGGTCGCTTCCCACACGTCGTTCCAGGTCTCCCACGTACGCCAGAGCAGCACGAGCCCGAGCAGGAGTGCGACGCCCGACACCCCGACACCCACGAAGCCGACGAGGCGCGGCGCACGACCGACGACGGCGAGATGGCAGAGTGCGGTGATCGAGAAGCCGGCGACGAGGAGGGTCGTGAGCATGACCTTCGCCTGCACCTCCCCGAATTCGCCCGTGAACAGGGTGACGATGCCGAGCAGCGCGGCGAGGGAGAGCGAGACGATGACGAAGACGACGGCGGTGCGGCGCAACCCGCTCAGTGCCTCGTCGGCGACGCGGGGGGTCGGCGGTGTAGTCATGCCGTCAGCCTAGGACGAAGCACCTTCACTGTCAGTGGGCTGCGAATCCTGCTCGACCCGGGTAGGCTTGCGCCTCCAGCTCAGCCACAGCATGACGATTCCGCCGACGACGAGGCCCCAGAATGCGGACCCGATGCCGCCGACGACGACGCCCGAGGCGACAACGAGGAACGTGATGATCGCCGTCATGCGGTGCTCGGAGGCCTCGAGCGCACCGACGACGCTCGTGATGAGCGCGCCGAGAACGGCCAGTCCTGCGACAGCCGTCACAAGGATCGACGGCGCCGCCGACACGAGGGCGACCGCGACTCCGGCCCCGAGACCGAGCGGAATGTAGAGCAGGCCGTTCGTGAGCGTGGCGACCCACCGGCGCGCCGGGTCGGGATTCGCCTCCTCCCCCGCCATGATCGCCGCCGTGATCGCCCCGAGGTTGATGGCGTGTCCGCCGAACAGTGCCGCTGCGGCCGAACCGAGTCCGGTGCCGACGAGCGGGAAGCGGTGTCCCACGCGATACCCGTTCGTGGCGAGCACGGTGAACCCGGGGATGTTCTGGCCGGCCATCGTGACGATGAACAGGGGCAGGCCGAGGCTGAGAATCGTGAACGGATCGAAGGTCGGGGCGACGAAGACGAACTGGGGCGCGATTCGCGCCTCGGCGATCCAGTCGGTGCCTGCCGAGATGAACACCGCGACGATCGCCACCGCCATCGCCGCCGGCACCGCCCAGCGCGGGGCGAGCCGGTACAACACGAGCCAGACGATCACGATGGGGGCGGCGAGCAGCGGCAGGGTTGCGACGGCCTGGATCGGCGCGAGACAGATCGGGAACAGCACACCCGCGAGCATGGCGCTCGCCAACGGCTTGGGTATGCTCGTGATCGCCCGGCCCAGCGCCGGCCACAGGCCGGACACGATGACGAGGGCGGCGCTGACGAGGAACGCGCCGACCGCATCGGAGAAGGCGATCCCGTGGCCGGATGCGGCCAGTAGTACGGCGGCGCCAGGCGTCGACCAGGCGATCGAGATCGGCACGCGGAACCAGAGCGCCGCGATCGTGGAGACGATCGCCGTCGCCAAGCAGACGGCGAGGAGTCCCGACGTGGCTTCGGCCTCCGACGCGCCGACCGCGATGAGCCCCGCGATGACCAGCGCGAACGACGACGCGAACCCGGAGATCGCGGCGACGAACCCCGCGGACATCGACTGCAGCACCTGGCCAGCCTAGGGCGCGAAGACACCCCGCATCGTCGCCCACGCGTCGCGTCGGCAGTACACGGGAATGATCTCGATGGGCGCATCGCGCGTGACGAGCTGACCGCCGTCGAGTTCCTCTCCCGTCCACACATCGACCCACTCCCCCTCCGGCAGGTAGGCCTCCCCTGTGGTGGCGCCCTCGTGGGTGACCGGTGCGACGAGAAGGTCGCTGCCGAGCATCCACTGCAGCGGTCGCTCCCAGACGCGCTCGTCTCGGGGGTGGTCGAAGTAGAGGGGTCGCATGAGCGCGTTCCCGTCCGCGATCGCCTGCCGTGCTTGGGCCGTCAGGTAGGGCACGAGACGTTCGCGCACGTGCGCGAATCGGCGGAACACCTCCAGAACCCTCGGGTCGGACCAGCGCTCGGCGATGTTCCATGGTGTGCGATCCCGCGACGGGAGCCGGTGGTGGTTGAACTCCGAGTGGTACTGCATCACCGGCACGAACGCGGCGGCCGCGGCCGACCGCAGGTACAGCTCGGGGGTCGGCACGTCACCCGAGAATCCGGCGATGTCCCACCCCCAGTAGAGGATGCCGCACGCGGATGCGGAGAGCCCCGCGAACAACGACCAACGGAACGCATCCCACGTGGAGTTCTCGTCGCCGGCCCAGAAGGCGCCGTGGGCCTGACTGCCGGTGAACCCGGCTCGGCTGAACGTGACCGGCGCTTTGCCCGCCGAGCGCAGCAGTTCGCCGTAGGCCGCGGCATAGGCGACGGGGAACCGGTTGTTGCTCTCATCTCCCCGGCTGCCGTCGAGGTAGACCAGCTCGCGCCCCCACGCGTGCTCGCCGCCGTCGGTCTTGAAGCCGTCGACGCCGAGCTCCTCGACGAGGTAGCGTCGGCGGTCCGTCCACCACCGTGCCGCGCGCTCGTCGGTGAGGTCGGGCATGAGTCCGAGCGGGAACCACCACCCCCGGTTGCGATAGGGCCGCAGGCCGCCGCCCGGCGCGGGCTCGCGGATGAGCACGTTCTCGCGCACGGCGGCTGCCGCGTCGAGCGCGACCTGGCCGCGCGGATGCGGGCGCATCCTGATGAGCGGGATCTGCCAGAGCACGAGCCGCACGTCACGGGAGTGGAGCTCGTCGATCATGCCGCGCGGATCCGGCCACGGTCCGTCGGCGGGGAACGTGAAGTCCGCGAGGCGGTGCGGACGGTCCGTGGGCTCGTACTGTGCGCCGCGCCACGCCGTGAAGGTGCTCTCGTCGCTCCACGCCTCGATGACGATGGAGCCGACCGGGATGTCGTGGTCGCGGTGCGCATCGGCCTGACGCATCACCTCGGCTTGCGTGTTCCACTCGTTGCCGCTCGCCCACAACCGGAACACCCACGGAGGCAGTTCCTGGGGTCGGCCGACCTCGGCGAGGAACTGGTCGAGCACGTGCGCAGGGTCCCCGGTGTAGCGGACGACATCGACGGCGCCGTCGGGACCCGTCTCGGCTTCGATCCACACCAGGTTCGAATCGGCCGCCCCCACGTCGAACCAGACGCGACGGGAGGTGCGCACATGGAAGCCCCATCCGCTCCCGCCGACGACGTGCGCGAACGGCATCGGCAGATAGGTCTTGCGTTCCGCGCCCTGCGACTTGTACTGCTCGAAGACCACCGAGTCGAGTTCGGAGCCCCGGAAGTCGAGGGCATCGAAGCGCTCCCCGAAACCCGTAACCCGCTCCCCCGGCGCGAGCGGGAGCGCGAAGCGCACGCGCTCCGTGCGCTCGCCGTCGCCGAGAGCGGTGGTGGTGCCGGGAACCGCGCCGACGACATCCGCTGCGGGCATCCAGCCCGCGACACGCACGTCGAACCACCGCGTACGGCCGCCATCGGAGACGAAGCGGTAACGCAACGATGATCCGCGCTGAAGCCCGTCGAGTTCGGTCGCCCAGCCGCCCGCGGCGCGGGCAAGCCGGGCCTGCGCGGACGCGAGGTGGCCGCCGTCGAGCACCTGACCACGGGATCGGCGTTCGGTGCGCTGCAGTGCTTGCTCCCGCGGCTCGCCGCCGTCGACGGCATACTCGAGGGTCACGTACGTTGCATCGGCGGTCGCTCGCACACCAAGTCGGAGCGTGCGGCCCGCCACCGGTACGACGGGGTCGCGCTGGTCGGTGTCGACCGAGTACGGGTGGCCCGATCCGAACGGGCGGTGCCGGATCATCCCTCGGCCTTCCACGCCACCCAGAGTCGCACGTACATCGCGTGCGACCACAGCAGCGGAGTTGCCACGGTGCCCCACCGATCGATCCACTCCTGGCGGCGCTCGGGGAAAAGCAAATGGTCGGCCACCTGCTCGGGCAGGTCACCCTCGGGAGTCGAGGTCGCCGCGGCCCACGCGAGTTGAGCCCGGGCGGCATCCCGATCGCCCGCGTCGACGAACGCGAGACCGAGGAAGCAACTGAGCAGCGGCCACTGTCCGCCGCCGTAGAAGGTGTCGAGCAGGTAGCGGTGCACGCCACCGTCGACATCGAGTTGTTCATGGATGGCCGCGACGGTCGCACTCCCGACCGGCGATCCCGCGGGGTAGACACCGAGCGGGCTCACCACGGCGAGCAGGCTCGCGTCGACCTCCGTCGACCCCAGCCACTTGGCGAGGTGTCCATCGATGAGCCCATCGCGCGCAATAAGAGAACGGATCTCGGCGACCGCGGCTGCACACGCGTCGGCGCGGTCGGAATCGACGTACGGTTCGGCAGCGCGGAGCCCGGCGGCGATGCAGCCGAGCGTGGCGACGTGCACGTGCTCCGCGTGCTCCTCCCACCAGTCGAAGCAGGGCCGCTGCCAGGAGCTCAGCAGGTAGTCGACGGCAAGCTCGACCGCTCCCGTCCACGGGGACGCATCGAGGTCGTGCCGCTCGACGTGCGCGGCGACCGCCCACAGCCACGTACCGTATCCGTCGAGCTGGAAGTCCCACCACTCGTCGGAGCCTTCGGCGCCGTCGAAGGTGAAGCGGGTGGCCAGCATCCGGTCGTCGGGCACAGGATCGCCGCTCGCCGCCGCCGCGACGATTTCGTGAACGCGGTCCCGACGGTTCTCCAGCACACGGGCGCACCAGTCGTGGAACCGGGATGCCGAGTCGACCGCGTCGGCGGCCGACATCGCGTCAGCGATGAACGCACCGTCACGGAACCAGGAGTACCCCCGGTAGGCCGAGAACGTAGGACTGGCCGGATAGGCGCCCGATGGCTCCTGATAGCGGCGGATGAGCGCGACGCTGCTCTCGGCGAGCTCGGCGAGCTCGGTGTCGCTCAGCTCGCGGCTGCGGGTGGACATGGGGGTGCTGCTCCTCGTGGTGGGGTTGGTGGTGCGGGGCTCCGGCTCGCGCCGAAGCCCCGCACGACTGGCGGATGCGAACGACGCGCTACTGCGCGATCGCCGCGTTGATGCGCTCCTCGGCGGAAGCCAGAGCTTCCTCGACCGTCTTGCGACCGGCCTGCGCCTCGATGAGCTCCTCCGTCATGATGTCCTGCATCTCGGCCTGTCCGACCGCGACCACGGGAGGCAGCGCGACGGCGTCGAGCGAGTCGAAGACCGCCTGACGGTTGGCCGGGTCACCCTTGTCGAGGTAGCTCGCCAGCGCGGCCTCGTCAGAGATCGGCGGGAGTTCCCAGCCCGACTCGAGGCGCACGTCGACCATCGTCGTCGACGAGGTGAGGAACTCCGCCCACTTCGTCGCCGCCTCGATGTGCTCGGACGTCGCCGAGACGCCGACCGCGTTCGAGAACACGGCGCTGGCCTGCTGCGTGTTGCCCGGCTCGACCGCGATGTCCCAGCCGAACGGAACGTCGGCGAAGGCACCGAACATCCAGATGCCCGTGTGGAGCATCGCGAGCTTGCCCTCCTTGAAGAGGTTGGTGTCGAAGTCGGGCGTGCCCTGACCCTGCTCGATCGTCGGCATCACGGTGCCGCTCTTGCCGACAAGCCACTCGGCCGCCTCGATGCCCTCCGGCGAGTTGAACGCGACAGCGGTGCCGTCGGCGTCGAGGAACTCGCCGCCGCTCTGCGCGACCGTCTTGTAGTACTCGTAGAAGCTCACCGGCTGGTGGTCGCCCCAGACGCCCGCGGCCTGGTCGGTGAGGGCCAGCGCTGCGGCCTCCTCATCGGCCCAAGTCCAGTCGCTCGTCGGGTACTCGAGACCCGCCGCGTCGAAGAGGTCCTTGTTGTAGAACAGGACGACCGTCGAGAACGAGCTCGGCAGCGCGAACGACGTGCCGTCGGTCGAGTACGCCTCCAGCAGCGACGGGCGGTACGCCTCCGGGTTGGCGACAGTCAGCGGCGCGAGCACTCCGTTGGCCTGGTACGAGCGGTAGTTGGCGTACTCGATGTCGAACACGTCGGCGACGGTGCCGGCGGCCAGATCGGTTTGCAGTGCGGTTCCGTAGTCGGCGTACGGGAGGGTCGTGACCTCGACGGTGATGTCGGGGTTCTCCTCCTCGAACGCGTCCACGATCTTCTGGAGGTTCTCCTCGTTGCCTCCGTTGGAGATGAAGTTCGTGTAGGTGATGGTGACGGGGCCTTCGGGTTCGGCCGGCGCGCATCCGCTCAACGCGAGCGCAGCGGCGGCGACGACGCCGACCGCGGCCAGGATGGTGCGATTCATGGTGCGTGTATCTCCTTTGATCATCGGTGTGCTGTGTTCTCCCCGCCTCGGACTCACTTGAGCCCGGAGCTTGCGACGCCCTGAATCACGTACTTCTGGGCGAAGATGTAGAGGGCGAGCATCGGCAGGATGCTCACCACGGAGCCGGCCATGATGACGTCCCACGCGGTCGTGTACTGCCCCTGAAGTCCCGCGAGAGCGACGGGCAGGGTCTGCAGTTCCGGTGTCCGGAGAACGATGAGCGGCCAGAGGAAGCTGTTCCAGCTGCCCATGAAGGCGAACACGGTCAGCGTCGCGAGGGCGGGCCGGATGTTCGGCAGGATGATCGACCAGAAGATCCGGAAGTGTCCGGCACCGTCGATCGTCGCCGCCTCGTCGAGCTCCCGCGGCACCTGGTTGACGGCCTGCCGCAGCAGGAAGATGCCGAAGGCGCTCGCGAGCGTGGGCAGCAGGGCGCCGACGACGGTGTTCATGAGCCCGAGGGCCTTGATCTCGACGAACAGCGGCACGATGAGCACTTGCAGCGGAATCATGAGGGTCGCCAGGTACAGGGCGAACACGACGTTCTGGCCTCGGAACGGGAGTCGGCTGAAGGCGTAGGCGGCGGTCGCACTCGTGACGAGCTGGGCCAGCGTCGTCGCCACCGCGAGCAGCAGGCTGTTGCCGATGATTCGAGCGAACGGACGCTCGCTGAACAGGGTGGCGTAGGCCTGCAGGGACGGGTCGGTCGGCCACAGCGACGGGGTGCCGCCGATTCCGGCGCCGGGTGTCACCGAGGTGACTACGGTCCACAGGAAGGGGAAGACCATGACGATCGCCCCGGCGATGATGACGACGTGCAGGATGATCCAGCCCACGAGCCGCCCGGTCGGCATGCGCCGCGGGCCGTGCAGCAGGGTCGCGTCAGCCATAGGTGACCCACTTCCGCTGACCGCGCACCTGGATGACGGTGATCGCGAGGATGACGATGAACAGCAGCCACGAGAGCGCGGATGCCTCGCCCGCGGCGCCGTAACGGAAGGTGAGGTCGTACACGCGCAGCACGACCACCTCGGATGCGCCCGCCGGTCCGCCTCCCGTCATCGCGTAGACCTGGTCGAACACCTGGAAGCCGTTGATGAGCGAAATGACCACGACGAAGAAGGTGGAGGGGCTGAGGAGCGGAAGCGTGACGCTCCACAAGCGCCGCCACCATCCGGCGCCGTCCACGCGAGCCGCATCGAGCACGTCGGGCGAGATCGCCTGCAGCCCCGCGAGCAGGATGACCATGACGAAGCCGAGGTCCTTCCACGCCGAGGCGAGAATGATCGACGGCATCGCCCACACCGGGTCGGTCCACCAGCCGGGCCCCTGGATGCCGACGAGCGCGAGCGCACTGTTGACGATGCCGTTGCTGGGGTTCAGCAGCCATCTCCACACGAGGGCGACGGCGATCCAGCTCGTGACGACGGGAAGGAAGTAGATGCCGCGGAGGAAAGCCCTGCCCCTGAGCGCGGTGTTGAGTCCGAGGGCGAGCGCGAGACCGCCGATGTAGACGATCGGGAGGTAGCCGACCACGTAGTAGAGGGTGTGCAGGAAGACGTCGCCGGTGCGCGGGTCGGTGAGCAGGCTCGCGTAGTTGCCGAATCCCACGAACTCCATCGGGGAGAGCAGGTTCCACTCGTGCAGGCTCACCCACGCAGCGGCGATCATCGGGCCGAACGTGAAGAGCGCGAGCGGGATGGCGCTCGGCAGCAGGAACGCGAGGACGGTGAGCGCGTAGCGGCCGCGTCCGCCCGCCGGGCGGGATCGGCGGGGCGGACGCGACCTGTCCAGAAGCGAGGTCTGCGCGTTGGAGAGGCTCATGAGGCCTCCCCGTGGGCGACGGGGTGGCCGGCGAGGCGCTCGCGCACCAACCGGCCTTGGTCGCCGGCGACACCCTCGGAGTCGAACGGGGTGGCGAGCACGATGGCGGCTGCGCCTTGCGCCCAGCTCTCGTCGCTCCAGGTTTCCACCGCGACGGGCACGCCTCGGCGGCTCGAGAACAGCCCGGACCGGAAGGCGGGCTCGAACCCGAACGACCAGTGCTGCCACGCCTGGGTTCCTTCGCCGAGCACGATGACGATCTCGGGATCGAGCACGTGGACGAGTCCCGCGAGCACGCGACCGAGCCGGTGGCCGGCTTCGCTGAAGATCCGCGTCGCAGCGGGGTCACCCGCATCGGCGGCGGCACGCAACGCGCCGATGCCACTGCCGGTGCCGATCACGCCGAGCCGACGTGCCTCGCGCACGAGCGCTGCCTCCCCGATGAACGTCTCCAGGCATCCGACGTTGCCGCACGTGCACTCAGGCCCCTCGTCGGCGATCGGAACGTGCCCGATCTCGCCGGCGCCGCCGGAGCTTCCCCGGAGCACGACGCCGTCGACGACGATCCCCGCACCGACGCCGGTGCCAATCGTGACGACGAGGAAGCTCGCGTGCTGCCGGCCGATGCCGAACAGGCGCTCCGCGACGGCGAGGGCGTTGACGTTGTTCTCGACGAGCACCGGCAGACGGAACTCGCGGCGCAGTGCCGCTCCGACGGGCACCTGCTGCCAGCCGAGCTGAGCTGAGTCGACGAGGCCATTGCCCTGGTTGTCGACGTCGCCCGGGACTCCGACTCCGATGCCGAGCAGAGGCTCGCTCTCGGTGCCGCCCGCAATGAAGTGACGAAGCAGTCGAGTGAGGTCGGCGAGCATCGTGGTGGCCGCAGCGTCGAATGGTTCGCTCGCGGAACGCCGAACAGCGCCGCCGATGCCCACCTCGACGAAGGCGACGTGGTCGGCGACGACCTTGACGCCGATCGCCCGTCCCGCGGAGGAGACGAGGCCGAGCATGCGGGCGGGGCGCCCTCCTTGAGACGGCGAGTGCTCGAGTTCGGCGATGAGCCCGTCGGCGAGGAGTTCCTTGGTGAGCGCGGTCATGAGCGCGGGCGAGACGGAGAGCGCTCGGGCGAGGTCCGCGCGGGAGGCGGGACCGTGGGCGCCGAGATGCGCGAGGATCGCTGACCGATTCACATCGGTGCGAGCCGCGGATCGAAGCGCCATTGGTTCCCCTTTGTTCAGAACTAAATAAACCATAGAATGAAGTGAGCGACGCCGTCAAGCCGGGGTCGCGGACACCGTCGTCACACAGAACAGGGCGCCCATGTCGCACTCCCCCGACTACCTCGACCGACTCACCGCGCGCTGCGCCGCCGACCCGCGCATCCTCGGGCTCGTGCTGTTCGGCTCCTCCGCCGACCGGGGTCGCGCCGACGAATGGTCTGATCACGACTTCGCCGTCATCACCGAGCCCCATCTCATCGATGAACTGCGCGGCGACCTCTCGTGGCTTCCCGACCACGACCGGCTCGTCGCGTGGGCACGGGAACACCACGACGGCTTCAAGGCGATCGACGACCGCGGCTCCGTCATCGAGTTCGCCGTCACCGATCTGGCCGGCCTGTCGACCTTCTTCGCCGACGCGTGGGCGGTCGCCTACGGCGGCGCGGACGTCGAGGCGACCATGCACGCGGTCGCCGCCAAACCCGCGCCCCACTCAAGGCCGGACCCGCACCGCGACATCGCCGTCGTGCTCGCCGCCCTCATCGTCGGCGTCGGGCGCGCACGGCGCGGCGAACGCATCAGCGCCGCCGGGTCCGTACGTGGCTTGGCCCTCCAGCACCTGCTCCTGCTGCTGACGCCCCTGCTGCCGGCCGATCCGCGTCTCGACACTCTGGATGCCACCCGCCGGTTCGAGTTGGCTCATCCGGCCGTCGGCCGTCGCATCGCCGACGCCCTCGACCGGCCGCTCGAGGAGTGCGCGCGCGAACTGCTCGCGATTGCAGACGACGAGGTCGCGCCCCGTTGGGCGGACTACCCGCACCACGCCGCCGCGATCGTACGCGAGCGGCTCGGCTGGTGAGCTAGGCGGACTTCTCCGCGCGCGGCGCCTTGCGCGGAACGATCGTCGGCGCCGCGTTCTCCATGACCGTTGCCCGAGTCACGACGACGCGAGCGACGCGGTCGTCGGAGGGCACCTCGAACATGATCGGTCCGAGCACTTCCTCCATGATCGCGCGCAGGCCGCGCGCCCCCGTCTGACGCAGCACGGCGAGGTCAGCAATCGCCTCGAGCGCCGCCGGCTCGAACTCAAGTCCCACACCGTCGATCTCGAACATGCGCTGGTACTGGCGCACCAAGGCATTGCGCGGCTTCGTGAGGATCTCCATGAGGGCCTCGCGGTCGAGCGGGGTGACAGTGGTGACGACGGGAAGACGACCGATGAACTCGGGAATGAGCCCGAACTTGTGCAGATCCTCCGGGAGCACGTCGCTGAAGTAATTGATGTTGTCGCCCTTGGAGTGCAGCGGGGCGCCGAAGCCGATGCCGCGCTTGCCGACCCGGTTCGAGATGATGTCCTCGAGCCCCGCGAACGCGCCCGCGACGATGAAGAGCACGTTCGTCGTGTCCACCTGGATGAACTCCTGGTGCGGATGCTTGCGGCCGCCCTGCGGCGGAACCGAGGCGACCGTGCCCTCGAGGATCTTGAGCAGCGCCTGCTGCACGCCCTCCCCCGACACGTCGCGCGTGATCGACGGGTTCTCGGCCTTGCGGGCGATCTTGTCGATCTCGTCGATGTAGATGATGCCCGTCTCAGCGCGCTTGACGTCGTAGTCGGCGGCCTGGATGAGCTTGAGCAGGATGTTCTCCACGTCTTCGCCGACGTATCCGGCTTCGGTGAGCGCCGTCGCATCCGCGACCGCAAAGGGAACATTCAGTCGCTTGGCGAGGGTCTGCGCGAGGTAGGTCTTGCCGCATCCGGTCGGACCGATGAGCAGAATGTTGGACTTCGCGATCTCGACGTCGTCGATGGCCGCATCAACGGAGGTGATCGTGCTGCGCGCCCGCACCCGCTTGTAGTGGTTGTAGACGGCGACGGAAAGAGAACGCTTGGCGTGCTGCTGACCGATCACGTACTCCTCGAGGAAGTCGTAGATCTCGCGCGGCTTCGGCAGATCGAACTCACTGGCGACCTCGTCGCCGGCTTCGGCGAGACGTTCCTCGATGATCTCGTTGCAGAGCTCGACGCACTCGTCGCAGATGTAGACGCCGGGACCGGCGATGAGCTGCTGCACCTGCTTCTGGCTCTTGCCGCAGAACGAGCACTTCAGGAGGTCAGCACTTTCCCCGATGCGGGCCATACCTGTTCCTCTCCCCTGCGGATACGTGTACCGAGCCTAACCCGACTCACGGACAGGAACGGGCACCGTGACGCAATCGTGGTCGGCGCGCCGCGATTGGCGAATCGCGTCTACAGCGCGTAGAAAAGACGTCGATGAGATCACGCGCGGGACGAGCCGCACGGGGCTGGGTCGCCGCCATCGTCGCGACGACCATCGCCGCCGTGTCGCACGGCCTCGCCGACGGCGCCTTCCCGAGCCTGTTCGGCTTCGGCGCGTCTGTGCTGCTTGCCGGCTCCGCGGGAACGCTGCTCACCGCCCGCGAACGCTCCGGATGGCGCCTGGCCGCAACCGTGGCGATCAGCCAGGCGCTATTCCACGGCCTGTTCTCCGCCCTCGGCACGCCCTCCGCACCCGCTTCGGCGACGTCGCATCACGGTCATGCGGCGCTCGATGCAGCAACGACTGCGGCTCCAGCCCACGACCACACGACGATGTGGGCGGCTCACGTGATCGCGGCCGTCATCACCTTCGTGCTCCTGCGTCATGCCGAGTCGGGCGTGCTGGCGGTCGCTCGCGGGGTGCGACTGGTCGCCCAACGACTGCTGGGCTGGTTCGCAGCCCCGGCGGTCCCCAGCCGCCGAGTCTTCGCTGCGCCGTGCCGTGCGCCGCGCCTGACCCGGCTCCTGCTCACCCTCTCCTCCCTCCGGTATCGCGGACCCCCGAGCGTGCTCGGCGTCGCCTGACGACGCACGCGCGCTCGTTCTCGGGCATCCGCCCAGCCGCATCCTGCGGCGAACCCTCTCGTCGACGCCGACGCGCGTCGACCAACCGGAAAGCAGACCATGAAGAAGAAGACCCTGTCGGTCATCGGCGCCCTCGGCGCCGGCACCCTCCTCGCACTCGCCGCCGTGCCGCTCAGCGCGAGCGCCCACGTCGGCGCCGACGCCAGCTCGACGGCGGCCGGCTCGTACACCGTGATCACGTTCAGCGTGCCGCACGGCTGCGACGGCTCCCCCACCACCGAGATCCGCATCGGGCTGCCCGAGACGATCCCGACTGTGACGCCCACCGTGAACCCAAACTGGACCGTGTCGCGCACGCTCGTGCCGCTCGACCCGCCCACCGACGACAACACCGAACGCACCAGTGAAGTCATCTACACGGCGATCACTCCGCTGCCCGCCGACCAGCGCGACACGTTCGAACTGTCACTGCGGCTGCCCGACGGGGAGGCCGGAGACATCGTCGAGTTCCCCGTGCTGCAGACGTGCGCCGAAGGATCCGTCGAGTGGATCGGCGACGAGGTGCCGTCGATCACGTTGACCGCCGCGGTCGAAGGCGACGGCCACGACCACGGCAGCTCAGACGAGCACGCGTCGGATGCCCCCGCGGACCACGAACACTCGGCCGACGCGGCGGCGACGGCGGTATCGTCGGACGACATCGTGGCGCGATGGCTGGCCCTCGCCGGCGTCATCCTCGGCGCCGCGGCACTCGTCGTGGCGTTCGTCTCGCGCAGGAAGGTCAGCTGACATGAACTGGATCGCGAAGCCCGCCGTCGCGGCCGCCGCCACGGCCGCGCTCGTGGCGGCGATGCTCGCCAGGGCGACTCCCGCGCTCGCGCACAGCTACCTCGTGGCGTCCAGCCCGGCGGCCGACTCGGTCGTCACCCAGGTGCCCACCGAGTTCTCCGTCACCGCGAACGAGCCCCTGCTCGACCTCAGCGGTGACGCGAGCGGCTTCGCGATCCAGGTCGTCGACGCTGCGGGTCGCTTCTACGGCGACGGCTGCCTTGTCGTGTCGGGCAGCACCCTGGCCATGGGCGCCACCCTCGGTGAGGCGGGCGACTACCGGGTGTACTGGCAGGTGGTCTCCGCGGACGGGCATCCCGTGTCGGGCGACTTCGGCTTCACGTGGACTCCCGACGACCCGTTGTCGGCCAGCGAAGGCCTGGGCGCGCCGCCGGTGTGCGGACAGTCGGCACCGGAGCCCAGCCCGACAGCGACGGCGGAACCGGAATCATCCGCGCAGCCGACGCCTGTCGCGACGGCGGAACCGGAGGACGGCGAGCAGAATTGGCTCATGATCGCCGTCACCGACCCGATGTTCATCATCCTCGCCGTGCTCGGTCTGCTCGGCGCCGTTGCCGTCATCCTTCTCGCCGTCCGCGCCCTGCGCGGCATGCGGGGCAAAGACGGCGACGACGACCAGTGGAACGCGCCACCCTCGCAGTAGACACCACCCCCATCACGCGAAACGGGCCGCATCCCCGAGAGGATGCGGCCCGTTGTCGCGTTCGGTCTACTTCGCGGTGAGCGCCGCGGGGGCGTTCTTGCGCGTCGTGAGCACCTGGTCGATGAGCCCGTACTCGACCGCTTCGTCGGCGCCGAGGATCTTGTCGCGCTCGATGTCTTTGTTGACCTGCTCGACCGAGCGGTTCGAGTGCTTCGACAGCGTCTCCTCGAGCCAAGTGCGCATGCGCAGCACCTCGATGGCCTGGATCTCGATGTCGGAGGCCTGACCGCCGCCCTGACCCTGGATCGCCGGCTGGTGGATGAGAATGCGGGCGTTCGGAAGGGCGAGGCGCTTGCCCTTCGTGCCACCCGCGGTGATCACGGCGGCGGCGGAGGCCGCCTGGCCGAGCACCACCGTCTGGATCTGGGGGCGGATGTACTGCATCGTGTCGTAGATCGCGGTCATCGCGGTGAAGGATCCACCGGGCGAGTTGATGTACATGACGATGTCGCGGTCCGGGTCCTGGCTTTCGAGCACGAGAAGCTGCGCCATGACATCGTCGGCGGACGCGTCATCCACCTGCACGCCGAGGAAGATGATGCGGTCCTCGAACAGCTTCGCGTACGGGTCCTGGCGCTTGTAGCCGTAGGCCGTGCGCTCCTCGAAGGAGGGCAGGATGTAGCGCGAATTCGGCAGCGAACCGGCTGCGCGGAACGTGGGGGTTTCCATGAGGTGTGTTCTTCCTGCCTTACTTGGTGGAGCCGCCGGCCGTGACCTCGGCGACATCGAGGGCGGTCGTGCGAATGTGGTCGACGAAGCCGTACTCGAGTGCCTCCTGGGCGGTGAACCAGCGGTCGCGGTCGCCGTCCTCGATGACCTGCTCGACGGGCTTGCCCGTCTGCGCGGCGGTGATCTCGGCGAGGCGGCGCTTCATGTCGAGGATGAGCTGGGCCTGAGTCTGGATGTCGCTCGACGTGCCGCCGAAGCCGCCGTGCGGCTGGTGGAGAAGCACGCGGGCGTTCGGCGTGATGAACCGCTTGCCCTTTGTTCCCGCGGTCAGCAGCAGCTGTCCCATCGAGGCGGCCATGCCGATGCCGACGGTGACGATGTCGTTGGGCACGAACTGCATCGTGTCGTAGATGGCCATACCGGCCGTGATCGAGCCACCGGGCGAGTTGATGTAGAGGGAGATGTCCCGCTTCGGGTCCTCGGCCGCCAGCAGCAGCAGCTTCGCTGCGATCTCGTTGGCGTTCTCGTCCCGAACCTCCGACCCGAGCCAGATGATGCGGTCCTTGAGCAGTCTGTCGAAGACGGACTGGGCCATGAGGGGTTCGGCCATGTGATGCGCTCCATTCAGTTGTCGCTTGCGATCGAATCTATCCGAGCGCCACGACGCCCACGGCGCTGTTCGCCGTGGGCAGATAACCGCGTCGCGCGGCCGCTTCTGCGGGTGGGCGTGGTCTCGATCCGCCGCTCACGCGGCTACTCGACCGACGGGACTTCCACCACCCCCGCCGGTTGCGTAGCGGCCGCAGGCCACACCCCGCCGGTCGAGTAGCGGCCGCAGGCCACACCCCCGCCGGTCGAGTAGCGGCCGCAGGCCGCGTATCGAGACCACCACCCCGCGGTAACGTGGTGCCGCCGACGAGAGGGGCCGCCGTGACGATCGATGCCGACTGGGAGGCGCGCGTCAGCGCCGTCTGGGCGCAAGCCTCGGGGATGGCCGACGAGGACGTGGTCGCCGCGATCGACGCACTCGTCGCCGAGCGCGCGGCCGACGATGCCGCCGCACTCTTTGAGGCCGCATCCGCCCGCGACTACGCCGACCGGGAGACCGAAGCGGAGGCACTGTACCGTCAGGCCATCGACGCGGGACTCGACGAGGACCGTGCCCCGCGCGCCGCCATCCAGCTCGCCAGCACGCTGCGCAACCTCGGTCGCCCCGACGAGGCGGTGCGGATGCTCGAAGACGTGCTGCACGCGCATCCGTCCGACGAGTGGACTGCTCCCGCCGCCGCCTTCCTCGCCCTCGCTCTCGTCAGTCGCGGCGATGAACGTGATGGCGCCGCGGTCGCGCTCAGCGCGCTCGCCGACCTGCTCCCCGTCTACTCCGCTTCCGTGCGCTTCTACGCGGCCGAACTCGTGGGAGGCGACTGATGAGACGGTTCGCGCTCCTCCAGCTCGTGCCGAGCCTGCTCATCCCCGCCGCTGGCATCGGCATCACGCCGAACATCGGCGATGGCCTCGGGCTCGTCGGCATCCCCTACTTCTACATTCTTCTCGGGTCGATGACGGTCAATGGGTGGCTGCACACGCGGGAGCCGCACGTGCTCGCCGAGGGGCGTCTCGCGCGCGGCCAGGCGATCGTCGTGCTGACGGTCAGCGCGCTCGCGGCCGCGACGCTGACCACAGCACTTGTCGAGGGTGCCACGCGTGGCTCGGGATTCGGGGCGACTCTCGTACTCGGTGGTGCAACCGCAGTCGCGAGCACCGTCTCGTGGTTCATGGCGGTCCGCGCGCCACGCGGCCTCGACCCGGATGTTCCCCCGCCCGCGCCCGGCGCGTGGTCGGTCCGCGTCGCGCGAGGTGGCGCGTGGTTCGGTGGCCTGCTGGCAGCGACTGCCGCCGGAGCCGCAGCCGCCGCGATCACGATCCCCGACCAGACGTGGCTGAGCCCTGCGATGATCGTGCTGCTCGTGCTCGGACTCCCGTGGGCGCACCCCGTCGTGCTGTTCATGACGTTCGTCGGCTTCCTCGCGTCGATCATCGACGCGGTCTCGGGGCTCCCGCAGTACGTCCTTGCCGTGCCGCTCTTCCTCGCGGCGGCCGTCAACGCGGCCGGTACCTGGTGGACCACCCGCGACGCCGACCGCTGGTACCGAGCTCAGACGTGGTACTTCCGCCTCGGTCCGTCGGCGACCGAGCATTAGCCTTCGCCCGCCCACCGGCGCGGGACGCCGCCGATGTCGGGGGTCGGGGCGATCATGGGGTCATGGCTGACATCGACATCCGCGAACTCCGCGCCTACGAGCCGTACTGCGCCGACTGCGGCGAGACGGGGCCCATCGAGACGAGTGAATTCCTGGCCTTCGCGTGGGAGCAGGCGCACGACTGCGCCACCGCGCGTGCGGCCGCCGAGCACGACGTGCTCGCCGCATCCTGACGCGAACGTGACCGGGCGCCCCAACAGCGCCCCGCAACGCGAACGGGCCCGCCCACCGATGAGGTGAGCGGGCCCGTTCGCGTGTGCGGAGGCCGACCTAGTGGTCGTGGCCCTCGTGGTCGCCGTGGTCGTGACCGGCGTGGTCGTCGGCCGGAGTGAGATCGACGAGGTCGCCGCCCTCCTGGCCCATCACGGCCGCCGTGAACGCGGAGACATCCACCGCCTTGCCCTTCGTGTCGACCACCTTCGCCTTCGACAGCACCGTGGCGAGCGCCTTCGAGCGCGCCACCTCGGCGACCATCCCGGGGATCTGGCCGTTCTTGTCGAGCACCTGAATGAACTCGCCCGGCTCCATGCCGTACTGCGCGGCCGACTGCACGAGGTAGCCGGTCAGCTCGTTCTGGCTCACCTTGATCTCTTCGGCCTCGACGATCGCGTCGAGCAGGATCTGGGTGCGGAACGTCTTCTCGCTCGACTCAGCGACTTCGGCGCGGTGCGTGTCATCGTCGAGACGGTTCTCGTTCTCAAGGTGACGGTGCACCTCATCGTCGATGAGCTTCTGCGGCACGGGGATCTCGACCTGCTTGAGCAGAGCGTCGACGATCTGGTCACGAGCCTGAACGCCCTGCCCGAACGACTTCGACTTCTCGACCTGCTCCTTGATGTCGGCCTTGAGTTCCTTGATCGTGTCGAACTGGCTCGCGATCTGGGCGAAGTCGTCGTCGGCCTCGGGCAGCTCGCGTTCCTTGACCGCGTTGAGCGTGACCGCGATGAGGGCGGTCTCGCCTTCGTGGTCGCCGCCGAGCAGCACCGACTCGAATGTGGTGGTCTCGCCGGCGCTCAGGCCGTCGAGTGCCTCATCGATGCCCTCGATAAGTTCGCCGGAGCCAAGCTCGTACGAGATGCTCGTCGCCGAGTCGACCTCGGTGTCACCGATGGACGCGGTGAGGTCGATCTGCGCGAAGTCGCCCGTCTTGGCGGGGCGGTCGACGGTGACGAGGGTCCCGAACCGGGCGCGCAGGTTGTCGAGCTCATCCTTGACGTCGTCGGCGGACACCTCAACCGGGTCGACCGTGAGGGTGAGCTTGTCGTAGGCGGGCAGCGTGAACTCGGGGCGCACATCCACCTCGACGGTGACGACGAGGTCCCCCGAGAAGTCCTTCACGTCCGGCCAGGTTGCGATGTCGGCCTCGGGGCGACCGAGCACGCGGATCTTCTCCTCGGTGACCGCCTGACGGTAGAACTTGTCGAGGCCGTCGCTCACCGCGTGGTTGAGCACCTCCTCGCGGCCGACCCGCTGGTCGATGAGCTGCGGCGGCACCTTGCCCTTGCGGAAGCCGGGGATGTTGACCTGCGAGGCGATGTGCTCGTACGCGTGCTTGATGCTCGGCTGAAGCTCTTCGGGGGTGACCTCGATGCTGAGCTTCACGCGGGTGGGGCTCAGCTTCTCAACGGTGGTCTTCACGTCGTGGTTCTCCTACAGATGTGTGTGCATGACGAGTGTCGGGGCGACAGGATTTGAACCTGCGACCTCTCGGTCCCAAACCGAGCGCTCTACCAAGCTGAGCTACGCCCCGCCGTGAGCGGTGTCACGCCGCAACCGAGCAAGCATAGCCGTTACGGTCGTGGCGGTGCGGATCGGCCGACGACGATCCGAGCGCCCCGACAGTCTAGCCTTCCGCCAGCACGATCACCTTGTCGTTCGCCGTCAGCGCGACCCGGTCGCCCTTGCGCGGATTGACGACGACGCCGTAGCCGCGGTCGCTCGAATGCGCGAACTCGTCCACTCGGTAGCCGATCGCCGACTCGCCCCGGCGGCGGGCCGCCTCGAGCACGGTGTAGAAGTCGGTTTCCGTGTCGAGGTCCACGTAGAGCGAGGCCGGCCGCAAGTAGATCTCGCTGCCGCGGCTCGCGAACAGCTGCGCGAACACATCCGTCAACTGCCGGTTCTCGGACACCTGCGACAGCATGAGGCTGATCAGCTTGTCGCTGACGATGAAGTCGTCGGCGTTGGTGACCTCCGCGAGTTCGCGGTTACGGTCGTCGAGCATCTCGCTGACGATGTTGAGGTCCACGTCCAGACGCTCCTCGATGTCGCGCAGTTGCAGCAGGGTGATGAGCGTCTTGCTGTCGGCGCGTTGCGGGTCGAGCGCGTCCTTGTAGGCGAGCACGATGATGTGGTCGAAGGTGTCGACCTGGAGGGCGTCGAGGAGGGCCCGGCTCGTCGCGTCCCCGCGGCGCACATCCACGGTGAGGTTCTCGAAGTCGGGAAGCTTGGGCACCTTCACATCGGCGAGGATCGTCACGCTCGACCCCGGCGCCACGTACTCGTCGAGTTCGCGCAGCATCGCCGGCAGGCCCGAGTTGTAGCCGAGCACGAGAGTCGTCTCCGGCGCGGCCGGGGTGGCGGGTGAGGAGCTGACCGCTCCCGCATCCGGCGTTCCGGGCGTCGACACGGCGATGTTGCTGTCGTCCTCCGCGATGACGATGAGTTCGTCGCCTGCTTCGTAGCGGGCCGTGTCGGTGGGGTTCAACTGCACGACGCCCGCCTTGACCATGCCGATCACCGTGCAGTCGGCGAACGACAGCTGGGCCTCGAAGTAGGTCTTGCCGTAGAGGGACGGCTGGTCGGTGAAGTAGATCTCGTCGCCATCGAAGTCGAGCAGTTCGGAGAAGACGACACTCAGGCCGCTCTGCCGGCAGCTCTGCACGGTGATGCGGCCGATGAGTTCGTCGCCGAGCACCCAATGCGCTTCGCTGCCGCCGACGAGCCGCGCCGCCTCCAGGCTCCCCGTGCGGGCCAGCTCACCGACGATGTGGTACGGGTCGGGCCGGCGACGCGGGTTGTTGGTGAGGGCGAGTGCGGTCTTGATGACGTCGGAGTCGGCGTCAGCGCTCGCCTCCGGGGCGAGCAGGATGATGCTGCGCGCCGCGTTCGGGTTGCCGATCTCGAGATCGGTGAGGTTCATCGGGTCGCCAGTGCGGCAGATGATGCGCGTCTTTCCGGTCTTGCCGACCTGCGATTTGATCGCATCCTCCATCTCGACCTTGTCGTGGTCGGCGAGCACGACGATGTAGGCGCGACCGCGCGACTCGTTGGCGATGACCAGTTCGCTGATGATGGGGAACACTTTGGTGCTCCAGCCGAGGATGAGGGTGTGATCCTTCTCGAGCACCTTCGAGCGGCCCTTGCGCAGCTCTTCGACCTTCGCATCGAAGGCGCCCGAGATGATGCCGATGAGGCTCGCCACGATGATGAGGCCGCCGATGGTGATGATGAGCATGAGGATGCGGTAGAGCCAGCCCTGGTCGCCGCCCATCGTGCCGGGGTCGAGCGTGCGCATGAGGGCGCCCCAGAACACGTCGCCCGGACCGAAGTCTTCGTCGAACTGGTTGTACTTGTCGGGCACGAACGCGAGGGCGAGGACGGCGATGCCACCGACGACCACGACGAGCAGCACGGTGGCGAAGCCGAGAAGCGCCATGAGCGCGATGGTGCCGCGCGACATCCAGTTGTCGAACCAGTAGCGGAAGCGCTCCGCGAAGGTGGGCTTGTTCATGCGAGTCCGTTCAGTCGTTACGGGGACTGGTGGGACAAGAGTGGCACAAACGCGGATGCGGTGCGGACGCGAGATCGGGAGGCGTTCGAGCGGCGCTCGCTGCGACCCGCGGTGGCGTCGCGTCGGGGGTCTCGCGCGACGTCCGGTAGAGTGTGGGACGCGGGTTTCGGCCCGCCGCGGGGCGGTAGCTCAATGGTAGAGCCTCAGTCTTCCAAACTGATTACGCGGGTTCGATTCCCGTCCGCCCCTCCAATGAAGCAGGCGCTCGCCACCCGGCGGGCGCCTTCTTCATTGCGCGGGTCGAACAGGAATCGAGTGGGCCCACACGGCGCAGTCCGCTCGGGCGCAGGGATCGCCCGGCGGCTCCGTGGGGATCCCGTCCGCCCCTCCCCACGCTGGAAACGTAAACCCTCCCCCTCTATGCCGTCGGTCGCGCGCCCTCCGCGTGCCCCAACTTTTCGGCGGGCGCGACGCCGGTGCGTAGCGTGACCAATGACGGACCCCCGCCGAGACCGACGAGACTGGTCCATGCCTGACTTGTTGGCCAATTCTTCTCTAGAGGTCAGTACACGCTCGGCTCGGGCTTCTTCACCGAGCGATCGCGAACCACAACTCAGCCCGTCGGGACAGCCCGGACCTCAGTGAAGACGTAGGGGTAAATGCTGTCATCGGGCTCGCCCCACTGCTCCCAAACCCACTCAACGGCTTCGTGACCTTGAACGGCTGTGCGACGGAGCCACTTCGGCGGACAGCCCGCTTCAGGCATCGGCAACGTCACGAGTTCGCTGGTACCCATGCGCTCCACACCCATGAGGGCAGCAACGTAGGTGGTTTCCATGTCGGGATCGTATATGCGTCCTCGGACGGAAGTGCTTTGACGCGCCATCCGGCGAGTAACTGCACGCGCAGAATTGCGGAACTCGGCGCGGACCTTTGCTGCGCCGCGCAAACTCCCCTGTGGCACGTTCAACGGCAATCTGTTGGGGCCCGCAGATCCAGAACACGGGGCGGAGCGGTCTGAAGGCGCGCGCCAAACAGGTTGGAGCGAGTTTGAACTCGGCCCGCCCCTCGAAGTAGGACAAGTGGTCGACGCGTCTCGGCTGGATGGCGATAGGTCGCAAGCTCTTGCGCGAGTGCCCCAGGCCCCACAGCGCCACCCCGCTCCACGAGACTGACAAGTGTCTGCTGCAGTCGGGCATGCGGACCATTTCGAGGTCGTCTGTTTCGGAATCGTTCACGCCGAGCGCATGGCAGACCCGCCGCGACGATGGAGTGTCAAGCTCAGTACGCAAAGCTGTAGGGGAGCACTGCGCCGCGCTGATGAGCCGGACTCAATCGCTACCCTAAGTGCATGTCATTGGCCAATAGCTCCGAGCCTCCCCGGGCCAGGAAGGCCATCGATCCAGAAGCAAGGGCGCCCCATTGGAGTCGCTACCCGACTCGCAATCAGGTCATCCTCGCGACGCACAACTCTGACCACGTGAAGCTGGACGAATCAGTCCACCTTACGATCCAGCACCTTCGCGAACAGCTTCTTGCGCTCCACCGCAAGGGCATGGCCATTCAAGGCGCGCATGACGGGTGGCAGCAGTCCGCCTTCGGGTTGCCGAGGCCCACCCCGGACCAGCAGGAAGCACTGTTCGATCTGTACCGCGAGTTCTTCGACCTTGCCTATTCGACCATTTCGGCGTTGGCCGCCTCGCTGAATCGCCTGACGAAGCACGTGAAGGGCGTCCCGTTCAGCAACAACTCGAAGTTCATCACTTGGCTGAAGAATGGCCGCCACTTCAGGTCAAGCCCCGCCCCTGACGTCCTAATGTCGGCGCGAGACTTCCGGACGATCTATGTCCATCCGGCCCAGTTGAAGCCCATCGACTGGATGACGGCGATGGGTGACAGTGCGACCGTTGTCCTTCTCGGCTCTGCGCCGCCCTGGCCGGATGGCGCTACCCCGACAGATGGCTCCCATTGGAGCTTTCCGGCTCCGAACGCGAAACACGTCCTTTGGTCGCTCATCGAAGTGTGCAACATCTACTTCGGGAGCATCGTGATGGCCTATGAAGAAGACCATACGCGCTGCAAGTGGGAGGAGCAGGGCTTCGGTTCAGCACCTCGCATCGCCCTGGAGAACAAGGTAGGCGAGCTTCTCGCGCAGCATTACGCGCCACATGAATTCGGAGTATGACGCCGCTCGACCTGCTCGGCGCCCAGGCGAGCGCTCGGTGCTCGCCTGTTAGTGTGCGTCCATTCCCGGCGCCAGGTGTGCCACCGAACATCTGTGGCGCGACCCCCGCGGAAGACCCTTAGCCGGAATGAATCGCTCAAGGAGTGATTGCGGCCGCACCCGCAGGTAGACGCAACCGGCGACCCCTCAGCCCACCCGCCACGCGCCGACGACGGTGTACGAGGAGTCGCTCACCTCGACGTCGGGCACCGGTTGGGTGAGGTCGTAGTACTTCAGGTTGCCGCCCCAGTAGCGCAGGATGCGGCCGACCTCGCTCTCGGCGTCGCCGGCGAGATGGTCCAAGTCGATTTCGAGTGTGAGTCGCATCCCTCGACCGTAGGACGCACGGGCGCGGCGTCAGGCTTGACGAATCCACGAATTCGACCGCGGCATCCTTTGTCGTTTCACCACAATCGGTAGGCTCGCCGGGTGGAATCCGCACCCGCCGGCACCCCTCGGAAGCTCGGCACTATCGCCCTCGTTCTCACGATCGCGGTCGCCCTGGTCAACGTGGGCGACATCGCGCTGCACGTCGCCATCGACCAGGTCGAGCCGCTGCGGGTCACGGGCAATGTCGTCGTCATCCTGGCAGCCCTCGGGATGCTCGCCGTCGCTGCCCTCCGCCGGCCCGCGACCCCGATCGTCGCCGCAGCGGTCAGCCTCGCGCTCAACGTCGCGTTCATCGCGCTGTTCGGCATCGGGATCGTCGGTGCCGTGCTCATCGCCCTCACGACGCTGCTGCTCGCGGCGATCGCCGTCGGCGTACTCTGGCCGACCGCTCGCTGACACGCGAGACGTACCTTTCCCGATTGTCGCGAGCGCCCACCTTGGACTCCATCCGCGCGCTTCTGCACCACGAAGAGTCAGCCACTGCTCTCGCGCTCTGCTCCTTCCACGGAGTCAATCGCCTGTGGGAGCATCCGACTATGGCGAATGTGTTCGAAAGCGCCGCGCGAGCCGCACGAACGCGATTCGAGCACGTGAATGGGCTCGGACAGCGTCTCGCCGAACAAATCGCGACGTGGCAAGCGACCGAGCCGATCAAGGTCGTCTACACGATTGCCGAGGATCGCCTGTCGTGGGATCTTCGGTGGCGACTCACCACGCCGCTGCCTAACTCGTTGGGTCTGACGCTGGGCGACGCGGCCCATAACCTCCGGAGCGCGATGGACAATCTCCTCCATTTCATAGCGGAACAAGAAGGAGCAACAAGCAAAGAACTCGGGAAGGTGCAGTTCCCTGTAGTCCTCGATCCCGAGAGATGGAGCGACTCCGCGTCTCGAATCTCGATGCTGCCTGGGAGCGTCCAGGAGGCGATCCAGTCGGTCCAGCCCTCCACTAGACCTGAGGCGGAGAGACAGTTCGACGGCCTGGCCATTCTCTCGTCACTGAACAACGCGGACAAGCATCGGATCGCACTGGAAGCAACGATGGCTCCTCAGGAGATGGAGCACGAGTTCTTCGTCGAATTTGAGGATGGGGTGAGCAGTGACGAGCCGCCTCGCACGACGTTCCACGGCGGCTACATCGTGGATGGAGGCCTAATTCTCGAGCATCACACTAGCCCGGACCGCATCAAGACTGTTCACGGCGAAGGCAAGGTCAAGGCGCACGTAGTCGTTGTGGACCAGTGGGGCAACACCAACGGCGTTACAACACTGCTTGCCGCCCTACTGACCTACGTACCGACCGTGTTGGATGTCGTCCTTGCAGCCTGGCAGCGAGCCCGCGCCCGCGAGTAGCCTCGACGGGTGAGACGGCACGCCCTGAGCAACCCCGGCGTGATCGCCGGGATCGCCTCGGCGGTGCTCTTCGGCGCCGGAACACCCGTCGCCAAGCTCCTGCTTGGCGAGGTCAGCCCCTGGCTACTCGCCGGGCTGCTCTACGCGGTATCAGGCATCGGACTCGGACTGTATCGACTCGTGCGCCGCGCCCCGCGCGTGCGGCTCGCCCGCGCCGAGCTCCTCCCTCTCGCCGGCGCCGTGCTGTTCGGCGGCATGGCGGGGCCGCTTCTTCTCATGCTCGGGCTGTCCGCGATGCCCGCCTCCGGCGCCTCCCTCCTGCTCAACGCCGAGGCGGTCGCCACCGCTCTCATCGCGTGGGTGGTGTTCCGCGAGAACGTCGACCGCCGCGTCGCCCTCGGGATGCTCGCCATCGTCGCCGGCGCCGTCGTGCTCAGCGTCGGGACCGGCGCTACCGAGTTCGGCGCGATCTGGCCGTCGCTCGCCATCGTGGCCGCGTGCGTGTGCTGGGGCATCGACAACAACCTCACCCGGATGGTTGCGCACACCGACGCGGTGTGGCTTGCCGCCGTCAAGGGTGGGGTCGCCGGGCCGGTGAACCTCGCGCTCGCGTTCGCACTCGGGGCGACACTGCCCGCGGTGGGGGTGATCGTCGTATCCCTCGGCGTGGGACTCCTCGCGTACGGTGTCTCACTGGTGCTGTTCATCGTCGCCCTGCGGCACGTCGGAACCGCGCGGGCGAGCGCTTACTTCAGCGTCGCCCCCTTTATCGGCGCCCTCGTCGCTGTGTTGTTCGGCGAGCCGCTCACATGGCCGCTCGTCGCCTCCGCCGCGCTTATGGCTGTCGGGGTCGCCCTGCACCTCACCGAGCGGCACGAGCATCCGCACACCCACGACGCCATTACCCACGACCACTGGCACACGCATGACGACGGCCACCACGCCCACGAACACGCCCACGACCACGCCGAACCCGTTTCCCCCGGCACGCGGCACCGACACGTTCACACTCACGAGCCGGTGACTCACGCCCATCCGCACTACCCGGACACGCACCACCGGCACGCCCACTGATTCGGTGCCGCATCGGCGGCTTCGGCGACGCCGTTCGCCGGTCTCACCCCAGGTTCGGGTCGCTCGCGATCTCCCACACGTGACCGGACGGGTCCGCGAACGCGGCCGTGCGGATGCCCCACGGGCGGTCGACGGGACCGTTGATGAGGGTGGCGCCGCGCTCGACGATGAAGGCTGCCGTGGCATCCACGTCATCGACTGTGAGGGTGAACTGCGTGGTCGCGCCGTCGAGCGAACGGCCGACCGGGGCCGGGCCGATGAGTCCGGGACCCTCGCCGGCGTCGAGCAGGTTGAGGAGCACGTCGCCGACTTTGAAGACGACGGAGGCGTCATCCTCCCAGTGCACCGGGAGGTCGAATACCGCCGAATAGAAGGCGCGGGATGCGGCGAGGTCGTCCGTGAACAGGGTGATCGCCGTGATGGGGCCGGGGAACGTCATGCAGCCAGTCTATGTGGACGGCGTGAACATGGGGTGGTGCGTGGGCGCGGGCGGGGTGGTCTCGATACGCGGGCTTATGCCCGCTACTCGACCGGCGAGGTGAGGACGGCGCTGGTGTGGTCTCGATACGCCGACTCTGTCGGCTACTCGACCGGCGGGAGGGGCCGACTCTGTCGGCTACTCGACCGACGGGAGACGCCGCTGCGCGGCTACTCGACCGGCGGGATTCGGCGCCTCCGGCGGCTACGCGACCGACGGCGAGACGGGTGGGGCAGGCCTGTGGGCCGAGAAGGCGAGCTGTGCCGCGGCTCAGCCGTCGAGGCGCTTGAGCAGGTGCACCGGGATCGCGATCGCGATCGCCGTGGCGACGATGCCGGCGACGAAGAGGGCGATCTCCCAGCCCTGGACCTGGAAAGCCAGCGCGAACAGGTAGATGCCGGCCAGGAAGATGGCGAGCGCGACGATGAACACGAAAACCTTCACGCCCCCATCCTAGCCAAGCCGACGAAGCCGCTGCGCGACAACCAGACCGGCCCCTGTTCGGGGGTATGGTCCTGTACCCCTCCGTGTCCTCTACAATGAGGACACCCGATAACAACGAGGACCCCCGCCGGCCCGTTTCGAAACCCGAAATCCCCCCAAGATCAATCGGAACGCGGCCGCGGGGTCGTCCTGGCTTACCCCGCTGTTTACCCGAGGACACGATCATGCCCGAGAACGAGTCGATTGCCCCCTTCGGCTGGTATCCCGACCCCGCTGGCAGCGGCCTGCTGCGCTGGTGGGACGGATCCGCGTGGACCGAGCGCCTGGAGCGCCCGCGCCCCGAGGTTCAGCCCGCCTTCGGTTTCGAGATCGCGCTGCTCGCGTCCTAGCAGCTACTCCTGGCGTTGCAGCCAGGCGAGCACGGCCAGCACCCGACGGTGGTCCGTGCCTGAATCGTCGAGCCCCAACTTGACGAAGATCGACGTCACGTTCTTCTCCACGGCGCCCGTGCCGATGACGAGCGCGGCGGCGATCGCCGCATTCGTGCGACCCTCCGCCATCAGCGCGAGCACCTCCCGCTCGCGCGGCGTGAGCGTTGACAGCGGGTCGTGACGCCGACCCAACAACTGGGCGACCACCTCGGGGTCGAGCACCGTGCCGCCTGCAGCGATGCGCTGCACCGCATCCTGCAGTTCGGCTAGGGATGCCACGCGGTCCTTCAACAGGTAGCCCACGCCCCCGCGCCCGCCGGACAGCAGTTCCTGCGCGTACGCGACCTCCACATACTGCGACAGCAGCAGGATGCCGACCTGCGGCATGATGCGTCGCGCCTCGATCGCCGCACGCACCACGCACGTCGAGGATGACGAGGTCGGGCCGCAGCGCGTCCAGTTCGGCGAGGAGCGTGTCAGCATCGCCGTACGAGCCGATCACGTCGATGCCGGCCTCCTCGAGCACGCGGACGAGGCCCTCACGGAGCAGCACCGAGTCGTCGGCGACGGCGACAGTGGTCATGCGGCAATCGTATTCGCGCGCTGGCGCGCTGGAGTTCCAGAGCGGAGGCGCTTTCGCGCCTCCGCCGCGGATCCCGTGGTGGTCTCGATACGGCGCTGCGCGCCTACTCGACCGACGGGATGGGACGCTGCGCGCGCTGGAGCTCAGAGCGGAGGCGCTTTCGCGCCTCCGCCGCGACGCCAGCGCCGCGGCCGGTCCCGGGCCGCGGATCCCGTGGTCTCGATACGGCGCCGCGCGCCTACTCGACCGGCGGGGGCCGCCTCCCCGCCTATCGCGGCAGGCGCGCGGTTACCGTCGTCGGTCCGCCCACGGGGCTGACGACCTCGATCGTGCCGCCGAGGCCGCGCACCCGCTCCTCCAGCCCCGCGAGCCCGTGGCCGGGAACGACCGCAGCTCCCCCGGCGCCGTCATCCGACACCGCTAGCTCGAGTCGACCATCGTCGGCGAGGGCGACACGCACCACGATCTGCGTCGCGCCCGAATGTTTGGCCGCGTTCGCGAGCGCCTCGCTGGCGATGAAGTAGGCGTTGCGCTCGGTGTCGGCCGTCAGTTCCGCGCCTTCAGGTAGCGCATCCTCGAGACGGGCCGGCACGTTGCTGCGCGCCACCGCCGACTCCAAAGCGGCGACGAGTCCGCGATCCAGCAGGATGGGCGGCGCGAAGCCGCGCGACAGGGCGCGCAGCTCCTCAAGCGCGTCGCGGGACTGCTGCATCGCCTCCGAGATCAGTTCGCGAGCCTTCTCCGGATCGTCGGCCAGTTGACGCTCCGCTGCGGCCAGGTCCATCTGCATGCGCACCAGCCGCTGCTGCGGTCCGTCATGGATGTCCCGTTCGAGCCGCCGGAGCGAGGTTCCCTCTGCAGAGATGGCGGCGCCCCGCGATTCGGCGAGTGCCGCGACCTCGCGCTGCAGCGCATCCGAGCGGAACGCGCCGAGCATGCCCCGCGCGATCCACCAGTGCAAGGTCGTGAGCCCCCGCACCACCACGGGGAGGGTTGCCAGGAAGACGAGCCCGAGCGTCGTGAGAACAATGAAATCGAGCAATTGCGGATCGATACTGGGCGCCACCGGCCAGGTGCGCACCCACTCGGCCAGACCCCAGCGTGTCTGGTCGGGGAACACCAGATCCCAGAACCAGTAGGTGAGTCCGCCGAGCGTGACCGATACCCAGGCGATCGTGATCGCCCAGGTGACCGTGGTGACGATGAAGTCCACGACCATCACGTGCAAGAGGTACAACCAGTAGTGCCCGTTCCCGAGGCACGCCCGCAGCCATCCACCGAAACCGGTGCTCGCCTGGCGGTCCATCCACTCGGGCGCGGGAATCGCACGACGCGCAGCCCACCCGATGAACAGCAGGTTGAGGGTTCCGAACCCGCGCGCCACATAGAGGGCGCCGATGACGAGAAGGATGCCGACGAAGATGGCGAGCATTCCCACCCCGGAGGAGAACAGTCCCAGAGTCAGACCGAAGCCGACGGCGGCGATCGGGAACCACACGAGCAGGTAGGCGAGGCCCGGCGGGAGGGTGCGCCACATCCCGCCGTAGCCCCGGTGGTCGGTGGTTACGCTCGGGTCGGCCGTGCGCAGATCGGTGGTGGTCATGCGGATCCCTTCGATTGTCCCAGCCGACGGGCCGGAGTGCTCCATCCAGCCTGGCCAGAACTCCACACCGGCCCCATCAGGGCACCACACCAAGTCCGAGTGGGGATATCCCCCGTCAGGCCGCTGCCCTAGCACATGGGACGCCCCGGCTCACCCCGTTGCGGAATGCCTCACGCTGCGTAGCGTTGTCTCAGATACACCACGATGAGAAGGAGTCACACATGACCGACACGAAGGCTGTTCCCGAGTCCGCGATCGACCCGGATGTCACCAGCGGAGTCGCGCAGGTGCTGTCCCCGGTGATCGTGGACCTCACGGCACTCTCCATCGACGGCAAACAGGCTCACTGGCATGTGCGCGGCGACAACTTCATCGCCGTGCACGAGCTGCTCGACGTCATCGTCGATCACGCACGCGAGTGGACCGACATGGCGGCGGAGCGGGTGGTCGCCCTCGGCCTGCCGATCGACGCGCGCACCCAGACGATCGGCAAGAAGGCCAACACCCCCACGATGACCGCCGGATTCCTGCAGGCGGACGAGGCGATCGCGGAGGTCATCGCCACCATGGATGCCACGCTCGGCACCCTGAAGACGGCGATCGAGACGCTCGACGAGCTCGACCCGGTCAGCCAGGATGTGGCGATCGAGATCGCCCGCGGGCTCGAGAAGGACCGCTGGTTCCTCTTCGCTCACCTCGCCGGCTGAGTCGGGAGGCGCGGCGCAGGTCGACGCCTTGAGCTTGGCTACCGAGGGTTCTGATGTCGATGCTGTGTTCGATCCTCACCGTGCCTAAGGTGTGGATAGTCCGTACCTAGGTTCGACACGCCACGGTAGCGTCGAAGCATGACGTTGACGGCACCTCCCCCGACACGACCCACGGGTCAGCGTGTCGAAGTAATCGAGGTGCCGCTTGCCCCCGCCGATGCGGCCGCGCTCCCCGACCACACTCTCGTTTCGGCGCTGCAGGAGATTTCGGCGGCGCGCCGTCGGTTGGATGCGATCGCTGTCGCATGGGCGACCGAGGTCGCGCGCCGATCCGATCGGGCCCGCGGGCAAGACAATCTGGCCGCGCGTCTCGGCGTTCCGACTGTGGAGGCCGCCGTACAGACCTTGACCGGCACGACGCGGGCCGAAGCCAAGGCGTTGACGGCCGTGGCGAACGTCGCATCGGGCGCGTCCCCGTGGCTGGACTCGGTGAGTTCCTCCGTGGCGGAGGGTGAGCTCTCGGTCTCAGCGGCCGCCGCCATCGTCGCCGGGCTCGGCGCACCCACGATCGACGTGTCCGCCGAGGATCTGCACGAGGCTGCCGAGACGCTCGTTGTCGCCGCCCGGACCGACCGTCACGAGACGCCCGAGAACCTCGCGCGCCGCGCCCGCCAGGCTCGCGAGCACCTCGAGCGGGATCGTATCGCCGACCTCGAAGAGCACCGCCGGTCCCGTCGCTCACTGAAGTGGTGGCGCACCCCGGACGGCATGACCCGCATGAACGCGCTTCTCGACCCGGAGTCCGCTGCGATCATCACGGACGCCCTCGACACCGCACTATCGCCCCGCAAGGGCGGGCCCCGGTTCGTCGATCCCGAGGAGCGGGCGCGCGCCGCCCGGCAGGAGGCCGACCCCCGCACCACCGACCAGCTCGCTGTCGACACGCTCGTCGAGATCGTGCAGTTGGCGACGCGCGCCGCGACGAGCGCACTCGACCCGGAGAAGGTGTTTGGCTCGAACTCGCCTGCCGTGCGCGTTCACGTCCCCCTCGAGGCGCTGCTCACGGGCACCGGCACCGGGTGGATCGAGGGGCAGGACGCCCCGATCTCCGCCCACACCGCCGCCCGCCACGTCTGCACGTCGGGGCTCCTGCCCGTGCTCTTCGACGGACTCGCTTCGATCGACGCGGGCAAGACCCACCGACTGCACTCGACCCGCCAGCGGATCGCCATCGCCGCCCAATGGGGTGGATGCGCGTGGCACGGTTGCTCCCGACCGCCGTCGATGACCGAGATTCATCACCTGGAAGCCTTCGACGGCGAGAACACGACGCTGTGCAACGCAATCCCGTTGTGTCGGTTCCATCACATGCAATTGCATAACCGGGGGTGGCGCATCCGCCTCGACCGAGGACCGAACGGCGACGGCCCGCCCCGGTACTGGCTGCACCCACCGAGCGACCATCCCGCTGGGACGGAACCCATCGAGCTCCACCCCCGCGGTGGTCTCGATACGGCCCTGCGGGCCTACTCGACCGGCGAGTGAACCACACCGCCGATTGGTCGCGATACGGCCCTGCGGGCCTACTCGACCGGCGAGTGAACAACACCGCGGAATGGTCTCGATACGGCCCTGCGGGCCTACTCGACCGGCGAGTGAACCACACCGCCGAATGGTCGCGATACGGCCCTGCGGGCCTACTCGACCGGCGAGTGAACCACACCGCCGAATGGTCGCGATACGGCCCTGCGGGCCTACTCGACCGGCGAGTGAACCACACCGCCGAATGGTCGCGATAGAGCCCTGCGGGCCTACTCGAGCAAGCGACTGCACGACCCGCGGGCCCGAAGAAGTCCCGCCGGTCGAGTAGCCGCCGAAGGCGGCGTATCGAGACCACACCACCGCACCTACTCGACCTACCCCACGAACGCGTGGCCGTGCGTGATGCGCCCCCCGAGCATCGTGAGAGCGACGGGCATCCCCCGAAGGTGAGCGCCGTCCGGGTGGAACGGGTCCGCCTCGACGGCGACGAGGTCCGCGAGCTCCCCCTCGGCCACGGTGCCGCGCGCTGACGCCGCGAGCGCCTCCTCCGGTGTGACCCGCTGCTCCGGATGCCACGGCTCCCGACCTCCGCGAGTCCGCGTCACCGCCGCCGCCATCGCCGTCCACGGATCCAACTCCGCGACCGGTGCATCCGAACCGAACCGCAACTCAGCACCGGCATCGAGCAGACTGCGGAAGGCATACATCCGCTCGCTGCGGTCCGCCCACACGGCATCCGCGAGATCGCGATCGTCGACCGCATGCTCAGGTTGCACACTCGCAACCACCCCGAGCGCCGCGAACCGTGGCAGATCCGACCACGACAGCAGTTGCGCGTGCTCGATGCGACCGCCGATGCCGAGCTCCGCGAAGGCGTCCAGTGCGAGGGTGTTCGCGCGGTCCCCGATCGCGTGCACCCACGGCACGATCCCGGCAGCCGAGGCCCGGCGCAGCAGCGGCACCAAGACCTCCGGCGGAACGGTCAGCATGCCCGTGTCCCCGCCGGCGTAGGGTTCCACCGTCGCCGCCGTGCGTGTGCCGAGCGACCCGTCGGTGAGCACCTTCAGACCGCCCACGGTGAGCAGGGGCTGCAACTCGTCGTCGGTTCGCAGGCCGAGCTCGATCGCCCGGTCCAGGTCGTCGGGATAGATCGCCGCCTGCACGCGCAGCGCGTCGAAGCCCCGGTCCAGGCGTCGCCGCCACGGGTCGACGTTCCAGGTCATCTCCAGGTCTGCGATCCCCACCACACCGCGAGAAGCGGCGGCCCGCGCTGCTGCCGACACCCACCCGTCCACAACGTCCTCGTCCGCGGCCGCGGCACTCGTGGCCACCTCGAAGGCCGCCGCCTCCCGCACGAGACCCGCCCAGTCCGCGGGAACGCCGAGACGGTGAGTCGCGGCCGTACTGAGCCATGCCGAGTGCAAGTCGGCGCTCAGCAGCACGACTGCGGAGTCCGCCGCGGCCACGTCGAGAATCTGGGCCGTCGGCACGTCCGGCCACAGGCCGTCACGGAATCCCCCGCCGACGAGCAGCCCCGGCACCTCCCCTGAGGCGACCCTCTCGCCGACGATCCGCCCCGCCTCCGCAGCGCTCGACGCCCCGGACATGTCCAGCCGTCCCCGCGCGGATGCCCACTGACTCATGTGCACGTGCTCGTCCCACAGCCCCGGCAGGAGCCACCGCCCGTCGAGCTGCAGATCACCGCGCCCGATCGAGCCGATCACGGTGATCCGGCCCTGCTCGACGAGCACATCCACATCCCGGTCGCCGACGCGGGCGCCCCCGATCAGCAAGGATCGCTCATCGCTCATTGGTCACCGTGCACTCGCCGCATCTCGCGCGCGAGGCCGGGCTGGGCGTACGTCTCCCCCGCCTGCAGTTCGTCGATGATGCGATCCACCACTTCGGGCGCTTTGTTCTGGCTGAGCTTCAGCCGGGCGTCGAACCGCGCCACCGGGATGCGAATGCCCACCGTTCCGCGCGCGATCCGGCGGGCGCCCTCCTCGTCCTCACTGAGCGAGACCGGATGCGGCATCTCACCTTCGAAGTGGTCGACGAGATGTGACAGCACGCGAAAGTTCTCTTCGGCATCGAGGATCTCCGGCACCCCATACAGGTGCGCGGTGACGTGGTTCCACGTCGGAACGATGTCTCCCGACGCGTACCAGCCGGGCGAGACGTAGGCGTGCGGACCCTGCACGATGACGAGAACCTCGTGACGACCCAGCTCGTGCAACTCATCGTCGGGGCGGCCCACATGGCTGAGCAGCACGATCTGCTCGGCGGATTCGTCGAGGAGCACCGGGTAGTGGCTGGCGACGAGGCCGTTCGCGGTGTGCGAGACGATCGTGGCCCACGGGTTCTCGCGAATGAGCCGCTTCACTTCGTCCGGATCGGTAAGCACGTAGCGCGGGGTGTGCCTCATGATGCCCAGCCTGCCCTATTGACGGGGAATGCCGCGCGCCGCACTACGCCTGGCACACGGGGCACCAGTAGAGCTTGCGACCGCCGATCTCCTCCATGAGGATCGCCGTGCCGCACACGCGGCAGGGCAGGCCGGTGCGGTGGTAGACCCAGTGCCGGTCGGCGCGACTGGCGAGCGCCCGCTCGTACGCGGCGCCCCGGAGCCCATCCATGGTGAGCATCTGGCCCGTCTTGACCCCGACTCGCAGCAGCTTCACCCAGTCCTTCCACAGCGCACGCACCGTCTCTTCCGACAGGTTGCGTCCCGGGGTGTGCGGGTTCAGTCGCGCACGGAACAGCAGTTCGGCCCGATACACGTTGCCGATGCCGCTGACGACCGACTGGTCCATGAGCAATAGCGCGATGGGAGTCGGTTTGCGGAGCACCGTCGCCGTGAACCGGTCCTCGGCCGCCCGGCCGGCGTCGACGATCGGATCGGGTCCGAGTTTGTCGATCACCGCCTGCACCTCTTCCGGCAGGAGCACGTCACACGCGGTGGGGCCGCGCAGGTCTGCGCACGTCACATCGGTGAGCAGACGCACCCGCACGGCGCCGATCGGTTCCGGCGGGAACGACTCGGCGGGCGTCTCGAGCTTCTCCTGCTCCGCCATGCGCAGGCGGGTGCGGCGGGGCGCACCGATGCTGGCAAGTGAGTCCTCGAACGCGCCGACGACGGTGCCGCGCTGGTTGGTCTGACCCATGCGACCGTCGGCGGAGGCGATCGTCGCATCCGCGGTGATGTCTCCCGCAAAGTCCCACGCGCCATAGATGCCCAAATGCACGCGCAACCACATCCCGTTGTCGAACTCGAGGAACATCTGCTTGCCGACCGCTTTCGCATCGGTCATCACGTGCCCGTCAAGCTGAGCCGCCCCCGCGGCGAAACGGCCTTGAGGAGAACTGACGGCGACCGGTTTGCCGACGAAGTGCAGCCCGAACTGCCTCGCAATGCGATGGACGGAATGGCCCTCCGGCACCAGACGGCTCCTGGTCTACACGCCGACGGGGTACGCGGCGATCTGGCCGGTGGCCTCGAACTCGGCGATCTGGGCGATGCGGCGGGCGTGCCGCTCTTCGCCGGAGAAGGGCTCGGCGATGAAGAGGTCGATGAAGTGCGTGGCCTCCTCGACGGTGTGCTGCCGGGCGCCGATCGAGATCACGTTCGCGTCGTTGTGCTGCCGCGCGAGCAGCGCGGTGGCCTCGTTCCAGACAAGCGCTGCGCGAATGCCCGACACCTTGTTCGCCGCGATCTGCTCGCCGTTGCCGGATCCCCCGAACACCACGCCCAGGCACTCCACTCCAGCGGCCTGGTCGCGCGCCACGGCAAGAGCGGCATTGATGCAGAAACTCGGGTAGTCGTCGAGTGCGTCGTAACTCGTCGGGCCGTGATCGACCACCTCGTGTCCCGCCGCCCGAAGATGCTGCTGCAGGTGCTCGCTGAATTCGAGTCCCGCGTGATCGGTGGCGATATGGATGCGCATTCAGCCAGTGTATGCGGCCCATCGGAGGCCAATCTCTGGCGTGTTGACCTCCACCAGGAGCAGACTGGTGAGGACGCCGTTCACCTCTCCGCAATAGGGGGCGACATGCACACCAATCTGACCGCGCCGGCATTCGTGCCGATTCTGGGCGCCGGGCGACACCGTACGCCCGCGCGCGGCGCCTGCTTCATGGAGTACGCCTCCTACCTCGCCGGCGAACGGTGGAGCGACCATCCGGAGTGCACGCATCCGCTGCTGGCCGCGCTCGCGCGCGACGTGAACGACCTCGTCTCCGACGGGGGACGCGACGAGCTTCTGCCGCACGTGCACCGGGTCGTCGGACTCAACCCCGCCGAGCCGGACTTCTGGGCGGTGATCGCGGCGATTGCCGCGAGCGAGGCGATGCCCGTCGTGAGTCTGGAGCGCCAACGCTCCCTCGGCGTCGGACTGCTCGCGCTTCTGCGTCGCGTCGACACGGCACCGATGCGCACGATCGCGCGGGCGGCGTTCGACAGCGCGCCGGACACCGAGCGCTGGGCTCGCCGCTACCTGGAAGAGGCGGTTGCCCCTCGTGGCGACTGGCGCCGTGCAGCGGATGCGATGACCCACACGGCTGCGGTGGGGGTCGCTCTCGCGTGCATCGACGATCCGGATCCGATTCTGCGGCGGATGCTCGTGCGCGCGATCGACGCCGGCGAGGCGTATCTGGATGCCACCCCCATCCGGAGGGCAGTGCTCGTCGCCGGTTAGGCTTGAACTCCTTTCCGCTTGACGCGGCATCACGCCCAAGGGAGTCCGCAGTGCCAGGAGCAAATCTCACCCGAGTCGAAGCCCAGGAGCGCAAGTCGCTCGTGGATGTGCAGTCGTACGAGGTCGAACTCGACCTGACGACCGGTCCGGAGACCTTCCGCAGCTCGACGACGGTGACGTTCACCGCCACCCCGGGCGCGTCCACGTTCATCGATGCGATCACGCGCACCGTGCACTCCGTCACACTCAACGGGAGCGAACTCGACGCGGCGGCGGTGAGCGACGGCACGCGCATCCAGCTCGACGAATTGGCCGGCGACAACGTGCTCACGGTCGTCTCCGACGTGGAGTACTCGCGCACTGGCGAAGGCCTGCACCGCTTCGTGGACCCCGTCGACGACGAGGTCTACCTCTACAGCCAGTTCGAAGTGCCGGACTCGCGGCGCATGTTCGCGGTGTTCGAGCAGCCCGACCTCAAGGCGACGTTCCAGTTCACCGTGATCGCCCCCGCCGAGTGGGCTGTGGTGAGCAACTCCCCCACCCCCAGCCCCGAGCCGGTCTCGGAGGGCGTTGCCCGCTGGGTCTTCGAGCCGACCCCCGTGCTCTCCAGCTACGTCACAGCGCTCGTGGCCGGACCTTACGCCTCCGTCCACAGCGAGCTCACCTCGAGCGACGGTCGCGTGATCCCGCTCGGCATCTACGCACGCAAGTCGCTGGCCGAGTTCCTCGACGCGGACTACATCTTCGACAAGACCCGCGAGGGCTTCGCCTTCTTCGAGAAGCACTTCGACTACCCGTACCCGTTCGCCAAGTACGACCAGCTCTTCGTGCCCGAGTTCAACGCGGGCGCGATGGAGAACGCCGGCGCGGTCACCTTCACCGAGACGTACGTGTTCCGCTCGAAGGTCACGGATGCGATCAAGGAACGCCGGGTCGTCACGATCCTGCACGAGCTGGCGCACATGTGGTTCGGCGACCTGGTGACGATGAAGTGGTGGAACGACCTCTGGCTCAACGAATCGTTCGCCGAATGGGCCTCGACGCTGGCGACGGCTGAGGCGACCGAGTGGCACGAGGCGTGGACGACGTTCCAGGCGATGGAGAAGAGCTGGGCGTACCGCCAAGACCAGCTGCCCTCCACTCATCCGGTGGTGGCGACCATCAACGATCTCGAAGACGTGCAGGTCAACTTCGACGGCATCACCTATGCCAAGGGCGGTTCGGTGCTCAAGCAGCTCGTCGCCTGGGTGGGCCTGGAGCACTTCATGGCCGGAGTGGCCGCATACTTCCGCAAGCACCAGTACGGCAACACCGAACTGTCGGACCTTCTCGCGGAGCTCGAGAAGACCTCGGGACGCGAACTCGCGTCCTGGAGCAAGCTCTGGCTGGAGACCGCAGGCGTGAACACACTGCGCCCCGCGATCGACACGGACGCCGACGGCACCATCACCTCGTTCGCGGTGCTGCAGGAGGCACCGGCGGACTACCCGACGATCCGCCCGCACCGTCTCGCGATCGGCTTCTACAACCTCCGTGATGGCAAGCTGCGCCGCGACCACCGGGTCGAACTCGATGTCGACGGCGAGCGCACCGACGTGCCCGAGCTCGTCGGTCTGGCGCGGCCCGACCTCGTGCTCGTCAACGACGAGGATCTCGCGTACGCGAAGATCCGCCTCGACGAGGCATCGTTGGCGGTTGCGATGGACCACCTGGAAGACATCGACGACCCGCTCGCCCGCGCACTCGTGTGGGGTGCGGCGTGGGATGCGACGCGCGACGCCGAAGCTCGGCCGAGCGACTACGTGACCCTGGTGCTGCGCAACATCGCGGCCGAGACCGAGTCGACCACGATCCGCACGACGTTGACGCAGCTGACCACGACGGCGCGTTTCTACGTCGACCCCGCGATGCGCGACTCGACGATCGCGCGCGTCGGCGACGGGCTGTGGAAGTTGGCGACCGGAGCCGCGCCCGCCTCGGACGCGCAATTCCAGTTCGTGAAGTTCTTCGCGAGCATCGCGTCCACGCCCGAGCACGTGCACACCTTGCGCGGGCTGATCGACGGCTCCGTGACGCTCGATGGCCTCACGATTGACACGGACCTGCGGTGGGAACTGCTGGAGGGGTTGGCTCTCAACAACGAGCTTCCCGAGGCAGAGATCGAGGCGGCCCTCCAGGCCGACAACACGTCGAACGGCCAGCAGGCCGCGGCGCGCGTGCGCGCGGCCATCCCGACCGCGGAGGCGAAGGCCGCCGCGTTCGCGTCGCTCGCCGACAGCGACGCGCTCAGCAACGCGATCGTGCGCGCGGTGACGATGGGCTTCCAGCACACGAATGACCCGTCATCGCTCGCGTCCCTCGTCGAGCCGTACTTCGGCGCGATCGGGGCGATCTGGGCGAGCCGCAGCTACAAGATCGCGGAGCACTTCATCGTGGGCCTCTACCCGGCGCCGCTCGCGTCGCAGGAACTCGTGGATGCGACCCAGCACTGGCTGGACGAGAACCCCGACATCCCCGCCCTTCGACGGCTGGTGATCGAGAACCTCGCGACGGTGGAACGCGCCCTCAAGGCGCAAGCGCGAGACATCGCCGGGAACTAGTTCCACCATGGACTGGCTGGATCTCGACGCGTTCTGGGGGGCGATCCCCACGCCGTTGCGCGTGCTCATCGAGGTCGTGATCATCATCGTCGGCGCGCTGGTGCTGCGACTGATCGCCCAGTTCATCATCCGCCGTGTGGTCTCGCGCATCGTCTCGGGCGTCAAGAAGAAGCACAACGTCGATGACACGCGCGAACTGGAAGCGTCGCCGCTCGCGGCGGTCCGGCTCGTGCAGCGCACCCGCTCGCTCGGGAGCGTGCTCTCCAACGGGGCGACCGCGCTCATCGTCACGATCGCGATACTGCTCATCTTCAACGCGACCGTGCCCAACGCAACGGCGGCGTTCGCCCTCATCACGGCGGCGGTCGGTGCGGGACTCGGTTTCGGGGCGCAGAACATCGTCAAAGACGTGCTCAACGGCATCTTCATGGTCGCGGAGGACCAACTCGGCATCGGTGACGTCGTCGACCTCGGTCCGGCGACCGGGGTGGTTGAGGATGTCGGCATCCGCATTACGCAGGTGCGCGACGTCAACGGCACCCTGTGGTTCGTGCGCAACGGCGAGGTGCTGCGGCTCGGCAACATGTCGCACGGCTGGGCGCGCGTCATCATCGACCTCGCGGTTCCCTATGAAGCCGACGTCGCCGCGATCGAGGCCCGCATTCTCGAGGTGGCGATCGAGCTGGCGGGCGACCCGAAGTGGCGGCACCGCATCATCGAGCGCCCGGCGCTGTGGGGCATCCAGTCGATCTCAGCGGAAGCGATCATCGTGCGCGTCGTCGTGAAGACACGGTCGACGGCCAAGGATGACGTGGCCGCCGAACTGCGCGCGCGACTCAAGCGGGCGCTTGACGACATGGGGGTGCGGTTGCCCGCACTGAACTCGATCGTGCTCACCGGCTTCGAGGGCGCCTCCGGGCTGCGAAGTACTCGAGTGATGCGTCAGAAGCCCGCGGCGCCCCTCGCTGAGGTTGTCCAGAAGAACGCTCGGAAGACGCGTTCGACCGAACCCAAGGACCCGTCGTGACCGACCCCGCACCCTCACAGTCGAACCCCGTGACCCTGCGCATGGGCGCCGGAGGGGAAGCCGTCGACGGCAACTTCTGGGAACAGGTGGGAGGTCGTCCCACGTTCGAGAAACTCGTCCGACGGTTCTACGAGGGCATCCGCACCGACGAGGTGCTCCTGCCGATGTACCCGGAGGACGACCTCGAGGGGGCGATTCAGCGTCTCACCGGCTTCCTCGAGCAGTACTGGGGCGGGCCGACGACCTACAGTCAGGAACGCGGTCACCCCCGTCTGCGCATGCGTCACCTGCCGTTCAAGGTCAACCCGGACGCACGCGACCGCTGGCTGCACCACATGCGCGCGGCCGTGGACGAGTTGCAGCTGGCTCCGCTGCAGGACGCGATGCTGTGGGGCTACCTCGATCGCGCAGCCCACGCGATGGTCAACACCTTCGAGGAGTAGGCAGCGCGGTCGTCGTCGTTGGTACGTCGGCTCAGAACAGCGAGGCGAGCGTCTCGCGCAGCGGCGTGGTCGGGCGGCCGATCAGGCGCGACAACTCGCCGTTGACTTGACCGAGGAGACCGTCGCGGATGTTTCCATCCATCGCGACGATGAATCCCACGGTCGAATCGTCGAGACCCGCCGCCGAAAGGATCCGCGCGTGCTCGTCGGGAGTGACCGGCCGGTACTCGACCGCGCGGCCGCTCAGATCCGCGACGAGCGCCGCAAACTCGGCGAAGTCCCACGCCGTGTCACCGGTCAGCTCATAGATGCGGCCCGCGTGACCATCGCTCGTGATCACCGCGACCGCGGCATCCGCGAAGTCCGCACGGGCGGCGCTCGCGACGCGGCCGTCGCCGGCGCTCGACACGACCACGCCGGTCTCGGCCGCCTGCAGAGCAGTGGGCAGATAGTTCTCGTTGTACCAGCCCTGCCGCAGCATGACCCACGGAACCCCGGAGGCGACGAGATGCTCCTCCGTCGCCTTGTGCTCGGGCGCGACCACGAGCGCCGTGTCGGTCGCATTCGGCGCGCTCGTGTACGCGAGCAGTTCGACGCCCGAAGCTGCGGCTGCATCGATCACCACGGAGTGCTGGGCCACCCGGTTTCCCAGTTCCGAACCCGAGACGAGCACGACGCGGCGCACCCCCGCAAGGGCATCCACGACGGTCGCCGGCTCGTCGTAGTCGAGCGGCACGACCCGAACACCTCGCTCGGCGAACTCGGCGAGCCGGTCGAGCCGCCGACCGCCCGCGACGATGTCGCCCGGATCGGCCCCCTCGCGCAGCAGCCCTTCGACGATGTGGCGGCCCAGATGGCCCGTGGCTCCGGTGACGAGAATGGTCAACTCGCTGCTCCTTGCGTTGGTCGGATACTGCCGACGACAACGTCACAGAGGCGCTGGTTCTTCCCGATTCGCGACCTCAGTCGCGCGCCTCGTCAGGATGCCGGCTCGGCGCCCTCGACGGCGCCGTTGCGGCGGGCCCACCATCGGCGAAGCCGGGGTATCGCCACCGCCCCGAGGCCGACGACGAGTACGGCCACCAGCACCCAGACGGTGACGACGACGATGTCTCCGATCACCTGGTCGAAGACGAGTCCTGCGACAACCGGCGACAGGCCGAGCGCGTCGATTTCGTGGATGGCGACCGCTCGTCCGATCCCGATGCCGATGAGCAGCAACAGCATCGCGACGGCGACGCCGCCCGCCGAGAACACGAGCGAGCGGAGGCCGGCGCCCGCGAGCAGGATCCCACCCACGAGCAGCGCGACGACCAGCCAGGGCAACCAGAATCCGACGGCGTTCGCGACCGCGTAGGCGTTACGCAGCGTGACGAGACTCTCGGACGTGACGAGCGGGATCGTGCGATCGATCTCGGGGATGGCGGACGCGAACCCCAGCCCACCGTCGACGAGCGAAGCCTTCACTCGCTCCACGATCGGTCCGAGCTCGATTCCCAGGGTGCCGTCATCCGACATGGTGAGCACCTGCGACTCGTCGTCGAGCACGGCAACGAGCGTTCCGTGGCTCGCGCGCAGCGCCTCCTCCCACACGACGGAGAAGCCGTCGGACTCGACCACGCGGTGCACCGCACCGTCGATGAGTTGCCGTGCTCCCTGCACCACGAGGCCCTCAATGGCCTGCGCGCCAGCGCTCCCCACCGGCCCGAAGTCGGCGGTGAGTTCGTCGAAGAACGGGGCGATCACGGCCTCGAGATCGAGTTGCTCGTCGATCGCATCGGAGACTCGCCCGGCGATGGCAGATTGCACCTCGTCGTTCGATCCGAGCGGAGCGAAGGTGGCGACGAAACGGTCCGTGTCGGTGACCTGGCCGATCGCCCACCCGCTGAGAATCGCCACCGGTGCCAGGACTGCACCGAGCGCGACGAGCGCAGCACCGCTGACCCGGCGCCAGCGAGGCGTCGACGACTTCTTCTGACCATCTGTCACATGCATAAGCTAGAGCATCCCGCGACGAAGGAGTCCCGATGCCTACAGCGCCCACCCGCAGCGATGCCCTCGTCATCGGGGCCGGCTTGGCCGGCCTCGTGGCCGCCGCCGAACTGGTTGCTGCGGGCAAGACGGTGACGATCGTCGATCAGGAGCCGGAAGCCAGCCTCGGCGGACAGGCGTGGTGGTCGTTCGGCGGACTCTTCCTCATCGACTCCCCCGAGCAGCGCCGGATGGGAATCCGAGACAGCCACGACCTCGCGCGACAGGACTGGTTCGGCAGCGCCGGATTCGACCGCGACGAGGATGCGTGGCCGCGGCGATGGGCCGAGGCGTACCTGGAGTTCGCGGCGGGCGAGAAACGGTCATGGCTGCGTGAGCGGGGCGTCAGCTTCTTCCCCGTCGTCGGATGGGCCGAACGCGGCGGCTACACGGCGACCGGCCACGGGAACTCGGTGCCGCGGTTCCACATCACGTGGGGCACGGGCCCCGGCATCCTCGAGCCCTTCATCCGCGCCGTGCGCGACGGCGAGGAACGCGGCCTGGTCACGATGCTGTTCCGTCATCGCGTTGACGAGTTGCTTGTCGACGGCGGGGCCGTCGTCGGCGCGCGGGGCGCGATCCTCGCGCCCGACACCGCCGAACGCGGGGCCGCAAGCAACCGTGACGCCGTCGGCGACTTCGAGGTGCGCGCCGACGCGACGATCGTCGCCTCCGGCGGCATCGGAGGAAACCACGACCTCGTGCGCGCCCAATGGCCGGCCCGGATGGGCGCGGCGCCGAAGAAGCTCCTGAGCGGTGTTCCGGCAAGCGTCGACGGCCGGATGCTCGGCATCAGCGAGTCGGCCGGCGCGCACCTCATCAACGGCGACCGCATGTGGCACTACGTCGAGGGCATCACCAACTACGCCCCCGTCTGGCCGAAGCACGGCATCCGCATCCTGCCCGGTCCCTCGAGCCTCTGGTTCGATGCGACCGGTCGGCGGCTTCCGGTGCCGCTGTTCCCCGGCTTCGACACGTTGGGCACGCTGGAGCACATCGCCTCGACGGGGTACGACTACTCCTGGTTCGTGCTCACCCAGGCGATCATCGAGAAAGAGTTCGCTCTCTCCGGCAGCGAGCAGAACCCCGACCTGACCGGAAAGAGCGTTCGAGAACTGCTGCGTCAACGACTCGGCAAGGGTGCGACCGAACCGGTCGAAGCGTTCAAGGAGAAGGGCGAAGACTTCATCGTCGCCGACACCCTCGATGAACTCCTCAAACGGATGCAGCAACTGACGCCCGACGTGCCGATCGACGCGACTCGCGTGCGCGACGAGATCGAGGCGCGCGACCGCGAACTCACCAACCCATTCGCCAAGGACAGCCAGATCAACGCGATCCGGCAGGCTCGCCACTACCGCGGCGACAAGCTCATTCGCGTCGCGCGACCCCATCGCATCCTCAACCCCAAAGCTGGTCCGCTCATCGCGGTGAAGCTCAACATCCTGACCCGCAAGAGCCTCGGCGGAATCGAGACCGATCTCGACGGTCGCGCCCTCTCCCCCTCCGGTGCGCCCGTCCCCGGCCTGTTCGCGGCCGGGGAGGCGAGCGGATTCGGCGGCGGAGGCGTGCACGGCTACCGGTCGCTCGAGGGCACCTTCCTCGGCGGGTGCATCTTCAGCGGTCGCGCGGCGGGCCGGTCCGCGGCACGCTGAGCACCTAGACTGCTGGCGTCACCGCCGGATTGGAGCGAGAGGATCACCATGAGCACCCCCACGAACCCGCAGGTTCCTGCAGGCTGGTATCCGGATCCCGCGGGCAGCGCGCGCAGCCGGTGGTGGGACGGCACACAGTGGACCGACCACTTCTCGGAGCCGTACACGCCCGCGGCGCAGAATCTGACGGCCCCGGAAGGCGCCAAGGCCTACAACGTGTGGATCTGGCTGGTCGTGCTGCTGCCCTATGTGACCTTCCCCGTGATCTTCCTGTTCACGCCGTCCACCCTGTTCGGCGACCTCGACCTCTCCGGCTCCCGCAGCGACCTCACGACCCAGCTCGACGCCCAGTTCGCGATCTTCACGTCACCGTGGTGGCTCCTGTTGACGGCTCTCAGCTACGGCATCGCCGCGCTCACGATCTTCTTCGCCTACAAGGACTGGCGTGCGCTGCAGGCCGCGGGTGTGCCGCAGCCGTTCCACTGGGCGTTCGCATTCCTCAACCTCGTGGTGGGCCCCGTCTATGCGATCGGCCGCGGCATCGTCGTCAAGCGCCGCACCGGACACGGGTCCGCGGTGCTGTGGGTCACGATCGGCCTGCTCGTCGCCTCGATCATCATCGGGATCGTCTGGGCCGCGGTGTTCGTGTCGGCGATGGTCGACCTGTTCGCGCAGATACCGCGTTACTGATCGCGGGCGACCGCGTTCAGCGAGCGAGGTTCCAGGCGCGTCGCTTGACGAGCACGTGACCGCGCTTGGTGGTCAGCCGTGTCCACGGCCCTGAGTCGTAGACCGAGACCGGCTCGGAGTCGCGGAGGAAACCCAGGCTGAGCGCTGCGAATGCGGCGCCCGCCGGAACGTGGTCGTGGCCGGCGATCGGGCGCCCCCACACTTCGCTGCGCACGCGCTGGACGAGCTGCTCCCCGGTGCCGGACGGGATGGCCGCGGCGACCTCATCGATGCCCGCACGGGCGATCTGTTCGAGTTGCTCGCCCGTGAGTGGCGTAAGCGCCTGCCACCCACCGCGCGGCGGGGTGATGCCCGCCCACGTGACCGTGTTGACGGCCATCGGCAGTCGCACGGCGATGCCCTCGGCGACATCCGCCGCCGCAGCCGTCTCGAGCATCCCCTCGACCCGTGCGAGCAGGGAGCGAACCGGAACGACGATGTCGAATTCGTCCTGATCGGCGAGTGCGAACGTGCGCAAGCCCAGAACGGTCGGGGTTTCGTCCAGCAAACCGTTCGGGTGGATCACGGCGACGTAGACCGCCAGCACACCGGAACCCGCGATAAGACGCACGGAGCCGTCCTCGACGCGAAGGGCACGTCCGAGGAACACATGCAGGTCGCCGAGCGCGAGCGAATCGACGAGCGTGAAAGTCCCAGGCATCAGTTGTCTAAACTACAGGCCATGACGGATCCGATGGCCGGCCTGCTGACCGCACTGGACCTGCAGGACACCGGCGCTCGGACCCACGAAGACATTTTCACGGGACCGAGTCAGTGGATGCCGCTCGGCCGAGTCTTCGGTGGCCAGGTGCTGGCCCAGTCGCTCGTCGCCGCGCAGCGCACGATCCCCGACGACCGCGTCGTCCACTCGATGCACGGGTATTTTCTGCGGCCGGGCGATGTGAACCTGCCGATCACGTTCTCCGTCGATCGCATCCACGACGGCCGATCCTTTTCCACTCGGCGCACGCAGGCCTACCAGAACGGGCTGCCGATCCTGTCGATGATCGCGTCGTTCCAAGACGACGATCCGGGTCTGGATCACCAGGAGCCGATGCCCGACGGAATCCCGGAACCGGAGACGCTGCCGACGATCGAGGAGACTCTCGGCGGCATCGACCACCCCGTTGCCCGCTTCTGGGCCAAGGAGCGCCCGTTCGAACTGCGCCACACTCCGTCGCCGCTCTACATCGAGGTGAAGGGCGAGCGCGTCGCACGGCAGGCGGTCTGGTTCCGATCCATCGGACCCCTCCCCGACGACCCGGACCTGCACCGGGCTGCTCTTGCTTACGTGAGCGACTACTCGATCCTGGAGCCGATCCTGAGACGCCACGGTGTGCCCTGGTCCACGCCGGGGCTCAAGATGGCCAGCCTCGACCACGCCATGTGGTGGCATCGGTACGCCCGCGTCGATGACTGGCTGCTCTACGTGCAGGAGTCGCCGAATGCGATCGGGGGCCGGGGCCTCGCCCTCGGACGCATCTACACGCGCGACGGCGAGCTCGTCGCAAGCGTCGCCCAGGAGGGCATGGTCCGCGTGCCGGCGGAGCTGCTCGACCAGTAGCGGTCCCGGCGTCGGGGCGCGAGGGTCGCGATCAGCGACCGCCTCGTGAGAACGCCACCGGCTCCTCGACGAACGGCTCCCATGCGGCGCGCAGCGAATCAGGGATGCGCTCGGGACGGCCCGTGGCAGCAGACACCATGACGATCGTCGTCGCGGCGCGCGTGTAGAGCAGCCGAGGCTCCACCCCTTCGGGCGAGTAGACCTCGTAGCAGACCGTCAGGCTCGCCCCACCGAGACGCCCGATCCACAGTTCGATGTCGACCGGTGCCCGCAGGTAGGGAATGGGCGCGAGGTACTCGATCTCCTGGTGTGCGATGAGGGTGAGGGTCGCCGCACCCGGGCGGCCATCGATGAGGGCTGTTTCCGCTGATGCGGCACTGCCGTCATCCCGTCGCCAGAACGCCTGAATGCGCGCCTCCTCGAGGATCCGCAGCATCTCGGCGTTGTTGACGTGCGCGTACGCGTCGAAGTCGCTCCAGCGCAGCGGGATCGGGATGGTCAGGCGAGCCATCGACCGGCCTCAGTCGCGCGTCAGCTTGCGGTACGTCGAACGGTGCGGCTTGGCCGCATCCGGTCCGAGACGCTCGATCTTGTTGGCCTCGTACGCCTCGAAGTTGCCCTCGAACCAGTGCCACCGCGCGGGGTCCTCGTCGGTGCCTTCGTAGGCGAGGATGTGCGTGGCGATGCGGTCGAGGAACCACCGGTCGTGGGTGATGACGACCGCGCAACCGGGGAACTCCAGCAGGGCGTTCTCCAGGCTCGAGAGCGTCTCGACGTCGAGGTCGTTGGTCGGTTCGTCGAGCAGCAGCAAGTTGCCGCCCTGCTTGAGGGTGAGCGCGAGGTTGAGGCGGTTGCGCTCACCGCCGGAGAGCACGCCGGCCTTCTTCTGCTGGTCCGGGCCCTTGAAGCCGAACTTGCTGACGTAGGCGCGCGAGGGAATCTCGGTCTTGCCGACCTCGATGAAGTCATGCCCGCCGGAGACGACCTCCCACAGCGTCTTGTTCGGGTCGATGCCGCCGCGCGTCTGATCGACGTAGCTGATCTTGACGGTCTCGCCGATCTTCAGTTCGCCGCCATCGAGCTGCTCGAGGCCGACGATGGTCTTAAAGAGGGTCGTCTTGCCCACGCCGTTCGGGCCGATGATGCCGACGATGCCGTTCGGCGGAAGGCTGAAGCTCAGCCCGTCGATGAGCACGCGGTCGTCGAAGCCCTTCTTGAGGTTCTTCGCCTCGATCACGACCGAGCCGAGACGCGGACCCGCCGGGATCTGGATCTCCTCGAAGTCGAGCTTGCGGGTCTTCTCCGCCTCCGCCGCCATCTCCTCGTACCGGGCCAGACGAGCCTTGGACTTGGCCTGGCGGCCCTTCGCATTGCTGCGCACCCACTCGAGTTCGTCGGCGAGGCGCTTGGCGAGCTTCGCGTCTTTCTTGCCCTGCACTTCGAGCCGCTTGGCCTTCGTCTCGAGGTACGTGGAGTAGTTGCCTTCGTAGGGGTACAGCTTGCCGCGGTCGACTTCGGCGATCCACTGGGCGACATTGTCGAGGAAGTACCGGTCGTGGGTGACGGCGAGAACGGCGCCGGGGTACTTGGCGAGGTGCTGTTCGAGCCACAGCACGCTCTCGGCGTCGAGGTGGTTGGTCGGCTCGTCCAGCAGCAGCAGGTCGGGCTTCTCGAGCAGCAGCTTGGTGAGCGCCACGCGGCGCTTCTCGCCACCGGAGAGGTTGGAGACGAGCGCGTCCGACGGCGGCGTGCGCAGCGCATCCATGGCCTGCTCGAGCTGCGAGTCGAGGTCCCACGCGTCGGCGGCGTCGATCTCTTCCTGGAGCTTGCCCATCTCCTCGAGGAGGGCGTCGAAGTCGGCGTCGGGTTCGGCCATCGCGAGTCCGATCGCGGCGTGCCGATCGACCTTCGCCTTGATCTCCTTGACGCCTTCCTGCACGTTCTCGAGCACAGTCTTGGTCTCGTCGAGCTCGGGCTCCTGCATGAGGATGCCGACGGTGTAGCCGGGGCTGAGTCGCGCCTCGCCGTTGGAGGGGGTGTCGAGGCCCGCCATGATCTTGAGAATCGTGGACTTTCCCGCCCCGTTAGGGCCGACCACACCGATCTTCGCCCCCGGCAGGAACGACATCGTGACATCGTCGAGGATGACCTTGTCGCCTACCGCCTTGCGGGCGCGGACCATCGAGTAAATGTATTCGGCCATTGCTCCATTCTAGGCAGCGGGCCGAGGCTCTCCGGTGCGGCACCGGCTCAGTGCGCGGGCCGGCTCAGAAGTCGATTGGGCGCGTCACACCGATGAGGCACTTGCCCGTGCCGAGGACCGGGGCGAGCACGCTCGTGTACTTCGACGGACCGAACTGCCCGATGAGGCACATGTCGTTGATGCGCACCGAGACGATGACGGAATCGGCCGGGATGTTGATCGCGGTCGTGTCGGGGGTCAACTCCATGTCGGCCTTGATGAAGCCGGAGTTGACGAGGGTGGTGACGATGTCTTGTCCGGTGCCCTTGCCGTACTTGTCCCAGTAGCCCTGGTTGACCCAGTCGAAGTACTGGTGATTCTGCGCCGCAGTGCCATCCGGGTGGAACTTCGGGATGCGGGTCGCTGACGGGCTCGGCGTTGGCGTCGGGGACCCGCTGGAGGTTCCGGTCGGCACCGGCATGGGCGACGGTGTGGGGCCGCAGCCGGCGACCGTGGCACCGAGAACGATGAGGACGACGGCCCCGAAATAGGCTCGCGCGCTCGTGCGCATCCCCGTGCTCCTCTCGTGGCGAGCATCCCTCGCTCGAACAGTGTAGGGGCCGACTCCTGCAAGCTCGGCTAGAACGGCGGGGCTGGGGAGGAACCCGCGCCAGCGGACTCGGACGGCGCTCCCGCATCGGAGGACTCCGACCGAGTCGCTCCTGCCGTCGCGGCGTGGGGCAACGCGGCGGCGCTCAGCGATCGCGAGAACGACGTGCTCCCCCACGTGAGGTCGTGGCCGATCGCATCCGCCTCGATGTCGACGCTGATGCCCGACTTTTCGCCGGTGTCCCACGGCTTGATGCGCACGCGACCGGCGACGATCACCCGCTCCCCCTTGTGCAGGCTCGAGTTCGCGTTCACTGCGAGCTGCCGGAACGCGGTCACGCCGTACCAGTTGGTGTCGCCGTCAACCCACTTCTCCGCACTCTTGTCGTACTTGCGGTGCGTCGAAGCAAGCCGGAAGCGCGTGATCGCCAAGCCTTCGCTCGTGACGATGTGAGTCGGTTCCGTTCCGACCAGGCCGATCAGGGTGATGGTGTCAGGCATGGGCGTGCTCCTCAGCTTCGGCGACCGTTCCGGTCGCGGTCGTGGCGCGGATGCGCGAGTCGTACTCGTGCCGGGACTGCGCCCCGCGCATCCGCGAAGACATGCTCGCCCGTGCGGGCCGCGCAGAGCGGCGCACTCCCGGCTGCTGGGGATGCCCAGCGCCGCGAGCATGGTGCGAGGGAGGAGAGTCACGCCTCGACGCTAGGGTGGCACGCATGCCGTACATCGCCGCCGCCGACCGATACGAGAACCTCGACTACGTCCGTTGCGGTCGAAGCGGGCTCCGCCTGCCCCGGATCAGCCTGGGCCTGTGGAACAACTTCGGCGACGACCGCCCGCTCGACCGGCAGCGGGCCATCGTGCATCGCGCGTTCGATCTCGGCGTGACCCACTTCGACCTCGCTAACAACTACGGACCCCCCGCGGGTGCGGCCGAGAGCAACTTCGGGCGCATCCTCGCCGACGACCTGCGCCCGTACCGAGACGAACTCATCGTCTCGTCCAAGGCGGGCTACTTCATGTGGGAGGGGCCCTACGGCGAATGGGGCTCGCGCAAGTACGTGCTGTCATCTCTCGACCAGAGCCTGGCCCGCACGGGGCTGGAGTACTTCGACATCTTCTACTCGCACCGTTTCGACCCCGACACGCCGCTCGAGGAGACGATGGGGGCACTCGCCACCGCCGTCACGTCGGGCAAGGCGCTCTACGTGGGCGTCTCGAACTACTCCCCCGAGCAGACTCGTGAGGCCGCGGCGATCCTCGCTGAGCACGGCATCCCGCTGACCATCCACCAGCCGCGCTACAACATGTTCGACCGCCACATCGAAGACGGTCTGTTCCCGGTGCTCGATGAGCTCGGCATCGGCGGGATCGTGTTCTCGCCGCTCGCTCAAGGGCTGCTCACCGACCGCTACCTCGCCGGTGTGCCCGCCGATTCCCGTGCTGCTGAGGGCCGCTGGATGACGGAGCGCACGATCGACCCCACCTATCTCGAGCGGGCACGCGGACTGCAGGCAATCGCCGAGGCGCGGGGGCAGAGCCTCGCGCAACTCGCCCTCACATGGGTGCTGCGCGTGCCGGAGGTCACCTCGGCCCTCATCGGCGCGTCCAGCGTCGCGCAGCTCGAGAACAACCTCGGCGCCCTGGACGGGGCCCCGCTCAGCGACGACGAGATCGCGGCGATCGACGAGTTCGCCGTGCACGGGACGGGCTCAGAGCGCTAGTCCTTCCGATGTCGGTGGTCGAAGATACCTTCGACTCAACCGCTTCGAAAGGACCCAACGTGACGACACTCGACTTCGTCGGGACCCTGCCCGTCCGGGCCGGCGTCGCCCACATCCAGCTCCACGACGACCTGTGGCGCGTGACGCGCGCCGACGGTGAAGTGCTCGGCTACGTCGAGCGGCACGAGACAGCGGTCGGGCATCGCTTCACCGCCAAGCGCATGCTGCCGCGCCAGCGCCGCTTCATGGCTGTCGGAGACTTCTGGAGCCTCGACGACGCGCTCGACTGCTTCCGCTTCTGACCCATCGCAGGAGCCCGCACCGAACGGGTTCGCCAGCGTGTCGCGTGTGATTAGTGTGACTCACGGGGTTACAGTGACGCCATGGTACTGGAGTGGTGGAATGGCGTTGTCCGGTGGTTCGCGTCCGACGCGGGCCAGTCTGTGCTGACGGGAGCCATCCTCCCGTTCGTCGCGATTGTCGCCGCAGGCGTCATCGCGGGTGCGATCGCGCGCGGCTCGATGAAGCGATTCATCGCGCGCCAGGATCGCGAAGCCAAGGCGGCAGCGGTCGCCGCCCTCATTGCCAGCGCGCGCAAGTGCGCGGTCTGGAGCAGCCTGAGCGCTCAAGAGAAGCAGCACGTCGAGCTTCTGTCGAGCGAGGCGGAGGTGCGAGTGCGTCTCCTGGCTGTGACCGGGTCGGCGCAGGCCGCCGACTGGGCGGCGCATCTCATCGCCGCGATCAAGCGCAACTCGGCCGCCTACGCGTTCCAGGCCGAACAGGATCTCGCGACCCTGCAGGACGGCCTCATCGCCTGGCAGTTGAAGCCCGCTCGCGCGAAGAAGCTCTTCGCTCAGGACATCGCCGAGTGGAAGTACGCGTCGCCGCTGCCCGAAGACGAGCTCATCGCCAAGCAGAACGAGTGGGCCGCACAGCAGGAGACGGTCGCGTTCGAGACCGTCCGCTGATCGGAGGAGTCCAACGGCCTAGGAGCCGGGGCCGTCGATCGCGATGACCTCGGCGCTCCACGGGCAGTAGTACTCCGACGTGAGCGAACCGTCCTCCACGTACTCCGGCAAGCCATCGCAGACTTCCGTGCTCGCGTCCGCGAACTCCAGCGTGGACGGGTCGATGTGCCATGACCACGGTTCGTTCACACTCGGGCTGTCGCGCACGATCACCCCGACCGGGATGCGACCTTCGTCGGTCGTCCCGTTCATGAGGTCTTTGGCGTGCTGGATGAGTTCCGGCGTTGCCAACTCGATCTTGTAGGTCTGGTCACCCGCCACTTGGAACGTCGCGACGGTCGGTCCGGACGGCACGCATCCGGCCAAGGCGAGCGCCAGGCCCGCCACGGACAGGGCGGCGACGGTGAAACGAGCGGACATGGCAACCTCCGTGCGGATTCGAGGCGATCGATGGGGCCGAGCCTAGTACCGGTTCACGAAGCTCGTTCAAGAACGGGCCAGTGCCCCCGGCAGGAATCGAACCTGCGACCAAGAGATTAGAAGGCTCCTGCTCTATCCGCTGAGCTACGGGGGCGGGCCGCTCCACGATACCGCAGCGGAAGTTCAGAGGGTCCGAGCGAGCGCCACCAGCACTTGGTCGCGTGTCGGCGCACCCTCCGCGCGGAACACCTCCGTGTCATCCGCGCCGAGCACCACCACCGTGGGAGTCGACCGGATTCCGGCACGCTCTGCCTCGTCGGGGTGCGCAGCCACATCCAGTTCGAGGATGCGCACGCTCAGAACGAGGCGCGCGACCTCGTCGAGCACGGCCCGCGTCTGGTGACACGGCTCGCAGAATGCGGACGAGAAGAAGAGGAGCGTCACACGCTCCCCAACCCCCGGAACGTCCCGGAGATTCCCGTCAGTCGTCGTCGCGCTCGTCGAGCGCCTCGAGCGGCTCGCTGTCGGGCTGGTCCCATGAGTAGGTCACCTGAACCTGCTGCCCCACGTGGCGGGCGACCGGGTTCGCGTAGACGAGCTGCGTCTCTTTGCCCTCCTGAGCAACGATGACGGTCACCTCGTCATCCCAGGATCCGTCGGTGCTGATGCGCGTATCGGTCTGGCCGTCGTACGGGCCGCCCTGGTAGAAGACGACATACTCGTCACCGCGCGAGATCTGGGGGGTTTCAGGCATGCTCTAGGTCTATCAGATGAGGCAGGGAGCCGCACAGGTGGCCCCGAGGCGAACTCTTCGTATACAGTCCGTGGCCCTCTGCGTGGAGTGCTGGCGCGCGCCGAATCACCGGGCGACACTGATGCCGTGGCACTGCGGTGGAATCGCTTCGTCGCCCTCGGGGACTCGATCACGGAGGGCTGGTGCGACCCGGTGATCGGGCGCACCGAGCCCTGGCTCGGCTGGGCGGACCGGCTCGCGATGATCCTCGACGGCAACGCCCGGTTGCGCGAGGCGCCGTTCGCCTACGCGAACCTCGCGGTGCGCGGGCGACGTGTGCGGCACGTCGTCGAGGAGCAGGTGCCGCGCGCCATCGAACTGCGCGCCGACCTTGTCTCGATCCTGGTGGGCGGCAATGACCTCATGTCACCCACGTCGGACCCCGATGTGCTCGCCGCGGAACTCGAGCGCGGCATCGTCGCATTGCGGGAACGCGGAAGCGACGTGCTGCTGGCCACCTGCTTCGACCCGCAGTTCGCCTTCTTCCTCAAACCCTTCCGGGGCAAGGCGGCGGTCTTCAACGCCAACCTGTGGTCGATCGCACGCCGGCACGGCACCTACACGCTCGATCTGTGGGGGGTTCGAGAGCTTCAGGCCCGCGCGATGTGGGCGGAGGACCGCATCCACCTCGCGCCCGCGGGCCACCGCCTGCTCGCTGTCCGCGCCGCCCATTCGCTCGGCATCCCCTACGCCGAGGTGGCCCCGCGCGCGACCGCGACGCTGCCGCCCCCGGAGCGGCCCGCAACCCTCGGAGTGCTGGGCTGGGCCCAACGGCACGCGCTGCCGTGGATCGGTCGCCGGTTGCGGGGAGTCTCGAGCGGCGACGGGATGTCGCCCAAACTGCCTCACCTGATCGGCGTCGCCAGCCGCCACTAGAGTGAGGGAATGCCCTCTTCGACGGACCTGCTCGTGTGGATCGACTGCGAGATGACAGGCCTCGACGTGTCGATCGACGAACTCGTCGAGGTCGCCGTGGTCATCACCGACTACGACCTGAAGGCCGTGGATCCGGGGCTCTCCGTCGTCATCAAGCCCGATCAGGCGGCGTACGACAACATGAGCGACTTCGTCGTCGCCATGCACCGCGAGAGCGGCTTGCTCGACGAGATCCCGCACGGCATGTCGCTGGCCGACGCCGAGTTCGCCGTCAACGAGTACATTCTGAGATTCGTGCCGACCCCCAAGTCGGCGCCCTTGGCCGGCAACACGATCGGAACGGATCGCACGTTCCTCGCGAAGTACATGCCGCGAGTGGATGCTCACTTGCACTACCGGAGCGTCGACGTGTCGTCGATCAAGGAACTCTCGCGGCACTGGTTCCCCCGCGTCTACTTCAACGCGCCGACCAAGGATGGCGGCCACCGGGCGCTCGCGGACATCCTCGAATCCATCCGGGAACTCGACTACTACCGGCGCGCGGTGTTCGTGCCGGAACCCGGCCCGACGAGCGAGCAGGTACAGGCGATCTCCGCCGACGTCGTGCAATCGTTCGCCGCCCGGCTGTAATACACTGGTTCGGTTGCCCCGCGCGGGGCGGCATGGTGGACGTAGCTCAGTTGGCAGAGCGCTGGCTTGTGGAGCCGGATGTCGCGGGTTCGAGCCCCGTCGTCCACCCCAGTTGAAAACGGCCCGGCCTTGTTGTCGGGCCGTTTCTCATTCGCGACGCAGGAGTGGGATGCCGCAGACAGCCAGCGACACAGAGATCGAGCACCGTGCCGAGCTCGATGTGCCGTGGGTGACGATCGTCTGGAACGATCCGGTGAATCTGCAGCAGTACGTGACGTGGGTGTTTGCGACCTACTTCGGGTATCCCCGACCGGAGGCCGAACGCCTCATGCTCCTCGTGCACCACGAGGGCAAAGCGGTCGTGTCGACGGGCGCGCGCGAAGACATGGAGCGACACACCGAGGCGATGCACGACTACGGCCTGTGGGCGACCGTGGCGAAGGCATCATCGTGATCCCGTGGTCGCGCGACGGGCTGGAGCTCGTCGCCGAGTTCACGGCCGTCGAAGCCGCCGTGCTCTCCGATCTCATGTGGCAGGCGATCGACCTGATGCAGTCCGCTGCCACCCCGGACCGCGACTACGCACTCGAACGACTGCTGCCGAACGCCTACCCGGACGATCCGGATGCGGCGGCCGCTTTCCGGCAGGGCACGGAGGAGTCGCTGCTGGCCGGCAAGATCCGCAACGCTCAGACGGTCATTCTCGGCGCCCGCAGCGACGCACCGGTGCGCCTGGCGCCCTCGGAGGTTCAGTCGTGGTTGCGCGCCTTGACCGATGTGCGGCTCATTCTCGCCTCACGGCTCGGCATCGAGCACGACGACGATCCCGGCAGCGGCGACCCGTACCTCACCGACGTGTACCAGTGGCTCGGCGCTCTGCAGGCGAGCATGCTCGAAGCGATGGAGGCCTGATGCGCGACATTCCCGCCGACGAGTTCGAACGTCTCGTCGTCGCCGAGCTCGACGAGCTGCCCGACGACATGGTCGACGGACTCGACAATGTGGTGTTCGTCACCGAGGATCGGCCGGAAGACGGCTCCCTCGACCTGTTGGGCCTCTACGACGGGGTGGCGCTGACCGATCGTGGACAGTACGGTTTCGGCGAACTGCCCGACCGCATCATTCTCTACCGCGAACCGCTGCTGGCGATCGCCGAGGATCTGGACGATCTGCGCGACCAGATCCACATCACCCTCGTGCATGAGATCGCCCACTACTACGGCATCGACGACGACCAGTTGCACGAACTCGGCTGGGCCTAAGGCACCACCGGCTAGTCTGGCCTTCAGGAGGTTTCATGTTTTCCAGACGCGCGGCCGCCGCTGCCGCCGGGTCCCTCGCCCTCGTGGTCGGACTGACCGGTTGTTCCTTGCTCGAGTCCGGCACGGGCCCCGAGCCGCTCACCGGCGTTGCGGCGTGCGCGCTCGGCCATACCTGGAAGCTCGACATGGCCGACATCTCCGAGAAGCTCCTGGCGGAGCTTCAGCGTCAGAAGATTCCCGCATCCGCCGTCGTCAGCGAGGGCGAGCAGACGCTCGACTGGGATGAGCGCTCGCATGCGGTGCTCACCTCCGACTTCACGGTGACGATCACCGCGCCGATTGCGGCCGACCAGACGATCACCATCGTGCGCACGTACACGGGCGAGGCGGTCGGCCCCGCCTACATCAACGGCGACGTGGCGATTCCGCGCCGCTGGGATGTGTCGGAGCAATCGGTGGAGACGGTCGCCGACAACAACGGCACGGCACTCGAAGAGGTGCCGTGGGTGATTCCGCCGGTGGGCATCGACGACAGTGTGGGCCTCATCCTCACGTGCGACGGATCGACGATGACGATTCAGCCGCGTGGCTCCCGCATCGTTCAGACCTGGACTCGCTGACGCCCCACGACGGATGCCGAGCGCCTTCAGGTTCGGATGATCGCGTCGGCGAGCGCGCGAGGGTTCTCGCGTTCGATGAAGCGCTGCTCCTGAGCCGCCCACCGGCCCCAGTGCGGAGCGAAGGTCTCCCCGTCCCGTTCGATGGCACGTCGCTTGCGTTCAGCATCGTCGGTCTCGAGCCAGAGAGCCACGCGAGCGAGCCTCCGACTGGCCCGACTGAGCGCTCCCACGCCTTCGACGATGATCGGGCGCTCCAGGTCGATGACGTGCACTGCGCCGGGGCGGTCGGCCACCCAGTCCCACGCCCGCCAGCGGCCCGTCTGCAGGAGCAGCGGCACGGCACGGCTCGCGGCGTCGAGGCCGTCCCAGCCGGGGTAGAGGTCGTCGAGCCGCACCAGCTGGGTGCCGGGCAACCGCTCGGCAAGTTCGGTGGCCAGGTGAGACTTGCCGACACCGGACCGGCCGTCGATGAGCATCACGTCGGCGGGCGCGGTCACCGCGGTGTCCCGATGAAGTTCCATGCGCCGGTGGCGACGGCGCTGATGACGGCGGCGGCGGCGATCGCGCCGGCGATGAGCACGAGCATCCCGTCGCGCCAGCTCAAGCGCGACGGACGCGCCCACGTGCGCGGTCCGGGTGCTCCGAAGGCTCGCGCTTCCATGGCGGTCGCGAGTTTGCTGCCGCGGCGAATCGCGAGCACGAGCAGCGCGAAGGCCTGACCCACGAAACGGCGGATGCGTCCCCCGTCGGCGATTCCCCGCGCGCGGCGCGCGAGCGCGAGGCTGCGCCAATCATCCGCGAAGAGGCTCATGAGTCGCAGCCCCGCGAGGGCACCGAGCACGAAACGCGCGGGGAGGTGCAGGAGTTGGGCGAGGCCGTCGGCGAGATCTGTCGGGTCGATGGTCGCCGACAGAACAACGGCGGGCAAGGCGATGGCGAGCACGCGCAAGGCTGTGGCGATCGCGAGCAGAATCGAGCCATCGCTGATCTGGATGAGCAGGAACTGCGCGTACACCTCCCCCGAGGCGCGCCCGTACAGCAGGATCGTCACCCCGCCGAGCACGGCCGCAATCCACACGGGTGCCGTGCGACGCCAGAAGTCGCGCCACGCGAGGCCAGCGAACGGGGCGAGCAGCAGTTCGAGGGCAAGGGCGACGCCCGCGGACACCACATCGAGCGAGAGCAGCACGGTGATCCCGATGACCGCGCCGGCGGCGAGCTTGGCGATCGGGTTGATGCGGTGGATGACGCCCGTGCCGGTCACCGTGGCGTTCAGGCTCACGACGCATCCTCCTGGCGCCCGACCATTCGGTACTCGGCATCGGCCAACGCGGCAACCAGGTGCTGGTCGTGCGTGATGAGCACGAGTCCGGCACCGTCGTCGGCCAGCTCGGCGAGCAGAGCGACGAGCTCGCGCCACGTGCGTGCATCCTGACCGAACGTGGGCTCGTCGAGCACGAGGACGTTCGGTGCCGTCGCGAGCGCCGTCGCCACGGACAGGCGCCGCTTCTCGCCGCCCGACAGGGTGAACGGATTGGCGCGCAGAAGTCCGTCGAGTCGGAGGCGGGTGGCGAGCGAATCGACGATGCGGTCCTGTTCGGCCGCATCCCGCCGCAACACGCGCGGTCCGACGAGGAGTTCGTCGCGCACGGTCGAGGCGATGAACTGGTGCTCGGGATCCTGGAACACCGTGCCGATGCGGCTGAGCAGCTCCCGCGATCGCCACAGCCGCGGTGACGAGCGCAGGCCCCGTGCGATCGGGGCGGCGTCCACGATGCCGTGCGCTTCCGGCAGCAGTCCGCCGAGGGTCAGGCCCAGGGTCGACTTGCCGGCACCGTTCGGTCCGGTGATCGCGAGTGCTCGGCCGCCCTCGACCGCAACGTCGATTCCGGACCGCACGATCGTGCCGGGGGTTCGCGCGACGGCGAGATCACGTGCCTGAATCAGGGTGCCCTGTGCTCCCCCGCGTCGTTCCGGGCGAGCGGGTGGGTGGCCAGGCACCCAGATGCCCGCGTCTGCGAGCGCGGCGCCGTGACGCTGGAGAACCTCATCGGGGGAGCCGTCAGCGAGCAGTCCGCCGTCTGGCGCGAGCACGATCACGCGGTCGACGAGGTCCCGCCACACCGCCACACGATGCTCGACGACGAGGAACGTGGCGCCGGTGCGGTCAAGCACGCGCTCGACCGCATCCCGCACCTGCTGCACCCCGTCGGGGTCGAGGTTCGCGGTCGGCTCGTCGAGCATCAGCAGGCCCGGCCGCATGGCGATGACGCCCGCGAGGGCGAGGCGTTGCTTCTGGCCGCCGGAGAGGGCGCTCGTGTCGCGGTCCAGAGGAACATCGAGGCCGACTGCCTCGAGCGACTCCGTCACGCGGCGCCAGATCTGCTCGCGCGGCACGCCCAGGTTCTCGCAGCCGAACGCGACATCGTCACCGACGCGCGCAAGCATCACTTGCGAGTCCGGGTCCTGCAGCACCAGACCCGCGGTACCGCGAACAGCGCGGGGATCCTCGCCCCCGACGAGCAGCTCGCCCGCGGACTCCCCCTCGTCGTCGCCGCCGAGCACTCCCGCGATGGCCTGCAGGAGCGTCGACTTGCCCGACCCCGAGGCGCCGAGGAGCAGCACGCGTTCACCCGCCTGGACGGTGAACTCGAGCCCGCTGACCGCCCACGCGAGCCGCCCCGCGTGCCGCCAGCCCCATCCCCGCGCGACGACGGGCACAGGGCTCGCGGTCAGGCCTGGATCGGTCACACGCGCGCGGTGGCTTCGCGACCGATCGCGAACCGGTTCAGCGCGCCCGTCGCCGCCAGTCCGCGCGCGAGCGCCCACGATCCGAGGCCGGCGATGACGGCACCGGAGACGATCGCCGAGATCGTGTAGATCGTCGCGAATGCCGCCGCGGCGCCGGGGTACCAGAGGATGAGATCGTTGATGGCCATCGCGAGGCCCGCCGCAGCCCCCGCGAGCACTGCGACGTACCAGCGCCAGTTGCGGTAGAAGAAGACGAGGAAGATCAGTTCGGCCGCGAGCCCCTGCACGAGACCCGACTCGAGCGTGAGGTAGCCCCACTCGGCACCGAGCAGCGCGGACACGCTCGCCGCGACCAGCTCGACGAACACCGCGGCACCCGGTTTGCGGATGATGAGACCGCCCAGCACCCCGGCGAACAGCCAGATGCCGTAGAAGATCGCCTGCACGCCGGGCAGCGTCGCTTCGAGCACCGCCGTGATGCCGGTGGCCTTGCTGAGCAGGTTCCATCCCCAGAAGACGAGGCCCGCGGCGACACCGAGGGCGCTGGCGACGATGATGTCGACGGCCCGCCAGGCGAACCGATTCGGAGACGTGGAGACAGTGGATGACATGAGCTGTGCCTTTCGTGTGAAGAAACGGCACGGGATGTGAAAGAGGCCTCCCTGCGCTGGCATGATCCAGATCAGGTTCGACGGTCGAAGCGTTCGTAGCTTCCTCTCAGCCCGGTTCACCGGACTCCCGTGTACACACAGCAGCATAGGGTCGAAGCATGGACTTCCGCATCTTCACCGAACCGCAGATGGGCGCAACCTACGAGGACCAGCTGGTTTTGGCCCAGGCGGCGGAGCGTCTCGGCTTCGACGCGTTCTTCCGCTCCGACCACTACCTGACCATGGACGACCGGTTCAGCGGCATGCCCGGCCCGACCGATTCCTGGGTGACGCTCGGCGCGCTCGCGCGGGAGACGAGCTCCATCCGACTCGGCACTCTCGTGTCGTCGGCGACGTTCCGGCATCCGGGGTTGCTGGCGATTCAGGTCGCCCAAGTGGATGCCATGTCGGGCGGCCGTGTCGACTTCGGTCTCGGCACGGGCTGGTTCGAGGCGGAGCACACCGCGTATGGGGTGCCGTTCCCGGCGAAGCGGTTCGGGATGTTCGAGGAACAGCTCGAGGTGATCACGGGCCTGTGGGGCACCCCGGTCGGCGAGACTTTCACGTTCGCGGGCGAGCACTACGCCCTCACGGATTCGCCCGCCCTGCCGAAGCCCGCGCAGGCGCATGTGCCGATCATCGTCGGCGGGAGCGGTCCGGCGAAGACCCCGGCGATCGCCGCTCGGTTCGCCGACGAGTACAACCAGTGGCGAGCACCCGTGGCGACGATGCGCGAGCGCATCGACCGGGTGCGCGCCGCGTGCGAGGCGATCGGTCGTGAGGGCGACCTCGTGTGGTCGGTCGCCGGCACGACCGCGGTCGGCACGACCGAAGCACAGATCGAGCGTCGTGCCGATGCGGGGATGGCAACCGCCGACCGCCTGCGGGAGACGGGTTTCGGAGGCACTCCGGCCGAGGTGGTCGACATTCTGGGTTCGCTCGCGGAGGTCGGCGTGTCGCGCGTGTACCTGCAGATTCGCGACTTCCACGACCTCGACCAGCTGGACCTCATCGCCCGTGAGGTGCTCCCCCAGTTCTCCTGACGAGGAGTCTCACGCGCGCTCAGCGCTGTTCGCCACGCGGAGGTTCGATCCCAGCGCGCGGAGGTTTGCGCACGGCGCGGATGCTGTGTGCTGCGCGCCGCGCGCAAACCTCCGCGGTCTGCCCTCCCCCGCACCGCGTGCCCCCACTAGGCTCGCCCCGTGACCGCAACGCCGCCGCCCACCAACCTGCCCCTGCGTCAGCGCCCGATCGACATCGTCTTCGCGGTGTTCTTCACGCTGTTCATCATCACGTCGTGCATCGCCGACATGCTGCCGACCCTCGGCATCGACTTCACGCAGCCGAACGGCACCTTCCTCGTCGACTCGAACTACTGGTACGCGCACGACGCCGACCCCCTGTTCATGAACCCGCCGGTGTGGATGCGCATCGTCACCGGCCTCTCGGCGTTCGTGTACCTGGCGTTCTATCTCGTGCTGGTGCCCGCCCTCATCCGCGGCTGGAACTGGATCCAACTGCCCGCGGTCATCTACGCGACGATGATCTCCACGATCACCGGCATCATCGTGTTTGGCGTCGAGTTCTTCGGCGAGCCGGAGTTCCAGACCCAGAACCCCGCGAAGTTCCTCGCCTTCAACCTGCCGTACGTGCTCATCCCCCTGCTGCTTCTCATCCGCATGCGCAAGCCGCTGCCGTTCACCCGGAAGTTCTAGGGCGAGCGTGGACGCTCGCCGGATCGGCCGCGCTCCCCATTGGAGTAGCCGCAGCGAGCATGGATCGTCCAGAATCCCGAAGCCGTGATCATCAACAACACCGCCGCTCTGATTGTGCAGAGCAAGGAACACTCCGTTGATCGGGTGACCGGGGTGCTCGGCATCGAGCCGACGCACACACGCACCAAAGGGGAGGTGATCAGTGCGCGGCGCTCAGTGATCGCCGCGCAGCATCACATCTGGGTGCACCGCGTGGAAGGCGCCGAGGTCGCTAGCGACGATAAGACGGGAATGGGCGCGCTGACGCTACTCGTTCAACGCCTCGCGCCTCTCGCTGAGCGTCTCGCGACGCTGCGACCGGACTACCGCACGATCATCAGCTGGGGCGGCTTCAGCGATTCGTCCGAAGGTGGGTTCGTGATGCCTGCCGACCTCTCGGCGGCACTTGGAAGGCTCGGTTGCGACCTGTACGGCACCGCGTACCTGGACGCGGGCGACACCCCGGTCGGTCAGCCCTTCGCGATTGATCTCACAGCGCGGGAGCGTGCGTTTCTGGCTCGCGGTCTCGCTGAGTGGGGCGGACCCGCCCACGTGAGCGAAGCGTTCGCGGTGGCGCTGGGGCTCGTCGACGCGAGCTACAGCGGCGAGGTTGTCGAAAGACTGGGGCGCAGCGTCTCGGCAGGCGAGCCCATGACGCTCGCCGACTGGCAACGGGCGCTCGGGGTAGTCGAGCTCATGTTTGCGAGCGATAGGTTCGGCTCGGGGCTGGAGTGGGAGACCACGACCGGATTCGGCGACACCGAGTCGATTGGTCTACTGCGCGACATCCAACGACGACTAACGTCGGCAGGAACCGGGGAGACACCTCACGCGACGAGGTCGTAGAAGAACTCGCCGATGGTGTTGAGCACGTTGGCGAGGATGAGACACCACGCGAGGGTGCCGAGGATCGCGACGGAGACGCCCGCCGCCATCCATGGAGTTCCGCGCGTGCGCGCACCATACACGGCGCCCCACCAGCGCGACCACGCGACGAGGATCGCACCGGCGACCGCAATCGAGACGATCACGGACACCCAGAACGCGAGAGTCGGACGCACCTCCGGCAGGTACGCCCACGCGGCGATTGCCGCCAGCAGTGCGAGCACGAGTCCCGCGAACGTGCCGGAGAGTGTGCGGGCGAAGACGTCGCGCCAGAAGTCCTCCGACCGCACCCACTGGCTCACCCACGAACGACGCTGCTCGGTGGGCTCGGTCATGCCGGAAGTTTACTGAACGGGGCTCGGCTACCGCTGGAGCTGCGTGATCTCGCGCAGGGTCTTGAGCGCCGGGTAGGCCGACAGGAAGATCGCCATCGGCGCGCGAACGGAGAGTCGCCGGATGTTGTGGCGCTGGTAGGTGCGCTCGAAACGCATCACATAGCTGTAGAACTCGAGGGGCGAGTCGTCCAGCCGGCGGGCGGACATGCCGGTGACCATGTCGGATGAGTACGCGATCCGCAGTTCGTGCTCATGCAGGTGGAGGCTCAAGTCGACGTCTTCGTGGAGCTCGTCTTCGGGGTCCAGGCACGCTTCGTCGCGGATCTGACGCCACGCGCTCGCACGGATGGCCATGTTGCTGCCGAACAGCAGGTGGAACTCGCGCGTCACTTTGATCACGGCGCGGCGAATCGCGTCGTCGGCTTTGTGCCCGAAGCGCCGCAGCGGCATGTCGTAGTAGATGACCGGACCCGTGCACGCCGCGACCGTCGGGTCCTCGAAGGCGGCCTTCACAGCCTCCACCCACGTCGGCTCGAGCACCGAATCGGCGTCGATGCGGCCGAGAACCTCGCTCGTCGCGTGGTCGAGTCCGAAGTTGCGCGTCGGGATGAGTCCCTGCTTCTCGTTCTGCTGCAGGTAGATGAGCGGGGCATCCGGGAACGCGGTCTGCAGGGCCCGAACGATGCCTGCCGTGCCATCGGTCGACTTGTTGTCGACGACGATGATCTCGTCGGCGGGCACCGTCTGGTTGATCGCCGCGAAGACGCTTGCCCGGATCGTCTCCTCCTCGTTGTACGCAGGAATGACGATCGACACCGTAGGTGAGGGCATGGGTGCCACGGTACACGAGCGGCATGCACCGACCGCGGCGGAGATGATCTAGTGTGGGCCCGTGAGACGACGAGCGTTTCTCAGCTTGGCGGGACTGGTCGGCGTGGCCGCCGCTTCCGCCGCGTTCGGCGCCGGCGTGATCGCGGGTACTCCCGAACCGCCGCCCCCGGTCGCGGCGCCGCGCAGCGTGCATCGTCCCCGCGTTCCGCTCAAGCAGCCGCCCGCGCCTGTCGCGCTCCCGCCGCACTTCTTCCCGCCCGCCCTCGATCGCATCCCCGCGCCCTACGGCACGATCTACGATCTGCCCGGCGAAGGCAATCTGCTCGCGCTCACCGTCGATGACGGCGGGTCCAGCGAATGCGTCGCCGCGTACGCACAGTTCTGCTCCGAGACCGGGTTCCGCCTCACATTCTTCCTCAACGGTTCGCTGTCGGCATGGACGGACAACGTGGCGGTGCTCCGCCCTCTCGTCGACGCGGGCGTCATCCAGCTCGCCAACCACACATGGACCCACACGAGCCTGCCGACCCTCACGGACGAGGCGATCCAGCAGGACCTGCTCATCAATGACGCGTTCATCCGCGACACTTACGGCGTGGAAGCGCGACCCTACTTCCGCCCGCCGTTCGGCCACTTCGACGACCGGGTGATCGCAGCCGCCGCCGCGATCGGGTACACGACTCCGGTGATGTGGTACGGCACGCTCGCGGATGCCACCGAGATCAGCGACGCCGACCTCGTGACCTACGCGACCGAGTACCTGCTGCCGCAGGCGATCGTCATCGGGCATGCCAACCACCTGACCGTCACGCGGCACTTTCGGGAGATCGCCGACATCGTGCGCTCGCGCGGCCTGCAGCCGGTCACGCTCGACGACGTCTACGCGCGGCCCTAGGCGGGCACGGGATGAGGGTCTCGATACGCGGGCTTCGCCCGCTACTCGACCGACGGGCGGGGCGGGCTTCGCCCGCTACTCGACCGACGGGGAGGGCGGGCTTCGCCCGCTACTCGACCGACGGGGAGGGCGGGCTTCGCCCGCTACTCGACCGACGGGGAGGGCGGGCTTCGCCCGCTACTCGACCGACGGGCGGTCACGCACAGAAGTCGTCGATCACGCCGCGCAAGATGCGCTCGAGCCGTTCGATCGACGCAATGCTCGCCCATTCGTCGTCGGCGTGCGCACCACCCCCGGCAACCCCGAGCAGTACGCTCGGGATGCCGGCTTCGGCGAAGAGACCTGCGTCCGTCCAGAACGGCTCGCCGCGTTCCACCGCGGGTCGTCCCGTCACACGCGCGACCTGCTGACTCACGATCGCGCGGATCGGCGCGTCCGCCGCAGCCTCGAAAGCACCTCGCGCGACCAAGCGCGTGAGTTCGGCCCGCTCGCCCAGTAGACCGTCGAGAGCGTGCCGCAACTCCGCCTCCACCGCATCCGGGCTCTCCCCCGGCAGAAAACGTCGTTCGACGGTGAACACGCACGAGGGGGCGACGGTCGCCGCGTCGACGCCGCCGCTGATGGTCGACACGCGCACGGTGCCGGGCGACAGCAGCGGATGCGCGCCCCGCGCTCCCAGCCGTTCACCAAGCAGGTCGAGCGCATCCATGATGCGCCGCGCGTGCGCGATCGCATCGACCCCCTGATCCGGCATCGAGCCGTGTGCGGCCCGGCCCGTCACGGTGATCTCGAACCACGCGAAGCCGCGGTGCGCGACCGTCACCTGCAGGTCGCTCGGCTCGCAGATGATCGCCGCGTCAGCGCGGAACGAGTCGAGCACCTCTTCGGTGCCGAGACTGCCGAACTCCTCATCCGCGACGAGCGCGACCACCACGTCGCCCGCCCGATCGCGTCGCGCGCCGGCGGCCGCCGCGAGCATCGCCGCGATGCCCGCCTTCATGTCGTACGCGCCCCGCCCGACGAGGCGATCACCGTTGACGGTGGGGTGCAGTCCGTCCGGCCAGGTGGCGACCCCCACGGTGTCGAGGTGACCCGACAGCATCAAGGTCCGACCGCCGCCTGTGCCTTGCGAGACGCCGACCACCGACGGTCGACCGTGCGTCGCCTCGCACCAGGTGACCTCGAAGCCGCGCTCGCGCATCCAGTCCGCGCAGAAGGCGGCGATGGCGCTCTCCCCGGCACCCGAGGCAACGAGGGTCGGGTTGACCGAGTCGATCGCGATGAGCTGACCGGCGAGCGCGACCGCATCCACCGGGCCAGGTTACGCGTTAGGCGCTGATCGTGTCGCGCGGGGCGGGAGCGACGACCCGCTCGGCGTCGTCGACGTCATTGGGCATGAGCACCCAGAGGATGACGTAGGCGATCGCCTGCGGACCGGGCAGCAGGAACGTGAGCACGAAGACGACACGGACGAGGGTGGGGCTCCAGCCGAATCGTCGAGCGACGCCCGCGCAGACGCCGGCGATGACCCGACCATCGCGAGGGCGGGAGAGAGTTGCGGTCATCTGCCCATGGTCACCCACGACGGCGCGCCGCGCCAGGGGGCTAACCCCCAGAGTCGCCCACGGTCAGGCGTCGACGGGGGCGGTCACGAAGTCGATGAGCTCCTCGACCCGGCCGAGCAAGGCAGGCTCCAGATCCGCGTAAGACCGCACCTGCGACAGAATGCGCTGCCAGGCGCGTGCGATATCGGCCTGGTCGGCATGCGGCCAGCCGAGCGCCTCGCAGACGCCGTGCTTCCATTCGGTTCCGCGCGGCACGGTGGGCCAGGCCGAGATCCCGAGCGATTCGGCGCAGACCGCCTGCCAGATGTCGACGAACGGATGCCCGACGACGAGCACGTGCGCGCCGAACGGGCCGCGCGCCACTCCTTCCGCGATCCGGCTCTCCTTCGAGCCGGGCACGAGATGGTCGACGAGAACACCGATACGGCGACCGGGCGCGGGGCGGGCTTCGGTGAGGGCGGCCTCGAGGTGATCGACGCCCGCGAGATACTCGACGACCACACCCTCGACCCGCAAGTCGTCGCCCCATACCCGCTCCACCAGTTCGGCGTCGTGGCGCCCCTCCACGTAGAGCCGGCTGGGGAGCGCGACGCGAGCCCGCGCATCTGCGACGGCGAACGAACCGGACGCGGTACGACGGGGTGCCGCGGCCGGGGCGGATGCGCGCACGAGACGCACGCGTTCGCCGTCGATCAGGAACTCCGCCGTCAGGGGGAAGGCACGAACCGCACCGTGCCGGTCTTCGAGGCGAACCACCCCATCCCCGGTGCCGACCACGGCGCCCGTGAATCCGGACTGCGGGTCTTCGACGACCAATCCTGGTTCGATCGGAACCGCCGCCGCAGGGGCGGGGGCAGCTCGGCGAGTGAAACCCGCCAGCACATCGGATCCGTATCGGTCGTCGGTCACCGCACGAGGTTAATCGGTCGAGGCCGAACGCCCCGGCCGGACACGGCTAGAAGCCGAAGTCGCCGCCGAAGTCGCCGCCCCCGAAGTCTCCTCCGAAGTCGCCGCCCCCGAAGTCGGCGCCGGCATCGGACCCGGACGCGTCCGCCCCGGACGCATCCGCACCGGAGTCCCCGGAAGCGTCAGACCCGCTGTCACCGGAGGCATCCGCGCCCGTCGAGTCGAACGGCGGAAGGAATGCGCTCACGATCGCCGAACCGATCACATAGCCGGCCACGGTGCCGAGCAGCGAGCTGCCCACCATGGCACCGAAACTGGGGCCCTGGAACGAGCGCTCGAGGGTTCCCGGTTGACGCAGTTCGGATCGCGTCGCCGCCTGTGCGAGCGACTGCGGATCCTGGGCGCGGGGCGCCTCACCCTCGGGGGCGTTGCGGCTGAGCTCCTCGAACAGCAGAGTGCGCTGGGCATCCGTGAGCTTCGAGAACGCTTCCGCGTGCACGCGCTCGATCGCTTCGGGCGGCGCGGTCCTCAGCAGATAGCGGTAGCGCTCCACGGCGATCTCATCGTCGGAGCGAGGCCGCTGCGGCGGCCGAGGTGCGGGTTCCTGCTCCGTGCCGAACAGTCGATCGATCAGTCCCATGGTGTCCTCCCAATAGCACGCGGTCGAGCTGGGAACGAGATTACGGACGCTGACTGAGAACTCGCCCGATCAGCTGTTCGCGTGGGCAGTGAGCCAGGCGAGCGGGTCGACTTGCTCGTCGCCGATGATGATCTCGAAGTGCAAGTGCGCTCCCGTGCTCGATCCCGTGTTGCCCACGAGACCGATGACCTGTCCCCGCGTGACCCGGTCACCGACCGCGACCCCGAGGGAGCCGAACTGCAGGTGCGCGGAGACGCTGCGCACCGTCTGCCCGTCGATGACGTGCTCGATCACCACCTGAACGCCGAGCCCGGCATCCGACTCCTCGGCGAGCACGACAACGCCGTCGGCGATCGCCCCGACCGGGTAGCCGCTTCCCGGCGTCAGATCGATGCCCCGGTGATCGGACGAACAGCCCGCGCAACTCCGGTAACCGAACCCGCTCGTCAAGGTCGTCGTCGCGGGAACCGGCCACTGCACGAGCGTGAACTCGGTCACGGTGAAGTCGTCGCGGGCGATGCTCGGAGCGAAGCTCACCGGCGGTGCCGCGTACGACTGGAGGGTGATCGTCTGGGTCTGGGCCGAGACGACCTGGGCGGACGCGGGGAGGGCCGGAAGGCTCATCAGAGCGCACGTCGAGGCGAGCGAACCGGCGGCGAGGGCGCGCCGGTTCCAGTTGAGGAAGCCACGGTGCCGATCGGGGGCACGTCGATGCGCCGGGGCGCGGTCGGGTCTGCGGTCGCCGGCGAGCCCGCGTGCGGGCAGGGGCGAATTCGTTTCGGGAAGCGTCAAGCGAAGCCATCCTTGGGGTCCGGGCGCACGACGGCGCCGGTCGTGCGTCGCGGCACAGAACGGGTGAGCTGCGCCCTGCGGCGCATTCAGACGGACCGAGAAACGAGTCGATCCGGCGGTATGGTCACACCGGCTCGGACCTCAGTCCTGGGGAATCTCCCTGCGTCCACCCTGCGAGACGATTCTGGGAGCTCCATGGGAGCGCTGCCGCAGACCGAGCACGACGACTCCCAGACAGACCCCCGCGGCCGCACCGATCGCCGACATCGCGATGTCTTCGACGGAGGCGTAGCCGGCCGGCATCCACAGCGTCTGAGCCGCCTCCACCCAGGCCGCGCCGAGGATTCCGAAGCCCAGTGCCACCCACCAGCGGCGGCGTCCCATGAGGAGTGTGAGGAGCAGTCCGACGGGCACGAACAGCAGGATGGGCAGGATCCACGACCGCCGAGCGGCTTCCGAACCGGGCATGAAGGTGAGGGCGACCAGAAGTCCGAAGTAGAGGGCAGCGACGAGCGCCAAGTAGTGTCGCCGCCGCATCATGGCGCCATTGTGTCAACCGCGACTTGGCGAACGGTGGGAAGTGCGTGTGCGCACGTCGAGTGCCGTCGGGACGCCGGCTGTCAGTCCGCCGAGCGTTAGTCGCTCGTGCCGAAGAGGCCCTTGCCGTGCTTGACGAGCACGTCGTACGCGTCACCGTAGGTCTTGGGCACCGGCGCATCCGGTTCGTACCGAGCCAGAAGCAGGCCGAGCAGTCCCTGCGCGGGCGTCGACAAGGGACGATGCTTGTGCTGCTCGTGCGGAGCGGGCACGTCTTCCGGGTTCGGCGGCACGTACTGCGGGTGGGTGACCGGCCATTCCCAGGTCTGCCTCGGCACAGTGAGGTTGACGGCGTTGAAGAGGTTGTTCGCGGTCGCGTCGCGGCGTGTGAGCGGGCTCAGGCCGTGCAGGCGCGACATCGTCGCGATGAGCGCCCCGTGATGCATCTCGTCGTGGAGCACCGATCCCGCGGCCGTGTAGGCGCTCACCAGAATCGCCGGCACCCGGCAGCCGAGCCGATCGAACCGGAACCCCATCTCGCCTGCGGGTGCTTCCTGGGTGGGAGGCACCGCCGACGGCGGGGGAACATGGTCGAACGTGCCGCCGTGCTCATCGAAAGTGATGAGCAGCGCCGTGTTGATCGCGTTCGAACCCGTCTCGGACTTCGCGTTGCGCAGGGCATCGTAGATCGAGTGCAGCAGCGCCTCCCCGGCGCGCACGTCGGACAGGGCGCTGTTGTAGACCTCGTGGCCCTCGTACTCCCCCTCGCGCAGCGTGCCGAAGGGCGGATGCATGTCGTTGTGGTTGAAGATCATGCGCGGCTCGATGAACGAGTAGGCCGGCAGGTTACCGTTCGCCACATCGTCGAAGAACTGCTCCATGCTGCGGAAGTTCGTTTTCCAGTACGGCTCGAGCACGGCGGCGTGGAGCACTCCCGTGAACGAGACCATCTGGTCCGCGTCGTAGTAGACACGCCAGGTGAGGCCCGCCTCCTCGAGTCGGTTGAAGACCGTGGGAGTAGCGGGAGCGTTGATCCACTTGTCGTAGCCGCCGCCGTCCTTGTTGGTGACGAAGCCGTGCGAGGTGGAGGCGTGGAAGAACGAACGGTTGCAGAAGGTCTGCGAGGGCACGCCCGCGAACCACGAGTCATAGACCGCGAACCCTTTCGCAATCGCCGAGAAGACCGGCAGCATCTGCGGCGAGAAGCTGCCCATGGCGACCTTGTACTCGTCGTACGTCGGCTCGGCGCCTTTCTTCAGTTCGCGGAAGTTGATGACGTAGTCCTTGACGAAGCCGGACATGTCGGGAACCGAGTCCTTGACCGGCGCGTTGTAGGGCTCCCGGAGTTCGTTGGCGAAGAGCTCCGCGTTCGTCGACGGGTCCACGATGCCGAAGATCTGAGTGTTCACGTGAGGGTAGTGCTCACCGGGATCCGGTTGCGGGTGGCGCATCACCTCGTCGGTGCCGCCCTCGTAGACGTGCGCGGCAATGGTCTCGCCGGCGGGACCCACGTTGGAGTAGCTGCCCTGAGACAGGCCATCGAACGTGACGCCCTCGGGCAACTCGTCATTCGTGTAAAGGAAACCGAGGATGTTGTCGAACGAGCGGTTCTCGAACATCACCGTCACGACGTGATCGAAGCCCGGCTCGCTGCGCGGCTCGAGCGGGTCGAAACCGGGTGCCCGGTGGGTGGCGGCGATTCCTGCCGCGACGCCGCCGGCGACTCCGGCTCCCGCCGCGAAACCGCCCACGCCGACGGCGGCGGTTTTCAGGAAACCACGGCGCGAGGTGCCGGAACGGTCATGATCGGTGCGCGGATCATCGGTCATTCGCTCACTCTAACCGCAGGGACGAGGTGGTTCTGTCACGCTCGAACGGCACGCTTCTCGAGCAGCTCGTCGGCATCCTCGAGGCTCGTGCCCTTCGTCTCGGGCACGATCGACAGGACGAACCAGAACGACAGCGCCGCGAAGACCGCGTAGGTGCCGTAGGTGATCGGCAACGACCACGCCGAAAGGGTCGGGAAGCTCCAGCTGACCAGGAAGTTCGCGATCCACTGAGCACCCGCAGCGACGCCGAGTGCCTTCGCGCGGATCGAGTTGGGAAAGATCTCCCCCAGCAGCACCCAGACGAGCGGACCCCACGAGACGCCGAACGAGATCACGAACAGGTTGGCGGCCACGAGCGCAATCGGTCCCCACGCGCCCTCCAAGTCGGGGCCGGTGCTCGTCATGGTCGCCTGGCTGAACGCGAGCGCCATCGTTCCGAGCGTGACCGCCATTCCGATCGACCCGGTCATGAGCAGTGGGCGTCGCCCGATGCGGTCCACGAGCGAGATCGCGACGATCGTGACCGCGATATTCAGAAGACCCGTGAGCACGGAGATCGTGAACGACGCGGATGCGGGGAAGCCCACCGACGACCACAGCTCCGTCGAGTAGTAGAAGATCACGTTGATGCCGACGAACTGCTGAAACACCGACAGGATGATGCCGATCCAGACGATCGGCTTGAGCCCGAACCGGGGACCGCGCAACGTTCCCGTGCGCCGTGCCGTCACGTCCGCGGCGATCGAGTCGCGCATCTCGGCGATCGCGGCATCCGCATCGACGCCCGGCCAGAACCGCGCGAAGATCGCACGCACCTTCGCGTCTTCACCGCGCATGACCAGGTAGCGCGGAGATTCGGGCAGGACGAAGGCGATGACGCCGTAGACCGCGCCGGGGATGACGCCGACGAGGAACATCCACCGCCACGCGTCGAGCCCCCACCAGAGCGTCTCCGTCGCCCCTCCGGCCGCGTTCGCGAAGAGTGCGTCCGAGAACAGCGCCGCGAAGATGCCGATCGTGATCGCGAGCTGCTGCAGGGATGCCAGTCGCCCACGCACGGCGGCCGGCGAGATCTCGGCGATGTACATCGGCGCAATCACCGAGGCGACGCCGATACCCAGTCCGCCGACGATGCGCCACAGGATGAGGTCCTCCACCGTGACGGCGAGCGCCGACCCGATCGCGCTGGCGATGAACAGCACCGAGCCGATGAGCATGACGGGCACGCGTCCCAGGCGGTCGGCGAGGCGGCCGGCCACGACCGCTCCGACGGCGCATCCCAGCAGCGCGACCGCGACCGCGAAGCCGACCAGCTCGGAACCGAGTGCGAAGTCGGTGCGAATCGCGTTGACCGCGCCGTTGACAACAGAAGAGTCGAACCCGAAGAGGAATCCGCCGACGGCACCCGCGAGGGCGAGGCCGACGACTTTCGAATGGGTGGTGCGGGACGGTGACGCTGCGGGCACGGCGGTCTCCTTCGACGACGGGCAGGGCACCAGTGTGCCAGTCCGCGAGCCGTCAGGGGCGAAGAAACCCGGTGACGACCAACTCGGCGATCGTCGGCAGCACCTCGGCGAGAACCGCATCGGCATCGACGTCGAGGAGGTCCGCGACAGCGGCGGCGATCACGCCGATCGGGAGTTCGCCGTCGCATGCGCCCACGACGGCGGCAAGGGCGGTGCCCATCGGCACGGAACGCGCGAAGCCGGTGCCTTGACGCAGCAGCATCACGGTCGGATCGTCCGCACCGGGCCAGTAGTGGCGTTCCTCGGTCACGTCGGGGGCGAGCGTGAGCCGCGCCGCGGGCAGGTCGTTCGCGTTCAGCCAGTCATGTGCGGCGAACACCGACGCGATGTGCTCCCCGAGTGCGCCGCCGAGCGGGGCGTCGTACCGCTCGATGCGGCGCACCGTCGGCTCCGCGGGCGGACGGCGCAGGGTGAGATAACCGAACCCGACGTCCGTCACGCCTCGGCGCGCAAAGTCGTCGAGCCACCGCTCCGACAACCGATCGAACTCGGGACCGGGCCGCGTGCCCCCGTCGCGGATCCACGTCTCGGCATATGCCTCGACGGACTGACGTTCCCGTTCCACCACCCAGGCGTCGAGACCGGCGGAGTCCACCCACGCCGCCACTCGGTCGAGACCGTCGCGCTCGCCGTACTCCCAGTTGCCCAGAAGCTGGGCCATGCCGCCGTCCGTGAGATGCTCTCGAAGGCCGAGGATGACCGTCTCGACGAGCGCGTCGCCCTCCATGCCGCCGTCACGGTACTCGTAGGCGGGCACATCCTGTACGCGCGGGGTGATCACGAACGGAGGGTTGGAAGCGATGCGGTCGAAGCGCTCACCCTCGACGGGGTCGAAGAGGCTGCCCAGCCGGAACTCGATCGAGTCGACGCCGTTGAGCGCCGCGTTGAACCGGGCGAGCTCCAGCGCGCGACGAGAGATGTCGGTCGCGACCACACGTCGCGCGTGACGCGCCAGATGCAGGGCCTGGATGCCGCATCCGGTGCCGAGGTCGAGGGCGGAGTCGACGGGCGACGGTACGAGCAGCCCGCTCAGGGTGGACGATGCGCCGCCGACCCCGAGCACGTGATCTTCGGGGATGGCGTGGCCGAGCGCGAGCTCGCCGAGATCGCTCACAATCCACCAGTGCACGACCCCTGCCGCATCGACCACCGCATAGGGACGCAAGTCGAGCAGGGGCACGCCCGAGCCGTTGACCAGGCCGAGTTGGACGGCACCCTCGTGGCCGAGCCGGGGCAGTGCGGCGGAGAGGCCGGCGGGCTCGACGGGCACCCCCAGCACGAACAGGCGCGCGAGCGTCGCCCGCGCCGACGGAGAACGACGCGCGGCTCGCAGGGCAGGCACGCGGTGGCCCCGATGCAGGGCCGCATCCGCGTCTGCGCCCCAGAGGTCGGTGAGACCGTCGACGGTGAAGTCCGCGGCCGACAGATCGTCGGCGAGACGGTCGACGAGGGCGCGCTCCACCCGATCAGTCTGCCAGCCGCCGACGCCGCTACATCGCGGTGAGCACCGCCAGGATGTTTCCGGCCGGGTCGGTGAACCACGCGATGTCGGGCCCACGCCCGACCGCCATTCCGCGGACGATGCCCTTGGCGTCGTGGTCGAATCCCTCGTAGCGCTCGAACTGCACGCCACGTGCGGCGAGTCCATCGACAGCGGCGTCGATGTCGTCGACGGTGAAGTTGAGCACCGTGAAGGTCGCGGGCACGTGGCCCGGCTTCTCGTAGACGAGCACTCGCGCGCCGCCCGCAAGGGTGAGTTCGATCATGCCGTCATCCAGATCGGTGACGTGCAGACCGAGGGTGTCGGCGTAGAACGAGCGCGCCGCGGCGATGTCGTCGACCGAGAGACCGCTGAACGCGGGAGTTGAACCGAACATGAGTACCTCCTGTGATGATCGAGGCGCGTCGGGCACCGCACCGGGATGGTCCTGCGGATCGGAATTGATGTAGACACTGTACACACGGCCCTAGGATGGAGTCACGAGCCAGGGAGGCGCATGACGACAACCGACACGTCGACGAGCCGCGCTCCCTACCATCACGGAGACCTTCGTCAGGCGCTTCTCGCAGCCGGAGTCGAGCTCGCCCGCATCGGCGGTCCCGACGCCGTGGTGCTCCGAGAGGCGACCCGCCGTGTCGGGGTCTCGCCCAATGCCGCCTACCGCCACTTCACCGATCGGGAAGCGCTCCTCGCCGCGGTCTGCGAAGCCGCCCAGGCCATGGTCGCGCGGTCGATCGAGGCCGAGTTCGAGCAGGTGCTCCCCGGCGAACCCGCGGAGGTCGCCCGCGGTCACCTCCGCGCCGTGGGCACCGCCTACGTGCACTTCGCCCTCGACGAGCCGGGTCTCTTCCGCACCGCCTTCTTCGTGACGACCGACCTCAGCGGCTCGTCGTCGCCCGCTCGCGCGGGCGCTTCGGGCCGCACTCCGTTCGAGCTGCTCGGCTTCGCCCTCGACGAGCTCGTCGCCTGCGGTCAGATGCCTCCCGAGCGGCGCCCCGGTGCCGAGTTCCTCGCGTGGTCCTCGGTGCACGGGCTCGCGCTTCTGCTCATCACCGGTCCACTGCGCGCCCTCCCCCGCGACCAGGCGGAACCTCTCATCGCGCGCACCGTGCAGATGGCGATCGACGGCCTCACCCACGGCTGAACGTCCGTCGCAGAGCTACCCTGGACACGTGAGACCGCTGACCGTCGACGAGATTCGCGCGAGCTTCGTGAACCGCGGCGACGATGAGATCGCGCGACTTTCCCTGCCCGGCCTGCACGAGGTGCTGTGGGACGAGCGCGAGTATCTGGGGTGGCGCGATCCGCGAGCGGCGAACCGTGGCTACCTGGTCTATTGGCGCGCCGACGAGGCGATCGGGATCGCTCTGCGGGCATCGGAGGTTCCGCTGCGCGCGGGCATTCCCGCGATGTGTTCGCTGTGCCACACGACACAGCCGAGCAGCCAGGTGACGATGTTCACGGCTGCCCGAGCAGGGCAGGCCGGGCGCGACGGAAGCTCGGTCGGCACCTACATCTGCGCCGACCTCGCGTGCTCGCTGCTCATCCGCATGCTCCCGTCGGGATCGCACGTGCATGCGGCACCCGACCACCTGCTCGCCGTCCGCGTCGACGGGCTCCTGGCCCGAGTGGAGGCGTTCAGCGCGGATGTGACTCGCGGGCGCTGAGTCGGCTCACCAGCCCGACGGACCGAGGGACCCCGCCGCGTACGTTTCGAGCGGTACGCGATCTTTGCGCCAGGCGGCCAGCACGGGGGCGACGATCCGCCAGCACTGCTCGGCCACATCACCGCGCACCGAGATGATCGGATCGCACTCGAGCAATTGCGAGAGCACTTCGCCGTAGGCGCTCAACTCGGGCTCACCGAGGTCGGCGTGCAGGATCGACCGATCCAACGTGAACGGGTCACCGGCGCCATTGATGATGAGGTCGAGGTCGAGGGTGGCGGGCTTGAGCGAGACCCTCAGGCAGCTCGGTCCCGGCACACCCAGAAGGCCGGTCGGCAGGTGCGGCACGTCTTTGAACGTCACGAGGATGTCTTGGCGGCTCTCACCGAGCGCCTTCCCCGAGCGGAGCACGAACGGCACCCCCGCCCAGCGCCAGTTGTCGATCGCGAGGGTCACCTCGGCGAGGGTCTCCGTCTTGAGCTCGGGATCCACACCATGCTCGTCGACGTAGGCGGGCAGGCGGCGGCCGGAGATCGAGCCGGCGCCGTACCGCGCCCGACGTGACGAGGTGCCGTTCTTGCGCCAGGGCCGTGTCGCGCGCAGCACCTGGGCCATCGCCCCGCGGAGGTCGTCGGCGTCGAGGCTCGCCGGCGGTTCCATCGCCGTCAGCGCCAGTACGAGCAGCAGGTGCGACTGGATCATGTCGACGAGCGCGCCCGCCTTGTCGTAGTAGCCGGCGCGATTCTCCAGGCCGAGGCTCTCGTCGACGATGATCTCGACCTTCGCGACGTTCTCGGAGGAGAACAGCGGCTCGAAGATGCGGTTGGCGAACCGCAGGCCCAGGAGGTTGAGCACGGTCGACTTGCCGAGAAAGTGGTCAACGCGGAAGATCTGTCGCTCGGGCACGATCGTCTCGAGCAGGCGATTGAGGGCGACCGCCGAGGCGAGGTCGGTGCCGAAGGGCTTCTCCAAGGCGAAGACGATTCCCCGGGGCAGGCGAAGCGTCGCCAAGGCCTCGCACACCCGCACGGCGACCGCGGGCGGCAGGGCGAAATAGACCGCGATGCGGCCCTCGGCGGCGTCGAGCACGCGCTGCAGCTCGGCCGGGTCGGTCGCATCCGCGGTCAGGTAGCGGCTGGCTTTCGCCACGCGCGTGCCGAGCGCTGACGGGAACGCGCTGAACGATTCGGTGACCTTCTGGCGCCACTGGACGGGGGTCAATGCGGCGCGGTCGGCGCCGAGGATCTGGACGGTCTGCCCCTCCGACGAAGCGAGGTACGAGGCGACGCCCGGCAGCAGGAGCCTTCCCGTGAGGTCCCCGGCCGCGCCCAGAATGACCAGGGTATCGATGCGTTCCGTCACGTGCCGAGGCTACCCGACGCCTCTCCGGTTGACATCGCGGGGCCGATTATTTAACGTTCTTGTTAATTAACGATTCAGTTAATCAAGGAGGATCGATGGCGACGGACACGCTGAGCCGCACCTTCGCTGCCCTCGCCGACCCCACCCGACGCGCCATCCTCGCGCGACTCGCTCACGGTGAGGCAACCGTCAACGAACTCGCCGCGCCGTTCGCGATGAGCCTTCCCGCCGTCTCTCGGCACCTGAGCGTGCTCGAAGGCGCGGGGCTCATCACTCGTGGGCGAACCGCCCAGTGGCGGCCCGCACGCCTCGACGCCGAACCGCTCCGCGCCGCATCCCAGTGGATCGGCGACTACCGCCAATTCTGGGAGTCGAGCTTCGACGCCCTCGCCGACCACCTCGATACCCTCACGAAAGGAACCCCCTGATGACCGTCGACGCCACCGGCTACACGATCGAGCGAGACTTCGCCGCACCCCGTGATCTCGTCTACGCCATGTTCACCACGCCCGAGCACTTCGCCGTGTGGTGGGGCGGGAGCGCCGTCACCGTGCCGCTCGAATCGATCGAGATGGATGTGCGCACCGGTGGCACCTGGAAGGCGACGATGGTCGGCGACGGCTGGACGATCGACTGGATCGGCGAATACCCGCTCGTAGAGCCGCCGCACCACATCGTCATGGGACTCACCGACGAGCCGGACAACCCGGCGCGCGACCACTTCGACATCCGGCTGGAGGAGACCGCCGAGGGCACGCGCGTGACGCTGCGCCAGTACGGCGGCAACCTCACTGCCGAGCAGTACGCCGAAACTCGCGAAGGCACCAACACGTTCCTCGACGCCATGGAGGCGCACCTGGCCACGCTCGTCTGAGGGCTTGCCGGCTGGGCCGGCACAGCGCCGAGGTCAGGCGGTCGGATCCTTCGTTGCGGGAGCCTTGCGGGCCGGGGCCTTCTTCGGTGCGGCGGCAGCCGGCGCCGCCGCATCCGGGGCGGGTGCCGCGTCGACCGCCGGTGCCGCAGCCGATGCCTCGACCTGCGCAGGCGCAGGGGCGGCATCGACCGGCACCGCCGCGGGCGGTGCGGTCACAGCAGGGCCGCGGTGAGCCCACGTCATCCAGAGCCACACGAGAACTCCGACGATCACCGTTCCGAGGAACGCGACGAGCGGGAACGGGAGCCCGCCCTCGCCGCGACCCGAGATCACGCCGTACAGGATGAGCAGGGGCAGGCTGAGCACCGCGACGATCACGATCGACCAGAACGAGGTGCTCCACGGCCGTCGCACCTTGCCGCCCTTGAGAATCCACGCGCTCACCAGGTAGCCGAGGAGCATGATCACGGCACCGGCGATGACGGCGCCGATCACGAGGCCGCCGATCAGTCCGCCCGCTGTGTCGAACCACTCGGACGGGCTACCGCCCGCGGAGAACTGCCCCGCGATGCTCTCGATGCTCAGGCCGAGGAGGCCCGTCAACAGACCGCCCGCCAGGGCGACCCAGAGCAGGCTCCATCCCGCGCTGAAGAACAAGTGGCCGAGAATGCCGGCGAAGACGGCCGCGACGACCTGTCCCCCCGTGAGCTTCGCTTTCATGGCTCATTTCTAGCGTCGGCCTCACGCGCTCACAAGCGCGCGTCCCCCGGTTGTCCCCCGTTGTGTCGCCAGCGCTGCGCGGAGGCGCCTGGCTACGATGAACGCATGCACTCGTGGGGCACGGGGGTCGACGACACGGCTCAGGCCGAACTCGACCGGCTCCTCGACACGGCGCTCCGCCTCGCCCAGTCCCAGCTCGGCCAGGCCGCGCACTTCGACCCGTGCGCGCTCGTGCTCGCCGCCGACGGTCGCATCCTCGAAATCGAGCAGGACCGCTCCGGCCTCGGCAAGCATCCGGAGGTGCCCGAGGTGATCGCCAATGCGGTTCGGCACCTTCGGCAGGTGCGCAGCGAGGTGCGGGCGACCGCGCTCGTCGTGAACACCCGGCTCGCCCGCGAACACACGGACGCCGTCGAGGTGCGCGTCGAACACCAGTCGGGCGTCGCCGCCATCGTGTTGCTGCCCTACAAGCGCGCCACCTTCGGTGCACGCGTCGACTACGGCACCCTCAGCGGTTTCGTCGGCCGCCCGCAGGTGTGGGTGTAGGCAGGCGGATGCTCAACCGCACGGCGTGCCGCTAGCCACCGCGTCGGAGAGCGCCGCGGAACTGCCGAGCAGCAGCACCTCACGCGTATCGACATACAGGATGTCGATGAGCACCGGTGTGAGCAGGCAGTGCGGAGGGGTCAGATAGAGGGGCGCTCCCAAACGTCCCGCGAGCGCCCCGCCACCGAGCGCGTCAGGGAAGTTGGTCCCCGTCGCGAGGAACGAATAGTAGCTGTCGTCGAAGAACTCTTGCACGATCGCGAGCGCGGTGTCGTAACGGCTCGGGCCCTGAAGGCGCACGGGATACGAGCCGACGACGTCGTAGATGCCCTGCTCGATGCCTGCCCCCACCGCGGCCGTCGACCCGAGAATGTACGTCTGCGTGACGCCGAGATCCCGGAGCAGCTGCGCCGTGGGCGCGTCGATCCCCCCGGCGAACCCATTGACGAGGATGACGGGCGCGCCGACTGTCGCGGCGGCAGGGCCCGCGGCGAGCGCGTCGGGGAAGTTGTTGCCGGTGGCGATGAAGGCGACATCCGCGGAGTCGAACGCGTCGGCGATGATCCTGCGCGCGGTCTCGTACCGATTCGCTCCGCCGATGCGTTCGACCACATCGCGCCCGAACTCCGCCACCAGAGTGGCCTCGACCGACGCGGAGACGGCGGCCGTCGAGCCCGCGATGACGATGCGCTGCGGATCGAGTCGACGCAATTCCGCCATGACGGGCGCGGGAACGCTGTCCGGCTTGACCATGAGGAGCGCGCCGTTGTTGTGGATCGCAGCCGGTCCCGCGGCAAGAGCGTCGGGGTAGTTGGCACCACTGGCGATGTAGACGACGTCGACGGGCGTGTCCTCGGCGTCGAAACCGAACTTGGTGGTCTCGACGGCGGTCGAATAGCGGTCGGGGCCCTGGATGCGGTCGACGTACGCGGAGCGGGACACCATCGTCACGTCCTTGTTGGGCAAGTAGCCAGCGTCCTCCTCCCTCACCGTGATCGTGCCGGACTGCGCGAAGTACTCGGTCGACGGCCAATAGGTCGATCGAATCAGGAGATTCGCGTCGCCCTCGACACGAATCTTGTACTTGCCCGGCTCCACACTGGGGAAGTCATACGTCCCCGTGTAGCCGATGAAGTCGGACCCGACCTCGACCCATTCCCCCGACCCCACAGGAGATTCCTTCAACAGCGTCGCCCAGTGATCCATGTACCACTGCTGCCCGCCGTCGAAGTACTCGAACCACACGTAGCCCCGGAGGCCGGCGACCACATCCATCGTGGCGTTGATCCCTGTCGCCGGATGGCCTACGGAGACGACGATGGGAGTAGCTTCTGCCTCCGTCCGCACCCCGTGCCACCACTCGTCGCGGAGCCGCGCGCCCGCCGAGTTGTAGCCGAAACCCACGGTGTAGGTCCCCGGAGGGACCGCGAAGCTGTAGTCACCGTAGGTCTGAGTCCAGTCGACCTGAGCACCGTCGCGGTAGAGCCGAACCGGTACGGGACCGGAACCGGCCGGCATCGTGACCGTACCGGAGATGCTCGTGCCTGGCTCCAGCGCGGCGTTGATCTCGCTCGAAGAGGCTTGCAGGAGAGATCGAGACTCGTTCTTCGGGAACCACGACGAACCGCCGCGAAACTCGATCCGGTAGACGCCCTTCTCGATCCGGTCGATGCGGTACTCACCGGTCGAGGCATCCACGCTCACCCGAGGGGTGTTCAGCACGTACGACGTTTGCTTGAACGCCCGGACCTCGGGCGCATCGAGGATGACCCCACCACTCCCGCTCACCGTTCCCGTCACCACTGCGCCCTGATAGACGGTGAAACTGAGGGCGTAGCTCGCAGCCGACAGGCCATAGAAGCCCTGGCTCGTGGAGTCGGCATCGTCGGAGCTCCCGAAGCGATCGAGAAAGTTGCCGGTGCCCGTGTAGTCAATGAAGAAGTAGTAGTTGCCGTACGGAACGTCGATCGTGTACGCGCCGGTGGCGGGATCGATCGTGGTCGAGTACTTCGGGCCAGTGGTGGACCTCAGTTCTACCGTCGCAAGTCCATCCCACCCGTCCATCGTGGACGGGGTGAGCACGCCTTGGACTGTGGCAGTTCCCGCAGCGCGGGCACTCATTCCATCGGTCGCGACGGCGGAGGCGGTAAGGAGCGCGGTCAACGAGAGCGCGGCGATGACACGGACGAAGGACGATCGCATGGAACCTCGATCGGAACGGGGGGGCGCGACGGACGTCCGCGTTGAGCCGAGAATAGCTCAAGCCGAGGGTCGTGCCTAGCGCGAGCGTGAGAGCTGATCGTCCGCCATCCGGGGTTCGGCGGGCACGGCGAGATCCGCGAGGTCGCGCTCCGCCGAGCGCAAGCGCGACCGCGCCGCGATCCGACCGAAGATCGACGCCTTCTCGTAGGCGTCACGCGCCTCACGTACGCGCACCCGCGCTTCGGCGAGGCGTTTCTTGCGCTCCGCCTCCTCGGCGGCGAGACGGCGCTGCTCCTCCGTCATCTTCTTGAGCGGCTCCCGCACGTCAGCGGCACCGACGGCGATCCAGGCGGCCGCCGCAAGAGTCACGATGCTCGTGAGCCGGAAGAACAGCAGCAGACCGACGAAGACCGCGAACGTCGCGAGCAACGGATTACGCGCCACTCCCCCGATCAGCAGGCTCGAAAGCAACTGGATCGCCAGCAGCGCGGCCCCACCGAGCAACGAACCGCCCCACAGTCGACGCCATTGGATCGCGGCACGCGACAGGAAGCGGAACAGTGCCGCCAGCACGAGAGTGTCGATAGCGAACACGAAGATGAGACCCGTGCCGCGCGCGAGCAGCGTGAACCACGGGCTCGCGGTACTCCAGCCGACCAGATCGAAGATTCCCCCGAGCGCGGCAGTGCTCGCTACCGACAGCGCCGCAGCAACGAGCAAGAAAACGCCCAGGATGACGGCGACGAGCAGGTCCCGCGCCTTCATGAGCACGTAGCCGCGCTTGTCTTTCTCGAGCCCGAGCACCTGCCGCACCGCCATGCGCGAGTAGGTGATCCAGCCGATCGCGGTCCAGACCAACCCCGCGAGGGCGACAATACCGGTCCACGTGAGCACGCCCGAGCCGAGCGTCCCCGCGGAAGCCAGCTGGTCCGACGTGATGATCCCGTCATCACCGACGAGGCCCGGGATGGCCGTATTGACGATTGCGACGAGGGACGCGAGGGTGTCGGGCCGGCCGATCAACCAGATGCCCGCAATCGAGAAGCCCACATAGACCGCCGCGAACACGGCGAACAACGCCTGATAGCTCATGCCCGCGGCGAGCAGCAGTCCGTTCTGGTCGAGGAAGTGCATCCACACCCGCACGGGGAAGAACGATCTCCCCCAGCGCACGAGAGCGGTGATGCGGTCTTTCATGCGCCCTTCGCCGCGGCCTTGGCGGCCTTCTTCGCCTCGCGCACCCGCGCGAGCGAATCCGCATCGACGATGTCGGCGACCGACAGGTGGGAGCCCTCCGCTCCGTACGGCGCGGACGCCTCTCGCCAGCCCGCGCCCGTGAAGCCGTACTGCTTGCCGAGCAGGGCGAGGAAGATCTTCGCCTTCTGCTCGCCGAAGCCGGGAAGGGTGCGCAGCCGCCGGAGCACCTCCCCGCCATCGGGGTCGTCCCGCGTCCACAAGGCGGCCGCGTCGCCGTCCCACTCGTCGACGAGCGCCTGCGCGAGCGACTGCAAGCGCTCCGCCATCGAGCCAGGAAAGCGATGAACGGCCGGGGACTGCTTGAAGGCAGCGAGAAGGTCATCGGGGGCCGTTCCCGCGATCGAGGCAGGGGTCAGCTCGCCCAGGCGCGAGTCGAGCTTCTCGGGACCGGCGAAAGCCGTCTCCATGGTCACCTGCTGATCGAGGAGCATGCCGGTGAGCAGCGCGAACGGGTTGTCGGTGAGCAGTGCATCGGCGGCGGCGTCGCCCGTGATGTGCAGCGTCATGGGCACCATCCTTGCAGGTCGTTGATCACCAAGCAGAGGGGTGGTGCCTTGGCGCGCGACGCGCTACGCCACGCTGACGGGAGCCTCGCTCAACAGGTCGCGAGGGCCGCGACCTGCGGGGAGAGCGCAGGCGGGCCGCCGAGCAGGATCGCGAGGTTGATGTCCCAATCCTCCAGAGTGCGTCTCATGTCGGGCGGGAGGCAGCCGGGGCGCGACAGGAGCAGCGGAACCCCCAGGGACGCCGCCAGTGGACCGCCCGACAGCGCATCGGGGAAGTTGGCGCCCGACGCCACGAGAACTCGGTCGAAGGAGAGCTGACCGTCGAATCGGAAGCTCCACGCGAGGTAATAGGCCGTCTCGTACCGGTCCACGCCCGCGATACGGCCGCCGGAGGACCCGGGATTCTGCGTCTCCACCGTCGCTCGCACGGCGTTGACCACGCCGGAACGAATCGCTGCCTCGCTCCCCACGAAGTACGCCGTGGCGATGTCGAGGTCCCGCACCAGTTGGAGCGTTGCAGCCGACACGCCGTCGGCTTGACCGTTGACGAGGATGACGGGGGCGTCCCAGGATGCCGCCACCGGTCCCGCCGCGAGCGCGTCGGGATAGTTCAGTCCTGTCGCGAAGAACGCGTGCCCGTCAGCGCTGTGGTCGGCCCCGAACGCATCCCGAACGATTCGGATGCTCGTCTCATAGCGGTCCGCCCCGCCGACGCGATCCAGGTCGGCATCCGGGAACTCGGTCGCGAGGGTCGATCGAACGCTCTCACTGATCGCAGCTGCAGATCCGACGATGACGATTCGGTCGGGGTCGAGGCGGCGCAGTTCCTCGAGAACGACCGGCGGGATGCCGTAGGGCTGAGTCAGCAGCAGCCCACCACCCAGGTGCGCTGCGGCCGGACCTGCACTGAGCGCGTCGGCGTATCCGGCACCCGTGGCCAGATAGACGACCGGCACGTCTGCGCCGTCCGGGAATGTCGCCTGGCTGATGGCGACATTCGTGGAGTAGCGGTCGGGTCCGGACAGTCTCGCGGTCGCGAGCGATCGGCCGAGATAGTCGATATCCCCCACGACCACGTGCTCCTGGTGGGCGACGACGACCTCCTGAGCAAGGTCGGCGAAGGGCGTGCCATCGAAGTAGGAGTTCGCGTTCCCCTCCCCGCCCAACTGGAGGAGGTAGGTGCCCGCGGGCAGGCGAGCAAGAGTGAACGAACCATCGTCGGCCACGGTCGCACTGAAGTTGGGCATCCACTCCTGGCCGGAGTCGGTGCGGTAGCCGATCACCCAGTACCCGGAGTCCGCCGGCGTGCCGTCTGAGGTCAGCACGCGTCCCGAGATCGTCGCGCCGGGCTCCAGGAGCACGTCGAAGCCGTCGGTGTAGGTGCCGGGCACGAGAGTGGTGGTCGCGCCACCGTTCCACAATGAGGGCAGCAGATTGAGGTCCGGATCGTACGCCTGAACGAGGATGTCGCCCGTGCCGAAGACCTGGGGCTTCTGCTTCGCGCTCAGCAGCCACCGCCCGTTCTCATCCGTGACGGCATAGGGCGGATTCGAGTCGTCCGGCCGCCGGAAGTACACGTAGGCGCCCTCGACCGGCTCCGTGCCTCCGCCTGCGACCTCGGCGCGAACAGTCCCGGAAAGGGAGGGTTGCCGCGAGGAGCGATCCGTTCATTCCGGGCACGTCGACGCCCGACGAGACCGTGAACGTCTGCCCGCCGCCACCCGCGATCCACGTGCTGGGGAGGTTGACCGCGGACGCGGTGTCGGTGAACTCGAGACGATACACACCGGGACCCACCTGCGGGATCGTGTAGGCGCCCGTCGCCGGGTCGGCGTTGACCGAGCGCGACACTGAGCTGGCCACGTTGACGAGGTTCACCTTGGGTCCCGTCAGACCGAGAGGTGTCGGCGCCGAGACGGTGCCGGAGACGGTTGCCGCACGCGCAAGCACGCCGTTCACCTCCAGCAGCTCGCCCACCAGGAGACCGAAGGGACCACCCGGCTGGCCTCCGGGCGGGGCCCAGTCGGTGTCCACCCAGCCTTGGGAACCCGAGTAGTCGAAGTAGAGGCGGTAGTTGTCGGGCGACAGGGGGGTGAACTGAAAGTACCCGGACCCGTCGACCGAGGTCGTGATCTTCGCACCGTCACGGGTTCGCACGATCGTCGGAACCACGGGACCATCCCACGTACCACCGGGCTCCACGGTGAGCGTTCCATAGACGATTCCGCCGACCCCGGACGGTGCCGGCGCCGCGTGCGCGCTGGATGCCGGAGCTCCCGCGATCAGGCCGACGGCGAGGACGGCGCTGAGAACCGCGGATGTGACGATGGTGCGACGGTGCAAGTGAGAAACCTCCTCGGGCGAGCACTGAGTATAGTTCACCCAAGCACCGATCAGACGATCAGGAATCAGCGATCGCCGTCCCAGCCTGATCGCTGTCAGCGACCCGATCGGATCTTTCCGCCCACCTTGGCAAGTGCCTGAGCGTACGCCTCCGTGAGCAGGGTCGTCGTGTCGAGGGAGATCGCAGCGCCGTGACCGAGGCGATCTCCGATGTCGTGCAGCGACGTGATCGCCTCGGCGAGCTTCGGGCTCATCTTCTTCTTCTCCACCAGGCCCGTGAGAACGAACGGCACGGACAACCCGCTCGGCAGTTCGTTGTGCTGCGCCAGCGTGCGCACCGCCAGTTCGAGGGCGATTCGGCTCTGGAGCAGGCGCATCCGCGGGTCGGTCACGGAAGCCTTCTCGAAGAGCGGCCTCGACAAGTCGGGTGCCTCGCGCGCGGCAGCGACATCCCGCTTGACGAGCACGGCATCCTGCTCCGTGACGGGAGGAACCTCCGCGCCGCCTGCAGCGACCGAGGCAGAGCGCACCCCGTACTGCCCCAGCAGCACCCGATGCGTGGCGAAAGCGAGCAGGAGAGCCGCGAACGTCACCAGGATCACCTGAAAGGTGATGTCCGCCGCACGACTGCCCAGCCACGGCGTGGTCGCCGCAGGCGGTGCCGACGTGACCGTCACCGTTCCGGGTCCGGTGCCGTCAACGATGCTTTCGTTCTGGGTGATGCGCGGCTCCCGCGTGGGGTTGGTCGGCGGTGCGGTCTCGCGCACCGTCGTCGTCACCGGCCCGCCGGGAATCGGGGACGACACCACCGTCGTCGCAACGGGCGCCGCCGTCACCGGTGACACTGCACCCCACACGATCGCTGCCACCCCGAGCAGGAACGCCACCAGGCCGACGACCGCAGCGATGCGATCGGCTTTCGTTCGTGCGGTCGTTGCAGGCACTGACATGGATCCCCCGTCCGTCGGTCAACCCCCATTGTCACCCGAACGGGGGTAGACCGCATTCGGCGGGCGTTCGGCCCGCGTGCAGGATTCCGTCAGCGGACGTAACAGTCGACGATGAGGCTGCCGCGGATGATGCGGAGCTCGTCGAGCACCCGATCCACGAGCGCACCGGAAACGCCCGACGCGGGCAGGTCATGCGGGCCCAGCGTCGGCAGTTTGCCGGTTCGGATGCGGATCACCTCCCAGCCGGTCGACCGCAGCAGGCGGTCTTTGCGCTCATCCACCGGCTCCCGGCGACCGACATGCTCGAGGCCGTCGCGCCCGGTCGAGTCGTACTCGATCGCGACGCGCAGTTCCGGGAGCACCACGTCGGGCCAGACCTCGATGTGTTCGAAGAACGGCTGACGAACCCGGATCGCCGTCATCCCCGGCGTGTACTCGAGGCGTTGCGCGAGCCGGTGCTCCAGGTCGCCCTCCACCGCCGACGCGCGCGCGGGCGCGCACGGGCTGACGAACGGCTCCCCCACGTCGAAGCGGTCCGCGATGGACGTGCGGCACATCGGTCGGGCGGGCCGCGAGCTCTTCCGGGGCGGATGGCCGACCGCGCCGGTGGCGCACTCCGGGCACCAGGTCGATCGGCGCCGCGACGTGCCGGGACGCTGGCGCTGCTCCCACGGCGTCGCGATGAACAGGTGCCCCGAGTCGCACTGCCACAGGAGCCAGACGTCGGCGGCGGGCGGAATCTGCGTCAGCGCGATTCCGGCGTTGAGGTCGGGGTGGAACTGGCGGATGAGCACCGGGTAGTGCTGCCAGTCAGCGCGGAACCGGCCGACCGGGTAGGGCACAGGGGCGCCCTTCGAGCGCTGACGTCGCGCCCACCACGCATCCACCGGCTCCGGCACGCGCGACAGGCTACGTGCCGCCGCCGACACCGCAGGGTGGGCGCGGTGGTCTCGATACGCCGCTCCGCGGCTACTCGACCGACGGAAGGAAAGACTGCGCCACGACTCGAGCACACCCGCCGGTCGAGTAGCCGCGCAGCCTGCGTATCGAGACCCGCGCGCTCCGCTACTCGAGCTGCAGCTCGACGCGCACCGGCGCGCCCTCCTCGACGCCCTCGGCGACACGCACCGCCTTCTTGATCGCGAGCACATAGCAGCCGAGCCGGGCATCGGGGAAAACCGACGTGCCCCACCGCGTCTCCCCGATGCGCACACGCACCCGCACCGAACCGAACCCGGACGGGGGTCGCGGCACATCGGCGATCTGCGCACTCACCTCCGGCGGCACCGTGACGAAGATCCAACTGTCGGACCGCGCCTGCCAGCGCCAGGTCTCCGCCTCGAACGTCCAGCTCACGCGGCCTCCACGGGCGCCTCGACCCGCCAGGCGATCGGCAGGGTGAGAAGCACGAGCACCGAACCCAATCCGAAGACGGCGAGGAAGCCGTTGCCGTCGACCCCGCCGAACGCCGTGAACAGCAGGCCACCGACAGCGATCGAGCATGCCGCACCGGCGAGGTCGGCGATCGACATCGCGCCCGAGTTGAAACCCTCGTCGCCGGGCGTCGAATGCGCGAGCACGATCGTGCTCACCCGCGGGTAGATGAGACCCATGCCGACGCCGGCGATCAGCCATCCCCCCATCGCGACGGGCGGCGGCAACCACCACGCCGTCGTGCCGAGCTGCCAGAGCAGACCGATGACGGCGAGGATCGCGCCCCACCGAACCGTGGCCGCGTGACCGATGCGCTCCCCCAGCCGGCCCTGCACCTCCGAGCTCACCGCCCACGCGACGCCACCCACGGTGAGCACGAGCCCTGCCGCCCACGACTCGTAACCGAACCGTTCCACGAACAGGAGCGGCTGATACGCCTCGATGGAGAAGAACGCCGACGCGACCACGCCGCGCAACGCGATCGCGGCGGGCAGTCCGCGCCGGGCCAGGAACGTGCCCCGCGGAAAGAGGGGCCGGAGGGCGACGAACGCGAGCACGAGGGCGACCCCGGCGGCGGGCCACGACCAGACGCCCAGTTCGCCGGACATGCTCACGGCGAGCACACCCGCGGCAGCGGCGAGCGAGAGTGGAACCACCCAGCGCGACCCTGTCGGCGTGCCGTCGTGCCGCATCCGCAGCAGGCTCAGAAGCGACGGCACGATCGTTCCCGCCGCGACGAGCACGATCAGCCCGACGCCGAGAAACACCCAATGCCAGCCGAGCGTGTCGGCGATCGCCCCCGCGATCGGCGGACCGACGAGCGACGGGATCAGCCACACCGTCGCGAACAGGCCGAAGATGCGCGGATGAAGCGCTGACGGGTAGACGCGCGCGACCACGACGAAGAGCGCCACATTGATGGCGCCCGAACCGAGACCTTGGAAGAAGCGGCCCGCGACGAACACCTCCATCGTGACCGCCGTGCCGGAGAGCACAAGACCGAGCAGAAACACGGCGATGCCCGCGAGCAGCGGCCGGGCCGGACCTCGCCGGTCGGCCCAGAAGCCACCGGTCACCGTGCCGACGATGCTCGCCGCCAAGGTGGACGAGAACGCGAGTGCATAGAGCGCCCGACCATCCAGGTCGTCGCTGACCGCAGGCATGATGGTCGTCACCGCGAGGGTCTCGAACGCACCCAGGAAGATGAGTGCGCTCGAACCGATGGTCGTCCAGCGCAGCGAAGGAGAGAGGATGCCCGTCGCCGGTGCGGTGCTCGTCGTCATGGTCCGTTCCGTGGGTGAGATCAGCCTTTCAGCATAGGCCCGGCGCGATCGCGGGTGCCGCGGCCCACGGCTCGGCCCATGCCTCAGCGCGTCACGCGCTGCGCGAACGACACGATCTGTTCGAGTGCCGTCTGCGCATCCTCGAAATCGAGGTGGAACTGGTACTCGTGCGGAAGCGACGGTTCGTGATCGGCCGCATAGAAGAGGTCGGTGACGTCGACCCCCAGCCCGCGAAGCTTGTCCGCCAGAGGCACGGACTGGTTGCTCGTCAGAGGGTCGCCGTTGCCGCCCGTGATCCACGCCGCCGGGAAGTCGGCGGTGACATAGTCGAGCGTCGACATCTCGTCCCCGCCGGGAGTGTTCGACCAGTCACGTTCTCCCAAGTAGGCCCACAAGGCGATCCGGAAGCCCCAGCCCCCGAGGCCGGGCGCCTCCGGGATGCCGGAGACGTCGTAGATGCCGCACGTCAGAACCACTCCCCGCAGCTGCTCCGGCGCCAACGGCGGAGTGATGCCGAGAAGCGTCGCGTACTCGGGGTTGGTGACGACGAGCGCCAACTGGCTGGTGAGGTTGGAACCGGCGGAGTCCCCCGCGATCACGATGCGGTCGGGGTCGATGCCATAGTCGTCGGCGTGCTCCACCAGGAACGCGAACGCGGTCGCGAGACTGTCGATCGACCGCGGATACGTGTGCTCCGGACCATACGGGTAGTCGAGGGTGACCACGGTGAAGCCGCGGTCGGCGAGGATGCGCGCGTACGGGTCGACGTTCTCTTTGGAACCGGAGATCCACGCGCCTCCGTGGATCCACACGATCGTCGGAAGCGCCTCGGTTGCACCCTCCGGCCGGAACACGTCGAACTGTTCGTCGACACCGCTGCCGTAGGACTCCCCGAGCACCGCGGTCACGCCTGTGGTGGGAACGTAGGGTTCCATCTCGGCGACCGTCTTGTTGGCCTGATCCTCAAAAAGCGCCCGGATGAGCAAAGCGGCCGGAACGGGACTGATCAGCCACCACGCCACTGCCGCGAGACCCGCCCCCAAGAATGCGAGCGGAATCCAGTGCCGCTTGTACGAAATCCACCGACGTCCCCCAGACATGCGCTCACTCTAGCGACGGGAGAAGAGGATTCGTCGGAGGTGGACGGTGCGGATGTCGCTCCCCGCGCGACCGTCGCGCGGTTCGCTCAGAGGTCGAGTCGAAGCGCGATCTCGTTGCGTCCGTCGGGGAGGGTGGCGCGCTCACCGGTCGCGCGGTAGCCGCACCGCTCGTACAGGGTCAGGGCCGCCGTGTTGCCGACGACCACCCACAGGTGCAGGCTCTCCATCCCGTCGGCGCGAGCGGCATCCGCGAGAGCATCGAGGAGGGCGGCGCCGACCCCGGTGCCGCGTGCGCCGGGCGCCACCCACATCGCGACGACGGTCCACTGGTGGGCGCCCGCATCCGGGAGCCCGGTGACGCATCCGATCGGGGTTCCGTCGCGCCAGGCGACCAGACTGTGGGCCGCACCGATGCGCCAGCGCCACTGGGTCTCATCGAAGAGTTCTTCTTGCGCTGCGGTAGCGGTGTACGCCTCGGGAGCATCACGAAGGGCTGCCAGCCGGATCGCCCGGTACGCGGCCCACTCGTCCGGGCCGGCGCGGTGGATGACGGTGCCGGTCGGCACGAAGAACCCCCACACCTGGTTGGAGAGCTCACCGGCCGCGAACGTGACCAGGCGCGTGCCCTCCGTCATCGTGTACACGGGCATCCGGTGCACCTGGGTCGGCCAGGACGGATGCCGCATCGCCGCGTGCTTGCCGGTGTCGCGCCACGAGTGCTCCCACGGGTTCAGCCCCAGCACGTCGATGGGGTCGCCGTCGAGCACGACGCCGACCGCGCGCCATCCGGGCGTCTCGGGGAGGGCGTCGTCGGGGTGGCGCATCCCGCGAGTGTAGTGCTCGCGGACACCGAGCCGAGGGTCTCGCGTGGGAGACTGAGCGCACGACGTCAGGAGGGCCCATGGCCGAGCAGACCGAACCGCGGGTGGCCGTCTACATCGACTTCGACAACATCGTGATCTCGCAGTACGACGCGGTGCACGGGCGCGGCGCGTTCATGAAGGAGCGGGCGCGCACCGGCGCGGGCAAGACGCAGGAACGTTTGCGTGAAGCGACCGTCGACATCGGCGCGGTACTGGACTTCGCGTCCTCCTTCGGTGAGGTGGCGATCAGTCGCGCGTACGCGGACTGGGCGGCGCCCGCCAACAACCGGTACCAGAAGCAACTGGTCGATCGTGCCGTCGACCTCGTGCAGCTGTTCACCACCGCGGGAACGAAGAACGGCGCCGACATCCGCCTCGCCGTGGATGTGGTGGAGGACCTATTCCGGCTCTCCGACATCACCCATGTGGTGATCGTCGCGGGCGACTCCGACTACATCCCGCTCGCCCAGCGCGCCCGGCGCCTGGGCCGCACCGTCGTCGGCATCGGCGTCGCGGGATCCACGAGTGCCGCGTTCACGAGTGCGTGCGACGAGTTCTCCTACTACGACGACCTGCTCGAGCCGGAGGAGAGCGGAGTGACCGCTCCCCCATCCGCCGTCGCTGAGGTGGCGCCCGCTCCCGAGTCGGCTCCCGTCGAGGAGGAGGCGCCGCGCGACCTGACGAAGGAAGCGTCGGCCCTCATCCTGCGCGCGCTCCGTGTGCGCCGCCCCGGCGATGTCGACGAATGGCTGGAGGCGTCGGCCCTCAAGCGCCAGATGAAGCGCCTCGACGCGAGCTTCGACGAGAAGCGCATCGGCTTCAAATCCTTCACCGACTTCGTCAAATCCGTGCCCGCGGTCGAACTACAGGAGGACGGCCAGGTGCGCCGGGTGCGGTTGCGCGCGAAGCGGTAGGGGGCGGTTTCGGTCGCCGCGAGAGAGGAACCCGCAGCACTCACGTGCCCGAATCCTTCCCGCTCGCCGCCCACCGCCCGAGCGCGTCGATCGCCTCGCGCAGGGCGAAGCCGCGCTCAGTGAGGGCGTACGCGCGAGTGTTGTGGCGGAGCGGAAGGCGGTACAGCACGCCCGCCTCCTCGAGCTCGCGCAGGCGCATGGCGAGCATGTTGCTGCCCGCGCCAAGGTCGCGCTGGAGGTCGCTGTAGCGCTGGGGCCCGTCGAGAAGACGCTCCACGATCAGCAGAGCCCAGCGGGCGCCGAGGATGTCGAGCGCGTCGGCGAGGTCAGTCACGTCGTCGCGTCATCCTCCGTCTTCAACCAGAACGGCGAGTAGTGGTAGCCGTCCGGGTCGTCGAACTGGCGCTGGTACATGAACGGGTAGTCGTCGGTGTCGCCGATGCGTCCGCCCGCGGCAGCGGCCCGCTCGACGAGGGCGTCCACCGCTTCGCGGCTGTCGAGGTCGAACGACACGGTCACCTTTGACGGGGTGTCGGGTCCGCCGATGAGGTCCTCGGAGCCGCCGACGCTCGCGTACATCTCGCGGGTGCCGAGCATCAGGTACTGCTCCGGCGCGATCGCGAAGCACGCGACGTTGTGGTCGGACATCTCGGGGTTGTAGGTCCACCCGAGGGCGTCATAGAACGCCTTGGAACGCTCGACGCTCTCAACGGGGCACGTGATGAAGAGGCTCATGCGGTCATACTTCCAAAATGGAAGTGCGCCGTCAAGCCTCGATACGACGACTCGATTGCTACGCCTGCGCCCGCTCCAGCACGAGCTCGCGCACGCGCGCCGCATCCGCCTTGCCCTGCATCGCCTTCATGACCGCGCCGATCACGGCCCCGGCGGCTTGCACCTTGCCGTCGCGGATCTTCTCCAGCACGTCCGGCTGCTCGGCGAGGGCCGCATCGATCGCCGCGATCAGCGCCCTGTCATCCGACACGACGACGAGGCCGCGCTTCTCGACGACCTCGGCAGGCGTGCCCTCCCCCGCGATGACGCCCTCGAGCGCCTGGCGGGCGAGACGGTCGGTGAGCGTGCCGTTCTCGACGAGCACCACGAGCGCCGCAACATCCTCGGGGCTTACCAGGGTTTCGACGTCCACGTCGCGCTCGTTGGCGATGCGGGCGAGCTCGCCCGTCCACCACTTGCGGGCCTGCGCCGCGGATGCGCCCGCCGCGACCGTCTTCTCGACTGCCGCAAGCAGGCCCGAGTTGACCACATCCTGGAACTCGAGGTCAGTGAACCCCCACGACTCTTTGAGCCGCTTGCGGCGCAGCGCCGGCGCCTCCGGCAGTGCCGCGCGCAGCTCCTCGATGAGCTCCGCCGACGGCTCCACCGGCAGCAGGTCGGGCTCCGGGAAGTAACGGTAGTCGTCCGCGTCGCTCTTCGGACGACCCGGCGACGTCGCCCCCGTGTCCTCGTGCCAGTGGCGGGTCTCCTGCGTGATCGTGCCGCCCGCCGCGAGGATCGCCGCCTGCCGCTGAATCTCGTAGCGGATCGCCCGCTCCACCGACCGCAGCGAGTTCACGTTCTTCGTTTCGGTGCGCGTGCCCAGCTCATCCGACCCGCGGCGCTTCAACGACACGTTCGCGTCGCAGCGCAGGTTGCCGCGCTCCATGCGGGCCTCCGAGATGCCGAGCGCGATCACGATGTCACGGATCGCGGCGACGTACGCCTTGCCGATCTCCGGCGCATCCGCTTCCGCGCCCGTGATCATCTTCGTGACGATCTCGACAAGGGGCACGCCGGCGCGGTTGTAGTCGACGAGCGAGTACTCGGCCCCGTGGATGCGGCCCGTCGCGCCGCCGACATGGGTGAGCTTGCCGGCGTCCTCCTCCATGTGGGCGCGCTCGATGCCGATCGTCACCGTGCGACCGCTCGCGAGCTCCACCTCGACCGAGCCTTCGAACGCGATCGGCTCGTCGTACTGGCTGATCTGGTAGTTTTTCGCCAGGTCCGGGTAGAAGTAGTTCTTGCGAGCGAAGCGGCTCGACGGCGCGATGTCGCAGCCCAGAGCGAGCCCCAGGCTGATCGCATACTTCACGGCCTGTTCGTTGACGACCGGCAGCGAGCCGGGAAGACCCAGGTCGACGGGGGTGATCATCGTGTTGGGCTCGCCGTGGTCGGCGCCCGCGGCCGCGGGGTTGGGCGCATCCGAGAACATCTTCGTCTGGGTGTTCAGCTCCACGTGAACCTCGAAGCCCAGCACCGGCTCGAAGAGTTCGAGCGCCTTGTCGTAGTCCATCAGGTCCGCTTTAGCCACCCGTCGATTCTAGGGCGCGCCCGATAGGCGAACGGCGGTAGGCCGTTCGCCGCTACCGCTCCAGGTCGGCAAGTACACGCTCGAAGAACTCGAGCCCGAACGCATGGGAGCGCACGCCGTAGTCCAGGGTGAGCTTCTGGTAGCGGAAGATCTCGCGGAACGGCTCCGGCACCTCCATGCCCTCGAGCTCCTCCTCCACGGTGAGCAGCTGGTCGTGATCGGCACGCGCCCGATCGAGGATGCCCCGCACGACGGCGGCCCGCGTCTGATCGTCGGGCAGCAGTCCGAGGAAGAACAGCTTCGAGAGCGCCTGGGTCTCCAGGTCGCCGCCGGTGATGGGCGCCGCCATCCAGCGGAAGAATTCTGCCTGCCCCGCCGGCGTCGGATGGTACGTCTTCTTGCTGCGACCGTTCTCGACCGAGTCGACGGAGGCCACGAGACCGCGGTCCGCGAGCGACAACACGGCCGTGCGGATGCTGCCGAGACTCGCCGAATAGATGAGCGAGACCGACCGCTCGAACTGTTTGTTGAGCAAGTAGATCGTCATCGGGCTCAACAGGAGCAGCCCGAGGATGACATTGCCCATCCCGACCTCCTATGTTACTACTAGTAATATCACTGTCAGGAACATAAGGATCCTCCCATGACCGCAGCATCCCGCCTTCGGGACAAGCCGAACGACTCGACCGACTCCCCCACGCCCCGGCTGCACGACGCCCTGCGCCGACACTTCGAACGCGTCTCGCACCAACGCTCCCGCCGCGGGATGCCCGCGCCCGTCGCACTCATCGCTCACCCCGGCGGCACATTCACGTGGGGCGACCAGACGACGCCCTTCCACGCCGCGAGCATCGGCAAGATCGCCACCGCCGCCATCGCGATGCAGCTCGTCGACGAAGGCGCGCTCACGCTCGACACCACCGTGCAGACGGTGCTCGGCCCCCAGCCCGACCTGCTCCTCGGCGACGCGACACTGCTCCACCTGCTCACCCACACCTCGGGCGCGGCCGACTACTACGACGGCCGGGTCGAGCGCGGCCCCCGATTCCAGAAGCTCGTCACCTCGGAACCAGACCGCATGTGGACGCCCGCCGACCTCCTCGACTTCAGCCGCACCAACCAACGGCCCGTCGGTCGTCCGGACGAGCGCTTCCTCTACTCCGACACCGGCTACACCCTCGCGGGACTCATGCTCGAGAAGGTCGCCGGCGCTCCCCTGCACGAACTGCTGCGCGCCCGCGTCTTCGAGCCGCTCGGCATGGATGGGAGCTGGCTCATGCGCAGCACCCCCGGCGCACATCCCGCCGTCGCCCCGTTCTGGATCGGCCGAGTCGAAACGAGCACGTTCGCCAGCGTGAGCGCGGGATGGGCGGGCGGCGGAATCGCGGCGCCGGCAGCAGACCTGCTCAGGCTCATCCGCGGGCTGCGATCGGGGCTCGTCAGCGACCGCGCCCTCGTCGAGATGTCGCGTATTCGCAACCGCGTGCGGCCGGGACTGCACTACGGTGCGGGCCTGATGGAGGTGCGGTTCGAGGGCTTCTCGCCGCTGCTGCGCGGGATGCCGCGGCTGCTCGGTCACAGTGGCTCGCTCGGCACGCACCTGTACCACGACCCCGTGCACGACGCCGACCTTGTCTTGGGCTTTCACGGGTCTCGCACGATGGTTGCCAGCGTGCGGTCGATGGTCACTGTCTTACGAGAGCTCGATCGTGCCTAATCGTTCTTCTGTACTACTCAGTTGTGCACACTCCTGCGCTGGAATCGTACCTATGTACTCATCGGATGCGAGAATGGAGGTATGTCGTTCGTAGCCTCGATCCCCGCGCTCGCGGACCTCGATGCCGGCTACGCCCCACCATCGGTGAGTGGCCTCGACGACGACGCGCTGCTCACGGCAAAGAGGCAGCTTGCGGAGCTTCGGCGGCGGATCGACGCGACGGACGCCGTGATCTCGGCAGAGATCGCCCACCGTTCACGGCCCGAGCTCGGCTACTCGGGACTCGCGCAACGTACTGGTGCCCGCACGCCCGAGCGGCTCATCCAGACCCTGACGGGCGTCAGCGTTCGTCAAGCCCGCACGGAGGTGCGTGTCGGTACTCTCATGGCCGCGACTGCCCAGGGGTCCGGGGGCGATGAGTCCGCCGCTCCCGCGGCGGCCTCCGGGCCGGTTTGGCTCCGCGAGGTCGCGGACGCTGTGAGTGCGGCGACGCTGTCGATCGACGCGGCCGACGCCATTGCGACTGGCCTGGGCTCTCCCGATGATCACGTCTCCGCGGACGGACTTCGAGTTGCGGCGGTGGAGCTCCTCCGGCTCGCGCCGAGCCTGACGCTCGAGCAGCTTGCGGCGCGCGCACGCGAGATGCGCGCCGGGCTGGATGCGACGCGAGTCGCCGAACGCGAACGGGCGCTCCGGGAGCGCCGCTACCTGCACCTGATCCGGCAAGCCGACGGGATGACCCGCCTTTCCGGACTTCTCGACCCCGAGTCGGCGGCACTCGTGACGGATGCGTTCGACGCGATCACGTCACCGCGGCGGGGTGGGCCGCGATTCGTCGACTCCGCGGCTGTTGCCGAGGCCGACGCACTCGAGCGCGACCCGCGCACCACCGAGCAAGTTGCGCTCGACTCCTTCGTCGAGTTGATTCGTGCGGGCTCCCTCGCCGACACATCCGTGTTCGTCGGCGGTCGGCGTCCCGCTGTGCGTGTGCTCGTCACGGCCGAGGACCTCGCTGCCGGGTCCGGCATGGGGTTCCTCGAAGGGCAGTCGGAGCCGATCAGCATCCCGACGGTCGAACGGCACGCCTGTGAGGCGGGCACCATTCCCATCCTGTTCGACAACGGCGACGTTCTCAGACTCGGTCGAGAACGTCGGCTGTTCAGCCGACGACAACGCATCGCGTTGGCGGCGCGGGATGGCGGATGCGTGTGGCCGGGATGCGATCGACCACCGTCCTGGTGTGAAGCACATCACACCAACCAGTGGGCGAGGGACGGGGGTCGAACCGACATCGACGAGGGCGTTCTCCTCTGCTGCCACCACCACATGCTGGTCCACGACAACGATTGGCAGATCGTCAGACTGCCGGCAGGCAGACGTGACGGTGCCGTGTTCGCACTCGTTCCGCCATCGACGGTCGACCCGGCGCGCACACCCCGACCCCTCGTGCCCCGCAGCGCTGCGGCGCGTCGACTGCGGGAACACGTATCGTCGCGATCCGCCTGATCGCGGTGGGCAGGCCCAGCTCAGGAGCCACGTCGCCGACACGAGCGAGCGTGGCGACGGCGATGGCGATGGCGATGGCGATGGCGAGGAGCCAGCACGTGGCACACAGGATCACGGCACGCGACGATCTGCCCACGAGAGGATCACCGGCCGAGACTGGCGCCCGTCACCGCGCAAGCGAGACTGGACTCCCGAGGCTACGACTCCGTGCGATCCACGAGGTCACGATCAACGAGGTCACGATCCACGAGGTCACGATCAACGAGGTCACGATCAACCGGGAGCGGTTCGATCGTTGCGGTGGCCAGGGCCGCAATCGCGGCCGTGTCCGTCGGCAGGGCGTCCGCAGGAACCGCAGGCTTCTCCGCCCGCACGAGCGCGATGCCGCCCAGGATCGCCACGCCCCCCACCACCTGCAGCGGCGTGATCGCCTCGCCGAGCACGAGCCACGCGAGCACCGCCGCGAACACCACCTCGAGCAGGCCGACGAACGACATGAGACGAGCGCCCAAGCGCTCGGAGGCGGCAATGCTCGCCACATACGCAAAGCCGGTGCCGAGCACGCCGACGAACAACAACGGCGCCCACCACGGCGCGGTGCCGCCGAACATCGCCACATCCGCGGTGCTGAACTCGAAGGGCACCACGCGCACCGCGCCCAGGAAGCCCAGGCTCAAGGAGCCGAGCGCGAGGCCGAAGCCCGCGAGAGCCACCGACGGCAAGCCATCGCTCGGCCGGGCGGCGATGATGTAGTAGCCCGCGCAGCCCACCGCGGCAAGACCGGCGAAGACGACGCCGAGCGTGTCCATCGCGCCACCGAGCGAACCGGGACCGATCGTCAACACGAGCCCACCGATCGCGAGCACCGCGCCCGCGACCACCACGAGCCGCGGCGCCGTGCGGGTCGTCGCCCACACCCAACCCACCAGAAGCAGCGGCGCGAGGTACTCGATCAGCAACGCCGTGCTCACCGGAATCCGCTGGAGTGACGCGAAGTACACCAACTGCGTGCCCGCGACGCCCACGAGCGCCATGCCCAGGATGCGCCAACGCCCCCGCCACACCGCATCCCACCGTCCTCGAACGGCGACGATCGCGATCGGTAGCAGCACCAGTCCGGCGACAGCCGTGCGCGCGGTCACCGCGGCGGCCGGCGACCAGTCCCCCTCGAGCAGCGGCTTGAGGAACGCGCCCGATGTCGCAAACGTCATCGACGCCAGCACACCGAGCACGAGGCCGCTGGTCGTGCGCGCGGGGCTCACAGCTGACTGCACGGGAACCGCCATCCTGCCGGGTGGGACAGTTCCGGCATCCCTGACAGTAGACTCGTGCCGAGTAAGGAGTCAAATTGCATTTTGCCCCTGACACCGAGGACACGCTGGAGTTCGTCGTCGCGCTCGGGAACACCGACGCGAGCGCATCGCGCAGCGGGTCCGACGAACTCGCCGCGCCCGCCGATCTGCTCGCGCTCCTGCGCCAGCACACCTACTCCGGCCGCATCGATGGCGACATCGCAGAGCTCGTCGAGGTGAAAGCCACACGCACCCGGTTGCGCACCATCTGGAGCCTGGATCGGGACTCCGCGACCGCAGAAGTCAACCGCATGCTGCGCGAGGCTCGTGCCCTCCCCTACCTCACCCGGCACGACCATTTCGACTGGCACTTGCACGCCACCGAGCCCGACGCGCCGCTCGCCGAACGCATCCGTGTCGAAGCGGCCCTCGCCTTCGCCGACGTCATCCGATCCGCGGAGACGGACCGCATGCGCGTCTGTGAAGCGGACGACTGCACGGGGCTCCTCGTCGACCTGTCACGCAACGGCTCGAAGCGGTTCTGCAGTGTGCGCTGCGGCAATCGAATGAATCAGCTCGCGTTCCGCGAACGATCGCGCGGAGCCTAGCCCGCCGATCGCAGGAGTCCGCTAGAGCGCGGGCGCCTGCGAAAGCAGCGAACCACCCCAGCCCTCCTCGAGCAGTCGCTCGAGAGTGGCGCCGAAGCGGTAGAGTCGCGCGTCCTCGCGGGCCGGCGCCATCACCTGGAAGCCCACCGGCAGGCCATCCTCCTCAGCAAGCCCGATCGGCAGGCTGAGGCCGGGCACACCGGCGAGGTTCGCGGGAATCGTGGTGACGTCGTTGAGGTACATCGCCAGCGGGTCGGCCAACTTCTCACCGAACCGGAACGCGGTCGTCGGGGCCGACGGCGACACGAGCACATCCGCCTGCTCGAACGCGGCGGCGAAGTCGCGCTGGATGAGCGTGCGCACCTTCTGAGCGCTGCCGTAGTACGCGTCGTAGTAGCCGGCGGAGAGCGCGTAGGTGCCGAGAATGATGCGTCGCTTCACTTCGGGGCCGAAGCCTGCCTCCCGAGTCGCGGCCATCACATCTTCGACCGTGCCTTGCACGGCGGCGCGCATGCCGAATCGCACCGAGTCAAACTTGGCCAGGTTGCTCGACGCCTCTGCCGGGAGAATCACGTAGTAGGCGGCGACCGCGTACTCGAAGTGGGGTGCGCTGACCTCGACGATTTCGGCGCCGTTCGCGGTCAGCAACTGGAGAGTCTCGTGGAAGCGCTGCGACACGCCCTTCTGGAAGCCGGGGCTGTCGAGCTCCCGAACCACGCCGACCTTCAGCCCGCGCAGCGAATCGGCCTTCGAGCCCTCACGCGCGGCAGCAGCGAACGACGGCCACGCGTCAGCAAGCGAGGTCGAGTCGCGCGGATCGTGCCCGCCGATGACGTCGTGCAGCAGCGCAGCATCCAGCACCGAACGCGAGACCGGCCCGACCTGGTCGAGCGACGACGCGAGGGCGATCGCTCCGTAGCGGGACACCCCGCCGTAGGTCGGCTTGACCCCGACCGAGCCGGTGACGGCAGCGGGCTGACGGATGGACCCGCCCGTGTCGGAGCCGAGGGCGAGCGGCGCCTCGAACGCGGCGACCGCGGCAGCGGAGCCACCGCCGGACCCGCCCGGGATGCGCTCCAAGTCCCACGGGTTGCGAGTGGGGCCGTACGCCGAATGCTCGGTGGACGATCCCATGGCGAACTCGTCCATGTTCGTCTTGCCGAGCGCAATGAGCCCCGCCGCCTTCATGCGCGCAACAGGCGTCGCGTCGTAGGGCGGGATCCAGCCTTCGAGGATGCGCGACCCCGCCGTCGAGGGCATCCCCACCGTGCACAGCACGTCTTTGATGGCGACCGGCACCCCGGCCAGTTCACCGAGCGACTCGCCAGCGGCACGGCGCTCATCGATCGCGGCGGCATCCGCGAGCGCGGTCTGGGAGACGTGCAGGAACGCGTGCACATCGCCATCGACCGCGGCGATGCGATCCAAGTGGGCCTGGGTGACCTCGACCGAGGACACGTCGCGCGAGACGAGCGCGCCCGACAGATCGGCGGCTGACATCCGGATGAGGTCGCTCACTGCTCCTCCCCCAGAATCGCGCTGACAATGAAGCGGCTGCCGTCGTGCTCGGGCGCGCCCGCGAGGGCCTGCTCCTGAGTGAGCGTGGGACCGGGCACGTCGGCGCGGAAGACGTTCGCGAGCGGGATCGGGTGGCTCGTGGCGGGCACGTCGGGGGTGGCGACTTCGCTCACCTTCGCAACGCTGTCGACGATCGCGCCGAGTTCGCCGGTGAGTGTCTCCACTTCTTCGGGCGTGAGGGCGATTCGGGCGAGGGTCGCCAGGTGGCGCACGGTCTCAGGGGTGATCTCGGACACCGGTCAAGTCTACGGGGGCGAGGCGCACGGCCCGGCGCGGCCCGATCCGCGCGCTGAGCTTCGAAGGATCAGTCCGGTCGGCACTCGCTGTGGCCGTGCAATGTCATTCCCTGGTCGGTCACCCGAAACACGAGGAGGGCATCCGATCGTCGGCCCTGCAACTCGATGGCGTCACCGACCGGCGTCTGCTCGACACGCAGGCCCCACTGCGTCCACGCGTCGCTGACGGCGCTCAGCGCCCCGTCGACAGACGACGGCGCAGACCCGATGCGCAACGCGGGATACTGCACGCCTTCGCTCCACCAGCCTGCGAGGCAACCGCGGGGAGTTGGATCGTCGAGGTTCTCCCACGTGCCGCCGAGGAGGTCTTGCGTTTCGTCGAGGTCGCGGTAGAAGTCGACGCGCGCTTGAGCGGGGGTCGGCCCGGCCGGTGCGCATCCAACCAGCGCGGTTGCGCCGACCAAAGCGACGAACGCGGGGGCCGCCCGGCGGAGCAAGCGCCCGATCGCGGTTGCGTGCACCGTGCACTCCCTTGTTCTGCGGCGCGCGCGAGCCTAGCACTCACGCCTGAGTGAGCGGGATGCCTTCCGCTCCGCGTGCGCGAGGCACGCGCGGGGTGTGCCGACTGCTACTGACCGCTGCCGTCGGTGACGTACGCGCCTCGGCCGATGCCGATGAGCGCGAAGTTGCGCATGCTCTCCGTGCCCGCACTGAAGTACTCGTTGTGCCCGGTCGAAGCGAGAAGAACTTCACGCGTGATCGCGTCGATCCCGCCGCTGACGCCCATCGGGTGCGCACCGTAGGAGGCGGACCCGGGGTCGCTGCCGAAGTAGGCGCTGTTGGGAATCGGGTCCCACGCCGCCTCCCCGACCCACACGTTCGCGTCGCGAACGTTGAGCTCGGCGACGGACTGTGCGGGGCTCCCGGGCGAGCCGACCATGGCGAGGGCGTCGATCTCGAAGTCGTACTCGGTGAGCGCGAGCAGCGCCGCCGTGGAACCGTACGAGTGAGCGATGACCGTGAGGTAGGGCTCGTTGCCTGCCCGAATCGACTGGATGCCTTCGATCGCTGCGGCGAGGGAGTCACGACCCTGCTCGGCGAGGCCGATTCCTCCCACGTTGGTGAGGTTGGGCGTCGGGTAGCCGATCCAGGCGACGGTGGCGACGGTGCTCTCCGAGTCACCGAACAGGTCGAGCCAGCTGAGCTGCTCTTCGTAGAGGCGCGCGGCGGCGTCGGTCCAGTCGGTCATCTGGTTCTCGATGGTGAAGAACATGCCAGGAACGAGCAGGCTCACGTAGTCCGCGGTGCGCAGGTCGCCGAGCACAATGGCGGCCCGTCCCTGTCCTTCGGGGTCGAGGCTCAGGAGGGTGCGTGCGGGGGTCGACTTGTCGGTGCCGAGCGCTTCGGAGATCGAGCCCAGCATCACCAGACTGCGTTTGGCGTTCTCGATCGCGGTGCGGCCGGCGCTGCCGTCGGCGACGACCTGCTCGAGGGCCTGAATGGTGTCGGCGAGGAACTGGCGGTTGGCCAGGTCGCGCGTGATGTACGGCACGCCCTCGAGGTTTCCGACCAGTTGCGGGCTCGCCTCGAGCACGGCGGTGCGGTGCGAGAGATCCATACCCGTCCACCAGACGGTCACGTCGCGGGCCAGCGGCGGGCTGACGAGCAGGTTGTCGATCGCCGCCGGGTTGGACTGCAGGAACGTGCCGATGTCGGGGACGGACATGAGGGACAGCTGCTGCAGCAGGCGGTTGCCTTGCAGGCTCGCGCTCGCTCCCGGCTCCGGCCCCACGTAGGGTCCGGGTACATTGGCGGGCAGCGCCGAGAGGTCGATGCGCACCCCGGCTTCGAGGTCGAGTGCACGGGGTACAGCCGCCGTGGCGACGACCGCGTAGGTGTTTTGCGGCACCACGAAGGCCTCGGCGACGGTCGTCACCGAGGTGGTCAGAACAGCTGCGACGTCAAACAGCAATTCGGGCGTTCCCCTCGCTAGCGAGTTCGTACCCCGTCCCCCAACGAGGCGCGCGCTCACGTACCCCCCATGGTAGGGGATAGAACGCCCCGTACGGGGGGCAAAATGTTACCGACAGAAGAACTTTCGTCGCAAAAGGTAGGTTTCCCGACGAATACCGTAGGTAGAACGGTCGATCTACCGGCTATTCGAGGGCCGAAGGGCCTCCAGCCAGCAGTTTTGCGAATTGCGCCGCATCCAGTACCGGGATGCCCAATTCCTCCGCTTTCGTCAGTTTGGACCCCGCGCCGGGACCCGCAGCGACGTAATCGGTCTTCTTGCTGACGCTCGAAGCGGCTTTGCCCCCCGCTGCGATGATCGCTTCGACGGCGCCCTCCCGCGTGAAGCCTTCGAGCGTGCCGGTGGGCACCACGGTGAGACCCGCAAGCGGTCCATCGACATCGCCGGCCGCACCGGGGCCAGGATGCCCGGGAGTCGCGAACTGTACCCCAGCGGCACGCCAGGATTCGATGATCTCACGATGCCAGTCCACGTCGAACCAGTCGAGCAGCGCGTCCGCGATGATCGGGCCGACGCCGTCGACGGCGGCGAGCTCGTCGCGGCTCGCCTGGCGAATCGCGTCGAGCGATCCGAAGTATCCCGCGAGGGCGCGCGCCGCGACCGGTCCGACGTGGCGGATCGAGAGGGACACGAGGATGCGCCACAGTTCTTTCGTCTTGGCACGTTCGAGGTTCTCGATGAGTTGCACGGCCTGGCTCGACGGCACGTACTCGTCGTCGCCGTCGAAGGCTGCGGCGGGATCACGCGGGCCGTCCTTCTTCTGACGGCGGCGTCGGAACGGCGTCTCCACCTTCTCGGTGCCATCGTCGAGCAGTTTCGGAAGCCCGGTCTCCGCATCCCGCACCACCACCTCGATGGGGAACAGGTCTGCGAGAGTGAGCGAGAACAGGCCCGCTTCGGTGTCCAACGGCGGTTCGGCGGGCACGAGCGGCTGGGTGAGCGCCGCGGCGCTCACCTCGCCGAGTCCTTCGATGTCGAGTGCGCCGCGGCTGCCGACGTGCTCGACACGTCCGCGCACTTGTGCGGGGCAGCTGCGCGCGTTGGGGCAGCGCAGATCGATGTCGCCATCTTTCGCGGGGGCGAGAGGCGTTCCGCATTCGGGGCAGAGGTCGGGCATGACGAACTCGCGTTCCGAGCCGTCGCGCAGTTCGACGACGGGCCCGAGCACTTCGGGGATCACGTCGCCCGCCTTGCGAAGCACAACGGTGTCGCCGATGAGCACGCCCTTCGCCTTGACGACATCCTTGTTGTGGAGGGTGGCCTGCCGCACGACCGATCCGGCGACGCGAGCCGGCGCCATCACCGCGAACGGCGTGGCGCGACCGGTGCGCCCCACAGAGACGACGATGTCGAGGAGTTTCGTGTTCACCTGCTCGGGCGGGTACTTGTAGGCGATCGCCCAGCGGGGGGCGCGCGACGTCGCCCCCAGTTCGTCGTGGAGGGCGAGCTCGTCGACCTTGACGACGACGCCGTCGATCTCGTGCTCGACCGAGTGGCGGTGCTCGCCGTAGTGCTCGATGTACTCGGCGGCGCCGGCCGCATCGGGGCGCACCGCGAAGTGGCTGCTCGTCGGCAGCCCCCATTCCTTCAGGAGCGCGTAGATCTCGCTCTGGCTGGAGACGGGGGGCTCGGCCCACGCGCCGATGCCGTGCACGAGCATCCGCAGACGTGAGAGCCGCCGATGCATGAGGTCGAGCGCCGCCGCGTTCTTGCCTTCGGACTTCTGACGCAGCGACCCCGATGCCGCGTTGCGAGGGTTCGCGAACACGCGCTCCCCCGCCTCAGCCTGCTCGGCGTTCAGTTCGTTGAACGCCTCGACCGGGAAGAAGATCTCGCCCCGCACCTCCACGAGCGGGGGGTGCCCGCTGCCGGACAGCCGCGACGGGATGCCGGGGATGCTCGCGATGTTCTGCGTCACGTCTTCGCCGACGACTCCGTCGCCGCGCGTGGCCGCGCTCGTGAGGCGGCCGTGCTCGTAGCGGAGGCTGATCGCCAGGCCGTCGATCTTGAGTTCGCACAGGTAGTTCACGTGTCGGCCGGCGTCGCGCTCGACCCGCGCCGCCCACGCGGTGAACTCGTCGAGGCTGAAGACGTTGTCGAGGCTCAGCATGCGCTCCGCATGCTGCACCGGGTCGAAGAGTTGCGCGGCGCGGCCGCCGACGGTCTGCGTGGGGCTGTCCTGCCCTTGAAGCTCCGGATACTGCCGCTCCAGCTCCTCGAGTCTGCGCATCATCGCGTCGTACTCGGCGTCACTGACGAGCTCTTCATCGCGCTCGTAGTAGGCGTCGCGTAGTTCGAGGATGCGCGTCGTCAGCTCGTCGGCTTCGGCCCGCGCGGCCAGCAACTGGGGGTCGGCGTGCTGGGCGACCGCCTCTCCCGGCGAGTCGGATGCGGGTGCGGACGCGTTCTGGATCGCGAGGTCGTCTGCCACTCGCTCAGCCTACGGCGGGCCCCCGACGACGGGAACGCGGCTACCCGGCATTCCACGCGTCGACGAATTCGACCATGAGCTCGGCGCCGACGTAGCCGGGATCCGCGAGCGCGGCCACCCCCTCCACGATGACCACGGTGAAGTTGAGGTAGTGCACCTGGAACTCCCGCCCGTTCCAGGCCGATGTCTGCTTCAGTTCGGCGGCAGCGGCGGCCGGATCCGAGGTGTCCAGCGTGACGCTCCCCCACGTGGGCGCGAGGGTCACCCCGCCGAAGTGTTCGCTGGCGGCGTCGAGAGCGGTCGCCTCGGCGGCGAGAGCGGCCAGGGCACCGACCGGCCCGCTGACCGTTGCGTCGGCGGCGAGGAGGCTGGCTGCGGCCAGGCTGTCCGTCGCGGGTGCGGCGGTGAGCAGCGCGATGAGGTTGGCCACGGTGTCGTCGTAGTCCGTGATGGTGAGCACCCGATCAGCGTCCAAGGCGTAGTAGCGCTCGCCGAGTCCGCCCAGCACACCGAGGGCCCCAGCCGCGCCGGGCGTGACCGCGACCACGCGGGCGTCGGTGACGGGCTCGGCGGTCTGCACGGCGGTGACGGGGAAGTCCACGAGTCCGGCGGCATCCAGTGTCGCGCGGAACGCGGGAAGCTCCTGCGCGAGCGACGCCCCGTCGTCGTAGTAGAGCACCGCGTGGGTGCATAGTGTCAATTCGGCACCGGAGATGCTCGGGTCGGCGACGATCACGGACGCGAGGTCGAGTTCGGGGCCGGGCGCGCAGTCCGCACCCCAGCGCAGCAGCACCGATTCACGGTTCTCCCACGCACCGAAGAAGTCGTCGTCACGCCGATCGGAGGCGAGGGCTTGCTCGTCGCGAAGACCTTCCACTTCGACGGTCGCGGGCACCGCCGCGAGTGCCGCGAGCAGGCCGGGCGCCTGTTCGCGGAGCGTGCGGACGCTCACGACGCCGTCGAACACCGTGCCGGTGACGATGCCCGGCGTGCCCAGCACGTCGCTCCACAGGTCGACGTCGTTACCCGTTCCGCCGGGTTCGAACGCGACCTGCACGTCGAACCCGTCGCGTCCGAGTCGGATGACGACTGAACCGGTCTCGGCGGAGTACTGCTCGGCGGCGGCGACGAGGGCGGCAAGACCGGAGTCGTCGAGGTTCGGATCCAGTTCGCCTCGCACGACCCCGCGCGACGTCCATGCGTTGGACTGGTCGGCGAGAACTTCGGCGGAGAGGACGCCGGGCTGGCTCGCGAGCCAATCCACGGCGCCACCGGGCTTGTCGGGCAGACAGCCGGCGAGGCCGAGCGCGACGAGCGACGCCGCCAGCGCGGCTGCGGCGATTCGGGCGATCCCGCGCGTCATGCGCACAGTCTAGGAACGCCGCGGCGGGCCGTACAGTGCCCGTCGCAGCGCCGTTCGCGGGCCCCGGCCGCCCGCCCACCGCCGGCACCGCTGTGGATGGGAACCGCTGCACGACTCGCGGAGCGTCGCCGGGTTGTAGGGATGCCACGATCCCGTTGCTCGCGCTCACCGCAGCCCGTTAGCGTCCGGGAATGGGCAGCACGGCCGGCTCCGAGACGACCATCGTCGCCGCGGACGGCTATGAGCTCGGCGCGGTGCGTTTCGTGCCCGACGGCCGGCCGCACGCGCGCATCCTGGTCGCGGGCGCGACGGCGGTGCCGCAACGCTTCTACCGTCGTTTCGCGGAGTCTGCGGCGGCGCGCGGGTACGAGGTGCTGACGCTCGACTACCGCGGGGTGGGGGCATCCGCGCCGCCGAGCCTGCGCGGGTTCCGCATGGACTTCACCGATTGGGCCCGCCTCGATCTGGCGGCCGCGATCGACACCCTCGACATCGACACCCGTCCGCTCTACGTGGTGGGCCACTCCTACGGCGGGGTGTGTTTCGGACTGGTGCCCGAACCGGGACGCGTGCGCGGCGTCTACGCGTTCGGAGCGGGCGCCGGGTGGCACGGCTGGATGCCGCCGCTCGAGCGCGTCCGCGTGCTCACGATGTGGAACGTACTCGGGCCGCCCCTGACGACCGCGCTCGGGTACCTGCCCTGGAGCAGGCTGATGTCGGGCGAGGACCTTCCCGCCGACGTGTTCTGGCAGTGGCGACGGTGGTGCAGCAAGCCGCACTTCGTGCTCGATGACGACCGGATTCCGGATGCTCGGGCACAGTTCGCTCGGGTGACGACGCCGATGGTGATGGCCAATGCGCTCGATGACCGCTGGGCGCCGCCGCGCTCCCGCGACGCGATCATGACCGGCTACGTGCGCTCACCGTGGCGCGGCGTCACGGTCGACCCCGCGACCGCTGGCCCGACCGGCCATATGGGCTACTTCCGCCCAGCGGCGGCACCGCTGTGGGATGACGTGTTCGCGACCTTCGAGTCGTGGCGCTGAGCGCCGCGCCGATCAGGCGTCGACGGCGACCGCGCTGACGGTGCGATCGATCGTGCACTGCCCGAGCACGCGGGTACCGACGTACACGACCGCGGTCTGTCCGGGAGCCACCCCGAGGATGGGCTCGGCCGGCGTGACCACGAGTTCGGACACATCCGAGGCGTTCCGTGCGACGATCGCCGTCGCGGGCACCGGGTCGGCGTGGGCCCGAACCTGCACCTCGCAGGCGAACGGCTCGCCCGTGTGGGCCTCCGCCGGCGCAAGCCCCGCCCACGTGTAGCGCACGCCGGCGAGCTCGCCGATTGCGAGGGCTTCGCGGGGTCCGACGACGACCTCGTTGGTCGAGGGGCGGACTTCGAGCACGAACCGCGGGCGGCCATCGGGTGCAGGCGCACCGAGCCCTAGTCCTTTACGCTGTCCGACCGTGAAGGCGGCGGCGCCGTCGTGGGTTCCGAGCACCTCGCCCGACCGGTCGAGGATGGCGCCCGGCTCCGCGCCGACCCGATCCTGCAACCAGCCGCGCGTGTCGCCGTCCGGAATGAAGCAGATGTCGTGGGAGTCCGGCTTCGCGGCAAGGGTGAACCCGCGCTCGGCCGCCTCCGCTCGCACCTCCGCCTTACTGGGCGTCGCGCCGAGCGGGAACATCGCGTGAGCGAGCTGCTCGGCCGTCAGCACCCCGAGAACGTAGGACTGGTCTTTCGCCCACGCCGCCGCCCGGTGCAGCTCTCGGTTGCCGTGCTCGTCGGTGAGGATGCTCGCGTAGTGCCCGGTCGCGACCGCGTCGAAGCCGAGGGTGAGGGCCTTGTCGAGCAGCGCTGCGAACTTGATCCGTTCGTTGCAGCGCATACACGGGTTGGGGGTGCGACCGGCGCGGTACTCGGAGACGAAGTCGTCAACGACATCCGCCTGGAAACGCTCCGAGAAGTCCCACACGTAGAAGGGGATGTCGAGCATGCCCGCGACGCGACGCGCATCCAGGGAGTCTTCGATCGTGCAGCAGCCCCGAGCGCCCGTGCGCAGCGTTCCCGGCTGACGGCTGAGCGCCAGGTGCACGCCGACCACGTCATGGCCGGCATCCACCGCGCGCGCCGCGGCGACGGCGGAGTCCACGCCGCCGCTCATCGCCGCCAGAACCTTCATGGGTTCCAGTCTAGAAGCGCGGGCCGGTGCATCGACCGGTCGGCCGATCATCGGGCTCAGCAGGGCGTGAGCGACTCCACTCCCGGCCCCAGCGCGGGAGGACCGCCGAGAAGCCAGATGTATTTCGGCTGGAGTCTGAGCAGTTCCTCGAGTACGGCGACGGGAACGCAGTTCGGCTGAACGAGGTAGATCGGGGCACTGAGAGCTCCCGCCGCCGCCGATCCCGCCAGGGCGTCGGGGAAGCCCACGCCGGTAGCGAGGAAGACGTGGTCGGCGACATCGAACGAGCCGGAGATCACTCGCGCGCTGTCGCCGCCGTTGATCTGCTTGCCTGTGTCGTATCGGTTGACTCCGGCGCGACGCACGATCTCGTCGACGCTCGGTTGTGCAAACAACGACCTCTCCAGTGCGGTCGTCACGACGACATTGCTGCCCGCGATGACGATCCGCTCGATGTCGAGGTCGGCGATGAGGCCAGCAGTTCCGGCATCCACGGCGCCGGCGAGACCGTTGTGGAGAATCACGGGGCCGAACTCATTCGCGGCGGCGGGGCCGGCCGCAAGCGCGTCGGGGAAGTTCAACCCTGTCGCGAAGTAGCCCGTGTAGATCTCCTCGCCGGTGAAGAACTCTTCCGCAATCGCGCGGGAGGTCGAGTACCGGTCGGGTCCCGAAATGCGCACGACGTCGCCGTACGCGGCGAGCTGGTTCGCCACCCCGTCCGAGACCGCGGGCGGACCGCCGAGGATGTAGATCGTCGGTGGGTCGATCCGCTCGATCTCGTCGATCACGGCGGCAGGAACCGATGTCGGGGTGACCAAAAGGATGGGCGCACCCAGGAGTGCCGCGGCCGGTCCCGCACTCAACGCGTCGGGGAAGTTGTAGCCGTTGGTGATGAACACGGCTGGTGTTCGCACGTCGCCGGGGCTGTTCGCTTCGAAGAATGTCTCCGACACCGCGACCGCGGTCTCGAAACGGCTGGGACCCGACAATCGGGAAACGTAGGGTCCAGGGTTGTCGAAGACCATGTCGATGTCGGTGAGATGCTCGCCGGGCCCCAGCGTGATGATGTCGGCATCGTAGAGGTCTTCGGAGTCGGTCCAGTACTTTGACCAGCCTTCGTTCATCGACGTGAAGCGCAGCAGATAGTCGCCGGCGGGCAGACCGCTGATGTGGTAGTCGCCGGTGGGGTACACGGACCACCCATCCCAGCCAACGGCCACCCAGCGATCCGCGGTGTCGGACCACACGAACGCAGCGACCCCAGATCCACCGGGGTCGCTGAGCGTGCCGCGGATTGACCCGGCGAGCGGCAGGGTCACATCGATGCCCGTGACGTTGCCACCGGAGACCTCGATGACCGGCGAGTCGAACTCGAACGGGGTGTTGCCGTACCACGTGCTGGCCCACTCCTGGACCGTGCCGGCCATGCCGGTGCCGGAAGGTGCGAAGAGCACCCGATAGGTCCCGTCAGGGACACTCACCGACCAGGAGGCACCTCCCAGCCATCCGGCGTAATGCGTTTCTCCCGTGCCGCTGAGGTCATACAACGTGACCGAGTAGGGGTCGGTGGGGGGTCCGTACGTGCCGGGCGTGATCTCGAACGTCACGGTGCCACTGACAGTGTGGTCGGCAGCCGAGGCGGGTGCGACGCTGACGAAGACGGTGGCGACACCGAACACCGTCGCCGTGACGGCGGCCAACCAGGGGCGGAAGCGCGACATCCGGGCACCTTTCAGTGACGATGACTCAACAGCGAGTCGCACTCACGATATCACCAGGATCGGAGGGATGCTCGGGCCACCGTGAGCACCGTAAGGAGTCAGGATGCCCCAGCCGCGCGCGCACGCTCGACCGCCGCCGGCAGCGCGGCCAGGAGGGCGTCAATCTCGGCGTCGGTCGTCGACCAGCCGAGCGTGAAACGCAAAGCGCCGCGCGCCTCGCGTTCGGGCACGCCCATCGCGATGAGCACATGCGACGGCTCCGGAACGCCCGCTTGGCACGCCGAACCCGTCGACACGCTGAACCCCGCCTGGTCGAGCAGATAGAGGAGCGCGTCGCCGTCGCTGCCCGCGAACGTCAGGTGCGCGTTTCCGGGCAGGCGGTCGACAGGGTCGCCCCGCAGCACCGCATCCGGCACGGCGGCGAGCACGCCGACCACCAGGCGATCCCGGCGCGCGCGAAGCACCTCGACCCCCTCGGTGCGGCGCCTCTCCGCCTCCGCGAGCGCGACCGCGAACGCATGCGCACCCGCGACATCCATCGTGCCGGAGCGCCCGCGCTGCTGGTTGCCGCCGTGCACGAGCGGCGTCACCGTCGCCGAACGAGCGAGAACGAGCGCACCCACCCCGACCGGTCCGCCCACCTTGTGGGCGCTCACGCTGAGCGCCGCCGCCCCGACGCTCGCGAAGTCGACAGGCACGGCACCCACTGCACCCACCGCATCGATGTGCACCGGCACCTCGTGCTCGGCGGCGAGCCGTGCCAGCTCGGCGACCGGCTGGATGGTGCCCACCTCATTGTTGGCCCACAGGGTCGTCGCGAGCGCCACATCCGGGCCGAGAGCCGTCTCGAACGCGGAGACGTCGATCCGGCCGACCGCGTCGACCGGGATCCACTCGATCTCGGCGCCCTCGTGGGCGGCCAGCCACTCGAGAGCGTCGAGCGTCGCATGATGTTCGGCGCGCGTCGCCAGGATGCGCCGGCGCCCCGCATCCCCCGCCACACGCGACCACCACAACCCCTTGAGAGCGAGGTTGATGGATTCGGTGCCTCCCGACGTGAACGTCACCTCGACGGGGTCCGCGCCCAGCAGCCCGGCGATCGTGTGGCGGGCATCCTCCAGCAGACGCCGAGCGGACTGCCCCTGACCGTGAATCGACGACGGGTTGCCGACGAGCGCGGCCGCCTCGGTGTAGGCGGCGATCGCCGCGGGAGTCATCGGGGTCGTGGCCGCATGGTCAAGGTAGGTCGCCACGCTTCATTACTCTAGATCGCATGCCCGACCACCTTGCCGACCTCGGAGTTCGCCTCGACGACTCCGGCGGCACGCTTCGGGTGTGGTCGGCGAGCGCGACCGCCGTCGAACTGTGCATCTTCGACGAACGCGACAGCACGTGGGTCGCCGAAACCGTGCCGCTCGTGCGCGGCGAAGGCGACGTGTGGTCGGTCTCCACCCCGCTGCTCGTGCCCGGCACGCGCTATTCGGTGCGAGCGGATGGACCACGGGAACCGGGCCACGACTTCGACCCGCAGCGCCACCTCATCGATCCGTATGCGCGCGGACTCGCCCGCACTCCCGATGGGGGGTGGCGCGGATACGTGCAGGAGCCCGACACGTTCGACTGGGGCTCCTCGCGGAAACCCCAGGTGGCCCTCGATCACACGGTGCTCTATGAAGCGCACGCGAAAGGGCTCACGAAGCTCAACCCCGCCGTACCGGAGGAGTTGCGCGGCACCTACGCGGGCTTGGCGCATCCGTCGACGATCGAATACCTCCTCGACCTCGGCGTGACGACGATCGAACTGCTTCCCGTACACCAGTCGGTGAGCGAACAGCGCCTCATCAAGCAGGGCCTCATCAACTACTGGGGATACAACACCCTCAACTTCTTCACCCCGCACGCCGAGTACGCGACGCGCGCCGCCCAGGTCGGCGGCACCGGCGCGGTGCTTCGCGAGTTCAAAGGCATGGTCAAGCTGCTGCACGAGGCCGGCTTGGAAGTCGTGCTCGACGTCGTCTACAACCACACGGCCGAAGAGGGCCCGAACGGGCCGACCAGTTCGCTGCGCGGCCTCGACAACCGCAACTACTACCGGCAAGCGGCCGACGGCTCCTATATCGACACGACCGGATGCGGCAACTCGCTCAACACCGCGACGCCGGCGGCCCAGCGCCTCGTGCTCGACTCGCTGCGCTACTGGGCGAACGACGTGCAGGTCGATGGGTTCCGGTTCGATCTCGCCGCGGAACTCGGCCGCGACGCCAAGCACGAGTTCCAGCGCGACCACCCGCTGCTGCTGGCCATCCGCGACGACCCGCAACTGGCCGGGGTGAAGATCATCGCCGAACCCTGGGATGTCGGTCTCGGTGGCTGGCAGGTCGGCAACTTCCCCGACGGCTGGAGCGAGTGGAACGACGGCTACCGCGACCGGATGCGCGACTTCTGGCTCACCGACATCGGCGCGGCACGCTCGGGAGGGGTGGCCCCCAACGGCATCGGTTCGCTCGCCCGTCGACTCGCCGGCTCGTCTCACGTGTTCTCGCAGGAGCGCGGCCCGCTCGCGTCGATCAACTTCATCACCGCCCACGACGGCTTCACGATGGCCGACCTCACGGCGTACAACACGAAGCACAACCTCGGCAACGGCGAGAACAACCGCGACGGCACCGACAACAACCATTCCTTCAACCACGGCGCCGAAGGACCGAGCACGGACGTCGCCATCGTGGACGCGCGGCGCAAAGCGATGCGCAACCTGCTGGGCACCCTGCTGCTGTCGGCGGGCATCCCGATGCTCACCGCGGGCGACGAGTTCGGGCGCACCCAACGCGGCAACAACAACGCGTACTGCCACGACAGCGAACTGACGTGGGTGCCGTGGGAGCACGAAGACTGGCAGGACGACCTGCTGCAGGTCGCCAAAGACTTGACGCGCTTCCGCCGCGAGAACCCCGCACTGCGGCCCGTTCGCTACGGCAAGTGGGGCGAAACCGTGCCGAGTGCCACCCAGATGGATTGGTACAACAAGCAGGGCCAGTCGATGTCGCTGGAGGACTGGGACTCCCCCGCGGAGCGCACCTTGCAGTACTTGGCGGCGTCGACCCCCGAGTTCGAAGACTTCAACCGCATCCTGCTCATCGTGCACGGGCTCGAGGACGACGTCGACGTGATCCTCCCCCACCACGAAGGCGTCGCCGGGTACTCGCTGCTGTGGGATTCGGCGCTCGAAGAGCACGTGGACCCCGACGTGGACTACCTGCCCGGGTCGACGCGCCGCGTCTCGGGCGCGTCGATGCAGTTGTTCCGCGCGCACGACGCACCCGACCGCTGAGCCGCGGGCGCTCCTGTGGAGAGGGCGCCGCGCCGACCGCGTACCTCTCGTACCGTGCCGGGATGCACCTCACACCTCCCCGCCAACGCGCCCCACGCGGTGCGCTCGCCGCCGCCCTGTGCCTGACTGCCGCGCTGCTGAGTGCCTGCGTTCCCCCGTCCGGGCAGCCCACTCCCACCCCGACCCCCACGCGCACGGCGCTCTACGCCTCCGACGAGGAAGCGCTCGCCGCCGCGGAAGCGGTGTACCGGGAGTACCTGGAAGTGTCAGCGGCAGTGCTGGGTGGCTACGCCCCGGTGGAGCACCTCGATGAGGTACTCGCAGGTCCGTGGCTCGAGAGCGAGAAGTCCTCCGCAGTGGCCTTCGTGGAGAGCGGGAACCGCATCGTGGGGGTCAGCATCTTCCGCTACATCGAACTCAAGAGCTCGAAGATCAGCAGAGACAAGGCCACCATTGTGGCGTTGGTGTGTGAGGACATCAGCGCAGTGGACGTTCTCGACTCATCAGGAAACTCGCTTGTCAGCCCTGACCGGTACGACCTCACCCTCATGGAGGTGGAGTTCTCCGGTGACCGTCACGGGATCTTCGTGACCTCCCGCGAGCTCCGGGACACGTCTTGCTAGAGATCGTGCTCCTCGCGCTGGCGCTTGGCTGCCAGACAACGTCCCAGTTCGAAGGCAACTGCTCAATCAACGGCGCGATCACCGACGACGGCGCCCGGCTCGACGGCTCCCTCCGCGGACGCGACGACGCGAACTCGGTCGATGTCGACGGGGGCGGGGACGAACCCGAGGTGTACTGCGCCCGGCAGACCGGCCCGGTCTGCGACTTCGCCTTCACCGTCACTCCCCCGCCCGCCGCGGGTGCCGTGACCCTCGCCGATGTGGCCGCGTTCCCGGCCGACGCTGGAACCGTTCGCACCGAACCGAGCGGGTGGGCCGTGCTGGGGCTCCCGCTCAACGCGATCTCGACCGCGGCGACCCACACCGTGGACGGCACGCTTCTCGGCCAACCCGCGAGCGTCCGATTCACCCCGACGGCGTGGGTGTGGAACTTCGGCGACGGAACCCGGTCGATCACCTCTGCGACGGGCGGCGCCACCTGGGCGGAGCTGCGGGTCCCCGAGTTCGACCCCACCGCAACCAGTCACGTCTACACGGCCCGCGGCAGCTATCGGATCACGGTCGACGTGCAGTTCGCGGTCGGCCATCCACTATTCGCGCGGTCGGCGCTCGCACCGTGCTCGTCGCCGAGAACTGCAACGACAACCCCCGCGGGCCCGGATGCTGACGGGCGCGGGGCTCGACAGGTAGCCTGGCCGAATGGCCGTTGGAACCCCCGCGACCGTCGCGCTGACCGCCGCGGGCATCCCGTTCGAAGCGCATGCGTACGAACACGACCCCGCCAACACGAACTTCGGGCTGGAGGCCGCGGACGCGCTTGGACTGGAGCCGGACCGCGTCTTCAAGACCCTGCTCGCCGATGTCGACGGCCGGCTGGTCGTCGGCATCGTGCCCGTCACCGGCAAGCTCGACTTGAAGGCGCTCGCGACGGCCGTGGGTGGCAAACGCGCCGACATGGCCGACCCCAAGCTTGCCGAACGGCGCACCGGCTACGTCGTCGGCGGCATCAGTCCGATCGGGCAGAAGTATGCGCACCCCACGGTGCTCGACGAAACCGCCGAACTCTACGACACTGTGTTCGTCAGCGGCGGGCGACGCGGCCTCGATCTCGAACTGGCGCCCGTTGACCTCATCCGCGCGACCGCCGCGATCGTCGCCGCGATCGCGCGCGACTGACGGGACCCGGGCCCCGCTGCGGTTTGCGTGCGGCGCGGGCTTTCTTGCATCCGCGCGGCGCCTGAACCTCAGCGACGACCGCGCAAACCTCCGCGCGGCGAGCTGCGCTGAGCGAGCGTGAAACACGCAGCGCGGTTAGACAGCGACAGCCACGAGACCCAGTTCGGCGGACGAGGCGAGCAGCGGATGCTGCGGCACCACGCGAACGGTGTAGCCGAAGCTTCCCGCGCGCGCGAGCGGCACGGTTCCCTCGAAAGTGGTCACGCCGTTGGACTCGACGGGACGCAGCTCCTGGTGGGTCACGCGATCGAGCCGATCGGAGTCGAGGGCCCGGCCGTAGACGATCTCGACGAGCACGTCGTCAGGGGTGAGCCCGGCAAGGTCGACGGTCGCCCGCACGTGCAGCTCGTCGCCCACCTGCGGCACCGCATCCCACCCACCCGATTCGACGTGCGCGACGTGCACGCCCGGCCAGGCATCGACGATGCGCGCCTTCCACGCCGCCAGCGCGCGGGCCGGAGCGTAGCCGTCCTCACTGATCGCGCGCTCGGCGTGCGCGGCCGGCACGTAGAGCCGCTCAACGTACTCCTTGACCATGCGATCCGCCGACAACGCCGGTGACAGGGTCGCGAGCGTGTGACGGATTGCCTCGATCCAGCGCACAGGCACGCCGTGGGCGTCACGGTCGTAGAACCTCGGCGCGACCTGGTGCTCGATGAGGTCGTAGAGGCTTGCCGCCTCCAGCGCATCCCGCTCCGCCGCGTCGCCGGCCGAATCGGCCGACGGAATCGCCCAGCCGTTCTCTTCGTCGTAGAACTCCGCCCACCAGCCGTCGAGGATCGACAGGTTCAGCGATCCGTTGAGGGCCGCCTTCATGCCCGACGTGCCGCACGCCTCGAGGGGCCGCAGCGGGTTGTTGAGCCACACATCGGTGCCGGGGTAGAGCACCTTTGCCATGCCGATGTCGTAGTTGGGCAGAAAGACGATGCGCCCGCGCACATCCGGGTCGTTCGAGAACTCGACGAGCCGTTGGATGAGTCGCTTGCCTTCGTCGTCGGCCGGATGCGACTTGCCCGCCACCACGAGCTGCACGGGCCGCTCGGGGTGCGTCAGAAGCGCCCGCAGGCGCTCCGGGTCGTGCAGCATGAGAGTGAGCCGCTTGTAGGTGGGCACGCGCCGCGCGAACCCGATGGTCAGCACGTCCGGGTCGAGCAGGGTCGAGTACCAGCTCGGTACGCCCACACCGGGGTTCTGTTCCTGCCATGCGAGGGTGATGCGGCGGCGGGCGTCGGCGACGAGCTGTTCGCGCATCCGTCGACGCACCGCCCACAGGTCGGCATCGCTGACCGCCGGGGAGAGCCAGTCGCACGTGGTCGTGTCGGCATCGCCGAGCTTCTCGGCCGCGAGCGCACTGAGGAGCGGGTCTGTCCACGTGGGCGCGTGCACGCCGTTGGTGACCGACGTGATCGGCACGTCGGCCGGATCGAACCCCGGCCACAGGGCGCCGAACATGCTGCGCGAGACCTCGCCGTGCAGCTTCGAGACTCCGTTGGCGCGTTCGGCGAGTCGCAACCCCATGACAGCCATATTGAACTTGGTGGGGTCGCCGCCCTCGAAGTTCTCGGTGCCGAGGGCGAGCAGGTCGGCGGGCGCGACACCCGGCAGCAGATCGGTCTTCGCGTACTTCTCGATCAGGTCGACTTCGAACCGGTCGATTCCGGCGGGCACGGGCGTGTGCGTGGTGAACACGGTGCCCGCGCGCACCGCCTGGAGAGCCTCGTCGAACGTGAGGCCTTCGCCGATCAGGTCGGAGATGTGTTCCAGGCCGAGGAAGCCCGCGTGGCCCTCGTTGGTGTGGAACACGTCCGGCATCGGCGCACCCGTGATCTCGCTGTAGGTCTTGAGGGCGCGCACTCCCCCGACGCCGAGCAGCAGTTCCTGCAGCAGTCGGTGTTCGCCCCCACCGCCGTACAGGCGGTCGGTGACGGTGCGCAGTTCGTCCTCGTTCTCGGGGATGTCGGTGTCGAGCAGCAGCAGCGGCACGCGACCCACGGACGCCTGCCAGATGCGGGCCGACAGCGCCCGACCTTCGGGCAGGGCGAGAACGACGATCGCCGCAGAACCGTCCGGGCGGCGCACCACGCTGAGCGGCAAGCCGTCCGGATCGAGCACCGGGTAGGACTCCACCTGCCAGCCTTCACGCGAGATCGCCTGACGAAAGTAGCCGGAACGGTAGAAGAGGCCGACGCCGACGATCGGCACACCGAGGTCGCTCGCCGCCTTGAGGTGGTCGCCGGCGAGAATGCCGAGCCCTCCCGAGTACTGGGGCAGTGCGGCGGCGATGCCGAACTCGGGCGAGAAGTAGGCGATCGCGGCCGGCGCATCCGGGAGGGACTGGTACCACCGCGGCTTGCTCAAGTAGTCGTGCAGTTCGTGCTGCAGTTGCGTGACGGACGCGACGAAGGTCTCATCCGCGGCGAGTTCGGTGAGCCGCTCCGTCTCGACGGCTCCGAGCAACGCGACGGGATCGTTGCCGGTCGCCTCCCACAGCGCGGGATCGATCGAACGGAACAGCTGGCGCGTGGGTTGGTGCCACGAACGGCGCAGGTTGGTGGCCAGCTCGCTGAGCGCGGCGAGGCGCTCGGGCAGCACGGTGCGAACGGTGAAACGACGGATGGCCTTCACGCCAGCCAGCCTACGTGAGGCGTCGGCGGCCCCGATCACGGGCCCATGACGCCACTGTGAACGTCGTGTAACCGAACAGGCCGCATGCGAGCGCGACGGTGGCCCACGACTTGATCTGCGGGTCGATGCCGTTGGCGACCCAGCCGAGGAACGGCACGGCGTACCAGACGGTCCCTTTCACTTGGGCCGCGATCACCGGCGCCAGGTCGGGTTGGGGGTTGTTGTCGCCCTGCGTGCGGAAGGTCCGCTGCCCCGCCGTGTCGGTGGTGACCCCGATCACGCGATGCGTGACGACCTCGGGCCGACCGGACTGGAGCTGGTAGGTGATCACGTCGCCCAAGCGGATGTCATCGGGGTCGGTCGCTCGCACGACGACGAGTGTTCCGGGAGGGTAGGTCGGCTCCATCGAACTGGTCAGTACGGTCAGCGGCACGGCACCGGTGAGCCGGGGGACGCCGACGACCGCGACGGCGAGCGCGAGCACCCCCGTCAGCAGTGCGGCCGACGCTCCCGTTCGGATGGCGTGCGTGAGACCGCGACGCACGTGGCGCCCGCTCACCGTCCCGCCCGGGGCGGGCGGCGGGAGAGGATGTGGCCGCGCGCGACGACGAGCAGCCCGACGATCGCCAGAAGCGCGGCGGAGGCCGCAATCGGCGCGCCCGCGCGCGCATCCACGCCCGTGCGGGCGATCGCATCGGGGCGACTCGGCGAGAGGGGTCCGGACTCGTCACGCGGGCAGGCGGCGGGAGGTAGCGCACCGCCCGCGTCTTCGACGAGGGTCGCGTAGACGGTCGATTGCGCCGTCACGCCCTGTGCCGCGTTGGGGGCGGCGGCGTCCATCGCGACACCGATATCGACGACTACGGTCTCGCCGGCAGCGAGCACCGGCCCGGTGAGGATCGCTTGACACTCGCCGAGCGTCGGGGTGACGAGCTCTCCGACGCCGCCGGCGGCGGTGGCGTGGAGGTCGAGGTGATCGAGGAGGTCGGCGGAACCGACCTCGACCTGCACGGCCAGCATCAGGGTCGCGCTGAGCGCTGACGTGTTGCGCGCGTGGAGAATCCACGTTCCCGACCCACCCGGAACGAGAGGGCCGACCGCGGGGAGAGGACCCGCGATCGACCCGGAATGCCAGGTCACCCCATCGGTGCTGACGAGGATGCCGCCGGGCACCGCCGCCGCGCTCCCCGGCGCCGCAATCGCCGTCAGGAGCGCGACGGCGGGAACCGCCGCGGCCGCGAGCATCCGGATGAGGGGGCGTGGGGAACGTCGCGCCCCGATCAGGAACACTGCACCACCTCGTGTTCGTGGTTTCCGTAGTCGATGACGCGAGTCACGATGGTGCGCTGCGCGATCACCACCCACGATCCGGTCGTCGGGTTCTGGGCGCGCGCTTCGAGGGTGAAGGTCTGCGGGTCGCCGGGGTGCCCGGAGATCTCGTCGTCGATCATGTCCCAGTCGATGTAGCGCCAGGTGAAGTTGGAGTTCTGCGACGTGAAGAAGGAGCCGTCGAGCCACAGTCCCTCCGTGTGGTACGGCCACCCGCTCGGCGGATCCCAGGAGACGACGACGCCCCACGGTGAGTTCGAGGAGGGCACGCATTGCATTGTCGCGATGGGGGTGCCCGCGACGGTCTGGGTGACGCTCTGGCTCGCCGTCGATGTCCACGATCCGTTCGATCCGGTGGCCGCGAACGTGGCGGTCACGCTCGTACCCGGCAGCGCGGCGACCTGGGATGCGGGGATGGTCGTGCGAATGCACCAGAGCTGATTCGCTCCCGGCGCGAGCGTTCCGGAGAGTGCGGGCGGTGCGGCCCAGCTTCCGCTCGCGGAGCCGCCCGGCACCGTACCGGTGCAGGCGGAGGCGGACGCCGCAGACCACCGCGTCACAGTCACGGCGGCGGCGAGCGGCGCGGAACCGGTGGCGGAGATCGCCACCGAATAGCCGGCGCTCAACGTTCCCGTGTTCGTGACGGTGACCGCCGCGTTGCGGGTTCGGTCGCTGCTCGTGTAGCCCGCCGCGAGAGCGGTCGCCCCGGTGAGAGTGATCCCGACACTGCCCGAGGCGACGGCAGTGCTCGCGGTCGCCGCAACGCTCCAGTAGGCCCACGCCGCCGTGGCCCCGCCCGTCACGACGAGCAACCCCGCCACCAGCGCAGCGACCGCCCGCGCGCCCCAGCCCGTCACGGCGCGACCTGCCTTCCCGTGAAGGTGAGGCGGAAGCTCGTCGCGCCGCCTTGGGCCGAGGCGGGGGCGTCGGAGTCAAGGGCGACGACGAGGCAGACCGTGGCGCTCGCCCCGGCCGCGATCGCCACCGGAGCCGACGACGACTGGAAACCGGGGATGCGCCCGGCGACCCCGCCTGTGGCGGCCGGGGTGCAGGATGCGGGGGCGAGCGCGACGACGCGCACCATGAGTTCGGCGGCCAGACCCTGGGAGTCCGACAGCACCACCCCGTTGGATGCGGCGACGGACAGGGGCGTCGTGCCCGTGTTGGCGAGGGTGAGGGACGTGGCGACGGCGGCACCCGGTCCGAGCTTCGTGGCATCCAGGCCGGTGATGGTCGCCGCCGATTGTCCGTTGATGGTCAGCCCGGTCGTCCCCGAGGTGATCGTCGCTGCGTTCACGCTCGTCGCGGCTGACCAGAGCGCGAACGTGCCTCCCGCCTGCACGCCGATGATCGCGAGGACCGCCACGCCGCCGGCCGCGAACGCCACTCGGGTGCGCCCGCCGCGCACGCGGCGTCGCGACCCCACCGCGCGATGGCGGGGGCGGGACGGCGCGCTGGTCACGATCGGCTCCTGGGTCGATTCGGGGTGGGTGGAGTCGGGGTGTTCGGCAGAGTGCGGGTCAGCAGAGGGTGATTCGGGAGGGTCGGAAGAGGGTGAATCGGGGGGGGGTGGCGCGCCCCGCATCCGCACGCGGGGCGCGCCCGTCGGTGGCGTCAGTGCGTCGGCACGACACCGGCCGTGACTACGGGATCGCCACCTGAGTGAGGGTGAGCTTGAGGCCACTCAGTTGCACGGTCTTGGCCTGACCTTCGAGGTTCGGCGTCGCCGGGTCGAAGGCGACCGTCACGGTCACGGTCACGGTGCTCACGCCCGCCGCGGGCGTGACCTTGAAGAGGTTGCCGCCGAGGCTCGTGACGTTGGCATTGTTCGAGGTCGCACCGAGGGTGATCGTGATCCGGCTCTGCAGCTCCGGTGCGATGGTGATCGAACCGGGGTCGTAGGTCAGTTGCGCCACGAGGTCGTTGCCGGTGGCAGTGATCTGGACCGTCTGGGTGAGCTTGACGGTGTTTCCCGGCACGATCCGGAAGGTGGAGATGTCGGCGATCGCCGTGTTGCCGCCGTTGGTGACGTTGGTCCACTGCGGCGAACCGACGGTGCCGAACTTCAGTTCGCCCGCGGTGATGGTCGATCCGCTCAGCGTCGCGGTGTCACTCCACAGCGCGAACGTGCCGGCGCCGCCGAGGAGGAGCACGAGGCCCGCGCCTGCGGCGATGGCGCCTCGGGTGAGTTTGTTCATGGTCGGATCCTCGAATGCTCGGGATGCTGCGACCACGGCTTCTCGAAGGCGTCAGTCGCATCATCGACTGCGTCGCGCCGGGCGGCGCGACCACACCGCCTTCGGGGTTGGTGCTCCTTCGACGGTAGCAGCGCACCCCCCGCCGACACCCCCCGTCCGTGTACCCCAGTAGAGGTCACAGCGCGGATGCGCAAGCCGACGACAGCGAGAGGCTTTCGAGGTAGCGTCGGAGAGTGGCGACCCAAACTCCAGCCGACCAGACTCCCGCCGTCGCGCAACAGCCCGAAGCCGGCTCCGCTGCCCCTGCAACGCCCGAGCCGGCGCCGTTCACACCGGCTCTCGGCCGCATCCCGATCCGTCACTTGACCCCCCAGGTGCCGGAGGGGCGCTGGCCGAGCAAGGCGTATGTCGGCGAGGTGGTGCCGTTCGAGGCGACGATCTTCCGGGAAGGACACGACCAACTCGGGGCTCGGCTCATCCTCACCGATCCGAACGGTCGCTCGACGACCTACCGCATGCGGCCGTTGGCGCCCGGAACGGACCGCTGGCGCGCCGAAGCTCCGCTGACGATGGAGGGCCGCTGGACGTGGCGCGTCCGCGCATTCGCCGATGACTGGGCGACGTGGCTGCACAACGCCGAACTGAAGATCCCCGCGCGCGTCGACGTCGAGCTGATGATCACGCTGGGGCGTCAGCTGCTGGAGCGCGCAGGAACGCGCCGGGTGATCGTCGAGGCGGCCGCTGCCTTCGCCGACGCGAGCCTCACCGCCGACCAGAAGCTCGCCATCGCCCGCGATCCGAAGCTCACGGCCGCCATCGAATCGAAACCGCTGGCGAGCCTGACGACGGAATCGGAGAGCCTCACCGTGCGCGTGGAACGAACGCGCGCCGGGGTCGGCAGCTGGTACGAGTTCTTCCCCCGCAGTGAGGGCGCGCGCCGAGCCAAAGACGGATCCTGGACCAGCGGCACCCTGCGCACAGCCGCCAAGCGTCTCACCGGCGTGGCCGATATGGGCTTCGATGTCGTCTATCTGCCGCCGATTCACCCGATCGGGCACCAGTTCCGCAAAGGACGCAACAACACTCTCGTCACCCAGCCGGGCGATCCTGGCTCCCCGTGGGCGATCGGCTCGGAGGCGGGCGGTCACGACGCGGTCCACCCCGACCTCGGCACCATCAAAGACTTCGACTACTTCGTCGCGACGGCCGCGAAGCACGGAATCGAGGTTGCCCTCGACTTCGCGCTGCAGTGCTCGCCGGACCACCCCTGGGTGACCGAACACCCGGAATGGTTCACCCACCTTCCGGACGGAACGATCGCCTACGCCGAGAATCCGCCGAAGAAGTATCAAGACATCTACCCGATCAACTTCGACACCGACCCCGACGGCATCCATCGCGAAGTCGTGCGGCTGCTGCGTTTCTGGATCGGCCACGGCGTGCGCATCTTCCGCGTCGACAACCCGCACACCAAGCCGCTGCGCTTCTGGGAACGCGTGCTGCACGAGATCAACGGCGAGTTCCCGGATGTCGTGTTCCTCGCCGAAGCGTTCACGCGTCCCGCGATGCTCTACTCGCTCGCCCAGATCGGCTACCAGCAGTCGTACACGTACTTCACGTGGCGCAACACCAAAGAGGAACTCGCGGAGTTCTTCACGTCGATCTCCCACGAAACGTCGGCGTTCCTGAGGCCCAACCTGTTCGTGAACACGCCAGACATCCTCACCGAGTACCTGCAGTTCGGCGGCCAGGCCGCGTACCGCATTCGCGCGGCGCTCGCGGCGACCGCGAGTCCGAGCTGGGGCGTCTACGCCGGTTTCGAGCTGTTCGAGAACGTCGCTCGTCCCGGCAGCGAAGAGAACATCGACAACGAGAAGTACGAGTACAAGCAACGGGACTGGGCGGCCGAAGAGAAGGCGGGGCGCTCGCTCGCGCCCTACCTCACGCGCCTCAACCTCATCCGCGCGGCCCATCCCGCGCTGCGCCAACTGCGCAACCTCGAGGTGCACTGGAGCGACGATGAGGCGATCCTCGTCTACACGAAGCACCTCGACGGCGCGTACATCGAAGGCGGCGGCACCGACACGGTCATCGTCGTCGTCAACGTCGACCCGCATTCGGTGCGCGAGACGACCGTGCACCTCGACCTCACGCGCATCGGGATGCGACCCGACGACCGATTCACCGTGCGTGACCTGCTCACCGGATCGCAGTGGGAGTGGGGCGCCGACAACTACGTTCGACTCGACGCGCACGCCTCTCCCCTGCACATCCTCCACGTCGAATACCCGAAGGGGCGATGATGCCGAGAAAGACCGCGCCGACATCGCCGCCGCCGAGCGACGATCCGCACCTGCCGGCGCTTCACCCCGATCACGTCGCGGCGCTCGTCGAAGGGCGCCACCCGCGCCCGCATGACGCTCTCGGGCAGCATGCGGTACCGGACGGCTGGATCGTGCGTGTCATCCGGCCCCTCGCCGAGACGGTCGCGATCGTGCGTGCCGATGGGTCCCGCGTGCCGCTCACTCACGTCGATCGCGGACTCTGGCACGGTTTCGCGCCCGACCCGGGGCAGGCGTATGTCGTCGAGGCCTCCTATGCCGGCGGCACCACGTGGACCGCCGACGACCCGTACCGTTTCGTGCCCACGGTCGGTGAGGTTGACCTCTACTTGTGGGGCGAGGGCCGACACGAACAGCTGTGGCAGGTGCTCGGCGCCCATGTGCGTCCGCACGAAGGCGTCGAGGGCACCGCGTTCAGCGTGTGGGCCCCGCACGCGACCGCGGCACGCGTCGTCGGCGACATGAACGACTGGAACGGTGTCGGCCACGCCATGCGGCGGCTCGACGACAACGGGGTGTGGGAGATCTTCATTCCGGGGCTCGGGCCGGACTCGGCCTACAAGTTCGAGCTGCGCACGCCCGCCGGCGACTGGGTACTGCGCGCGGACCCGATGGCGCGCTTCACCGAGGTGCCGCCCGCGACCGCGTCGCGCACGGGCGTCTCCACCTACGAGTGGACTGACCGCGAGTGGATGACGCGTCGGGCTGGCAGCGACCCCCACAACGGCCCGATGAGCGTCTACGAGGTGCATGTCGGGTCTTGGCGACCGGGCCTCGGCTACCGGTCGCTCGCCGACGAACTGATCGCCTACGTGCAGGAGACAGGGTTCACGCACGTCGAGTTCATGCCGCTCGCCGAGCATCCGTTCGGCGGATCCTGGGGTTACCAGGTGACGGGCTACTACGCGCCCACGAGCCGGTTCGGGCATCCGGACGACCTCAAGTACCTCATCGACCGCCTGCACGGCGCGGGCATCGGCGTGATCATGGACTGGGTTCCGGGGCACTTCCCCAAAGACGAGTGGGCGCTGGCCCGATTCGACGGTGAGCCGGTCTACGAGCACGCGGATCCGCGTCGCGGTGAGCAGAAGGACTGGGGCACCCTCGTCTTCGACTTCGGGCAGTCGCAGGTGCGCAACTTTCTCGTCGCGAACGCGCTCTATTGGCTGGAGGAGTTCCACATCGACGGCCTGCGGGTCGACGCGGTCGCCTCGATGCTCTACCTCGATTACTCCCGCAAAGACGGCGAATGGCTGCCGAACCGCTACGGAGGCCGCGAGAACCTCGAGGCGATCGCGTTCCTCCAGGAGGCGAACGCCACCGCCTACAAGCTGAATCCGGGCATCGTGATGGTCGCCGAGGAGTCGACGAGCTGGCCGGGCGTCACCAAGCCGACCGCGGCCTCCGGGCTCGGTTTCGGGATCAAGTGGAACATGGGCTGGATGCACGACTCGTTGCAGTACATGCACGAGGATCCGATGTACCGCTCGTACCACCACAACGACATCACGTTCTCGTTCTTCTACGCGTTCAGCGAGAACTTCATGCTGCCGATCAGCCACGACGAGGTCGTGCACGGCAAGGGTTCGCTGCTGCACAAGATGCCGGGCGACCAGTGGCAGAAGCTCGCGAACGTGCGGGCCTACCTCGCCTTCATGTGGGCGCATCCGGGCAAGCAGTTGCTCTTCATGGGCAGCGAGTTCGGTCAGCCTTCCGAGTGGAGCGAGGAGCGGGGGCTCGACTGGTGGATTCTCGACCAGCCGGTGCACCGCGGACTGCAGCGCATGGTCGGCGAGCTCAACCGCGTCTACCGCGCCACTCCCGCGCTGTGGGAGCAGGACAACACGCCTGACGGCTTCGAGTGGATCGACGGCGGCAACGCCACCCAAAACGTGCTTGCATTTGTGCGCTGGTCCCGCGACGGTCAGCCGCTCGTCGGACTGTTCAACTTCAGCGGCAACCCGGTCGGACCGTACCGGGTGGGGCTGCCGTTCGCGGGCCGCTGGCGGGAAGCGATCAATACGGATGCGACCGAGTTCGGCGGCTCGGGCGTGGGCAACTTCGGCGTCGTCGAAGCCGGGCCGGAACCGTGGGGCGGCCGGCCCGCGTCCGTCGAGTTGACGCTGCCGCCGCTCGGTGCGCTCTGGCTCGTGCGCGACTAGGGTTCGGCACCGCACGGGCCACCGATCGAGACCCACCCCCGTGCCACCTGGTTTCGATACGCCGTCTGCGACGGCTACTCAACCGGCGACCTGCGAGCGCGCTACAGCGCCAGAACCCGCCGGTCGAGTAGCGGGCACAGCCCGCGTATCGAGACCACACCCCACCGTGCCCGGTGGTTTCGATACGCCGTCTGCGACAGCTACTCAACCGGCGACCTGCGAGCGCGCAGACCCGGATTCAGTAGAGCAGCGAAGTCAGGCGGCGGCGGGCCGCGACCACGCGCGGGTCCTCTCCCCCGGCGATCTCGAAGTACTCGAGCAGGCGGGCGCGAACGGCGTTCTTGCCGTCCGCATCCAGGGACGGGTAGAGGTCGAGCAGACGCCCGAACGCGTCCTCGAGGTGTCCACCCGAGACGTCGAGGTCGGCGACCGCGAGCTGGGCCGCGACGTCCGTCGGATTCTCGGCAGCGGCCGTGCGCAGCGATCCCGCGTCTGCGCCGTCGAGGCGCGCGAGGAGCGACACCTGCGCGAGGCCCGCGACAGCGAGCTGATCACGGGGGTTCTGCGCGATCGCCGTCTCATACGCCGTGATCGCGCGAGCGAAATCGCCCTCCGTGATCGCGTCGTACGCCTCCTGGTGCAGCGGCGGCAGCGGCTCCTCCACCGGCTCGCCGTTCTCGTCGGTGGCCAGCGTGCCGGTCACACCCTGCTGAGCCGCCAGCTGCAGCACCTGCTCGAACACGGCCCGCACATCCTGCTCGGCGGGCATGCCGGCGAACAGCTGCAACGGTCGCCCGCCGACGACGGCTGCGACGGTCGGTACTTCAGCGACTTGGAACGCCTGCACCAGTTGCGGGTTGCGCGTCGCGTCGACCACGGCGAGGGCCAGGCGCCCGCCGAACGATTCGACAATCGGCCCGAGCGCGGACGCGATCTGCTGACCGACGAACTCGACGATGACCGGCACACTCGCGGACAGATCGAGCACCTGCGTGAAGTCGGCATCCGACGTCTCCCGAATCACCGCTCCGGCAGGCGCCGCGCCCGACGGGGGTCCGGCTGGCCGCACGAGCGACGACAGGTCGACGGCACCGCGCAGGTTCGCGGCGTTGAGCGGGGCGTTGGTCATCCGATCTCCGTGGCTGAGACGAGGCCCTGGCTGTAGCCGAGCAGTACAATCTTCCCATCGCTTCCCGCGGGAGGCACGTAGAAGAGCATCTGGTCGGAGTAGGTCGCGATCACGCCCTTCGTCGAGACGGTGATGCCGGAGAGCGCCTTCACCTGCCCGGTCGTGTTCACGGCCGCACCCGCCTCGACGGGAACCACTGTCGTGGTCTCACGGAGGTCGACGGCGACGATCGCGCCCGCGTCGTTCGTGGCGAGCGCCACCGGGGGCGCGTCCGACTCGAAGTAGGCGAACGTCATGCGCGCGGTGGACGGCAGCGCAGCGACCCGCTTGGCCTTGTCTTCGAGGCCGACGACGGTGCGCAGCGTGTCACCTTCCGCCTCGAACTTCAGGTAGAGCGTGCTCTCCACGTCCCGCTCGAGGATGTCGGCATAGCCGAGTGCGAGATCCTCGGGAGCCATCGCGAGCAGACCGCTGTCCGCCGCGAGCCGCGCGGCGCCGACGCTCGCGGGCGCCACATCGGGAAGTACGGCGCCGGCTTCGAGAGTGAGGGCGTAGTGCACCTTGTAGTTGGCGCGCGGGTCGTCTTGCACGAGAACGAGCGCCACCGGGGGGATGGTCGCGTCCTTCTCGTCCTGGATGACGGCGAAGACGGTGCGCGGCCACGACTCCGTCTGCTGCGGGAGCGTCAGCTTGACCGGCCCCTCGGGGATCGCCGGATAAGACGGGATGTTGCCGTCGGCCCCCCGCGCCACATAGTTGGCCAGGCGGAGGTCGAGCGCGGGCCCGGCGAACCGGGTTTCCAGCAGTTCGGCGTCGCGATTCGCGTCGGCCTCCGCGGTGACGGCGCTGATCTGGGCGACGATGCGCTCCACCTGACGCACGGACACGGCCGGCGGGGTGAGTTCCGCACCGGCGGGAACGGTGGGTGTCGGCGTCGGCGAGGCACCCGCGGAACCGGGCCAGTAGTCGGCCGAGCAGCCGGTGAGCGCGAGGGCCCCGATGAGCACGGGAACGGCGATGAACGCGCGGCGGCGGCCGCTTGCGGGTTTGTCAGCGGATCGACGAGACGGTTTGACCACGGGCTTCTTCGGCACCTTCGGCATCTTTCGGCGCGGGCCCCGGCCCGAGCGCATGTGGTTGGTGGCCCAGATCAGGAACCCGATGCCGAGGAGGAGCATGACCGCGCCCCCGACGATGAGGGGTCCCGCCCACGGGGTGGAGTTGTCGATGGGCCACGAGATGGTGATGTCGGAGGGAGCGGGCGCCACCCCGTCGGACACGATGAGGAACGAGATGTTCTCGGGCACGCTCACCGTGAGGGTCAGTTCGTCATCCCGCTCGTAGTCGTCGAGCCAGAGGTCGGACCCGTTCGGATCGGGCACCTCCGTCTGCTCGCCTGCGACCAGGTCAGAGGTGAGTTCTCCGGTCTGCGGGTCGATCGAGACGACCTGGTGACGCGTGTCGCCAACCCACGCCTCCACATCGGAGGTGGTGCCGTAGGCGGCGAACACCGTTCCGGGACCGGCGATCGTGAGGGTCTGGCTGCCGTCGAACGCGTTGAGCGTGGCGCCATCGATGATCGTGACCGCCGCGTCCGTCGACACCGTTGTGCTCAATGCCACATGGTCGGGGGCCGCCAGGATCGTCCGCTGTGCGATGCCGAAGCCGATCATGAGAGCGGCCACGACAAAACTGACGATGGCGAGAACGAATCGCACCAGATTCTCCTTCCGCGCTGCCCGGCCGAGCGGCGGGAGGCTCGGGTCCTCCGCTCGCAGATCGCGGCCGCTCGCACTCGTCAGAGCGGATTGGCCTCCCGGACATCAACGCCGGGAGAGGCAGCAACAAAGACGTTCCACGATAGCCGATGGCGACTGTGCGCTCCTAGCGGAGGCACTGGGAACTCCCTGGGAAGGCTCACTTTCGTGCAGCGCTCGAGGGGCTGACCACCCCTGGCGGTAACGGCCTAGACTCGTCAGGGTTCCCCCCTCTTCTTCAGTCCACCTCTTTTCCGTGCGAGGAGCATTCGATGGCTGGCGACACCGGATTCAGCACCGAGATGCGGGGCTACCGCAAAGACGAGGTCGACGCGGCGATCCAGGAGCTGCGCCGCGACCTCATCAAAGCGAACAATGAGCGCGCCGAGGCGGCCAAAGAGGTCAAGCGCCTGCTCGCGGTCAACGAAGATCTGCAGGCGGAACTGGATGAGACCGGCACCCCGACCTACAGCGGACTCGGCACGAAGCTGGAAAGCCTGCTGCGCACGGCCGAAGAGCAGTCCACCCGTCTGATCGCCCAGGCTGATATCGACGCGGAGAAGTTGCGGACGACCACGACCGCAGAGGTGCAGAAGCTGCGGCAGGATGCTGCGGACGAGGCCCAGCGGCAACTCGACGAAGCCGCTGCCCGCGCCGCGTCGACGCTCGCCGCAGCGACCGAGGAAGCCGACCGACTGCTCGCGCGGGCCCGCGCGGAAGCGGACACGGTGCTTCAGGACGCGCAGCGAGAGGCGACGGCGCTGCGGGGCGCGGCGGCGACCGAGGCCGCCGAGGTGCGAGCGATCGCCCGGCGCGAGAGTGCTGCACTGCGGGCGGATGCGGAACGTGAAGCGGCCGAACTGCGGGAGACCGCCGCTCGCGAGTCGTCAGAGGCGCGCGAAGCCGCCGCCGAGCTTGCCCGCGACTCCGAACTGGGCCGCGCGACCTTCGAAGCGGAGAACGCCCGCTTGCGCGCCGAACTCGCTCGCGACTTGGAACAGGGTCGAACCGATCTGGCGCGCGAGCTGGAGACGGGTCGCGCGGAGCTCGAAGCCGAGATGGCCGCCGCCCGCACCCGGTTGGAGAACGAGACCCGCGCCGCGCAAGAGAAGCTCGCCAACGACACCGCCGCCGCGCAGGAGAAGCTCGCCAACGACACCGCCGCCGCTCGGGACTCGCTCGAGGCGGACACGGCCGCGGCGCGGGCCGCGCTCGACGCCGAGGCCACGCAGACGCGTGCGCAACTCGAGTCCGAGGCGATCGCCACGCGCGCTCAACTCGAGGCCGAAGCGATCGCCACGCGCGCCGAACTCGAGAAGGAGGTCACGACGACGCGAGCGACGCTCGAACAGGAGACCGCCGCCGCCCGCCTCGACCTCGAGCAGCAAACCGCGGCCGCACAAGCCGCGCTCAACGCGGACACGGCCGAGCGGCGCGCCGCGCTCGACGCGGAGATCGCTCAGCGCCGCGCCGCCCTCGACGAGGACGAGAAGCGCGTGCGTGCACAACTCGCGCACGATCGGGAGAAGCAAGCGACCGACCTTGCCCGCGAGGCGGAGCGGGTGCGCACCGAGCTTGCCGCCGAGACGGAGGCGACCCGCGCCGAACTCGCACACCAGCGCGACGAGACGCGCACCGCGCTCGAGAAGGAAGCGGAGCAGGCCCGCACGGCCCTGGACGCGGAGCTTGCGCGTCGACGCGACGAAGCCGAGAAGGCGGCGCTGGCGGCCCAGCAGGAGGCGTCGGAGCAGTTGAAGGGGTTCCTCACGGAGGCGCAGGCACAGCTTGCCGAAGCGACCCAGCGGGCCGCTCAGAAGCGCGCCGAAGCGGAGCAGCTCGAAGCCGACTCGACCGCAGCGGCACGCAGTGTGCGCGAGCAGGCCGAGACGCACGCACGCGAACTGGTCGAGAGCGCCCAGGCCCGCGCTCGCGCCCTCGTCGAGGAGTCGGAGCGCCGGTCGGCGCAGCTCATCGCCGAAGCCGAGGATCGGCTGGCGAAGATCCGCATCGAGCGCGAGACGGTGGCCAGCTACTTCGAGAACCTGCGCGGAGTGCTGCAGCAGGTGGACGAGGTCACCACCGACCGGTGACGGGGCTCCGGCGGGGCTCTTTCCCGTTCGTCACTCGGGTGCATCGCTCGCCTCGTCGGCTCGGACCAGTATCCTGAGCCAACACCCTGAGTTGGAAGGCTCTCACCTGTGAAGATCCACAACGCGTTCGCGGTCGGTCTGCTCGGCGGACTCGGCGTTCTCGTCGCCATCGGCGTCGGGATGACCGTCGGATCGCTCGCGACGATCCTGACCTACGTCGGTGCGGCGCTGTTCCTCGCGCTCGGCCTCGACCCGGTCGTCAGCTGGCTCGAGCGGCACAAGTTCCCGCGACCGCTCGCGATCGTCACCGTGCTCGTCGGCGTGCTCGGCGTGTTCACGGGTCTGGTCTTCGCGATCATCCCTGCGATCACCGATCAGGTGAACAAGGCGATCGACACCATCCCCGGTTTCGTCAATTCGTTCTTCAACGGCGAGGCGCGTGCCTGGATCCAGAGCACGCTGCCGTGGCTGGATCTCGACGAGGTGCTCAAGGGTCTCGAAAGCTGGGTGACGACCCTCGACCCGACACAGATCGGCGGCGGCGTGCTCACCGTCGGCATCGGGATCGCGACCGGGGTGACCGGAGTCGTGATCGTGCTCATTCTCACCCTGTACTTCGTGTCGTCGCTGTCGAGCCTCAAGCGCGGCATCTACCGACTCGTGCCGGCCTCGAAGCGGCCGACGTTCATCGATCTCGCTGAACAGACGAGCAAGGCGGTCGGCCGGTTCGTCAGCGGCCAGTTCCTGCTCGCCCTCTGCAACGGTGTGCTGTCGTTCATCTTCCTCACCTGGATCTTCCCGCTGTTCGGCATCCACGTGTCGTACTCGGCGCTGTTCGCGTTCATCGCGTTTCTGGGTTCGCTCATTCCGCTCGTCGGCACGATCTCGGGCTCCGTGGTGATCACGTTGCTCGTGCTGCTCTTCGACGGGGCTCCCGCCGTGTGGGTCGTCGGCATCTACTACCTCGTCTACATGCAGCTCGAGGCCTACGTGCTCAACCCGCGCATCATGGCGCAGGCCGTGAAGGTGCCGGGCGCCGTCGTGGTGATCGCGGCTCTCGCGGGCGGTACCCTGCTCGGCATTCTCGGCGCGCTCATCGCGATCCCCGTCGCCGCCGCGATCATGCTCGTGATCGACCAGGTCGTCGTGCCGCGGGCCGAAGAACGCTAGCGCACCAGCGGAACGGCTCGCCCTACTCGTCCCACTCGCGGGGCAGCGGGAGCACGCCGGGGTTCAGTCGCGCGACGATCTCCGTGAGCACGCGATAGGTCTGGTCTTCACCGACCCACAAGTGGCGACCGCCGTCGACGGCCACGAACTCGGTCTCGGGAACGCTCGCGAACTTCGCGGCGGCCTCGGCGGGGCGCAGGAAGTCATCCAGCTCGGGCACGACCGCCACAAGCCGCTTACCGCTGCCGGCCCATCGGGCGAGTTCCTCGTCGGTCGTGCGGCGCAGCGGAGGCGACAGCAGGATCGCACCGACGATCGGATGCTCGAGGCCGTACTTGAGGGTGACCTCGGTGCCGAACGACCAGCCCACGAGCCACGGGTTCGGCAGGCCGCGCGCCGCGACGAGATCCATTGCCGCCGCCAGGTCGTAGCGTTCATCGATCCCGTCGCCGAAGGAGCCTTGCGAGGTTCCGCGCGGCGAAGTGACGCCGCGGAAGTTGAACCGCAACACGGCCAGATCGGCGAGCGCCGGGAGTCGTGCCGCCGCCTTGCGGATGATGTGCGAGTCCATGAAGCCGCCGTGGGTGGGCAGCGGATGCAGAGCCACGATCGTCGCGACCGGATCGGCGGACGGCGGCAGGGCGAGTTCCCCGACGAGTGTGAGGCCGTCGGCGGTGTGCAGCTCGATGTCTTCGCGTCGCGCGGGCAGTTCGACGCCGCCGCGGATCTCGATGCTCACAGGTCTCTCCTCGGGGTGATGGTTCGGGCGGGCGACGACGGATGCCGTCTCGGGCGCGGTGCCGTGGTCGTGGCGGTCACGGGCGGATGGCCCAGCAGTGACTGTGCCAGTGCCGTCGGCCTGCCAGGTCGTCGGCCTCGCCCATGAGACCGTCGGCACGCCACGCGACGGTGTGCGCGGTTCCCGGCCCGATCTCGAGGCCGCAGCCCGGGCACGTGTAGGACTTGACGGTGCTCGGCCCGGTCATGGGCTGCACATTCCAGGAGCCATCGCGCTTCGTCTGCACATGCAGCACTCCGCGGAGCGCGCGTTCGAGATCCAGTTCGGGATGCTCGTCGCGACCGCGGTCCCCTCGTGGGCGATTCGAGCGAGGCATGCTTCCAGCCTACGTGCGCGCGCCGCGGTCAGTCGTCGTCGAACTGAGCGAGACGCGCCTCCTCGAGGTCGAGCATCGTCTGGGCGCGCAGCAGGATTCGCGAGGGGTAGCTGCCCGCCGACCTCGCCTCGAGCAGGGCTGCGCGTTCGGCCGCGAGCACCGCTCTGCGCAGCGCCACATACCGCGCGTGGGGGGAATCGTGCGGTTCGCCGTCATCTCTTTCCACGCGCTCCCACGTCGCCTGGGCGCCGACGAGCGTGTCGTTGCGCACCCGCTCGACCACGGCCGCATCCACCGCGTCGCCGTCGTCGTCAACCGGTGCCTCGAGAACCTGCAATCCCGCCTCGTTCATCTCGTCGAGGAGCGAGGCGAGCGCTCGGCGGTCGGCGGTCGCGTCTGTGCCGCGCACGCCCGTCCAGCGAATCACTGCGGGAAGGCTCAGACCCTGCAGCAGGAGGGTCACGATCGCGACGGTGAAGGCGATGAGTACCAGCTGGGGTCGATACGGCGTCTCGGGCGGCAGCGATTGTGCAGCGGCGAGCGTGACCACGCCGCGCATGCCCGCCCAGCCGAGGATGATCCCGCCGCGCCAATCCAACCCCTGGTCGCGAAGTTCGCGCAGATCGTTGTCGTGGCGCAACGCCCGACGTCGCCACAGGTCGATGCGGCGCTCCCAGCGCGGCGGCATGTCGCCGTCGGGCAGTCGGGACTGCATCGCTCGGTAGCGCTGCTGATCTCGTTCGGCCCGACGGATGCTTCCGCGGAAGCCGAGCACGAGAGGCCCGACGAACAGATACCGCATCGCAATGATGACGACGGTGACGAGCAACCCCAGAAGCACCGCCTGCGTGACGCTCAAGTCGTCTTCGGTGACGCTGCTGAGCACGTAGGTCAGCTCGAGTCCCATGAGCAGGAAGACGCCGTTCTCGAGCACGAACTGGATGGAACGCCAGTTCGCCCGCTCAGTCGCCCGCGACTGCGGCGACAGCCGACGGGGGGCGTGGTGGCCGGTGTAGAGGCCCGCGGCCACGACAGCGATGACGCCGCTCGCGCCCGCGACCTCCGCCGGGATGAAGGCGATGAACGGTATTGCGAACGAGATCGCCGTATCCAGGAGCGGTTCCCGCAGCCGAGACCGGACCCACACCGTGACAAACCCGACGACGACGCCGATCGCGATCGCCACGGAGACCGCGAAGACGAAGTCGCCGACGGCACCCCAGAACGAGATCGTGGCCGCGGTCGCCGCGAGCGCGGACCGCAGCAGCACGAGGGCCGTCGCGTCGTTGACGAGGCTCTCCCCCTCCAGGATGGTGACGAGCCTCGGCGGCAGTCCGAAACGCTTGGCGATCGCCGTCGCCGCGACGGCATCGGTCGGGCTGATCACCGCACCGACCGCGATCGCGGCAGCCAACGAGAGTTCCGGGAACACCGCCCACAACAGCACCCCGGTGACGAACGTCGTCGCCACCACAAGAAGCACGCTGAGCAGTCCGATGGAGGCGATGTTGCGTCGGAAGTCGATCACCGGCACCGTGATCGCCGCGCTGTAGAGGATCGGGGGCAGCAGGCCGATGAGAATGAACTCCGCCGGAACGTGCACGGGGGCGCCCGGAATGAAGCTGAAACCGGCCCCGATGACGATGAGAATGAGCGGTGCTGCGATCCCGAGGCGGCGGCCGAACAGGCCGGCGACGACGATCGTCACGAGCCCGATCACGAGGTAGACGGCGAACTGGAGCGAGTCCATCGCGCCAGCCTATCGAGGGCGGCGAGGGCCGTTCGCGCGCCCGCGGGGGTGGGCGGCTAGTACCAGTTGTTCTCTTCGGAGTGCGCCCACGCGCCGCACGCGGTCGAGTAGCGTCCGACGATGTACGACAGGCCCCACGAGATCTGAGTCGCCGGATTGGTCGCCCAGTCCGCTCCGGCGGCGGCCATCTTCTCCCCCGGCAAAGCCTGGGGGATGCCGTAGGCGCCACTGGACGGGTTGTGGGCGTAGACGTTCCAGTTCGACTCGCGGTTCCACAGGGCCACGAGGCAGTCGAACTGGTCCTGCCCCCACCCCATGGACTGGATCATGCTCCACGCGATCGCCTGCGCCGTACCCGGGTCGGGGACCCCGGCGGCGGGAGCCACCGGCGCGACATACACCTCGCTCGTCGTGAAGTCGTCACGGGCGGTGGAGTGCACGTAGTCGCCCTCCACGGCGAAGGACTGGCCGGGCTCGGCGGGGGCTCGCGGAGCGAGTGTCGCGGCCTGCGCGACGTCGGCATGGGGGCTCACCGACGACACGACGAGGAAGGAGGCGGTCACGAAGACGGCGAACAGCGGGAGCGACCACGGGGCGCGCACATGCCGCCCGGTGACGTCACCGCCCGAGCTCTTCCGCTCCGCGCGGATCGCGCTGAGAATCGCGTCTCTCCCCACAGTGCACCGATTGTAGACCACGGGGCCGACGGAACCTGGGGAATGCGGTTCCCGCGAGAGGGCGCGGAGCCCGACGGATCGCGCTCCGGTCAGCGTACGGCGAGCATCACGTCGATGACCGCATCCAGCACGAGGTCGACCTGCTGCTCGTTGTAGCCGCGCTTCTTCGCGGGAAAGGAGATCGTGCGCACGGCATCGACGCTCAGCGGCTTGCCATGCTGGAAGTAGGCCACGAGACGGTCCGCGAAAGCATCCACCGCCTTGGGGTCGTACCCGTCTGTGAAGATCCCGGTGCGCAGAAAGCGCTGACGCGGCGGTCGAGCGAGCCGGTTGAGGATCTCTTGCGCGCGACCTCGCGCCGACGCATACCAGGCCTGCTCCCCCGCCTCGGCGAGCGCGCGTTCACGCTCGCGCGCGGCGAACGCATCCTCGAGACGCTCCAGCGCGGCGTCGACGTGCACCGTCGAATAGCCGCCCTTCTGCATGCCGAACGCGGTGTGGCGGATGCTCGCCGCGGTCACCGGTCCGATGCCGCGATCCGCCGTGTACGCCCGGCGAGCCTCTTCGAGGAAGTCCTCGACCTCGTCGACGTTGTAGCCGGGACGCGAGTTGCGGACGCGCGGGAAGGTTGTGCTCACCGGACCATTCTGCCTCAGGTGAAGATGAGGAAGAGCGCAAAGGCCGCCGCGCCGGACAGCAGCGACGAGTCGACCCGGTCGAGGAACCCGCCGTGGCCCGGCAACCAGGAACTGGAGTCCTTGATGCCGAGGTCGCGCTTGATGAGCGACTCCGCCAGATCGCCTGCCGTTGCGGTGCCGAGCAGCACAACGCCGAGGATGATGCCGACCCACCACGGTTGCTGAAGCATGAAGATCGCCGTGAGCACGCCCGCGAGGATCGCCGCCGCCGCCGACCCGGCGAAGCCTTCCCACGTCTTGCCGGGGCTGATGATGGGCGCCATCTTGTGTCGGCCGAACGTGAGGCCCGTGGCGTAGGCGCCGACGTCGACCGAAACGACCACGATGAGCATCGCGAGCGTCCACCACTGGCCGCCGTCCTGCGCGGTCAGCAGGACCGTGTAGCCGCCCATGAACGCGACGTAGGCCATGATGAACGCGCCCGCGCCGATGTCTTTGAGGAGTTCCCCGCCCGAGACCCGGTGACTGGGACGCACCAGCTCGGCCACCCGCCAGAGTGTGATGAGGCCGATGCCCGCGAGCGTCGCGAACCAGTGACCTGTGGACCCCCAGTAGAACGCCGCCGGGATGACGGCGAGCGCCGCCACGATCGTGGCGACCCTCGGCACATCCCGACCGGCCAAGCGCAGTCCGCTGGCGAGCTCGAACGCCGTGAAACCGATGAGCGCCGCCGCGACGAGCATGTAGAGCTCTTTGACCAGCACGAGGCTGACGAGCAGCAGCGCGCCGAGCCCCAAGCCCACCGCGATCGCGCGCAGGAGGGGCCGGCCCGTGCGCTTGTTGATGCGATCGTTGGTCGCCCGCACCTGCGCTTCGAAGTCGGAGACCATCAGACCTCGAGCAGTTCGGATTCCTTGCGCTTCAGCGCGTCATCGACCGCATCCACGTGCTGCTTGGTGAGCTGCTCGAGCTCCTTCTCCGCGCGAGCGATCTCGTCCTCGCCGACCTCCTTGAGGCTGTCGAGGTCGTCCTTCGCCTTGCGGCGGATGTTGCGCAGGGCCACCCGAGCGTGCTCGGCCTTGTCGCGCACGATCTTCACGAACTCCTTGCGGCGATCTTCGGTGAGTTCCGGAAGCGTCGCGCGAATGATGTTGCCGTCGTTCCCGACGGTCGCGCCCAGGTTCGGGGCGTTGACGAGGGCGCGTTCGATCTCCTTGAGCGCGGACTTGTCGAACGGCGTGATCACGAGGGTGCGGGCCTCCTGGTTGACCATCGAGGCGAGCTGGCCGAGCGGCGTCGGGGTGCCGTAGTACTCGACGAGCACCCGCTGGAACAACGCGGGGTTGGCGCGGCCCGTGCGCACCGTCGAGAAGTCGTCCTTCGCGACTTCGACGGCCTTCTGCATCTTGTCCTTGGCTTCGGCCAGTACATCGCTGATCACAGGCAACTCCTTCGTATCATCACGAGTTTAGTGGCGCGCCGCACTGCGGGACACCGAGAGCGGTCACGATCCGGCGGCGAGCAGCGCGACGCCGATGAGCGCGATGACCGCGCCGACGAGTCGCTGCACCGGATGCGGCTCACGGAACAACTGCCAGCCGGCCAGTCCGACGAGCACGACACTGACCTCCCGCGCGGGCGCCACGATCGAGACAGAAGCCAGCTGCACCGCGAAGAGGACGCAGATGTAGGCGAGCGGCCCGAGCACCCCGAAGAGCACGACCGCGACCGGATGCTCGCGCGCGATTCGCCACGGCTCCGGCCACCGGCGCAGCGACGGTCCGGCGAGCAGAACCGTCTGCACCACCACGCTGCTCCAGTAGAACCCGACCGGCGGAAGCGCCATGACCGTCACGGCGGCAGAGTCCCAGAGGGTGTAGACCGCGATGATCACGCCCACGACGAGCCCGTAGACGATGCCCGCACGATTGGCGTGCGCACCGGTGCGCCCGCCGGCGAGACCGATGACGACAACGCCCGCCGTGATGACGACCGCACCGACGAGAGCGAGAGGTCCGGGGCGTTCGCCGAGCAGCACGATCGCGAGCGCCACCGAGAGGAGCGGGCCGGTGCCGCGGGCCAGCGGATACACGACCGACACATCCCCGAGCCGATAGCCGCGCTGCAGCACGAGGAAGTAGACGACCTGCAAGCCGCCACTGACGAGCGCGAACGGCACGAGTGCGAGCAGATCGGTGCCGCCGCCCACCAGTGAGGCGATGCCGAACGGCGCGAACACCACTGCACCGACGACGGCGCCCGCCCAGATGTAGCTCGGGCCCGACATCCCCGCCCGCTTGACGGTGACGTTCCAGACCGCGTGGGCGATCGCCGCAGCAGCGATCAGGAGCGCGACGACCACGCTCGGGCGCTAGTTGGAGACGAGCGTGCCGATGGACTCGCCGCGCAGCGCCTTGGTCACGTTGCCCGCGGGCTCCATGCCGAACACCACCATCGGCATCGAGTTGTCCATGCACAGACTGAACGCGGTCGAATCGACCACCTTGAGGCCCTTCACGAGCGCGTCCTGATAGGTGACTCGTTCCAGCTTCGAGGCGGAGTCGTCCTTGCGCGGGTCGCCCGTGTAGACGCCATCGACGCCGTTCTTGGCTACGAGCACCACGTCGGCGCCGATTTCGAGGGCCCGCTGGGCAGCCACCGTATCCGTCGAGAAGTACGGCAGGCCCGCCCCGGCTCCGAAGATGACGACGCGTCCCTTCTCGAGGTGCCGTTCCGCGCGCCGCGGGATGTACGGCTCAGCCACCTGGGTCATGGCGATCGCCGACTGCACGCGCGTCTCCGCACCCGCCTGCTCGAGGAAGTCCTGCAGAGCCAGGGCGTTCATGACCGTGCCGAGCATGCCCATGTAGTCGGCGCGACCGCGGTCCATGCCGCGCTGGCTGAGTTCGGCGCCGCGGAAGAAGTTGCCGCCGCCGACGACGATGGCGATCTCGACGCCGTCGTTCGCGGCGGCCGCGATCTCTTTGGCGAGCGCGCTGACCACATCAGGATTGACCCCGAGCGAGCCGCCGCCGAATGCCTCACCGGAGAGCTTGAGCAGAACGCGGCGCTTCTTGTTCGTCATCGGGGAATCCTTCTCTCCAGGTTGTATTCAGCGTATTCGTCCGCGCGCGAAAGAGGGGCTCGGGACGCGATGTCCCGAGCCCCTCTCCACGCGCGCTGGAGCTGAAGGCGAAGGCCATTTCTGGCCTTCGCCGCGACGCCAGCGCCGACGCCCGTCCCGGGCGCGCTGGAGCTGAGAGCGAAGGCCATTTCTGGCCTTCGCCGCGACGCCAGCGCCGACGCCCGTCCCGGGCGTCGGCGCTCACAAGTCGGTCAGGCCCCGACCTTGAACCGGGCGAAGCCGGTGATCGTCAGACCCGCGTCGCTGACGACCTTCGCGATCGTGAGCTTGTTGTCCTTCGCGTAGTCCTGCTCGAAGAGCGCGACCTGCTTGAAGAAGGCGCCGAGGCGACCCTCGACGATCTTCGGCAGCGCGGCCTCGGGCTTGCCTTCGCCGCGGCTGATCTCCTCGACGATGCGACGCTCGTTGTCAACCTCGGCCGGCGGAACATCCTCGCGGCTCAGGTACTGCGGGTCGGCGAACGAGATGTGCTGCGCGATCGAGCGCGCCGTCTCGGCGTCGTCGCCCGTGTAGGCGACGACGACGCCGATCTGCGGCGGGAGGTCCTTCGACGTGCGGTGCAGGTACACCGCGAACTTCTCGCCGGGAATGCGCACGACTCGGCGCAGTTCGATCTTCTCGCCGATCGTCGCCGCCTGGTCGTCGATGACACTGCCGACGGTGGCGCCGTCGAGCGGAACCGCGAGCGCGGCATCCACCGTCTCGGCGCCCGAGTCGGCGAGCGCCTGCAGCACCTTCTCGCCGAGGGCGACGAACTTGTCGTTCTTGGCCACGAAGTCGGTCTCACACGCGAGCTCGATCATCGTGGTCGCGGTCGCGGACTCGACGGCCGCCACGAGGCCCTCGCTCGTGGAGCGGTCGGCACGCTTCGCGTTGCCCTTCGCGCCCTTGAGACGGAGGATCTCGACGGCCTTCTCGATGTCGCCTTCGGCCTCCACGAGCGCGTTCTTCGTGTCGACCATGCCGGTGCCCAGGCGGTCGCGCAGGGCCTTGATGTCAGCGAGGCTGATCTCTGCCACGGTTGTGGCTCCTTACCTATGTCTGTACGTGTGTATGGGAATCTGTGGGGGGGATGACTACTTGGCGGACTTCTTGGCGGGCTTCTTCTCGTCCGCAGTCGCCTCGGCCTCGATCTTCGCCTCGGTTTCGGCGTCGGACTCGACGTGGTGCTCGGGCACGATCGTCTCGTCCGCGGCGGCCTCGTGCTCGGCGACGACCGCATCCGCGTCGTTCTCCTCGACCGGGGTCTCGGCAGCGACGACCTCGGCCACGGCCTTCTCGTCCGCCGTCGTCGACGTCACGCGACCGTCAACCTCTTCGATCTTCTCGGCGGTCGACTCAGGAGTCTCGGACGCCTGAAGCAGCTCCGCCTCCCACGCGGCGAGAGGCTCCACGTCGGCGCCCTCCTCCGGCTTCTGGTGACGCTGGATGAGGCCCTCGGCGGCGGCGTCCGCGATGATGCGCGTGAGCAGGCCCACGGAACGGATCGCGTCATCGTTACCCGGAATCGGGTACTGCACCTCGTCGGGGTCGCAGTTGGTGTCGAGGATGCCGATGACGGGGATGCCGAGCTTGCGGGCCTCGTCGATCGCCAGGTGCTCCTTCTTGGTGTCCACGACCCACAGCGCCGACGGCGTCTTGGACAGGTTGCGAATACCGCCGAGCGACTTGTGCAGCTTGTCGAGCTCGCGGCGCTTGATGAGGAGCTCCTTCTTGGTGAAGCCGCTCTTCGAGCTGTCTTCGAAGTCGAGCTCCTCGAGCTCCTTCATGCGCGCGAGGCGCTTGGAGACGGTCGCGAAGTTGGTGAGCAGACCGCCGAGCCAGCGCTGGTTCACGTAGGGCTGGCCGACGCGCGTGGCCTGCTCGGCGATCGCCTCCTGGGCCTGCTTCTTCGTGCCGACGAAGAGGATCGTTCCGCCGTGGGCGACGGTCTCCTTGACGAAGTCGTACGCCTTGTCGATGTACGCAAGCGACTGCTGGAGGTCGATGATGTAGATGCCGGAACGCTCCGTGAAGATGAAGCGCTTCATCTTGGGGTTCCAGCGACGGGTCTGGTGCCCGAAGTGAACGCCGCTGTCGAGCAGCTGGCGAATCGTGACGACGGCCATGGCCGTGCTCCTTACCGGCGCCGTACGGCGCCACTCAGTTGTCTCCCGTGCCGATTGGCTCGGAACCTGGTGTCCAGGCACGACTCCGCGCCGGATTCCCGACGACTGCTGGAGCTGTGTCGCACATCTAGTGCTCAGAGGACACGCGAAGTCACCTCCTCGCGGAGGTGCTGTAGTCATGGTAGCACCGCAGCGCGCCGACCGGCGAGCGCGGAACCTCTCCTCCCCCGCCAGGCCGGGCGCCTGTGTGTGCACGGGAAGGCCGGCAGCAAGCCGGGCGGTCGTCCCGCGAGCGCACGCTGACGCCATGAGCATGCGGGCCTGTCTGTTCGTCGTGGTCGCACTCCTCACCGCCATCACCGGCGGCGGAGCGTCGCCTGCGGTTGCCGCGCCGGAACCGCCATGGAGTTGGCCGGTCGATGGGCCGCGCGTGATCGAACGGGGTTATGCCGCGCCGGCCACACCATACGGGCGCGGACATCGGGGCATCGACATCCGAGCCGGTGCGACGCTCACCGCGCCCGCGGATGGCGTCGTGCGCTTCGCGGGCATCGTCGTCGATCGACCCGTGCTGACGATCGACCACGGCGGCGGCATCGTGTCGAGCTACGAACCGGTTGTCGCACGCGTCGCCGTCGGCGATCGAGTCGCACGCGGTGATCCGCTCGGCGCGGTGCTTGACGGTCACTGCTCGGTGCGGTGCGTCCATCTGGGGGTGCGCGTGGATGGGCACTATGTCTCGCCGCTGAGGTTTCTCGACCGAGTGCCCCCCGCCGTGCTCCTGCCCACCCGTGACGTCACCGGCGACGGATAGCATCCGGGCATGGGATTCATCGATGACGCGCCCCGCGTGCACTTCGAGACGCTCGACGAGTGGCGCACGTGGCTCGATGCCAATCACACCCACTCGCCCGGCATCTTCGCCGTCTCCTGGCGCAGCGTCACCGGACGGCCCTTCATCCCGTACGAGACGATGGTCGAACACGCCCTGTGCTTCGGGTGGATCGACGGCCGGGTTCAGAGACTCGACGACGAACGCACCATGCAGTGGTACACGAAGCGCAAGCCAGGCTCGGGCTGGGCCAGGCCCAACAAGATCCGCATCGAACGGCTGACCGCCGAGGGCCTCATGATGCCCGCGGGAATCGCGATGGTCGAGGCCGCGAAGGCGGACGGCAGTTGGACGCTGCTCGATTCGGTCGAACTCCTCGAGGTTCCGGACGACCTGGCTGAGGCCTTCGATGCCCATCCGGCGGCGCGGGAGTTCTGGGAGGCCCTGCCGCGCAGCCCGCGTCGGGCGATGCTCGAATGGCTCGTGCTCGCCAAGACCCCGACAACTCGGGCGGGTCGTATCCAGCAGATCGTCGAACGCGCCGCCGCGGGCGAGCGGGCGCGCGGCTGACTCGCGAGCGCGCCCCTCGACGAGAGGCGGTGCGGGTCCACCCGTGCGCCCGCACCGCCCGACTCGAAGACCGGGAGCTACCCCTCGGTGCGCGCCGCCACGCCCGTCGTGCGCACCTCGGCCTCGACCGAGATGGCCCGACCCGGCCACCAGAAGCGCTCGCCCGTGAGGAAGGCCAGCGACGGCACGATGACCGTCCGCACGAGCAGAGTGTCGAGGAGCACACCGATGCAGACGATGATGCCGATCTGCGTCAGCGTGATGAGCGGCAGCACCCCCAGCACCGCGAACACAGCGGCGAGCAGGATTCCCGCGCTCGTGATCACCCCACCGGTGGCGGCGAGGGCGCGGATCATGCCGAGGCGTGTTCCGTGAGCATGGGCCTCCTCCCGCGCTCGCGTGACGAGGAAGATGTTGTAGTCCACGCCGAGTGCCACCAGGAAGAGGAAGCTGAACAGCACCACGTTGGTGTCGAGCGCGGGGAAGCCCAGCAGCGTGCTGAACAGGATCCAGCTCGCTCCGAGGCTCGCGAAGAACGACGCCACGACTGTCGCGAGCAGCAGGAGCGGCGCGACGAGGGCGCGGAGCAAGATCACCAGCACGAGGAAGACGAGTGCGAGGATGAGCGGAATCACGAGCGCCTGGTCCGCCGCTTGCGCGCGTGAGACGTCGAGGCTTTGCGCATCCAGGCCTCCGACGATCGCGTCGGCGCCATCGATACTCGAGACCTCGGCGCGGAGCGCGTCGATCGCCGCGAAGGATTCGGGTGTCTCGGCCGCGGAGTCGAGCACGACGTCGATGCGGGTGATCGTGTCGTTGGTCTCGCCGACCGTGGCGGTGTCGACGCCGGCGACGTCGGCGGCGCGTTCGGCAACCTCGTCAGCGAAGTCGGCGTTGGCGATGATGATGGCCGGCGACCCGCTGCCCGCCGAGAAGGCGTCGGCGATGATCTCTTGACCCACGACCGCCTCCGGCACCGAGCGGAAGCGCTCGGTCTGCGAGAGCCCCACCTGCACCTGGGTCACTCCCAACGCGAGCGCGCCGAGAATCGCGGTGCCCGCGATCGCGACAATCGCCGGGTGCTTGGACACGGACGTGCCCAGACGGAACCACACACCGCGCTGGGTGATCGACTCGGTGCCGTACCGGGGAACGACCGGCCAGAAGAGACCGCGACCGAACAGTACGAGCGCGGCGGGCAGCACCGTGAGAGCGAAGATCATGGCGATCACGATGCCCGTGGCGCACGCGATGCCGAGGGCGCGGTTGCCGGTGAGCTGGGCGAAGATGAGCGTGAGGAGGCTCAGCGCGACGGTTCCACCGCTCGCGATGATCGCCGGACCCGCGCCGCGCAGAGCACGCGCCATCGCCTGTCGGCGGTCCTCGAACTGCCGCAGCTCATCGCGATAGCGAGCGATCAGCAGAAGGGCGTAGTTGGTGCCCGCACCGAAAACGAGCACCGAGAGGATGCCGGTGACGGATGCGTCGAGAGTGATGCCTGCAAGATCGGCGACACGGCGTGCGACGATGCCCGCGAGCGCGTCAGCGGTGCCGACGACCACAAGCGGCACGAGCCACAGCCACGGGCTGCGGTAGGTGATGAGCAGCAGCACGGCGACGACGATGACGGTGGTCAGCAACAGCGTGAAGTCGGCGCCTTCGAAGACGGCGGCGACGTCGACGGCGAAACCTTCGGCGCCGGTCAGGAGTGCCGACAAACCGTTCGGCAGGTCGTCGTTGGCGATCGAGCGCAACTCGGCGGCGCGCTCCGATTGTTCGTTGACATCCGAGAGGATGTCGAGCGGCACGACGACGAGCGCTGCCGTGCCGTCGTCGGACACTGTGGGCGGCGGGACGAAACCGTCGCTCGACAGGTCGGCCAGCTCGGCGGTGCGCTCCGTCACCGCGGCGATGTCGTCGTCGGTGAGTTCGTCGCCGTCTCGCGAGAACACGAGCAGCGCGGACGTCGAGTCGGCGCTCGGCAGGTCTTCGAGGGCGGCACTGACCCGTTCCGATTCGGCGCTGGGCGGCAATCCGATGCCCGGCGACGTCTCCTCCTCAGCGCCCGAGCCGAGGGCGAACATGCCTCCGGCAAAGAGAACGGCGAGCACCAGCACGATCCACGAGGTGGAGCGTGCGGTGATGAACGTCGTGAGGCGTTTCATTCTGAGGATCTCCGTTTGTTTTGATTATCTAGTTACTAGATGCTCGAATAACATATCGGTAGACTGAGGCCATGACAACTCCGGACGTGCGCGACACCATGCAGCGTCCTGTCACGCGCCCCGCGACCCAACTCATGCGCGAGTTCCTGGAGGCGAGCGAGGACTTCGAGGCCCACGTCGGGCGGGAACTCACGGTCAATCCCACGGATCTGCAGGCGATGCAGCACCTCATCATGGGTGGTCCGCAGAGCCCCACCGAGTTGTCGCGCAAGCTCGGCATCTCCACCGCCGCGACGACCGCGGTGATCGACCGGCTGGTCGCGGTCGGTCACGCGTCGCGCACCCAGCACCCCACCGACCGCCGCGGGGTGGTCGTCATCCCGAATCCTGCGTCGGTGGCTCGTGCCATGGGCACTCTCATGCCCATGATCATGGGCGTCGACGAGGTGCTCGATGAATTCACCGAAGACGAGCAGTCCGTGATCACCGAGTACCTGCGGCGCGTGCTCGAGGTGTACCGCTCGCACATCCCCGATCCGCAGTAGCAGTGCGGGCTCGTGCTTACGAGCGGGGATGCGCGAGCCGATACGCCTCCTTGAGACGCTCGGAGGTCACGTGGGTGTACAGCTGGGTCGTGCCGAGGCTCGCGTGTCCGAGCAGCTCTTGCACCGCACGCAGGTCCGCCCCGCCGTCGAGCAGATGCGTGGCCGCCGTGTGGCGAAGCGTGTGGGGGCCGGAGGGGCCGGACCCGGGTACGGTCGCAAGCAGTCCGGACACCAGCTCGTAGACAGCACGGCTCGTCATTCGCGCGCCGCGCGCACCCACAAAGACGGGAGAGGCGGGGGCCGTGTCGGCGATGAGTTGGGTACGAACCGTCAGGTAGCGCATCAGGGCGGTGCGTGCGGGAACCCCGAACGGAACGACACGTTCCTTGGATCCCTTGCCGAGCACGCGGACGGTCAGGCGCCCGAGGTCGATGTCGCCGAGTCCGAGCCCGGTCAGTTCGCTCACGCGCAACGCCGACGCGTACAACAGCTCGATGATCGCCTGGTCGCGAATGGCGATCGGGTCGCCGGTGTCCGCCCGCTGCTGAACACGGTCAAGGATGCCGCCCATCTGCTCGCGGCTGAGCACGCGAGGCAGGTGGTGGTCGCTCTTGGGGGCCTTCAGCCGCGCCCCCGCGTTCGTCTCGGACGTGTGCGTGCGGGCGAGCCACGCGCTGAAGCCGCGCGCCGATGCCGCCCGACGCGCGATGGTCGCCTTGGCCAACTGCTGCTGAGTCGAGTGCCAGAGCCATTCGCGCAACAGCTCCAGGTCGAGGTCATCGGTGCTCGTGGCACCGCGCTCGGATGCGAAAGCGACGAGTTGCTCGAGGTCGGAGCGGTAGGACTTGACCGTGTTCGCGCTGAACCCGCGCTCGGCCGCCAGGTGCACGACGTAGTCGTCGGCGGCGCGTGTCAGGTCCACGGCACCATGCTCCCCCACGCCGACGACGTGCCGTCGAGCGGCACCCGGCGTGTCCGGCGCGCTACTCGTACTGGGCGGCGGAGGCGCGGTTGAAGTCGGAGTCCTTCCGCGAGAACACATCCATCCGCTGCTCGGGCGTCATCGCGGCGATCTGCTCCCAGCCGGCGGCCGGCACCCCGGTGACCTCGCTCGTGTCGCCGACGGGAACGATCGAGTGCACGAGCTGGTGCTCATAGACGTGCACGACATTGAAGGACTGACCGAAGTCGACGCCCGAGAGGATCCGGTCGGTCGCGCTGAGGTCGAGGGTGTAGCACGTGGCCGACGCCACCGACACGGGCACCCCGGCAAAGGTCGAGTGCGTCGAGTAGTGCAGGTGGCCGGCAAGGATCGCGCGCACATCCGTGCCGCGGATCACGGCCGCGAGCCGCTCCTGGTGCTGGAGCTCGAGCATCCCCATCGCCTCCAGCAGCGGGGTGGGGATCGGCGGGTGATGCACCGCGATGACGGTGCCGTGCGGCGCCGGCGAGGAAAGTACGTCGGCGAGCCAGTCGAGCTGGTCGTCGGTGATGTCCCCGTGGTGATAGCCGGGCACGGTCGTGTCGAACGAGATGATGCGCAGCCCGTTGATGTCGTAGACGCGGTCCTGCGGAGCGTCGGACTCCTGACCGAAGAGCACCCGCGAGTAGTCGGCGCGCTCGTCGTGGTTGCCCATGACCCAGATGATCTGCGCGTTCATCCGTTCGGCGGCCGGCTCGACGACCTCACGCAGCCGCTCGTACGCGTCGGGTTCACCGAGATCGGCGAGATCACCCGTGAACACGATCGCTTCGGGCTTGGCGATCGAGCGCTCGAGCTGGGCGAGTGCCTGACCGAGATGATGGATGGTATCGACCGCTCCGTAGAGACGGCGACCGCCTCCGAGCAGGTGGGTGTCGCTGATGTGGGCGATGGTGTGCGACGGCGCCGGGTACTGCCCTACTTGGATCACGGCTCCACCCTAGGGCGGGCGAACTTCCGTCGGAAGTGGCGCGATCGCGTACCGTCGCGTCCGGCAACGATGTGACAGCGTCACCTAAGGTGGGCTCATGGCGAGTCGGGCGGAATCAGCCGCAGCTACCCGCAGCGCACTTCTCACCGCGGCGGCGGGTCTTCTCGACGAGGGTGGACTCGATGCCGTCACGCTTCGGGCCGTCGGGGCTCGCGCGGGAGTGTCGCGGGGGGCGCCCTACGGGCACTTCGCGGACAAGGAGGACCTGCTGTGCGCGTTGGCCGTCGCGCAGTGGGTGGACCTGACGCGCGATCTGGAAAGTCTCCAGGCCGACGCTCGACTGTCCGCGCGCGAGCGGCTGAGTCAGGCGCTCCTGCTCATGCTGGGTGTCGCGCGGCACCGCCCGCACGTCTACGGACTCATGTTCACGACGCCGTCGCGCGACCCGGAGCTGTTGATCGACGCCGCCTCCCGATCTCAGGACATCTTTCTGGCGATCGTGGCGGATGTGGTTGGACGGCAGGAGGCCCGGCGCACCGGGGCACTCCTCATGTCCACCGCCCACGGCATCGCGGGCATGGAACGAAGCGGCCAGTTGAGCCCTGCGAAGTGGGGCGCGACCGGCGACGAACTGGTTCAGATACTGATCGACTCGCTCGGTCGCTGAGTGCGTCGTCACGGCTGAGTGATTCAGTTGACAATGTCATATTGACTGACCTAGGTTTCTCATATGACAACGTCACATGAACGAGTTGAGCTTGCTCTCGTCACGGGAGCGTCCTCCGGCATCGGTGAGGCGACGGCCGCGCGCCTGGCCGCGGATGGGTTCCACGTGCTGGCGGGCGTCCGTAGTCACGCGGATGCCGACCGGATCGCGGCGGCCGGTATCGAACCGGTCATCCTCGACGTCACCAACGGGGATCACATCGCCGCGATCGTGGACCGGGTGGCGCACGATCCGGCGGGCCGTGCGCTGCGGGTGCTCGTCAACAACGCGGGCGTCGCAGTCAATGCCCCGATCGAGGTGCTCTCTCTCGACGACTGGCACCACCAGTTTGACGTGTCATTCTTCGGGCAGATCGCGCTCACCCGGGCACTCATTCCTGTGCTCCTGGCCAGCCGGGGCCGGATCCTGAACGTCACCTCGGTCGGCGGTCGGGTGGCGATGGCCAACTTCGGCGCCTACTCCGCAGCCAAGTTCGCGCTGGAGGCGGCGACCGACTCGCTGCGGCGTGAGGTCGAACCGTTCGGTGTCTCGGTCGTCAAGATCACGCCCGGAGCGGTGAGCACCCAGCTCACGGAGCGCGGGCTGGCCGCGGCGGCGCGGGTTTCGGCGACGATGACTCCGGATCAGCGCACACGCTACGACGAGCTCGGCCGAGCGTTCACCGCGCAGGTCACGGCCTGGGCGCGAGACGGGGCGAGCCCCGAGCGGGCGGCCGCCGTGATCTCTCGCGCCGTGGCGGCCCGCAAGCCGAAGACCCGGTACACCGTCGGCCTCGACGGCGCGATGTTCAGCTTCATGCCTCGCATCACCTCCGATCGGCTGTTCGATGCGATGCTGCGCAGCCAGAACCGGAGCCTCGCGAAGAGCGCGGGGTAGGGCTGGCCGAGCGCGGCCGGGCTGGCTATCGCCGTCACCCGCCGGACGTCCGAACCCAACCGAGGCCGGTGTCGCGGACCGCTCCCCCGAGTTCGAGCTCGCCGAGCGCAGCACGCACGTCTGAGGGTGAGAGTCCGCTGCGCGCGGCCAGTTCGGTGAGGTCCCGCGAACTGCGCGGGCTCAACGCGTCGAGCAGGCGCGTGTGTCGCGGATCGGAACGCTCGGTCTCCCGCTCGGCGGCGAACGCCAGACCGGGCAGAAGCTCCAGGATCTCGTCGACGCGCGTCACCAGGGTTGCGTCGAAGTCGCGGATGAGACGGTGGCATCCGGCCGACGCCGAACTGGTTGCAGGGCCAGGGGCAGCGCCCACGGGGCGTCCGATCGTCGCCGCGTGACCGGCCGTGTTGAGCGATCCGGAACGCCACCCTGCCTCCACGACGACGGTCGCATCCGCGATCGCCGCAATGATGCGATTGCGCTGCAGGAACCGCCACTTCGTCGGCTGCGAACCGCACGGGAGTTCCGAGACCACACACCCGTCGGCGACGATACGCGTGAGGAGCGAGTCGTGCCCCGCGGGATAGAACCGATCCGCTCCGCCCGCGAGGACCGCGATCGTGCTGCCGCCGCTCGCGAGCGCGGCACGGTGAGCGACCCCGTCGATGCCGTACGCGGCCCCCGAGACGATGCCGATGCCCCGGTCGCACAGTCCCGCCGACCATTCGGTGGCGAGGTGCTCACCGTAGCCGGTTGCTGCCCGCGCACCCACGATCGCAACGGAGGGCGCGAGGGTGGGAACGATGTCGTGCCGGCCCCGCAGCCACAGCACGTGGGGCGCGTGGGGGCCGAGGTCGTCGAGCCCCGACGGCCATTCCGTGTCACCGGGCGCCGCGATCCGCATCCCCAGGCGCACCGCGTGACGCACGTTGCCGAGCGCGAGCGACGACGCGAGTCGAGGGGTCCAGCGGTCGACCGCGTGCTGCACCTCGCGAACGGGCACGTCGCCCTCCAGCTGCGCGGCAAGGTCCGCCGCGGGGCGCTGCGCGATGAGAGCGGAGAGGGCTGCGGGAGCGCCGATCGCGGACAACAGCCGACCGGCGACCCCGTCGCCGGGCTCGGCAATGCCCGACCAGGCGCAGCGCGCGAACAGTTCCTCGATGCGCGCGCGATCGAGATCCGAGCTCGACACCCGGCGAATCGGTTCCGCGATCTCCGACTCCTTCAGTCCGAACATGGTCATGAGCTCAGGGCCCTCCTCAGAAACAGGGCGTGAGCGACGTGATCTGCGCTGGGGCTCACAGCCCCATCGAGATCGGCGACCGTCCACGCAAGACGCAGCACGCGGTCGTAGCCGCGCATGGTGAGGAGACCGCGCTCGAGGGCGCGATCAATCGCCGCGGTCGCCGACGGCACCAGGCGCAACCCTGGACGGCGGAGCCACGAGCCAGGCACGTGGGCATTGAGTCGCCACGCGGTCCCCTGCCAGCGCTCCCCCGCGGCGGCACGAGCGCCCAGCACTCGCTCGCGAGCCTCGGCCGAACTCATCGACGGCGACTCCGCAGCCAACCGCACGTGCGCGGCACTCACCCGGCGAACGCGCAGCTGGATATCGATGCGATCGAGCAACGGACCCGACAGCCGAGCCAGATAGCGGCGGCGCGCGTGCGGCGCACACGAACACTCCGCATCCGACGCGCCGTACTGCCCGCACGGGCACGGGTTGGCGGCCAGCACGAGTTGAAACCGCCCGGGGAAAGTCGCGATCGCGTTGGCCCGGTGGATCGTGATGACGCCCGATTCGAGCGGCTGTCGCAGCGCGTCGAGCACCGCCGCGCGGAACTCGGGAGCCTCATCGAGGAACAGCACACCGTGGGAGGCTCGCGCGGCGGCGCCCGGACGGATGACCGCACTGCCGCCGCCGACGAGGGCGGCAGCGGTCGCCGTGTGGTGCGGGGCTTCGAAGGGCGGACGAACGCTGAGTTCATCACCGATCGGCAGCCCGGCAAGGGATCGGAGCGATCCGACGTCGAGTGCGGCCTCCGTGTCGAGGTCCGGCAGGATGCCCGGCAGCCGCGCCGCGAGCATCGTCTTGCCCGCACCCGGCGGGCCGAGCAGGAAGACGTGATGGCCCCCGGCGGCCGCCGCGACGAGCGCGTCGACCGCCTCCTGCGCCCCGACGACCTCGGCGAGGTCGAGCGGGTGGTCTTCGCGAACGCCCGACGCCGCCGCGGGAAGGATCGGTTCCACCGGCTCCGGCTCGAGTTCGGCACCGTGCCGGATCGCCGCCTCCCGCAACGATGCGACCGGAAGCACTCGGATGCCGTCGACGAGCGCCGCCTCATCCGCATTCGCGGTCGGCACCATGACGGTGGCGTAGCCGGCACGGGCGGCCGCGACGACCGCGGGGAGGATGCCGAGCGTGGGCCGGAGGCGCCCGTCGAGACCGAGCTCGCCGAGGTGAATCACCGAGTCGATGGCCTCGGCCGGCACGATTCCCGCCGCTCCCAGGATCGACATTGCAATGCCGAGATCGAACGCGGATCCGTGCTTCGGCAGGGCCGCGGGCGACAGGTTGACGACGACCTTCTGGCTCGGGAAGTCGGCGCCCGAGTTGCCGATCGCCGCGCGCACGCGATCCTTCGATTGCGACAGCGCCGCATCGGGCAGTCCGATGAGGGTGAAGCCGGGCAGCCCGCTGGAGTGATCCGTCTCGATGTCGACGACCACCCCCGTGAGCCCGAGCAGTGCGATCGACCGAGTTCGTGCGACCGCCATCAGCCGACGCCTGTGAGGTGTTCGATCGTCACAGCACCGGTGCGCGGCGCGATGACCGCGATCACATCGAGACGGATGCGCGCCCGCACGTCGTGCCCGTGGCACCAGGCACCCGCGAGCAGGCGCATCCTCGCCAGTTTCGTCGGCGTGATCGCCTCGAACGGATGCCCGTAGCCGACACCCGAGCGCGTCTTCACCTCGACGAAGACGAGCTCGGACCCGTCCGCGGCGACGATGTCGATTTCGCCGTGCCGGCATCGCCAGTTGCGGTCGAGGATCGTCAGCCCCGCCGCCTCGAGGTGGGCGACCGCGAGCTGCTCACCCCGAGCGCCGAGCACATCCTTGAAGGCCATGCCTCCAGGGTGCGCGGAGGGCGGGGCCGCCCCGACCGCGCGAGGTCACTCGGTGGGCAGCTCGCGCGGGGCGCTACTGGGGAGGAGGGGTCGCCGCTGCGCGGCGTCGCACACGAGCCAGCCAACACGCCGCGCGCCGCAGCCGTCGCACGGCGTGCCGCGTCGCCGGTGTGCGATCTCGCACACCCCGTTCAGCCGCCGAGGCCCCGCAGCGGCACGAGTCCGCGGTTGGTGCGGATGTCGCGGTAGTTCCACTGGATGTCGCGCGCGTCCGCAAGCCACCGCTGCACGGCCGCCACATCCACGTCGTCGACCGACGTGTAGCGCGCCTCAGCCGCCTTGAACGAGCCCTCCGGCGTGAGCCCCGGGGCACGGAACGACTGCCCGCTCCAGAACAGCAGCCGCACCGACGCCTTCAGTCGGTCGTACCCCACGACAGGATTGCCGTCGAAGAACCACACCGGATGCGCGTGCCACACCTTGCGCTCCGCGTCGGGCAACCCCTGCTCGATCGTCGCGAGCAGCAGATCGCAGATCGGCCGCGCTTGCGCGTCGAGCTTCTCGTGGTAGGCGCGAATGTCGTCGGGGATGCTCGTCATCCCCCTACCCCAGCATCAACCTCGCAGGTGGGCAACCTCCCGCTCCAGTCCCCGGTAACGACGGGTGGATCCGTGTGGCGTCCGAATCTGGCGACGCGGTATCTTCGGCCATGCCGAATCTGAGGAATCAACGACTGATTGTTGCCGCCGGGCCGACGCTTGCAGACGCAGCGGCGAATCTGATGGCTCAGGTGAACCAGAACAAGGTCGTCACCATCAACACCGTCACGACCAACGTCAATGTGCGAGGCACCGTGTCGCAGCACTTCCAGATGGTCGCTCTCATCGAGAACTTCTGATCGGTTCGCTCTGGCCGACCACCGCAGTGAGGTCTGCATCATCGCAGCGATCTCAGCTCTCGTGACGTCGACCAGCGAGAGCCTGATCCCCTACCCCAGCATCAGCCCCACGACGCCCGCAAGCACTCCGACGAGCACCACGAGATCGGTCCAGGTCGCCACCGTCTCGTTCGCGCCTTTGCCCTTCTTGGCGACGTGACGGATGCCCGCCATGCCGAGGTACACGGCGCCGGGGAGCGCGCCGAGCAGCCCCCAGCCGGGCATGAACGCGGCGACGAGGGCGACCGCACCCATGGCGAGGTTCGCGTAGCCGAGCTCGTGCACGAGCTGCTCGGCCCCCTCCGCGTCGATGCCGAGGATGTTCTTCGCCGTCATCCGCGGATTCGCCACCTGCGACACGCCCGCGACGAACAGTCGCGTACCGACTCCCCAGAACGCCCACCACATGCCGACGATGAGCAGCGGGTTGCCCCCGACGACGAACCAGTGGATGACCGCCGAGACGAGAGGCAGGATCACGGTCTGCAGGAGCACGAGCACGATGTACACGCCCCCATCCTGGCAGCGCGTCCCCGCAGTGAGCCACTCGGCCGCTCGCCGCTCGCTACAGCCCGAGCAGCAGGCTCACGGCGATCGCGATCATGACGACGGCGATGAGCCCATCGAGGATGCGCCACGACACCGGCCGCGCGAACAGGGGGCGCAGCAGTTGCGACCCGAACCCGAGCGCGCTGAACCACACCACGCTGCCGATCATCGCGCCCGCAGCGAACCACCATCGGGTGTCGCCGTGGGTCGCACCGATCGAGCCGAGCAGCACGACCGTGTCGAGGTAGACGTGGGGATTCAGCCAGGTGAGGGCGAGCACCGTGAGCACGGCGGTGCGCCGCGACGTCGGCTCGCCTTCAGCGCTCGCATCCAAGGTGGCCGGACGGAAGGCGCGGATCGCCGCGCGGATGCCGTACCAGGTGAGGAACGCCGCACCCGCGATCCGCACGACGACCAGCAGCCACGCGACCCGCTCGAGCAACGCCCCGAGGCCGGCAACGCCCGCGGCGATGAGCACCGCATCGGAGGCCGCGCAGATGGCGACGACGACGAGCACATGTTCGCGGCGCAGACCCTGCCGCAGCACGAACGCGTTCTGCGCGCCGATCGCGACGATGAGGGACAGTCCGAGGCCGAGTCCGGCAAGCAGGGAGACGAGCACCCGCCCACGTTAGGGCCAGGCCAGCCACAACTCCAGTTCAGATTTCTTCGCTTCCCTTAGAATTGCTGTTCATGGACCTTGCACAGCTCCACGCTCTCGCGGCCGTCATCGACACCGGCACGTTCGAGGCCGCGGCGCGTGCCCTGCACGTCACCCCGTCGGCGGTGAGCCAGCGCATCCGTGCGCTTGAGAACACAGTCGGCGGCGTGCTCGTGCGCCGGGGCAAGCCCGCGACCGCAACCCCGGCCGGCGTCGCCTACCTGCGTCTGGCACGCCAGGTGGAGGCGCTCGCGGCGGATGCCGCACGGGTGGCGAGCGCGCCCGATGCCGGACCGCCCGTGATCGCTCTCGCCATCAACGGCGACTCCCTCGCGACGTGGGCGATGCCCGCACTCGCCGAACTCGCCGGCGACGTGGTCTTCGACCTGTATCGCGAGGACCAGGATCACTCCACCGACCTGCTGCGCGACGGCACCGTGATGGCGGCGATCACGACCGATGCCCATCCGGTGCAAGGCTGCACGGTCACTCCGCTCGGCGTCATGCACTACCGGCCGGTCGCGACTCCCGCCTTCGTCGCGCGCTGGTTGCCGGACGGCCCGACACGCGACGCTCTCGTGCGCGCCCCCGTCGTGGTCTTCGACCGTAAGGACGACATCCAGCACCGGTACTTGCGCTCCCGCGGCGTAAGGACGATCGAGCCCCCGCGGCACTATGTGCCGGTCTCCGCGGACTTCGCGGAGGCGGTGCGGCTCGGCTTCGGCTGGGCGATGCTGCCCGACCAGCAGTCCGGCCCCCTGCTGGCGAGCGGCGAACTGGTGCGGCTCGACGCCGACGCGGTCGCCGATGTGGCGCTGCATTGGCAGCAGTGGTCGCTGCGCACGACCGCGCTCGACCGCGTCGCGGATGCGGTCCAGCGCGCCGCCGCGGCGGGCCTCACCCCGCCTTCGGCGCGCGGCTCCCGCGCCTACTCGTAGACGCGCAGAACCACCCACTCGTCGCCGAACCGGCGCACGTCGAACATGCGCGACTGCTCGTCATCGTCGGTTCCCTGGAAACGCCAGCCGACGAGATCCAGCGGATGTGTGAGCGCCCCCATCTCGTCCTCGAGGCGCGTGGGCGTGTCGGTCACGCGGTAGTACCGGCCGTCCCAGACCAGCCCGTAGGGAACTCCCCCTTCGAACCAAATCCTCAGATCGGCGGCGTGCAGCAGGCTCATGGCGACTCCTCGATTCTCGCGTCGAATGCGTGTTCGAAGACTACGCCGCGAAACCGCGACACGCCAAACGTATGTTCGAAACTGAGAACGAGACGCTAGCCGCTCGAGTGCACCCGCTCGACTACTCGACTCGCGACCTCATCAACGGTCATCGCGGAGGTGTCAATGACGACCGTGCGCTGCGCCAGCCACGGGAGCGCCGCGCGGAAGTCGGCGGCACGCTCGCGGCGCCACTGGCGAGCGCGACGCTCCTTGCGATCCGTGCGGATGCGACGTTCGTGCTCCCGCGGTTCCACGTCGAGAGTCACTGCGAGCACGCTGAGCCCACGGTCGCGCAAAGCCGTGTCGATGTCGACCCAGTACGGCTCGACGATCACGGTTTGCGGAACGATCAGCGGTCCGCCGAGGTCGGTGTGAACGGCGTGAAGGAAGGCCGGCACGAGTGCACGCCATGCGGGCCAGTCCTGGAAGTCCCGCACCGGACGCGGGCCAGCCAGCACAGGACGCAGCAGGTATCCAACGGCCTCCGGGTCGACGACCGTACCTCCCAGGCGCCGCGCGAGCACGGTCGACGTCGTCGTCTTTCCGGCACCGAACGGGCCGTTGAGCCAGATGATGTCGGTCATGGCGCGCCGCCGAGGCTACTCGTCGAGCGCGAGTTCCTTGGGCAGCTCCAGCTCCTTGGCCGAAAGCTCCTCCACGTTGACATCCTTGAACGTCAGCACGCGCACGCTCTTGACGAAGCGGTCGGAACGGTAGACGTCCCATACCCACACGTCGTTCATCGTCAGCTCGAAGTAGAAGTCGTGCTCCGTGTCCTGGCGCACGAGGCTCACCTCATTGGCGAGATAGAAGCGACGCTCCGTCTCGACGACATAGCGGAACTGGCCCACGACGTCGCGGTACTCCTTGTAGAGGGCCAACTCGACCTCTCGGTCGTAGTCCTCGAATTCGTCGTCGTCCATGGGGAGCAAGTCTAGGCAATGTCGAACAGCGTCGGCGCCGTGCGTTCGCGCAGCCACGTGTGGCGGTGCAGAGGCGACGGCCCCAGCGCGTCCAAGGCCGCGTAGTGGTCGGATGAACCGTAGCCCTTGTTGCCGGGCCAGCCGTATCCCGGATGCACCGCATCCGCGTCGATCATGAGCGAGTCGCGATGCACCTTGGCGATCACCGACGCGGCCGCAACCGACGCGCAGTCCCGGTCGGCTTTCACGCGCAACTGCACGCGCGGGGCACGCGGAACCGCGGGCGTGAGCCAGTCGTGCTTGCCGTCGAGGATGAGCGCCGCGTCATCCACGGGCACCCCCGCGCCGGCCGCGAACTCGAGCGCCCGGCGGCCGGCCATGCCGAGCGCGGCGATGATGCCGACCCGGTCCACCTCGTCGGCCGTGGCCAGGCCCACCGCCGAGAACGACGACCACTGCGCGGCGAGCGGGGCGAGCTCGACACGCTTCGCCTCGCTCAGCATCTTCGAATCCCGAAGGCCCGTCGGGATGCGCCGCACCCCCAGTTCGATGACCGAGATGCCGACCGCCACCGGCCCGGCGATCGCGCCGCGGCCGACCTCATCGCATCCGATCACCACGGTCGCACCCTCGCGCAGCAACGCGCGCTCCAGACGCAGGCTCGGGTCGGCGACGGTCACTTCTGGTCGACCTCGGCGAACGTCAGCGGGTAGTTGTCGAGCCACGACCATCGATCGATGGGCCAGCTGATGAACAGAGCACGGCCGACGACATTGTCGATCGGAACGAAGCCTCCGCCCGGGTCGTCCCGGTGGAACGACGAATCGGCCGAGTTGTAGCGGTTGTCGCCCATCACCCACAGGTGCCCTTCGGGAACCGTGACCTCGAAATCGTCCCGCGTCGCCTTGGTCGCGCCTTCCGGCACAAGAATGTAGGGCTCCTCGAGCGGCACGCCGTTGACCTCGAGCTGACCGAGCTCGTTGCAGCACACCACCGTGTCGCCGGGCATTCCGATGATGCGCTTGATGAGGTGATCGTTGCTGTCCGGCGCGGTCAGACCCACGAACGCGAGCACGGCGTCGATCGCACCGACGAACCAGTTCGCCGGCTCGGCCGGCGCGGTCGGGGTGAGCCAGCCGCCCGGATCGCGGAACACCACGACATCGCCGTGTTCGAGCGGCATGAGCTCGGGCGTGAGCTGGTTGACGATGATCCGGTCGTTGATGAGGAGGGTGTCCTCCATCGACGACGACGGGATGTAGAACGACCGGATGAGGAACGTCTTGATGAGGAAGGAAATGACGAGCGCCGCGAGGAAGATCAGCAGAACGTCGCGCAGGAACAGCTTCCATCCTTTGCCGCGCGAAGTGCGGCGGGACGACTCGGCAACGGCCGCGTCGGTCACATCCTCTGTCATTAAACCCCTGAGCTCCCTGCCAGTGTAAGGGGCAGGGAGCTCAGGTACAGGGACACGCGCGTGCGGTCTAGAACTCGCGCTTCTCCTTGATCTTGGCCTTCTTGCCGCGCAGGCTGCGGAGGTAGTAGAGCTTCGCGCGACGCACGTCACCGCGAGTCACGATCTCGATGTGGTCGATGACCGGCGAGTGCACCGGGAAGGTGCGCTCGACGCCGACCTGGAAGCTCACCTTGCGCACGGTGAAGGTCTCGCGCACGCCTTCGCCCGAGCGGCCGATGACGACGCCCTGGAAGACCTGGATGCGGGAGCGCGATCCTTCGATGATGTTCACGTGCACCTTGACGGTGTCACCGGCACGGAAGTCGGGGATGTTGTCCTTGAGGGATGCGGCGTCTACTGCGTCAAGGATGTGCATGGCTGATTCGCTCTCTGCGCCCGCCACAGGTCGAGCACGGGTGTTGATAACCGAAGTGAAGGTGAGTTCGTGTCTCGTAGAATCCCGGAACCCCTGTGGCAGAGCCGGAGCAGGACACAATCGTCGATTCTCTCACACATGACTATCGGCGTGCCACTCAGCTACCTCCTATGCAACGGCGTTAATGTCGAGGGGCCGTCACGAGAGAAGGACCGAGCATGAGCACCAAGGCAGACCAGCCGCACACCACCCTCGCCGTTCGCGCGGAGCCGGTACAACAGCGCAGCGCCGAGCGGATCACCGCGCTTCTCGACGCGGCCGCCGAGCTCATCGACCAAGGCGGCATCGACGGCCTGACGACGAGCGACGTCGCGACCCGCTCGGGTTCGTCCGTGGGCGTCGTGTACCGCTACTTCCCGAACATCCAGTCGCTGCTGAAGGCGCTCTCCGCCCGCAACGCCGAACGGTTCGGTGAGCGCATCCAGTCGGTGCTGCCGTCGTTCCCGCAGACGGTCGAAGGGGCGATGGACGCCGTGATCGAGTCCTACGTCGAGCTCGCGCGTTCGGAGCCCGGATTCCGCGCCTTGCGATTCGGTGACGTCATCGACGACCGTTTCCTCGACGGCGTGCCGCGCGGCACCTCGACTCTCCCCGAACTGTTCCTCAGCATCGCGGTCGAGCGCCACGGCTTCACGCGCACCCCCGAGCTCGAGTTCGACCTCGAGGTTCTCGTCGAGATCGGCGACGCGCTCATGGCGCGGGCGTTCCGCGACGACCCGCGGGGCGACGAGCGCTACATCGCGAAGCTGCGCGAGATCGCCTCCGAGTACATCAGCCGCCACACGGCCGCGTGATCGAGCTTCGCACTCCCGCCGAGCTCGCGCAGATGCGCACGGCCGGCCAGTTCGTGGCGAGCGTCCTCGAGGCGACCTCCGCGGCGGCCGACGTCGGCGTCAATCTGCTCGAGCTCGATGCGATCGCGCACGACATGATCCGGGCGCGCGGCGCTGAGAGCTGCTACATCGACTACCACCCCTCGTTCGGCGGTTCCCCGTTCGGCAAGGTGATCTGCACCTCGGTGAACGACGCGGCGCTGCACGGACTCCCCCACGACTACCGCCTGCAGGACGGCGACGTGCTGAGCCTCGACTTCGCCGCCTCCGTGGATGGCTGGGTGTCGGATTCTGCGATCACGATGATCGTGGGCACCCCGCGCCCCGAAGACGAACGGCTCATCGCGGTGACGCGGGACGCCCTGACGGCGGGAATCGCGGCGGCGGTACCCGGCAACCGGATGGGCGATGTCTCTGCCGCGATCGGCGACGTGGCGCGCCGCGCGCGCCTGCAGGTGAACCTCGACTTCGGCGGCCACAGCGTCGGACGCGAGATGCACGGCGACCTGCACGTGCCCAACGACGGCAAGCCGCGCCGCGGGTTCCCGCTCCAGCCGGGTCTGGTGTTCGCGATCGAGCCGTGGTTCATGCTCGGCACCCGCAAGATCTACACGGATGACGACGGCTGGACGCTGCGCAGCGCAGACGGGTCGCGGGCGGCGCACTTCGAGCACACCGTCGCGGTGACCGAGGACGGCCCGCTCGTGCTCTCCGCGCCCTAGCCCTCCGCGCCCGCTAGTTGTAGTGCTCAGGTACGTTGTTCAATCTCGTGATGGGCGCGACCTTGCCGATTGCGGTGTGGAGTCGGTGCTGATTGTAGAAGTGCAGCCATGCCGGGAGGGCGTTGCGGCGGGCTGACTCGGAGGCGTAGTGCTTCGAGAAGGCCCAGCCGTCGGCGAGGGTGCGGTGGAAACGTTCGATTTTTCCGTTGGTCTGAGGTCGGTAGGGGCGGGTCTTCTTCGCCCGGATGCCGAGTTCGTTGCAGGCATCGCGCCAGGCGTGGGACTTGTAGGCGGAGCCGTTGTCGGAGAGGACCCGTTCGACGGTGACGCCGTGGGCGGCGAACCAGGAGACGGCTCGGCGCAGCACTCCGATCGCGGTGGCCGCGGTTTCGTCGTCGTGGATCTCGGCATAGGCGACGCGGGAGTGGTCGTCGATGACGGTGTGCACGAACGCATGTCGCATGAGTTCGTGGTGGTGCTTGCTGCGTGCCAGGCCGGGAGTCGTTCGCCGGTTCTTGCTTCCTTGCTCGCGGCCAACGAAACGCCACCCACCGCCGTCTGGGATGTTGCCGAGTTTCTTGACGTCGACGTGGATCAGCGAACCCGGGGTTTCGTGCTCGTAGCGTCGGGCGGGCTCCCCGGTCTTCACATCAACATGCGACAGCCGGTTCAGGCGGCACCGGACCAGAACCGCGTGAACGGTCGACGCCGGCATACCCAGACGGCCGGCAATCTGCACCGGCCCGAGTCGCTTCTTGATCCGCAGATGCACGATCTTCCTCACCGTCGCCTGCGGCGTCCGGTTCGGATGCCCGTGCGGGCGGCTCGACCGATCCGCCATCCCTTCTGGGCCGAGCTCGACGAGCCGCCGAGACCATTTCGCCGCGGTCGGGTACGACACCCGGAAGTAGTCCGCCGCAGCGGACACCGACCAGCCTTCCTCGACCACCTTCCGAGCAAGACGAAGCCGTTGGCGCGGCGTCAAAGCCGCATTACCGTGAGACACGAGAACCTCCTGGGTTCAGAGCGTTGAACTAGACAGCTCCACTCTGACCCGGAGGTTCTCGTCACGTCACGGATGCCAGATCAAACAACGTCCCTGGGCACTACA